>Ga0189282_100019_pt1 | contig 383444 bp, 334 predicted proteins | sample N26C3minimetaG_FD_130328 | JGI IMG/M metagenome (GOLD analysis project Ga0189282, IMG submission 130328) | Marine microbial communities from the Costa Rica Dome - N26 C3 mini metaG | ecosystem: Environmental > Aquatic > Marine > Oceanic > Photic zone | place: Costa Rica: the Eastern Pacific... | reverse complement strand
TGGCGCTATCGGCAACAAGGTGCCAGCCATGCTGATAAAATCAGGTGACACTCCCAGCCTGTCACCCTGACCAAGAGGCGGAAACTCTAGCCTGAAATGGTCCTAAGTTCGGTAGCGCTTCACATCCACAAAGTCTTTGATTTCCCTCGGGTGCATCAATCGGAGCACTGCCTCAAGGTGAGACCACGGCAGCTCGATATGGTCCAGCGAACCTTTCACTTGGTAGAGACTATTGGCGGTGCGAACATTGTCGCCATCAACCTCAAGGACAGGCGATGATCGGAATGCGTCGCCAGGGCGAAAGCGCTGGAGCTTATCTTCAACCACGGAACCACATAGTAAACGCAGGTTTTTGTGGTGCTCAGGAGCATCCGTGAAGGAAACCAGGCATGCGTCTTCGATGACGCCATCATATATTTTGTTCATGGCTTGCCTCCTTCAGAACCAGTTCGTGGCTTCAGAGATCAATCCTGCTAGCACGAGCAGAATGTGATAACCGCCTTTGGCCGCTTGTTCAAAGAGCCATGCAATGAACTCTTTGTGGCAGGTGGTGAGATATTCGGTGGTCACTGTCTTTAGGGGCTGTGTACCAGCGATTTTAGGCGTAGCAGTAGCGTGAGAAGCAGTCATAGGTGCCTCCTTTGGCGGGTCGTGGATAGGGATGGTTAGTGAAGCTGGGTGGTGTTGAGCGGGTAGTGAACCTGCTGACAAAGAACCCTACTCACATCTTGAATGCCTTCCAGGCCTTGGCTGAGCATATGATGAAGTGGACTTTGATCCTGAAAAGCGGGATTGTTCGACTTGAGCCACCGGACGGCTGAAGTGGCTGCCGTGCCCATTAGCTTCAGCTGCCGGTTTACATCGATGACGCAGGCAAGGCGAAGATAGGTCTCCTGGCTCAGTTCGGTGAAAACCCGCTGTTGCCACAACTGAAAGATATATGTGTCTTTGAGGCCGGTCAGTGTGAATTGCTCGCTGTCAGACAATGCCCAACCGCGCATGATTGTGAAGGAAAGCTCAATGGCAAGTTTCTGATGGAAAGGGTCTGCTGGTAACAGTTTGGGGGCTGTTTGTTTTGCGTATTTCATCCGGGTCATTTCTTATTCCTTGTCTGTCGTGGCTCGTGGGTGGTTGAGTTCAGCTTTCAATAGTCGTTCGAACGCTGAGCCGTCTTTTCGGGTAAGGTTGGGGACGTAGCGGCTATAGACTTCGAACAGCATTTTGGTGTTGGAGTGGCCCATTTGGCGGGCAATCCATTCGGGATTTTCACCAGCAGCAAGCCAGAGTGTGGCGGCGGTATGGCGTGTTTGGTAGGGGCGGCGCGAGGTTAGGTCGAGATGTCTCAACAGGGGATACCAAACACGTTGTGTGACATTTCGATTGTGGAGGGGTGTTCCCTCGCGAGTCGCAAAGACGAATCCCGAAGTGTTGGCAGTTTGCTCATATAGGGCTTGCAGGCAGTCATAGACCTGTGAACACATGTCCACTTCACGGGACGATCCATCCGTCTTCGTATCAACGAGCTTGCCCTGTACCAGCGCTTGCCGGACGAGAATTTGCCGCCTATCGAAGTCAACAAACTGCCATTGCAAACCATCGATCTCACTAGAGCGTAGACCCGCAAAAAAGCGCACCGTGTAGTAAGTTCGGAAGTCGGCTCTGACTGTTTCAAGAATCGATTGAACTTCCCGCAGCGTGAAGGGGTCGACCTTTGGCTTTGTCTCCCGCAGTCGCTTGATGTTGACCCAGGGATTCTTAAAATCATATCGGTCAGCGGCTTCGATCAGGATCATCCTGAGAGGAATCAGAATATGATTGACCCGCGATGCCGATAAAGTCTCTGATTTGTGGCCGGGCTGTTCCGCAAGATAAGCCCGGAATTTCAGGATTAGGGCTTTGTCGATTTCGTCGAGTCTTTTATGCTTGAAATAGGGGATAATGTAGCGATCCAGTGTCAGGCGGGTGACGTCCCGATATGACTGACGCCACTCGACCTCTTTTTCTGCAAACCATATATCTGCAAACTTTTCGAAGGCATAAGGTGCTGACCTTTTCTCAGCCCGCCTTTGTTGTTGAGCGGCAAATTTCGCGGCGGAGCGGCCATCTGGAAAATAGTTGAGATAATCGAAGGTGCCGAGTGTCATTTCGGCTTCCATGCGCTTGAGGAGCTGTTCAGCCTTTCTTCGATTGGCTGCGTTATCCAGAACGTCCGTCTGTTCGCGGTATCGAACGCCTTTATATCGGAAATCGATATAGATGCGCCCTCTTCTCGTGCCCAGTGTAGCCATTGTTTTATGCCAAAGCAGAGAAGCTTGTTGGGCAGGCACTGGAATACATGTCTTTCTCAACACGTTCCCATACGTACAGGATTTTGCGTCCCCCAAAGGGGCGAATGTAGTGGATGCCCTCCAAGAGGACACTGTCCTTGAGACGCTCCCGAATCGTGCGAACATCGTATTTAATGCGTTCTGAAAGTTCTTCTGTCGTTAGATAGGTCATTTCAACTTGCCTCATGTATCACCATATAAGGTTATAAACATGCAGATATAGTTATAAATAGCCGCAAGAGATGTCAATAAAAAAATAACCACATATGGTGATAAAAGTCTGTGACAGGTGATGAAGTGAAATTTAAGGTGACCAGCAGTCAACGAACTGCCAGTGAGAGCGGATATGATTAGGTTTTTTTTGAGAGAGCGAATTTCTGAAAAAGAGTTTGCCGAAAAACGTAAAATCACTCTGGATGAAGTGTCGGCAGCAACTGGGATCAGCAAAAATACTCTTTCAAGAATCCAGAGCACGTTCGGGTACAACACCACGACTGACAACCTAAGTAAACTATGTGCTTATCTTGGGTGCAGTTTATCTGAATTGGTGGAGTATGTTCCTGACGAGGTCCCTCCCGCTGAAGGTTCCTAAGCAAAGCTGTATAGCGCTCATTTCTTTTGAATGGGGTGAGTGATGAACTTTTCCGCTAGTCACCACGTGGTCACCGTTTTGGTCACCAAAAGAATAAGGGCCCAGGAAATGCTTCCTAAGCCCTTGTAAAATTTGGTGGAGCCGAACGGGATCGAACCGTCGACCTCTACACTGCCAGTGTAGCGCTCTCCCAGCTGAGCTACGGCCCCATGATCATGACTGATCGTCTGGTGGTGTCCCGTTCCCGGAACGGCGCGGACTATAGGCGGAGGCCTATGCTCGCGCAAGCAAAAAATAGCGCTTGGGGATCGGGTATGTTCCGGGCGGCCCATGAGCCGCCCGAAGAACAGAAAGGCTTAGTTTTCGTCGTCCGAAAGCGACGTGTCGACCATGCCGGAGACTTCGTCATCATCGTCGTCGTCAAGGCTTACGTCGCCGAGCACATCGTCATCGTCGTCGATATCGATGTCTTCTTCGTCGTCGAGATCCACATCGTCCTCGTCTTCGTCGGCTTCTTTGGCAGGCTTGTCTTCAACAATAACCGGCTGCTTGGCTTTCAGGATAGGCTCCGGCGCCCACTGATTACCGCAATCGATGCAGGTTGCAGGGTCGTCTTTACCCAGATCATAAAAGCGCGTGCCGCATTTCGGGCAGGTGCGCTTTGTGCCCCATTCGGGTTTCGCCACGTCTCTCTCCTTGCGTTTCCGCACTATCAGGCCTTGCGCTCACCGCGCTTTTCGGCCAAGAATTCGGCGCATCCCTTGCCATGATCGTTTGCGCCTGTCAAAGCATTAGTGTCTGTCCATACTTCTAAAGCCGGAATTCCTCTCGTGCCAAGTCTTATTTCATCGTCCCATAGTCCCCTGCGCGGCACTGTGAAAGTGCCGGGCGACAAGTCCATTTCCCACCGGTCCATCATGCTTTCGGCGCTTGCGGTGGGCAAAAGCGAGGTAACGGGGCTTCTTGAGGGCGAAGATGTGCTGGCAACGGCCGCGGCCATGCGCGCCATGGGCGCCCGCGTTGAGCGACTCGGCGAAGGGCACTGGGTTGTGCATGGTGTGGGCATTGGCGGGCTGCAGACGCCAGATGATGTGATCGACATGGGCAATTCGGGCACCTCTACGCGCCTGATCATGGGCCTGATCGCGAGCCATGATATCACCGTGACCATGACCGGTGACGCGAGCCTGCGGGGCCGGCCGATGGGCCGGGTGATTGACCCGCTCACCGCCATGGGGGCCGATTTCAGCGCCCGCGACGGCAAATTCCTGCCGCTCACGGTCACGGGCAGCCAGAATCCGCTGCCCATAGATTACACCACCCCGATGGCGAGCGCGCAGGTGAAGTCCGCCGTATTGTTGGCAGGGCTCAACACGCCGGGCATAACCACGGTGCGCGAGAAGGTTGCCACGCGTGACCATACCGAACGCATGCTCAAATCCATGGGCGCGGAGATTGAAACGTCTGAGGAAGACGGGCTTTATGTCGTGCGCCTCACCGGCCAGCCTGAGCTGAAGCCAGTGAATTTCGAGGTGCCGGGCGACGTGTCCTCAAGCGCGTTCCTTCTGGTCGCAGCGTCGATTATTCCGGGCTCGGACATCGTGATTGAGAATGTGGGCATGAACCCCTTGCGCACCGGCGTTGTGCATGCGCTCAAGGCCATGGGCGCCGATATTGAAATCCTGAATGAGCGCACGCTCGGCGGTGAGCCGGTGGCGGACCTGCGTGTGCGGGCGGCCAAACTCAAGGGTGTGTCCGAACTGCCGGTGGATCCGTCGACGATGATTGACGAGTTCCCGGTGCTTTTCTGTGCAGCGGCAGTGGCGGAGGGCACCAGCCGCTTCACCGGCCTCGAGGAGCTGCGCGTCAAGGAATCGGACCGCCTTGCCGTGATGGCGGCGGGCCTGAAGGCCAACGGTGTTGAGCTGAGCGAATTTGAAGACAGGATCGAGATCAAGGGCGCGGGCGGTAAGGTGACAGGCGGCGGCATGGTCGCCACCCATCTTGATCACCGTATCGCCATGAGCTTCTCGGTCCTCGGCCAGATGGCGGAAAGCGCCATCACCATTGATGACGCTGCGCCGATCCAGACCAGCTTCCCGGTATTCATCGACCTGATGACAGGGCTTGGCGCTGGCCTGGCCTTGGGCGGCTGATCAGCCGCCGGCTTCTTCCGCGAATTCCGCGAAGGTAACGATATGGCCGCCGGGTTCGCGGTAGCCAATTTCGCGTGCGCCATAAAAGGTGGTGCGCTCTTGCATCACCACCTCATAACCCTCAAGCGCTTTTTTGCAGCCCTCAAGGTTGTGCGTTTTCAGGAACATCAGCACAGGTGCGCCCTCGCCCGGGTTCGGCAGCATGCCGCTGTCCTCAAAGATGCTGGTGCGGGTCTGGTACATAAGCTGCACGCCGCCCTGCATCAGGATGACAAAACCCAGGTGGTCGCCCTCCGGCACTTCAACGATCTTCTCGAAGCCGACACGGGCAAAAAAGTCGATACTGGGTTCAATGCGGTCAACCGGCAGTACGGCTGTTGCGCTCTCAATCATGGTCCGTCCCCTTCTCTTGTGTTCACTATTTGTTCCTTATCACTGATATGGGGAAGAGTCGAATCCATATTGGCGTGGGGCAAACAAAACAGCGGACCCCGGTGCGGGGCCCGCTGCCATGCCATATGTCCCTCGCTGTCGTGAAGCTCACCACCGTGCGCTGGAGCGAGCGCAGTTGGTGCGGGCATATGATGACGCCCGACTATTTCAGGGCTGACTGGCCGTTTGCTTGCGGTAAACCTCAAAGTTGAGGCTGCTCACCGCAATGTCCCGGAACACAAAACCGAGGCCGCCGATGATGCAGAGCTGCAGGTAGAAGCTGACAAGCACGGGGTCGAAAATCTCGAAGCCATATTGGTCCGCAGCCTGGGTGAGGCTCAGGAACAGGCTGACGCCAATGCTGGAGAGCACATAAATCTTGCCCATCACGCGCACCTGCCGGTCGCGGTCCTCGTCGGCGCGGTAGGGGTCGAGCTTTTTGCCAAACACCATGCGGCGCATATAAAATACATAGAACATGTTCATGCCGGTGATCATGACAAGCGTGGCATAAACCTCGCTGCCCCAGGTGGCCATGGCACCCTTGCCGCTGAGGTAAAATACCAGCCACAGGACGAAAAGAAGGGCGGCCAGCGCGACAAGCTTTGGCGGCACAAACTGGCTCATGCGGCGCGGGGCCAGAGACGCTGAACGGCGCGTTTCCGTGAACTGCTGGCGCATCAGCGCGTAGTGGCGAAACTCGGCAATCTGGATGTAAAAAAGCGGGCACATCTGCAGCATGAAATACAGCATGACAAAAATCTCATCGCCGCCCAGAAGCGCTGGCTCATAGCCATTGCCCAGCATCGCGCCAAGGATGACAAGGCCAAGGGCCGCGATGGTGTAATTTATTGCCATGAAAAGGCCGAGGCCGCGCCTTTTTGCGCTTTCGGCGTACCAGGCGTAGGGGCCGGGGTAGAGCCTGGGATAGTCTGCGGGCGGGTAGGCCTCTATCACCTCGCGGATGCGTGCAGAGATCTTGCGCGGATAATGCACAGAGATGAGATAGATCTGGCTCAGGAAAACGGCGTACATCAGGACGAGTACGGCGGTCATGTCAAAGTCGGCGGGCATTTTCTGCTCTTCCTTTCTATTCCTGCATCGCGCTTGCGAAGGCAATGCGGATCTCGCTGTCGGTGGCGCCTGCTTCGCGGCAGGCCTCGATGGTGGCGGCAAGCTGGGCACGGGTCCAGCCGGGCAGGTCGAAGCTGCAATGTGTCAATGCGTCTTCATGGATGAAGGTGCCGCGATAGCCGCGGGTGACGATGATATTGTCGCGCTCAAGCAGCCGGTATGCCTTTGCCACCGTCTTGTTGTTGAGCCCGAGGTCACCGGCGAGCTGGCGGATGGAGGGCAGCGCGTCACCCGCGTTCAGCGCCTTCGTGTTGACCGCGCTTTTGATCTGTTCAACCACCTGCGCAAAAAGCGGTTCCTCGCTGTCGATATCTATCGTGATTTCCATATCCTGCTTCGCTGTCATTTATATGTACCATCTGTAATATGGGTACAAGGGGTACAATCGAAAATCAAGCAAAAAAATTGGCAGGGTTTGCGGATGGTCCTATAACCCTAGCTCGGACTTTGGGAGGTGATTCGCATTGATTATCGCAATTGACGGGCCGGCGGCGGCGGGCAAGGGCACTCTGGCGCGGCGGCTGGCGGAGGCGTTTGGCTTCGCCTATCTCGACACCGGTGGGCTCTACCGTGCGGTGGGGCTGGCGGTCCTGCGCGCGGGCGGCAATCCGGCGGACGCGGGTGTGGCAGAGCTGATGTCAAAGAGCCTTGATCTCGCCCTGCTCACTGACCCCGAGTTGCGCGCGGAGGAGACTGGTAATGCAGCATCCAAGGTAGCAGCCTTGCCGGGTGTTCGCGCTAACCTTCTGGATTTCCAGCGTAATTTTGCGGCAAAGCCGCCAGAGGGACAGTCAGGTGCGGTGCTGGATGGCCGTGATATCGGCACCATTGTGTGCCCGGACGCGGACGTGAAACTCTTTGTCACCGCAAGCGCGGAGGTCCGTGCCAAGCGCCGATTCAAGGAGCTGGAAGAGCGTGGCGTCGAGCCCGATTTTCATGTTATACTCGCCGACGTGCGCGAACGGGACGAACGCGATATGAACCGCGAGGATGCGCCCCTGAAGCCCGCGGAAGATGCCCTCTTGCTTGATACGAGCAATTTGGATATAGACGCCGTGTTTTTAAGGGCGGCGGCACTTGTGAAAGAACGCATGGCGCCCCAATAACCGATGACGCTTTACGAGAGCGACTCCCGGACCAGACGCTGACCATACAGGGAAGCTTGGCCCGAGGGGTCAGAATTTGTTGGTGTTTGAGGCTTCCGGACCACAGAAAAGCGCGGGGCGGTCCCGCCCTTGAGAAACCCGGAAGAAGACCGCCGGAGCCAACCGGCTGGCACGAAAAGTATAGACCTGAAAGGAAGACATACATGTCTGAAGCGGCAAAAATGCCGAGCCTCGACGATTTTGAGGCACTGCTGAACGAAACCCTCCCCTCGGAAGACGATGGCTTTGAAGGCCGCGTTGTACGGGGTACTGTCGTCTCCATCGAGAACGACTTTGCGATTGTGGACATTGGCCTCAAAGCTGAAGGCCGTGTACCGCTCAAAGAATTTGCCCCGGCTGGCAAAGCGGCTGAGATCAAGATCGGCGACACCGTAGAAGTATTCGTAGACCGCGTTGAGAACGCGCTCGGCGAAGCTATCCTGTCGCGCGATAAAGCTCGTCGTGAAGAAGCTTGGGAAATGCTTGAAAAAGCATTTGAAGGCGACGCCCGTGTTGACGGCGTTATCTTCGGCCGCGTTAAAGGCGGCTTCACGGTTGACCTCTCTGGCGCTGTTGCATTCCTGCCGGGCAGCCAGGTTGACATCCGTCCGATCCGTGACGTGACCCCGCTCATGAACATCGAGCAGCCGTTCCAGATCCTGAAGATGGACCGTCGTCGTGGTAACATCGTTGTATCCCGTCGTGCCGTCCTCGAGGAAGACCGTGCTGAGCAGCGTGCTGAGCTCATGGGTCAGATCCAGGAAGGCGACGCTGTTGAGGGCGTTGTGAAGAACATCACCGATTACGGTGCGTTCGTTGACCTCGGCGGTATCGATGGCCTGCTGCACGTGACCGACATCTCCTGGCGTCGTGTGAACCACCCGTCGGAAGTTCTGTCGATCGGCGAAAGCGTGAAGGTACAGGTTGTTCGCATCAACCCGGAAACGCAGCGCATCAGCCTCGGCATGAAGCAGCTTGCTGCCGATCCGTGGGAAGGCATCGAAGCCAAATACCCGGTTGGCGCCAAGTTCACCGGTACGGTTACGAACATCACCGACTACGGTGCGTTTGTTGAGCTTGAGAGCGGCGTAGAAGGTCTCGTACACGTGTCCGAGATGAGCTGGGTCAAGAAAAACGTACACCCGGGCAAAATCGTCTCCACCAGCCAGGAAGTCGAAGTTATGGTTCTCGAAGTTGATCCTTCGAAGCGCCGTATCTCCCTCGGCCTCAAGCAGTGTGGCGAAAACCCGTGGGAAGCCTTTGCTGCGAAATACCCGCAAGGCACCGAAATCGAAGGCGAAGTCAAGAACATCACCGAGTTTGGTCTGTTCATCGGCCTCGATGGCGACGTGGACGGCATGGTTCACCTCTCCGACCTCGATTGGGAACGTTCCGGCGAAGAAGCCATCCAGGAATTCAAAAAAGGCGACATGGTCAAGGCTGTTGTGCTCGACGTCGATACGAAGAAAGAGCGTATCTCCCTCGGCATCAAACAACTGTCCGGCGATCCGTTCTCCAACGTTTCTTCCAAGAAGAAGGGCGAACAAGTCACCTGTGTGGTTAAAGCTGTAAACGAGAACGGCATCGAAGTTGAAGTTGGCGACACGGGCGTTACCGCGTTCATCCGCCGCTCCGACCTCGCACGTGACCGTGGTGACCAGCGCCCTGAGCGTTTCGCTGAAGGCGACAAGGTTGACGCCATGGTTACCGGCATGGACAAAGGCAGCCGCAAGCTGAACCTCTCCATCAAGGCCCTCGAAGTTGCTGAAGAAAAAGCCGCTGTTGAGCAGTATGGTTCTGCCGACTCGGGCGCAAGCCTCGGTGACATTCTCGGTGCTGCACTCGAGAAAGCCAAAGAAGACAAATAATCTGTTTTCATACAGATTGATGCCTCAGAAAGGCCGTCCAAATTGGGCGGCCTTTCTTATTTTTGCCCCATGTCGCACGCCAAGATGAACGAATGTCGCGGCATTGATACAAAAAAACCGTGACAAAAGCCCTTTTCGTAGAAAGGCTTATCTTGACGTGTGCGTTGTCAGGTGGCACGCTTAAGTCGCTGGACACGGGTAGCTTGGTTCCGAGTGTTGCTGACAAGAATGCCCCGAGGGGAGGACCTAGATGATAAAGTCCGAGTTGATTGCAAAAATTTCCGAAGCCAACCCCCATCTGTATTACCGGGACGTTGAGCGCATCGTTTCCAAGATTTTTGATGAGATTACCGCAGCGCTGGCTCGTGGGGACCGGGTGGAACTGCGCGGTTTTGGTGCCTTTTCTGTCAAGAAGCGGCCTTCCAGGGTTGGCCGTAACCCGCGCACGGGCGAGAAGGTTGAAGTGGCCGAAAAACGTGTGCCCTACTTCAAGACCGGCAAAGACCTGCGCGAACGTCTCAACGACTAGAAACCGATGTGTGCCGCGCTTGATAGGCGCGGCCGGAACCGCCAATAACTGTTCGAAAGAGTGTCATGGCACAGTCTCTTGGTAGCCTGATTCGCCGCGTTTTCTGGTTTGCGCTTGCGCTTCTCCTCATTCTTTTTTCGATTTCCAATCGCCAGCATGTGGTTTTGAGCCTCGAGCCTTTCGGCGCACTCATGGCACCTGTGCCGCTTTACCTAGTGCTTTTCCTTGGCATCTTCATCGGCCTTTTGATTGCAGGCGGCGTGACCGGCTGGCTCCGGCTGCAGGGCTTTGCCCGTCGGCGAAAGGCCGAGCGCCGCGCCGACTATCTCGAGGGTCAGGTCTCCGCCCTTTCGGAAGACGCCCACAAGGCGCATGCGGCGCGGGCGCATGAAACTGTCAGCCGCGCGACCGAAGCCTTGCCAAACGGGGGCAAACAGGGCTAATCCGGGGCACGTGCCCCGCGAAGAAGGAATATGCCCATGCCAGAGATGATGAAACCCAGCGACCGCATCTATTGCGCCCTCGATACTGTGGATGTGGCACAGGCCTGCGCACTGGCTGAAGCGCTCAAGGGCAGCGTGGGGGGCATCAAGCTCGGACTCGAATTTTTCTGCGCAAACGGGGCGGACGGCTTCAAGCGTGTGGCAGACGCAGGCCTGCCGATTTTCCTTGATCTCAAGTTCCATGACATCCCGAACACGGTGGCGGGGGCCATCCGCGCTGTGGCGCCGCTCGGACCCAAGCTTTTCACCATCCACACGCAGGGCGGGCCGGAGATGATGCGCCGCGCAGCCGAAACCGCGGCGGAGGAAGCCGAGAAACACGGTGTGACGCGGCCCTGGGTGATTGGTGTGAGTGTACTCACGAGCCTTGACGGCAGTGACCTCAATGCCATCGGCGTGTCAGACGCCGTTGAGGCACAGGTGGCACGCCTCGCGGGCCTCGCGAAGGCAAGCGGCATTGATGGCCTGGTGTGCAGCCCGCGCGAAATCACCCTCGCGCGCAAGGCCGGCGGCGCGGGCTTCAAGCTTATCGTGCCGGGCATTCGTCCGGCAGGCAGCGCGGTGGGTGACCAGAAGCGGGTGATGACCCCCGCGGACGCGGTGACGGCAGGTGCCGACATCCTGGTGATTGGTCGACCGATCACTGGGGCCCATGACCCCGCCGCAGCGGCGCGCGCAATTGCCGACAGCATCAACGGCTGACCGCTGCCATGGCGGAACCGGTCTTCGATAAAATCCTGATCCATATTGGTGCGGAAAAGACCGGCACCTCTACCATCCAGCGCTTCCTGCGTGCGAACCGGGACCGGCTGGGCACGCAGAATATCTATTACCCGCAGACCCCCGGTGAGGAAAACCACACCAGGCTGGCGGTTGCCGCCCAGACCAGCGTGCGCGAACAAGCTTTTCTTCGGCAGGAAGTGGGCGACGCAAGCGCGGAGGCGCTGGCGGCGTTTCAGGAAAGCTTCGTGGCGGCGCTGCAGGCTGAACTAGCAGACGCCGCAGCCATGGGATTCCGCCGCCTCGTTTTCTCAAGCGAGCATTGCCACACAAGGGTCAAAACCGCGGCTGAGGCCGCGCAGCTCGCGGGCCTGCTTCGGCCACTGGCGCGCAAGGTGAAAATCCTCTTTTATATCCGCCGTCAGGACGAAGTAGCCGTCAGCCTCTATTCGACAGCGCTTCGTGCCGGCTATGAGCACAGGGCACCGGACCTTTCGTTCGGCGCTGATGCCCACCGGTTCAATTACCAGAAGGTTTGCACGCTCTATGAAGACGCCTTTGGCGAGGGTGCCCTGACGGTACGCCTATACGATCCTGAAGCATTTGAAGGCCAAAACCTGCTCGCAGACTTTTGTTTTGCTGCAGGCATCTCGTGGGACGCGGGCTTTTCTGTGCCGGAACGGCGGAATGAAGCGCTGTCTCAGCGCGCGCAGCGGCTGCTGGCACATGTCAACGCGTGGCAGGGCAGTGTATTTGCGCCGGGCGGTAGGTGGCGCAATCTGCTGCTTGATCGCCTTGAGGCCTTGCTGCCCGCGCCTTCCATCCAGCCAACACGGTCGGAGGCCGAGCGTTTTCTGGCACAGTATGAAGCCAGCAATGAGGCAGTTCGCGCCCGCTATCGCCCGGACCTGGCGCCGCCGCTGTTTTCAACCGACTTCAGCACCTATCCGGCACTGGTGGCGCATGAGGACGTATCAGAGTCGGCGGCAAAAGCCGAGTTGCGGCTCCTCTTTGCAGACCGGCACGACGTTCTGGCCCATATCGGCGAAAGCTGAGTTATCTCAGTTCCTTGCGGATCACGAGCTTGAGGCCGGACCAGACCTCATCAACCGCACAGACCTTCACATCGACAAGGCCGATGGGCAGCGCCACCTCGCGCACCACATCTTCGGTCATGTCCGTCGGCACCTTTGAAGTCTTCTTGGGCCATGAAATCCAGATCATGCCGTCGCGTTTGATGGCAGCCATCAGACCGCCAAGTTCACGGGCGAACAGCGTGCGCTCCTTATAGAAGGCATGAACAAAGTCGCAGTCGCGGGATGCATCCGCTACACCGAGCGGCAGTGGGCCCAGAAGCTCTGCATAGTGCTCCGGCGCGTGCACAAGGCGCAGGCAAAAACCTTCCTTGATGCCCAGCTTCTTGATGAGCGGTGTGCCGGAATAGCCCGCGGTCATGCCGTTTTCCTATTCAATCCGGGCGGCTCGTATGCCCATGCCCTCAAGGAGGACGATGAGCGAATCGCCCCCTGTCAGGTGCCCGGCACCCACCGCGACAAAAAACTTGCCGGGGCGGTCCAGCACCTGCATCAGCTTGCCTGCCCAGTCGCGGTTGCGCGCGCTCAGCATCTGTTCCCTGAGGCCCGGCGCGATCTTGAGCGCGTCATTGAGGATATGGTCAAGCTCAGCCGTGTTGCCAGAAAGCCATGCACTCTGCATGGCGGCAAAATGCACATCAATTTGCGCATTCTGCTTGAGTGTGTCGACAAGAAGCACCTTCTCCTGCTCGACAGTCAGGTTCTGAAAGAGGGCCACCTGCTGTACGGCAGTTTCCAGCCCGAAGACAGCCTTTCCCATGCCCTCGGCTTGAGCAATGAAAAACTTGTCCGCCCCGCTTGCCGGGTTATAACCCGCCTTTACCAGGCCAATGACGGAAAGCGAAAGCCCGGTGAACCAGGGAGTGTTCTGTGCAAAATGGTTGGCAGGCATGCCGAGTTTGCGCGAGAGCCGCTCCACATCATTATAGATGCCGTTGCCCACAAGGGAGCGCAGGCTCTGGCCTTCAGGCAGAGCTCCGGCTGCGGTGAACAGCGGGCCGGCGCGGTCGATCTCCTCGCCGCTCAACTCCACAATCAGGGCGTCCGAATCCATGAAAGCCACGCGCGCTTCGGGGGACAGCCACTCCATCCCGTCCGAAAGAATATGCAGCGTGCCGAAGAGGTGGATTTCCGTGTCGCTGTCCGCTACCCGCCATAGCGCCGGCGTGGCATGGGCGGCCTGTGTTAACGCCATGAAAACAATAAGGAAACAACTGTGGATCAGACGCATGGCAAGCTCTCTCGGATGGGGGCGGTGTGTCTTCATCGGGCCAGTCTTTCATGGGGGCAGTGCGGATGCAAGCGGGCGAGGCGGAAAAGCGCTGAATCTGCTTGCAAACCGGGCGTTCCGGCGCTATACACCCCACTTCATCGAACCGACCGGCTTGATTAAGGGCTGCCGTGCCGGTTCAGAAGTGTCGAACTTGCAGTTATAGAAGTGAGGACAAAATGCCCAAGATGAAAACGAAATCGAGCGTGAAAAAGCGTTTCAGCTTGACCGCGTCAGGTAAAGTTCGTGCCAACCAGGCTAACAAACAGCACGGTATGATCAAGCGTACGAACAAGCAGATCCGTAACCAGCGTGGCACCACCATCCTTGCCGATTGTGATGCGAAAATCGTCAAGAAGTTCATTCCCAACGGCCTCTAAGGCTTCTCGGGTCCTTCAAGGTTAGGAGATAATACCATGGCACGTGTAACACGCGGACTGACGTCCCACGCCCGTCACAAAAAGGTTCTCGAGCAGGCTAAAGGCTATCGGGGCCGTCGTAAGAATACCATCAAGGTTGCTCGCCAGGCTGTTGAAAAAGCTGGCCAGTACGCATACCGCGACCGTAAAGCGAAGAAGCGCACGTTCCGCGCTCTCTGGATCCAGCGTATCAACGCCGGTACCCGCGCTCTCGGTCTCCAGTACGGCCAGTTCATGCACGGCCTCAAGCTCGCAGGTGTTGAGCTTGACCGTAAAGTCCTGAGCGACCTCGCGATCAAAGAACCGGCTGCTTTTGAAGCGCTTGTGGATCAGGCCAAGGCCGCCCTCGCGAAGTAAGCTGGTTTTTGCGACACCCGTCGCAGCACCAAGACATCAAGGGGCCTGGCCGTTGGCGGGGCCCCTTTTTATTTGCGCCTGTAATATTCCCGGTGCAGATTTCAGCAACTTTAGAAACACTTGATTAGATCATCCCGAAGCGGAAGAGACATGCAGGAACAAATCTCAGCCCTGAAAGAGGACATCACCGCCCGCATCGATGCGGCCAGTGACCTTGCCGCGCTTGAAGACATCCGTGTTGCGGCACTTGGCAAAAAAGGCAGCGTGTCGGAGCTGATGAAAGGCCTTGGCCGCATGAGCCCCGAAGAGCGCAAGGAAATGGGCCCCGCGCTCAACAGCCTGAAAAACGACGTGGCCGACGCGATCACCGCGCGCAAGGACGTGCTTGAAGAAGCTGCGCTTGATGCGCGCCTCAAGTCGGAGAAGGTGGATATCACCCTGCCGGTCCTTGACCACGCCGCGGGCAGCGTTCACCCCATCAGCCAGGTGATGGACGAGATTGCAGAGATTTTCGCCTCCCTCGGCTTCGATGTCGCGGAAGGGCCGGATATCGAAAGCGATTTCCATAACTTCACCGCGCTCAATATCCCGCCGGAACACCCGGCCAGACAGGACCATGACACCTTCTACCTGAAGCCGGACACCAACGGCGACCGCAAGGTGCTGCGTACGCACACGAGCCCGGTGCAGATCCGCACGATGCTCTCGAAAGAGCCGCCGATCCGCATCATCGCACCCGGTCGGACCTACCGCTCCGATTCGGACGCGACTCACACGCCGATGTTCCACCAGGTGGAAGGCCTCGTGATCGACCGTGACACCCACCTTGGGCACCTGAAAGGCACGCTGGAAGCTTTCCTCAAGGCCTTCTTTGAAGTTGACGCGGTCACGCTTCGACTGCGCCCGAGCTACTTCCCCTTCACTGAACCGTCCATGGAAGTGGATGTGCAGTGCAGCTTTGAGGGCGGCACGGTCAAGATCGGTGACGGCAACGACTGGCTTGAGATCCTCGGCTCCGGCATGGTGAACCCCAAGGTTCTAGAAGCCTGTAACCTGGACCCGAATGTGTATCAGGGTTTTGCCTTCGGCTGCGGTATCGACCGTCTTGCCATGCTGAAATACGGCATGAACGACCTGCGTGCCTTCTTTGATGCCGACCTTCGTTGGCTCAAGCACTATGGTTTCCGCGCACTTGATCTGCCCACGATTGCTGGAGGGCTCAGCCGATGAAATTCACCCTTAGCTGGCTCAAGGACCATCTCACCACGGATGCGAGCCTTGATGACATCCTGAAAAAACTGAACGCCATCGGCCTTGAGGTTGAAGGGGTCGAGAACCCGGCAGACGCGCTTGCGCCCTTCAAGGTGGCACATATCCTCTCGGCCGAGCCGCACCCGGACGCGGACAAGCTGCGTGTGTGCAAGGTGACGGACGGCACAAACGAGATGCAGATCGTCTGCGGTGCGCCAAACGCGCGCGCGGGCATCAAGGTTGTGCTCGGCCAACCGGGCGACTATGTACCGGGCCTTGATTTCACCTTGGGCAAAGCCAAGATTCGCGGTATCGAATCGTCGGGCATGATGTGCTCCTACAAGGAGCTTGAGCTGGGTGACGACCATGACGGTATCATCGAGCTGCCGGAAGATGCGCCGGTGGGTACGTCCTTCGTGGACTATGCCAAGCTTGATGAGCCAATGATCGAGATTGCGATCACACCGAACCGGCAGGACTGCCTTGGTGTTTACGGCATCGCGCGCGACCTCGCGGCGGCGGGCCTCGGTACTCTGAAGCCGCTCTCTGACGCTGCAGTCGTTGGCACATTCGAAAGCGATGTGAAAGTTGCGATCAACCTGCCGGCTGATCAGGCACATGCCTGCTCGCTGTTTGTAGGCCGCAAGTTCACAGGCGTGAAAAACGGCCCAAGCCCGAAGTGGCTGCAGGAGCGGCTTAAGGCCATTGGTCTTCGCCCCATCTCGGCGCTTGTCGATATCACCAACTATATCTCCTACGACCTCGGTCGCCCGCTGCACGTCTATGACGCGAACAAGCTGAACGGCAACCTGCAGGCGCGTATCGCGAACGCGGGCGAAAGCTTCCTCGCGCTCGACGGCAAAACCTATACCTGCAAGGGTGGTGAGACGGTGATTGCGGATGACGCAAATGTGCAGGGCTTCGGCGGTGTGATCGGCGGCGAAGACAGCGGTTGCACCGAAGAGACCACCGACGTGGTGCTTGAGTGCGCGCTCTTTGACCCGATCGCGACCACGATGACGGGCCGCGCGCACGGTATCAACACCGACGCGCGCTACCGGTTCGAGCGCGGTGTCGACAGCCAGTTTGTGCACCAAGGGTTCGAGATTGCGAGTCAGATGATCCTCGACCTCTGCGGCGGTGAGCCGAGCGAGCGTTTCGAGGCCGGTGCGACGCCTGAGTGGAAACACACCGTGCCGTTCCGGTCCGAGCGGGTGAAAACCCTCGGCGGTGTCGACCTGCGTGCGGAAACCAGCGTGGCGATCCTCGAGAAGCTTGGCTTTGATGTTGTCGGCAGCGACCCCTACACTGTGCATGTGCCTTCGTGGCGTGTGGACGTGGTGGGCGAAGCTGACATCGTAGAGGAAGTGCTGCGTATCCACGGCTACGACAATATCCCGAGTGTGCAACTGCCCGCGACCGACCATAAAGCCGGCACGACCCTGAGCTCGCGGCAGAAAACCTCCCGCGCGGTCAAGCGCCGTCTGGCGTCTGTCGGCATGCATGAAGCGGTGACATGGTCCTTCATGAAACGCGAGAATGCGGTGCTGTTTGGCGGTGGTGACGAGAGCCTCGTGGTTGATAACCCGATCTCAAGCGAGCTGGATTGCATGCGCCCATCGGTGCTGCCGAACCTGATTGAAGCCGCTGGCCGCAATGCGGACCGGGGTGCAGCGTCGGTCGCGCTCTTTGAAGTGGGCGGCGTTTATAAGGACGACAGCGAAAACGGCCAGCACTTGCTTGCGACCGGTATCCGCGCCGGTGACGCGTCGCCGCGCCACTGGGAAGGTGGCGCGCGCAAGGTCAATGTGTTTGACGCCAAGCGCGATGCCCTTGCAGCCCTTGAGGCAGCCCTCGCGCCCGTTGCCAACCTGCAGGCGTTTGACGAAGCGCCGGACTATTACCATCCGGGCCGCTCGGGCACGCTGCGTCTTGGCCCGAAGAACATCCTAGCAAGCTTTGGTGAGCTGCACCCGCGTGTGCTCAAAGCGCTGGATGTGGACGGCCCGGTTGTTGGCTTTGAGGTGTATCTGGATGCCATCCCGGCGCAGCGCAAGTCTGGTGCCGCGAAGGGTGCGATGACGGTATCGAAGTTCCAAATGGTCGAGCGTGACTTTGCTTTCCTTGTGTCGAAGGACAAGAAGGCGGGTGATCTCATCCGCGCGGTCAAGGGTGCGGACAAGCAGTTCATCACCGACGTGACGATCTTTGACCTTTATGACGGCAAGGGTGTGCCGGAAGGTCATACGTCGGTTGCGGTCACGGTAACGCTCGAACCCAAGGGTGAAACCTTCGCCGACAAGGACATCGAAGCCATCGCAGCCAAGGTTGTGGCAGCCGCAGAAAAGGCGGTTGGCGCGACTTTGCGGGGCTAAGACGAATAAAAATCGATAAAATTTGAATCGATCGGGGCTTGCAAAAAATTCCCGATCGGTTTTCATATTCATTAAGAAAGACTTCGGATGATGGGGTGTTGTCCGAAGTTTGTAGATATGGGTGTGACACTTGGCAACAAAACCGCAGAAAGGCAAGGACGCTTCCGTCCCTCTGAAGCTGCGCCTCAAGGCGTGGTGGGAAGGCTATGATACTGACGATATCAAGAAGCGCATAACGGAGCGCCAGCCACACGAGGAACCAAAAGCGAACGAACCTGCATTCGAGGCACCGAAGGCGCCAGCGACTGCGGAGAACCTCGACCCATGGGACAATGCCACCGTCGATATTGCTCAATATATCTGGGGCAAGGGTTTCTGTGGCCCGGGGGGGCCGGACTATATTGTGTCCCTTTCCAAACTCCTGGCGCTGAGCCCTGAGATGTCCATGCTGCAGATCGGTGCAGGGCTTGGTGGCCCGGCGCGTGTTCTTGTGGACCGTTTTGGTGTCTGGATCACGGGTTTCGAGGAAAGCGCGAATCTGGTCGAAAAAGGCCGCAAGCTTTCCAAAATGGCCGGCCTCGAGAAAAAAGCACAGCTTGAGCAGTATGAGCCGGAGAGCTTTGACGGCTTTGACCGCAAGTATGACCGCGCGCTCTCGAAGGAAGCGCTCTACACCATCGAAGACAAGGGCGCCATGATCGCCAAGATCGAGGACAAGCTGAAGCCGGGCGGGCTGTTCCTGCTGACGGAATATGTCATCTCGTCCGATTCTGTGCTTGGCAAGGACCGCTACAAGGAATGGGTCGTGGGCGAACGTTCCCATCCCTATCCGGTGCTGTCGGACGAACTCGTTGAGATGCTGAAGAAAAACCGGCTGCAGGTGCGGGTGTCCGAGGATATCAGCATGCAGTATGTCGATATGATCAACAAGGCATGGGCCGGGGCGGACGAAGTGGCGGCCAAGCTCGCGAAGCGCGAAGACGGCACCATCATGATCCAGACCCTGATGCGGGAAGCCGAGTTCTGGACCCGGCGCAAGAAGATGCTGGAAACAGGTGACCTGAAACTCTGGCGGATTGTGGCGAACAAAAAGTCCGGCGGCCCGTCCATGATGTCCGACTGGTAGGCTTCACCGCCGTCTTTCCCTCACCATCCCACGTTTGTGCGTTCAGGAAACAGCCAATCCATCAAAATGACATCGTTGCCATCGCGGGGGTTGCAAGACCGCCGCCGAGCCGTCATGATCCTTGCCCAGATGACTGGAGGGAGTAGCCGGAATGAGTGAAGGTCTTAAGTTTCCGGTGCCCGCGCATGCGCTCGAGGGCACCCGTTGCACAAATGAAAAATATCTGGAGATGTACCAGCGCTCCATAGACGCGCCAGAGGATTTCTGGGCAGATGAGGGCAAGCGTATCGACTGGATAAAACCCTTCAGCAAAGTGAAAAACACCAGCTTCGAAGGCGACGTGGCGATCAAATGGTATGAGGACGGCACCCTGAATGCTTCCGCCAACTGTATCGACCGTCATTTGCCCGAACGCGCGAACGACGTGGCCATCATCTGGGAAGGTGACGAGCCGACGGACGACAAACACATCACCTATGGTGAGCTTTATGCGGAAGTCTGTCGTTTCGCGAACGTGCTCAAGGACCGGGGTGCCAAAAAGGGCGACCGTATCACCATCTATATGCCAATGATCCCCGAAGCGGTGTACGCCATGCTGGCGTGCGCGCGTATCGGTGCGGTGCATTCTGTGGTCTTTGGCGGCTTCTCGCCGGAGGCTCTTGCGGGCCGTATTCTTGACTGTGCCTCCACTTTTGTCATCACGGCGGATGAGGGGCTCAGGGGCTCCAAAAGGGTGCCGCTCAAGGCCAATGTTGATGAAGCGCTCACCCAGTGCCCGGATGTGAAAAGCGTCGTGGTGGTCAGGCGCACCGGTGCACCGGTGGCGATCACCGAAGGGCGCGATGTCTGGTACCATGAGGCGAAAGCGAACGTAGCCGCTGACTGTGCGCCGGAAGAGATGAGCGCCGAAGATCCGCTATTCATCCTATACACAAGTGGTTCGACCGGCAGCCCGAAAGGGGTGCTGCACACCACGGGCGGTTATATGGTCTGGGCGTCGATGACCCATGAGTATGTGTTCGACTACAAGCCCGGCGAGATTTACTGGTGCACGGCCGATGTTGGCTGGGTCACCGGCCACAGCTATATCGTCTATGGCCCGCTTGCGAACGGGGCGACTACGCTGGTGTTTGAAGGTGTGCCCACCTACCCTGACGCGGGCCGTTTCTGGCAGGTGGTCGAGAAACACAAGGTCAATATCTTCTACACCGCGCCGACAGCGATCCGCGCGCTTGAGCGCCTTGGCGACGAGCCGGTCAAGAAACACGATCGCAGCTCGATCCGCCTCCTGGGCTCCGTGGGTGAACCCATCAATCCGGAGGCCTGGCTCTGGTATCACCGTGTGGTGGGTGAGGAGCGTTGCCCGATTGTCGATACATGGTGGCAAACGGAGACCGGCGGCGTGATGATCTCCCCGCTCCCGGGGGCGACCGCGCTCAAGCCTGGCTCTGCCACAAGGCCATTCTTCGGCGTGCGGCCCGCGCTTGTCGATCAGGACGGCAAATTCCTCGAAGGTGCCGCATCGGGCAACCTCGTGATTACCGATAGCTGGCCGGGTCAGGCGCGCAGTGTCTACGGTGACCATGCCCGCTTCATCCAGACCTATTTCTCCACCTACAAGGGCCTCTATTTCACCGGTGACGGCTGCCGACGCGACGAAGACGGCTACTACTGGATTACCGGCCGGGTGGATGATGTGATCAACGTTTCCGGCCACCGGATTGGCACCGCCGAGATTGAAGCGGCGCTTGATGAACATGCCTGCGTGGTTGAGGCTGCTGTGGTCGGTTTCCTGCACGATATCAAGGGACAGGGTATTTACGCTTTTGTGACCCCACCGCACGGGGTTGAACCGTCCGAGGCGCTGCGCAAGGAACTGGTTGCCTTCGTGCGCAAGGAAATCGGCCCGGTGGCAACGCCGGACCATATCCAGTTTGCGCCGGGCCTGCCCAAGACGCGGTCCGGCAAGATCATGCGCCGCATCCTCAGGAAAATTGCCGAGAATGAGTTTGGCAATCTGGGCGACACTTCCACGCTCGCAGACCCGGGCGTGGTGGACGACCTGATCGCGAACAGGCTGAACAAATAAGCGCCAAGAAGCGCAAATGCCAAAAATGTTACCGCGTGTGATCTTCCCTCGCGCGCGGTAACCATTATCTTCTGACCGAACAGCCGCTACAGGGAAGCACCATGATCACACTTTATTCTGCCGCCACGCCGAACGGCTACAAGGCGTCTATCGCGCTTGAGGAAATGGGGCTCGGCTATGAGCTCAAGGCCATCGACCTCTCAAGCGGCGACCAGAAACAGGACTGGTTCCTGGCCATCAATCCCAATGGCCGTATCCCGGCGATTGTCGACCATGGCAATGAGGATTTTGCCGTCTTCGAATCGGGCGCGATTCTCGTCTATCTGGCTGAGAAGACCGGTATGCTGATGCCGGCTGACGCGCGCGGGCGTTCGGTCGTCATGCAGTGGCTGATGTTCCAGATGGGCGGCGTAGGCCCGATGCAGGGGCAGGCCAATGTGTTCTACCGCTATTTCCCGGAGAAAATCCCCGCGGTGATCGACCGCTACCAGAATGAAACCCGGCGGCTTTACGGTGTGCTGGATCGCCGCCTGCGTGAAAGCGCCTATCTGGCGGGCGACGAGTATAGCATTGCCGACATCGCCAACTGGGCGTGGGTGCGGGCGCACGCCTGGGCGGGCGTCGAGCTCGACGGCCTTGATGCGCTCAAGGCGTGGCTTGACCGGATCGGCGAGCGGGACGCGGTCAAGCGTGGCCTCCAGAACCCGCCGCGGCCCAATCTTGAGGAAAAATCCTCGTCCGAGAAGTTCGTCAAAGCGGCACAGCAGATGCTGCAACGATAATCTGCATCCATAAATCTGATCGAAGGTTGATTGAGGGAGAGTTGAGAATGAATTTTGTAAGAAGCTGGGGTTTCGCTGCAGCCGCCGCCATCGGGTTGAGCCTTGGTGGTGCCGCCATCGCAGAACATCATGAAGATGCCATCTATAAAGCTGTGCATGAAAACAGCGCCCGCAAGGACGGTGAAGCCGCGCGTGACCAATACCGTCACCCGGAAGAACTGCTGCGTTTCCTTGGCATTACGCCGGAGATGACAGTAGCGGAAGTGAATCCGGGCGGTGGCTGGTACAGCCGTATCCTGGGCCCGCTGGTGAAAGACAAGGGCCGCTATGTCGGGCTGGAGCACCACCCGGAAGAATACAAGGAATATGCAAACTATTCCGCGAACCTGCGCGCCTACCCGGAAAAATTTGAAGCCACACGTGACGTGATGGGACCAAATGCGCTTGCCACCTGGATCCCGGCGCAGGAAGGCCTGCCGGTGGAGGCGGGCAGCCTTGACGCCATCATCATCGTGCGTGCGCTCCATAACTGGCACCGCCGTGGTTTCTTCGACCGCGGCATGGAGCAGGCGCATGCCATGCTCAAATCCGGCGGCGTGATGGGTGTGGTGCAGCACCGCATGCCGGAAAGCTTTGAGGGTGACCGTGATGCAGCTGCAGGCAAGGGCCGCTGGAAACAGAGCGATCTCGTGGCCGCAATCGAGGCACATGGCTTCAAGCTTGTGGAAGCGTCCGAGATGAATGCGAACCCCAAGGACGAAGCCAACTACGAGAAGGGTGTCTGGACCTTGCCGCCGGTATACGCCATGGGCGAAACCGACCGGGCCAAATATGAAGCTATTGGCGAATCAGACCGCATGACGCTGAAGTTCATGAAGGTCGACTAAGCCTCAGGCGTGGTCTGGCCGAAATACCGGGCGGTCGTATCCATTGCGGCCGTCCGGTTTTTTTCCGCCGTTGTGCCGGATGCCTTCCTCGGGCTCAGGTCATGGTTGCCGTCCGTCGCCCAGAAGGGGGTGAAGGTGCCGGGCAGGTCGAGTGTGTCCACCAGTGCGCGGCCGCCGAAGGGGTCGCGCTCGCCCTGCACGAGAAGGGTTGGTACTGTGATATCGCCCAGGTGCGCGGTCCGCAGTTTCTCTGGCTTGCCGGGCGGGTGGAACGGGTAGCCAAGCAGCAAAAGCCCGTCGCAGGTCCCGGCGTCCTCCGCCGCAATCATGCTGGCAATGCGCCCGCCCATGGACTTGCCGCCGATGATCAGCTTTGCGGGCTTGTGCTTTTCCCTTACCTCAGCAATGGCGGCGCGAAACGCGTCCATCAGTTTGGGTGCGCGGTCCGGCGGGCGGCGTTTGCCGTCCTGTCGCCGGGCGGCCATATAGGGAAACTCGAACCTCAGAACCTGAAAGCCACGGTCCGCCAGGCCACACGCGAAACTTTCCATGAAATCGCTGTCCATGCCGGCGCCCGCGCCGTGGGCCAGCAGGATGGTACCCACCTTGGCCGTTCCGTTTTCAAGAAAATCTGTCATCATGGGCCTCCCTCGCGGCATTTCACGTGGAACATGGGTGGAAATGCTTGCGGGCAAAATGAAGAGGGTGGGCAGGAATGGCAAATCTTTATTTGTTGCGGCATGCAAAATCGGACTGGGGCAACGTGAAGCTTTTGGACCATGACCGGCCGCTCAATGATCGGGGTCGCAAGGATGCAGCGCGCATGGGACGCAGTCTGGCAAAACTTGGCGTGGCGCCTGAAATCGTCATCTGTTCCACCGCAGTGCGCGCCCGCGAGACGCTGGAGCGCGTGATGGAGGCAGGCGGCTTTGACTGGCCTGTCCAGTATGAACCGGCGCTTTACATGGCGGGCGTCGCGAACATTCTCGGTGTGGTGCACTCGGACGCGGGCGAGCACAAGAGCGCGCTTCTTGTCGGCCATAATCCCGGCTTCCATTCGGTCGCGATGGAGATGATCCGCAGCGGCGAGCCCGAACTTGTGCATGCGCTTGACTATAAATACCCCACCGGCACCTTTGCCGATATCGAGTTCGCTGACGCAACCCTGGGCACGGTTGAGCGCTCCACCGGTGTGCTCCGGCAGTTCCTGAAACCGAAGGACCAAACCAACGCTTAGTTGTTATCGCTCTCTATTTGTTATAAGGTAACAATAATCTGCAAGGGTGAATACAAACACTTGTGATTTTGCGGGCCGGGGGAGGCCTGTGGTATAGTGGTTTCGGCACGGGGGTGTCGAACTGACGGGGAGCAGTGAAGTGGAGGTCGTTATGCGTCTTACCTACCGTCCCATGCTTGCTCTGGCCTGTGTCCTTGGCACAGCCCTGCCGGCAAGCGCAGACAGAATGGCATCGGAAGCCATGCCCAAGCTGGAAATCATTCTCCGGGCATCTGAATTCCTGCACAAAGGCAATGAACTGGTGATCCGGGGTGATGCCCTTGGTGCGCGCGAGGAATATGAACGTGCGCTTCGTGGCGAGTTGACCATGCACCAGCGCGCCCGTGCCTATAACGGGCTTTGTGTCACCTATATCATGGAAGAAGAATGGGTGGATGCGCTCAAGCAGTGCAATACCGCCATTGCTATCGCGCCCAACAACTGGCGCTTCTATAACAACCGCGGCAATATCTACCTTGAAACTGGCGAGATCGACCGGGCGCAGGAAGAATATCAGCGCGGGCTCGAACTGGCGCCCAACTCCATCGTGATCCGCAACAACATCGAGCTGGCCGATGGCCGCGCCCGTGGCCTGAAGGTGGATGCGCCGCAAACGACACGCCCTGCCTGAAAACAGGTAAACGTCTTTTGGGCCAAGCTGATACCAGCATGGCCCTAGAGGCTTCCCCCCAACCGCGATGGGTGATATGAGGGGCTTGAGGATAGTAAGTGGAGGCAAAGTGCGTGCCCTTAGTTTCACGCCTTTCTGCAGCGTTGGCCCTGATTTTTCTTGTCGCCTGCGACCCTGTCGCACGCGCACCTGAAACGCCGACCGCCATTGTCGGCACGCGCGCGGTTATCCAGCGCCATGGCCAGGAGCTTTATGCCGAGGTCACCGGCGTGAATGGCAAGCTTGTCACCACCGAATATTACTGGCAGGACGAACGGGTTGTTGTGCACAATTATTACCGCGGGCTCTATAATGTCAGCGGGATCGAGTTCGGCTATCAGTATGAAGCCGATTTCGATTATTCGGTGCTTGAGAAACTGTTCCCGCTCGCGGTCGGCAAGGAAGTCAGCTTCTCCGGCAACACCAAAAATATCAACCGCGGCAGCGCCATCGATTTCTGGGCCAATATCCATGTGATCGGCGAGAAGACGATTTCGCTCTCCTCCGGTGACCGCAAGGTTTTTGTGGTCGACATCGTCACCGAATACACCAAGGGCAACAACTCGAAGCGCAAGACCAACACAGTCTATTACGACCCCGAGCTCTCGATGGTGCTGAAGTCCGTCATCCATGAAGACGGGTACCAGAGCTATTGGCGGGTGGTGACGGTCGAACGCCCCGGCAACGCCCGCACGCCTTCCGCCATCCAGCAGCGCCGCGCCGGTACGGTGATGATCTAGTTGCGGCTCACGAGAGCTTCATCAGGGTAATGCCCGAGACGATCAGCGCTGCCGCCATCACCCGCATGGGTGTCAGCGCCTCACCGAGGAAATAAACCCCGGCGGCAAAGGCACCCACGGCACCAATACCGGTCCAGACCATATAGGCCGTGCCAAGCGGCAGACTGCGCATGGCCAGGGTCAGCAGGCCAAACGAACCGATCATGGCGACAATCATGGTGGTGGTGGGGAAAAGTCTGGTAAAGCCGTCCGACTGTTTCATCGCAAACGCCCAGACAACTTCCAGAATACCGGCAACAAATAAAAAGGCCCAAGCCATGGTTTTTCCTCCATGTGCGGGCCGTCCCGAATGATTCCCGGATGCGGGGGAGGTCGTCCTCCGTGCCTTCAATATGGGACAAGGCGGCTATATTGCAAGGTCATGCGCTATAGACGGCACCGTCTTCAATGGTGACCGCAACGGGCCGCAGATAGTCGCCCTTGCAGGGCCCGCGCACACATTTGCCGCTTTCCATCTCGAACAGCGCGCCGTGGGTGCGGCAGATGAGCCGCCGTCCGGTGATATCAAGGAACTTGTCATCGAACATATTGAGCGGCGTGCCAGCATGCGGGCAGCGGTTCTCATAGACGACCGCGCTCTCATAGCCGGTGCGCTGCACGATAAGCCGCAGCACCATATGCCCGTCCCGGAACACCAGTTCCTTGCCGCCGTGGGGCGGCAACTCGTCAAGCTTCGCCAGCAAGGTGCCCTTTGGCGGGCCCGCGGGCGCGTCTTCAAGTTCCAAGGGGCATGGGGGCTGCATGAGGGTCAGAGCCCGCCCTTGGCGCAGATCAGCTGCCAGCTTGCCGCGTCTATTGGCATCACGCTCAGGCGTGACTGGCGCACAAGCGCGAGGCCGTGCAGCCTTTCGTCGCCCTTGATGTCCGCAAGGCTCACCGGTTTTGGCATCGGCCCCTTGGCCTTGAGGTCAACCAGACAGAATTTGCCTTTTGCGTCATCCGGGTCGTCATAAGGCGCGGTCGCCACAGTGCAGATGCCCACAATCTCGCGCGCCTTGCCGGAATGGTAGAAGAACACCTCGTCGCCCGCGGCCATCTTGCGCATGTTGGCCTGCGCCTGATAGTTTTTCACCCCGGTCCAGGCTTCCTTCTCGACACCACACTGGTCATCCCATGACCAGTCTTCCGGTTCTGATTTTACCAGCCAGTAGGCCATCGTGTTTCCCCGTCAGTCCTTCGGTACCCATTCGCCGGTGACTTTCAGCCAGTGGCGGATCTCGACACTTTCAAAAAGCCCAGCGGTGGCATAGGGGTCGTTTTCACAGAAAAGCTGCACCGCACCTTCGCTGGCGGCATCGATGATGATCATGCTGCCGATCGGCTTCGGCTCTTCACCGGCGGACAGGATCGGCCCCGCCACCTTGATGCGGTTCCCGGCCGCTTTGATATAGTCAAGGTGTGCGGCGCGGTTCGCCATGCGCAGCTCCAGGCTGTTTGCCTTGTCTTTCGCCAGAATCATGAACAGCATGGCTGTCTCCCGTTTGTTGGCTGTTGCCCGTTATTGGCTTGTCTCAGTGGTGTTCGCTCGTGAACGGGCGGGCCATCAGCTCGTCCATCACGGTCTTGGCGTCACGCCCTTCCTTGAGGATATAATACACCGCGCTGGTGATGGGCATCTCAAGGCCCTTCTCAAGCGCAATCTTGTGCACAATCTCGACCGTATGTGCGCCTTCGGCCACCGAATTGCGCTCGGCCATGATCTCATCCATCGTGCGGCCTTCGCCAATCGCCTTGCCGAGCGACATGTTGCGCGACTGTGTGCTCGAGCATGTCAGGATCAGGTCGCCAAGGCCCGAAAGGCCCATGAGGGTTTCGGTTTTGGCACCGTATAGTTTGCCGAAGCGGATGATCTCGGCGAGGCCGCGGGTGATCACCGCCGCGCGCGCGTTTTCGCCCACGCCGAGCCCGGCGGCCATGCCGGTCGCAATCGCCAGCACATTCTTGACCGCGCCCCCAATCTGCGCGCCCACAATGTCGCTATTATAGTAGGGGCGGAAGGTGGTGTGGCCAAAGGCTTCCACAAGCGCCATGCCCACCGTTTCGTCGCGGGTCGCGAGCGTGAGGGCGCACGGCAGGCCGCGCGCCACTTCAATCGCGAAGGTGGGGCCGGAAAGCACGGCAACCGGGTTGTTGGGTGCCTCTTCCTCAATGGCCTGGCTCAGCAGTTTGCCGGTCGCCACCTCAATGCCCTTGGAGCAGATCACCAGCGGCACACCGTCCGGCACGTGGGCCTTGAGGCTGCGCACCATCGCGCGCAAATGCTGCGCGGGGGAGACCACAAGGATGGCATCCCTGTCGGCAAGGGCCGCAAGGTCGCTGGTGGCCTTCAGCTTGGGGTCGAGGGTGACAGCAGGCAGGAACAGTTTGTTCACATGCTCATTCGTGATGGAGGAGACAACCTCCTCCTCCCGCGCCCATAAAATCGTGTCGCGTCCGGCGCGTACGCTCGCGACCGCAAGCGCCGTACCCCATGCTCCCGCACCCAGAACACCGATCTTTTGCAAGGCCCTCTCCTTTTATTCTTGTCTTTCGCCCAGATTGCCCTTTCCCGGGCCGGGCGGCAAGGGCGCTTATGCTTTTGCGCCCTTTTTCCCCTTGCCGACCATGGGCTTGGCATCGCCGTCCAGTGGCCAGCGTGGCCGCACGGAAACATCCATATCGTCATCGAACTCGTCGCTCCTGAAGCGCTCAAGCCCTGCCCAGGCGATCATGGCGCCATTGTCGGTGCACAGGCTGAGGGGCGGGGCCACGAAGGTGAGGCCGTTTGCACTCGCGAGGGTCTCAAGCTTGCCGCGCAGGTAGGCGTTTGCGGCCACACCGCCTGCGACCACCAGCGCGTGGTTGCCGGTGCCTACCTGTTCGCGGAACAGGCCGATCGCGCGCTTGAGTCGGTCTTCAAGGCAGTCGGCAATCGTCATCTGGAAGGCGGCGCAAATGTCGGCGCGGTCGGTCTTGAGGAGTAGACCTTCGCGTTCCACACAGTCTTCCGCCAGTCGCCTGACCGCGGTCTTGAGGCCGGAGAAGGAGAAATTGCAGTGCGGTTTGCCAACCATGGGTTTCGGCAAGCGGAAGCGCTTGGGGTTGCCCTCGCGCGCCGCCGCTTCAACCGCCGGGCCGCCGGGGTAGCCAAGGCCCAGGAGTTTGGCGGTTTTATCAAATGCCTCGCCCGCCGCATCATCGATGGTGGTGCCAAGGCGCGTGTAGCTGCCCGGCCCCTCGACCATCAAAATCTGGCAATGCCCGCCGGAGACAAGCAGCAGAAGGTAAGGAAAGCTGACTTCATCGGTCAGCCGCACCGTCAGCGCGTGGCCTTCAAGGTGGTTGACTGCAACAAAGGGTTTGTCCGCCGCCTTCGCGATGGCCTTGGCGGTCATCACGCCCACCATCAGGCCGCCCACAAGGCCGGGGCCAGTGGTGGCTGCCACGGCGTCAAGGTCGCGGAACTTGAGCCCTGCCTCGTCCATCAGGTCCTTCAGCAGGTGGTCAAGGTGGCTGATATGCTGGCGCGCGGCAATCTCGGGCACCACGCCGCCAAACTCGGCATGCTCGTCAATCTGCGACAGCACCTTGTGTGCAATGACCTTGCGGTCGGCGGACACAATGGCCGCCGCCGTCTCGTCACAGCTGGTCTCGATGCCAAGCACAAGCGGGCGCATATAGTCCGTCTCGGTGCTCATGTTTGTCGCGGGCATGATAATTCCTGTCTTTGGGCTTGGGCCGCCGCTTCATACGCTCTATAAGCCAAAAGGATAAAAGCTTCAAAAGGAAGTGACGCCAGACAGGCGTCCGATAGCACCGAGAGAGGGTTCAGTGCAACACAGCATTAAAATCGGCACACGCGGCAGCCCGCTTGCGCTTGCGCAGGCCAATGACGTGAAAGCGCGGCTTATTGCAGCCCATGACGACCTTGATGACGCCAGTGTCGAGATCGTGGTGATCAAGACCACCGGTGACCGTATCCTTGACCGTCACCTGATGAATGCGGGTGGCAAGGGCCTGTTCACCAAGGAGATCGAGGATGCGCTGATGGCGCGCGAGATCGACTGCGCGGTGCATTCCTCCAAGGACATGCCGACAAGCCTGCCGGACGGCCTCATCCTCTCTACCTTCCTTGAGCGCGAGGACCCGCGTGATGTGTTCATGAGCGCGAAATACGCTTCCTTTGCTGACCTGCCGGAGGGTGCGACGCTTGGCACAGCAAGCCTTCGCCGCCGTGCCATGGCGCTCCGTGTGCGCCCCGATCTCAAGGTCGTGACCTTCCGCGGCAACGTGCAAACCCGCATGCGCAAGTTGGCGGACGGAGAAGCGGACGGTACTTTCCTTGCGCTCGCCGGGCTCAACCGCCTCGGCATGTCTGACGCCGCCACAGAGGTACTTAGCCTGGCTGACTTTCTGCCAGCGCCCGCGCAAGGCGCGGTGACGGTGGAAATCCGCGAGGAAGATGCTGCCATGGCCGCACGGCTCGCACCGCTGCACTGCGCAAAAACAGCGCTCGCTGTGACCGCCGAACGCAGCTTCCTGAGCGCGCTGGACGGCTCCTGCCGCACGCCGATCGCGGCCTATGCCAAGCTTGAAGGTGACACGCTGGCCATGCACGCCATGCTGCTGTCGCTCGACGGGAAAACCGTTTTCGATCAGAAGGCTACCTGCGCCGCCACCCTTGATGCTGCCGCCATCCTCGGGCAGGATATGGGAACCGCGATCCGGAGGGACGCGGGCGAAGCTTTCTTTGAAGACCTCGCAAGCGCTATCGAAGCGGAGATTGCATGAGCACCATCCTTGTTACGCGCCCGATTGATGAGGCATCGGCCACAGCGGAAAAGCTGGAGGCCATGGGCCATACCGTGATCATCGCACCGATGATCAGCATCGATCCGGTCTCTTTCCAGATCCCGAAAGACGACCGCAGCCTGATCGTCACCAGCAAAAACGGCGCGCGCCACGGCCTTGCCAATATCGGTAACAAGGCGCGGCCCATTTTTGCCGTGGCTGAGGAAACGGCGGCGGAAGCGCGCAACCTTGGCTTCACCAATGTGGCGGTGGGGCCGGGCACGGTGCGCCAGCTCATGCCCATGCTGCTTGAATGCGGCATCGCCGAGAAACGCAAATACGCCTATCTCTGCGGCAACAACATCTCCTACGATATTTCTTCCGCGCTCAAGGCCGAGGGTATCGACAGCGTGAATGTCACCACCTACCAGTCGCGGCCCCTGCGGGCGTTCTCCGCCGGGGTGCAGGAAGCGATGGAAGAGGGCGAAATTGACATCGCGCTCTTTTATTCACCGCGTACCGCCACCACATTCGAGGAGACGGCAGCGGAATACGGCCGCTCAGACTGGCTGAACAAGATTGACGCGGTAGCGCTCTCGACCCGGGTGAAGGAACAGCTTATCGGCCCGTGGAAAAGTGTGCGCTATGCCATCATGCCGACGGAAAAATCCGTGATGGCGCTGATTGAAGACATGACCCGCTAGACGGCAAGGGGCAGAAGATTGGCTGACAGCGATATGAAACCGGACGATGAACCCGCCCCGGCGGACGAAAAAGACATCATCGACGCCGAGGTGATCGCCGAACACCCGGTCAGGGAAAAGGCGGCGGCCAAGTCCGGCATGGGCTTCATGGCCAAGGCGGGCTGGTTCCTCGCCTTTGGGGTCAGCACCTTTGCGGCAGGGGTTTATTTCGCGCCCCAGTTCGACCCCGGCCTTGTCTACCTCGGCCTCAAGGAAGAGGCGCGGGTGGTGGCCCCGGTCGCGGAAAATGCTGGCGCAGATGTTGCGCAGGTTCTGCACAGTGTGCAAGCGCTCGAAGAGGCGCTCCGGCGCCAGCAGGAAATCCTCGCGCAGCATGAAGACGCGCTAAAAACCGCCAGCAGCGACCGTCAGAAGCTTGCTTCGGACATGGCTGTGATGGCCACAGAAGGGTTGCACACATCCGGCACAGCCATGGACGCCGCTGAAATCGCCAAACTGCAGGCCGATATCACGCGGCTCACCGACGATATCGCGCGGCTTTCCGTGGTCTCGAACGCGGACGACCCCGAAGTTTCCCGCCTTACCGGCGCGCTCGCCATCGCCCGCGCTGAAAGCAGCCAGCTCAAGTCCCGGCTTGAGGCGCTTGAACAATCCATGAAAGCGGTCGAATCGGGCGCGCTTGAAGCCAGCCCGCGCGGTCGGCTTGTGCTCTCGCTTGGCCGTATCAAGGACCGCGCGCTTGTCGGCCTGCCGTTCGGGCCGGAGCTCGCAGCGCTGCGCCCTGATTTCGCCGCCCTGCCGTCCCTTGACCAGCAGATGATCGGCGCGGACCTCGCCACGCTGACGGAGCACGGCGCAGGCATCGTGCCCTATGAGGCGCTGGTGCGCGACTTTGACGCCATGGCGTCCGCCGCGCTCAAGGCAGCCGACAGCGCGGAAGGCAACTTCCTGAACAGGCTTTTCACCGTGCGCCGCACCGACGCAGGTGCCACCGGGCTTGATGCCCAGCTCCTGAAGGCCGAGCGTGCGCTGGCCGCACGGGATATCGCGGGCGCGGTCGCCGCACTTGAAAGCCTTGAAGGGCCTGCGCTTGAGGCTTCCGCCACCTGGCGCATGCAAGCCAAAGCCCATGTGGCTGTCGCAAGCGCCTTCGACCGGCTGGTGAGCGGTGTTGCAAACGCCGGCGAAGCGCGTGAGGGGCAACCGTCGTGACCCGGATCGTGCTCTGGTTCCTGGCTATCCTCATTGTTGCCGTGGGCGCTGCATGGCTTGCCGACCATCCCGGCGATGTGGTGATCGACTTCCAGGGCCTGCGTTTCTACACCTCCTTCGCCGCGCTCGCCGCTTTTGGCGTGGCGGGCATGGCGCTGGCTGCGCTCGGCATGTGGCTTTTTGGCTGGCTGCGGCGCGATATGCCTTTCTTTGGCTCCAACCGGGTGATCAAGCGGCAGGGGCGGGGGCTCAAGCTCCTCAACCAGTCGCTGGTGGCGCTGTCGGCGGGGGACCACCGGCTCGCGTCCAAGCTGATCGATCAGGCTGAAGTGCTGCTGCCGCCCCAACCCATGGTGCACCTGATCGCCGCCGAGGCTGCCGCCCGCGCGGGCGACCATGCCACTGCGGCCAAACGCTATCAGGCGCTGGAGGGCACCGACGACGGTCGTTTCCTTGGCCTGCGCGGCCTTGTGGGCGAAGCGCAGCGCCAGGGCCGTGAGAATGAGGCCCTGCGCCTCGCCCGCACCGCCTTCAGTGAGAACCGCAAAAGCCCGTGGGTCTTGCGCACGCTCTTTTCACTCGAGGTCGCCGCCGGCAACTGGGCGGAAGCCAGCGCCGCGCTCGACAAGGTGGCGCGCGAAAAGCTGATGGACGACAGCCGCGTGCGCAAACACCGCGGTGCGCTCGCCTTCGCCGAAGCCACGGAAGCCAACCTGAAGGGTGACACGCTGGCCGCCAAAAAAAGCTTCAAGAAGGTGCTGTCGTACCGCGCCGATTTTGCGCCCGCAACCGCCGCGCTTGCCAAAATCGAACTGGCGGGCGGCAACAAAAAGCGCGCCTCCAAACTGATTGAGGAGGCGTGGCAAAACCTGCCGCACCCCACACTCGCGCGTGTGTTCAAAGAGCTGGACGCCGCGGAATCAGCCAAAGACTGGCTCACCCGTGTGCGGGCGCTGACCGCATCCAAACCCGAACACCCACAGTCGATGATGCTGATGGTCGATGCGCTGATGGACGCGCGCGAATATGCGGTCGCCAAACCGCTGCTCGACAAGCTCATCAAGGCCGCGCCCACACGGGCTGCGTGGCAGTACCGCCTGGCACTTGCCCACGCACTTGGCGAGGACCCGGACCCGATTGAGGCCGCACTCGCGACCGCAGAGGCGGGTGAGGGCTGGCGCTGTGACGCCTGCGGGCACGCGCCGCACGCCTGGTCGCCGCTCTGCCCCTCGTGTGGGTCCTTCGACACAGTCGATTGGCAGGATATGGGCGGCACGGCCGCGCCAAAGAAAAGCTTTCGCGCGGAAGAGACCATCGCGCTCCTCGGCAGCGAAAGCGGGGACGACGCCCCCCGCGGCCGGGATATCCACAGCGCCTGAGAAAGGGGTCGCTGACGGGGCACAGGCGCGGGTCAAAAAAGGCTTGCCCAGCGCCCGGCCATCCGTTATACAGCCCGCCTGTAGCCCCTCCCCGGGGCTTTCGCACGCAAGCTGCGACGCCGCTTTAGCTCAGTTGGTAGAGCACATCATTCGTAATGATGGGGTCACGTGTTCGAGTCACGTAAGCGGCACCACTTCTCCCAAGAAACCATCGAATATCAGTGCTTGAAGCAATTCTCTCGATGCCATGCGAGAAAATTGGGATGAGGCCTGTCGGCTGGGCGTTGCGGCAGAAACGCTTTTCCGCTGGTATTTACCAGACCGCGAATACTGTCAGGGTCGTTGCCTTGTCGACTGATGAGAATGTCGAGTTCATCCGTAAGGCTGATCAGACCTCGGTCGAACATCCAGTGAACGGTTCCGGACAGTGCCAGGCCGTTATTTATAATGTCAGGGCCGCCATGTTCAACGGGGCGAATGTGTGCCGCTTCCACCTCTGCCCGGCCGCCGCCATTAATGAGTTTCAATCCTGTAATTGCACAGCGTTCCCCATAGGCTTTTACGACGCGATGGCGAAACGCACGGTCTCGGACAACCCTTGACGAAAGGTAAGCGGCGCGACTGCGGTCGACCTCGAATTCAAATGGGGCCTGCTCTTCACGTAGCGAAATTTGTTCTGAATGGTCTGTGCGTGGCAGAAACGACTGGTCTTCGGCCAAGCCAATATCCAAGATTCGGTTAAAGTCGTCGGAAGAAAGTGTACGTACAGCGGCCTGTGCCCTGCCGGACAGTTTGCCTTGTTCGTTCAATAGTCCCTGCTCAAGTAAGCCGAAATCTGCATTGAATGGGACTGCGTTTACAAAATCGAGATAGCTGCCGGGCTCAATGAGGGCCAAATACATGCCTTCATTTGTCGGGTCAGGTACAATCTGCTCGACTTTAGCTACAGCAAAGTACCCCTTCGTATTGGGGACCTTGCTGGGCTCGTAGTAAACGATCCAGTCGCCAACACATTTGGACACGCGTGACAGATATTGCGGGGGAAACTGATATCTCTCGGCCGGACGGTCGTCATAAATGGAATCGGAACGGTGAACGAAGACGCCGAATGCCATAACCCCCCCAATACTCACGTAAAGTAACAAGTTATAAATTGTGCCCTGCATCATCAGTGGTTGCAACATGGAACATAACGGAGAAGAACGCTTTGCACCCATTGTTAGCTTGCCTTACAGTCGCGGCATGATCGAGATCGCACCCCATATCCAGATTGATGAGGCGGAGATTGTGCTGTCGGCCAAACGCGCGTCGGGGCCGGGCGGGCAGCATGTCAACAAGGTATCGACTGCTGTTGAACTGCGGTTCGATGCACGGGCCTGTGCGGCGATCAGCTCGGAGATGCTCATTCGCCTGCGCAAGATTGCCGGCAGCCGCATGACGGCGGACGGGGTGATTGTGCTGACGGCGGAGGAAAGCCGCAGCCAGATCGACAACAAACGCGCGGCGACGAAACGCCTTGTCGAGATGCTGAAAAAAGCCAGCGTGCGGCCCAAATTCCGTGTGCCGACGAAGCCTTCCAAAGGCGAGAAGGAACGCCGTATCACCGCCAAAAAAACCACCGGTGAGCGCAAGAAGCTGCGCGGCAAGCTGAAGCTGGTGGATTGATTTCTCAGGCCGCTTATTCGCGCCAGAAATGCGGGTCAAAGAGCAGGAGCAGGGTGAAAACCTCAAGCCGGCCGAGGAGCATGGCGAACGACAGAACCCATTTGGCCGCGTCCGGCAGGCTGGCGAAATTGCCTGAAGGCCCGACAATCTCCCCCAGCCCCGGCCCCACATTGGTGACCGCCGTGGTCGCGGCGGTGAGCGCGGTGACAAAGTCGACCTCGAGAAGCGCCAAAAGCACCGTCACCACAATCACAGACGCGAGGAATACGGCAAGGAAGGCCAGCACCGAGACCGGCAGGTCCGCGGGCAGGCGGCTGCCGTGATAGCGCATCACCACCACCCGGTTCGGGCTTGAGAGCCTGAGGAGCTGTTCCCGCATCGTGACCCACAGCACCTGGAAGCGGTATATCTTGATCGCGCCGGAGGTTGAACCCGCGCAGCCACCCACAAAGGTGAGGATGAAAAAGGCTGCGACGGCGGCAGGCCCCCAGGTGGTGTAGTCCGCCGAGGCATAACCCGTTGTGGTGACAACCGACACCACGTTGAAAGCAGTCATGGTGAGCGCGGCCATGAGGCCAATATCCTGCCGCAGCATCAGCCAGATCGTCATGGTGATGATGACAACCCCGAGGAACTTGAGGAAAGTGGTGATCTGCGGGTCCGACAGGAACGGCCGCCGGTGGCCGCGCACAAACTTGATATAGCTGATGAAGGGCAGCCCGCCCGCCAGCATGAAGATGGTGCCCGCCCACTGCGTCGGCATATCGGTGAAATAGCCGAACGAGGCGTCGTGCGTGCTGTAGCCGCCGGTCGACAGCGCGGTCATGGCGTGGTTGATGGCGTCAAAACCGCCCATGCCGGTGAGCATGAACACGGCGGTGGCGAGAAGCGTGAGCCCGGCATAGACCGCCATGATCCATTTCACCATGGTCGCGGCCTGCGGGATGATCTTTTCCGATTTGTCCGAGCTTTCGGTTTTAAAGAGCTGCATGCCGCCGATGCGCAGGAACGGCAGCATGATGATGGCCATCACGATGATGCCCACGCCGCCGATCCACTGCAGCAGCGAGCGCCAGAGGAGAAGACCCGGCAACAGGTCGTCGAGCCCGGTGATCACGGTGGAGCCGGTCGTTGTCATGCCCGAGACCGTCTCGAACACCGCATCGGTGAAGTTGAGGCCAATCTCGGGCGAGAGGCCAAGGCCCATGAGCGGCAGCGCGGCGAAGATGGGCAGCACGATCCACGACAGCGCGGTCAGCAGGAACGCCTGCCGCACATCTAGGCTGAAGGGCTGGTTGTCGCGCGTGGCGAAGGTGGCGAACAGGCCAACGGTCGCGCAGAAAAAGGCCGAGAAGATGAACTCATAGGGCATCTGGCCGGTCATCGCCTGTTCTGCCAGCGCCGGGATCGCCATGATGACCGCAAGGCTCGTGAGCATGAGGCCAAGCACATGCAATATGGGGTTGAGGCGCATCGGGAGTGTCATGGCGGTCTGCAAGCTGGCGCGTGAGCGCAGGCGGTCCTCATTCTGGGGCGGCACCGGGGCCGGACAAGCCCCTAAAGAACGGGAAGATGCGCCCTTTGTCAAACATTGAAATCTTGCCGAAAGGCGCGACTGGCGGCTAACTGTCATATGACACGGGTGCGCCTGTCATATGACTGACGCAGCCAAGATGGCCTCTTTCTGCTTCAAACGGCTTCACAAGTGCACTGATGCACGGCAATTTGAGGAGAAAGACATGACACAGGGTCAACGAACTTCGGGGCAGGCGGCAATGGCAGACAAGGTGACGTTCAGGAACGGCTACTGGTTCTTCTTCAACGATGGCGATAACCGCATCGCGGTTTTTGGCTCTGCCATGACCGGCAAGGAAAAGGTCTTTTTCAATGACGAGCTGGTGTCCGAGCACCGCAGCCTTGGCTTCAACAGTTGCCACCGGTTCGAGAGCGGCGGCAAGTCCTACGAGATACTGTTCCTCGTCACCAATATGATGCGCGGTGCCATTGAGTGTATCGCGCTGTCGGGCGACCGGGTGATCGGGCGTGAGACCAAGGCGTTCTACACCGATACCCGCAAGGGTTTCTGGTTCCGGATCGGGCTGTTTTTTGGCGGTGGGCTGCTGTTCGGCATCGGTGTCGCCGCGATCCTTGAGGATACCGGCCTTGGTGCGTGGCTCTGGCACCTGTTTGGCGGCAGCTGAGGTCGCGGGCGGTGGATATCAACGCAGCAAAGGTCAGGGATCACCGCATGGCAAGGGGCTGGACCCAGCAGCATCTTGCCGACGCCTGCGAAGTGAGCCTGCGCACCATCCAGCGCATCGAGAAAACCGGCACTGCCGCGCACGAGACCGTGCAGGCGCTCTGTGCCGTGCTGGAGGTGACGGTAAGGGATCTGTCCGTGGTGCCGGAGATGGAGGCGAGCGCGGCGCGCCCCGCAACGCTACTGGAGCACCGCATCGCGCTCTATATCGCCACCATGGCAGGTGCCACCTTGGGCGCGGCGGCGATGTTCCTCATACTCAAGGTGTAAAAGGGAGAAGGGCTAGACGTGGAAGCTCTCGCCGCAGCCGCAGCGGCCCTTCTCGTTCGGGTTGGTGAACTTGAAGCCGGTTGAGAACATGCTGTCTTCCCAGTCCATCTGGGTGCCGAGGAGGAACAGCAGCGATTTGCGGTCGACAAAAACTTTCACGCCCTTGTCTTCAACCAGTTCATCGTCCGCTGATGGTTCAGAAACATAGTCGACCGTATAGCCAAGGCCCGAACAGCCATGTTTACTGGTGCCGAGGCGAATGCCCACAGCATTTTCACTTTTAGCGAGCAGCGCGCGGATATGGTCTGCCGCCTTGTCGGTAATATTGATCACTGCCACTTTAAAAACCTCGTTTCATTGTCTTAACGTGGGGTCAAAGAAGGCCGAGTTCAAGCCGGGCCTCGTCCGACATCTTGGACATGTCCCACGCCGGTTCCCACACCAGCTTCACGTCACAGCCATTCACGCCGGGTACTGTGTTGACCTTCAGCTCCACCTCGCCGGGCATGGATTCTGCCACCGGACAATGCGGTGTGGTCAGCGTCATGGTCACGCGCACGCGCCAGTCATCGTCGATATCCACACCGTAAATCAGGCCAAGCTCATAGATATTGACCGGGATCTCGGGGTCGTAGATTTCCTGAAGGGCTGCAACAATATTGCCTTCAAGCTCTTCCTTCGACGCAGGCTTGTCGCCAGCGGGCGCTGGTGCGGCGGCTGCAGCTTCCGCTTCCTCGGCGGCCTTTTTCTCGGCGTCGCCCTCAAGGAATTTATTCAGGAAATAGCCGCCCTCTTGCGGGCTAACACCTGAAGTGTCCACACGTGGACGCTCAACATCCTGCTTCGGCATATTCTCTGCCGGATAGTCAGGGGTTTGAGGGGCGCTGACGTCCATGACGTCCCGTTTTTGATCGTTATCCATCATCCAAAGATGTCCACAACTTTTTTGAGGCCCGCAACCAGGCGGTCCACGTCGGTTTTGTCGTTATAAATGCCAAAGCTTGCCCGCACGGTGCCCGGAATGCCGAAACGGTCCATCACTGGCTGCGCGCAGTGGTGCCCGGCGCGTACGGCAATGCCCTGCCGGTCGAGGATGGTGCCGATGTCGTGCGGGTGCGCGTGCTGCATGGTGAAGCTCACGATCGCGCCTTTGTCGGGCGCGGTGCCGATGATCTTCAGGCTGTTGAAGGCCGAAAGCTCACGCGTTGCATACTCGAGGAGCTCATGCTCGTGGGCGATGATATTCTCGTGGCCGAGCGACGTGATGTAATCCAGCGCGACCTTCATGGCGATGCCGCCCGCAATGTTGGGCGTGCCCGCCTCGAACTTGTGCGGCAGGTCGTTATAGGTCGTCTTCTCGAAGGTCACGACCGAGATCATGTCCCCGCCGCCCTGCCATGGCGGCATGGCGTCCAAGAGCTTTTCCTTGCCGTAAATCACGCCGATGCCCGTGGGGCCATAAGCCTTGTGGGCGGAGAAGGCGTAAAAATCGGCATCAATATCGCGCACATCCACCTTGAGGTGCGGCGCGGCCTGACAGCCATCGATGAGGATCACCGCACCAGCCTCATGGGCCAGGCGGGCGATTTCCTTCACCGGGTTCATCACGCCGATCGCGTTCGAGATATGGCCGACGGCGACGATCCTGGTGCGCTCGGTGAGCAGTGTTTTATAGGTCTCAAGGTCGAGCGAGCCATCGTCGAACATGGGGATGACCTTGATGGTTGCGCCCTTTTCCTCGGCCAGCATTTGCCACGGCACGATGTTCGAATGGTGCTCCATGTAACTGAGGATGATTTCGTCACCCGCGCGTACATTGGCGCGGCCCCATGTCTGCGCCACGAGGTTGATGCCCTCGGTCGCACCGCGCACAAAAATGCATTCACGCGCTTTTTCGGCATTGATGAACGCGCGTACCGTTTCGCGGTTGGCTTCATAAGCCTCGGTCGCGTCCTGGCTGAACTTGTAGACCCCGCGGTGGATGTTGGCGTAATAGCCCTCATAAAGCGCGACCTCGGCCTCGATCACCGCGCGCGGCTTTTGCGCGCTCGCCGCCGTATCGAGGAAGGTGAGCGGCTTGCCGTATACTTCCTTTGCGAGGATCGGGAAATCCGCCTTGATCTTCTCGACATCGAGACCGGGTTTTATGATCGCTTGAGTGTTCATAACGTCGCTTACGCTTCCTGTACTTCTGCCACCGTGCGGTCAGCGCGGCTCGACATCCAGGTGCCGATACGCTCCATCATCGCGTCGCGGATGCTGTCCACCGTCACACGCTCCAGTGCGCCTGCGGTGAAGGCTTCCACCAGCATGCGGCGGGCGGTGACTGGGTCAATACCGCGGGAGGTCAGATAGAAAATCGCCTTGGCATCCAGCTCACCGATGGTGGCACCGTGGCTGCATTTGACATCGTCGGCGAAAATTTCAAGTTCCGGCTTGGCGTTTGCTTCTGCCGTGCGGTCGAACACCAGCGCTTTGAAGCTCTGGTCCGCCGCGGTTTTCTGCGCGTCCTTCGCCACCGTTACCTTGCCGGCAAAGGCGGTTTTGCCGCGCGCGTCCGCGACGGTGCGGAAAATCTGGTCGCTGGTCGCAAACGGCACCACATGGTCAACGTGCGTGAGCGTGTCATGCACTTGCCCCGTGCCGGTGAGCGCAACACCATCAACAGTGGCGTCAGCCTCTTCACCCAGCATGCGCACGTGCGCTTCAAAACGGGCCATGCGCGCGCCCATGGTCATATTCATGGCGTGGTACTGGCCGCTCGCGTCCACATTCACATAAACCTTGGCGGTGTGAACGGCGCCCAAGCCCTCTTCCTGAAGGCGGAAATGGCTGAAGCTTGCACCCTCGGCCACACGGGCCTGTAGGATGATATTTTGCCAGTAGGCGCTGTCGTCACCAATGAAACGTTCGAGCACCGTTAGTTTGGCACCCTCACCAAGCTCGATCACATGGCGGAGATGCGCGGCCTGACCGGCGGCTTCCGTCATGATGTGTATAATCTCGACCGGTTCATCAATCTCGACCCCTGCGGGCACGGAAATCACCATGCCGTCACGCAGAAGCGCGGTGTTGAGAAGCGCGATCCCGTCCTTGCCGCGCACCAGTTCGTCCGTGCGGGCGCTGCTCGATGCAAAATGGTTGGCAATCGGGCGAATGGAGGCCGCCTGCCACAGATCGCCAAGGTCCGAAAGGTCCTCGGCATAGCGCCCGTTCACAAACACAAAGCGTGCAGCGCTCTCGCCCATGGCAGCGGGCACCTCGGGCGCCACCTTCGGTGCATCCGCAGGCGTGAAAACGCCAGCGCGCAGGGTCTTGAGGTCGCTATAGCGCCAGTCCTCAGCCTTCGCATGCGGGAAACCGTGTGCGCCAAAGTCCTTGATGGCCTGTGTGCGCAAGGCTTCTACGCCCGGGATGATACCTTTGAGGGCACCCGCTTGTGCGCTGTAACCAGTTGTCAGGTCGTCTTGCATAAACTGCTACCCTTAATCCTTTACGCGACGTCGGCGTAGCCCTTTTCTTCAAGCTCGAGCGCCAGTTCCTTGCCGCCCGATTTCACGATTCGGCCGTCGATCATCACATGCACCACGTCCGGCTGCACGTAAGAGAGCAGGCGCTGATAGTGGGTGATCAGGAGGATTGCCGTGTCGTCGCGGCGCTGGGCGTTGATGCCTTCAGCCACGGTCTTGAGCGCGTCGATATCAAGGCCGGAATCGGTCTCGTCAAGGATGGCGAGCTTGGGATCAAGAACAGCCATTTGCACCATCTCGTTGCGCTTCTTCTCACCACCCGAGAAGCCCACGTTCACAAAACGTTTGAGCATTTCAGGGTCCATGCCAAGGGTCTTGGCCTTCTCGCGCACCAGCTTCATGAATTCAGCGGCGGACATCTCATCAAGCCCGCGATATTTGCGGATGCTGTTGAGCGCCGTGCGCAGGAAATTGAGGTTCGACACGCCCGGAATTTCGACCGGATACTGGAAGCCAAGGAACAGGCCTTCGCCCACACGCTCATGCGGTTCAAGCTCAAGAAGGTCCTTGCTTTCGAACTCGATGCTGCCCGAGGTGACGTCATAATCGTCGCGGCCCGCGATGGTGGCGGCAAGGGTGGATTTACCCGCGCCATTGAGGCCCATGATCGCGTGGGTTTCGCCCGGCTTGATCTCAAGGCTCAGGCCCTTGACGATTTCCTTGTCGCCGACACTGATATGAAGGTCGTTGATCTTAAGCATTTTTCTTGTCCGTCCTTAACCCACGCTGCCTTCAAGGGAGATACCGAGAAGCTTCTGCGCTTCGACGGCAAATTCCATTGGCAGGTGTTGCATTACTTCCTTGCAGAAACCGTTCACAATCATCGCGACGGCTTCTTCTTCACCCAGACCGCGTGCCCGGCAGTAGAAAAGCTGGTCTTCAGAGATCTTGGAGGTGGTGGCCTCGTGTTCGATCTGCGCGGTGGGGTTTTTCACTTCGATATAGGGCACCGTGTGCGCGCCGCATTCGCTTGAGACCAAGAGGCTATCGCACTGGGTATAGTTGCGCACGTTCTCAGCACCCGACAGCACCTTCACAAGGCCCCGATAGGTGTTCTGGCTTTTGCCTGCCGAGATACCCTTTGAGATGATGGTGGAGCGCGTGTTCGGCGCCATATGGATCATCTTGGTGCCGGTATCGGCCTGCTGGTAATTGTTGGTCACGGCAACCGAGTAGAACTCACCCACGCTGCCTTCGCCCGCGAGCACGCAGGAAGGGTATTTCCACGTAACGGCGGAGCCGGTTTCAACCTGCGTCCAGCTGACTTTCGAGTTCTTGCCTTTGCAGAGCGCACGTTTGGTCACGAAGTTATAGATGCCGCCCTTGCCGTTCTTGTCGCCCGGGTACCAGTTCTGCACCGTTGAATATTTGATCTCGGCGTCGTCAAGCGCGATCAGTTCCACCACAGCGGCGTGCAACTGGTTCTCATCGCGCATCGGCGCGGTGCAGCCCTCGAGGTAGGAGACATACGACCCTTCATCGGCCACAATCAGCGTGCGCTCAAACTGGCCGGTGTTCTCCGCATTGATGCGGAAATAGGTCGAAAGCTCCATCGGGCAGCGCACACCCTTGGGCACATAAACAAAGGTGCCGTCGGTGAACACCGCGCAGTTGAGCGCGGCAAAATAGTTGTCCCGCACCGGCACGACGGACGCGAGGTATTTTTTCACCATGTCCGGATATTCACGGATCGCCTCAGAGATCGACATGAAAATCACGCCGGCTTTCTTGAGTTCTTCGCGGAAGGTGGTCGCGACCGAGACACTGTCGAACACGGCGTCCACGGCAACCTTGGCGGAGCCCTGAACGCCCGCGAGCACTTCCTGCTCCCGGATCGGGATGCCGAGCTTCTCGTAGGTGGCGAGCAGCTCAGGGTCTACTTCATCGAGGCTCTTGGGGCCGTCTTTTTTCTTTGGCGCGGCGAAATAATAAGCGTCCTGATAATCGATTTTCGGGAAGCTGACCTTGGCCCAGTCCGGCTCTTCCATCTTGAGCCATAGGGCATAGGCTCTCAGCCGCCACTCAAGCATCCACTCGGGCTCTTCCTTCTTCGCGGAAATGAAGCGGATCACTTCCTCGGACAGGCCTTTCGGGGCCATGTCCATATCAATATCGGTGACAAAGCCGTATTTATAGTCGCCGGTAACTTCAGCGATCTGTTTTTGTGCTTCAGCGGTTCCAGCCATAACGGCGGCTCCTTACATCAAAGTTCAAACTCATTGGTCCGGCCGATACTCAGGCCGACTTCGCGCGCTTTTCAAACCGCGCGGCAATATCTGCGCCGGTGCCAAAAGACGCGATGGCGGACAGTTTCACATCAGCCAGTGCATCCTTGACGGCGCTGTTGATCACCTGCCAGCGCGGGCGCATCTGGCAGATATCGTCAAAGCAGCAGTCGCTTGTGCCGGTGTCGGCGCAGTGGGTCAGCGAGATCGGGCCATCGATGGCCTCGATGATATCCGCGACCGTAATCTCATCCGCACTGCGCGCCAGCGCAAAACCGCCCTTGAGGCCGCGGTGGGACTTCAAAAGCTCTGCCCGCCCAAGCGCATTCAAGATCTTGGCGACCGTAGGCGCGGGGATGCTGGTGGCGGCGGAGAGGTCCTGCGCGCTCAGCCTGTCATCCGTGTGCGACATTTCGCACATCAGCACCACGGCGTAATCTGCTAGGTTTGTAAGCCGAATCACGGCATCGATCCTTGTGTGATTCTCTGTTATCGCGGCGGAACACTCGGGTTTCCAAGGCTGCCGGATAAATCATACCAAATTACTCAGGTTTTACATATGGGGAGCGAGGGGCCTGAGTCAATGGCAATTTCACGGGGAAACCGTGGGCTTATGACCTATTTTGCCGATCATTGCACCTCTTTATTGTCATTTTGATAACCAACATGGTTAACACTCGACAAAAGGCGCTTTACATATTGAGGGAGTGCATGACGAAACCCGAGGCCGTATGGACGACACCGAGCTTATAGATTTCTTTGAAAAAGCGCATTTCATCCGCGCATTCGAGGAGCGTGTTGCCGTGGCGGCGGACGCAGGTGCCGTGCCGGGGCTGGTGCATCTCAATTCAGGGGCGGAGCTCGCAGAGCTGGCGGTGATCAGCCTGCTCGAATGCGGGTGCGATCAGGTTACCGGTTCGCACCGCAGCCATGGCCTCGCGCTCGCGTGCGGGGTCGATCCGGTTGCATTGGCCAGTGAAATCCTCGGTCGCCATGGCGGTCTCTCAGACGGGCTCGGGGGCACGCAGCATCTGATGGCCCCTGACACAGGCTTTCTTACTTCAAACGGGATTGTCGGCGGGCAGGTGCCGCTTGCGGCGGGTGCCGCGCTCAGCGCCAAAACGCTGAAGACCGGCGGCATCGCGGTTACTTTCATGGGCGACGGGGCCGCCAACCAGGGCGCGGTGATGGAGACCCTCAACCTCGCGGCGGCGCTCAACCTGCCGCTCCTCTTTGTGGTGATCAACAATGGCTTCGGCCAGTCCACGAGCGCGGCGGCGGTCACCGGCGGTTCGCTCATCGGCCGCGCCCGCGCCTTCGGCCTCGCCGCCGACCAGGTGGACGGCACGGACCCCGCCGCCATGTTCAAGGCCGCCGACCGCATGGTGGGCTGGGTACGGAAAACCGGCAGCCCGGCCTTCATTGAAGCCAAGGTCTCGCGCCTCGTGGGTCATTATCACGGCGACAAGGAACCCTACCGAGTGGGCGGGGAGCGGCAGGACCCGCTTGTGCGGCTGCGTGACATGCTGGTCAAGAAAGAGATTGAAGAGGCCGTGCTCGACACGGTTGTTGCCGCCGCGCGCGCCCGCGCCGAAGAGGCTGTTGCTAGTGCTGAAGCCGCCGGGGACCAGAGCGATCATGCGCTCCGCGCCTGGCAAGCGGCGGGAGGTGCCTGATGCAGATGATGACAATCAGGGATGCGCTCAACGCGGCAATGTTTGACCTGATGGCCGCGCACGACACCATGGTCGTGATGGGCGAGGATATTGTGGGCGGCACCAGCCCGGACGGGGCAGATGAGCTCGGTGGCCCCTTTGGCGTGACCCGGGGTCTCGCCGCAAAATTTGGCCGCGAGCGCGTGATCGACACACCGATCTCCGAGGCCGCCTTCCTTGGCATGGCAACGGGCGCGGCGATGACGGGCCTGAAGCCGGTGGTCGAGATCATGTTCTGTGATTTTCTTGGCGTCTGTTTCGATCAGTTGATGAACCAGACCGCAAAACTGCGGTTCCTCTCTGCCGGGCGGGTCAAGCTGCCGCTTGTCATCCGCACCACTATGGGCGCGGGCGACGGGTCGGGCGCAACACACAGCCAGTCCCTGCACGGCCTTGCGGCATCCATCCCCGGCCTGATCGTGGCTGCACCGGCGACAGCGGCGGACGCGGCAGGGCTGCTCAAGTCCGCGTGCGCAAGTGACGCGCCGGTGATGCTGTTTGAACACAAGGGGCTCTATGGCCTTGAAGGCGCGGTGATGGACGGCCTGCCTGCCGTGAAGCTCGGTGAAGGGCGCGTGGCGCTGCCGGGTCGCGATATCACCATCGTTGCTACCTCCGCGATGCTGCATCAGGCGCTGGTGGCGAGTGATCAGCTCGCCGATGCCGGTATCAAGGCCGAGGTCATCGACCCACGCACGATCCAGCCGCTCGATTCGGGCCTGATTCTCGAGAGTCTTAAAAAGACCGGCCATCTTCTGGTGGTGGATGAAGGCGCGGCCTTTGCCGGTTTCGCCGACGCCGTGCTGTCATTTGTGGCGCGGGAGGGCTTTGGCGCGCTGAAAGCGGCACCGAAGGCGCTGACGCCGCTGCACACGCCAGTGCCTTATGGCCGCGCGGCGGAGGCGGCGTGGCTGCCGAACGCAGATAATATCGTGACGGCCGCCAGGGCCATGCTGGCGGGTTAAGGGGGAACGAGAGATGAAAATCAAGGTTTGGGACGGCGGCACACGGCTTTTTCACTGGACGCTCGTTATCCTGTTTGCGCTCTCCTGCTACTCGGCGTTCCAGGACAAGTTCGGCATTTATGCCGACATCCACGTCTATTCCGGCGTGGCGATCCTCGCGCTGGTGATCTGGCGGGTGCTGTGGGGGCTTGTGGGCTCGGACACCTCGCGCTTCAGCCATTTTGTGCGCGGGCCGAAGGCGACGCTTGACTATGCCAAAGGCGCGATGCGCGATGCGCCGTATGCGCGGGTCGGGCATAACCCGCTGGGCGGCTTGTCGGTCCTGCTGATGCTGCTGCTCCTCGCCGCGCAAACTGTGCTTGGGCTCTATGCCACCGATGCCATGCTTTTCTCCGGCCCGCTCGCAGACAGTATCGACAGCGGCTTCGCGGAGGATTTGACGGAAGTGCATGAGACAATCGGCTTTACCCTCATGGGCCTCGTGGGTGTGCATATTCTTGCGATCATCGCTTACGGCGTTCGGCGCAAGGCCAACCTTGTCAGGCCGATGATCACCGGCACACGCGAGGTGAATGAAGGCGTGAGTGCGCCGAAGGTTGCCAATCCGTTTCTCGCGCTTGTGCTCTTTACTGCTGTGGCTGCCGCTGTCTGGTACAGCATTTTCTAGCCAATAAAAAAAGCGCGCCATCTTGGGCGCGCTTCTTCATGGTCTCTGCAGGAGGAATCGCTTATTTGCGGTATTCGTCGTGGCAGGATTTGCAGTTGCTGGTGGCTTTCTTGAACGCCGGGCCGATCTGGCTCATGTCGCCCGACTTCGCCGCATCTGCAAGCGCGCGCGTGTCGGCAGCATATTTATCCATGCGCCCCGCGAAGTCTTCCCAGTTATCCCAGATGCCGTCCTTGGCTTCGGTGTGGCCTTCCATGCCGCGGGTGTCTTTTTCGAATGCCGCCTTGGACATTTCGGCCGACAGCGCCATCACTTCCGCAAGTTTGACCACGTCGCCTTCGTGGGCAGCTTTGCCCTGCAGGTGCTGCACGATGTTGGCCAGCGAATATTTCGCCAGTTCCATCACGTCATGACGGTACTGCGATTCGGCAAAACGTTTTTCTTCGTCGCCATGCGCGGACGACATGCTGCTCGCTGCAAAAACAATGGCGGCGGTCGCGGCGGCTACCAGTCCACGTTTGCTGGTCATTTTCATAAAATCCCCTCCTGAAGGATGCCTGACAGTTGCGCATAAGATTAGCGCCTGCCCTTTGGGGGGCAAGCGCTAAAAATCTGACAAGTTCGTGATGGCCGCTGGCCTGCCGAATCGAATCAGCGACTCTATGACTAGAGGATCTGCTGTTTCGGTTGCGGGCGACGGTCACGCCGTGGCGGCTGCGCCTGATAGGCTTCCGCGCAGTGACCGGCACAGTAGGGCATGCCCGGCTCACTTGCCTTGCCGCAGAAATGGAAATCGGCATCGCCCGGGTGGCCAAGCGGCCATTTGCACATGCGGTCCGTGAGGTCGAGAAGCGTGACAAGCTGCTTGTCCGACTTCTTGGCGACCTTCTTGGGCGCGGCTTTTTTCTTTTCTTTGTCGGTTTTCACCGGCGACGGGCGGGACTTGAGACCAAGCCGGTGCGCCTTGCCGATCACGGCGTTGCGCGTCACACCTTCGCCCAGTTCCTTGGCGATCTGGCTTGCGCTCAGGCCGTCGTCCCAAAGTTTCTTGAGCTGGTCAATCCGCTCGTCCGTCCATGCCATGATGGTATCCTTATCTTGTTACCTGGGGGTGCCGCGCTCTCGCGCACCCGAGTCTTTCCCCGCTTATATCGCCCAGAGAGGGCACTTGCCAAGGGAACATTCATACCCATATGGTGTTGCCGGGCCATTCGGCCCCCTTATGCCCACAAGAGATAAGCACACGAGCGGAAGGAACAAGGCCCATGAGCGCGAGCTTGCATGACAATTCGGAAAGCTTCCCGGACCTTGGTGCCCGCACCATCGGTGCCGTCAACTGGATTGGCCTCTGGACGCTTTACCTGCGCGAAACCCGCCGTTTCATGAAGGTCTGGGCACAAACGCTGGCCGCGCCTGCGGTGACCACCATCCTGTTCATGATCATCTTCACGCTCGCGCTCGGTGGTGAAGGGCGGCATATCGCCGGGCTGCCCTACGCGCAGTTCCTCGCGCCGGGCCTTATTGTCATGGCCATGCTGCAGAACGCGTTTGCGAACACGTCGTCGTCCATCCTCATCGCCAAGGTGCAGGGCAATATTGTCGATACGCTCATGCCGCCCCTCTCGGCGCTTGAGCTCACCATTGGTTTTGTCGCGGGCGGTATCACGCGCGGCCTTGCCGTCGGCATGTCGGTCGGTTTTGCATTCGTGCTGATGCCGGGTGTGCCCATGACCATCAGCCATATCTGGCCGATCCTCTATTTCTCGGTTGCCGCCTGCACCATGCTCGCGCTTGTTGGTGTGCTCACGGGTGTCTGGGCGGAGAAGTTTGACCACGCGGCCGCCATCACCAACTTTGTGATTGCACCCCTCAGCCTGCTGTCGGGCACCTTTTATTCGATCGAGCGCCTCTCGACCTCATGGCAGGTGTTCAGCCACCTGAACCCGTTTTTCTATATGATCGACGGCTTCCGCTACGGCTTTATCGGCACCGGCGACAGCGACCTCATGCTCGGCCTCGCCTACACGCTCGGCATCAATCTTGTGCTGCTCTTCTGGGTCTACCGTATGTTCAAAACCGGCTACCGCCTGAAGGCTTAGGCGGGATCACTCCTGCGCGGCGTGTTCGCTGAGTAAGTCCTCATTGTCGCCCTCGTCGCGCTCGGCTTCCACTTTTTCTTCCACCGGGTCGGCAAGGCTCGGGCTGTGTACATTGATGGGCGGCGCGGCGCTTTCCGGCGTCGCGGGCTTGGAAGGTTTCGGTGCTGGTTCCGCGATATCCTCATGCACCATGCCGGGCATCGTGCCCTCGAGCTTGAGGCGGTAGATCGGCTCCGGCAACTCAAGGCCGCCAGCCTCCATCGCACTTTTGGTCACGCGGATGGCTTCACCGCGCGCGGCAAAGAAATTGGTGGTGCGCTGGTCGATCCAGCCACCGAACCAGAGGATGATACTCGAATCGCCCACCTCTTCCACCCGCACCATGGGAGCCGGGTCTTTCAGCACAAAGGCGAGGGAGCCCAGCGCTTCAAGCCCCAGATGGATGGCTTTCTGGATGTCACCGTCCGCGTTGATGCCAAGGGTGAAATGAAAGCGCCGCTCGGGCGCGCGGGTATAGTTGATGATCACACCCTTGAACACCTTGGCGTTCGGGATGCGCACATGGTTGCCTTCCTGTGTCATCAAAATCGTCGCGCGCGAGGTCAGGCGCATCACCCGGCCTTCAAAATTGTCGACCTTCACAAGGTCATTGGGCCGGAACGGTTGCCGCACCGATAACATGATGCTGGCGATATAATTCTCGATGGTGTCCTGCACCGCAAAACCGATGGCAAGGCCAACAATGCCCGCGGCACCGAGGATGGTGCCGAGAAGCGCGGTCGCACCAATGATGTCGAGTGCCACCACAAAAGCGACGATGAAAAACACGATGCGCACAAGCTGGCGCAACAGCGTCTCGACAAACTCGTTGGGCGCGACGCGGCTATAGGGCCACTCGAACCGGGTGAGGACATAGCCAAGCGCGATGATAACAGTGAACACCACAATGCCGACACCAATCAGCGGCAGCATGCTGATCGCTTGTGTGGTGCGGTCATGCAGGCGTTCAAAGGCAGGGCGCACCCGTTCCGCGACCGAGGTGTCGAGACTGATATGGTTCTCCACGTCAATCACGCCACCCACCTTGCGGGCAAGCTCTTCCGCCTCGCTGATCTGCGCGGTCTCAAGCACGGTGCCGGAGAGGGTCACCACGCCCGCGCTGACAGTGGTTTCCACACGGGTGAAGCGCTCATAACTGGCGTAGACGGCCTCGATCTGCGCTTCAATCACACTGTCTTCGCGCCCGGGGCTGACCTCCTGCGCCCGAAGTGGTGCCGTGAGCGCAAGGACGCCAAGGAATAGGAAAAGAAAGAATGCGCGCAAGTGCATAAGGCCCCCATGGCTTGTGCGTGAATCACCTGTACTGGCAAGCCTATCATGAAAGTGGGGTAAGGCAGCAATGGGGCGGCCTTTCAGGAGATAGCCAAACTTATCGAACGCTCCAGAAAATAAAGCAAAAAAGCCCGGTTTCCGCCCGTGCGCCCCATTGACTTCGCCTGTCCATACCGGCATCCTCTGGCCCTCAAGCCGGGGCGCGGTCGCGTTCCGGCTATCGCCTTTTTTTCGCACATAACATGCACACGCGGGAAAGAGGGGAGGGACCCCAATGGATAAGGATCGAGGAGCCCGAAGCGGCCCCGAAGGAGAGAAGACGTGATTGCGCCCCTGATGCCAACTTATGCCCGTATTCCCGTTGCGTTTGAACGTGGGGAAGGCATGTATCTCTTTGATGAAAACGGCAAGAAATACCTCGATTTCTATTCCGGGATCGGTGTGATGTGCCTTGGCCACAGCCACCCGACGCTTGTGAAAGCCTTGCAGGATCAGGCCGCCAAGCTGTGGCACACTGCCAACACCTATGAAATTCCGCTGGGCACCAAGCTCGCGAAACGCCTGACGGACGCCAGCTTCGCCGACACGGTGTTTTTCACCAACTCCGGCGCCGAGGCGATCGAATGCGCGATCAAGATGGTGCGCAAGTATCACTATGACAAAGGCAACAAGGGAAAATACCGCCTGATCACCATGGCGAACGCCTTCCATGGCCGTACGCTTGCGGGCATTGCCGCCGCGGGCCAGGAAAAGCTCACCAAGGGTTTCGAGCCGCTGCCGGACGGTTTTGACGTTGTGCCTTTTGGCGACATTGACGCCGTCAAGGCCGCCATCGGCCCCGAGACTGGCGGCATCATGGTTGAGCCGGTGCAGGGTGAAGGCGGTATCCGCCCGCTCAGCAAGGAAAAGATGCAGGCGCTCCGTGATCTTTGTGACGAGAACGGCCTCCTGCTGGTGTTTGATGAAATCCAGTGCGGCATGGGCCGGACCGGCAAGCTGTTCGCCCACGAATGGTCTGACATCAAGCCGGATATCGTCACCGCGGCCAAAGGTATCGGTGGTGGTTTCCCGCTTGGTGCCTGCCTCGCGACCGAGGATGCGGCAAGCGGCATGACCGTTGGTACCCACGGCAGCACCTATGGCGGCAACCCGCTCGCGATGGCGGTCGGCAACGCAGTGCTTGATGAGATGCTGAAACCCGGCTTCCTTGAGCACGCCAAGAACATGGGTGACAAACTGCAAGCCCGCCTCGGCGCGCTGCAGCAGAAACACGGTGACTTTATCTCGGAAGTGCGTGGCATGGGCCTGATGGCTGGCCTGCGTATGCCCGACGTGCCGACCCGCGGTGCGGTGGTGGACCTGATTGGTCGCGGCATGCTGCCTGCGGTTGCCGGTGACATGGTCCTCCGCATGCTGCCGCCGCTGATTATTGAAGATGAGCACCTCGATGAAGCCATCGAGACGCTTGATAGCGCCATGAACGACTGGCGCGAAAAAGGTGTGCCGGCGTAGATCGCCGGTACTTTTTATGCCCGGTGGAAGGTTCCCGGGCCCTGTAGATGAGGAAAATGACATCATGACAACTGTGCCTAAAACCAAACACTTCCTTGACCTCAAGGATATCCCGGCGGTGGACCTCCGCCTCATCCTCGAGACTGCCAAGGAATGGAAAGAGGCACGACGCGGCTGGCCGAAAGGCAAGGTCGACGCAGGCGCCCCGCTTGAGGGCTATAACCTCGCGATGATTTTTGAAAAATCATCCACCCGCACCCGCATCAGCTTCGAGGTGGCAACCCGCCAGCTCGGCGCATCACCCATCATCCTGCAGGGCAGCTCGATGCAGCTTGGCCGGGGTGAGACCATCGGCGACACCGCCAAGGTGATGAGCCGTTATGTGGACGCCATCATGATCCGCGCCAACACGCACGAGGCTGTGCTGGAACTGGCGGAAGAAGGCGACGTGCCGGTGATCAACGCGCTCACCAACCATTCGCACCCCTGCCAGCTGATGGCCGATGTGATGACGATCGAGGAACATCTGGGCCCGATCAAGGGCAAGAAGGTTGCCTGGGTCGGGGACGGCAACAATGTCGCCACCTCGCTGATTGAAGCGGCGGTGAAGTTCGAGTTTGCCCTCGTGCTCGGGTGCCCGGAATCGCTCGCACCCTATGACGATGTGCTCTCATGGGCGGAACGCGAAGGCGGCGACGTACGTGTGGTGACAAATGCCGAAGAAGCGGTGTGGGACGCGGACGCTGTCATCACCGACACCTGGGTGTCGATGGGTGATGACCGGACCGGCTCCCGCGTGCGCGCGCTCGAACCCTTCCAGGTGAACCGCGAGCTGATGAGCAAGGCGGCCGAGGGTGCGGTGTTCCTGCACTGCCTGCCCGCGCACCGCGGCGAGGAGGTCACCAATAATGTGCTGGATGGCCCGCAGTCCGTGGTGTGGGACGAAGCGGAAAACCGCCTGCACGTGCAAAAAGCCATCCTTGCATGGTGCCTCGGGAAGCTTTAAAAGCGCCCCCAAACTTGAACAAACGGGCTCGCGGCTTGGTCGCGGGCCTTCAATGGAAGAGATCCCATGGTCGATATCCCGTCTCAGGACAATATCCAGCGCCCCATCGTCATTCAGGACCCTGAAGGCAGCCGCGACAATGAAGTGCGGCCCTTCGCCATCGAGGGCATGGACGTGCGCGGCCGTGCGGTGCGCCTCGGCACGGTGACGGACCAGATCCTCTCCGCCCACAATTACCCGGAGCCGGTGGCGCGCATCCTTGGTGAGTTCATCTCGCTCGCCGCGCTTCTCGGCAACATCATGAAATTTGACGGCATCGTCACGCTCCAGACCAAGTCACAGGGCCCGGTGCCGATGATGGTGGCCGACTATGAAGCCAAGGGTGACGGCCTTGGCCGCCTGCGCGGCTATGCCCAGCTTGATGAAGAACGCCTGAAGACCTACGGCAAGAACCCGAGCTTTGAAGGCCTTATCGGCTCCAAAAACGGGTATCTCGCGCTCACCATCGACCAGGGCGCGGATATGGAGCGTTATCAGGGTATTGTGGAACTGAAAGGCGAAACGCTCTCTGACGTGGCGCGCAATTATTTCCTCAATTCCGAACAGACGCCGACGGAAATCCGCCTCGCCTGCGAACGCGACGCAGTGACCGGCAACTGGCGCTCGGGCGGCATCATGGTGCAGCATCTGGCGCGCGGTGAAGTGGGGCAGGAACGTATTCTTGACCGCGAAACCGAAGAGCAGTGGAACCGCGCCTCGGTGCTGATGCACAGCGTGAAGACGGACGAACTGCTCGATCCCGCGCTTGACCTCGACCAGCTCCTGTTCCGGCTTTATAACGAAGACGGCGTGCGGGTGTTTGAAAGCGCGCATCTGGTCAAGGGCTGCCGCTGCGAGCGCGAACGGCTCCTCAGCGTGCTCAGCCAGTTCCCCGAAGACGACATCGACCATATGATTGAGGGCGGTAAAATCGGCATGAACTGCCAATTCTGCAACAAGACCTTCGATTTCACCGGCGAAGAAGCCCACGCCGCGCGTAAGGCAGCGATGGAATAGGCCTGCTGCGCCATCTTTTCGCCCCGGTGTTTACCGAGCATAAGCATATGCGTTTTCACCGGGGAGGATCTGATGCGCTTTCTTCTGGTTTTTGCCCTTATGTTGCTCGCGCCCATCGCCCATGCGGCGGATGAGGGTGATGTCAAACTCGTGCCGCTCATGGACGGCGTGTGGATGCATGTGTCCTATAGCGACTATAACGGCAACCGCATCTCGGCGAACGGGCTGGTGGTGAGGGAAGGCGATACACTTTTCATCGTCGACAGCGCCTGGGGCGACGCCAACACCGAAATCCTTCTGGATATGATCGAGCGCGAGATCGGCCTGCCGGTTTATGCCGCCATTGCCACCCACTTCCATGAAGACCGCGCGGCGGGGGCGGAAGCCTTCAAGGCGCGCGGTATTCCTTTCTACGCGTCGGTCGAAACGCGGGAGCTGGCGGAAAAAGCAGGGCGCGTGCCGCCTGCGGAAGTTATCACCGTCGGCCCCCGGCCGGGTGGCATGTCCCCCCTTGGGCCGCTCACCGTCATGTACCCCGGTGCCGCGCACACCACCGACAATCTGGTTGTCTGGCTGGCTGAACAGAAGCTGCTGTTTGGCGGCTGCGCCGTGCGCGCGGCCTCAGCCAAGAACCTCGGCTACTATGCCGACGGTGACCCCGCACACTGGGACGACGCGATGGAACGTGTCATCAGGGCTTTTGAAGGGGTTGAAACCGTGGTGCCCGGCCACGGCGCGGTCGGCGGGCCCGAGCTTCTGACTCACACCCGCGACCTTGCGCTTGCGCACACGGCAAAGGCGAAATAACCGCGGAAGACCAGCCCCGGCAAAAAAGAAGGGCGCCCGCAGGCGCCCTTTTCATTACTCGGAACTGATTTTTGGAAAGTGATACTCGAAACAGGGGAAACTTACCGGCCTAGAACTTGAAGCCGACGTTCAGGCGGACCGACCGCGGCTGTGCCGCCGACCGCACCGCAAGGAAATCTTCGTTCGGGCCGGTGAAGCCGTCGGTGATGATTTCATACACACGGTAGGCTTTTTGCGTGTTCAGCACGTTGAAGATGTCGAGGCCGGCATAGAAGTCGAGGCCGTTGATCTCGGTCTGGTAATCGAAGCTCAGATCGAGGCGAACCTGCCACGGCGTGGTGCCATACTGGCCGCGCTTGATATATTCAAACTCGCGGTCCTGGCTCGACCAGGTGCCGTCACCCGGATCGATACAGTTGGCGACACAGAGATAGTTGCCTTCTTTCCGCGTCTGGGTGTTGAACGGGTTGCCGTAGGCACGGGCGTTGATCGGCGCGCCCGAGATCATGGAGAAGTTGGCACCCATCGTCAGCTCTGGCGTGATGGCATAGGCGCCGTAAGCCTTGAGCTGGTGACGGTGGTCGTTCGCCATCACACCATAGTTGGAGTTGATGAACATCACGTCATCGCCGGATTCGGTCCAGCCCGGGATGTCGTTGCCGGTGTCGGAGTTGACGCCGCCCTCATAGTTCCCCGTGCTCTTCGACAGGGTATAGGAGAAACGGGCCATCCAGGTGTCATCCCAGTGACGGTTGGCAACAAACTCGAGCGCGCGATACTTGCGGATCGGGCGGTCGGAGCCGATCGGGTCCGGGTTGCCGTCGCCGTCGAGGTCGTAGCCGAAGCTTTGCGCCTCGCCAAGGTCGACCGTTACGGTCTGCACGTTGCCGTTGTCGCACTCATGGTCGATCGTCAGCTCGCGGCCCACGTTACCGAACACCCACTTGGAGATATTGCCGCAACCGGCCACATCCACGTCGATGCGCATGTCCTCGATCGCGTCGCGGAATTCACGGTAGATACCGCGAACGCCGAAGTCCCAGTTGTCGTTCACCTGCATCTCGAAACCGAGGATGAACTCGTCCTGGCGGGAGGCTTCAAGGTCGTGATCCACAACAAAGGCCTTGTCGTCACGGCCTTCGCCGCTGCCGAACTGAACCACCTGGCCGATCTGCTGGCCAAGCTGCGGGGTCACGTTGATGAGGCCCGAGGAGGTCTCGTTCTCAAGCAGACCTTCAAGCGCATAATAGGTGCGGGTGTCGATGGTGCCGCCGCCTTCACGCGCGGCCAGGCCGTTCGCGATCGGGAAATAATAGCGGCCCGCATTGGCATAAAGCTTCATGCGGCCTTCGCCGCCGATGTCCCATGCAACGCCGAAGCGCGGCGAGAACATGTTATCAACCTTGATGAAGGAGTTGCCTTCGGCGTCCTTGCTGTCGAAGCGGTCCCAGCGCACGCCAAGCGTTGCGGTCACTTCGTCGTTCACCGACCATACGTCCTCGACATAGGCAGCCGACGTGTTGGCGTCAAAAGTACCGCCGCGGATTTCCTGGCGCGCCAGCACATAGGCAAACACCCCGTCCGGCACCGACACGTCGTTCACGCTGTCACCCGGCTGGGTGTCATAGATGGTGAAGTTGGCCTGCTCGGGGCCAACGGATGCCCGCTCCATGAAGGTGGTGCGTTTTTCGTGGTCGAAACCGAAGCGCAGCAGGTGGTTGCTGAGCTGCCATTCCATATCGACCCGAAGCGCATCGCGCGAGTTGATACGGTTGTCGTTACGGAGCTGTGTGGTACAGCCGATATGGGCGTCTACACCCGCGCGGTCGTCATACACCCGGTTACACTCTTGCGAGATGTTGGTGTAGTCGTTTGAATTGCGCTCGTTCTGGCCGTAAAGGACTTTTGCGGTCAGATTGTCGGTGAACTGGCCTGTGTAGGTCAGGGCCCAGTTGGTGCCGCCGCGCTTCGACGTTGCCGTCTCGGCATAGGTGCCGTTCTGGAAACGGTCGGTCACTTCCGAGTTTTCATCGGAGAAGATGAAACCCTCGACCGAATGGTTGTCGGTGATGAACCAGTCAACCTTGCCGCCCCAGAAGGACGTATTGTTTTTATAGTCCGAGAGCGACGTGCCGAGGTTGTTGTAGGTCTCGCCGTTGTTGATGCGCGGCTGGAACAGGGCGTAGAAGAAGACCTTGTCCTTGATGATCGGGCCGCTCAGGTGCACGTTGGCGCGGAAGTTGTTTTCCACGTCGTCGCTGCGGTAGATGGTCTTGTCGCCGTCGCGGTTATAGAAGTCTTTCGCGGAACCACGCAGGGCGTTCGGCTCCCAGAAGATTTCGCCGCCGCCGTGGAATTCGTTGGTGCCCGATTTCAGCACCGCGTTGACCACGCCGCCGGTGGTGCGGCCAAATTCAACCGAATAACCGCCGGTCTTGACCTGGAATTCCTTGAACATGGCAAACGGCACGTCGGAGAAGCCGACACCCGTTTCCACGTCCGAGACGTTGAGGCCGTTCACAAAAATGGAGTTTTCACCCACCGACGCACCGCCGAACGAGATACCGCCGAAGGCCGGGCCCTGCACCACGCCGGGTGCGAGCAGCGCAACCGCGTCCGCGGAGCGTACGATCGGCAGGTCCTCAAGCGCGGACGCCGAGATGTTCAGGGACGATTCGGTTGATGTCATGTCGATGCCGCGCAGCGACCCGGCGGAGACGATGATCTCCTCCATCGCCATGTCGCCCGTGCTCATCGCCACATTGAGGTCGGTGGTGCCACCGATGGTGACCCGGACTTCCTCAATCACCGCCCGCTCGTAGCCGTCCTTGGTGACGGTCAGGCGGTAGGTGCCGACCGGCAGGCGCGCGAAGCGGAACTGGCCGTCCGCGCCCGCGGTGACCGAACGGCGATAGCCGTTTTCCTCATTGAGCACCGTGATGGTGGCACCCGCCAGCACCGCGTTGCTTTCCGTGGAGACGAGGCCGCTGATCGAGCCGTCGCTGTTGGCGGCAAAGGCGCCATGTGTAGACAGGGCGGCGGTGCTAACCCCCATTCCCAGTATCAGTGCGTACTTTCGCAAATTCCGTGCGTTCATTTCCTCACCCATTCGCTTTTGTTGCTGCAGCAGCGCCCCTCCGCCCCGCCGCAAGAATATGGAAGAATAATTTATGCGATGAATTATTCCTTCTGTAAAGAATTTTTATTCCTCCCGCCTTCATTCTGTCAAAAAAAGAGGCTTTTCTGCAACGTTTCTATCTGATAGAACCGGATCGGGAAGATGGAATAAATAATTCCGGGCACATTTCCAGCCGAACGTGCCACTAATAGAGAATAAACTGGCCGCCGATTATTCGCGCGCCGGGCGCTGCCGCAACACTGCTGGCAGCCGGAGGGAGGATGACCATTGATCACGGACGGGTTTCAATATCTGGCGCTTCTGATGCTCATCGGCGGGTCGATCCGCCTGATTGAGACCAAGAGCAAATCGCGCCTGTTTGATTACCTGCCCGGTGTGGTCGCGCTCTATTTCATTGTCATGGTCATGGCCGCGGTCGGTGTGTGGGAACAGACCGAGAGCGTGAACAAGACCTACTCGGGCGTGAAGAACAATCTGCTGCCCGCGATGATCTTCCTCATGCTGATGAAGGGTGACTTGCGCAAGATCATCGACCTCGGCCCGCGCATGTTGCTCGCCTTCGCTATCTCAGCCATCAGCATCGGGCTTGGTTTTGTCATTACCTATGCCGTGCTTGGGCATTGGCTCGCGCCCGATGCGTGGAAAGCCTTTGCGGCGCTTTCCGGCAGCTGGATGGGCGGCATGGGCAATATGGCGGCCATTCAGGGCGCGCTTCAGGTACCCGATACCGCCATGGGCTACGCGCTGCTGATGGATTCGGTTGATTATGCGCTGTGGGTTATCCTCCTGCTCGCGCTCGTGCCCTATGCGGCGGCCTTCAACCGCTGGACAAAAAGCAACACCGATACCATCGACCGTATTGGCGAGAAGCTCGAGGCTGAAGCGGCGGAGGCCGACAAGCCGATCGATTTCACAGCCCTCGTATTCCTCCTTGGCGCGGCGCTGGGCGCGAGTGCCATCGCGCAAGCCATCGCGGGCATGCTGCCAGCCACCAGTTTCTTTACCGCCACCACATGGGCGGTGCTGATTGCCACCGTGTTCGGGGTGATGGCCGCCATGACACCCATGGGCCGCATGGCAGGCTCAAGCGAGCTCGCGAATGTCATGCTCTATGCCATTATCGGGTTGATTGCGTCGCGCGCGGATCTGGCCGGGCTTGGCGCGGCGCCCATTTATGTTGTGGCGGGGCTTATGGTGCTGGCGGTCCACGGCCTTGCCATGGTGGCGGCGGCAAAAGTCTTCAGGCTTGACCTCTTCTCGCTCGGTGTGGCGTCGCTCGCCAATATCGGCGGGGTGGCGTCGGCGCCTATTCTGGCCGCCGCATACTCGCGCGCGCTGATCCCCATCGGCGTATTGATGGCCATGCTTGGTTATATCATCGGCACAGGCGGTGGCCTGCTTGTCGGTAAAATCCTGTCACTGCTTTGATTGAGGTTCATGATGTCGCGTTCACTCCTGACAACCGCCCTTGCCGCCATGATGGCGCTTTCGGCCTGCAGCCCGTCGGACGAGCAGAATGGGGACGCGCGCGAGGTGCGTGACCCGGTGATGGAAGGTCTCAAGGACCCATTTGTCTCCGACGTGATTGGCGTTGAAGAAAAACATCTGTCGCAAGACTTCTGGACCGCTGCTGCAGGCGCGGACAAAAGCGCCAGTGGCGTGCTCCTGAGCGCGGCGGAAATCAGGGCAATGAATGCGGAAAGCGTGGCGGGCGACCCGACCATGTTCGACCTCGCCGCTTTCCCGGAAAGCCTGTCGGGCGAGGAAGTGAAGGCGCGCCTGCGTTCGATCAGCACTGTGCCCTCGTATCCGCGCATCTATATGAATGGTCGCACCTTGACGGAAGCGGACTTTGCCGCTTATGAGGCTTCCATTGCCGAGGATCAGATCGCGGATGAGGTGTCACTACGCTTCGCGCTGGCTGTCCGCCGCACGCCCATGCGCACCTACCCGACGATGGACCGCATCTTCAGCGAAGGCGCGTCCAACTTTGATATCGACCGCTTCCAGGAATCGACCCTGTTCCCGGCGGATGTGGTCGTAGTGCTGCATGAAAGTGCGGACGGTGACTGGTATCTGGTTCAGAGCCATAATTATATCGCCTGGGTGCAGAAGAAGGATCTCGCCATTGGCCCCAAGGAAGCCATCCTCGACTATAAAGCGGCGGAGAATTTCCTTGTGGTGACGGGTGCCAAGGTCTTTACCGTTTATAACCCCGAGCTGGGTGCGGTCTCCGAGCTGCAGCTTGATATGGGCGTGCGCCTGCCGCTCGACCGTCCCGCGGAGTTTGCCAACAATCTCTACGGTCAGAACCCCTATCTCAGCCACATGGTGGTGCTGCCCACGCGCCTTGATGACGGCAGCCTTGAGTTCCGCCACGCGCTCATCCAGCGCAATCAGGATGTGCGCATCGGCAGCTACCTGCCGTACACGGAAGAGAACATTATCCGTCAGGCTTTCAAGTTCCTCGGTGAACGCTATGGCTGGGGTCACAGCTACAATGGCCGCGACTGCACGGGTTTTGTCTCGGAAGTCTACCGCAGCATGGGTATCGTGTTGCCGCGCAACTCCGGCGACCAGGGCAAAAGCACGATCGGTATCAACAGCCGGTTCGAGAAGGACACCCCGCGCGAGGACAAACACACCGTACTGCGCGCTGCAAACGTGGGTGACCTTGTCTATATCCCCGGCCATGTGATGATGATTCTCGGCCAATATGAGGGCAACCCTTACGTCATTCATGACGTGACAGGGCTCAATTATCTCGGTGAAAATGGCGAAATTTATAAGGGTACGCTGAACGGCGTTTCCATCACGCCGCTTCTCACCCTTCAGTCTTCACTTGAACGCACCTATGTTGATGCGGTCTATAATGTAAAATCGATCCGGTAAGCTGACAGGTAGGCAGTCCCATGAAAATAACAGGCTATAAACTAGGTATGCTGCGGGTGCCCCTTGTCACCCCGTTCAAGACAGCGCTCAGGACCGTCGATCATATCGAAGACATCGTGCTGATGATCGAGACCGACACCGGCCACACCGGCTATGGCAGCGCGTCCGCGACCGCGGTGATCACCGGCGATACCCACGGCTCCATCCTTGAGGCGATCCGCACCTATATCATGCCGCGCCTTGTTGGCATGGAGATCACAGAGCTCAACGACATCACACAGATTGTGCAGGGTGCGCTTGTGAACAATTTCTCCGCCAAGGCGGCGGTGGAGATCGCGGTCTATGACCTTTTTGCGCAGTTCTACGGCGCGCCGCTTTACAAGATCTTGGGTGGCGGGCAACCGCGCCTCTCGACCGACCTGACCATCAGTGTAGATTATATCGACAAAATGGTCGCCGACAGCATCCGCGCCTGCGACATGGGTTATGAGACGCTCAAGATCAAAGTGGGCAAGGACATCGGTGTCGACGTCAAACGCGTGAAGGCCATCTATGCCGCCGTCAAGGACCGGGCGCTCCTGCGCCTCGACGCCAACCAGGGCTGGTCGCCGCGTCAGGCGGTGGCCGCGCTCCATGAACTTGAAGCCGCGGGTATCGAGCTTGAGCTGATCGAGCAACCGGTAAAGGGCGAAGACCTCAAGGGCATGAAATATATCACCGAGCGCGTGCGCACCCCGGTGATGGCGGACGAAAGTACCTTCGGCCCGCGGGAAGTGATCGAGCTTATCCAGATGCAGGCGGCCGATATCATCAACATCAAGCTGATGAAAACCGGGGGCCTCTCGAACGCGATCAAGATCGCCGACATCGCCTCTGTTTACGGGGTGGAATGCATGATCGGCTGCATGCTGGAGAGCAGCATTGCCGTCACCGCCGCCGCGCACCTCGCGGTCGCCAAACCGAACGTGATCACCAAGGCTGACCTTGACGGTCCGTCGCTCTGCCAGTTCAACCCGGTTGAGGGTGGCGCGAACTTTGACGCGTCCGAGATCACCCTGCCGGACACACCGGGGCTGGGTATCAGCAAGATCGAAAATCTCGAGATGCTGGGCTGACGCAGAAGGCGCAGGAATAACCGGTTTTTCCTGCGCATTCCCGGCGCATTCCTTGCACATTTTCTGCACACATCCTGCACAAAGTGCGGCTTTCCTTGCGCACTTTGTTCACAGGTTTTGCACAGTTTTTCAGGAATATTCCTGAATATGCACCCTCAAATTATTCCACACGAATAAAGTTGAGGTCCTGGATATCGAAGCTGAAATCAAAATCGTCCGTCATATGGTGCATCGTCATGCCGGTGACCGTGCCGGCTATATCGGTCTCGAATCGCACAAAGGCATCCTCGCCAACGAGCTTGTCATCCCAGCGGATGATGAAAGTATTCTGCTCATAAGGCTCGAGCCGTCCCGTCAGTTTGGCTGACTTTTCGCTCGCGAACCGCAGTTCTCCGCGGTTCAGCGCCACCTCGGCCTGGCCGAGCCAGGCGTCCTTGTAGGTGCCGGCATAGGCCTCAAGCCCAAGGAACATCTGGCCGGAACCTTCGCGGAACTCGCCCTCTTTGGCTGCCTTCGCCGCCTCCCGCGCGGCCAGCCAGTCGGCATAGGTTTTCACCCAGTCGCGTTTCTCACCGCCCAGATAGCCATGCAGAATCGCCTGCATTACCGCCGTCCGCGCCCCATAGTGGCTGCCGTTGCTCAGGAGGATGATGCCAAGGTCCAGCTTGGGCACGAGGCTCAGGTAGGCCTGCATGCCCGAAAGCGTGCCGGTATGGGAAATCACCTCATGGCCCAGCACGTCAGCCTTGCGCCACGCCAGCGCATAGGTGCGGAAGTGGGTGTTATCCCACGCGCGGTCGAGGCTGCCGACACCAAGCAAAGTCTCGGATTTCCACATCTCATCGCGCCGCGCTTCGGAGAATATCCGGGTGCCGTCCGGGCTTGTGCCGCCGCCAAGTTGGGTGAGCATCCATGTGCTCATGCCGCGCACGTTACAGACCATACCGCCCGCCGCTGCCGAGACCGTGGCCTTGCCGGTGATGGCGTTCCTCGGCACCGTCACCTGCCTGCCGTCCAGCCAGCTGTGGGGTGTCGCGACATCCGCCAGCGCGTCCATCGGCGCATCACCGGAATAACAGGCCATGCCGAGCGGGTTCAGGATGCGGCTTTGTACAAAGTTTTCCCACGACTGTCCGGTGACAGCGGGCACAATCTCCCCTGCTACAATGTAGAGCAGGTTATCGTAAGCATAGTCGCTGCGGAAACTGGAGACCGGCTTCAAGTGCCTGAGGTTATGGAGGATTTCTGCGCGGCTGAAGCCTGAAGGTTCCGGCCACAGCATCAGGTCGCCCGCGCCTGCGCCCAGCCCGCTGCGGTGGGTCAGGAGGTCCCGGATGGTGAACTCCCGCGTTACCCAGGGGTCCATCATGCGGAAGTCGGGCAGATGGTCGATCACCTTGTCATCCCAGGTGATTTTGCCTTCGTCCACAAGGATCGCGAGCGCCGCAGATGTGAAAGCCTTGGTGGTGGAGGCGATACGGAACAGGGTGTCGGGCGTCACCGCCTCGCGGCTGTTCATGTCCTTGATGCCATAGCCCGAGAGATGCACCACCTTGCCGTCCTTGACGATGCCGACAGCCATGCCGGGTGTCATGAAGCTTTCAAGCGCCTCGTCGACCACAGCCTTGATCTCAGCGTCCTTGAGGGCATCCGCCTGCGCCATGGGCGCGGTGAAAAGAAGGGTGGCGAGAGCAAGCTGTCTGAGCATGGTGGTTGCCTTTCCGGGGGTTAGATCAGGAAGATACCGGTGACGAGGTAAAGCACGATGGTGATGGCGCCTGCGGTCAATGCGTAGGGAAGCTGGGTGCGCACGTGGTCCAGCAGTTCACAGCCCGCTGCGAGCGAGGACACGAGCGTGGTATCCGAGATCGGTGAGCAGTGGTCCCCAAACACCCCGCCGCCAAGGATGGCCGCGAGCAGGAACGCCGGCGGCAGGTCGAACACCCCCACAAGCGGCATGGCGAGCGGGATAAGGATCGCGAAGGTGCCCCAGCTCGTGCCGGTGAAGAAGGAGATCATGCCGCCCGCGATAAACAACAGCGGCGCGAGCAAGAGCGGATGCAGGTTGCCGCCGACAATACCCGCTATAAATTGGCCAGTACCAAGGCTTTTGAGGCTGGCCCCCAGCGCGATCGAGAGCAGCAGCAGCAGCGTGATCGGCAGCAGCTCGTTCATGCCCTTGATGCCGATCTCGACAATATGTTTGTGACTGAAATTCTTGTCTGTGATGAGGAGGATATAGCCGGTGAGGCAACCAAGTGCTGTGGCATAGAGGATCGAGCGCGAGCCGCTGCCCGCCGCCATGTCGCCGCCCCCGGTCCAGAGCATGAAGCCGATCATGCTGGTGATCATGACAAAGAGCGGCAGGATCATGAACCGCGCGCGGGTGGCCTCAAACTGCTCCTCCACCACTTCGTTTTCTTCCAAATCCGACACGTCCTTATTCGCGGACCGCGCAAGCGGGCCATAGAATTTACCGGTGATGGCCGAGTAGAAGACGATGACCAAGGTCACGATGGCGTAGAAGTTGAAGATGACCGAACCCCAGAGGATTTCCGCCGCGCTCATCTCGAAGTCATAGGCACTCAGGAGCGCGAGCACAAAGGCACCCCAGCCGTTCAGCAGAATAAGGATGCACACAGGCGCCGAGGTGCTGTCGATGAAATAGGCCAGCTTGGCGCGGCTCAGGCCGTAGCGGTCAAAAAGCCCGCGTGAGACAAGGCCTGCGGTCAGCACGCTCAGGTTCGATTCCACAAACACGATCACGCCCACGATGGCCGAGGTGAGGCTGGCCTGCCGCCCGGACTTGACCCAGCCGCGCGAGACGATGATATCCACCACCGCCGCCACCCCGCCCGAGCGGTACATGAAGGCGAGAAGCGCACCGATCATCAGCGCGAAGGTCAGCAGGCGGGCGTTATCCGCATCCGTCAGTACCGTGACGATACGGTCCATCATGGCGAGGCCTGCGATGGGCATGTCGGTGAGGATGTTGGCCTGCTGCAGAGCCTCCGAGGCAAAGATAGCGAGGATGAGGGCCAGAAGCACCTCCTTGCGCCAGAGCACGACACTGATCGCGATGATCGGCGGCAACAGTGATAGCCAACCCATGAATTATCCTCCCCTCGGACGGAATTATTCCGCCTATTCTTGCGCAGACTGCCCAAGTTTCCTGTTGTATTCAAGCCAATTATTCCTGTAGGAATAATATATTCAATAATGGTAACGGGCCCGATTGTCCCGACAGCGCGAGGAACATGGCCATGGCGGCTGACTATAAAGATGGCGACCTGATGATGGAAGGCGTGAAGCTTGCCACTGTCGCAAGTGTGATGGGCACGCCGGTGTATTGCTATTCACGTGGCCGCATCGAGACCGCCTACCGCGCCTATGAGGATGCGTTCGCGCGCCTGCCCGGCACCATGATCTGTTATGCCGTCAAAGCCAACACCAACCAGGCGGTGATTGGCACGCTCGCCGCCCTTGGTGCGGGGGCGGATGTGGTCTCGGAAGGCGAGCTTCGCCGTGCGCTCAAGGCCGGGGTGCCCACAAGCCGCATCGTTTTTTCGGGTGTCGCGAAAAAGCCGAGCGAGATGGAGTTTGCGCTCGAGGCCGGTATCTATCAGTTCAACGTGGAATCAGAGCCCGAGCTGATGGCGCTCAGCAAAGTGGCGGCGCGGCTCGGGCTTGAAGCCAGCATCGCGCTTCGGGTCAACCCGGATGTGGATGCGCGCACGCATGCAAAGATTGCGACCGGCAAGTCGGAAAACAAGTTCGGTATCCCGTGGCGGCGGGCCCGGGCCTGTTACCGGCTTGCCGGTTCGCTTCCCGGTATCCGGGTGCAGGGCATCGCCATGCATATCGGCTCGCAGCTTCTGTCGCTGGAGCCTTACCGCGAAGCCTATAGCCGGCTTGCTGAAATGGTCGCCGAGCTTGCGGCAGACGGCATCAAGCTTGAAAGCATCGACATCGGCGGTGGCCTTGGCATTGCTTATGAAGACGGCACCGTGCCGCCAAGCCAAGTGGCGCTCGCCACACTTGCGCACGAATGCCTCGGGCATCTGGGTGCCCGGCTGATCATTGAGCCCGGTCGGTCCCTCGTGGGTGCGGCTGGTGTGCTGCTCTCGGAAGTGATTTACGTGAAGTCGGGTGAAAGCCGGGATTTCATGATTGTGGACGCAGGCATGAACGACCTGATCCGCCCCGCCATGTATGACGCCTATCATGGCGTTAAACCCTTGAAGACCAAGGCCAGCACGGTACGGTCCTATGATATTGTCGGCCCGGTGTGTGAAAGTGGGGACACGTTTGCGAAGGGCCGCACTGTGCCTGAAGTGACCGCGGGTGACCTGATCGCTTTCATGGATGCGGGGGCTTATGGCGCGGTGATGGCGGGCACCTACAACAGCCGCCTTCTGGTGCCGGAGGTGATGATTGCGGGCGACAGCTTTGGCGTGATCCGCCCGCGACCAACCTATGACGAGCTGATCGGGCTGGATACGCCGTGGCATGCGGCAGAAGAGCGTGAGGAGAGGACTGCCTGAGAATGGGCAGTCCCTAGAGGTTTTCAACCGCGCGCTGGCTGAGGATCAGAAGCTCACGCCCGTGGGTGTCGCGGCTTGAAAGCACCATATAAAGCGCGTCGATGAGGTGCTGCAACGCCACGCGGGCTACAATATGGGGCGCGCCGCCACCAAACTGTGCCGCCGCCCGGTCGTCAAAAGTGAACAGGCTGTGGTCGGCCATCAGGCTGAGCGGATTCACGTCATATTTGGTGAGCGAGACAATGGTCAGCCCGGCTTCCTTGGCGGCTTCTGCAAGCTCGTTCACATGCGCGTTCTGGCCGGAGACGGAGAGTGCAAACAGCACGTCGCCGCGGCGCATGCTGGCAAGGTTCGCGCGCTGCACAAAGGGGTCGCTTTCCGCCACCACCGATTTGCCCATGATCATCAGCTTGAGCACGAAGTCCTTTACCACCAGCGAATAGCCGCCGGCGGCAATAAACTGGATGCGATTGGCCTGCTCGATGGTGCGCACCACTTCAAGCAGCGCCTTTTCGCTGTTGAGCTCGGCGATCGAACGCACCACATCGGCCTTGGTTTGCGCCAGCTCTTCAAAGACCGTGCCGCCGCTGCCTTCCACGGGGCTCGAGCTCGGGATCTGGCTGATATCCACCTGTGCGGTGCCACGCGCCAGCTCCTCGCTGACGGCAAGCTTGAGCGCGGGATAACCGCGGTAACCGAGTTTCTGGCTGAATTTGACCACGCTCGACTGGCTGACGCCAACAGCTTCGGCGAGCTGCTGGGAGGAATAGTCCCTCAGGAGCGGTGCGTTGTTCAGAATAAACTCGGCGAGCTTGCGTTCATTTGCAGACATGCCGCTCACTGCCCGTCGGATATTTGCCAAACAATCGTTCATATGAACCGCTCACCCCGCCTTGTGTCGCACCGTGGTGGGCGAAACATGTCCGCCCCGGATGGTGTGCCAAACTCCCTCTCCTTCATTCGTTTAGGCTGAAAGCAGCCTTAACTCAAGCATTACGGTGTGCGGCCCGGTTTCCCGTCCCCTGCACGATCAATTGTCTGCGCCGTGGCCGAACCAGCGCCACCACCAGCGCAGCACTTCATCCTCTGCGCGGTACATCGGTGTGATGCCGCTGCCCGCCGCCGGGTCGTCCGCCGTGCCGGTAATGAGCGCGATGAGCGCCGCGTTATTTTCAAAGTCGATCCAGAATTGGCCCATCAGGCCGTAGGCGTCACCAAGGTGACCGACAAGGGTGCGGTTTTCTTCGCTGATGCCCCAGTCCTTCAGGTTCACGATATGGGTCGAGAGGCCGTAAGCATCCATCAGGCGCTTCGATGGTCCGTTCGGGTCCAGGTCTTCGCCCGTGGTGTTGCCGTTCTCGGCTTCTGCGTCATAAATCCAGATCGGCTGCGCCATCTCGCTCACCGTTTGTGGGTCCAGAAGGCGCTGGCCACTTTCGGTCACGCCGCCCTTCAGCAGGAACTGCGCAACCTTCGCGAGGTCGCGTGCGGACGCACGCAGGCCACCTTGCGGGGAGAAAAGCGTGGGGTTCTGCCCCGGTTTGTAATCTGGCAGGATTGGGCCGGGTTTTTCGCCGCGCGCCACGGGCTCCATGCCGTAATAGCAGGAGAAACGTTTGTGGTCTAACTGGGGTACCCAGTCGCCGTCCGGGTGCCAGTTGCCGTCGTCGTCGCGTTTGCGGAACAGGCTGGCCATCGTCTCCGGCTCATTGGCACTCACGTCGCAAACATTATAACTCGCGCTCAGGCCAAGAGGCTCAAGCACGCTTTCACGCATATAGCGGTCGAAACGTTTGCCGGTCACCTTCTCGATCACCCCGGCCATGATGCCGAAATTGAGGTTCGAATAGGTGAAATATTCACCCGGTCCCTTGTTGCCGCCATGTGCGAAATGCGCACCGCCGTCATAATGTTTGCCGTAGGGTTTGAAAAATTCCTCGAACTCTTCACCGCCCTTCAGCCAGTAATAGTCCCCGTCGCGGATGCTGGAGGAATGCGAGAGGATTTCGCGGAGCGTGATTTCATCATCGGGGAAATTCGGGTTCCTGAGCGTGAAGCCAAGATAGTCGGACACGTCGGCATCCAGCGCCACGTCACCCGTTTCCACCAGCCGCAGGAGGCCGATGGTTGCCACCAGTTTGGATATGGATGCGACACGGACCTTATGGTCGAGGCTGAGGGGAATGCTCTCCGCCCCGTCCACCCGCGCGATCCCGGCGGCATATTCATAAACCGCCTCACCGTCCCTGATGACAACCATCTGTAACCCACTGACCGCTGGGGAGCCGGGCATTTTGCCAGCCACGATGGCATCCAGTTCATGACGCGCGGTGGGGGGAAGCGCGTCATGGGCCATGATGGCGGGCGCAAAGGCCAGGAGGAGCCCCGCAGCGGCACAAACAGCCTTTGACCTGAGAAGGAGTGGTTTCAAAAGCTGGTTGTGCATGGTGCGGACCTGTGCGTTGGGGTTCTGTGGTTGACTTGAATACATTATTCAAAATCGGGCACTGGCCCGCAAGATAATTTGAATATATTATTCCAATGCCGTCAAGCCATATTCCCATTTTTCCGTTACGGAATGGCGATTTATTCGGCTCTCAGCACCATGCCGGGTCGGGCGCCAGTGGCGCGATTATTCGCATAAGCTATCACGCCGCCGACCATCACAAGGTCGAATCCGGTGGCCTTTTCATGCGGGCTGACGAAGCTTGTTTTCTCCCGCACGTTCGCGGGGTCAAAGAGGATGAGGTCAGCGCGCGCACCGGGCTGGATGATGCCGCGATCACTGAGGCGCATGATTTCCGCTGGCAGGCCGCTGGCTTTATGGATGGCGGCCTCGAGGCTCAGGCCATGGCCGCCTTCGACATAATATTCAATCAGGCGTGCATAGGTGCCGTAACCGCGCGGGTGGCGCATGGTCGGGCTGCCATCGGTCGAAAGTGCGACCTCGGGCGCTATCACAAGCCGGTCAACGAGCCTGCGGTCCATGACAAAATGTGCCGCCGAGCCGCCACGCGGGCCGAGGTCGGCGATCAGGTGCGCCGGGTCCTTGCCTTCAGCGCTCGCTGCGGCGGCGAGCGTTTGGCCCGCAAATGGTTGGGTGCCAAAAAGCAGCGCTTCAGGCCCGCCGCGTTTCTCGATGCGGGCGCTCAGGTAGGCGATCAGTTCACCCTCGCGCGTTGCGCGCACGGCGCTGTAGTCCGTCGGTGGCAGTGCCCACTCGGGGAACAGGATACCGATGCCGGTGAAGCTGGCGGCATAGGGGTAGATGTCAGCGCTGAGGCTTGTGCCAGAGGCACGTTTGCCTTCCATGAAGGCAAGCAGGTCGTCGGCGCGGTCCTCGCCCTTGCCGTAGACGACCTTCAGGTGCGAGATATGTACCCGGCCTGTGGGTGCCATGGCAACAAGTTCATCGATAGCGTCTTCCACATCGGCGTCGTCCTCGCTGCGCATATGGCTCATGATGATGGCGTCATGGTCGGTGATCACATCACCGAGCGCCTTGAGCTCGGCCGCGTCTGAATAGACGCCGGGCACATATTCAAGCCCCATCGACAGGCCGAAGGAACCATCTGCCAGCTCTTTTGCCATGGCGGCCTTGAGCGTGTCGGTTTGCGCGGGCGATAGCGCACGCACGCCGTCACCGATGCCTGCCATCTGGCGTACGGTGCCGTGCCCGGTCATGGGAATGACATTGAGCTCAAGGCCCTCAGTGCCCGCGCGTGCCTTCCAGTCGGCATCCAAGCCGTCGCTGGAGCCGTCCATGCCCAATGTTACGGTAGTGACGCCCATGGCAAGGAAATTGGCGAATGAGGTTTTGAGCGGATCACCATGGGTGTGCAGGTCAATAAAGCCGGGCGCGAGCACACGGCCCCCGGCGTCAATCACATCTGCGCCTGGGCGTTTGCCTTTGCCGAACTCATATATGTCCGCGATCACACCGTCTGTCACCAGCACGTCACCCATGAAGGCTTCAGCGCCGGTACCATCGACGATACGGGCATTGGTGAAAAGGGTGCTGTCCGCGATTGCGCTGCTGGCCAATAGTGCGGAGGTCGCGAGTGCGGTGATCAGACGGCGCATCATTTTTTCCCCTTGCGCAGGAACAGCGGGAACAGACGATCCATCACCTCCGCACGCACTATCTCCCGCGTGCGGAAGGAGGCATCGTCCACTGTGGTGTTATTATAAATGGCGGCGGTTTTTGTCTCCGGGTTCACATAGACAAAGGCGGTGAAGCCAGCCTGGTCGCCGGTGTGGCCGACAAGGCGGAACGGCGTGCCGCTGCCCGGTGCCTTGGCCTTGATGGTGAAAAACACCATGCCGACATATTCATCCACCGACGCATCATCGGTGCGGTAGAGGGTTTGCCACATCTCGGCCAGCGTCTCGCGCGTGAGGATGGCGGGCGAACTGCCGTCAAGATCCAGCCAGAAATTCAGCCATTTCACCATGTCCTCAACGGGTGCGTTGAGGCCACCATTACCGCTTGTGGCGCCTGTATCAAAATCAAGGCCGAAGGGCACAGGCGCACCGTCCTTGATCGCATAGCTGTTCGCACGGTCGGGCAGCAGGTGGTAAGGCGTGGCGTCAAAATAACTACGGGTCATGCCAAGCGGCATGAGGATGTTTTTGGTGATATATTCCTCAATCGTATCCCCGCTCACGATCTCCACCACGCGGCCCAGCATGCTGATGCCGGGGTTTGAATAGGCGTATTTGCTGCCTGGCTCGAAGTGGATGCGCGTATAGGGCATCATGGCCGCGACCTGTGACCAGTCGTGTGGTTCAAACGGGTACCAGTCCTCGCCCCAACCCCACGGGAAGGTGCCGGACCGGAAGCCGCTCACGTGGCTGATAAGCTGCCGCAGGGTGATGCTTTCCATACTGCCGAAAGGGTTATGCACCTGCCGCACTTCCTGCAGGTATTTGACAATGGGATCATCGAGCGAAAGTTTGCCGCGATCACGCAATTGCATCAGTGCGGTGGCAGTGAAGGTTTTGGTGATCGAAGCCCAGTGGAAAATGCTGTCGGCGTCTATCTTGCGACCGGTCTCGAGGTCGGCATCACCGCGCAGATGGCGGGCGATGATCTTGCCGTCCTTCAGGAACACAAGCGTGCCTCCAACGCTGCCCACCTCATCCATGCGGGCATCAAAACGGGCGGTAACACCTTGCCATGCGGCGTCAAAGCCCTTGGGCGGTTCGGCACTTGCTGTGCCCAAACCTACGCTTGCTGAGAGCGCGAAACAGAGCACCTGATACCATTTTCCCATCGTTCCCCCCCCTTTGTGCGTTTTCCTCAGCCAGATGCCAGCAGCCGCTCCGGCGCGAGGGCTGCGGCGTCTACGCCGAAGTCTGCGAGGCGCGCGGGCACCTTGCCATCGAGGATCAGCCCGGCCGCCAACTCGGCCATTGCCGGTGCGGTCTGGATACCGTAGCCGCCTTGCCCCGCGAGCCAGAAAAACCCTTCAAGCTTTGGGTCGAACCCTGACACAGGCGTGCGGTCGGCAACAAAACTGCGGAGACCTGCCCAGCTATGGCTCACGCGGCGGATCTGCAAGGTGGTGGCGGTCATCACCCGGTCGGCGGCGATGGCGACATCCAACTCTTCCGGTTGTGCGTCGCAGGCCGGGCTTTCGGTCTCGTCACACGGCGAGACGAGCAGCATGCCCGCGTCGGGCTTGAAGTAAAACTCTTCGCCCACGTCCATGATCATCGGCCAGCGTGCCGGGTTCATGCCCGCGGGCGGCTCGACCAGAATGGCAGTGCGGCGCTTGGGCATCAGGCCGATATCCTGTGCGCCTGCAAGCGCGCCAATGTGCCCGGCCCATGCGCCCGCCGCATTCACCAGTGTTTTTGCGGCATATGTGTCAGCGCGGGTTTTCACCTGCCACAGGTCGCCTGAACGTGTGATGGTTTCCACGTCCGCGCCAAGGGCGAGCTCGCCGCCAAGCGCACGGAAGCGTTTGAGATAACCCTGGTGCAGGCCGTGCACGTCAATATCCGCCGAGGCGTCCTCGATCAGCGCGCCGATCAACTCATCTGCCCGCAGGATCGGGCACAGGGCCTCGGCCTCCGCCGGGCTGATCCAGCGCGTGCCTGCCTTGATGTCTTCCTGCTGCTGCATCACGTCAAAGGCTTCGGCCTGTGCCGCAGTCGCAACAAACACCGTCGGGCGCGGCTCGAGCAGCGTGTGGACGGCGAAGCTCGCAGGTGGTTTCTCGAGGAAAGCGCGGCTTGCACGGGTCAGCGCTCGCACCGGGGCGCTGCCATAAATTTCAGAAAACAGCGCGGCGGACCGGCCGGTGGAGTGGTAGCCGGGCTGGTCCTCGCGCTCCAGCAGCAGGACCTTCCTGCTTTCAGCCAGATTGGCGGCGGCGGATGCGCCGGCCATGCCAGCGCCGATGACGATGATATCGTAGACGGGAACTTCAAACTCGGGCGAATTCATGTGTTGACCTGTGACCTCTCGCAGGCGGTCCATCACCGCCATTTGGAATAATTTATACAATCAGGGTCATGTTTGGAATAAAAAATTACTAATGTCAGAATATATAATATTTACAGTTACTTAATCTGCAGTTGTCGCTGCGGTTCTTTCGGCGACGAGGGACAGTCCCTCCAGGATCGGGTCCATCAACTCCCGGTCGTGGTCGTCCGGGTAGGCGGCATAGACGGGGTAGGTGAAGCTGGGCGCATCCGGCACAAGGGTCAGTTCACCCGTTGCGATGAAGGGCGCGGCAATACGCGCCGGGAAATAGCCTGACGCCCTGTTCTCAAGCAGCAGTGAAATGCCGAGCGAGCCGACATTGAGATTGAGCGGCGGGATAGCGTTACCGGGGAAATTGAGCGCATGGTCGGCCTGAAACTCGGGCCCCCAGTCGACAAAGATATAATTCTGGCTATCGGCGCCGCCGCCCGTGGCGTCGCTGCTCACCAGCACCAGATGCTCCTCGAAAATCTGCCGGATCACAATGCCGGGGCGCGCGACCGGGCGGTAAAGCACAGCCATATCCAGCATGCCGTCCAGCAGTTGCTGCATCAGCGCGGGCGAGGAGGCGGTCATCTGCGCGCGGATGGCGAGCTCGGGCATATGGGTCCGCAGCCAGGGCAGCAGGCGCAGGAGGAAGCCGTCCCACAGGCTCGGTTGCCCACCGATGGTCAGGCGGCGTTGCTGGTTTTCGGGCAGCGCGAGCGTGAGGCGCGCCTGGTCCCACATGCGCACGATGGCGGCAGCATGGCGGGCAAACTCGCGCCCCACGGTGGTGGGTGTGGCGCCGGCCCGGTTGCGCACAAAAAGTTCCTGCCCGAGCGCATCCTCAAGCCCGCGAATACGGGTGCTGACGGTTGACTGCGCCACATTGACCCGTTCGGCAGCGTGCAGGAAGGAGCCGGTTTCCAGAACGGCAAGGAAGGTGCGAGCCTGCGTTATATCCATGTTTTCGCTCTTGTATCGGAATATTCGATATTATCTATCAAATATATCCGCTTTTCAAATACTAAAGACAGGCGCAGAACAAAACGAGGTACGTTAACCCACGAGGGATACTAGAGTGCGCCGTCCTGAACTTTATGTTGATGCTCCGTCCTACGGTTTTGGTGAAAACCCGACTCAGCCTTTCAATGTGCAGTGGCCGCTGAGCGAAGTGATGCTCGAAGCGGAAATCAGTTGCGACCAGTCGTTTGAAGACATCGCGCAGAAATACGGCGTCACGGTTGGTGACGTAATCGCCCTGCGCGAGAAATACGAACTGGACTTCTGCTAGAACCATGGCACCCCGCGGTGACATCGCTGTTGCGCTGCCCCTGGGCGGCAGGCATCAGGCATTCAGCCTTGAGCCAGCGATCCTGCATGGCTTTCTGACAGCGGATGAATGCGCGGCGCTGCAAGCCTATGCGACCGAACATATGATGGCCCGCGCTCGCCTCGCAGGCGGCATGAGCGAACATGCGGTGCGGTCCGCCGGGGCGCTGTGGCTTGATGATGACGAGCTGCCGTGGCTATCGCGCAAGCTGGTGCGCGCACTCGCAGACCTGAACCGGGACTATTTCCCCTTCGATCTTGATGGGTTCAATGAAGGTTTCCAGTTGCTGCAATATGACGGCGCTGCCGAGACCGGCACGCGCGGCGACTTCTATGACTGGCACATCGATATCGGTGGGTCCGGCACAACGATGAGCCGCAAGCTGAGCCTTGTTGTGCAACTGAGCGACCCGGCAGACTATGAAGGTGGCCGCCTTGAGATCAACGCTGGCGGTGACGTGAAAGCGATGCCCATAAGCCAAGGTACGCTGATCGCGTTCCCGAGCTTTGTGCTGCACCATGTGTCGCCGGTGACGGCGGGTCGGCGCTTCTCGCTTGCCGCCTGGGTGCATGGCCCCGCCTTCCGCTGAAAGCAGGGCCTGCGTTTCTCTTTTCCCGCCTAGAACAGCAGGTTCATGTCGCTCAGGTCGGCAATCGTGAGCCCCGCGATGAACACGCTGCCCTGATAACCAAGATCGATGGTCACACCCGCGAGGCCGTTCACGGTCTCGACCGTCGCAGCCGCAATGACATCATCGAGGCTGTCGAAGCCGAAATCGCCGCCCCGCAGATCCAGTGTGTCTTCATCGGTGTTGAAGTCGGCAATCCGGTCATCGCCGCTGTTGGTGCCGAAGGCGAATTGGTCCGCGCCGTCGCCGCCTGTCAGTGTGTCATTGCCGGTGGCACCCCACAGCACATCATCTCCCGCGCCGCCTTGCAGCATGTCGTCGCCCGCGCCGCCGTAGAGAGTGTCGTTGCCGTTACCGCCCATGGCAAGGTCATTGCCGGCCCCGCCATAAATGGTGTCGTCGCCCGCCCCGCCCGAAAGCGTGTCATTGCCGTTGCCGCCGCCGAGGACATCACCCTGTGTGCTGCCAAGGATATAGTCGTTGCCGTTGCCACCCCAGAGGTGTGACGCCTGCTCGCCTTGCTTGCCTTCGTTGATGTCGTAGCGGTCGTTGCCGTTCAGGTCCATCCAGTGACCGGCCAGCAGCGTGTCGTCACCCGCGCCGCCATAGAGGGTGTCGTTGCCGGCCTGACCGCTCCAGCTCTGGGCGTTGCCACCCATAAGAAGGTCGTTGCCTGCGCCGCCGAACATGATGTCATTGCCGGTGCCGCCTGCCAGGGTGTCGTTGCCGGTATCGCTGCTGCCAGCATAGACGATATCGTTGCCCGACCCAGCGAGCACCGAATCATGCCCGTCACCGGCAATGATGGTATCGTTGCCGGAGAGAGCCAGGATTTCATTGTTTTCGGCGCCGCCCTTGATGAAGTCGGAGCTGGAGGATCCGGGGATATATACAAAGCTGTCGGGTGCTGCCGCGAGCGCTGTTTCATCAGCAATCATCATGCTGATGCTATCGAATCTCTGATTCATTCTTATGTGCCTTTTTATTGCTATTATTGCCACTTATTGACGGTCAGGCAGGGCCTGCCGCACATCGTTTCCCGCTTTTTCGTGACTTCGGAAAAAGAAGCGACGGCGATATAGAGCATGTCTCAGATGAACGCAATATGAATTCGAGTTTAGCTGCAGCCCGATGTTCCGGCGCCGCAAAAGCGGCCGTCAGGCGCTCTGGCCGGAGTAGCTTTTCTGCCGACCGATGTCGCTGGCATAGGTCTCGATGCGCTCTGGCCGGCCGAGGAGGAAGCCCTGCACCTCGTCACAGCGGTTGGCTTTGAGCATCTCGAGCTGGGTGGTGGTTTCCACCCCCTCGGCAAGGACCGAGATACCAAGGCCGTGGGCAAGGCCGATCACACCCTTGACGATCCCCGCGGAATGCTGGCTTTCGGCCATCTGCATCACAAAGGCGCGGTCGATCTTCAGTTTGTCGAACGGGAAGTTCTGCAAATAGCTGAGCGAGCTGTAGCCGGTGCCGAAGTCGTCCATCGCGAGCCGGATGCCAAGCGCCTTCAGGCGGTTGAGGATGGCAAGCGCCTTGCCTTCATCCGCAATCAGCACCCCTTCGGTGATCTCGAACTCGAGTCGGTCTGGCGACAGGCCATGTTTCCGCAGCTTGCGGGCAACCATATCCACAAGGCCTTCCTCAAGGAATTGCACCGGGGACAGGTTCACCGCAATCGAGACCGGGACTTCCCACGACGCGGCCTCGCGGCAGGCCTCATTGAGGAGCCACGTGCTGATATTGTTGATCACGCCACTTTCCTCCGCGAGCGGAATGAACTCGGCGGGTGAGATCATGCCCTTCTCGGGGTGTTTCCAGCGCAGCAGCACCTCGAAGCCGACAAGGGCTTCGTCGGCTGTCAGGAACTGCGGCTGGTAGACGAGGAACATCTCACCGCGGTCAATGGCGCCTTCGAGGTCATGTTTGAGCGCACGGCGCTCCTCAAGTTTTTCGTCAATCGCATGCTCGAAGAAACTGTAGCGGTCGCGGCCCTCGCTCTTGGCGCGCTTCATCGCAATTTCGGCGCGCAGCAGCAGGTCTTCGACATCGGTTGCATCGTCCGGATACAATGCGATGCCGGTGCAGACGGTGATATGGACGGTCTCGCCCTGCACTTCGATGGGTTTGGCCAGCTTCTGGCGCACCTTGAGCGCGAGGAAGTCGGCACCCTGGCTGTTCTCGATCTCTTCCTGCACGATGCAGAACTGGTCGGCCGAGACACGGGCAACCATGTCGACTTCCCGCGCGGCTTCCTTGATGCGGGTGGCAACGGCCTTGAGCACCTCGTCCCCGCCTGCGTGGCCAAGGCGAAGGTTCAGGTCCTTGAAGGCGTCGATGTCGATAAAATGCAGCGCAACCTTCTTGCCGGAATTGCGTGCCACATTGAAAGAGTGCGAGAGCCGGTCCGGCACCAGCATGCGGTTGGCAAGGCCGGTGATGCCGTCATGGCTCGAGAGGTAATCGATACGCTGTTCGGCGGCATGACGTTCGCGAATGTCGCGCACAATGGCGACGGTGCGGGCATCGCTATGGTCGGGCACCGGGCGGAAGAAAATCTCGGTCGGGATCTCGCGGCCTTCGGCGCCAATCAGGATGGCGTCGTTCATATAACCGGCGGAGCGGTGGCCATGGCCGAATTTCAGATTCTGGAAACAGACCGTGAAGGACATGCCCTTGAGCGTCGCTAGGTGGCGTCCGCACAGGCCAAGGAAGCTGAAGTTGGCATCGACAATCCGGCCATCTGCATCAAGCAGGACAATGCCTTCCATCGCCGCATTAGCGAGGCCGCGAAGGCGGCGGGTTTCCTGTGCTCTGCGCTCTGCCATATGCCGGTCAAGGGTTGCACCAATCAGGCTGAGGGTCAGAATCAGAACGGTGGCCAGGGTCACGAACATGGCCAGCACCGAATCAGAGACCACGCCCTCCTGGGCGGCAGCAGACGGGTCGGGCTGCACGTTGAGCGCCGTCATGCCCGCAAAGTGCAGCCCGCAGATAGCGAGTGTGAGGGCAATGGATGTCAACAGTAGCTGGCGCGAGCCGGTGAGTTTTTTCAGCAGGTGCAGGGTGCCGATCGAGCCGGTGATGCCAAGCACGAAGGAAACAACGATCCATGTCATGTCGTAGCTCATCACGCCCCAGACATGCAGGCCTGACATCCCGGTATAGTGCATGGCACCGATGCCAAGGCCCAGGATGGTACCGCCTGTGACAAGGCCACTACCCGAGCGGTTGCGCAGGTAGGAGCCGAAGCCAAGGCCCGTCAGCAGGATGGCGATCACCACCGACAGCAAGGTGGGCATCAGGTCATAGCTTTTGGCGAGGCCAATGTCATAGGCCAGCATGGCAATGAAGTGTGTTGCCCAGATGCCGACGCCCGATGCCATGGCGGTCAGCAGTAGCCAGCGCGACCGCGCGACGCCTTCCGTTTCCTCGGCGCGCAGCGCAAGGCTGACGGACGTGAAGGATGCCAGCGCGCATATAACCGCCGCCAGCAGGACCAGCCTGATGTCATGGTCGATGACGATGCACCGATATAACTCTTCGATCATACAGTCCCGCAAACTTGCTGATTTACTAACGTTACGCGCGACACTATGGCACCGAGTCCTTAACACTTCGTGTCGTGAGCAAGGCTGCTGCCACATATCGTGGTGGCAATCATGTCAGCGGAAACGCAGGCGGACAAGAGCGGAGCGCATGCAACAAAGCTGCTTCCCGCCAACAAGCCTGTGTGCGGGTGTTCCACGCGCTCTACGTGCAGGACGCTAAAGTCCTGGCAGATCAGGACTTTTTGCTGGCTTTCCTGGCGGTGCCAGAAGCTTTTGCCGCCCGGGCGGTTTTTTTGGTTTTTTCGGTGCCGGTCGCCTTGAGGCGTTTTGCCGGGCTTGCGGTTGCTTTTTTCTTCGGTGTGAAAAGGTCGGTCAGTTCACGTTCCGCCTGAAGCCAGTGGTCGAGGGCCTGGCCGTTCGGTCGGCCTTCCTGTTCCCAGATCATGAAACTGCGCTGGGCAATCTGTTCGTGCGAGAGTTGGGTCATGTGCTGCTCCTTCGCTTGGGGATGATACGTCGGTGGTGCAGTCTACGGCACGCCGATACTACCACAGATACACGCGATAATCGCAGCTTTTCGTGTCAGGAAATTGACGGTGGCGACGCGGCGGTGCCCGTGGAACGCCGGTTGTGCACGCCGACCTTGACCTGACCGTCAAGGCCAAGGCGGCGTAGCCAGAAACCTTGGTCCCTGAAGCGCCGTTCGGAGCTGTAAAGCTCGGCGCGCACGCGGGCATAGTCGGCAAAATCGCGCAGCACATGGTCAGCATAGGCATGCAGGTTCTTGCGATGGCCTTCAGCCAGCCAGCTCGCGATTGCCGGCCCGGCTTTTGTGGCCGCAATCAGGGCCTTGGTGATGCCGGCGGAGGAGACGGGGTCGAAGCTGCTGGCGGCGTCGCCGACCGCAAGCCAACTGCTGCCCGTCACCGCGGACAGCAGGGTCGAGGGGGCCGCGCGCATGTGCAGCGTCGCGGCCGTCTCCGTGAAGGCGGGTGGCAACTGGTGCCGGAGCCACCGGGTCCGGCCGAGCGCGCCGAGCCACTGGTCCGGTTCCTTATAGCCGCGCTGGCGCGCCGTCTGCCGGTCGGTGCAGAAGGTCAGGATGGCTTTGTTGCCTGGCAGGCGCGCCGCATACCACCAGCCGTCCGAAACGGCTTCCACCATGGTGCGACCAGTCATGCTGTCGCCGGGCGGGATGTCGGCGAAGGCGCAGAGGAACAGCACTTCGTCGAGTGTGTTGCGGGCCACCCCGATGCGGCGGGCGAAGGCGGAGGCATGCCCGCTGGCGTCCACGACAAAATCGGCGTGTACGGTGTGGCGTTCGCCTTTGCCGGTGCGGAAATCAAGCGCGGCGCCGTCATAAAGCTCCTGCGCACCCACGAGGTGCCAGTCCTGGAAGAGCTCGGCGCCTGCCTTCAAGGCTTCCGAGAGCAACTGGACGTCAAAAAATTCCCGGTCGAGATGGTAGCCCTGACCCATGGTGTCGAGCATGAAATCATTATGGCCCGGCTCGTTGTTGCCCCACAGCGAACTGGAGCCCGCACAGGCGAGATGCGGTGCCTGTGGGCCGGTGACATGCTCAAGCCCGAGCGCGCGCAGCACGCCCGAGGCTGCGGGTGGCAGGCTCTCGCCAACGCGGAACGTACCCTTCGGCGGGTCGGCGTATATTCGTACATTGAAGCGTTCACCGGTCACCGGGCGATGGCTGCTCTGCAGGGCACGCAAGAGCGCGATCGCCGTGGCGGAACCTGCGGGGCCGCCGCCAATGATGGCGACGGTCCTGAAGTCTTTCCGGAAACCGGTTGGCATGGCCGCAGGTCCTCAGCTTTTACCGTCAGGCAGCGCCGCTGTTGGCCAGGGCTGCACCACATCACCATAGGAGGTGAACAGGCTGGCGACCTCGAGGAACTTGTCGGCGCCATAGTTGCCGCCCTTGTCGTCGGCGATCTGCACACCCTGGATGATAAAACCGACCTTGTGCCAGTTCTCGACAAAGTCCGGGTAAAGCTGGTAGCGGCCTTCGTTCTGCGGCCAGACGGTATGGGTGCCATTGTCCGCACCCTCGCCGTCGCCGCGGACCGAGAAGAGCTGGCCGCCAAGGTTCCAGACCTTCTTGTCCGCGTCATAGGTACAGAGGAAGGACGGGTGCACCTGCACCGGGCGCTGTGCCGGCCACGACCAGTAGAGCGTGTTGTTGCCGCTCGGGTTTGGTGCCGGCTGGTGCACGGCGCAGCTGTTGTAGTCGGAGTGCCAGGGCTGCGACATGAACTTGCACAGGTCACCCGGTTCCACCGGGATGTTCTCGAGCGGGATATAACCCGACCCGAGGAAGGGCTGGTCCTTCACCGCCTTGGAATAATCAAGCACCTGTTCGTTCACCCGGAACGGCCCGGTTACGCCCTTCCAGTCCTGCTTGAACATGTTTTTGTCGCGCACGATGAAGGTGAGGTCGATGCCCGGCGAGTATCGCCCGCCAAGGCAGTTGAGCATCACATCGCGGTCCAGCGCCTCGCCGCCGCCGATCGCCGGTGCGGCCTCAACCGCCTGCCCGTCGTACCACTGCGACAGCAGGAAATACTGCGTGGCGCTCAGCGAGAGGAAACTTTTCTGCGCGTCGCCCAGCGCGAGCGGCATTTTCACCCCCTCACCGCTCTGGTTGGGGTCATTGGGGTCGCGGATCAGCTCCTTGAAGTTGGGGATGCGCTCCTTCGGGTTATCCTGGAAGCTGATCGCGGCCATATAATTGTGACCCTGAACGCCCTTGTTCGGCAGGTTGGTGTTCCAGCGCTGCAGGAAGGCACCGTGGAAGACCGGCAGCACATCGCCGTAGAAGGATGCCTTGTAGCTGGCCTGATAACTGCCGCTTGAGTAGAGCGACGGGATCAGCGCCAGTTCCTCGACCCACATGCAGAACATGTCGTCCCAGGTGGAGACCACGTTGCGGGTCTGGGGTGCGTAGCCGGGGTCGGTGGTCACAACCCAGCCGCCGACAACCTCTGCCGTGCTGCCGTCCTCAAAGAGGATCACCGCATTGACTGGCCCGTCCGAGGTGTCGTCGAACCAGTAGTTGTTGTCGATCGCGTCGTCCATGGGGGGCATGTTGCCACTTGGTGGCACAATCCCGCTCGCGCGGCCATAACCGCCGGTGACCACAAGCCGCCCCGTGCCTGCCTCGATTTGCAACTCACCCAGCGTGTCGATCGGGCCGTCGAAATTATACATCTCGAAATGGTCGTCAGGGAAGCTCACGGGGTAGGTCGGTACCCGCATGATGCGGCCGTCGGCGCCTGCGTAGCTGCAGGGTGTGGCCTTGTTGAAGGGCACCACCACCCCGGCGCCGCTGGCGCTATTGATGGTGCGGGGCCCGGCATCGGTCTGCAGTTTTGTCAGCCGCTCCGGCAGGCGCAGCCAGGCGTCGTTGCGGCCGGTATCCGGCAGATTGCCGATGCTGGGGTCGCGGATCTGGATCTTCTCGGCGTTTGTCGCTTCATAGACCGCCATGCCCTCTTCGCCTGCAGTGTTGGTGATCTTGTAGATATTGTTCTTCTTGTTGGCGAGATGCACGGTCCAGACAATGTCCTTGATCAGCTTGCCGCCCACGCTGTCACCAATCTTGACCTCGCGGCCGCCGTCCGTGGCGGGATACTGGGTCTGGGGGCTGTCGTAGGCATAGATGCGGAAGCGTGCGGCCTGGCGTTTCACATTCTGCTGGGCGTCGCGGAAGTCGGCCGAATCGATCGGCGTATCCTCGGTGCCGGGCTTGATCGGCAGGCCGCCAAACAGGCCCTTGGCCTTGTCGACAAGATCACCGGCTGCGGTCTCCGGCGCGATATAATAGTCCTTCGAGTTGCCCACGCGGGCGAAGTTGATGGCGGGATGGACCCTGAAAAAGGTGTCAGACATGTGTATTCCCCTGAAATCTCTTGAAATGGCTCAGTGGGGCGCGGCGTGTGGCCGCGCCGCGCTTGCTCAGTCCTGGTTGTCGCCCGCAGCCTGCTCCTGCGACCAGAAATAGATATTCTGGAAGGCATGGCTGATATTGAGGTTCATCGCCTTGAGCGGCTTGTATTTCGGCGACGGTGGCAGCACCTGTTCCGTATTGTGGCAGCGGAAGCAGTTGTTCATCGTGCTTTGCACCTGCGTGAAGGTCTCGATCGTGGCGTTGGAGAGCTTGAGCGAACCGATAAGAAGCTGGCTGCCGTCAGGCGCAAAATCGGTCGCGAGGTTCATGCCGGGCTTGAGCGCATCCGTGGGCCGGAACCAGATGGCCCCCACCTCGCGGTAGTTGGCCCAGACATCACCTTCCGCCGCAAGCCGCGGCATCACCGCCTTGTTCATGTCCGACACATTGAGGTCATTGGTCTCGACACTCTTCTGCACGCGCGGATCGTTCTTGGCGCTGTTGCCAAACTCATACATGCGGCACGCCTGCGTCACAGGCGACAGTTTCTGTGTGGCCTCATCAAGCTTGAGCTGCGGCGACTGCGCATAGTTCACATTGCAGCCCGAGAAGGGCGTGCCCGCGTGATAGAAGGTGAAATCCTCATCTGAAATCACGGTATTGGGTGTGAAATCCGCGGGCACGTTGGGGGCGTTGTCTACCTGCTCGAACGTGGCCCAGATCATTTCCGGGTGGCCTTTGACGATGCCCCCGATATGGAAGCCAACCAGCGCCAGTTTCACCTGCCGGATGTTTGTGCGGTCGATGACGATCTTGCCGCCCTTGTTGGCAAGGCCATAGACCGAGCCGTCCATGGTGAAGAATTTGCTCATGTCCTCGCCGTCCTCGACGATGCGCCATGAGGCCTTGAGCTCAAGTGAACCGATGGGGAAGGGGGTGTTGGCGTCGAAGGCGCGCACCGCCTCGGGGTTCGTGAGGTCGTTTTTCTCCATGAAGCCGACGAAAGTGTCGTCGAGATACTGTGAATAATAGACCGGGTTGCCATTTAGGTCGACAAAGATGCCGTCGGTGCCGGCCTGCAGGAACTCGTCAAAGCTTTCGGCCTTGTTGCCTTTCGTCATGCGCGGCATCAGCACGCCGCGGGTCTGGATGCCGATCAGCTCATAAGGGCTCGCGAAGTTGAGGAACCGTGGTTTGCCGTTCCACTCCTGCGTGAGCCACAGGAACATCTGCCACGACCATTCGTGGAAGTTGCAGATGGTGCTGCTGTCGAAGTTGGCGTTGTCCGGTTCCGGCGTCTGGCTGTGCGGGAACCAGCCATCGATGTTTTCCGTCGGACAGGACGAGCTGCCGTAAGCGATGGCTTTCGGGCTCATCGCACCAAAGGCCATGAAAAGGGCTCCGGCAGCGAGCGCCGCCCGTGAAATATACTGCTTCATACCATAGTCCCCCCTGCTGGGATTGAGGCCAAAAGCATCCTGGTTGCGCGATGGAGCGCTACTCAGGCGAAGACGGGAAGAGAAATATAGAGTGGGTTACTGGTGACGAATGCTGACCCCCTGCCCCTGGATCGCCTTACAATTTCCGGATGCCTTATGAACAACCAATAAGTTCATAAGGTGATTTATAATTGTATTTTTCACCTTTTGTTAAATTAAAAATTTAATACATGCACTTTTAGCGATAATATTGGGGCTTCCGCCTATCTCTAGTAGCGGGACAACTGCGGTCCTTCTTTGGAGTTTGGTCTGGAGAATGGAATTACGGCCGAATCGACGCGCCCCCTCGGTTGCGGTGGCAACCCGTTGCGCGGGATGGCGCGGTAGCACATCAGGGAAGCGGCCTCCCTGCCGCCGGGGCGCGGGGATAGCGAAAAAAAAATGCCTGTGCCCAGGAAGGCTTGCGGCGCCTTGCCTTTTGCCAAGCCTACGCCTTCCGCCGATGACCCCGGTGTCATTTTTCTGTCAAAACACTTGTCGCTGAAAATTGTTTGGGGTATAACAACGGAAATGACACCGGTATCACGATTAATGACACCGGTGTCACAAGGTCACGGCCTTTGGGAAGAGGCCAGTGAATTCTGGATGGGAACACCGGCGCTGCATGCCCGGATTTCCAGAGTGGAAGGTTCACAATTGGTGCATTTGCCCCTCATGGGGGTATAAGGCGCAATAACCTGGGGAGGTTAATCATATGAGGATTCTCACAAACAAAGGTCGCAGTGCGCTCTTTTTCGGCACGGCCCTGACTTCACTTGTCGCTGTGGCAGCACTCCCAAGCTCCGCCATCGCGCAGGACGCCGAGCAGTCTGCAACAGGTTTCGAGCTCGAAGAAATCACCGTTACCGGTTACCGCGGCAGCCTTGAAGCCGCGCTCAACGTCAAGAAAAACTCCGTCGGCGCGGTTGACGCGATCGTGGCGGAAGACATTGCAAAATTCCCGGATCAAAACCTGGCAGAAGCGCTTCAGCGGGTGCCGGGCATCGCCATCCAGCGTGATGCCGGCGAAGGCCGCGCCATTACTGTGCGTGGCCTTGGTGCCCAGTTTACCCGCGTGCGCTTGAACGGCATGGAAACCATTGCGACGTCCACCGACGGCGCATCCGCCAACCGCGACCGCGCGTTTGACTTCAACGTCTTCGCATCCGAGCTTTTCAACTCCATCGTTGTGCATAAGACTGCGGCACCTTCCCTTGACGAGGGCTCACTCGGTGCGGTGGTTGACCTCAACACCGGCAACCCGCTGTCCTACAAGGAAGGTTTCTCCTTCGTGGTGTCCGGCAAGGGCCAGTATAACGACCTCAGCGAAGACCTTTCGCCGCGTGTTGCCACGCTCGGCTCCTGGGTGAACGACGACAAGACGTTCGGTATTTCCGCCTCGCTCGCCTACGCGGATTACAAGACGCTCGAGATGGGCAACAACAGTGTGCGCTGGCAACAGGCCCGCTTCCGCTCGGTCGAGGGTGTGCCCTGTCTCGACGGCAGCACCTATATTCCAAGCACCGGCTGTGACGAGGTATCGCTTGCCTTCCATCCGCGTATCCCGCGGTACGGCGAAATCAGCCACGATCGCGAGCGTCTGGGCGCCACGGGCTCGATCCAGTTTGCACCGAGCGAGCGCACGACCATCTCGATCGACGGCCTTTATTCCCGCTTCAAGGAGCGCCGGGAGGAAAGCTGGGGCGAAGTGCTGTTCCGCGGCAACGAACGCACCATGGATGTGACCGACTATACGCTTGACGGCAACGGCAACATGATCTCCGCCACTGTCGACAATGCCTGGGTGCGCACCGAAGCCTACCGCCGCGACAGCGAAACCGAATTCTATCAGCTTTCAGCTGACTGGGAACAGGAAGTCACAGACAGCTTCCGTTTCAAGCTTCTTGGCGGCTTCTCGCAGTCGGATGCCGACATTCCGGTTGAAACCACGATCATCTTCGATGACCGCGACGCGACCAACTACAGCTATGACTATTCGGACATGCAGCATCCGGTCCTGACCTTCGGCCCGGGTATCGAGGACGCGTCCTCGTTCCAGTTTGCCGAATTCCGTGACCGTCCGTCCTTCCTGACCAACAAGTTCCGCACGCTCGCGCTTGATACCGAATGGGACATGAGCGACAGCGTCACCGTTGAAACCGGCGCCATGTATCGCCGCTTCAAGTTCGACACCGTTGGTTACCGCCGCGACAGCAGCTATTGCTCGGCTTTCACCTGTGACGCGGGCACATATGGTGCGCAGGTGACAAACGGTATCGCACAGCTCTTTGAGCTGGGTGATGCAGGCCAACCTGCCGGTACCACCACAAGCTGGATCATCCCCGACATCGATGCGGCGGCAGACCTGATTGACCTTTATGGTCGTGAGGCAGCCTTCCGTCAGGGTGAAGACCGCGGCGTGACCGAGACGGTCAAGGGTGGCTACATTCAGCTCAACGCTGAAACCGAAGTCGGTGGCATGACGTTGATGATGAACGGTGGCGTACGCTATGCGCATACCAACCAGAAATCGCGTGGCTGGAACAACGGTTCCGAAGTAACGGTTGAGCGTTCTTATGACGACTGGCTGCCATCGGCCAACATCGCACTCTGGCCAAACGAGAAATTCGCGATGCGCGGCTCTATCGCCAAGGTGATCACCCGTCCGAACCTCGGTAGTCTTACACCGGGCGGCAGCGTGGATGGTTTCAACTACAGGGTCTCTTCCGGCAACCCGAACCTGAACCCTTACCGCGCCACCACGTATGACGTGTCGTTCGAATATTATTTTGCCGAGCAGGCCATCGCGTCCGTCGCGCTGTTTGCAAAAGATATCAAGAGCTTCCCGATCTCAACCACCATTCAGGACACCTATGCCTCGACCGGCCTGCCGCTGTCGCTGATCCCGCCGGGGTCGCCTGCAGCCGCTGACCCGGAAGGTCGCCCATGGGAACTTCGCACCACCGGTGATGGCCCGGGCGGTACACTCAAGGGTGCTGAATTCTCGATCCAGACACCTTTCACCTTCCTGCCAGGTATCTGGAGCCGCTTCGGTACCATCCTCAACCTGACCCTCGTGGACAGCGATGTGGATTATACCGTGGGCACACCGGGCACGGATGCGAGCGTCAGTTCCTTCCCGTCGCTGGGCAGCGAAGTGATTACCGAGCGCCTGTTCGGTCTCTCCAAGCGCTCCGCCAACGGCACGCTCTACTATGAGGACGAGAAGTTCTCGGCACGGGTCTCGGTCGCCTACCGCAGTGGTTATATCGATGCCACCAGCGCGACCGGCAACCGGTTTGAAGGTTACAACAGTTCGATGAATGTGGACGCTGCGCTGCGCTACCAGCTCACAGACAATGTCGAACTGTCGCTCGAGGGTATCAACCTGACCGACGACTACCGTGAACGTTTCACCGACCTCTATGTCGGGCGGAACTATGAAAACAACCACTATGGCCGCGTGGTCCTCTTTGGGGTGCGCTACCAGATGTAGGGGTCCTTCCCCCCTAAAAGCCCGGCTTGTGCACCGGGCGAGCTAATGGCCGGGAGGCATCCTACCTGCATCCCGGCCTTTTTTTGCCTGTTTCAGATTGGGGAACGACGATGAACAGACGATCACTTTTGAAAGTGCTTTTGGGAACTTCCGCCCTCGCCGCATTGCCCATAAGCCCGTTTGGTGGTTCTGCTTCGGCACAAGGCGCGCGCGCGTCGTCGTCGCTTGACCCATACGGTGCGATGCGCTGGGGGCAGGGTTTCGAGGGCCAGCGCAAGGCCGACCTTGGCGACGGCACTTTCCTCAACCCGGTGTTCGCGGGCGACCATCCGGACCCCACGATCATGCGGGACGGCGACGACTATTACCTGACATTTTCGAGCTTCGACAGTTACCCGGGCATTGTCATCTGGCATAGCCGCGATCTTGTGAACTGGCGGCCGGTGACGGCAGCGCTCACGAAGCCGATCGGCTCCGTGTGGGCGCCGGAGCTCCTCAAACACGATGGTCGCTTCTACTGCTACATCCCGGCGCGGTTTCCGGGCTACCGCTCGATCTATGTGATCCATGCCGAGAGCATCGAAGGCCCGTGGTCCGACCCCATCGACCTCAAGCTTCATCACCATATCGACCCCGGCCATGCGGTGGCGGAGGACGGTACCCGTTACCTGTTCCTCTCGGGCGGTGACCGGGTGAAACTTACGCCCGACGGCCTTGCGCTCGCGGGTGATGTTGAACATGTCTATGACCCCTGGCGCTACCCGGAGGACTGGGTGGTTGAAACCTTTGCGCCCGAAGGCCCCAAGGTGGTCAAGCGCGGGGACTATTATTATATGGTCACCGCCGTTGGCGGCACCGCAGGCCCACCGACCGGGCATATGGTGATCATGGCGCGCTCGAAAAGCCTTGACGGCCCGTGGGAAGACGCGCCGATGAACCCCATCCTGCGCACTGAAAGTGCCGCCGAGAAATGGTGGTCCCGTGGTCACGCGACGCTTTTTGAAGGTCCGGACGGCCAGTGGTGGATGATCTATCACGGCTATGAGAACGGCTACTGGACCCTCGGGCGGCAAGCGCTCCTCGAGCCGGTCGAATGGGGTGAAGACGGTTGGCCGAAACCGCTCGGCGGTGATCTCTCGGCGCCGATCAGGAAGCCGATTGAGCTCGGCCCGCAACCGCATGGCCAGCCGCTCAGCGATGATTTCACGAGCAACCGTTTTGGCCTGCAGTGGGCTTTCTATGACCCCGCGCCGGACGAGATGAAACGGGTGAGCTACGGCGACCGGGAACTCATCGTGACCGGCAAGGGCACCGAGCCGTCCAACTGTTCGCCCATCACCTGTATCTCCGGCGACCAGAGTTACCGGATCGAGATGGATGTCACGGTCGAGGACGGTGCCGAGGCGGGGCTGCTGCTGTTTTATAACCGGCGGCTTTACGCCGGGCTCGGCCTCGGGCCCGACGGCCTGATGATGCACCGGTACGGCCTGCCGCGCCGGCGCGGTGCGGTGCCCGGCCAGCGTGACCCGGGCGCGCCCGCAACGCCTGTGCGCTCGCTCCGGTTCCGGCTGACGAACCGGCAGAATATCCTGACCATCCACACCAGCCGCGACGGCGGGCGCTCATGGCAGAAGTTCGATGTGCAGATGGAGGTCTCGGGCTACCACCATAATGTGGCCTATGATTTCCTCAGCTTGAGGCCGGGTTTTTATGTCGCCGGGCAGGGTCGCGCACGTTTTGCACACTTCAAATATGAGGCGCTGCATGAGTGATCTTCATGAATAGGATTTCCAGTATCAGGGTGAGACCCCCTTCCGACTAGACCTCTCCCTGGTTCTCAACCTCTGCCTGAAGCGGACCCTCCAAGCCGCTTCAGGCTTTTTTTCATGAATAAGGCGCGTAAAACCGTTGCACAGAATTGCGCATACTGTGCAAAAGCCGTTTAAGTCTTTGAAGTTATGGGCGGATCAGGATGTCGGCTTCCAGAATGGTCGCCCGGTCCGTCGCGATGTTTGCAGGTGTACGGCCGGGCCAGGCGCAGTTCTGCATGCTGAGTTCCTGACGCAGGATCCAGCTTTGCCACGCGGTGCCGTTCACACGGCAGGCAATGTCGATGGCCTGCGGCCAACCCACTGGGGCATCAGGGAAAATGAAGCTGACTTCGTCCCCTGTCATGACAGGTTCGGGCGTGGCGGTGAGCAGGTCGCCGCCTGATGAAATCTGCATCCTGTCGGCGCGGCCGAAGCGGAACGAAAGCCCGCCATAGCCCTTCTCGTTATCCGAACCCGCGATGCGCACATCCGGCACAAGCGCCGTCAGCGCCACGCGGATATGCAGGCGGCGGCCATTTTCTGCGTCCGGCCAAAGGGTTAGCGTGGTGTCCTCGCGGATGAAGGCGGTCAGCTCACCACCTTTGTCGCTTTGCCACAAGGTGCCGGTCTCGATCTTCACGCTGCCGTCCACTTGCTGGCCATAGGACTGGAACACCGGCTTGTAGCTGATATGCTCCCCCACCCAGGCGTCGCCCACCCGCTCGTCACCAACAAAAAGTTCACGCCAGGACCAGAAGATGCCCCGGTGGTGAATATGGTCCGCCGGTGCGTTTTCGGTGATCATCGCCCCGCCCGGCGCAAACACCGGGTGCAGGTAATTGGCGCGCCAGACCTCGCTTCGGTCCAGCGGCAGGATCTGGTACCTGAGTACCGGCCCCATCTCGTCGCTCACATCGATGTGACGGTTGTCGCCGTGGGCGGACAATATGCTGTCGGGCCGGTCGGTGCAGGAAAGCAAAGTGAGCGCGAGAAGCCCCGCGCTCATTTGTTTCAGGTGGCTCATTTGAGGAGGCTCGGCAGCCAGAGTGAGATGATCGGCACATAGGCCACCAGAATCAGCACCGCAAGTCCCGCGATATAGAAGGGCCACAGTGTTTTGAGCGTCTGCGCGATACTGATCTTGCCGATGGCGGTGCCGACAAACAGCACCGATCCCACCGGCGGTGTAATGAGGCCGATGCCGGCGTTCAGCACAAGGATGATGCCGAACTGCACGGGGTCGATGCCGAAGGCCTTGGCGATCGGCAGGAAGATCGGCGTACAGATGATGATGAGCGGCGCCATGTCCATGAAGGTACCCAGGATCAGGAGCGCGATGTTGATCAGGATCAGGATGCCAAGCGGGCTGTCGGTCAGCGCGCTTATGGCGTCCACGGCTTTGGTCGGCACCTCAAGATAGGCCATCAACCAACCGAAGGCGGCGGCGGACGAGATGACAAACAGGATCACCCCGCTCATTTTTGCGGCGCGCATGCAGGCGCCGAAGAACTCGGACCACGGCAGGTCACGGTAGAGAAGCGCCGTGACAGCAAGCGCATAAAGTACAGCGACGGATGCGGATTCGACCGCGGTGAAGATGCCAGCGCGGATACCACCAAAGATCACGAAGATGAGCAGAAGACCCGGAAGCGCGGCTATGAACCGGATGGCTAGTTCCTGTAAGCCGGGGAACTTGGCCGTTTCATAGCCGCGCTTGCGAGCGATGATATACGCCGTGATCATGACCGACAGCATGAGGAGGAGCGCGGGGATGATGCCCGCCGCGAACAGGTCAGCGATCGAGATCGAACCACCAGCTGAAGCCGAATAAAGAATAAGGTTGTGCGACGGCGGCACCAGAAGCGCCACAAGCGCCGAGGCCACAGTCACATTGACCGCATAGTCGCGGTCATAGCCGCGTTTGACCATCTGCGGGATCATCGCGCCACCAACGGCGGACACGTCCGCAAGCGCTGAGCCCGACACACCGCCAAAGAACAGGCACGACAACACGTTCACCTGGCCAAGCCCGCCCCGGATGTGGCCGACAAAGGCGGAGGCGAGCGCAATCAGCTTGGCTGAAATGCCGCCACTCATCATCAGTTGCCCGGCAAAGATGAAAAGCGGGATTGCGATGAGGGTGGAACTGTCGGTCCCCGCCACGGTTTCAATCACAAACACATGCGCCGGCAGGCCGAGGTAAAGCACGGTGACAAAAGACGCGCTGGCCAGCGCGAAGGCAACCGGTACACCAAGGAGCAGCAGGATCAGGAAAACAAAAAACAGGATGCTAATGGCCATGGGTCTGCTCCATCACTTGAGCGGCGGTGGAGGCCGGCGTGGTGGCGATAAAAAAGCGCTCGATGGCAAAAAGCGTGATCAGCGCACCACCTAAAGCGAAGGGGACAAAATAGATGCCGGTGGGCATGGCCACACCCGCCACCTTGATGCCCCATGTCTCTGCCGCCATGATCGTGGACCAGATGGCAAGCGCGAGGCCGATGAGGGCACACACCGTGCGGGCGAGGGCTTCAAGGCGCGGCCGCCAAACCTCGTTCGCGGCTTCAACCAGCAGGAGGAAGCGGAAGTGCGCTTCGCTGCGGATGCCGATGGCAGCACCCAGCATCAGCGCGAATTTGAGCATCAGGAGCGCCACGGGTTCGGTCCAGCTTGGCGAATCGTTGAGCGCATAACGCCCGATCACCTGCCAGACTTCCACGAGCACCAGCAGCACCAGCGCGCTGCATGAACCAATGAGCGCCAGAAGCGCCAGTATCCTGAAGGGGCCTTTTTCGAGGCCGTCACTATCTGTCATTCATCCCTCCCCAGGGTTCACAATGAAGGCCGGTCTCTCTCGCTCAGGCCTGTGCGCGCACGGCGTCATACAGACGGCGGATTTCCGGGTCCTTGAGGTATTGTTCGAGAAGCGGTTCGGCGGCCTTGCGGAAAGCTGCCTTGTCGACCGCGTTAATCTTCACGCCAGCCTCCGTCACGATGGCGCGCGACCTGTCAACTGCGGCGTCCCAGTGTGTGCGCATCACCGGCACCGAGCGCTTGGCGGCATCAATTATGAAATTGCTGGTATCCGTCCCGATCTCATCCGCAACCTTCTCTGACATCAGCAGCATATCGGGCGCGAAAGAGTGTTCGGTCTCGGACCAATAGTTCGCGATTTTATACTGTTGGCTGGTCTGGAAGCTGGGCCAGTTGTTCTCGGCACCATCGATCAGGTGGGTCTGCAGGCTCGAGAAAACCTCGCCATAGGAAAGCGGTGTCGGGTTGGCGCCGAGGCCTGCGACGGTCTCAATGAAGATGTCAGACTGTGGCACCCGGAGCTTGAGGCCATGCAGGTCCGAAGGCACCTCAATGGGGTGGCGGGTGTTGTAGAAATTGCGCGAGCCGGAATCGTAGATCGCGAGGCCGACGAGGCCGATCTCACGGCAGGCGGCGAGGATCTCTTCGCCCACCGGGCCATCAAACACGCGCCGCATATGCTCGGTCGAATCGAAAACATAGGGTAGCGACATGATTCGCGTGGCAGGCACGGCGTTATTGAGCGCGGAACTGTGCACGCGGGTGCAGGCCAGTGCCCCGATACGGGCGAGCTGGATGGTGTCTTTCTCGCGCCCGAGCTGGCCGGAGTGGTAGACACGGAAGCCAAATTCGCCGTTGGTGGCGGCCCCCAGCTCCTTGTCCATCCACTGCATGGCTTTGACGGTCGGGAAGTCGGACACATGCACTTCGGCAATGCGCAGCAGTTCAGCAGGTGTCGCGGCTTTGGCAAAGCCCGCCATCATGGGGGCAAGGGCGGTGCCGGTGAGGCCTGCAAGCAGATGTCGTCTGTTCAACATGTTGCCATCCACTCCTTTCAGTTCTCGAATGCGGCGGGAAATGCCTCCGGCTCTGTCTCACCTTTGACGGCTTGGCAGAAAATGTCACCATCTTTCCCGAAGCTGATGCGGGAGCTTTGGCCCGGCAGGATGTCATGCACGCCGGTGATCGCCCCGCTTGAGACAAGGCAGCCAGCCTTCAAGGGCATGCCGCGTTTGGCGGAAAGCTCAAGAAGGAAACGTACCGATTCGAAAGGCCCGCCGGGCAGGCCTGCTGCAGTACCCGTCGCAATGCTTGCGCCTTCAATGAAGGTTTCAGCCGTCCAGTCCTCAAACGCGCGGCCCTGCCAGCCCTTTAGCTCAGGCCCCACGATCAGGCTCGCATTATTGCCGAAGTCGGAGACAATAACTTTCGGGCCCAGTTCGTTGATGGTGGCAAGCGGGCTGCTTGCAATCTCGACACCGGTATAGACACAACACACGACGCTGCGGGCTTCCTCGCGCGTCCATGTGGTTTTGTTCTCCGGTGTGTCTTCGCCAATCTCCAGCACAAATTCGGCCTCAACAGCACCAAAACCGCCTGCAAATATGGGCGATATGGTTGGGGTGTCGGTGGCGCGCACAATGTGGCGGTCGAAGATAGGGCCGACAAGGCGGTCCATGCCAAATTCGCTCGCCAGCGGTTCGCCGATGCGGCCAACTTTCCAACCGCCTACGTCGTCCTGCCAAAGGCTGATGGCCGTATCCTGAATGTGATAGGATTGCGTGATGTCCGCCGGGATCGTGCCGGGATAGTCGCTCAGGGCTTGCCCCTTGGCGCGAGCCGAAACAAAGGCGCGGGCGATCTGCCCGGCAGATGGGTGTTTCATACTGTTCATACTTTCTTCCCTGTCCCCACAAACCTATTCGAAAAAATTATGGTAACCGGTGTCATTTTTTGATTAAGCTAGACCTCAGGTACATATCCTTGCTTCCCACAAGGCAAAAGAAACGCTATAGGAAACCGGTGTCATTTGCAAATGTTATTGGTTCCTGTTTTAAGTTAAGGCCCCGAAGGTCAAGGTTTGCGGGGCGAAAAAGGGGAGAGATTCTATGAAGTTGCGTGTTGCGCTACGCGCGCGTCCGCTTGTCTGTGCCGCCATTGTGGCGGTTGCGGCCACTTTTTTCACTCAAGCGCCGGTTCTGGCTGATGATGCGGCGGGTGCGACCCTTGCGTTCCCGGGTGCAGAAGGCTGGGCCAGAAACACGCCTGGCGGCCGCGGGGGCAAGGTGATCAAGGTCACCAATCTGAACGCGGAGGGCCCGGGCTCGCTCGTTGAAGCGCTGGCGGCAGACGGTCCACGAATCGTCGTGTTTGAAGTGGGTGGCGTGATTGACCTCGGTGCGACCGAGTTCAGGATCAAATCCCCTTTTGTGACTGTGGCGGGCCAGACGGCACCCTCGCCGGGCATTACTATCATCCGTGGTGGGCTGACCATCGCGACCAATGATGTGATCATCCAGCACCTGCGCATTCGCCCCGGTGAAGGTGGTTTCGCCAAACGCAGCGGCCACGATATTGATGCCATCACCACGACGGCGGGCGCCTATAATGTGATTGTGGACCACTGCTCGCTCACCTGGGCGACGGATGAAAATATGTCCGCTTCCGGCCCACGCTTTACGGGTGAAACACCAGATGACTGGCGCAAGGGCACCAGCCACGCCATCACCTTCAGCCATAATCTGGTAGCCGAAGGTCTGTCGCATTCGACCCACGCGAAGGGCGAACACTCCAAGGGTTCGCTGATCCATGATAACGTCAGCGACATCCTGATCTATGCGAACCTCTATGCGCACAATTATGAGCGCAACCCGCTGTTCAAGGGCGGTGTGCGTGGCGCGGTGGTGAACAACTTCATCTACAACCCGGGCCAGCGCGGCATCCACTATAACCTTCAGGGGCTTGAGTGGGGCAAGGTTGCGCCGGTGAACGGCCACCTCACGGCTGTCGGTAACGTGTTGCGCGCGGGGCCGGACACACCGACACCGTCTTCCTTCCTGATGATCGGCGGTGTGGGTGACCTTGACTATTACAGCAAGGACAATGTGGCTGTTGACCGTATTGGGGAACCTATCCAGGAAGTGGGTCACTATACCGTGGGTGGCGGCAAGGTCTTGAAAGCGAAAAAGCCGCTTGATTGGCCTGCTGGCCTCAAGGCACGACCGGCAAGTGAGGTGGAGACATGGGTGCTCGCAAATGTTGGCGCACGGCCCTGGGACCGGGACTATAACGACACCCGGGTCCTTGCCGATGTCGCCGAAGGGCGCGGTGAGATCATCGATAGCGAAGAGGAAGTGGGTGGTTACCCGCGCATGAAGGAAACCCGCCGCGCCTTCGACCCCGCGATGTGGAACATGCACGATATGAGCCCGCGCACGCCCGAGGCGCTGGACAGCGGTTCCAAGGCCAAGGGCACCTGAGAAATTAGGGGCTGGTATCCGCGGCGTCCGCGAACTAAGCTCCCGGGAAATCAGCGAAGGCAGGGATAGGCCTGTCGCGGCGTCCGCGCCGCGACGAACCAGGGGAAGGCAAGCGTTGAAAACCAAACTGACGATCAATGACATCGCACGGCTCGCGAATGTCTCCAAGAAGACTGTATCGCGTGTGATCAACGATTCGCCGCGGGTGCGCGCCGAGACGCGGGACCGCATCAAGGCGATCATCGCCGAGCATGACTTCTCGCCTGACCTGCAGGCGCGCGCGCTGGCGTTCCGCCGCTCCTTCCTTGTCGCCATGATTTACGATAACCCGAGCCCGCAGTATGTGGTGAACATGCAGCGCGGCATCCTTGATACGCTTGAGGACACCGCCTACCAGCTTGTGGTGCGCCCGTGTGACCGCAACGCGCCGCGCTTCTATGAAGCCATGCAGGCGTTCCTTGAGCAGCAGCGCCTGTTTGGCGCCATCCTGCCGCCGTCGGTATCGGAGGATGAAAGGGTGGCCGAGCTGCTCCGCGCCGCCAACTGCCCCTATGTGCGCATTGCCTCCGTCGTGCTGGATGAACCGGACCGCATGATCTGGACCCACGATGCCCATGGCGCGGCACAGGCTGCGCGCCACATCGCCAAACTTGGTCACACGCGTATCGCGCACATTCGCGGCCTTGAGACTTTCCGCTCCTCGCACGAGCGTCTGCGCGGCTTCAAGTCGGGCCTTGCCGAGCATGGCCTCGACCTGCCGGACGATATGGTGATCGAGGGTGGTTATACCTTCGATTCGGGTGTGGAATGCGCGCGTATTTTGCTGTCGCGCACCGACCGTCCGACCGCTATTTTCGCGGGGAACGACGAGATGGCGCTGGGTGTCTATCAGGTCGCGCGCGAGATGAAGCTGCGTGTGCCCTATGATGTGTCCATCGTCGGTTTCGATGATACGCCGATTGCCTCGCGCGTGTCGCCGACGCTGACGACCGTGAAACTGCCGATCCGCGAGATGGGCAAGTCGGCCGCTGCTATGCTGCTGGCGCCCGCTGACGCGCCAAAACGCACGGAACCCATCAGTTTCATGCCAGAAATTGTGGTCAGGGAATCGACCGCCAAACCGGCAAAATAAACCGAGATTTCATTTGCACGGAATGGTGTGAACATATATGTTTTTGAAAAATGACACCGGTTACCTAATCTCAAGACACGCCGGTTGAAGCGCGAGCACAAGCGCAAAGGATCAAAGGAGAAGAGCATGTTTGAAAAGACTTATCAGGCGACCCATCCGGTGATGATGGACGGCGCCAGCAACGACGACCTGCGTGAGCATTATCTCGTCACCGGTATGTTCAAGGCGGATGAGGTCAGCCTCAATTATTCGCACAACGAACGTTTTGTCATCGGCGGCGCGGCACCTGTTTCAAAAGCAGTGAAGCTGCCGGAGCAGACCGAACCTGTTGCCGGCAAGCCCTTCCTTGAGCGCCGCGAACTGGGTGCCGTGAATGTGGGCGGCGGCGCGGGCCGCATTACCATCGACGGCGAAAGTTATGACATGGCGCCGAAGGACGGTCTTTATATCCCGATGGGCTGCAAGGACGTGACGTTCGAATCCGTAGATGCGGCAAATCCGGCGAAATTCTACCTCGCCTCCACGCCAGCACACACCCGTTTTGACATCGTGAAAATCTCGATCGACAAGGCGGTGCCGCTGGAGCGCGGATCGCTCGAGACCTCGAACGAGCGCACCATCTACCAGTATATCGTGCCGGACACCTGCAAGTCCTGCCAGCTTCTGCTCGGTCTCACCATCCTCAACACCGGCAGTGTGTGGAACACCATGCCGCCGCACCTGCATGACCGCCGTTCCGAGATTTATTTCTACTTCGACCTGGGCGAAGACAACCGTGTCTTCCACTTCATGGGTGAGCCGGACAAGGCGCGTCATATCGTGGTCGAGAACGAGGAAGCTGTTATCTCCCCGCCATGGTCGATCCACATGGGGTCGGGCACGCAGAACTATGCCTTCATCTGGGCCATGGGCGGTGAAAACCTCGACTACACCGACATGTGCGTGCTTGATATCTGCCAGTTGAAATAAGGGCAGGGACAATGAGCACAAATTTTGATCTCTCGGGCAAGGTGGCGCTGGTAACCGGCGCCAACACCGGCCTTGGTCAGGCGCTTGCCGTGGGCCTCGCGCAGGCAGGGGCCGACATCGCGGCCGTTGGCCGCAGCACACCAGCAGATACCCAAAAAGATGTGGAAGCACTTGGCCGCAAGTTCCACTTCATCAAGGCTGACCTTGGTGACACGTCTGTTGTGGGTGGTGTGGTGGACGAGGCGGTGAAGGTTTTTGGAACGGTCGATATCCTCGTGAACAACGCGGGCACCATCATGCGCAATGACGCGCTCGACTTCACCGAAGCCGAGTGGGACACGGTGATGAACGTGAACCTCAAGACCGCGTTTTTCCTCTCCCAGGCTTTCGCGCGTCATGTGACGGATGCGGGCAAGGGTGGCAGCATCATCAATATCGCGTCCATGCTGTCCTTCCAGGGCGGTATCCGCGTGGCGTCCTATACCGCATCCAAAAGCGGTATCGCGGGGCTCACCAAGCTGCTGGCGAACGAATGGGCATCAAAGGGCATTAATGTGAACGCCATTGCGCCCGGTTATTTCGCCACCAACAACACCGAAGCCCTGCGCGCGGACGAAAAACGCAACGCAGAAATCCTCGGCCGTATTCCGGCGGGTCGCTGGGGCAAGCCGGACGATCTGGCGGGTGCTGCGGTGTTTCTTGCGTCTGATGCCGGGGCTTATGTACACGGCGCTGTCATCCCGGTGGATGGCGGCTGGCTCGCACGTTAGGAGCATTAGCCATGGCCGGTCGTATCGCATTTTTTGGTGAACTGCTCATGCGCCTCTCCACGCCGGGGCGGCAGCTTCTGCTGCAGTCCCCGTCGCTCGACGCTTTCGTGGGCGGCGCGGAAGCCAATGTGGCGATCGGCCTTGCGCATCTCGGCCACAAAACCCGCATGATCAGCGCTGTGCCCGCAAGCTCGCTCGGTCGTGCCGTGGTGGGTGAAATCCAGAAACACGGTACCGACTGTTCGACCGTGCTCAGCCTGCCTGGCCGTATGGGCCTGTACTTTTTAACCCCCGGGGCGGGCCTGCGCGCATCTGAAGTCATTTATGACCGCGCAGGCTCAAGCTTCGCGGACGCCGCGCCTGAAAGCTGGGATTGGCCGACGCTTCTTGAGGGCTGCAGTCACCTGCACCTCTCCGGCATTACGCCAGCCCTTGGACCCGGTGCCGCGAAGGCCGCGATTGCCGCCGCGGAATACGCACGCGCAAACGGCATCAAAATTTCTTTCGATGGCAACTACCGCGCCCGCCTTTGGGAAGCGTGGGACAGCAACCCGCGCGAGGTGCTGAACGTGCTGGTGGGGTTGAGCGATATCCTTATCGGCAATCACCGCGATATGTCCTTGCTGCTCGACCGGGAGTTCTCAGGCGAAGGCCCGGCGCTGCGCCGCGCTGCCGCCGAAGCCGCTTTTGACGCTTTCCCGAACCTGAGCCTGATGGCCTCAACCGCGCGCCATATTGACGATGCCGACCGGCACCGTATCGCGGCCCGTGTTGACTTGCCCGGTCATTTTGCCCAGACGGACGAGGTCGTCGTCTCCGGCATTGTGGACCGTATCGGTACGGGTGACGCCTTCGCCGCCGGTGTGCTGCACGGCGTGCTGACAGGCAGCTCGCTTGAAGAGACGGCGGAAATGGGCCTCGCGCTTGCCTGCCTCAAGCACAGCCTGCCGGGGGATGCGGGCATGTTCACCACGGATGATATTGAAGCATTCAAGGAAGGTATCTCTGACGTCCGCCGTTAAGGGCGTCCGCCGTTCAGCAAAACACCGCATTTTGGGAGGGATGCACCATGATCAACCGCCGCACCATGCTGGCTGGCACCGCCGCCACATTCGCGCTGGCCGCCGCACCCGTGAGCGCCAAAAGCGACCCCCTTGTCACCACACAAGAAGGCCGCCTGCGTGGCATGCTTGAGGGCGGGCTTTCCGTCTTTCGGGGTATCCGCTATGGCGAGGATACGCGGCATACCCGCTTTCAGGCACCTGTGGCAGCCAAAGCATGGTCAGGTGTTCGCGATGCACTCTCCTTTGGCCCCGTATGTCCGCAACGCGGCGATCGTTACGTCCCCGAGAGTGAAGACTGCCTGTTCCTCAATGTCTGGACGCCGGGCCTGGACGCCAAGGCCAAGCGCCCGGTCATGGTCTATTTCCATGGTGGGGCCTACTCGACCGGCAGTGTGACCGACCCGATGAATGACGGCAGTCATCTTGCCGCGCGCGGTGATGTGGTGGTCGTGACCGTCAATCACCGCCTCAACGCTTTTGGCTATCTGTATCTTGCCGGTCTTGACAAGCGCTTCGCCGACAGCGGCAATGTGGGGCAGCTTGACCTTATCCTTGCGCTCCAGTGGATCAAACGCAACATCGCGGCCTTTGGTGGCGACGCCTCGCGCGTGATGGTGTTTGGCCAGTCCGGCGGTGGTGCCAAGATCGCGACGCTTATGGGCATGCCCGCAGCCAAAGGGCTTTTCCATTCTGCCGCGACCATGAGCGGTCAGCAGGTCACGGCGCAGGGTGCCATGAACGGCACCGCCCGCACCCGCGCCTATATGGCAGCGCTTGGCCTTGGTGATGGTGACGTCGGAAAACTGCTGACCCTGCCGACCGATGCGCTCGTGGAGGCGCTGACTGCCACCGATCCGATCCTCGGCAAAAGTGTGTATTTCGGCCCGACCCTCGACATGAAATGGATGGGCCGTCACCCCTTCTGGCCGGACGCAAACCCGCAATCGACCGCCATCCCCATGATCCTCGGCAACACGCACGATGAAACCCGCGCCTTTATCAGCCCGGACAGCGACAAGGTACGGGGCCTCACTTGGGACAATATCGCCGCCCGGCTCGGGCCTGAGCTGAAGATAGACCTGCCGCCCGACTGGGTGGTGGCGCAGTACCGCGAGCATTTCCCCGACTATAGCGCCGAGCAGGTGTTTTATGCCGCGACAACGGCGGGCCGCAGTTGGCCCGGCCAGGTGATAGAGGCCGACGCCCGCGCGGCGGCCGGTGCGAAGGATACATGGGTTTACCAGCTTGATTTCCCGTCGCCCGTCGAGCCACGCCGCGGTGCTTTCCATACCCATGATATTCCGCTTGTGTTCGGCACGCTTGCCGCCGAAGGCTCGCTCACTGGCACCGGGCCAGATGCGCGCGCGGTGAGTGAGAAGATGATGGATGCCTTCATTGCGCTGGCGCGTGACGGCAACCCCAACCACGCAGGCATGACGGAGTGGCCCAGCTATACGCTGCCAGACCGCGCGACCATGGTGTTCGATGCCCATACGCGCGCGGTGAATGACCCGCGGCGGTGGCAGCGCGAGCTCTTTGCCCGTGCACCCTATATCCAGCCCGGTAGTTAGGAAAGCTAACAGGAGAAAGCCCCATGAGAGCCAATCGCAGATCAATCCTGATGGGCAGCCTGGCGGCAATCCTGACACCGCTTGCCGCCCGAGCGCAAACCCCGCCGCCTCACGTGAAGGACGGCGATCTGCCACCGGGCCTGCCTCAACCGGATGAGACAATCGACCTGTGGCCAAATGGCCTGCCGGGGGGTGAGCAGCCCGCGATCGAAGAAACAGTGATCGAACGCAGCAAGGACCGGCTGGTGACCGACCGGGCGGTCTACGGCATCACGCGCCCGCGCATGGCGGTGTTCCGGCCACGGAAGCCGAACGGTGCCGCGGTGATGATCACCCCGGGTGGTGGTTATAAATGGGTGGTGGTGGACAAGGAAGGTTATGAAGTCGGCCGGCGTTTGAGCGCGCAGGGCTACACCGTTTTTGTGCTTTTCTACCGCTTGCCGCACGAAGGCTGGAAAGACGGTGCCAACACACCACTCGCGGACGCCCAGCGCGCCATGCGGCTCATTCGCGCGCGGGCGCAGGACTATGGCATCGACCCCGAAAGGGTGGCCGCGATGGGTTTCTCCGCTGGCGGTCATCTGTGTGCTGACCTCGGTACGCGCTATGACGCCAGGGTCTATGACCCCATGGACGCGGCGGACAATCTTTCGGCCCGGCCATTCCTTGCCGCACCTATCTACCCGGTGATTTCCATGTCAGCGCCCAACGCGCACCCCGGCTCGCGCGAGAAACTGGTGGGCGCGGACGCTGATGCTGACCGCGAGGCTGCGCACTCGCCGCACATGCATGTGCCTGACGGCGCACCACCCTTTTTCATTCTGCATGCGGAAGATGATGACGTGGTACCTGCGGAAAACGCAGTCCTCCTGCGCGCGGGGCTCAAAGCCAAAGGCACGCTTGTGGAAACACATCTGTTTGCCCATGGCGGGCACGGCTTTGGCCTGAGGAAAGCAGTGGGTAAACCGGTTGAAGGCTGGCTCGACCTGTTCCTCAATTTTGCGCAAGCCGTGCGATTCGCAAACCGTTACTAGCTCAGTTCGCGAAGGGGTCGTCGGTTGCCACAAGGCTTTGCAGGTGTTTGATCGCATTGATCACACGGTCGCCATTGCGGCAATAGATGTCGACGTATGTCAGGTGCGTGGTGCCGGATTTGTTGCCCCAGAAAGGCTGCCGCCTCTTTCCGTCCACCCCAAGATAAAAGCCCTCAACGCGGCCGCAGTTATGACCACACTGAAGCTGCAAGAAGGCGTTGAGGTCGTGGACCCTTTCGACCTCAGCAAGGTCGATCGTTCGCACTTCTTGCCAGAAGGCGACATCGCCCTTGGCTGACGCGTCCACAGGTACACCGTTGGTGAAGCTGAGGACTGTTCCCTCGATCCGCACATTGCGGGTGACGGACCCCGAACCCGTGGCCGTGCCTTCACATTGCTTCTTGATATAGCTGACAGTTTCATTGCGGTCAGGTGCCGCCTCGGCTGCGGTGGCAAGCAAAAGGGCGATACTCAGTATAGCTGGAAATTTCATTTCATATCCCGCCATCAGGTATTGGGCATACGAACATTGACGAACCGGATGCCGCCGCGCGCCATGCGTTTCTGGCCTGCCAGATAGTCGCGCAGACCGTCCTCTGCTTCGCGGCGGGTGCGGTAGCAGTGCGATTCACGTCCGTTCATGGTCAGGTTCAACTGTAACTGTACCTCGTCAAAAAAGACCGACGCCGGGTAGCGGCCATTGTTCCAGCCATCGTGAAAGACGTTTGAGGTGATTACCACCAGTTGCGTCTCGCGACCCTCGGGGACTTCGCAGATGTTCTTTGGTTTCCAGGACACCTCTTCCTGCAGGCAGGTCTGCCAGATGTAAACATAGCCACCTTCGGTGCTGCAGGCAGCTTGCGCCACGGTAGTGAGGCCTGTCATCGCAAGGGCGGAGAAGAAGGGGATCAGGGCTTTTTTTTTTCATGGTCTCACCTCGTTGAAACGTTGATCGGCGTCAGCCCGCGAAGGGGTCTTTCTTGCGGCCGCCTGCAAGCTCCTGCAGGTGTTTGAACGCGTTGAAGGTCTTGGCGGCCTCGCGGCATTTGAGGGCAGCGCGGTCGCGCGCACCCTGTTTCGGTTCGAGGCCATATTTGGTGATGACGCCTTTTGCGCCAATGTGTTGTGTGGTCGAACGGATACAGCGACCGACGCAGGAAAAGACAATCTCTTCCGTGGCTTGCAGGATGTCGGTTTCGCGGAGGTCAACGGTAAATACTTGCTGCGCATCAACCCAGCCTGCCTTGCTGTCGCGCTTGGTCTGAACCGTGAATGTAAAGAGGTTCGGCGCGCCTTGCTGTCCCACGTAATAGCGGGTGCCGTATCCGTTTGGCCCCTGGCCGTCATAGATGTCATTGCAGCGCCCGAAGATATAGTCGCGGGTCTCCTGAAGGCTGGGACCATCAGCGAGCGCACTGTGGCTCAGGGCTGTGAGGACAAAGGTGGCAAATGCTGTCGTTTTCATGGGTCTGCCTCAATAGTAGCCGGAATTGTTGCGCATGGGCTTTGGCAGGCAAGGACGGCCGTTCAGGGTCGAATCCCAGGTGCCGAAAAGCGCAGGCGGGCTGCCGTCCGAGAAGAAGGTGGCGTTGTAGCCATTGCCGCCATTGGCCCAGTAAGGGCAGAAGTTGACATGTGGTCGCCTGAGGTTGCCTTCACCGAGTGCGCGCAGCATGGCGCGGCGTTCAGCGAGGCAAACGCTGTCGAGGCCAATATATTTGCCGTGGCGATAGACCGAACAGATTTCATAGTCGCCGGGCGAAAGATCCTGCGCTTTAGCGCTGTGGCTCGCGAGGGTCGGCATCGTCAAGACGATGACGGCAATCAGGGCGGAATGGATCGACTGTTTCATGGGCCTGCTCCCTGTCGGGGTTGCTTGCCGGACCTGCGACCAGCGCCGCCCGAAGGCAGCGCTGATGCAAGCAATGGCCACTCCCCGAAGGGCGCGGGTGTGTTGCCTGCTGCCCGTTAAGACCACCCCATCAGGGCCAACGGGCGACAACAGGGATGAGGTTAAAGCGAGTGCCGCGCAACTGTCTTTCCCTGTGCAGTGACATGTTTTGCCAAAAGGCTGAAAAATTTATGACGAGTTATGACCGGCCCGGATTTCAGCGCCTTTGAGGCGGGTTTCAGCTATTGGGCCGGTTTTGCACACTGTGCAGTGTTTGTGCGAGATGTGTGCCGAATTTTGCGATGATGGCACGGGCTTCGATAATGGCGGGATGGCCGACAGGCAGGCTGGCAGACAAGATGTTCAGGCACATGTGGGCGTCGCTGAGGCCACGTGCATCATCGTCCTTCGCGTCGGCAACCCGCGCGGCCAGGCAATGGGCCTGCCCGCGCCAGGGGTGATCGTCAGCGAAAAGGGCAGCCAGCTTCGGTGCCGCGATGTCCAGCTCGCGTTCGGCAGCTTGCCAGTTGCCCAGTGCCAACTCAATGCGAGCCCAGCGCAGATGAAAGTGAACCGCCTTGGCGTCACGGCCATAAAGCAGGCGCTCCCCGGTTTTGCGGGCTTCCTTGAGATACTGGCTGGCGGCGAGGCCATGGTCGAGCTCGGCCTCCGCGAGCGCGACTTCGGTGATGGTATAAAGGGTCCAGAGGTGGTCAGAGCCAATAGTGGCGCGCCAACCCGCAAGGCGCGGCAGCAAGAGGTCGCGCGCCTGCTCCCACTCGTGCCGCCAGGCATGCATGATGGCGAGGCTGTAACCGGGCGAAAGCGATTCGGGATGGTCGGGGCCGAGGGCCGCGTCAAAGATATCTTGCGCTTTTGCGAGCATGGTTTTGCCCTCGCTGAAATCACCGATATCGATCAGGAAATCGCCATAATCGGAATAGGCCCAAGCCGTCAGCGGGTGGGCGTCGCCGTGGGTGTTGCGCTGCAATTCAATGAGGGCAAGGAAATTGTCCCGCGCTGCGTCGAAGGCGGCCAGCTTGCGCTCGCTGAGCGCCAGAAACCAGTAGGCATCCGCGCGGGTCTTGACGCTGTTGCTCGCTGCGTCCGCAGCAGTGACGGGCTTCAAAAGGTCGACTGCCCGGGCATATTGCCCGTCCTCAAACAGGGCCTTGGCGAAGGTGACCCGTGACGGTTCAGAGGCAATGCCCGCGGCCTCAGCTGAGGTCATGGCGTTCTGGCAGGCACTTAGCGCTGCGCGCACGTCACCCGCAAGACGAAGCTGCTGGCAGAGGCTGAGCTCAAGTTCGGCGACATCGTGCAGGTAGCTGTTGCCGAGAGCCGCATAAAGGTCGCGCGCCTGCCACATGTGTTCTGCCGCGCGTGCATATTCGCCCCAGCCGCTGTAGGCGTGCGCAACCGCCTTGTGAAGTTTTGCCGCGGCGCGCGGCGCATGGCCAAAACGCTGCTCGATCGATTTGACCGTGCGCTCGACCAGCGTGCGGTCATTCAGCGCCAGCCGGTTGCTGCGGTAAGGATTGGCGAGCGCGAGGATATCCTCGGCGACCAGGCCTGCCAGCGCTTCAGCGTCCGCTTCTGCTGCCGCCGCGCGCGACGAGGCACCATGGGTCTGCCACAGGCTGGCCGCGACAACAATGGTGGCTATGACGGCCGCGAAGGGCTGCCATCCGAACAGGCTTTTGCGGTAGTCCGGTATGGGCGGCACGCCGGCTTCAGTGTCGGTGACCGCCTCAAAAGCGGCCTCTGCCTGCAGGCGGTAGCCATAGCCGTGCACCACACGGATCAATTCGCGTTCATCCCCCATCAGGGTACGCAGTCGGCTGATCGCTTTTGCCAGCGTGTTTTCCGAGACGATACGGTCCGGCCAGGCGGCTGTGAGCAGGGTTTCCTTGGAGACGGTCTCGCCCGCGTGGCGGGCGAGGGTGAGGAGAATGAGGAAGCCGGCGCGGTCAACGTCAAGCGACTGCCCGGATAAGAGTACGGTGCCCTTACGCTCGTTCAGTTCCACATTGGCAAAACGCCAGACCCCCGCGAGGCCTCCTGAGATGTCATTCTGCATCGGCTCTCAGCCTTTTGTGCGGCTGCCCCTTGACGGCAGCGCTCAAAGTTACCAACTGTGCCTCACCACGAGTAGAGGATTGGTGAGTTTTGGTACCCTGTCAAGGTTTCGCAAGTTTCCCCAATACAGCTCAAGGCTTGAAAGACCCTTTTACACCAAAGGGTTATAAAAAGATAAATTAATACTTGCGAATGATTATTATTTGCAATACAACGCGGGCGACCGCGTCACCGGCGTGAGAGCGTCGGGTCTACCAACTGTTGGTTTTTTTGAGGAGTATCCGATGAACCTGAACGTTAATCTGCAGGCGAAGCCCGTGTCGTCTAATGGGCCGACGCATGAGAAGGTTCTATCGGTGACCCATTGGACAGATTTCCTGTTTTCCTTCCGGATCACGCGCCCGTCGGGCTTCCGCTTCCGTTCAGGCGAGTTCGTTATGCTCGGTCTTGAAGTGAATGGCAAGCCCCTTTTGCGCGCTTATTCGATTGCAAGCCCGAACTGGGACGAAGAGCTCGAGTTTTTCTCGATCAAGGTGCCTGATGGCCCGCTCACCTCGCGCCTGCAGAAAATCGAAGTTGGCGACACCGTACTTCTGGGCCGCAAGCCTGTCGGCACCCTGGTGCATGACGCATTGACGCCGGGCAAAAATCTTTATCTTCTCTCGACCGGGACGGGCTTCGCGCCGTTCGCAAGCATCATCCGCGACCCGGAGACGTTCGAGAAGTTCGAACATGTGATCGTGACCCACACCTGCCGCGAAACCGGTGAGCTCGCTTACAGCAAATTCATCGTCGATGAGCTGATGAACCATGAGTTCCTTGGCGAGATGGTGGAAGGTAAGCTGACCTATTTCGACAGCACCACGCGGGAAGAGTATGCCCGCATGGGCCGTATCACCAACCTGATTGAGAATGGTGAGCTGTTTAACGTTGTCGGCCTGCCGCCCTTTGATCCGGCGGTGGACCGCGCGATGATCTGTGGTTCGATGGACATGATCCGCGATACCAAGGCGCTGCTTGAAAAAGCAGGCCTCACCGAAGGCTCAAACGCGGCCCCGGCTGAGTTTGTGGTTGAAAAAGCCTTCGTCGGCTAAGCCCCGATCAGACAATACTGTAGGATTTAGGGTCGCCCAATTGATGAGATTGGCTTCCCCACAAGCTCGCCATTTTCAGATTCTGAATGACAAATAACGGGAAATTCTGTGGCGCATAAACTGATATAATCCAGTCTCACCCTACGGATAATGCACCTCGAAGCAGTGCATGTTGATTACTGGCACAACTTGACACTCTGGGTTGAGGTCATATAGTCCACCTGCTTGAGGGTGTCTGGTCAAAACAGCACACATGGAAGAGTCGGCGAAATCCATGCAGAGGCTGAAAGAAGTGCTCTTCTCTATCTCCAAAGCTCAATAACGGCTCCTGACGGGCGCCAAACTCGGGTTGCACAAGATAAACCCAAAGGTGGGCAGGCGGTCAGTGGCGGAGGCGGGAGGGGAATGATGCGAACAAAAGCTATCAGTGCAACAATTGGCTGCATAGGCGGCGTGATTGCAACGGCATTGGCCCACATGGCGCTTGAAAACCTTCCGGCGGTGTCGCACGACTTGGGAGAAGATCTGGCAGCAGATACAACTTCTGCCGACTTGAGCGGTGTAGATGTATATACCAACCTGCCCACCTATGAGTATAGAATAGAGGAGCCTGAGCGAGTCTCTCAATACTCAGGGCCTATCATCTACAAAACCCATGTAGCCTATAGCCCTTATTTCGCTGAACAATATGGCTTTCCCGCTGATTTCATCACCCAAGATTTACCCGACTTCGTCGACTATATGGCATTTGAGGTTAAACATGCGGGGCCGTTCTCACATTGCAACATTAAGCTTCTCATAGATAGAGATGGGCCTGTGCGCCTGCCTCCTTTTGACACTTACCAGCCGTTCGGTGGAGGAAACGTTGGTATGTTGCGTAGCGCATTGCCAAAGCGGATCCCCTCAGCAAAAGAAAAGCTCTATCAGGCGGAGTACAGGAACCAGCAAAGCGAATACGATGGTTCAGTAGAATTGCGAAGGGCCGTCCATAACAGCTTTTTCCTCTTCGGGCTGAAAGACAAAGAGGATTTACGCGGTGTTGGAGGGGGCTATAGTTTGTCGATAGAAGCCTTTAAGCAGCGTCAATTAAGTGAGTGGGTGTATTTTGAATTGGCCAATTCCTGTGGCTCAATGTTCAACAAGACCATTTCGCAAAACTGGGTTGCATTGCTGGCTACCCCTAAGGGGGCACCACCTAATTTCATGCCCGCTCGCAACAACCTTGAAGTCGCGGTTCGTATCGAAATACCTGAGGCGATAAAGAATGCCGTGGCCGCGGACCTATCCAAAATCAACTTCAAATAAGTGAAAACTCATGCCCTCATACAATTTGACTAGCGATGAAATTGAACAGTTTCAGGCGACTACGAGTCACCAAGTCTCACGTTATGCGTCCAAGGTCGCAACATATATGTCATCCTACAAGATACCCAGCTCCATGAGCGTATAGACAAGGATACGGCCGTCGAGACAGCCGAATGCGATCCTGTCGCCCGCCATATCAAGCGAATAAACGACCGTTTCACACCCGTCCGGTGCGAAGTGGTCGATTCGTTTTATGACCTCACCGGTCTCAGACTGGATGAACCAGACCTCCCCGTTCAGGAAGGCGCAGGCGATGAGCGGCTTGTTCGGGTGGAACGCCAGCATGCTCGCACCGCAGGGTGCGGCGTGACGCCATACATCTTCACCCCTATCCGGGCTGCGGCGGTAGATAAAGCCGTGGTCCGGCTGCTTCGGTGACGGTGCGCCAAAATAAAGCCCGGCAATCACGATGGCAGGCCCGAGGCTGTCGCGCCCATAACAGGTGGCAAGCTCCATCGCGTGTTCACCGCTGCTGAGGAGCGGCCAATGTACCGTTTCGTCGCCGTCCGCGTCCACGGAACAGAGATGTTTGCCCTTGTGGCTTTCCCGCGGCGTGCCCTGAATGAAATAATTCTTGTCCGCCCCGTCAAACCGCGCCCAGTGGTTGAAGCAGTCGTAATTCCCGAGATCGAGGAAATTGAAGCCCGCGCCGGCGCCGGTGATAATCACGTCCTTGCCAGCACCTTCCTGCCAGCCCACCTTGTCGCAGCGGCCCAGCAGCGCCTGCTGCCCTGAGGCGGAGAACACATAGTCATGGCTGAAGGACCGCAGGGGTAGAAGCTCACCATCCGCAAGCTCATAAAGTTTGGACCCCATGTAGGCGCCAGCCGCGCTGTCTTCATCAAACGTATGATTGCTGTGCAGCAGGACCTGTTTGTCGGATATGAGAATCTGCACGCCCATTTCGCGACTGGCTTCCGAGCTGTGGCGGGCAACCAGCGTGCCTTCCGCATCAAATATATCCAGCAGGCAATCGTCGTGCACAGTGGCAAGGGTGCCGTCCGGCAGCCATTTGATATCCCAGATCGCGGAGCGTGATACAAAAGGGGCACCGAAAACCTGCGTTAGCTCCTGCTGTATCTCCTCGCGGCTTTGTATTTCGGCGAGGGGCGCAAGCTCGGGCGCATCATCCGCAAGCGGCACAGTACCCTCATAGGGCAGGTCAATGAGGTCAGCCAGCTTGGCGTTGCCCGCGAGGACAGCACCAATATGTTCAAGCCTGGTGGACAGATAAGTGTTCCGCGGGTCGCGGTTGGAGCCCTCTTGTGAGAACTGTTCGTCATGCCAGGGACGGGTGACAATGTGCAGGCTGTTGCCGTCATTCGCAAAGCAGCACCACATGACCTCGGGCACCGCGCGTCCGGCGGTGGAATTTTGGCCTGTTTGCCAGTTGAACAGCACAAGCTCGCCCATGAAGTCGGACCCGCCGTCATAGTCGCCGCCACCGATGGCCATCACCGGCTGCGTGGGGTGGAAGGCGATATGGTGGACGGGGAGGTAAAGCCCCTGGAACGTGGCGATAGGCGCGGTCGAGCCCGGGCGGTACAGCATGACAGCCTGATAGAGCGACTGCCCGCTATAGGACGCGCGGCCCTTCGGCTTGTCCAATTTGTCATAATAGCACGCGACCGCGAGCAGTGACCGGTCGCTATTCCAGAAAATACCCGTGACATGAGCAACCCCCGGCAGGGTTGTGGGCATAAAGCTTCGCATATTTTCCCCCATTCTGAAGTTCCGCTCATAGCATGAAACGTCCATCGCGAAGTGAATATTCATCGTCGATTTGGGCGAAAACGAGGCTCATCATGTGACACTCAGGTGTGACACGCGGTCACGGCCTGACATATCTGTGATGTTTATTATTGCGAATGACTCGCATTATTATTATCGTTCGCACCGAATCGCGCGCAAGGCGTTGGGGGCCAACCTGCTGGAGTTCCGTCCACGGGCACAATGTTCAGCCGCAGGTATCCAATGGATAAAGACCATCAAGGGAGAAATTTGATGCGCTCGCGGCTATTCCCGCTCAAGACTGCCCTCATGCTGACGACTGTTGCCAGCTCCATGACTGCCCTCGCCGATGACGCGAGAGATGACAAGGATATCGAAGAAATTGTTGTAACCGCGACCGGGGAAACCCGCATTTCGGCGGCAACCAAGACCGACATTCCGCTCATTGAAGCGCCGCAGTCGATCTCCGTTATCACGCGCGAAGAGATGGACCTGCGCGCCGTGCATACGGTGGCGGATGCGCTTGCCTACACGGCGGGCGTACAGTCCGAAGCGTCGGGCATCGACAGCCGCGTGGATGATGTGACCGTGCGTGGTTTTGGTGCCGGTGGCTTCAGCACCAACAACAACTTCGTCGACGGCCTGCGCCTGCCCACCGGTGGCCAGTGGACACGCACCTCGTTTGACCCCTTTGGCCTGCAGCAGATTGATGTGCTGAAGGGCCCGTCGGGCGTGCTGCTCGGGCAGGTGGCACCGGGTGGTGTGGTCAACCTGATGAGCAAACGCCCGACCCGTGAAAGCCATGGTGAACTGATGCTGCAAGCAGCAGGCTATACCGACCTTGACCGTTGGCAGTTCCAGGGCGCTGTCGACTTTGGTGGCCCGGTTGACGATGAAGGCCAGTATCTTTACCGCGTTGTCGGCCTCGTGCGGGACGGCGAAACCCAGATCGATGAAACATCGAACAGCCGCTACTATGTGGCACCAAGCTTCACCTGGGCACCAAGCGCGGACACCGAGCTGACGATCCTGACCCAGTACCAGCGTGACCGGGGTGGTTCCACCTTCCAGTTCATGCCCGCGACCGGCTCTCTTTACGAGAGCAACGGTGGATACATCGATCTCGATACCTATATCGGGGAGCCGGAGTGGAACACGTTTGACCGCGACCAACTTCTGCTGGGGTACGCTTTCTCGCACCGTTTCAGCGAAAATCTCGAGGTACGGCAGAACTTCCGCTACACCCATATCGACACGCTCTATCAGGTATCGGTGCTGCGGGGTGATACGGTCACCGACTGCACGGGCATGGACGCTGCCTGCATTCCGGGCCAGACCATCAACCGCCGTGCGGTGCAGGGCGAGGGTGAATCTGATGGCATCGCCATTGATACCCAGCTGCAGGGCAAGGCGCAGACCGGCGCGCTCGAGCATACCCTGCTGGCGGGTTTTGACTATTTCCATACGGATTATGAACATTACCGCGACGCGATCTCTGGCGCTGTGGTGCTGCCGCTTTATGATATTTTCAACCCGTCCTACCGGGGGGCTTCTACCTACGGCGATAACCTTTTCCCGCAGATTTACACCGAAGCCACCAGCAAACAGACGGGCATTTACGCACAGGATCAGGTGGCGATTGGCAACCTGCGCCTGACGTTCGGCGGTCGTTATGACTGGGCGGAAGATGAAAATTATAACCCGATCGCCGATAGCACCACGGTCACCAAGGCGGACCATTTCACGTGGCGCGCGGGGGCGGTGTATCTGTTTGAGGGTGGCTTTGCGTCCTACTTCAGCTATTCGCAGTCGTTCCAGCCGTCGACCGGCACCTATTTCGACGGGTCGCCGTTCGACCCCACAACCGGCCAGCAGTATGAGGCGGGCATCCGCTACCAGCCGGTCGGCTCCAACGCCTATATCACCTTCGGTGCCTATCAGATCACGCAGCAGAATATCACCACGCCGGACCCGGACCCGAGCCATGTGTGCGGCACCGGCACCTGTTCGGTACAAACCGGCGAGGGCCGCATTCGCGGGCTTGAGCTTGAAGGCAAGGCCACGCTGGCGGACGGTTTCGCGGTTGTTGGTTCCGCCACCTACATGGACGGTGAAATCACAGAGACCAACGTAGCCGCAGAAGCGGGCAACAAGCTTTCCTCCGTGCCGGATTATATGGCGTCGCTTTTTGTCGATTACCGCCTGCCGGAAGGCAGCGCGCTCGACGGCTTCGGCCTTGGCGGCGGGGTGCGGTATGTGGGCGAGACGTTTGGCAACACGGCCAATACGCTTGAAATCCCGGACTATACGCTTTTTGACCTGTTCGTACGCTACGACTTCGGCAACAAGAACCCGTCGCTTGAGGGCGTGTCGGTTTCCGTGAACATGCGCAACCTGACGAACGAGCGTTATGTGGCAACCTGCACCAGCACAGCGTCCTGCTTCTATGGCTCGGGCCGTACGCTCAACCTGCGCCTTCAGTACAGGTGGTAACCATGCTGCGCCGGGGCATGCACACCCTATTCAGCCTTGCCGTCACCGTGATTTTTGCGGTGGCGGCCAGTGCTGCCGACGGCACGGTTTTCAGCCTGCCGAATACCGAGGTGCATCGCCTCAAAGCGGCAAACGGCTTTGGTTACGACATCCATGTGTGGTGGCCAACGGCCGAAGCGCCCGAGGTCGGCTATCCTGTGCTGTACCTGCTGGATGGGCACGATAACTTTGCGGTGGCGGCTGCCACGGCCGAACGCATGGAACGTTTTTCGCCGCGAAGCGGGGTTGCTCCCGGCATTATTGTGGCGATCAGCGCAGCTAATCTTGCGGAACGTGCCATCAGCTTCACGCCCGCCACCCCCGGACAGGACGTGAGCAAAACCGGCAGTGCGGACGCTTTCATCACGTTTATCGAGACGGCGTTGAAGCCCTTTGTGGAAAAGCGCTTCAAGATCGACCAGAACCGCCAGACCCTGATGGGCCACAGCTATGGTGGGCTTTTCACCTTGCACGTGCTGTTCACTCGGCCAGAGCTTTTCGAGGCTTATATCGCCGTCAGCCCCTCTATCTGGTTCGGCGATATGATCCTGCTTCAGGAAGAGGCCACTTTTGCGGACCGGTTGCGTGCCGAACCTGCTGCACGCCGTCTTTTCCTCTGGGCCGGGGAATATGAACAAACACAGCCGCCGCCCCTTGGGTTCGCGCCTGAGAACCGGGCCAAGACACTGGCGCTTGCCCGGCACCGCATGGTCGATAACGCGCGGGAGATGGCCTGGCGGCTTGAGACACTTGCGCCCTATGGCCTCACCGCCCGTTTCACGGTGGCGAACGGGGCAACGCACGGCACGTCCATGTTGCCCGCGATTGGCGACGCCATGACCCGCGCTTTTCCTTTAACTGACAAGTAGGAGCATAAAGATGCTGCTTGCCTCCGCCTATCTTGTGACCGCGCTTTCGGCGCTTCTCATTTACCTTGGTGCGCGCAACCAGGCGTTCCTGCGGGTACCGCTGCCGAAAGCGCTGGGCGCGGGGCTGGGCACGCTGCTGCTTATTGGGGGGCTTGCGCTTTTTATCGCCAGCACGTCCGCACTCGTCGCGGTGTTCATGAGCTTCGTGGTGTTCATGAGTGTCTGGAGCCTGCTGCCGTTCCTCGGTGCGGTGCGCTGGCGCGCGAGCGGGGAGGCGAAATAATGTCGAAGCAAACCCTATACACCAGCAAGAACTGGCTGGGCAAAACCGCCGCTGGCGTCATCCTCGGGTTTGGGCTCGCCATCGCGCTTTCCGGTCTTTTTGCGTGGCTTGGCCCCATGGGGCTTGAGGGCGGCAGCGGCAAGCTTCAGCTCACCATGTGGATCACCGCCCCCATCTGGATCACGGTCATCAGCACCTGCTTCCTCTTTAAAACCGGGCTGCGGGCCTGGGCGTGGCTTGGGGCTGCCAACATCATCGCATTCGCCGGGCTTTATCTCGCCCGCACCATGCTGGGCTGAGGGGGACGAGCCATGCGTACCGATATTGTCAAAATGTACAAAGATGTGCACACCTGGGTGGGCATCATCAGCGGCCTCGCGCTTTTCATCGCTTTTTATGCGGGGGCCATCACCATGTTCGAGACCCAGCTTGAACGCTGGGCCTCACCACCCGCAGATATCTCGGCCCCGCCCGCGCTTGAGGATGTGGACAGCCTGATCGCCAAGGTGCATGAGGCTTACCCTGAAACGCGGGATAACTTTCAGGTGCAGTTTTACCCGGCACCTGACCGCCCGGCGATGGTGACGTGGCAGCCGCCGCGCCCGCGCAGCCGGGAGATGTTCTCAAACACCGATTTCTATGCTGCGAGCCTTGATGCAAACGGCGAGCTTGAGGTGGTGACGCTTGAGCGCAGCCAGATGGCACAGCTGATTGACGTGCTCCATCAGCAGGTTGGCCTGCCGTTCGAGCATGAAGTGGCCATGCCGATCATGGGCACGATCGCGCTTATGTATGCGGTGGCGCTGGTGTCTGGCGTGATCATCCTCGTGCCCAGCCTGATCAAGGACCTGTTTATCTTAAGGCGCGGCAAGAACCTCAAACGCATGTGGCTCGATGCGCACAATGTGCTCGGCATCTTCAGCCTGCCATTTCATATCATCATGGCGATCACGGCGGTGATTTTCGCCTTCCATGACCAGATTTACGATACCCAGTATGAGGTTGTGTATGGCCCGGAACGTGTGCCGGAACTGTGGGAAGTGGGCGAAGTGCCTTACCCCAAACATGCCGACGACGCACAGCGCCTGACGCCGTCCGAAGTGGTTGCGCGGATGAGCGAGCAGGCCCCCGGCTTCACGCCCATGGTGCTGAACTACCGCAAATCGCGGGCGGGGGATAAAACCCTGCTCGTTGAAGGCATGGACACACGCTACATCGTGCGCGGGCCGGTGACCGGCATGGTCTATATCGATCCTGTGACCGGTGACCTGTTGCGCACCGACTATATGCCCGGCATGCAGGACGGCTGGCACCAGACGGTGATCAGCTTCTTCGCGCTGCATTTCGGCACCTATGGCGGTATGTCCGTGCGCTGGGCCTATTTCTTCCTCGGCCTCGCGGGTGCCTTCCTTTTCTATTCCGGCAACCTTCTGTGGATTGAAAGCCGCAGGAAGAAATCACGCCGCGGCAAGGATGCGGTGCAGCGCAAGGATGTGCGTATTCTGGGTGCGCTCACGGTGGGTGTCAGCCTCGGTTCCATCGCCGGTATCTCCGTCACCATTGCGGCGGCCAAATGGCTGCCTGTCATGGGGCTTGCCACCGGGCCGGTGCATATGGCGGTCTATTACGCCGTGTTCCTTGCCTGTGTAGCTTGGGCTTTCCTGCGTGGTGCTGCGCTTGCGGGCAAGGAACTGATGTATGTGTGCGCGCTCGCCACTTTCCTCATCCCGTTCACCAGCGCGGTTGCGCTTCTGTGGCCCACAGGCCCGGTGTGGAACCACGGCTCGCTGGAGACCCTGATGGTGGACCTCACCGCGCTTCTGGTGGCACTGTGTTTCATTACCATCGCGCGCCGTGCGGCAAAACGTATTGAGGCCGGACCCACTGACAGCATCTGGTCAGCGGGTGATGTGCCCACACCCACCCCGGCGGAATAGGCTCAGAGGAAAGCGGTAGCGATGGCCATCAGGAGGAAAAGCGCACAGGCGGCATAGCGCACGTAAGCGAGAGGCACAAAGTCCATCGCCTTGCGGCCAAGGTAGATGACCGGCACGTTGGCGAGCATCATGCCCGCAGTGGTGCCAAGGGTCACCAGAAGCGCACTTTCATATTGGCCGGCGAGGATGACAGTGGCCACTTGTGTCTTGTCGCCAATCTCGGCAAGGAAAAAGAGCACAAGGGTCGCGAGAAAGGGGCCATAGCGGTCGAAGCGCGAGCTCTCCTCGTCATCCTTGTCGGGGATCAAAAGCCAGAGACCGACGGCTAGGAAGGAGCCTGCCACAATCCAGGTGATCCAGCCTTCGGGGATGAAATCCACCAGCCACTGGCCGAGGAGGACCGAAAGCCCGTGGTTGACGAGCGTGGCAATGAGAATGCCGAGGATGATCGAGCGCGCGGCATTGAAGCGGGCGGCGAGGATGAGGGTCAGAAGCTGGGTCTTGTCACCGATTTCGGCAAGGGCCACGGCGGCGGTAGGGATGAGAAAGGCTTCCATCATAAACTCCGTGGCAGGACAAACGTTTCCAAAGGCAAACAGCCGCCGTCCTGCCATGGAAAGCGCCGTTTGCCTCAGGTCTCGCTGACGCCAATTCTGGAATATGGCACGGACATGCCATGCACCTGTGGGTGCAAGTTTGTTGACATGCCCTCTCGGAAGTAAGAGTTTGCTACTCCCCCAAGGTCGCTGGCTTGGTAGCACAAGCTAGGGCATGCCTCAAGGGTGCGCTTTGCCCTACCACTCCACGATCTTCATTTGCCGGTTCACGGCTTTTGAGTGGGTCTTGATCCCGGGACTGACCACAACTGGCACATCCGCCCATTCAAGAAGCGGCATGTCCGTATGGTGGTCGGAGTAGAAAGAGATAAATATCTGCTCGCGCTTGAGGCCACTTTTGCCCAAAAGGGCGTCGTGCAATTGCATGAATTTGTCGTCGCCGTAACAGTTGGCACCCACAATCTCCACTGGCTGGTCCGCGCGCCCTGTGAAGGCGGTTTCGGTGCAGACGATATGGTTGAAGCCCAGCGCCTTGGCCAGGGGCTGCACATAAAGGTCTGTCGCGGCGGTGGCGAGCACCATGGTATCACCCTCCATCCTGTGCATGGCAAGCGCGAGCGCAGCGCCTTGCCGGATGCCACGCTCAAGGGTGCGGGCGGCAAAACGCTCGGCCATCGCAGTGATTTCCCCGGCGCTTTTGCCTTTGAGGGCAAGCGCGAGCATGCGGTTCTTGAGTTCAAGCCTTGTGATACGCCTGGCCTTGTAGAGCAGCATGTGGCGGAGGAGCCGCAGCATCAGCGCGCTGCGGGCTACGACCCCGTTTCTGCTGGACAGGAGGAAAGGCGTGAAGGTGCCGCGCTTCGTGATGGTGCGGTCGAGGTCGAATACCGCGAAGGACTGAGCGTACGTCTTCACACCCTGCTTTGGTCCGCGTGCCTTCTGGTCGCGAGCGCGCAGGATACGCTCGGCGGCGATAAAGTCGCCTGGGCTGTCCACGTCCATCGCGGCTTCTGCTTCACGCAGCAGGTGCGCATTCACCGTGCAGCCGATGGTGTGCCCGGCACGGGCAAAACCTTCCGCGAACGACAGGCGACGCAGGGCCATGCTGACGACAGTGCCCCAGCCAAAACTGCTGAGGATTTTCCACGGGCGTTTGCGGTAGGATTCCGCTTTTTCCCAGAAGGAAAGCACCTGGGTTGCCGCTTGCCCGCGAAAATAAAACAGGTTCGCGCCTGAGACCGCTGTGTCGCTGAAGCGGTAGTAGGTACGTTTGCTTTCCGGGTATCTGGCGCGGATCACATGATCGGGCACCAGGCCGATCGAAAAGCCGTCATGCCCCGCCGCGTGGGCGATAAAGTCAGCGAGGGTTTCAACACTGAGAAGCGGGTTGTCTGCCGTGGTGACAAGCGCCCCGCGCCCGGTGGGCAAAGTATCATAGGCGGCTTTGACACTCTGGCAGATGCTGGCGCGGGTCCGTGTGTGACGAAGCGGTATGCCGTTGGCTGCGGCCAGCAGCTCGGGTTCACCGGTCAGGTCGGCGTTTGAGCTGATGACAATCTCGCCCACGAGGCCCGAGCGCGCGAGTGTGGTGATGACGTGCGCGATCATCGGTTTGCCGGCAATGCGCGCCATGGCCTTGCCGTGTGGGCCACCTCGGGCGCTCAGGCTGTCCCTTTCGGGGCGTTCGCCCGCCAGCACGATGGCGGTCGAGAGTGCAGGCAGGAAACGCGGGGCAATGCGGGCCTCGATCCTTGCATCAAGGTGCGCAGGTGCCGCCAGCTCTTCGGCGTAGGTCAAACCGTCATGCATGGAAGTCTCCTTTATTCTGCAGCACTGAGGAACGGGGTGAAGCTGTGCGCGGGATCAACCCCGGCCAGCCGTGCGAGCACAGATGCGGCACGTTCCGCCCCGCCAAAAGGCGATGTGCCGAACGTTGCCTCGAACGCGCGGGCCTGCCGCAGCCGGTAGAGGGGCTCATGGGCCTGAAGCGCTGCGAGGCGGGACGCGAGCTCATGGGGGCCATCCAGCACGTCGCCGAGATGCCAGTGCGCATAATTGGGGTCGTGCTGCCAGTCAGCGCCTTCGCTGTTGAGGAACAGGCAGGGGCGCGGGGTGGCGATGAACTCATAGACCTGGCTTGACGCGTCGCCGAGGTAGATGTCCGCCGCGCGGGTGTAGGTCATGTCCACGCTGCGCACGCTGCCTTCATCCACAAGAATATTGGGCAGGTTGCGGTAGTGCGCGGGCACGTGGCCGCTGCGTCGGAGGCGCGCCGGTTTGCCGCTGGCATGCAATGCACGGGAAAACAGCATCACATGGGGCGCGAAGATCAGGTTGAACCCGGGGTTCCGGGCGAAAAAGTCCAGCACCTTGATGCCGTCCCGGTACCATGAGGACAGCGCCGGATGGAAATGCGGATTATAGAGCACCGTGGGGTTGTCATTATCAAAAAGGCGCGCACGGCTGCCGTTTGGTACTGTGTCAAACTTGGGGTAACCCACCACGCTGTAGCCGCCCTCGCGCACGATGCCTGCGTCTTTCATGCGGTCGCGGATCTTCTCACCCGCGATCAATACATGGTCGAAATGCCGGATCACCTGCTTGAAGCCGACAGCCCGGTCACCCGCACCGTGCTGGGTATAGACAAGTTTGGTGCGCTTCAGGCCGAGATGGGTTTTGAGCAGGGTGCTGGTGGTCTCGGGTGCCACAAGAATGTCCATGGTGCCAAAAAGCTTGCGGTGACGCACCAGCGCACTGACGCGTCTGAGCGGCAGCGCGGAGCCCGTTAGCCTTTCAGTCATGTTCGCCCACAGGGCGGGTTCGGTCTTGGTTACATGGATGCGCTCCATCAGCGCGGGCGGAATGATGCGTTCAATCGCGGCCATATGGCCGGGGGTTGCAACAAAGGCATGCAGCTCAAGCGGCAGGTCGGCGGCGGCAAGGGCCGCGAGGATGGGCGCACTGTGGGGGATCTGGTGCGCCTGTTCGTGGTTAAAGAGGAAGCCGACACGGGGGAGGTGCCTGCCGCCATCTGCGGTGATATGGTGGGCTTGGGGGTTCACAAAATCATCCGTCTGTCGTTCCAACATACGGATTTTCAAGCACCGCCTGCGCGTGCTGGCAAAGACAACCGACTTTCATGACAAAAAACAAATGTTTGCCAAATATTACCGTTAAGTGCCGGTTTTAGCTTGCGTTCATCCCACGAGTTACAAGAGGATGAAAAGATGAGAAACGCTATGTTGAAACTGATGGTTCCGGTGCTTGCCGGGCTTGGCATGTTTGCCGCGGCAGTTGGTGCGCGCGCAGACGAACACGCGCCCGCGATGATCAGCATCATCAAGGCGATCGAGATTGCCCAGACCAACATGAAGGCCAACCTTCTGGGTGCCGAGCTTGACACCAAGGACGATACCCTCTGCTACAAGGTGGATGTCTCGAAGGCGGGCAACCATTTCCAGCTCTGGATCAATGCGCACACCGGCACCATCGTGCGGGCGCGTAAGCCGTTTTTCTCGAACCTCTGGATCGATGTCGCTGCGGGTGAAAAACTCAAGATCGCGAACAATGTGCCGTCGCCCACCAACTGGCTGCGCGCGGTTGAGAGCGAGACGGGCGGCACCATCGACTATGTGCGTTTTGCAATTGAAGACGACCAGCCTGAGTATGAGGTCGGCCTCGCGACAGGCGCGGGCGCTGCCGAGATCGTGATCGACGCGTTGACCGGCAACCGCAAGCCTGAGTAAGCCCGTCCCCGATCTAGCTAGAGAAACCCTGTGCAGATACTTCTGGTGGAAGACGACAGACGTGTGGCCGACCATGTAGCCAAGGGGCTTCGTGAGGCGGGCCATATGGTCGAGCATGTGCCAGACGGCAAAAAGGCGCTTTATACCGCGGCTGCCGAGACATTTGATGTCATCATCCTGGACCGCATGCTGCCGGGTGTTGACGGGCTCACCATCTTGCAGACCATGCGCGCGGCGGAGGACCATACCCCTGTACTGCTTCTCAGCGCGCTCGGTGAAGTAGATGAGCGGGTCAAGGGCCTGCGCGCGGGCGCGGACGATTATCTCGCCAAACCCTTCTCCTTCTCGGAGCTTCTGGCCCGTATCGAGGTGCTCGCCCGCCGTGGTCCGGCAAGCCCGGAGAAAACAACGCTGACGGTCATGGACCTGAGTGTCGACCTGCTGGGTCATGAAGTGACCCGTGCCGGCAAGCGGCTGGACCTGACCGCGCGCGAGTTTCGCATCCTCGAATATCTCATGCGCAACATTGGCCGCGTGGTGACCCGGTCCATGCTGCTTGAAAAAGTGTGGGACTATCATTTCGACCCGCAGACCAATATCATCGACCAGCATGTAAGCCGGCTCAGGCAGAAGGTGGACAAGGGGTTCAGTGCCCAGCTTATCCATACCGTCCGTGGCACCGGCTATATGATCCGTCCCTCAGCATAAGGACCGTGGGTTGGCCTTGCCCTTTTTCACTTATCTCCGGCACAGTTTTGCCTTCCGCCTGATCGTGCTCTATGCCGCACTTTTCATGGTGTCGGTCAGTATTCTTGTGGCGGGCACATACTGGATGATGGTGAGCAAGCCGAGGGAAGAAACAGCAGTGCTGGTGGTCGCCGAGCTTGAAAGCCTTGCCCACATCTACAAGGTGGACGGCGAGGCCGCGCTTGTGCGTGCGCTTGAGGCGCGTCTTCGCCAGCCTGCCGCGCGCCGTGCCTTCCATGTATTCATCAATGAGCAGGGAGAGATGGTCACCGGCAACCTGCCAAGCTGGCCCTCCGTGCCGCGCCTCGGCTTCTATGAGATCGAGGCGGACAGATATCTTGAAGGCGACGAGATCGACTATCAGGCGCTGTCGTATGAGCAGGTTTTTGCCAATGGCGCCCGGTTGATTGTCGGCCGGGATATCGAGGATGTAGGCGACCGGCAGGAGCAACTGATCGAAGGCCTTGTGGCGGCCATCATCATGTCCATCCTGCTCGGTGGCGCAGGTGGTGTGTTCATGAGCCTCGCAGCGGGCAAACGCATTGAGGCGATCAACCAGACCGCGCGGCAGGTGATCAATGGTGACCTTTCCGGCCGTGTGGAGACAACAGGGTCGGGCGATGACTTTGACGATCTTGCGCAGACGCTCAATGAAATGCTGGACCGTATTGAAAAGTCGGTCGAAGCGATCAGCCGGGTATCTGACAGCGTCGCACATGAGCTCCGCCTGCCGCTTAGCCGCCTGCACGCCGAGCTTGAGGACCTTGCCGCCGCAGCGGAGCGAGGGGATATGAAACCCGAACTGGCCGAACGCGCGATTGCGGAATCGGTGCGGCTCAAGGCGGTATTTGAAGCGCTCCTCAGCATCGCACGGCTTGAAACCGGGCGTCACAGCATCGCACATGATGTGGTTGATTTCAGCAAGGTCGTGCACGACGCGGTCGAGCTGTACCAGCCGGAAGCTGAAGGGCGGGAAATTACGCTTCAGGTTCACATCGCGCCCGGCCTCCAGACGCGTGGTGACATAAACCTGCTTTTCCAGATGGTTTCGAACCTGACCGACAATGCCATCAAGTTCGCACCGACGCCGAGTGTAGTAACCCTGCGCGCGGAGGCCCGCAGCGGTGCGCTTGTTTTCAGCACCATGAATGAGGGGCCAGGCATCGCGCCCGAACACCGCTCGCGTGTAACCGAACGCTTCTACCGCGCGGACGACATCAACGATGCACCCGGGCTGGGCCTTGGCCTCAGCCTCGTGGAAGCTGTGGTCAAAGCCCATGGCGGCAGTTTGTCTTTCAAGGAAACGGCGGAAGGCTTCCGCGTAGAGGTCAAGCTTCCCAGCGGCGAGGGCTGAAACAGCAACCTCGCGATGCTCATCCACAGGGGCCTAAAGCAGACAAATAATATTAACACGCTTGTGAGTGAATATTAAATCTGGTAAGCGGGAGAAGGAGTTATCAAGGGAGAGGAGAGAAGGATGTCGCTTCTTGGGAAGGGTGGCGAGGGTCCTGCTGATGAGCTTGCGCATTTGCCCAAGCACCACAAGGCCACGAAAAACGAAAAGCTGGTGATCGTTGCATCATCGCTCGGCACCATGTTCGAGTGGTATGATTTTTACCTCTACGGTCTGCTGGCGACCTATATTTCAAGCCAGTTTTTCTCGGGCGTGAATGAAACAACGGCCTTCATCCTGGCGCTTGCGGCTTTTGCCGCAGGTTTTGCAGTCAGGCCGTTTGGCTCGCTTGTGTTTGGTCGGCTTGGTGACCTTGTCGGGCGCAAATATACATTCCTTGTCACCATGGGGCTGATGGGGCTTTCGACCTTCGCGGTCGGCCTGTTGCCAAATTATGCCAGCATCGGCATTGCAGCTCCCATCATTCTTGTCGGGCTCCGGCTTTTGCAGGGCCTTGCGGTCGGTGGTGAATACGGCGGCGCGGCAACCTATGTGGCGGAACATGCGCCGAACGGCAAACGCGGGCTTTATACCAGCTTCATCCAGACCACGGCGACACTCGGCCTTATCGTTGCGCTCATGCTGGTGATTGGTCTTCGCTCCGTGATGGGGGAGGAAGCCTTTGCGGACTGGGGCTGGCGTATCCCCTTCCTGATTTCTGTGCTGTTGCTTGCCGTCTCGCTCTGGATCCGGATGCAGCTTTCTGAAAGCCCGGTGTTCCAGCGCATGAAGGAAGAAGGCAAGGTGTCCAAGGCACCGATCAGCGAAGCCTTTGGCCAGTGGAAAAATGTGAAGTTTGCGCTTATCGCACTTTTTGGCGCGGTCGCCGGGCAGGCGGTGATGGGCTACACGGGCCAGTTCTATACGCTCTTTTACCTTGTCAAGATATTGAAGGTGGACCCTGGCACCGCGAATGTGATGATTGCCATCGCCCTTGCGGTCGGCACGCCCTTTTTCATCATCTTCGCCTGGCTCAGTGACCGGATCGGCCGCAAGCCGATCATCGTCACCGCCTGTTTCATCGCCACCATCGCCTATTTTCCGGCGTTCAAGGCGCTCACCTATGCGGCCAACCCGGCGCTCGCGGCCGCTGTGGAAAGCGCACCCGTCACCGTGGTTGCCCATGGCGATGAATGCTCGGTGCAGTTTGATCCTGTCGGCAGTAACACTTTTGACAAGACAAGCTGCGACATCGCCAAATCCTACCTCGCCACAAGCGGCATCAATTATGACAATGCGGACGCGCCCATGGGCACCATTGCGGCGGTGAAGATTGGCGATGTGATGATCACAGCGCCAGATCCCGCGGGTCTTGCACCTGAGGCAAAAGCAGTCGCGATCGCCGCGTTTGGCGCCGAGGTGAAAGCGGGGCTCGCGCAGGCTGGCTATCCCGACACTGCAAACCCCGACGAGGTGAACAAACCACTGGTGGTGCTGATCCTTATCGGGCTCATGATCCTTGTCACAGCACCCTATGCACCGCTCGCCGCGCTCCTGGTTGAGCTCTTTCCGGCGCGTATCCGCTATACCGCCATGTCGCTGCCTTATCATATCGGTAACGGCTGGTTCGGCGGCTTCCTGCCAAGTGCGGCCTTCGCCATGGTGGCCGCCACGGGGGATATCTATTTCGGCCTCTGGTACCCGGTGGTCATTGCGGGCATGAGCTTCGTCGTGGGCGCCCTGTTCCTGCCGGAAACCTTCCGGCGAAACATCGACGACTAGAGAGGTAAAAGGCCGGGGCTCCCCGGCCTTTTTTTATGCAAGCGCGTGGACGAGGAGCCGGCGGAACCCGGTAATGGCATCCGCGACCTTGTCCACCGGCACGCAGCGTTCGTCATCTTCCGCCACATGGTGAAAGCGGTGCAGGCCAAACACACCTGCCACCAGCGGGTAGCCAGCCTCGATCACATTGGTCAGTTCACCCGCCGAGAGCTGGTCGCTCGGATAAGGCGCTTCAAGGCCGACCTGGCCTTTGAATATCTCCCGCGCCGTGACGACAAGCGACGGGCTGGTGACCAGATAACGCTGGCTATCGGCGCCCGGTAGCGGGGCGGGTTTGCCGGTGATCCCGTGCCAGTCGCGTGCAGCGATATTGGCGCCGAGGTGCAGCCAGAAGGCGGTCTCCGCCGGTTTGGGCGCAATGGCATGCAGCGCTTCCTCCGCGCCCAGATACTGGTATTCATGCCCGCTGTTGCAGATGAAGGCGAGGTTATAGCCCGTCACCGCCCGCGCGGCCCAGCGGGCGATATCAAGCCAGGCGGCGATGCCGGGCCCGCGTTCGCCCGCGCAGGTAAACCAGCCGGAACGCGGGGTCGAGACCGCCAGCCATTTGGCCGCGCTGCGGTCCAGCGTGCCGACAAAATTGAACGCCGGGCGGCGACCACCCTCCCCGGTCATATACAGCGTCGCCTCAACCCCGTTCATCGCTGCCCTCAGGAACGGGCCTGCGTCTTCCGGCGCGAGCAGCGCGACAGGGCCACCGAACATGGGTTTCCGCCCGTCGGTATTGAGCGCAATAACCTTGCCCGTGGGTCCGTTGGTGATGATGACGGCGGCTTTGGCGCCGTACTCGAAAGCCGCTTCAACCGGCCCCCGCACGCCCTTCCAGAACAGGGATGACCAGCGTGTGCTGGGCAGGTCAACAAGGGCGATTGCCCCTTCAAGCGCGCGGTCCGCGTTACCGTAAGCGTCTACCCTTACGATGGGGCCGCTGATACCCTGCTCGCCGGTCGGTATCACAATCGGTTGCGGCCATACTGTTGCGTTTGTATCGCCGCATACAAGCTCGGCCCGCTTGGGTGTGAACCAGGGTGCGGTAAACTGCTGCCGTGTGACTGTAAAACCTGCGTCTTCAAGCTCGGAAACCATCCAGTCGCCGCAGGCATTATCTCCGGCACCACCAGACTGTTTGTTGCCAAAACCGATATAGCGCATGAGGTCTTTTTCGACCTGCGCGTGGTTGAGCGTGGGCGTGGTGTTGGCGGTTGCTCGCGCACTAACGCTTGATGCTGCGGCGGCCAGCGGCAACAGGGCGCTCCCCATCAGCACCTGCCGTCTTGTGGTTTGTGTCATTGCCCGATTCCTCCCCGAATATTGCAAGTCATTCACATGTGTGTGAATGTATCGTCGGAAGACGTGCCCGGCAAGGGTGCGGGATATGATTGCGGGGAGGAGAGGGTCATGTGGTTGATGCGGTTGGGTGTGGTCGCCCTGATGATGGTGTCGGTGGCGGCATTTGCCGAGGCACCGGTGGTCACGGTCGAGAGGGGCGCGCTCGCGGGCTACCGCGAAGACGGCCTGCACATCTTCAAGGGCATCCCTTACGCAAAACCACCGGTGGGCGAGCGGCGCTGGACCGCGCCCGAGCCTTTGGACAGCTGGCAAGGTGTGCAAGAGGTGCGCACATTTGGTGCAAGTTGTGTGCAACCGCCCATGCCGCCGCAAAGCATCTACGCGGATGAACCGGAGCAGATGAGCGAGGATTGCCTGACACTCAATATCTGGGCACCGGAGAGGGTCTCTGGCGCGCCGGTCATCGTCTGGATTTATGGTGGCGCGCTGCAGCGCGGCAGCAGCGCCTCGGATATGTATGACGGCGCCGCGTTCGCGAAACGGGGTGTGGTCTTTGTCTCCATCAACTATCGCCTCGGCCTCTTTGGTTGGCTTGCCCATCCGGAGCTGAGCGCGGAATCTCCTCATGCTGCATCCGGGAATTATGGCCTGCTGGACCAGATTGCGGCGCTCACATGGGTGAAAAAGAATATCGCTGCGTTCGGCGGGGACGCGGGCAATGTCACGGTGATGGGCGAAAGCGCAGGCGCGCTCAGCATCACCTATCTGCTCACAAGTCCGCTGGCGCGTGGCACCTTTGACAAGGCGATCCTCGAGAGCCCGAATATCCGGGCGGTGCCCGACCTCAAGGCATCCGTCTATGGCAATCCGTCAGCTGAAGACTATGGCGTATCCATTATGGAAAAGGTCGGTGCCGAGAGCCTCGCTGACCTGCGCGCGATGGATGCGAAGGCGCTGGCGCTCAAAGGGATGAAGGCACGTTTCTGGGCGCAGGGCACGATTGACCATTGGTCGCTGACCGGTCAGGTCGTGGATGCGCTCGATGCTGGCGCGCAGGCGCAGGTGCCGACGCTTGCGGGTTTCAACAGCGGTGAAATCCGTTCACAGACTGCTTTTCTGCCCGCAGTGCCGGAAAGCGCAGAAGCCTATGAGCAGAGGATCACTGAACGCTACGGTGACCTCGCACCTGCTTTCCTGAAGCTTTATCCGTCCAGCGAAATGCGTGAAAGCATGCTGGCCACGCTTCGCGATGCCATCTATGGCTGGGCGACGGAGCGGATCCTGCGCGCGCAAGCGGCGAGTGGTGTGCCCGCATACCAATATATTTTCGACCACTGTGACCCGGCGACATCGGCCCGCGCCCTGTGTGCTTTCCACGCAAGTGAGCTGCCTTACGTGTTTGGCCAGGTGGGGGAAGGTGCAAAGCTGCCCGCCAACTGGCCCAAGCCAGCGGGTGAAACGGCGGCGGCAATGTCCCATGCCATGATGGACTATTGGGTCAGTTTTGCGCGCACTGGCGTGCCGGCGAGTGAAGGCAACCCCGATTGGCAGCCCTATGGCGCGCGCGAATCATATATGCTGTTCGCGGCGAGGCCGATGGCAGCACAAGACCCCGTGCCCGGCATGTTCGAGATGCAGGATGAGCTTGTCAGCCGCCGTCGCGCCCATGGCCAACAGTGGTTCATCAATGTGGGCCTGATGGCAAACCCAGTGCCAAGTCACTAAAATCAATGCCTTAGCTCTGATCTTCTGGAGGCATTTTGCCTAAAATCATTTTATTCACACGCGTGAGAGTGAATATTGACGCATGATTGAAAACATGCCATGGTCTGAGCGTGTCGAAATTTTGAAAGCGGCACGGAAGGGGAGGAAATATGAAAGGTCTTCTACGCACTGCGGCATGCCTTGCCGCGGTGACCGCTGGCTCCACCATAGCCTACGGTCAGGCTGCCGATCTTGGGGAAGAAGAGGCGCAGTCAAAGGACAAGTCAACGCAGGTTGAACTGCAGGAAATCATTGTGACGGCCACGCGGCGGAATGCGAGGTTGCAGGATGTTCCGCTCAGCGTGACCGCCTTCACGCAGGACAAGCTCTCGGACGAGGGTGTTGTCGGTTATGAAGGCATTGCGCACCTGACGCCGGGTGTTGTGGTCAACCGCCCGACACAGAACTTCAACAACTTCACCGCTCGTGGTATCGCCACCAACGGTTACGGCGCCAACCTGCAAAGCACGGTCGCCATCTATATCGACGAGCTGCCGATCTCTGCGAACGGTAACTCCACCATTCTCGATCCCAACCTTTATGATGTTGAACGGGTCGAATTCCTTCGTGGCCCTCAGGGTACACTTTTTGGCTCAGGCTCGCTCGCTGGCGCCATGCGTATCATCACCAAAAAGCCCGACCTTGACGAGTTCGCCGCGTCTGCCCTTGTGGACTACGGCCTGACGGGCTCGGATTCGTTTCGGCAGCGTTACAATGGCATGGTCAACGTGCCTTTGGTGACGGACAAGCTGGGCCTCAGGGTCGTGGGTTTCTACCGCAACGAGGACGGTTACCTCGACAACATCGGCACAGGCGTGCACAACTCCAACTCGCTCGAGAACTGGGGAGGTCGCGCGGTTCTCCTGTGGGAGCCGACAGATCGGCTTGCGGTCAAACTGCTCGCGAGCCACGAGGACAGCTATCCGGAAGATTCGTCGCTCACTGACCCGAACCTCGGCGAAGAGACCCGCTATTCCGAGCGGCCCGACCTCTTTACCGGTATCCTCACGAGCTATAACGCAACAATCGACTATCAGTTCGACGGCGCGCAGTTCACCAGTTCGACCACCTATTCGGACTTTGACCAGCAGTTCTTCGTCGACCTTGCGAACACCTTCGCCTTTACCATTCCGTTCCGGCTTGACGCGGCGGCCTATGACAAGATTTTTGTCGAGGAAGCACGTCTTGTCTCCGACAATTCCAGCAACTGGGAATGGGTCGTTGGTGGTTTCTACTACTACAAGCGCCGCGATGTGGACTTTGCCTACCGGGCATCGGACGACTTCCTGGACGCGCGTGGCCTGACCGGGCTGCCGAACGACACCTATACGCTGTTCTACAACCACACCAACATCCACGAAGCCGCCGGTTTTGGTGAGCTGACCTACCGCTTCTCCGACAAGCTGTGGGTCACCGGTGGCCTCAGGTATGGCAGCATTTCGGTGCAGACCATTACCGAGGATGGTGGCTACCAGAGTAACTATCTGACCGCGGCGCTCACCGGCTATAGCGGGCCGCTCACGATCGCTCCGGTCGTGGCGGCGACGGGTGAAAAAGCGTCCGCCAGCAAGTTTGCTTACAAGGGCAGCATTTCCTACAAGCCGACGGATGACATCACCACCTACGCCACAGTATCGACGGGCTTCCGGTCACCGATCGTGAACGCGCGGGCGGGGCTGCCAAGCCTCAATGACCCGAATGACATCATCATTCCGGACGGCGCAAGCTCGGACAAGCTGATCAACTATGAAATCGGCCTCAAGGGCACGTGGTTTGACGGCAAGTTCACCGCCAACCTGGCTGCCTATATCATCGACTGGAAGAACATCCAGGTGCAGGCGAACCGGGTTTCTGACTCGGTGCAATTTGCCACCAATATCGGCGCAGCCCGCAGTAAGGGTATCGAGTTCGAACTGGCGATGAAGCCGCTCGACGGCCTGAGCATCAACCTCAACGGTTCCTTCAACGATTCAAAAGTGACGGAACTGACGGCGGAAGAGGCGGCCTTCTCCGGCGCGATTGAGGGGGCACGGCTCGCTTCACCTCACTTCCAGGGTTCGGCGCTGGTCAAATATGCCTTTGACATCGGTGACGATGCACGCGGTTATGCGTCCACAACCATCACTCATGTGGGCTCATTCCCGGGACTGTTCCAGTATGTCGCTGGCCAGCCGGGTGTGCAGCAACCGACCTATGATTACACCGACAGCTTCGAGAATGTGAACGTGCACCTCGGGTACGAGCGGGAACGCTGGTCGATCATCGCCTATGCGGAAAACCTGTTTGACAACCACGAGACCACCTACGTGCACCCGGAAGCCTTCATCGCGAGCCGCTATGGCACGCTGCGGCCACGCACGGTCGGGCTGAGGTTCAGCATCGAGTATTGATGCTGGTGTTTGACTAGGGAGCAAAAGCGGGTTTGTGCGCATGCAAACCCCCTTCCGGCACCGGCTCCGCAGCAGGAATGTGGAGCCGGTGTGACCTTGCCCGAAGGGGCGCCATTGAAGACGGGGGAATGAAAGTGTCCATGCTTTCGGGAGTTGAACGGTATCTCCGGGTGCTGGTAGTGGCCGGTGCGGCCATGACGGCTGCAGCTGCACCTGCGCTGGCGAAGGGGCTGGTGCTTGATACACCTGCCGGCATGATCGAGGGCGAGGCCCGCGACGGCCTGAATATTTTCAAGGGCATTCCCTATGCCGCACCGCCGGTGGGAGATGCACGCTGGAAAGCCCCGATGCCCGCGCCCGAATGGGAAGGCACGCTTGCGGCCAAGGACTTCGGCCCCGCCTGCCTGCAACCGGTGCGTACGTCCGGCAGCATCTATGCCGAAGACATGGGCGCGATGAGCGAGGACTGCCTGAGCCTCAACATCTGGGCTCCGAAGAACGCTAAAAAAGCCGGGGTTTTTGTCTGGATTCATGGTGGCGCGCTGCGCGCCGGGTCCTCGAAACAAAAAATGTATGATGGCACCCGTCTGGCGCAGGAGGGTATTGTTGTCGTCTCGATCAATTATCGCCTCGGCGTGCTCGGCTATATGGCGCACCCGGAGCTGAGCGCGGAGACGGCGGAGAATATCTCCGGCAACTATGGGCTCCTTGACCAGATTGCTGCCCTCAAATGGGTGCAGGACAATATCGCCTCCTTTGGCGGCGACCCGGAGAATGTCACCATCGCGGGGGAAAGCGCGGGCGCGCTCAGTGTAATGTATCTGATGGCATCCCCGCCAGCGCGCGGCCTGTTCCACAAAGCCATCGCACAAAGCGCCTATATGATTACCACGCCGCCGCTCAGGGACGCTGAATACGGCCAGATTCCCCAGGAGGCCGTGGGCACCTGGCTCGCGGGCAAACTTGGCGCTTCGAACCTTGCAGAGCTGCGGGCGATGGATGCCGAAAAACTCGCAAACGAGGCGCTCACGGCCGGTTTCCAGCCCTTTGGCAGCATCGACGGCGTGGTTCTGCCACGCCAGCTCGTTGAGGTGTTTAACCGCGGCGAACAGGCGCCGGTACCGGTGCTGACAGGCTTCACCAGTGGTGAAATCCGTTCGCTCCGCTTCCTGCTGCCGGAGAAACCGGCGAGTGCGGAGGCGTATGAAGCCGCGATCCGCAATGGATACGGTGAACTGGCTGATGCTTTCCTCGCGCGCTATCCGGCAGAGAATATCGAGGAAAGCATGCTCGCCACTACGCGCGATGCCATGTATGGCTGGACGTCAGAACGGCTGGTGGCCAAACAGGCTGCACTCGGCATTCCGTCCTACCTTTATATTTTTGACCATGGCTATCCGGCGGCACAGAAATGGAACCTGCACGCCTTCCACGCCAGCGAACTGCCCTTTGTGTTTGGTACCTGGAAAAAGACACCAGACTGGTGGCCGCGTGTCGAAGGCAATACGGCGGACCTCAAGACGGTCGACGCCATGATGGGCTACTGGTCTTCCTTCGTGCAGGACGGTACGCCCCGGGCCAAGGGTTTCCCGGCATGGGGCCCCTACACGGACGCTGAAGCCTATATGTATTTTGCAGATGTGCCCCGGGCGGCGAACGACCTGCTACCCGGCACCTATGAGCTCCATGAAGAAGTGGTGTGCCGCCGCCTGAAGGCTGGTGGCATCGCCTGGAACTGGAATGTCGGCATCATCTCGCCCCCGCTACCTGCAGCAAGTTCGGAGTGTCCATGACAGACGGCGCTATGCAGCCCTTTGGGCTGACCCTTGATAAATTCCTCGACCACGCTGCCAAATGGCACCCCAGAACAGAAGTTGTCACTGCCTGTGACGGGGGGGTGCCTGCGCGCATCGGATATGCGGGCCTGCATGAGCGGGCACACCGGGTGTCTGGTGTGCTGGCGGGGCTTGGTGTGGGCTTTGGTGACCATGTGGCAACGCTGGCATGGAACACCCAAGCGCATATGGAAGCCTGGTATGGCACCATGGGCATGGGCGCGGTGTGCCACACGCTCAACCCACGCCTGACCGCAGCCCAGCTCGCGGATATGGTGGCGCAGTCGAAGGCCCGTGTGCTGGTTGCAAGTGCCGACCTGATCGCGCTCGCGGGACAGATTGCGGCATTGTCGTCCACTATAGACCATGTGCTGGTGATTGACGGCAGCAAGGACGGCTGGCAGGGCAAAGGCGCGGATGTGCTTGAGCTCGAGACCTTGCTCGCGGATGAGGGCAATATGGCCTTTTGGGGCGCGTTTGACGAAAATGCCCCGTGCGGCCTTTGTTTCACCTCCGGCACCACGGGGGCGCCCAAAGGGGTCACCTATACCCACCGGTCAAGTTACCTGCATACCCTCAGGCTTTTGCAGGCCGAAGTGATCGGCCTGACATCGACGGATGTGGTGCTGCCCGTTGTGCCCATGTTTCACGCCAATGCCTGGGGCCTGCCTTTTGCGGCACCTGCCGCGGGCGCAAAGCTGGTGCTACCCGGGCGGCAGGCGGACGGTGCCAGCCTCGCCAAACTGATTGCGGACGAGGGCGTAACCATCGCCGTCGGCGTGCCAACGGTATGGGTTGGTCTTGCCGACCATTTGGATGCCACAGGGGGCCATGTGCCATCCCTGAAGCGGATTATTGTGGGCGGTGCCGCCATGCCGCCGGCGCTGATGGAGCGTATCGAGAAACGCCTTGGTGTCACGGTGCAAACCAGCTGGGGCATGACCGAGCTGTCGCCCTCCGGCACCTTTGCACCACCCGCGGATCCCGTGCGTGCGCCGCACCGTTCTGGCAAGCCAGCGGTAGGGGTTGACCTGCTGCTCACTGACGCAGACGGAAACGCGCTTGCAAACCAGCGCGGGGCGGAAGGGCACCTCCGGGTGCGCGGTGCTGCAGTGATTGAACGCTATTTCGGCCATGACAAAGCGGCGACGGACGAAAACGGCTGGTTCGACAGCGGTGACCTCGCCCGCATTGACGCAGAAGGCAATCTCACCATCACCGGGCGGTCAAAAGACCTGATCAAATCCGGTGGGGAGTGGATCAACCCGGCGGAGATCGAGGCGGTGATTGGTGCGATCCCACAGGTCACCTTCGCCGCCGTGATTGGTCGTGCCGATGAAAAATGGGGCGAAAGGCCGGTGCTTCTTGTCGAGATGCGCGGCAGGGAAAGCCTCAGTGACGAGGAACTCCTGGGGCCGCTCAACGGCCGGGTGGCGTCCTGGTGGGTGCCTGATGAAGTGGTCCGCTTGGACGAGATGCCCCTTGCTGCCACCGGCAAAGTAGACAAAATACGCCTGAGGTTGGAATATGGCGGAAACTGAGCGGTGATTCATGCCCGAACCACTGCTCCGGGTTTCCGAACAAGGCATTGAAAGGCGAAAGAGTGTCCGCAACTACCAGAGCCCCGCGCAAGAGGCAGGCAAAAGAACAACAGCGCGCCGAGATGATCGAACAGATCCTCGATGCGGCGGAATATCTGTTCTCCAAACATGGCCTTTATGGTGTCACCCTCAAGGATGTGGCCAAGCGGGTGGGCGTGCATCACACGCTGCTCAACTATTATTTCAATGACAAGAAGACCCTGTTTGACGAGGTTTTTGCCCGCCGCGCGGTGATCACCAGCGAACGCCGCATGAAAATGCTCGATGAGTATGAGCGCGCGACCGACGGTAAGCCGACGGTTGAGGGTGCGCTTCGGGCGTTTCTTGATACCGACCTCGATCTTTATATCGAAGGCGGCGAGGGCTGGCGCAACTATGCCGCCCTTGGCGCGCAGGTGGCGAACACGCCCGAATGGGGCGCGGAAACGATGGACCGGCACTTCGACCCCGTGGTGCTCAAGCTTATTGGTCTGCTCAGGAAAGCGCTGCCCGACTGCTCGGACGAGGATATCTTCTGGGGTTACCATTTTGTCACCGGCGCGCTCATGCTCACGCTCGCGCGCACCGGGCGGATCGACAAGCTTTCGGGCGGTATTTGCAAGTCGGATGATTTTGCTGCCGTCAAAGAGCGTATGTCTGCCTTCATGGCCGGGGGTTTCCGCACCATCTGCAAGAAACGCAAACAAGCCGCATCCTGACGGGAGCGGTGGGCAAGTGGGGGATAAGACAATGAACATGAACCGCCGCCAGTTTTTAGGCAGCCTCTCAGCCGCAGCGCTCGCACCTGCTTTTGGCGCAGCCGCTTTTGCAGCGGGTGCCGCTGTGCCCGCCATCGGCGTGCAGCTTTATATGCTCAAGCAGAGCCTTGCTGCAGACCTTCTTGGTACCCTTGATGCGGTGGCTGCCCTGGGCGTTACCAACCTCGAGTTCGCGGGTTACTATGACCACACAGCGGCGCAGATGAAATCGGTGCTGGCGGACCGTGGCCTCAATCCGGTGAGCTCACACTGTCTGATGGCAAGTATGAGCGACGACAAAGCCAAAGAGATGATCGACTACGGTGCCGAGCTTGGCCTCGCGACCGTGGTGGCGGCGATACCCTATATGGGCCTCCTCACCGAAGGCGGAAGCTGGGACGATGCCATGCGCGGTGTCACGCGCGATGATTTCATGCATTCCGCTGAGCGCTTCAACCGCTTTGGCGAGCTTGCGAACGCCGCGGGCCTTCAGTTCGCTTACCACAACCATGCGTTCGACTTCACGCAGTTTGACGGTGCATACGGCCTCGATATCCTCCTTGAGAATACCGACGCTGGCCTTGTGAAATTCCAGCTCGATGTGGGCAACACCGCAATGGCGGGCATTGACCCCATCGCCTATTTCAAAGCCCATGCGAGCCGCGTGCCGTCCGTGCATATGAAGGACTGGAAAAAGCCCTTCGCGCCGTCCCTTTATGACATGCCGGAACCCACACCGGTGGGCAATGGCGTGCTGGATTTGCCGCGCCTCGTCGCTGCCCTCGCGAAAGCCGGGGTCGGGCATATGTTCATCGAGCAGGAGAACATGCCGCGCGAGCTGGAGCTTGTGGCGCTTATGGCCAATGTGGGCAATCTGGGCGCCTTCGCGTCCTAGTCGCGCGGGGCTGCGGTGCTGGCCCGAACCACCAGTTGATAGGGTAGCGTAAGATGCCGGGTACCGCTCGCACGGCCTTCAAGGATATCCAGCAGTAGCGCCACGGCCTCGGTCCCGAATGTTTCCGTCGGCTGCGAGATGGTGGTCAACGGCGGGTCTATAAAGGCCGCAAAGCTCAGGTCATCGAACCCGGTGACCGAAATATCGGCAGGTACGGAAAGACCGGCACACCGGATGGCATGCATGGCGCCGATGGCCATTTCATCATTGAAGCAGACGATGGCGCTTGGCCGTTTGCCAGCATTCAGAAGCTTACCCGCTGCTGCCGCACCTGAGGCAAGGCTATAGTCACCTTCGGTCACGAGACGGGTGTCATATGTGAGGCCTTTACCTTCAAGTGCTGAGCGGTAGCCCTCAAGTCGGGCGGCGGTCAGGGGGCTTGCTTTGGGCCCCGAGATAACGGCGATACGCCGGTGGCCAAGCCCGAGCAAGTGCTCGGTCATTGCTTTTGACGCGCCAACATTGTCCAGCGTCACGGTGGGCATGCTGTCGTCGTCCACACATTCACAGCAGTTGATGACAGCAGGTGTTATACCTTCGCTGCAATCCTCGGGCGCGAGCGGGAAGCGGGAGCTGAGCTGGATGATGCCGTCCGCCTGGTTGGTGTGCAACTGGTGTGCAAGCTCGCGCTCCACCTCGGCATCACCCATGGTGTTGCCCAGCACGACACTATAGCCGCGCGCTTTTGCTGCCTGCTGGATGCCGCTGATCACCATGGCGAAAAACGGGTTAGACAGGTCGGGCACCAGCACAAGGATGGAATAGGATTTACGGGAGCGGAAGTTGCGTGCCATCAGGTTCGGCTTGTAGCCGGTCTCCTTGACGGCGGCGAGCACCTTTTTGCGTGTTTCCTCCGAGACCACATCAGGTGTGCTGAGTGTGCGCGAAACGGTTGCGACCGAAACGCCCGCGATCTTCGATACCGCGCGAATATTACTCATGCCTGATCACTCCCATCACATCGCCGGGCAGCAATATATGGACAGTGGGCGCACTAGGCAACGCTATTGCGCGCCGGCCCCTGCCGCCCGGTCGTCTGCCTTGCGGTCGTCTGCCTTGCGGTCGTTGAACAGCACGGCGAACAGGATGGCGACGACCGCTGCAAACGCGCATGGCACCCACCAGATGCTGGCCCAGCCACGTACCGCGTCCACGGTATAGTGGTCAACAATCAGGCCCGACAGGCTGGAGCCGATGGCAAGCCCGACACCGTATGTGAGAAGGGTGATAAAGCCCTGTGCGCTTGCGCGGATTTTGCTGTCGGCCTTACGGTCCACATAGATCTGCCCGGTGACGAAGAAGAAGTCATAACACACACCGTGAAGGAGGATACCCGCCACGAGCAGCGAAACCGTGGCGCTGTCGGCGGCACTCGCGAACAGCGCATAGCGCGCGACCCAGGCAATCATGCCCACAAGCAGCATCCATTTCACGCCAAGGCGGCGGAAGAAGAAGGGCATCAGCAGCATGAAGGCCACTTCGGACATCTGCCCCATGCTCATTTTCGCGGCGACACCTTCAACCCCCAGTTCATTGAGGTACAGGTTGGTGAAGGCATAATAGAACGCCAGCGGAATGGAGATGAGAAGCGAACAGAGCGCGAAGATGGCAAATGACCGGTCCTTGAGGAGCGATAGCGCATCAAGCCCCAGCACATCCCTGACCGTGACCTTCTCCCCCGCCTTGCCCGGCGGTGTGCTCGGCAGTGTGAGGCTATAAAGCCCCAGAATGACGGAGGCGAGGGCGGCCATTTTCATCGGCAGGGCTGTCGCTTCCACATTGGTGCCAAAACGCGCAAGGCCATATGTAATCACAAGCCCCGCCACAATCCAGCCGACGGTGCCCCACACCCGCACACGCGGGAACTGTTCATCCGGGTTCTGCATCTGGCCAAATGACACGGCGTTCACCAGCGCAAGCGTCGGCATGTAGCAGGTGTTATAGATCATCAGCCCGGCGATGATGGGGCCGGCTTCTGCCATACCTGCGACAAGGTAAAGCGTGATGCCGCCCGCGATATGCAGCACCGACATGATTTTTTGGGACGCGAAGAAACGGTCCGCGATCAGGCCGATGAAAAAGGGTGCGATGATCGCGGCGATATTATTGGTGAGATAGGCGGTGCCGATCTCGGCGCCCGAAAAGCCAATGGCGGCCAGATAGGTGCCAAGGGTGACAAACCATGCGCCCCAGATAAAAAACTGCAGGAACATCATGATGCTAAGCTGTGTGTATGCTTTTTTGCCCATCTTCCCCTCCCCAAGGAAATATATACCGGCGACCGGCGCACCGCTGACACGCACCGCATAGAGAAGAGCTAGCCCGATTTCCCGATCTTGACAAGGGAAAATGTAACCGGTTACATAGGCGGCACTACACCATAACAGGTGCACACTTTGGGGGACTGGGGGCAGCGTGGTCAATCTCACTGCGGCAATTATCGGAACGGGCTTCATGGGCCCGACACATGCGGAAGCGCTGGCACGCATTGGCGTGCAGGTGCGCGGCATTCTCGGTAGCAACCCCGCAAAGTCTGAAGGTGCGCGCGCTGCCCTCGGTCTTGCAAAAGCTTACACAAGTTTTGACGAGGTGCTGGCAGACCCCGCAGTGCAGACGGTGCATCTGTGTGTGCCCAATGTGCTGCATGCGGATTATGCCAAACGTGCGCTTTTGGCTGGTAAACATGTGATGTGTGAAAAGCCGCTTGCCATGACCACATCCGAGACGCAGGAGCTTGTTGCACTTGCGCGTGAGAGTGGGTTGGCGGCCGGTGTGTGTTATAACCTGCGCTATTATCCCTTGAACCTGCATGCCCGCGCCTTGGTGGACAGCGGTGACGTGGGCCGTGTGCACCATGTGAACGGGTCCTATGTGCAGGACTGGCTTCTCCATGACACCGATTATAACTGGCGGCTGAACTCAAAAGAGAGTGGTGCCCTGCGTGCGGTTGCCGATATTGGCACGCACTGGATGGATATGGTCAGCCATATCACCGGGCACACCATCGAGGCGGTATTCGCTGACCTCACCACATTCTACAAGACGCGGAAAAAGCCGGTGGGTGACACAGGCACTTTCTCCCGCAGTGCGGATGGTGAGCGCGAATACGAGGATGTCTCCATCGACACTGAGGATTACGGCGCCATCATGCTGCGCCTCTCGGATGGTGCGGTGGGCAGCCTGCATGTTTCCCAAATGGTGGCGGGGCGCAAGAACGCGCTACGCTATGAGATTGCAGGCTCCAAATCCTCGCTCGCGTGGGACGGTGAGCGACCCAACGAGCTTTGGATCGGGCACCGCGACAAGCCAAACCAGACGCTGCTGAAGGACCCATCATTGTTGGCACCCGCGGCGGCGCATCATGCTTCTTACCCGGGTGGGCATTCGGAGGGGTATCCCGACACCTTCAAACAATGTTTCCGGGCTTTTTATGACCATATCGCCGCTGGCCTCAGTGGCGATCCACAGTATCCCACCTTCGAGGATGGCCACCGGCAGGTAGCGCTTTGTGAAGCTATCCTTGAAGGTAACCGGACCGCTACATGGGTCCGGCTGGAGAGTGTAGAATGAAATTGGGCTTCCAAAGCGCCATCCTTGCCGACCTCAGCTTTGAGCAGGTGATCGACTTCGCGGCCGAGAATGCGTTTGAGTGTGTTGAGTTGATGTGCTGGCCAAAGGGCGCGAGCGAACGTAAATACGCGGGTGTTACGCACATCGACGTGACCGATTTCACGCCTGAGAAAGCCAAATACTATCTTGATTATGCGGCAGACAAAGGTGTTGAGATCAGCGCGCTTGGCTATTACCCCAACCCGCTGTCGCCGGATACGGAAGAAGCCGAGGTTGCGGTCACCCACATCAAACGGGTGATTGATGCTGCGGCCATGATGGGCCTTGACGTTGTGAACACCTTCGTTGGTAACGACTGGACCAAAAGCGTGGACGGTAACTGGCCGCGCTTCATCGAGACATGGAAGCCACTGCTTGCCCACGCGGGAGCCAAGGGCATCAAGATCGGCATCGAGAACTGCGCCATGTATTTCACGGCGGACGAATGGCCGTCAGGCAAAAACCTGGCACGCAGTCCCGCCATCTGGCGACGCATGTTTGCCGACATGGGCGTGGACCATTTTGGCCTCAACTATGACCCGTCGCATTTCGTCTGGATGCAGATGGACTATATGAAGCCGCTCACGGAATTCGCAAGCCGCATTTTCCATGCCCACGCCAAGGATGTGCGGGTGGACCGGGAGAGGCTTGATGACCTCGGCACCATGGCCCTGCCGCTTGAGTATCACGACCCCTGCATTCCGGGCGAAGGGGATATTGACTGGGGAAAATATATCGCAGGACTGAAGGCGTCAGGCTTTGACGGTGCCTTCTGTATCGAGGTTGAGGACAAGAATTACGAGGACAGCCTCGCCAGCCGCAAAAAGGCGCTGTTACTCGCGCGTGACCACCTGCGCCAGTTCATGTGAGAGATTCAAGGAAGCGGACCCCCAAAACCGCAATCTGGCCCACCTCGGACACACCGGGGTGGGCCGATTTTTGATCGCTAGTCGTCAAGCCGCGTGATGCGGATATTCCTGAACGTCACCGGGTCACCGTGGTCCTGCAGCGCCAGGTGGCCTTCCCGCTTGGCTGCGAACGCGGGCCATTTGCCGAACTTGCTGGCGGCGACTTTATCTTTGAACTCAGTGGAGTCCATATCGTAGTTCACCACCCTGTGGCCGTTGATCCAGTGTTCCACATGGCCGCCGTTCACAATGAGCTTTGACGTGTTGAACTCTCCGACCGGCTTTGTGTGGTCGGCTTCGGGCGCATAAAGCGCAAACAGGGAACCGGCCTGTTCAAGCGGCGGCTCGCTGCGGCCCTTGTTGTCCAGCACCTGAAACTCGGGTCCCGAGTAGAAGACATACGGCAATTCCGCACTTTCCTGCACATGGAAGAAGACACCGCTGTTGCCACCTGCCGATATCTTCCACTCAAAAGTCAGTTCAAAGTTGCCGTAGCTCTCTTTGCTGATCAGGTCCCCTGCGGGGGACTTAACGACCGAGAGCGTATTGCCTTCCGCCTTCCAGCCTTCGGAGATTCCCTCGCCCTGATAGTTGCGCCATTGGCTTGCGTCCAGCAGCGTGCCTTCCTCCTCCGCGCAGGCGGTGAGCGATGTGAAGGCGACAAGCCCGGCGATAAGTGCATATTTCATCTTAAATTCCAATCGCTTGCATTTTGGCTTCAAGCATGGCTTTCATCTCTTCCGTCGGGCCGGGATAATGCTCAAGCGGCACATTGCCGATGTAGCCGATATCCTTGAAGCCCACCGGCGTGGTGTAATAACCACCAAGGGTGAGCTTGCGGAAGCGCAGGAAGAAATCATTTTGGGCACTCGCGCTTGCCGATATCTCCGTCATCAGTGCGACCTGCTCGCCCTCATCCGCGTCGGCATAACTTTTGCCGAAACGTTTCATGGCTTCGGCCTCCATCCAGTCGAGGCCCGCAAGGATCACCTTCTGGTCTTCCTTGGTCTGCTCGTAGGGGCTTGAGACCCATTCGTTGATAAAGTCCGGCACGCCAATCTGGCTTGGGCTCGGGTGTGGTGCATCCTCAGGCAATATCACATCCGTCATCGCTGCGGTGGTCTGCAGCTGCCGGTCAGTCATGATGCGGTCCCACGGCGAGGTAGGGTTCAGCATGTCTGGGTCGGTGCCGTACCCTTTGGGTGTTTTCACGTAAGTGGCGGCGCGCACCATTTTGGGTGCTGCAAGCGTGGTGGCTGCCGCAGCCGAAAGCCATTTCAGCGCCGTGCGGCGGTCAATCTTTGATCTATAGTGAGACATCAGATGTTCCCCTTTCTGGCTTCTTCGGCGAGATGGGTGGCGTTCCGCATCGCGAGCGCCATGATGGTGAGCGTGGGGTTCTTATCGGGGTTTGAGGGCAGCACCGCGCCGTCAAACACAAACAGGTTCTCCACGTCCCACGATTGGCCCCATTTGTTCACCACGCTTGTATTCGGGTCATCGCCCATGCGCGCACAGCCCACTTCGTGGATGATCTCACCGCCCTTGGCGATGGCTTCGCGGCCATCGGTCTCACCGCCCCATGTAACTTTGCCGCCCAGCCGGTCGATCAGTTCCACAAAGGTTTGCCGCATGTGGGTGGCCTGGTTGATCTCATGGTCCGCCCATTTCCAGTGGAAGCGCAGTACCGGGATGCCGAAGCGGTCTTTCACTTCCGGGTCCAGCTCCGCATAACAGTCGTCATTGGGGATCATCTCGCCGCGGCCCGCGAGGTAAACCTCGGTGCCATAGTGGCGGCGCATGTCGGCGCGCAGGCCCTTGCCAAACGCGGTGTCGCTATAGTTGGCGAGGCCTGCAATGCCCATGCCCGGCATGCGCTGCCCGCCGCCAAGCTCGATATGGTACCCACGCGGGAACGGCAGTTCACCCTTGGCCTGTTTGCCATAGCCCCACCACGGCACATAGATGTGGGAATTGGACATGCCGTCATCGTTCCGCGGCGGCATACCTTCAAGCATGGGGATGTGCCCGCCGGTCGCGGCGCCCACTGTGTCCATCAGGTATTTGCCCACAGTCCCGCTTGAGTTGGCGAGGCCATCGGTATAGCGACCGTTTTTCGAGTTGAGCAGAATGCGCGCACTTTCCGCCGCGCTCGCCGCCAGTACAACCGCGCGGGCTTTCACATGCCTGTGCTCGCCCGTCTTGCGGTCGATGTAGGTCACACCTTCGGCCTTGTCGCCTTTGCCCATATCGACGGTATAGACCATGGCGTCGGTAATGATATCCAGATTGCCGGTCTCAAGCGCTGGTGGGATCAGTACCGTTGTGGTCTGGAACATCGCCTTGATCGAACAGCCGCGCCCACAACTGGTCGCGTAAAAACAGGCCTGCCGTCCGTTCATCGGTTTCTGGATGATGGCAGCACGCATGGGTGCCACGGGGATGCCCATGCTCTCGAACCCGCGCGCGAGCATGATCTCATGCAGGCGGCGGTTTGGTGTTTCGTGCAGGATGCCCGGTGGGCTGTCGGGCGTATTCTCAAGGTTCGCGCCGTGGAACTCGCCACCACCGGTGACACCGACGATCTCTTCCGTCTTGTCGTACCAGGGGGCCAGTTCCTCATAGGTCATCGGCCAGTCAACGCCGAGGCCGTCGCGGCTATAGGGCTTGAAGTCATATTCACCGAAGCGCAGCGAGATGCGGCCCCAGTGGTTGGTGCGGCCGCCCAGCATACGCGGGCGCCACCACATGAATTCTTCCTTGCCCGGCGCGGTGGTGTAAGGTTCGCCCGGCACGGTCCAGCCGCCGTCAACGGTGGCGTCATAATAGCCGAACGGCTTGTCGGGCGTGGATACGCCGCGGAGGGGCGCCTCAGCGTTCGTATTGAACATGGGCGTCTCTTCTTCAGGCTTATAGTCGCGGCCCGCTTCCAGCATCAGGACCTTGAGGCCCTTTTTCGCCAGAATATAAGCGCTCATGCCGCCGCCAGCGCCCGACCCGACGATGACAACATCATAAGGTGTGGATTGTTTCACGGATGCTCCCCTTCTTCCTCCCGCCGCACCGGCCTGACCCATCCCGTGCGTGATAGGTTGAAAATGTAACCGGTTACATAAGACCTTGTCAATCGGCTGCAATGTGGCGCGGCCATCACGGCATGAAAGCGGCGGGCACCAGTACGGCAGCGCCCTCGAACGCGCCGTCCTTCAGGTCCTGTAGCGCCCGGTTGGCCTCATGAAGTGGATAGACATGGGTATGGGTCACGACCGGTACCTTGGGCGCGACCTTGAGGAAATCCTCCCCGTCCTTGCGCGTCAGGTTGGCGACCGAGCGTACCACACGCTCCTGCCACAGGATGTCATAGGGAAACTGGGGAATGTCGCTCATATGGATGCCGGCGCATATGACACTGCCGCCTTTGGCTGTCGCACGAAGGGCAGCGGGCACAAGCGGGCCGATGGGGGCGAAGATGAGCGCTGCATCCAGTTCCACCGGCGGTGTGTCGTCGCTTCCGCCCGCCCATGTCGCGCCCAGGTCGCGGGCAAAGGCCTGGGCCTTCTCGTCTCCCGGTTTGGTGAAGGCGTATATTTGGCGGCCCTCATGGATAGCTACCTGCGCGATGATATGGGCTGCGGCCCCGAAACCGTATAGACCGACATGCCGGGCATCGCCCGCCATGCGGTAGGCGCGGTGGCCAATAAGCCCGGCGCACATCAGGGGTGCGGCCTCCACATCGCCAAAACTGGCTGGGATCGGGAAACAGTAACGGGCATCGGCAACGATATAGTCGGCGAAGCCGCCATCGAGCGTATAACCGGTGAACTTTGCCTCGCCGCACAGGTTCTCCCGCACGTCCTTGCAGTACCGGCAGATGCCGCAGGTCCAGCCAAGCCATGGCACACCCAGCCTGTCACCCTGCGCGAGACCGGTGACGCCGTCACCGATGGCGGCGACGCTGCCGATCACCTCGTGGCCGGGTATGAGTGGCAATTTGGGGGCCTTGAGGTCACCTTCCGTCACATGCAGGTCTGTCCGGCACACGGCGCAGGCATGCACCCTGATCAGCACCTGCCCGGGGCCAGGAGCCGGAGTAGCCCGTGTTTCCGCCACCAGCTTTTCACCGGCGCGGTGCATGACCATGGCTGTCATCCGGTCTGCCATCGCCTATCCTCTTTTAAGCCGGGTACCGATGAGCTTGCCCAATTGGCCAAGCAACAGCGGCGCAAGGCTGGCCGCAAGCACAACATACCAACCCTGACGGTCAAGCGGTTCCAGCTTCAGCACCTCGTGAAGGGGTGGCCAGTAAAGCGCCAGCGCCATAAGCATGAGACAGATGGCAATGGCCGCCCATACAAGGCCGTTGCGCACCACCTGATTGTCCAGAAGCGGGGCCTTGCGGCTGCGCATGTTGAAGACATGCCAGAGCTGCCCGAGCGCAAGGGTGAAAAAGGCGACCGTGTTGGCATACTCGTGACCCGCATCATCCTGCGCAAGTGCCCAGACAAAAGCACCAACAACGGTTGCAGTCATAAGGGCGGCATATCCCGCAATGGCATACCAGTGCCGGGGCTGCAACAGCCCTTCCGACTTGGGGCGCGGCGGCCGGTGCAGGATCTCGCTGTCGCCCTTGCCGAAGCCGAGCGCGAGGGCCGGGAATACGTCGGTGACCAGATTGAGGAAGAGGATCTGCAGTGGCAGGAGGGGCAGCGGCAGGCCGGTGAGGATAGCGGTGGTCACTACCAGCACTTCGCTTAGATTGCACGACAGCAGGTACACGACAAATTTGCGGATATTGGCGAAAATGACCCGCCCCTGCTGGATTGCCACCACGATCGAAGCAAATGCATCGTCCTTCAGGATCATCTCTGCCGCCTGTTTGGCGACCTCGGTGCCACGTACGCCCATGGCGATGCCCACATCTGCCTTCTTGAGTGCGGGCGCATCATTGACGCCGTCACCGGTCATGGCAATGACGGCACCGTTTTTCTGGTGCAAGTCAATGAGCCGCAGTTTCTCTACCGGGCTCATGCGGGCGAAGACATTGGTTGCAAAAAGAGGCGAGTCCTTGCCAGGGATATCATCTGCGGCGTCCGGCATTGCGTCACCCAGCGCAACAAGGGTGTCGCTGTCGCGGACGATGCCAACAGCCGCGGCAATGCTGCGCCCGGTTTCGGCACTGTCGCCGGTCGCCATGACAACACGCACACCGGCTGCCTGCGCCGCCTCGACTGCTGCTGCTGCGTCGGCGCGCGGGGGGTCCTCAAGCCCGACGAGCCCGAGGAAGGTGAGGCCTTCATACGGGGCATCATCGGCGGAAGCGGCGGTCTTTTCAGCCAGTGCCAGCACCCGCAGGCCCTTTTGCGCCATCTGCTGCATATGGCCAAGCCAGATGTTTTTCCCATCCTCTGTGAAGGCTTGGCCCAGACAGTCGTCCGCAACGGCCAGCACGGCCTCAGGTGCGCCTTTGACAGCAAAAAGATATTCGTCCCCCGCCTGGTGCACTGTCGCCATCATACGCACCACCGGGTCAAAGGCGTGTTCCATGACACGGGGTAAATCCCTGCCTGAAACATTCCGCTCGGTCGCGGCGGAGACCAGAGCAACTTCCATGGGGTCGCTCAGTTGGTCGGCGCTGTCGCCACTGTAGCAAAGCGCACAAACCCTGAGCGCATGTTCGCCGCTTGGTGTCAGGGCATCCAGCGTGTTTTCCGTCGGCGCTTCGGGTGCTGCGAGTGCGGTGACCGTCATCTTGTTTTCGGTCAGGGTGCCGGTTTTGTCGGTCAGAATAAGGGTGACGGACCCCAGGGTCTCGACAGCCGACAGGCGCTCAATGAGCGCGTTGCGGGCCGCCAGTTTCCACATCCCGCGCGCGAGTGCGAGTGTGGCCACAATTGGCAGCCCCTCCGGGATTGCAGCCACAGCCAGTGCGACCCCGGTCTTGACCATCAGGATAACATCCCGCCCGGCCAGGATGCCAAGCACTGTCAGCGCCACCATCAGCACGAGCACAGCGAGCAACAGTTGCTCTGACAAGCGTTGCAGCCTCTCTTCGAGCGGGGAGACCGATGCGTCGGCGGATTCGGTGATCTCGGCGATTTTGCCAAGTTCGGTCCTGAGGCCGGTCGCAACCACGACGCCGGTGCAGGACCCGCGTGTAACCGAGGTGCCTTTGAAAGCCGTGACAGCTTCGACGTCTTCCTGACTAGGGTGCTCGCCAAGCTCGGCATGTTTGTCGACAGGAACAGACTCGCCCGTCAGCATCGATTCGTCGCACTGCATCTGGCGGCTTTCAATCAGCCGGATATCGGCAGTCACGATGTCCCCGGCCTCCAGAAGCACGATGTCGCCGGGTACCAGCGCTTCGTCGGGCAAAGTCACGACCTTGCCGTCCCGCCGCACCCGGGTGGTAGCCCGCCCCATCTGCCTGAGCGCATCCATGGCCCGGATGGCGCGGCTTTCAGCGATGAAACCGACCATGGCGTTGAAGGCAACCACCACAAGGATTGCCAAGCCTTCGGAATTGTCGCCAAACAGATAGGATAGCCCGGCCGCCCCGATCAGGATCAGGGTCAAAAGACTGCCGAACTGGCGGACGAGGACGGTAGCCCAGGAGAGGGTTTCGGCTTGGCCAAGGCTATTGGGACCATAAAGGCCGCGACGACGCAGTACCTCGGCGCTGCCAAGCCCGATTGCGGGGTCAACATCCTGGAACCGGCAGGCCCCTTTGGCGGTCATGGTGTGATGGTCGGCATGGGAATGCATAAATGGGGAGCCTGTCTCTCTTGCCTGCGGGCGACTTATCCGGCGGCGCTATCGTCATTCTGCTTGCGGGCCAGGGCCTGCTGGAAAGCTTCACTGATGGGCGCGCGGATATCCTCATGCTGTTCTGCAATGGCCTGTGCCATGCATCGCAACTGATGACGCAGCCCGTGGATCTGATCGACAAGAGACAGAACGATGGGCACGGCCTCATCACCTAGCGCCATGTCGTCGCGCAGGTGCTCAATAAACTGCAACCGCGCCAAGTCGATGTCACCGTAGTGCCGACCTTCGCTTTCACGCTGCGGCGTGACCCAGCCATTGTCGATATAGAGTTCCAGGCGTTTGATGGTCAGTCCACCGATGCGGGCAATGACCTCGGTTTCGCTGAAGCTACTCATGCGCCCGCCTCCATATCCTGCCGTACGTCATACTGATGTTTTTGCCGCCACTGGGTCATGAATTCCCTCAGTTCGTCGTCAACCTCGCCCGGCAGCATCACACGCAGGGTGATAAACTGATGGCCCGCCTCGGTATCCTTTTGGCCCTTGATGCCCTTGCCCTTGAGTCTGAGCACCCGCCCGCTGCTGGAACCGGCGGGCACCGGCACTGACAGTTTGCCATGCAGCGTTGGAACAGTGACCTTGCCGCCCAGGACCGCTTCATCGATGGTGATAGGCAGGTCCATCAGGATATCCTTGCCCTGCCGCCTGAAAAGCCGGTGCGGGACTATCTCGACGCTGACATAGGCGTCGCCCGCTGGCCCGCCACCATGGCCGGGCGCGCCTTTGCCTTTGAGCCGTAAGGTTTGGCCATCAGTGATGCCGGGCGGAATGGTGATGTCGAGAGACATACCGTCCGGCATCGTCACCCGCCGTTTGACGCCGAGCGCCGCATCGGTGAAGTCGACCGCCAGGCGGTAGCGCAGGTCTGCACCCTTGAAGGCCGCGCTGCCGCGTGCCCTGCTGCCTTGCCGTGCCTGGCCAAAAAGCTCAGAGAAAAAGTCGCTCTCATCGCCAAAGTCCGAGAAACCCTGATTGGAGTAATAGTGATGCTGCGCGCCGTCGCCTGCATACTGGCGGTAAAAGGGGTTTTGTGGTGTTTCAGCGCCTGATGCATCAATTTCGCCGCGGTCGAAACGGGCCCGCTTTTCCGCGTCACCCAAGAGGCCATAAGCTGCCGAAACAGCCTTGAAGCGGGCCTCTGCTGCCGCATCCCCCGGATTGAGATCCGGGTGCAGGGATTTCGCCAGCTTGCGGTATGCAGCCTTGATCTCTTTGTCGGTGGCGTCCTTCTTGACGCCAAGAATGTCGTAGGGATTGTCGCTCATTGTTCACCCTTGGTGGTTTACCCGGGAACGCGGCCTTGACGAGGCCGGACAGCATGTCATCACCTTAGGTGCCAAGGATGGGACAATCTTTGACTTAACTCAAGTCCTTCGGCGGTTTGAATTCTATGATAGCATGACAGGAGAGGCGGAGCCTTCCGTGGCGGGATATGTGTGGGGGTGTGATGACGTTTGACAGTATCGGGCAACTGGTTGGCGGGCTTGGGCTCTTGCTGCTCGCGCTTTCCCTGATGACGGATGGCCTGCGCCTCGCAGCGGGTGATCGGCTGACCACGGTGCTCAAGAAGGGTACCACACCGCCATGGCGCGGTTTTGTATCCGGTGTTTCGGTGACGGCGGTGGTGCAGTCATCTTCTGCAGTGACCATGGCGACAATCGGTTTTGTCAACGCCGGCCTCATGAGCCTTTCGCAGGCCATTTCCGTCATCTTTGGCACCAATGTGGGCACCACCATCACCGGCTGGATTGTCGCGGTACTGGGTTTTGAATTCAAGATCGCGGCTTTTGCGCTTGTCATGGTGGGCGCGGGTGTTTCGGGCCGGATTATCGCGGGCGAGCGCCCTTGGGGCGGTTTTGGGACGGCCTTTGCCGGTTTTGGCCTGTTTTTCCTCGGCATCGATTTCCTCAAGGGCGGGTTTGACGGCCTCGGCTCCGCGATCAATTTCCAGATCGTGAACGACTATGGCGCGCTCGGTGTGCTGATGGGCATGGCGATCGGTTTTGTTGTGACCGTGCTGGCGCAGTCATCAAGCGCTGCGGTCGCGCTTATCCTGACCGCCACGAGCGGGGGCGCGGTCATGCTACCAACAGCGGCGGCCATGATCATCGGGGCCAATATCGGCACCACGTCAACTGCAGTGCTGGCGACGGTGGGCGCAACACCTAATGCGCGCCGGGTCGGTCTCGCGCATATTTTCTTCAACCTGATCACCGGGGCTGTGGCGCTGACGATCCTGCTGCTCGCCCTGCCGTTTGCCGACCAGATGGGATCCTGGACATCTACTTCCATGTTCCTCGCGATTTTTCATACGGCTTTTAACGTGCTGGGGGTCATCCTTGTGTGGCCATGGCGGAACCGCTTGTCGGCCTTTCTGGAGACCCGCTACCGCACCATTGAGGAGATCGAGCAGAAGCCGCGCTACCTTGACCGTACGCTCCGCGATACGCCGGGCCTTGCCGTGCAGGCCCTTATCCGGGAGGTCGCGCGTATTGACGAGAAGGTCGTGGACCTCACAGCGCTCGCCCTCTCCGACCAAGAGCCGGACCTGAGGGAGATCGGCAGCCGCAGGCTGACCATCCGTGCGCTGGTGCGGGAGGTTTATGCCTTTGTCGGGCTGGTGCAGCGCACCAATGTGACACCCGAGGCAGCCGATGACCTCGGCGAGATCATGCGCATCGCGCAATATTACCGGGAAGCGACCGACCTTGTTGGTCAGGTCAGGCAGGCGCGGGCGGCAATCGTCAAACTTGAAGACAGCCAGATGCGCCGCAATGCCACGCGGTATATCAACCGGATTGCGGAGTTGTTGTCGCGCGCGGGGGCTTCCCATGCTCCTATCGTCGCCCCTTTGCCAGACCATATGGGTGGCAAGACCAAACGGGGGTACCATGCCTTGCGGCGTGATCTTTTGCATGGTGTGGTGGAGCAGGAAGTACCACCCGCCGCAGCAAACGACGTGCTGGATATCATCAGCACACTGAACCGGCTGGTGTCCCGTGTCGCGAAAGCCAATGGCCTTCTCAACAAGCTGGGTGGGCATTACGGGAATGGCACCCCTACTGCCGCCGTAGGTAGCGCGCCGGCGGACACGCCTGCAACAAATTGACCGGTATCAAGCCGGCCGGGTTCCGGCTCTGCTAGGGTCCTGAAAAGACAGGAGGATAGTCAACCATGCTGAAGCTGAAGCGGGTCGCGATCGATACGCAGGGGGAGAATGTCGCTTTCCTTGCCCGTAACTGTGTCGCCTACAGGCCGGAAGAGTTTCAGGCGCTCAAGAAGATCGAGATCCTGCACAATGGCCACCGGCTTCTTGCGTCGCTGATGATCGTGGACGATAGCACCATCACGGCTGATGACGAGTTGGGCCTTTCGGAGCAGGCCTTCTCCCGCCTCGCGGCAAAGGAAGGAGAGAAGGTTCGTATCGCCCCGGCGGAGCTGCCGCGCAGCCTTGACCATCTGCGCCAGAAAATCCACGGCCACACGCTTGGGCCGCACGAGCTTGAAGAGATTATTTCCGATATCGCCGCACACCGCTATTCGGAGATGGAGATTGCCGCCTTCCTTGTCTCCTGCGCAGGGTTCATGACGACGGGCGAAATGCTGGCGCTCACCCGCGCGATGGCGAAGGTCGGCAACCGGCTGAGCTGGAACGCGCCGATTGTGGTGGACAAACACTGTATCGGTGGCATTCCGGGGAACCGGACATCGATGATCGTGGTGCCGATAGTGGCGGCGCATGGCTTGCCGATCCCTAAATCCTCTTCGCGTGCGATCACCTCGCCCGCCGGTACGGCCGACACCATGGAGGTGCTGGCGAATGTGGACCTTTCGATGCAGGAAATGACCCGGGTGGTCGAGGAATGTGGTGGCTGCCTCATCTGGGGTGGGCATGTGAACCTCTCTCCCGCCGATGATGTGCTGATTTCGGTTGAGCGACCGCTCTCTATCGACACGCGTGAGCAGATGGTGGCTTCCATCATGTCGAAAAAAATGTCAGCGGGTTCCACACACCTGCTGATCGATATCCCGGTCGGCAGTTCCGCCAAGGTGCACAGCAATGGTGACGCCATGCGGCTGCGAAAGCTGTTTGAATATGTCGGTCGCGAGGTGGGGCTGCATGTGGATGTGGTGACAACCGACGGCAGCCAGCCTATCGGGCGGGGCATCGGTCCTGTGCTTGAGGCCCGCGACGTGATGGCCGTGCTGGCGAACGAACCGGATGCCCCGGCTGATCTGCGCGAAAAATCCCTGCAGCTCGCGGGTGCGCTCATTGAGAACGATCCCGGCCTACGGGGTGGCTCCGGCTATGCGCGGGCGCGTCAATTGCTCGAGAGTGGCGAAGCGCTCAAGAGCATGAACAGGATCATAGACGCGCAAGGTCGGCAGACTAAAGCCATCTGCGCAGGGGAGCTGACCGCGGATATATTGGCCGAACACTCTGGCGTGGTTACGGCGATCGACTGTTTCCGCTTGAACCGGCTGGCGCGGCTAGCCGGTGCCCCGCTTGACAAGGGCGCAGGTATCGACTTGTTTCGCAAGGTGGGGGACCGGGTGGAAGCGGGTGAAGCGCTCTACCGTATCCATGCCTGTTTCGAATCCGACTTCGGGTTTGCCACCGCCTTCGCGGAGGAGGGCAACGGCTATACCCTCGGGGATGCGTCGTGACCGCCCTAGCCATCCACGCCTTTCCGGGCTTTGAGGCTGAAGCCGAAAAGCTTGCTGCTGCGACCGGGCTGCCGCTGCGCAGCGTTGATATCCACACCTTCCCCGACGGTGAAAGCCGGGTGAAGGTGCAGCCGGGCGCGGGCACTGCAGTCCTCTTCGCGGGGCTTGATCATCCCGACGGCAGGCTGGTTCCACTTATCCTCGCCGCATCGGCGCTCCGGGACGGTGGTGCAGACCGAATTGTGCTGGCTTGTCCCTATCTCTGTTACATGCGGCAGGATATGGCTTTCACGCCGGGAGAAGCGGTGAGCCAGCGTGTGATTGGTGAGCTGTTGGCGCAGTATTTTGACCGCATCATCACGGTTGACCCGCATCTGCACCGGATATCCGCACTTGCGGAAGTGATGCCGGGGGTGGAAGCGGATACACTCTCCGCCGCCGCCCTGATCGGGGACATCATTGCTGCAGACCCCGTCCTTGCGGGCGCCGTGCTTGTGGGGCCTGACGGTGAATCGCGGCAGTGGGTATCGGTCGCGGCGGGGCGTGCAGGCTGCGACTTCCTTGTGGCATCAAAGGTGCGACACGGGGACCGGAATGTGCAGATAAGCCTGCCGCATGCGGAGGAGGCGAAAGGCCGCCCCGCAGTGATTGTGGATGACCTGGTTTCAAGCGGCACCACCATCTGCCGCGCAGCCGAGATTTTGACCGAGGCCGGGGCCACACGCGTGGAGGCCATTGCCGTTCATGTGCTGGCAAGCCAGCCTGCCCTGAAAGCCATGGCAAAGGCTGGGGTGTCGCGGGTGCGCTCAAGCAGCAGTATCACCCACCCCACCAATGCGTTCAGCCTGGCGCCACTTTTTGCCGCAGCGCTTGAGAAGGAGTTAAAACATGGGAATTAAAGTTCGCTTCTGCGGTGCCGCTGGCACGGTAACAGGGTCATGTTATTGGGTCCGCACAGACACGACCCAGTTCCTTGTCGACTGCGGCATGTTCCAGGGTTCAAAAACCATCAAGGAACTGAACTATGGTGAGTTCCCGTTTGACCCGGCCGCGCTCGATTTTGTGCTGGTGACCCACGCCCACACGGACCACGCCGGGCTGTTGCCCAAACTGACCAAGCTTGGCTTCGCCGGTCCCATCTATACCACAGCGGGTACGCGGGACCTTCTGGCCTATATGCTGCCGGATAGTGCCTATATCCAGGAAATGGAGGTCAGCCGCCTCAACCGCCGCAACCGCCAGCGCGGACGCGATGAGGTTGAGCCGATGTATACCGGCGAGGATGTGGAGGTCTGCCTCGCGCAGATCAGGACGACCGGTTACGAGCGCTGGCTTGACCTTGGCGGCGTGCGGGCGCGTTACTGGAACGCGGGCCACATTCTGGGTGCCGCCTCGATCGAGCTTGAAGTGGATGACGGCGAGACGATGGAACGTTTTCTGTTCTCCGGCGATATCGGGCCGGACAACAAACTGTTCCACCCTGACCCAGAGGCACCGAGCGGGGTAGATTTCCTTGTGTGCGAATCCACCTATGGTGGCCGCCACCGGGAAGACGCGGGACCGGATGAGCGCCGAGCGTTGCTTGCACGTGAAATCAACGATGCCATGAAAGCGGGCGGCGCGCTGGTGATCCCGGCGTTTGCGGTTGAACGCACGCAGGAGCTGCTGCTTGATATTGCGCATCTCTTGCGTCACGGGGATATCCCCTGTGTGCCGGTTTTCCTTGATAGTCCGCTTGCCATCAGGGTCACGTCAGTGTTTGCCGACCACCGCGATGCGCTTGAGGATGTACGTAAAGGCCATTCCCCTTTTGAGCACAGCAGTTTCCACTTCACCGAAACCGTGGACCAAAGCAAGGCCATCGCGCGTTTCTCCGGCAATTCGATCATCCTTGCAGCCTCAGGCATGTGTGACGCGGGGCGGATCCGTCACCATCTGAAGAACCACCTGTGGCGACCGCAGTCGACTGTGCTGCTGGTTGGCTATCAGGCGGAGGGCACGCTCGGACGGCTCTTGGAGCAGGGTAAAAAGCGCGTCAAGATACAGGGCGAGGAGATTGAGGTGCGGGCGCGTATCCGCACGCTCGATACCTACTCCGGCCATGCCGACCATGACGGTGTTTTGGCCTGGATCAGGGAGCGCATGCCGGTCCGTCGGGCGCTGTTCCTGACCCACGGTAACCCGGAATCGCTGGAGGCCATGCGGCAGGCTGTGCTCGAGGATGGTTTCCCTGCTGCACAGTTGATCGTGCCGGAGCTTGATGACGATTATGACCTTGACGGCGTGGGGGCAAAACCCAAACGCACCGGCAAGGTGCGTCGCTTGCCGCCTGAAGCGGTGACCCGTCCTGACTGGCACAACGAACTGGCAGAGTTGACGCTTGATCTCAGGGCGCGCCTCGACGCGGCAGGCAGTGACAAGGAGCGCCAGCAAATCCTGTCGCGGCTGTCAAAGGCGCTTGGTGCCAAGAAGGGCGGCTGATACAACTGGTCACCGAGATTTTCACGTGAAACATGCCAGGCCCGATGTCAGGGTTTGGTGGACAGTGCCTGATAGGCCTGGAACTGGCTGAGGAAAACCTGTCCGCTCAGGTCCGCGAGGAAGTGTGAGCGCTCGAGCCTGTCCATCACCGGGCCTTTCACCTCGCTCAGGTGAAGCTGGATACCAGCGTCCTTCAGGCGGTGGTTGATGGCCTCAAGGCTCTCAAGCGCGCTGGCGTCGATGGAGTTGACCGCCGGGCACATCAGGATGAGGTGACGCAGTTTGGGCCGCTCCGCCAGCAGCTTGTACACAAGGTCTTCAAGGAAGCGCGCATTGGCGAAATAGAGGCTCTCGTCCACCCGGACGGTGAGAATGCTCTCGCAGGTCTCAACCTTGTGGCGCAGCACATTGCGGAAATGTTCGGTCCCCGGCACACGGCCAACAAGGGCATAGTGTGGGCGGCTGCTGGTATAGAGGTGCAGCAAGATCGAGAGGCCAATGCCCGCCGCTACCCCTGCCTCAACACTGACTGTAAGGGTCAACAGAATAGTGGCGGCCATGGCCGAGAAGTCGCGTTTCGAATAGCGCCAGGTTTCCCGCATCATGCGGAAATCAATGAGTGCGAGCACGGCCACAATGATGGTGGCGGCGAGCGTTGCTTTGGGCAGATAGTGGATCAGCGGTGTGAGTGCGAGCGTGGCGATAGCAATGCCTATGGCGGTGAAAATGCCTGCGGCGGGGGTTTCAGCGCCAGCATCAAAATTGACTACCGAGCGGGCGAAACCACCGGTCACCGAATAACCGCCACTGACGCCGGAGGCGAGGTTGGCGGCACCCAGAGCGATAAGCTCCTGGTTGGGTTCAATGCGCTGGCGGCGTTTGGCAGCCAGGGTCTGGGCGACAGAGACTGATTCTACAAAACCGATCAGGCTGATCAGGAAAGCAGGCAGCATCAGTTCCTGCACGAGGCTGAGCTGGATAGTGGGCAAGCCGAGTGCTGGCAGGCCGACCGGCACGTCGCCCACAATTGCCACGTCTTTGCCATCCAGTGAGAATGCGGTGGTGGCAAGGATGGTGGCAACAACGGCAAACACCGGCCCGGCCTTGACGAGGAAACCGGCGATGGCCTTCTTGACCCCCAGGGCATTGAGCAGGCTGCCGAGGCGGAGGCGGACAAAATACAGAAGCGCAAGGCTCGAGAAGCCGACCGTGGCAGTAAACGCGTTCACGTCCGGAAGCCCGGCCACAAGCGCGGACAGGGTCTCCGGCAGGTTATGGCCGCTCGCCGGGATACCGAGGATATGTTTGAACTGGCTGACCGCGATCAGGAGACCCGAGGCCGAGATAAAGCCGGATATAACCGGGTGGCTGAGGAAGTTCGCGAGGAAGCCAAGCCGGAAAAGGCCCATGACAAGAAGGCAGGCACCGGAGAGGAGCGCGAGCAGGATGGACGCCTCAAGGAAAGTGGCGCTGCCTTGTGCTGCAACACTGCCAACGGCGGCGGCGGACATCAGCGATACCACAGCCACCGGCCCGACCGCGAGCGTACGGCTGGTGCCAAATATGGCATAAAGCACAAGCGGCAGGATGCTGGCATAGAGCCCCGCCTCAGGGGGCAGGCCCGCAAGCATCGCATAGGCCAGCGACTGCGGGATCAGCATGATGGTGACAATCACCGCCGCCGTCAGGTCGCTCAGCAGATTGTCCCGGCTGTACTGCCGACCCCAATCAAGGATTGGCAGGAACCGTGCGAGGGTTGCGGGCAGGCTCATGGCAGAGCTCCTCGTTTTGGCTGTCAGCGTGCCTTGCCGTCCGTGAAGTCGCAGGCGTCGACCGCTTCGTGATGCAGCGGGGCGTGTGAGATCACTTTCGGGCTCGCGAGCCATTCATGCCCCTTGAGCATAAGGTCGAAATAGAGCGCGGGCATCAGCTTTTCCTTCAAGAGCCACGCAAGGCCGGACGCCTTTGCGCCGTTGATCAGCCATTTCGGGAATGTGGGTTGCAGTACGCCGCCATAGCCGAACTCGGCCAGCACGACCTTGCCGCGTTCCACCGTCAGCGGGCAGGAGCCGTACCCTTCGTAAAGTGCGCCGGTGTCCTTGCCTTCGAGCACGGCAATCACATTGTGTGCAACAACGGGCGCCTGCTTGCGCACCGCCGCAGCAGTTTTGGCATTGGGGGCCGAGCAGCCGTCACCAAGGCCGAAGATGTTGCCGTAGCGTGTGTGCTGCAGGGTTTCGCTGTGAACGTCGACCCAGCCAGCCTCGTTGACAATCGGGGTACCTCGCATGAAATCGAGCGGCCCTTGCGGCGGGCAGACATGGATCATGTCGAAGCTGCGTTCGACCTGGCTTTTTCCGCCGTCCTTGTCGGTGACATCAAAGGTTGCGACCTTGCGGGCCCCATCGACCTTGACGAGGTTTTCCTGCAGGAAAAGACCCGCGTTATATTTTTCCACATAGGTCATCAGTTCAGGCACATAGTCCTGCACGCCAAAAAGCACGGCGCCTGCGGTGTGGAATTCCACATCGATATCCTTGAGGCGACCGCTGCGCGCCCAGTGGTCACACGCGAGATACATGGCTTTTTGCGGCGCACCGGCGCATTTGATCGGCATCGGCGGCTGGGTGAACAGCGCCTTGCCGCCGCGCAGCGACTTCACCAGGTCCCAGGTATAGGGGGCGAGGTCGAACTGATAGTTGGAAGTCACGCCGTTCTGGCCAAGGGTTTCGCGCAGGCCTTCGACCTTGTCCCAGTCCAGCTTCAGGCCGGGGGAAACCACAAGGCAACGATAGCGAACTTCCGTACCGCTTTCGAGCACAACCGTATTGCGCTCCGGCTGGAAGGTAGCGACTGCGGCTCGGGTCCAGTGCACGCCGTTGGGCATCACGTCGGCCATCGGGCGTTTGGTCTGGTCCCGATTAAAGACTCCGCCACCAACCAACGTCCAGCCCGGCTGGTAATAATGCATGTCGCGCGGCTCGATCACGGTGATATCGAGGCCGGGTCGCCGTTTCAGGAGGCTTGCAGCTGCCGCAAGACCACCGGCACCGCCACCGACAATCACCACGTCATGGACATGGGGCTGGCTCGGGGGCTGGCTCGGCAGGTGGCTGGTCGCGCGGGCTTTTTTGCTGGCACGCCGGGCATCGATTTCGGCGGCCTTGCTCGAAAGGTCATATCCCGCATCCTTCGCTGTCGCGAGGATGGCGTCTGTCGAGAGCTGGTCTGCCTTGGTGAGCGCCCAAAGGGTCGCGGCACGGGTGCCTGTGCGGCAATAGGACAGGATGGGGCCGAGCATTTCGCTGCGTGCCGCGGCAAAGGCTGCGATATCCGTGTCGGTCATTTTGCCGGGCACGATGGGGATATGTTTGTACTCCAGGCCAAATTCATGGGCTGCCTGCTCGATGTCGGCGGAAGACGGCTGGCCGTCTTCCTCACCATCTGGACGTACGTTGATGATGCCCTTGAAGCCATGGCTTGCGAGGATGCCCATATCGGTCACCGTAATTTGCGGCGAAACGGTCAGGCCGGGCGATATCTTACGGAGTTCCATCGGACATTCCTTTCTCTGGCTCGGGTGCCTTAAATCGCGTCGAGCGGGATCTTGAGGTAGGCAACACCGTTATCTTCTTCCGCCGGAAGATGGCCGGCGCGCATGTTCACTTGCACGGATGGCAGGATCAGTCGCGGCATGTCGAGCGTGGCGTCGCGAGTGGTGCGCATGGTGACAAATTCATCAACCGTGACACCCTGGTGCACATGGATATTATGTGCCTTTTCGGCGCCCACCGTGGTTTCCCACGCGTAAGTGTCACGGCCCGGGGCCTTGTAATCATGGCACATGAAGAGACGCGTCTCGTCGGGCAGGGCAAAGATTTTCTGGACCGAAGCAAAGAGCGTGGCGGCATTCCCGCCGGGGAAGTCGCAGCGCGCTGTGCCGTAGTCCGGCATGAACAGGGTGTCGCCGACAAAACCGGCATCGCCGATGACATAGGTCATGCAGGCGGGGGTATGGCCGGGGGTGTGGATGGCCTTTGCCTTGATCTCGCCGACGCTGAACTCGTCGCCGTCCTTGAACAAAACGTCAAACTGGCTGCCATCGCGCTGGAATTCGGTGCCGGCGTTAAAGAGCTTGCCGAAGGTTTCCTGCACAACAGTGATCTGGTTGCCGATGGCAAGCTTGCCGCCCAGCTTTTCCTGGATATAGGGCGCGGCGGACAGATGGTCGGCATGCACATGGGTCTCAAGAATCCATTCAACCTCAAGGCCGTTCTCGCGGACGAAGTCGATAATCTGGTCCGCGCTTGCCTTGCTGGTCCGGCCGGAATTCGGGCTGAAATCAAGCACGGAATCGACGATCGCGCATTTTTTTGTGCTCGGGTCCGCGACCACATAGCTGAAGGTGAAGGTCGGTTCGTCAAAAAACTTGGTTACTACGGGTTTCATTGTCTCTCTCCTGTCTGCGCGGGGCAGTCCTTCTCAGGCCTAGTCCTTGCGGTAAGGGTTGGGGTTGATCCTCACACGGGTTCCCTTGCGCCCTTCGATGATGGGAAACGTTGCTTGTTTCTCTTCTACTGGTGTTTGTGCGCTCATTGGCGTCTTGCCGCCCCAGGATTGACAAAGTGCCGTCATGAGGTCGAGCAGGCGCCCGCTGCTCAGGCTGTAGAACACCACCTTGGAGGCGCGCCGGGTGGTGACAAGGTTTTCATCCCGCAGCCGCGCCAGTTCGCGCGAGAGCACAGGCTGGCGAACGCCGGTGTTCTCCTCAATCTCGCTTACGGCACGTTCGCCGTTCATCAATTCGCATGCGATCAGCAGCCGGTTGGGGTGCGACAGCGTCTTCATCAGACCGGCCACTTCGGTCGCGCGGTCGCGGAGGATATCAAGTTCGCTCTTGGTCATCGGCCGCCTCCACAAAATACCAGTCGTTGCTGTCGCCAGTTGCTTGCAGGCGGTCGCGCATCTCGTCCACCGTCGTTGGCGGAGATTTCAGAAGTGGTTTGCCGCTATGCCAGCCTTCGGGCGCAACGCGGTCGCCGCGCTCGGTCGCGCGCAGGGCGCTGAGGACACGCAGCAGTTCCTCGACCGACCGGCCGACACTCATGGGGTAATGGGTTTGCGCGCGCACGATACCTTCGGGGTCGATGAAGAATGCCGAGCGCACGGTTGCTGTGCTGACAGCGGTTTCGTCAATCATGCCGTAGGCTTCCGCGATGGAGAGCGAAAGGTCCTCGATGATCGGGAAGCTGATGCGCACGCCAAAACGTGCTTCGATATTCTGGGTCCAGGCCAGATGGGCATAGAGGCTGTCCGCAGACAGGCCCACAAGCTCGCAGCCGAGATCGCGGAAACGCTCCGCTGCTTTTTCAAGCGCGATGAATTCGGATGTGCACACCGGCGTGAAATCAGCGGGGTGCGAGAACAGGAGGAGCCACTTGCCGCGGTAGTCAGCAAGACTGCGCACGCCCATGGTGGTCCGTGCCGTGAAAAGCGGTGCCTGATCGTTCAGGCGTAGCGCCTTGCTGCGGGGTTCCTGTATGGTTTGCTCGGTCATCGGGCACCTGCTCCTTCATTTGTTATGTTTTTATATAATACAATTTTCAAAAATGTAAAGTATTGGTGTCAAGCGATTCCTGTGCAACCTCGTATGCCAGTAGAAACAGAAAAGCCGACGGAGGATTCCGTCGGCTCGAATTGCTTTGATTTAGTGCGGTATAGGGCGAATATGTCCCTTTGGTCAGCTATGTCGTTTACGAGTTTTGCACAAACGGATGATGCACCAGATCATCCCGACAAGGATGACAAGCCATCCGCCGCCCAGTGCCAGAATCATGTTTTCTGCGTCCATGGTTTGGTCGATGAAATCTACCTTGCCGGTTTTCCAGAAAACCCATTCACCAGCCAGGCGTGAGGCAAGCATCGTATTGCCCGTTTCCAGTACTATGATGCCGTCGCCGGTCATGGGGTCGATACGCGCGGCGGTGTTGATGGCCGGTTCATTGCTGCCGTCATGCCCGACAATAAAACCGCCGTTGCCGTTTGGCGCATAAAGCATGGCGCCAAGGCCCCATATTTCCAGCCCGAGTGAGGAGGCGTGCGGCGCGTAGGTCGCTGCGACTGTCTCGGGCTTCAGCACACCACCGCCCACAGTCTCGCCCATCGGGCCGGGGCGTTGGGCGGCGAGGAATTTAGCCATGTCCCCTGTTGAAGTGTAGAGCGAGGCGGCGGCAAGGGCCGTAAAGCGGTAAAGCGTGGTCTCCTTGCCTTCCGCGTCATAAACGGTGGCGATGTTGCCGATGTCAGCATCATCAATGATGAAGGTGGACCGCTCCATGCCGAGGGGCGCAAATACGCGGACTTTCATGAAGTCGTTGAACGACTGGCCGGAAACTTCTTCGATCAGCAACTGCAGGAGTGTATAGCCGCCACCGGAATAGCGCCATTCGCTGCCAGGCTCAACGCCCACGCGCACAACGCCGTCCTTCCCGGGCGAGGCGTCAGCTGCCTTGGTGAGCGAGCCAGTCAGCGATTGCACGGGTGTGCCGGGCACGAAACCGGCATAGCCCAGTCCGTCGGTGAGGCCGGCAGTATGGCTGAGCAGGCGTCTGACGGTTACCCCGTCATTGTCAAACTCGCTTTCAGGCAATTGCCAGCGGGTGAGGTAGCGTGAAACGGGCGCGTCAAGGTCCAGTTTGCCTTCTTCCACGAGGCTCATGACGCCCCAGGAGGTGACCCATTTGCTGAGGGATGCGACCTGAAACAGGGTCTCGCTGTTCACGTGTTCACCAACGGACGCATAATGCTGCGCGACGGGCTTTCCGTCCTCCAGAAGCACAAAGGCAACATTGCCCCGGCGACACCGTTCAATCATGGTAATGGCGGCCTCACCGAAGGCTTTGGCGTCGGTTGTTTCCACAAGCGGTTCCCGGAACCAGCCATTTTCGGCATTCATAAGGACGGCATAGCCCCAGCCGCCCGCCAGTATGACAGCGCCGGCAAAAATAGTGGTGAGCCGTTTCAGCATTCGTTTTTCCCTCGTCTGGATTTGTTATGGAACAGGTCGTTCTCTGTTCTCGCCCATATGGAGGCTTTATTCATATTTACCAGAAGCTTCAGGAGCGCTCATCGGTGAACGGTATGCTCGCGCCGGTGAGCGGCAGGTCTCAGTTGGTGCCGATGCCTTCGAGGAATCGTGTGAGGTTAAAGCCAAGGGTGTCGCTGATGTAACCACCTTCCTGCACGATGGTGATGGGGCACTTTATGCGGCCAGCTATTGCAGCGCCAATGCCCGCAAATCCGTCCGGTGTTACCGCAAGGCCCCCGAATGGGTCATCCACCGATGCGTCAATACCGAGAGCAACCACGAGCGCGTCTGGCGCGAAGGCTTCCACCCGGTCGAGGGCGACCTTCAGGGCTTTCAGATAGTCCGCATCCCCGGTCTGGCGCGGCAGCGGGATATTGAGGTTGTAGCCAAGGCCCGCACCCTCGCCGCGTTCATCCGCATGACCCCAGAAGAAGGGATAGAAGCGTTCAGGGTCGGCATGAATGGAAACTGTCAGCACATCACTGCGGCGATAGAATATCTGCTGCGTGCCGTTGCCGTGGTGCAGGTCAACATCCAGAATGGCCACGCGCGGAAACCGGCTTTGCAGATGCGTGGCCGCAATGCCGCTGTTGTTGAAATAACAGAAGCCACCCGCAATGTCGGCGGCAGCGTGGTGCCCTGGCGGGCGGCAAAGCGCATAGGCCATCGGGTCGCCAGCAAGCACGGCTTCGGCGGCTTCCACGGCTGACCAAGCGCTCCAGCAAATGCTGTCCCAGGTATCGGCGGTGACGGGGCTCGACGCATCTGACATATGGTAGCCAGCTTGCGCTACCACGGATGCCGGGTATTTGCCGTCGCGTGCAACCGGGCGGATGTCTGGCACAACAGCGGGCGAAGCTCCGTCAATATAGCTCCAGCGCTTGTAGGCACCTTTGAGGAAAGCGAGATATTCGGGTGTATGCACCTTGGCAATCGGCCCCATGCCGTGGTTGCGTGGCTCGGCAACGGTGAGGCCAGCCGCACGCGCACCTTCGGCCAGGCGGGCTAGCCGGTCGGGGTGCTCGGGGTTCGGCTGGAACACACCATTCACGAGGAAATGCTCCGGGAAGTGCGCTACCTGTTTGGTGGAGTAAAAAGCTTTCATCATCGGGCTCCCTAAAGGCCGTTTTCGCGCACGAACACCATCAGGCTGGCGCGAAGGGTGGTGAGGATTTCATCGATATGGGCGTCGGTTGCGATCATCGGCGGGCATACAAGGAAATGGTCGCCCTCAAGCCCCTCCCGCGTACGGCGCGGGTATATGATCAGCCCGTTTTCATAAGCAATGTCACTGAGGCGCAGGAAAGCGTTCATGTCCCTCGGCAGCGGCTGCATGGTGGCGCGGTCGGCCACCAGTTCAAATGCAAGCAGCAGTCCTTTGCCGCGCACATCGCCGATGATGGGCAAATCAGCCATCATCGCTTCCATGCCCGCCTTGAGCTTATCGCCCTTGTCGGTTGCGTTCTGCATCAAGCCCTGTCGCTCGATCTCCTCAAGTACGGCGAGCCCTGCGGCGCAGGCGATGGGGTTGCCCGCGTAGGTGTGCCCATGCTGGAAGCCGCCATCATCAAGCACAGCTTCCACGATCGGGTCTTTGGCTGTCACTGCGCCAAGCGGCACATAGCCCGCGCCAAACCCCTTGGATAGCGCGACGATATCCGGGTTGATGTTCCAGTGTTCAGCGGCAAGGAAAGTGCCCGTGCGCCCCACGCCGGTCATGACCTCGTCGTAAATCAGCAGGATGCCAAACTCGTCACAGATATCGCGCACCCGGCCATAGTAGCTGTCCGGCGCCACCAGCGCGCCGGTTGACGCGCCGCCGATGGGTTCCATGATAAAAGCGAGCACGCTCTCTGGCCCACATTCCAAAATCTTGTCGCGCAGCATATCGGCATAGCGGATGCCGCGTTCTTCGTCCGTGAGATTGTCGCGGTCCAAGTAGCAGCGCGGCGCCGGGATCTTGGGCATAGCCTTGTAGAGCGGTGTGAAGGGCCCATTGAGCGGAGCATAGCTCGTGAGCGCAAGTGCCCCGAGCGTGGAGCCGTGATAGGACGGGCTGCGCGAGATGATCTGCCAGCGTTTGCTTTCGCCTTTCGCCACCGCATATTGCCGTGCGAGTTTGATGGCGCTCTCTACCGCCTCGGACCCGCCGGAGACGAAGAATACTTTCTCATGCCCTTCCGGGCTCAACTCCGCGACACGCGCGGCCAGGTTCTCCGCTGTCTCCGTCTCGAAATGCAGGCGGTAACCAAAGGTGGATTTTTCCATCTGCGCCCGCATGGCGGCAAGCACATGGGGGTTCGAGTGACCGATGTTGGACACCATCGCGCCAGAGGAGCCATCGAGATACCGTTTGCCGTGAATATCCCACATGTAAACACCCTCAGCCCGGTCAAGGAGCGGGCGGCGCAGGCGGGTTTGGTAAAAGAGGTGAGACTTGCTCATGGTCATGCTTCCAGTGTGGCGGCGGCGGCACCATAGGTGCGGGCCTCAAGCGGGGTTGCGGAAATCGTTTCAGTGAGTTTGGCGAGGAAGGCAGCTTCCGCCGCGTTGAGATTGGCGCGCGGGTGGCTGATCAGGTAAATGTCAACCAGTGGTGTCTCCCTGTAAGGTGGCAGTTGCCACAGGCGGCCATTCTGGATGTCGCGTTCAACCACGTGGATCGGCAGCGGGCCGATGCCAAGGCCAGCCATGATCATGCGCCTTACTTCTTCGAGGTTGTTGCTGTCGCCTGCCAGCTTGTCGCTCAGTTGTGCTTGTGCCCGGAGCGCTGCAACAGGGTGCAAAACGTCTCCCAGATTGTCGGTCGAGAACGTCACCCGCTCATAGGCGCGCAAGTCTTCAAGCGTCAGATCGTCGCGACCATAAAGCGGATGCGTTGGACCACAGAAAAGGCCGAAGTGTTCGCGGTAGAACAGCGTGCTTTTAAGTTCCGGTCCCGGCTGGCGCATCAGGCAGACCCCGAAGCTCGCCTGTTTCGAGAGGACCCGTTCAACCACGTCCCGGCTGCTGAAGACCGAGAGCGAAAAAGACGTCATCGGGTTGGCGGCGTGGAATTCCGACAGCGCTGTATCCAGAAGCGGCGTGACCACGTGGCTCGCCATACACAAATTCACATGCCCTTGAATGGCGTCGCTGGTACCGGCGAGAAGGTTGGGGAGGCGGTCGACCGATCCAAAAATCTCCCTGCACTCTTTGTAGAGCGCCTTGCCATGCCGGGTCAGGGCAAAGTTGCGCGGGTCGCGCGCGGCAAGCTGCACGCCCAGCAAGGTCTCGAGCCGCTTGAGCGCGTTGCTTACCGTCGGCTGTTTGAGACCCAGGAAGCGGGCCGCGCCAGTGATGCTGTTCTCTTCTGCGATCACCACGAAGGTGCGCAACAGGTTCCAGTCCATTGACCAGCTTACACCTTGCGGCAACGCATCTGTATCATTTGGCGATGTGTCATGCATTTCAGTCATGTTTACATTCACTAAAACTATGTTTGACATTGTTAAAATAACATACCCAAATGATAGATGTTTGTTGCCCATGATCAAGGGCAATTTGATACGGGGGCTGTAATGGCGAGAAAAATTATCATCACCTGCGCGGTTACCGGCTCTATCTATACGCCGACGATGTCACCGCACCTGCCGGTGACACCGGCCGAGATTGCGCAGTCTTCAATCGAGGCAGCGGACGCGGGTGCCGCCATTATCCACTTGCACGCCCGTGTGCCGGAAGATGGTCGCCCAAGCGCCGATCCTGCACATTTTCGTGCCTTCATTCCGGTCATTGACCAGGCCTGTGATGCGGTGCTCAATATCTCGACCGGCGGCAGCTCCCTGATGGCGCTTGAAACCCGGCTTGCGCCCGCGCGCGCCATGAAACCCGAGATGTGCTCCCTCAACATGGGGTCGATGAACTTCGGTATCTTCACGCTCAAGCGCAAATACGAGAACTGGCAACACGAGTGGGAGCCCCAGCTTCTTGATGCCACGCGCCACACCATGTTCACCAACACCTATCAGGACATTGAAAATATCCTCGCCGACCTCGGCGATGGGGCGGGCGCACGGTTCGAGTTTGAATGTTATGACATGGGCCATATCGAGACGTTGGCCTATTACCTGAGGCAGGGCCTGGTGAAGGCGCCTCTCTATGTGCAATTTGTGCTTGGCGTAATGGGCGGCATCGGTGCCTCGCCCGAAAATCTGCTCGCGATGAAATCCTGTGCGGATCGCCTGCTGGGCGACAATTACCAGTTCTCGGTGCTGGCCGCAGGCCGACACCAGATCGAGCTCGCGACCATGGGTGTCATCCTTGGCGGCAATGTGCGGGTGGGGCTGGAGGACAGCCTTACGATCCCGCCCGGAAGGCTCGCCACCAGCAATGCCGAACAGGTACGAAAGATCAGAACAATCATCGAGGAAATGGGACATTCTGTTGCCACACCTGAGGAGGCACGGCGCATGCTGTGTCTTAAAGGAAGGGGTGCAGTGAATATGGCGCTATAGCATATGATCGATATCCGGGCCGCAACGAGGGGAGATGCAGCGTTGATCCAGCAGATGCTGGTGGCGATGGCGCACGACCTCGGGCAGGCGTCAGACTATCGTGGCAGCGCTGATGCGATCGAGTGCTACGGCTTTAGCGATAACCCGGCCTTTCATGTGCTTCTTGCGTTCGAGGGCGACACACCTCTCGGCATGATCCTCTTTTTCTATGAGTTCTCAACGTGGCGCGGTCGGCCCGGCCTCTATGTGCAGGACATTTATGTCGCGAGCACTGCGCGCGGCATCGGCCTTGGCCGTAAGTTGATTGCTGCAGCAGTGACTGAGGCATCAAAGCGCGGCGCGGTCTACCTGCGCCTCAGCGTGCATGCAGACAATGAGGGCGGGACCGGGTTTTACGACCAGCTTGGTTTCCGCCATGCAGTTCATGAAAAAATGATGGTGCTTGAAGGCAAGGCCTTCGAGGCAATGGGGGGAAGCTGACAATGAAATACGCACTCATGGGATTACTGGCCGCAGTCGCGGCGCAACCGGCCCTCGGTGCGGAAGAGCCCACACGCATCCCGGTGCTGGAGCAGGTGAAACACCCGCACACCTATTACTGGCGCGAAATGTATATGCCGCAGCTGACCAGTGGCCCGTCGGCCGCCACCTTCAGCCCGGACGGCAAGTCGGTCATCTACAGCATGCAGGGCAGCCTGTGGCGGCAAGTTATTGGTGACGATACGGCCCACGAGCTGACCGCAGGCCCGGGCTATGATTATCAGCCAGACTGGTCGCCGGACGGTCGCCATCTGGTGTTCACACGCCAGCATGGCAACACCCTGAACCTGATGCTGATTGAGCTCGAGACTGGAAAAGAGGCGGCTCTCACCAAAGGCGACGCCGTCAACCTGGAGCCGCGTTTCAGCCCGGATGGCAGCAAACTGGCCTATGTTTCCACCGCACTCGGTGGCCATTTTGGTATTCATGTGGCCGAGTTTGACGGCAAGGCACTCAAGAACAGTCGCCCACTTGTGGCCGGGCAGGTGTCGGAGAAGTACCGTTACTATTATTCGCAGGCCGACCATGCCATCAACCCGGCGTGGGGCGCGGACGGCGACACGCTTTATTATGTTTCCAACCCTGAAATTGCCTGGGGTACGGGGGATATCTATGCCATCTCGGTCTCGAACCCCGGCGCGCCGCGGCATGTGATTGCGGAAGAAACCACATGGGCCGCGCGCCCGCAACCCGCGCATGACGGCAAGCGGCTGATGTACGCAAGCTACCGCGGGCGGCAGTGGCACCAGCTCTGGATCACAGGGGTGGACGGCAAATATCCGCTACCGCTCACGTTCGGGGACTATGATATCTGGCAACCACGCTGGAGCCCGGATGACCAGAGCCTTGTCTATGTCACGAACGAAGACGGGGGCCTGACGCTCTATCATCACTCGGTGGTTGGTGGTGCGCGGCAGAAGATCGAAGCGAAGAAGCGTGTCTACAAACGGGCCATGCAGCCGCTCGAAATCAAGCTCACCGACGATACAGGCGCACCTGTTGCCGGACGCGTATCTGTCCTTGGGGCGGATGGTCGACACCACGCATCTGCACACGCCCGCATTCACGCTGATGACTATCTGGACCCCGCCCGCGCTGACCATGAAACCCATTATTTCCGCTGTGACGCCGCTTGCACCGTGATGGTGCCGGAGGGGCTTGTGTCCGTGCAGGCATCCCACGGCTTTGCGCACAAGCTGGCTGCAGCGGACGTCATGGTGGGCGGCGCGGCAAAGTCGCTTTCGCTCACCCTTGCCCGCAATGCGCTGCCGGAGGCTTTTGGCACCTTCACCAGCGCCGATATGCATGTGCACATGAATTACGGCGGCAAATACAAACAGACGCAGGCCTTGATGGCAGCAGATGCAGCCTCCGAAGGCCTTGATGTCGTCTACAACCTCATCGTCAACAAAGAGGAGCGTATCCCGGATATCACTGAGTTTGATACCGGCCTCAAGCGCTTCGGCGGCGTGACCGTCTATCAAGGGCAGGAATATCACACCAGCTACTGGGGCCACCTTGGCCTGTTGCATCTGGATGACCATTACCTGACGCCGGATTTCTCAAGCTATTGGCACACCGGCCTCGCGTCCGCCTACCCGACCAACGCGGTGGTGCAGGACCTTGCGCACGAACAGGGGGCGGTCAGCGGGTATGTGCATCCGTTTGACGGCGCGCCGGACCCCGCAAAAGACGCCAAGCTTACCCATAGCCTGCCGGTTGATGCCGCGCTTGGCAAAACCGACTATCTGGAGATTGTCTCCTTCGCGAACCATGAAAATACGGCGAGTGTCTGGTACCGGCTACTGAACCTCGGCTTCCCTGTCGCGGCGGGTGCGGGCACAGACGCCATGACCAACTATGCGTCGCTCCGGGGCCCCATTGGCCTCAACCGTATTTTCCTTGATGGCGTGAAGGCGGATGAGCCTGAAAGCCTGAAGGCCGCAATCCGCAGTGGGCAGGGCTTCGTTTCGAACGGTCCGCTGGTGGGGCTTCTGGTGAATGGCGCCAAGCCGGGTGCGACGCTCAGTTTTGGGGCTGACGGTGCGGCGGTGCAGGTGAAAGCCGCGCTCCGTTCCCCCGTGCCGGTGGAACGGTTCGAGCTGGTGATGAACGGCGAGGTGGTCAAGGCCTTCGCAGTCGCAGGTGACGGCACCTCCGCCGATGTGGAGGCCGAGGTGAAGGTGGCGGGCAGCGGCTGGATGCTGCTGCGTGCTGTTGCCAAAGCCTCGCATCCCTTTGTGCAGGATATCTACACCTATGCGACCACCAACCCGGTGTGGCTTGCGGTTGAGGGCAAACCGCAGCATGCGCCGGAGGACGCAGCCTATTTCATCGCCTGGCTTGACCGTATGGCCGAGCACGCAGGCGCACGGGACGACTATAATTACGCGTGGGAGCGCGAGGCTGTGCTGGCGGACATCGCCAAGGCACGCAAAATTTATGAGGGGAAACGGGAGTGAACTGGGGGCAAAAGGGGCTGCGCACCGCTGCAGCATGTTTGATGGTCTGGAGCGTGGGCGCGTGGGCGCAGGAGCCCGCGGGCCGCTTGATGACGCTTGAGGACCTGCACAATGTGCAGGATGTGAGCGAACCGGCAATCTCGCCCGACGGCGAGACCGTGGCTTACGTGGTGTCAAAACATGACCTTAAACGCGACGCCATCATCAGCGATGTGTGGCTGGTGCCCTATAGCGGTGGCAAGGCAAGGCAGATCACCAAGGCGGACGAGAAAAGCGAATATACTCCGCGTTTTTCGCCGGACGGGAAGAATATCGCCTGGCTGGGCGAGGACAAGGACGGCAACACACAGGTCTTTGTGCGGGCGCTCAAGGGCGGGAAGCCGAAGCAGGCCACCCGCGTGAAAGGCGGCATCCTTGAATATGACTGGTCGCCTGACGGCAGGCAGATGGTGGTCTCCGCCTTTGTGGGTGGGGCTGAACCCAATGAAGCTGGCACTACGCCGCCGATCGTGATCGACCGTTTCCAGTTCAAGGAGGACTGGGTCGGTTTCCTCGCTGGTGCGCGCCGTCACCTGCTAGTGGTGGACGTGGCAAGCGGCAAGGAACGCACGCTCACAAGCGGAGATCAGGATCACTGGTTGCCCGCATGGTCGCCGGACGGCAAGTGGATCGCCTATGTATCGAAGGACCAAGGTGACGCCGACCGCAACATGGACTCTGACGTTTTCATCATGGCGGCTGATGGCTCGGGCGAGGCCAAACGCATCAGTGATTTCAAGGGCACGGACGTGGACCCTTACTGGATGTCGCCGCCCGCGTGGTCGCCGGACAGCAAACAGCTCGCATGGCTTCAGAGCGGTGAAAGCAAGTGGATCTATTATGCCAGTTGGCAGCTCACAGTGGCGGATATCGCGACGGGTGAAAACCGCCCGCTCGCACGTGTTGACCGCAATTTCTACACCCCGGAATGGTCGGCCGATGGTCGCAGCATCTATACGCTCCTTGAAGAGAACCGATCCACATGGCTTGTGAAAGTGGATGCCGAGAGCGGCAAGATGGAGAAGCTGAGTGACGGTGACCGTTTTGCCCTCGCTTTTGCGCTGGCAGGCAACGACCGCGCAGTGCTGCTTGATAGTACCGACAACCGCCCCTTTGAGGTTTTTGCAGTTGATGGTGGCCTGCGCCAACTGAGCGACCATAACACATGGCTGGATGAGGTGCGGCTGGGGGAAACGCAGGAGATTTCCTTTGAAGGTCCGGGTGGCCGCATCGATGGATTGCTGCTGTTGCCACCCGGTGCGAGTGCGAAGGACAACCTGCCCACCATCTTCCGCCTGCACGGCGGGCCGGTCTACCAGTTCAGCCATGAATTCATGAGCGACTGGCAGATTTATGCCGCTCAGGGCTATGCCGTCGTGGGCATCAACCCGCGTGGGTCCTCGGGCCGCGGTTTTGATTTCGCCCGCGCCATCTATGCCGACTGGGGCAATGTGGATGTGGCCGATATCCTCGCGGGCACCGACTATCTAGCAGCTCAGGGCACAACAGACCCTGAACGCATGGGCGTTGGCGGCTGGAGCTACGGCGGCATGCTGACCGACTATGTCATCGGCCGTGACACGCGGTTCAAAGCCGCGATCAGCGGCGCAGGCACCGCCAATATGTTCGGCACCTACGGCCATGACCAATATTCGCGTGAATATGAGCTGGAGCTTGGCACCCCATGGGGCAACCGCGAGGAGTATGAGCGCGTAAGCTACCCCTTCCTGCACGCGGACGGCATCAAGACGCCGACCATGTTCCAGTGTGCGGAGATGGACTTCAACGTGCCCTGCATCGGGGCGGAGCAGATGTATCAGGCGCTACGCTCGGTGGGCACGCCAACCCGGCTCGTGATCTACCCCGGGCAACACCATGGCCTTGTGGTGCCAAGTTATCTCGGTGACCGTATGAAGCGGAACCTTGAGTGGTACAATATGTATCTCAAGCCGGAGGGTGGCTCATGAAACGCACCCTCGGCACGGCAGGGGTAGTCGCGACGCTGGTCGGTTATGTGATCGGCGCCAGCATCTTCATCCTGCCGGGTTCACTTGCGGGGAGTGCCGGGCCAGCCGTCGTGCTGGCCTATCTGTTTGCGGCGGTGATTGCGGCTTTCTCCTGCCTTGCTGCGGGGCAAATTGGCGCGGTCTTCCCCAACACAGGCGCGGGTTTTGTTGCGGTCAGCAAATTGCTGTCGCCCTTTGCGGGCTTCATCGGCATCTGGCTGATGCTGGCGGCTTACATCATGGCCATCGTGCTGATAGCACTTGGTTTCGCGGACTATTTCACCGCGCTTTTCCCAGCCTTCGACCGCACCACGGTTGCCTTTGCAGTGATCGCGCTTTTCACTGTCCTCAACATGGGGCGTATTGATATCCTTGTGAGTATCCAGGGCATCCTTGTCGCGGTGTTCATGATCGCGCTTGTGGGTGTTTCCACGGGCGGTGTCCTATCGCTCGAAAGTGCCAACCTCACCCCCTTCGTGCCAGCAGGATGGAACGCAGTCCTGCTTGCAACCGTTCCTGCCTTCTTCTCCTACGGCGGCTTCATGGCGGTGATGGAAATGGCGGGCGAGATCAATAACCCCGGCCGCACCATCCCGCGCGGGCTGATCATCAGTTTTGCGGTGGTGGTCGTAACCTACATCGCACTTTCACTCGCGCTTGTCGGCATGATCCCATGGGCGACACTTGCCTCAACAAAAGCGCCGGTGATGGTGGTGGCGGAACAGCTTTTCGGCAAGGCTGGCGCGGCCTTCACCAGCTTCGCCATGATGGGCGCGGCGGCTACATCCATCAACGCATTGGTGCTTGTTGCCTCGCGCGACATATACGCGCTGGCCGAGGACGGCATCCTGCCCAAAGTGGTGACGGGCGAGGGTAGCGCGTGGCGCAGTGTGCTGGTTGTGGGCATCTTTTCCCTGCTCGGTCTCGCCATGGGTAAAAGCATCACCGACTATGCCGTGTGGGTTTCCTCCTTCACGCTGGTGTTCCAGGTGCTGGTGGGTGCGGCGCTTCTCTATGTGCCGGTGCGGGCCGCCAGCGCCTATGCGTCATCTGCCTTCAAGCTTGGCGATTTTGGTCTCAGGGCCTCTGGCTGGGGCTTGATGCTGATCTCGGCCTTTTTCCTGATCGTTGTGGTGAACGACGCCCTTGCCGAATTTGCCTGGGCCGGTGTCTACTTCCTCCTTGGGGCCGCGCTTTATGGGCTGCGGCGCAAGAGAGAGGAGGATACGGCATGATGGAAACCTATCGCGGGGTCGTGCATCCCTGGCTTTGTGACATCATGGGCCACCTGACGACACGGCACTATGTGGCGATGTTCGATGATGCCAGCTATCACCTCGCGCACGCCTGCGGTGTATCGGTCGATCGGGAGAAGCACGACACCGGTTTTGTCGATGTTAAGCTTGAGATGGACTTTATCTCTGAGCTGAAGGCGGGTGAACTTCTGGTCATCCGGAGCGGTATTTTGCGCCTAGGCACCAAGTCCTTCACGGCACAGCATCATATGCACCGCCTGTCGGACAACGCACTAGCCGCAACCATGCAGGCAACCTCAGTCGCATTCGACCTGAAGGCCCGCAAGGCCATCGCCCTCAGTGACGGTTTCAGAGAAAAGGCGGCGGCCCTGATGGTGGCAGGAGGTGATGATGTACCCGGCCGCTAACATGAGCCATCTCCAGAACACGCTGACAGGCGCGATGCAGCTTCTCAAGCGCGACCCGGCTGCCGCGCTTCTGGCGCTCGAAGAACTGAAGGATGACTATGCTGGCCAGCCAGCCGTGCTGCATGGCTATGCCATCGCGCTCAGGCAAAATGGCCGCGCGGCGGATGCGCTGGTGGAGCTTGACCGGCTGGTGGCCATTGAACCTGGTTTTGCGCTCGCATGGTATGAACGCGCGCTGGCTGCCCGGGCGCTCAGGCGTTACCGCCAGTCACTCGCCGACCTTGAGAAAACCGTTGAACTGAAGCCTGATTTTGCACCCGCATGGCGGGCGCTTGGCGATGCCTATGCCGCCACTGAAGACACGGCGAAAAGCAACCGGGCGTATGAGCGCTATCTCGAGCTTGGCCGCCTGCCGCCACTGCTGAAGGAAGCCATGACGGCGATGCAGCAGGGCCGCATTGCGGTCGCGGAGGATGCCTGCCGCCGCTATCTGCATGCGCACCCCACCGATGTCACTGCCATCCGCTTGCTGGCGGATATCGGCATCAAGGTTGGCCAGTTTGGCGATGCGGAAAACCTGCTCAGGCGCTGCCTTGAGCTTGCGCCCGACTTTACCTTCGCGCGCTATAATTATGCCTTTGTGCTCACCCGGCAAGGCAAGTTTGAGGACGCGATTGAGGAACTTGATACGCTCCTTGCCGTCGATGGCCATAACCCCAACTATCATGTGCTGAAGGCCGCGTCTTATGTGCGTCTCGGCCAGTTTGAACCCGCGATCGAGATTTACGAGAGCCTGCTGGATGATGCGCCGCACCAGCCGCGCGTTTACCTGAGTTATGGGCATGCACTCAAGACTGTGGGGCGGCAGGCGGAAGCGGTTGCGGCCTACCGCAAGGCGGTGGTGCAGGCACCGGAACTCGGCGAAGCCTACTGGTCGCTCGCCAACCTCAAGACGGTGACATTAAGCGACGACGAAGTGGCCGCGATGGAGGCGGCGCTCAAGCGCCCGGCACTGACACCCGAGGATGCGGCACAGCTCAGTTTTGCACTGGCCAAAGCGCTTGAAGACAGGAAGCAATATGACCGCGCCTTCAAGCATTATGCAGAAGGCAACGAGGTGCGCCGCCGCCAGTCAGTCTATAGCGCTGATGAGCAGGATGCCAAGACTGAGCGCAGCATCGGCCTTTTTGATAAGGAATTTTTTGAGACCCGCAAAGGCTGGGGTGCGGATGCGCCGGACCCCATCTTCATCGTTGGCCTGCCGCGCGCGGGCTCGACCCTGCTGGAGCAGATCCTCGCGAGCCACAGCATGGTCGAAGGGACGCAGGAACTGCCGGAGGTGATCTCCCTGTCGCGGCGGCTCGGCGGCAAAAAACATCCGAGTGACCGGTCCCTGTACCCCGATATGCTCGCTGACCTGGGCGCGGGCGATATCCGGGCGCTGGGCGAGGAGTATATCGACCGCACGCGGCGGTACCGCAGCGGCACGCCCTTCTTCATCGACAAGATGCCCAATAATTTTGAGCACATCGGACTTATCCACCTGATGCTGCCGAACGCGAAGATCATTGACGCGCGGCGCCATCCGCTGGCCTGTTGTTTCTCCGGCTTCAAGCAGTATTTCGCCCGGGGCCAGCGCTTCAGCTACAGCCTGACGGATATTGGTCGCTACTACCGCGGTTATGTCGCCTTGATGGACCATTTTGATGCCGTGCTGCCGGGCCGGGTGTACCGGGTTCAATATGAAACCCTCGTCGAGGATTTTGAGCCTGAGGTGCGGCGTCTCCTCGACTATTGCGGCCTGCCCTTTGAGGATGGCTGCCTTGAATTTTACAAAAACGAACGCGCAGTAAAGACAGCAAGCAGCGAACAGGTGCGCAGACCTGTTTTCAAGGACGCAGTGGAGCACTGGCGGCACTTCCTGCCACACCTTGATCCGCTGATGGAAGCTTTGGGTCCGGAGGTGCTGGCGCGCTATCCGACCGACGAGAGTGGGGGCGGTGGGTCAGTCTGACCAACCACATTTATAAAGGAGGAAATCATGCGCAGTAGTAACAAGAACAAAGGACCGACCGTGTCACGCGGCTGGCGTAAGCGGGGTGGCTTCGCTGCCTTGATGGCGTCGACGATGATCCTGCCAAATGCGGCAGGTGCGGCGGATGCCGAAGACTTTGAACTTGAGGAAATCGTTGTTACGGCGACCAAACGAGCGAGCAACCTGCAGGACGTTCCCGTGGCCGTGCAGGCCTTGACGTCAAAGTCGCTCGAAGACCTCAATATCAAAGGTTTCGGTGACTATGTGAACTTCCTGCCAACCGTATCCTATGTATCCTTCGCGCCGGGGCTGGCGCAGGTTTACATGCGCGGTATCTCGTCGGGTGGTGACGGTGTGCACTCCGGCTCGCAGCCGAGCGTGGCTGTCTATCTCGATGAACAGCCGATCACCACGATCAACAACGTGCTGAATGTTCATATCTATGACGTCGCACGGATCGAGACCCTGGCTGGGCCGCAGGGTACGCTGTTTGGCTCCAGCAGCCAGGCGGGAACCATGCGCATCATCACCAACCAGCCGGACCCGTCGGGCTTTGCTGCCGGCTATGATGTCAGCCTGAACAAGGTTGAGCATGGTGAAGCGGGTTACAGCGCGGAAGCCTTTGTCAACGCGCCGCTTTCCAATACTGCAGCCCTTCGGGTCGTTGGCTGGTATGAGGAAGAAGGCGGATATATCGATAACATATACGGCGAACGGCAGTATGCCGCGTCGGGTATCGAGATCGATAACGCGGACTATGTCGAGGATGACTTCAACGATGTGCGCACGGCAGGTATGCGGGCGCTCCTGAAGGTCGACCTTAACGATAGCTGGACCGTGACACCGGGCGTGACCTACCAGAACCAGAAGTCGAGCGGGTCGTGGGCACACCGCCCCGACGACCTGGGTGACCTCAAATACCGCACCTTCGGGGATGAGTTTGCCAATGACGAGTGGATCCAGGGTACCCTGACCATCAATGGCAAGATTGGCGATATCGACGTTGTCTATGCGGGTGCCTATCTCGACCGCGACAACGAAAGCTCGACCGACTACAGCTGGTATGCCGAATATTGGGAAGGCCTGCTGGCCGACTATGGCTATGACTGCCTGTACTATGACGAGCTCGGCGGCTGTGCCGACCCGACCCAGCACATCACGGGTGACGAGAAGTTCAAACGCCAGAGCCACGAGCTGAGGCTGTCTTCCGGCGACGATAGCCGCCTGCGCTGGATTGCAGGTGCCTTCTATCAGGATCAGGAGCACGACTTTGACCTGCGCTGGGTAGCGCCCGATGTGCCAACCGGTGAGGACTATTCGCCCGTGCCGGGTGAACCGCTCGTGTGGATCACCAAGCAGGTGCGCAAGGACAAGGACCGGGCACTCTTTGGTGAAGTCAGTTACGACCTGAGCGAACAGTTTACCGCAACCGCAGGGCTGCGGCTCTACAAGCTCAAAAACTCGCTCATCGGCTACTATGGTACAGCGTCGCCCACTTACTGTGCCGCGCAGCCGTGCCTTGACAATCCGAACCTCGATAAAGCCACCAAGGAAGACGGGGCGACCTACAAGTTCAACCTGTCCTACAAGGTGGACGAGGACAAGATGATCTACGCCACCTACTCGAAAGGTTTCCGCCCGGGGGGTGTGAACCGGGCGCTTACGGGTGTCGTTGCCCCGGCCTACGAGCAGGACTTTGTCTATAACTACGAGTTGGGCTGGAAAACATCGTTCCTAGACCGGCGGTTGCGGTTCAACGGCGCTGTCTACCTGCTGGACTGGAAGAACTTCCAGTACAGCTTCCTCGACTTCTCCATCTCGCCGCTGACCCTTATTACCAACGTCGGGCAAGCACGCACAAAAGGCTTCGAGTTCGACACGGTATTTGCCGCGACCGAACGGCTGACTGTCTCGTTCTCGGGTAGCTATAACGATGCGAAGTTGCAGGAAGACTATTACCAGGATGACGATGATCGTCAGAATGGTGTCGTTTCCGCACCTGATGGCACCCGTATGCCGTTTGTGCCCAAGCTGAAGCTGACGGCAACGGCCCGGTATGGCTTCGAGATCGGCAGCCTGCCAGCCTATTTCCAGGGCTCGTGGTCGCATACTGGCGAAAGCTGGAACAACCTCAAGGTCTCGGACCGCGTGTTGCAGCCTTCCTACGACCTCGTGAACATGGCCATCGGGGTTGAAGGTGACGGCTGGACGGCGGAAATCTTCGCGGATAACGTCACGGACGAGAGGGCGGTGATCTATGCCGACCAGAATAACTTCGTCGACTTCCCGGTCTATACCAACAGGCCACGGCGCTTTGGTATCCGGTTCGGCCAGCGCTTCTAGAAGCGTGGAATAAATCTCTGTGCGACACCTTCGGGTGTCGCACATCTGCTTCAAGAGAAAATGACAAGGAAAATGATATGCACCGCCTGATCGCCTGCCTTTTTACCCTGTGCCTGGCTTTTGCCGCCGCGGCTGAAGAGCCGCAGGTAAGCGTGGTACATGCTGGAAAGCTTGTGGATGTGGTGAACGGCAAGGTGCTGAAGGACCAGATGATTGTCATCACCGGTGAGCGTATCACCGAGGTCAGGCCCTGGGGCAAGGTGCCTGAGGGTGCCGTGGTCACCGACTGGTCTGATATGACCGTTCTGCCGGGCCTGATGGATATGCACACCCACCTTGCTGACGCCGGGCAAAGCGCAAGCGTGCTGGCACCCCTTGAGCTGACGGCTGCAGAATCGGTGCTGCAGGGTGTCGAACATGCCCGTGTCACGCTGATGGCAGGCTTCACTACGGTGCGGGATGTGGGCGTGTGGCGTGCCTTCAATGACGTGGCGCTGAGGGACGCGATCAACAAGGGCATCATCATCGGGCCCCGCATGGCGGTTGTCGGCGCCTATGTGACTGTACCGGGTGGCGCTGGTGATATTACCGGCCAGGCATTCGACGTCGAGATCCCGAAAGACCTGCGCTTTGGCGTTGTACGTTCGCCTGCGGAAGTGCGCGAACGGGTGCGCACGCTGATCCAGCACGGCGCGACCTTCATCAAGACACTGGCGACAGGCGCAGTGCTCACGAGCGGCACGCATGTCGGTGCACAGGAACTGAGCGAAGAAGAACTGCGCGCCGCGGTCGAGGAAGCCGCAAACTATAATGTTTATGTTACCTCCCACGCCCACGGTGCGGCAGGCATCAAGGCCGCTGTGCGCGCCGGTGTGCGCTCGATCGAGCATGGCTCGCTGATCGATGATGAAGCGATTGAGCTGATGGCCAAACATGGCACATGGCTCGTGGCCGACATTTATAACGGCGACTATATCGACGAGGTTGGCCGCGCCGACGGCTGGGGTGATGAAATCCTCGCAAAGAATGAAGCAACGACCGAACGCCAGCGCGAGGGGTTCCGCAAGGCCCATGCGGCGGGTGTCAACATTGCTTACGGCACCGATAGCGGTGTGTACCCACACGGCGACAACGGCAAACAGTTCGTTTACATGGTGCGTTACGGCATGAGCGAAATGGAGGCCATCCGGTCCGCTACGCTTTCGGGCGCGGAGCTGCTTGGGTGGGACGCCGACGTTGGCTCCATTGACAGCGGCAAATTTGCTGACATGGTTGCTGTGAAGGGGGACCCCCTCAAGGATATTTCCGTCCTCGAACATGTGGACGCGGTGATGAAAGGCGGCCGGGTCGTCAAGCCGGCAGTGAAGTAAATTATTTAGACGGGTGGAAACATGAAAAAGATTTACCGGCAGTTTCTGGCTGCCACAGTGGCACTTGGCGCATTGGTCCCGAGTGTGGCCGCAAGCGACGTACCGTTCCAGGCTGAGGCCCGAGAAATTCTGCGTGACAGCATCGCCATGCGCACCGTGATGGGCTATGGCAATGTGCCAGAATTTGCGCACTATCTGGAGGACAAATTCCTTGCCGCTGGTTTTGCACGCGAGGACGTGACCCTCATTCCCGTTGGTGAGACCATGGCGATGCTCGTGCGCTTCAAAGGTGACGGCCGATCCGGCAAAGCACCGATTGTCCTGTCCGCGCACCTCGATGTGGTTGAAGCTATCCCAGAAGACTGGGAGCGCGACCCTTACACGCTTATTGAAGAAGATGGTTTTCTCTTTGGTCGCGGCGTGTCGGACAACAAGTTTGGTGTTGCCATGCTCGCCACCACATTCCTGCGCTTGAAGGCTGAGGGGTTTGTGCCGTCACGTGACCTCGTGATCGCTTTCTCGGGCGACGAGGAAACCAGCATGACCAGCACTATAGTGCTCGCAAAGCGGCTGGCTGAAGAGGTGAAGCCGGACTTCGCGATCGTGGCCGATGGTGGTGGCGGCCTTCTGGACGAGGACGGCAAGCCGGTCTCCTTCATGGTGGACAGCGCCGAGAAGACCTATGCGTCCTATACTGTGACGGCGACCAACCCGGGCGGGCACAGCTCACTCCCACGCAAGGACAACGCAATCTATGATCTCGCCAAGGCACTGGTGAAGCTGGACGCGTTTGAATTTCCGGTCATGTACAGCGACCTGACGCTTTCCTATTTCGAGAAATCGGCACCGCTGATCGGCGGTGACCTTGGTGCCGCCATGGCCCGTTTCGCGAAGGACCCGACAGACAAGGAAGCGGCCGCAACCCTGCGTGCGCAGCCGGAGTATGTGGGCTCCACCGGCACCACCTGTGTGGCCACCATGCTGAAGGGCGGCCACGCCGAAAACGCGCTGCCACAATCTGCGACCGCAACGGTAAACTGCCGCATCTTCCCGGGCGTTGGCGTCGCCAAGACGCTCGAAACCCTTAAAGGTGTAGTGGCGAACGACAGCCTGATGTGGGCTGTGCTTGATAATCCAACCGAGAGCGACGCGTCGCCCCTTCGGGATGATGTCTTCGGCGCGGTCGAGCGTGCGGTTCACAGTCGCCATGCAGGCATTCCGGTTATCCCACATATGGCATCGGGCGCATCTGACTCGTTGCACTTCCGTGCGGCGGGTATCCCGAGCTACACGCTCACCGGTATTTTCATGAAGGCCGAGGACGAATATGCCCATGGCCTCAATGAACGTGTGCCAACGGATAACATCCCCGGTGCGCTCAAGATGTGGCATGATCTGCTGACGGACCTCGCAGGCCAATAAGACTACCAAAGCATGACCATAAAAAAGGCGGGGCTGAAGTTCAGTCCCGCCTTTCTGTTTGTCTGCGCTGCGCCTATTTGAGGTAGCGGCCATACCAGTCGATATAACGTGCGTAGCGGTCGAGCACGAAGCTCGGGCGCAGAATGCTATGCGTTTCACCGGGATAAACCACCAGCAGGGTGTCGATACCGCGCCGACGCAGGCCCTGGTATAGCTGTTCCGAGTTCTGGATCGGCACGTTCCAGTCTTCCTTGCCGCCAATCACAAGTGTTGGCGTGGTCACCTTGCCGATATCGTTGAAGGGCGAAATACGCTCCCACGCTTCCGGGGTTTCCCACGGTAGGCCAAGCTCTGCCTCCCAAAGTTTCTGGTAGATATCGTGGCCATAGTTGGCGCGGTAAAGCACCTCGCTCGCGCCCGAGATAGCCGCCTTGAAGCGGGTAGATTTGGTGATGACATAGTTGGTCAGGATGCCGCCATAGGACCAGCCGCCGACACCAAGGCGGTCCGGGTCAGCGAAGCCCTGATCAATGGCATGGTCAACCGCGGCGCTGACATCTTCAAAGTCTTTCACGCCCCAGTTGGCGAACAACACGGCGGAGAAATCCTCCCCATAGCCAGAGGAGCCACGCGGGTTGGGTGCAATGATGACATAACCTTCTGACGCCAGCACCTGCGCTTCGGTATAAAAACCGGCGTCATGCTGCGCGACCGGGCCACCATGGGGCCGGAGGACGGTCGGGTAACGTTTGCCTTCCTCATAGCCGGGTGGGAAATAGAAAAAGGCTTCAACCACGGTGCCGTCTGCGCTCGGGAACTTCAGCTCCTTGACGCTTGCCAGCGTGACATTGGCCAGCAGGCCGTCATTCCGGTGCGAAAGGCGCTCAAGTTTGCCTTTGCGCAGTACATAGATCGCATCCGGCTGCGAGGGTGTTGCACGCACCAGCGCCACCGGCCCCTTGGCATGCGCGTCAAATGAATAGGTTGCCGACTGGTCGTCAAGCACGCGCTTGACCTTGCCTGATTTCACGTCAACGGAGATCAGCGGCATGCGGCCATCGTCTTCGCTGACTGCATAGATTGACTTGCCATCCGGCGCGAAGCTTGGCGAATGGATGGTCCGGTCATACTCTTTGGTGAGCACACGGGCCTCGCCGCCCTCGGCAGGCGATATGGCCAGATGGTTGGTCGCATACCAGATTTTCGACAGGTCCACGACGCTCGCGTAAGCGATCCACTTCCCGTCCAGGCTCCAGGCCGGGCTGTGGTCCGGTCCCGGATTGGTGGTGATTTGCTTTAGCGGATGGCTATCAGCGGTTGGCTTTGCGCCCCCCTCAACACGGCCGGACACCACCCAGATATCACTGTTGGTGTTGCTGTCCGGCTCTTCGGTACGGTTGCTGGTGAAGGCAATCCATTTTCCGTCCGGGCTCCAGGTCGGGCTGCTGTCATCAAAGTCGCCGAAGGTGACCTGAACAGGCTCGCCTTCGCCGCCATAGACGTAAATATGCTGGCGGTAGCGGTCCAGATAGCCGACGCCGTCCTCCTTGAACTGCAGCCGGTCGATAACCCACGGCATCGGCTTGTCTTCGCCGTCGATTTTTTCAGGCTCAGGGCGTGCGTCGGTGATGGTCAGCAGCATGCGGGTACCATCAGGCGACCAGTCAAAACCGTCTACACCCTGTTTCACATGGGTATATTGCCGTGCTTCCCCGCCGCGACGGTCGAGGAGCCAGACCTGGCTTTCTTCATCCTTGCCTTTGGCCGCAAGGAACGCGAGATATTTACCATCCGGACTCCAGCGCGGGCTCGAGGCGCTATAGTCATCGCCGCTCATCGGCAACTCGGCGGAGCCGTCAGTCGCCGCGATCCAGACCTGCTTGCGGCGGGTGTCTTTCTCGAGATCGTTGCGTGTGATCGTGTAGGCAACCCATTTGCCGTCCGGGCTGATGCGAGCGTCGCTGGCATACTCTATTTTCACGGCATCCTGTGCGGTGAAGCTTGCCGCATTGGCCGCCCCTCCGGCACAGGTAGCCGCTATGGCCAGTATGGCCGGAAAAAATTGTCTGTAGTGCATTAAAATTCCCCCTTGGTGTTCCCCTTGAGCCGACCTTCAGGATTCAGGCGCGCATGCAGGCGGAAAACAGCTTATCCGCTGTGGCGCACACCTGCCCCAGAAAGACAGGTCCGACCCTCATCAAGTAGCGTGAAATTTACGGTTAGTCACGATCATAGGTTAGCTATTATAACATTGGTTATATGAATGGTATAAACCAAGACAAAATGCGCTTTAAACAGTGCCATCTAGTTGACGTGCAAGTAAATTTCCATGTAAAGTTTTAAGGCTAGGGATAGTGGTAAGAAGGGGGCTTTTTACCAAATTAGTATACATTTGGTTCGCAAATTTCCATTTGCGGCGAACCCCCACTGTTGTCTTGTGAAAAACAACTCAGGGAGGAGGCTTTTATGTCGGAGATGACAAAAAAAGCACTTATTGGCATGCTGATGACCTCAAGCGCACTTGCTTGCATGGCACCGGCTGCAAAGGCTCAGGAAGCAGGCGAAAGTGCCGACGCGGACGAAGAGCTGCAACTTGAAGAAATCTACGTTACCGCGCGTAAAAAGCGCGAACTTATTGTCGAAGTCCCGATGAACATTTCCACTGTTGGTTCCGTGGAGATCGAGAAGCGGAACCTCGTCAACAAGGAAGACATGTACCGGACGATTGCGGGTGCCGCGAGCCCGCGTGGATCGCTGATCCTGCGTGGCCTTTCGGGCAGTAACTCAACGGCGCCTGGTACCACGACCACATGGACCGACGGTATTCCATACAACTTCTCAAACCTGTTTGACGTTGAGCGGGTTGAAGTGCTGCGCGGTCCGCAGGGTACACTCTGGGGTTCAAACGCCATCGGCGGTACGGTGCAGGTAATCACCAAAAAGCCGAACCTTGATGAATTTGAAGGCATCGCGACGCTGCAGTTCGACCGCGAAAAGAACCGTCCGAGCACGGGCGTTCGTGCGTCGGCTGCCGTCAACTTCCCCATCATCGCCGGTGAACTTGCCCTTCGCGTTACCGGCTCTGTCGGCAATGTCGGTAAAAAGGTGCTCAACACCTATACCGGTGTGATCGGCGAGGATGAAGACCACTTCATCCGCTCGCAGTTGATGTGGTCGCCGAACCCTGAGACTCGCGTCACCTTGATGCACGTGAACGAGCGCATTTTCAACAGCGGCTTCACCGATGTCGATGCGAATTCGCCGACCTATTATTACGACGCAATCCTGTCGGCTAATCCGGATGCGCCATACGGCTATGACGTGGCGTTCGATTTCCCGAGCTGCCCGGAAGGCGCGAGCCGTACCGAGTGTTTCGGCGGTCAGTTGAACGGCCATGATCCGCTGTTCACCCAGTATATGCTGATGGATGATTTCACCCGCGACCGTCAGAACCTGTTTGCGCTCAATATCGAGAAGGACAATATCTTCCCGGGCGCAGACCTCACCTACTCGGGTTCTTACCGCCGCAACGACAACCTTGGCCGTCAGGGCTGGTGGTCACGTGCGGATGCAAACGACATGTTCCGGACCTGGATCATCGACGAATCCGAGGGTCGCCGCTGGACTCATGAGGTTCGCCTGCAGTCCAACAAGGAAGATGCTGCGTTCGACTGGACCATCGGTGCTTTCTATGACCAGAACGAGACGCTGCCTTCGGGTGACGTACAGTGGCAGTACCACGCGAGCGACAACCAGTCGCGTGCTATCGCGGCTTACCTGTGGGGTTCCTATTGGGGCCTTGGTGATCCGTCCGAAATCGGCCAGACGCTCTATGGCGACGATACCAAGAACTACAACTACACCATCCACAAATGGAAGAAGAAGGAACTCGCGTTCTTTGGTGAGCTTAGCTACACCTTCGACCTTGGCGATGCCGGTAGTGTGGAATTGACCGGTGGTCTTCGTTATTACGATCTGAAGGACGACCTGCACGATGAGGTTTCGGGTATCTGGATTGACCCCTATGACCTCACCAGCTCGGAAACCATCACCAATGACGGTGAGAACGGCACCCGTAAAAAGTTCAGCGTGAACTATATGCCGAATGAGACTCTCGGTATCTTCGCGATCTACTCGGAAGGTTATCGTCGGGGCGGCAACAACGGCCCGAACCCGCCAGCTGACTGTCTGAACGATGAAAACATCGGTTCCTATACCGACCGTTACGCGTCAGACAAGATCAAGAACTATGAGGTTGGTGTGAAAGGCGCGGTGTTTGACCGCCGTATGTCCTTCTCGTCCGCTGTGTACCAGATCGACTGGTCGGGCGTTCAGGCTGACGTTTACATGCCGTCTTGCGGCTTCTCCTATACCGCAAACGCGGCTTCGGCTCGCTCGCGCGGTTTCGAGTTCGAATCGACCACCCAGATCATGGACGGTTTGAACCTGCAGGTGAACGCGGCTTACACCAACTCGCAAATGACCTCTGATGTGCCGGCACTCGGTGCGGAAGACGGTGACGACATGACCATGGTGCCCAAGTACAACTTCTATGTCGCGCTCGATAAGGAGTTTGAGATCTGGGACAAGGAAGCGTCTGTGCGTCTCGAGATGCTGGGCTACGGCAAGTACAAGTCCCACTTCAACGTACGTGAGGACGACATTTCGCCAGCCTATGAGGTCGTTAACCTCAACGCGTCCTTTGGTGTGACCGATAATGCTCGCCTGAGCATCTTCGTGAACAACCTGCTCGACAAAGAGATCATCACCTACAAGCGTTCGCGCAGCCGGAGTGACTGGTCGGGCAACGCGCTCTGGTACACCTATGGCCAGGAACGCAATGTGACGATTCGTCTGGATGTGACCTTCTAAATTCATCCAGTCCGTTTTATGGTGGCAGGCCTTCGGGCCTGCCATTTTTTTCGGCCCCAATGATTACAGAGGGAACGCACGACATGGTGGACAAACAGGCGTTTTACAGGCAGGCCGCCGGGCTGGTGCAGGCGCGTGCCTTTGATGAGGCCAAGGCGCGCCTGACCGCTTTCCTGCGCGACCACCCGGACGACGAGATCGCGCGTTCCATCTACGGCAGTGCCTTGATGCATCAGGATAAAACTGCAGAAGCCCTCGAGGTTTTTGGGGAAAGTGCCGGGCGGTTCCCGTCTTCCTGGGCCGCGCGCGCCGACCTTGGTTTTGCTGCCCTCAAGGTAGGGGATGCCGCGCTTGCGACCACAAGTTTCGAGGCGGTCGTCGCGCTTAATCCCGATTTTTATCTCGGCTGGTGCAATCTTGAGCGGCTCTATTTTGCCAAGGGGGATTTCGCGGCCGCCACGACTGCCTGTGACCGGGCGGAGGCGCTTGACCCCCTTGATGCCGCGTACCAGGAAATCCGCCAGCTTATGCAGGCTGACCGCCGCGCCGATGCGGAGCAAGTTGCGCGGCGCATGCTGAAGCAGCAGCCGGGCCATCCACGCGCCAGCTTTTTCCTTGCCCACCTCGCGAGCACGGTTGGTGCCCATGAGGCGCGGCGCGATATCCTGCGCGCCAGCCTTCAGGAGCATCCGGCCAATATCATGCTCCGGCGCAGTCTGGTCGAGGGGCTTGAAGCCATGGGCTACTATGAGGAAGCGCTGGACGAAGCGCAGCTCCTTACAAGCATAAAACCCGACTTTACCGCCTATTGGCTCCTGAGCCGCATTTGTGGTCATGTCGCGGATTATGATGGCGCGCTTGAGGCAGCCGAGAAGGCTGCAGGTTTTCTGGAGGATGGCAGCGCGGAACTTGGCAAGGTGGACCTGCTCCGGGGCCACGCGCTTAAAATCCTTGGTCGCCGTGAGGAGTGTGAAAAGGCATATCGTGCCTGCATCGTCAACACGCCGGACAATGGCGCAGGCTGGTGGGGGCTCGCCGACCTCAAGAACTATCATTTTTCGGGTGCTGACAAGGCAGATATGGCCGCGCTTGCGAGCGATGCCAGCCTGCCAGACGCGCAGCGCTGCCAGGCGGCGTTTGCGCTCGCCCGTGCGTTCGAGAATGACAAGCAAGCCGCCGAGGCCATCGAATGGTACAAAACCGCGAACGCGCTTCGAACGGATGCCGTCTATGATCCCGCACAGCATACTGATTTTTACCGCCGCCTGAAAACAAGCTTCGGTACTGATTGCCTCAGGCGGCAGGCGTCGTCTGCCGCCCTTGACGGGCCAACGCCCATTTTTGTGCTTGGCATGCCGCGCGCGGGCTCGACCCTTATTGAACAGATGCTCGCAAGCCACAGCCGTATTGACGGAACAATGGAACTGCAGACGCTCATCCATCTTGAGCGCCGCATGCGCATTGAGGGCGGTCGGCGTTTTGGCAAACAGTTCCCTGAATCTGTTGCGGAGTTCAGCGAAGATGACCTGCGCCGGTTTGGTCAGATGTATCTGGATGAGACCGCGATCTACCGTGGCGACGGCGACTTTTTCATCGACAAGATGCCGCCGAACTTTGAGCGTATCGGCCTGATCCACAAGATATTGCCACACGCCATCATCATCGATGCCCGGCGCTACCCTATCGACTGTGGCTACAGCGCGTTCAAGCAACATTTTGCCGGCGGGCATGACTATAGCTACCAGCTCGAACATATCGGTCACTATTACAACTGCTACCTTGACCTGATGGACCACTGGCAGGCAGTGCTGCCGGGCAAGGTGCTGACGGTTCAGTATGAAGATACGGTCAGCGACACGGAGGCGGTGGTGCGGCGCATGCTGGACCATGTCGGGGTCGAATTCGAAGGGGCGTGCCTCGAGTTCTACAAGAACAAGCGCGCGGTCAAAACGGCGAGCAGCGAGCAGGTGCGCCAGCCCATCAACCGCAAGGGTGTCGGCGCGTGGGCCGATGTAGCTGGTGACATCCAGCCACTGTTCGAGAGCCTTGGTGAAACGACCCTCAAACGTTTCGAGAAATATGCACCGCAATAACTTGGGCGGGCGAGTGGTATGGTCGGTGGAAGCCCGGTAGCAAGCACCCTTGCCACCGGGCTATCTGTTATTCCGCGGCGCGTTTTTTCTTCAGGTCAAGATCATGGAAATCATAGGAGAAATCCGTCTGGGGCGAGACCGCTTTCATGGTCGCGCCGGTGACCGAGCCTTTTTGACCTGACGCCCTATGCCCATGTGAGCGCGTGGCTTGGGCGCATGCAGACGCTGCCAGCCTGGGCGCCAACCCATGAAGCGTTCATGGGTTGGTGCGCCGCAATGCAGAGCCCATCATTTGCCAGCGGGGTGCTTGAGAGCCCGGTGGTTTAACCATTGCACCGCTTCAGACGTAACAGTCGTGAGGGTCTCGCTGGGTACCACCACTCGTTCCCTACTTGGTAGTTATCAAAATATCCGCTATGCCTTGGGGTAAACCTTACCTAGCGGATATGTGATGTTTGAAGAACAGCGCCATCATCTGATCGACCGTATTTTGCAGGGCACGCCAACAGTCGTGATATGTTCTCCGCCCGGATTTCATAAAACGAGGCTTGCGCGGGCGGCTGGCCAAGGCATTGCATCATCGACCGGTTTGGCTTTGCGCTGGGTGGATGCGCTGGAACAGGCCCGGCATCCCGATGCAGCGGTCGAGATTCTGCTGTCGGGCAAGCCTCATGTGACCGTCGTCGATGGCAGTAGTGCACCTAATGGCGCAACGCTTGTCCAGGCGCTTGAAAGGCTCGGGAGCGCGGAGAACCACCAGCGGGTAATCCTTATCCTTCAGCAGATGCGGGACTTGCCGCTTGCAAGGCTCTCACTTTCCAATCCGCCGGACGTTATTGATGCACATCACCTCAGGTTACCGCCACAACAGAAAGACCGGTTCATCAGGCAATTTCTGCGCCCCAGCGTGCGGAGACGCATTGCCAATCTCGCCGGGGACTGGCCGATCGCGCTTGACCTGCTGACACAGTGGGCATCGTCCACAACCAGTGTGCCGGAAAGTTGGGCAGATTTTGACATCCTGCGGGATTGTGGCCTCGCCGATTTCATCATGCAGGAAGTGTTGCCGCTGTTCACAACGGAAGAGCTCGCGGCACTTTCGCGGGCCAGCCTTCTTGAGACACCGGACCTTGCTTTTCTCGCGTCACTCGATAGCGAACGGCCTGACGACCGGACACTCGCCGATGTTTCTTTCCGTCTGAAAGGCCTTGTGGACCGGGACGGCGACCGCATAACCGTTCAGCGCGCGCTGCGGGTTTACCTGCGTGAGACGCTTGATGTGCTCGACGGGAAAAGCCGGCCCGAAACGCTGATTTCGCTTGCCGACCACTGCTCGTCCGAAGGGCGCCTCGGCGAGGCGACTGCCCTGGCCCGCAGGGCGGGCCGACCAGAACGAATTCAAAACTACGCACAAAGCCATGGGGCACTCGGTGTCTGTATTGCGCACGGCGTCTCGGTGGTGAAAGACTTTGTCCAGAACTCAAGTGCGGACGTTATCGGGCGGTCCACGGTGCTCCGCATGATGGAATGTATTGTCCATATGAAGGCTGGCCGTATCAGGGTCGCGCAAAAGCTGTTCCAAGACCTTGCGGCAACGGTTGGCCCTGACGATCCGTTTGTGCGTGACCTGGAGATCGTGCGCGTGACGTTGATGGTCTACGGCTGCTCGCTGGAGCGCACCGGCGACCTTGAAATGCTGCGGAAAATGATTGCCGAACAGGCGGAGGATCCGGCGCTTGGCACTTTTCTCGCCACCTTGTCCTGCATTCTGAATTCGCAACGCGCCCGGTTTGACAGGGCTTTTGCCAACCTGATTGACGCGCGAACGCAGGCCAAAAAGGCAGCGTCCCGCTATAATCTCATGTTCCTGAACATGCACGAGGCCGCCATTTATCTGGCACAGGGCGAACTGAAGCAGGCGAGAAGCTGTGTCGCAGAAGCGCAGCGCCGCTGGAAAAACGAATTTCCGCACGACATCGGCGTTGAAACGGTTATCGCGGCCCTGAGTGCTGCGGTCGAATTTGAGGCCGGGCAATTGACCCGGGCACGCAATGCGGTACGGCGCTCCGCCTACCGTATGCCCGACGCAGAGGCGTGGTTCGATATTTATTTTGCGGCCTATGAGACCATGATCCGCCTTGACCAGGTTGAGCACGGCCTTGGCGCGACCCTCATCAGGGTCGAGGACGAAGCCCAGAAGCTGCGCGCGCAAGGCTTGCCGCGGGTTGCGGACCTCCTGGTTGCGATCGGCCTGTCCGTTGTGGGGGAAGCGCGGTTCAAAGGTGTTTCCGCCTCTGCCGTGGCGCATTGGAAGGTGCCTGAAATATCCGCAACCGCAAGCTGGCAGGAGCGGGAAGTGTTCACCCTTGCCAATGCCTATGCGCTTGAACAGCAGGGTCGTGTCGCGCAGGCTTTGCATCTTTTGAAGGCCGAGCGGGAGGTCGCGCGCGAACGCGGGCTGCGCCGCAGCTGCCTGCGCTACCTGCTTGCCGAGTTTTCCCTGACCGTTCTCGTGGGCCGTTCACCGCTTTCGGATAGCCTGCTCAGGGAGGCTATTTTGCTTGGCGCGCAATCCGGCATGCGCCAGATTTTCAGCGAATTCGGGTCAAATATCCTCGCAGACTCGGTGGCGGCGCTTCTTGAGGGTGCCGAGTTCAACGAAGCTGAAAGCCAGTTCGCACGGACAATCCTGAACCGCTTGCGGGAACGCAGAACCACAGGCCTGAGCAAGCTGTCGGCGCGGGAGCTGGAGGTTCTCCAGCTTCTTCAGGCCGGTGGCTCGGACAAGCATCTCGCGCGGCAACTGAATATTTCGGAGCACGGGATACGCTACCACCTGAAGAGCATCTTCAAGAAGCTGGACGTTCATGATCGCCTTGCTGCTGTTGCAGCGGGCAGAAAACTGGGCTTGATCTCGTAGAACTACTAATTTGAGTAGCTCTCAATCATATACAAGAAAATATTACCTACTAGGTAGAATACCGCACCTCCCTTTCGACCGTGTTGCGCTGTTTTTGTCCCCCACCTTAGGCTTCCATGAAATCCAAAGGGGAGACGCATGAGAATAGGCGTAGATGTTGGCGGCACGAATACGGATGCCGTGCTTTTGTCGGGAAAGACCGTGCTGGGCGCGGTCAAGCGGCCGACCAGTGAAGATGTCAGCTCCGGCATATGCGAGGCTATCAGCGCGCTGATCAGCGACTGTGATATTACGCCGGATGCCATTGATGCCGTCATGATCGGCACCACACATTTCACCAACGCATTTGTCCAGCGCCGCGACCTTGTCCCGGTTTATGCCATCCGTATCGGGTTCCCTGCCAGCAGGGGCATTCCGCCTTTCTCTTCCTGGCCCGATGACCTGAAGGCCGCCATAGAGGGTGGCTCCGCCATGGTTCCTGGCGGGTTCGAGTTCGATGGTCGGGAAATCTCGCCGTTCGATGAGGACGCCGTCGCCGACTGTGTGCAGGATGCGCGCAGCAAAGGCATCACACAAATTGCAGTGTCTTGCATTTTCAGCCAGTTGAATGCCGCCCATGAACAGCGCGCGGCAGAACTGATCGGCAAGCTCGCGCCGGAACTTGAGGTTTCCCTTTCGTCCGAGCTTGGCCGTGTCGGGCTCCTGGAGCGCGAAAATGCGGCCATCATGAATGCGAGCCTGAGGCCGCTTGCGCTCAAGATCGCGGCGGCGTTCAGGTCTGCACTGGCTGACCTTGGCATCATCGCTCCCTTCTTTGTCAGCCAGAATGACGGCACCCTGATGGGCGCGGACCATATGCAGCGCTATCCGGTGCTGACCTTTGCCGCAGGGCCGACAAACAGCCTTCGCGGCGCTGCGTGGTTGACAGGCGCCGATGACGCCATTGTGGTCGATATCGGCGGCACCACCTCGGATATCGGGGTGCTGGTTTCAAGTTTCCCGCGCCAGTCAACGGTGCATGTGGATGTGGGCGGTGTGCGTACCAACTTCAGAATGCCGGATATCCTCTCGATTGGCCTCGGGGGAGGTAGCGTGGTGCGCGCCGGCGAGAAGGGAATCTCCGTCGGGCCGGATTCGGTCGGCTTTCGGCTGCGTAGCGAAGCCCTGATTTTCGGCGGCCATACACTCACGGCCAGTGATATTGCGGTGGCGAGCGGCCATGCGGAATTTGGTGATGCCAGCATGGTCAGCGGGCTCTCGTCCGATCTTGTCTGCAATGCGCGCGCCGCCATCACGTCCCTGCTCGCCGACGCAATAGACCGGATGAAAACGGCGCCCGGGGATATCCCCATGATCCTCGTGGGTGGTGGGTCTGTGCTCGTGTCTGAAAAACCCAACGGGGTGTCGAAAATGATGTGCCCGGACCATGCCGGTGTTGCCAATGCCATTGGCGCGGCAATCGGGCAGGTCAGCGGTGAGGTTGACCGGATCTACAGCCTTGTTGATGCAGAGAGCCGGGAGGCAGCCCTGAAGGACGCAAAAGCACAGGCCATTGCCCAAGCTGTTGCCGCCGGTGCCAGCGAAGGCACGGTTGAGGTCGTGAATATTGAGACGGTCCCGCTGCAATACCTGCCCGGTGGTGCGACGCGCATCGTATGCCGCGCTGTCGGTGATCTGGCCATGAAGGAGAGTGAATAATGGTAAGGCACATCACACTCGACAATATCGAGCATCTTGCCATCGGCTCCTCTTTCCTTGGGACCGGCGGTGGGGGTGACCCCTATCTTGGCTCGATCATGTGCCGGGAAGCGATCGCGCGCCACGGCCCTGTACCCATCCTGTCGGTGGAGGACATCCGCGATGAAGACAATATTTTCATCGCAGCCGCCCTCGGCGCGCCAACGGTCATGATCGAGAAGCTCTTCTCGATCGAGGATCAGCACCGCGCGGTCGAGGCACTGGAGCGTTACCTCGGGCGGGAAGCAACGGCGGTTATCTCGGCGGAAATCGGCGGCTGCAATTCGATGATGCCGGTGGCTTATGCTGCCATGCGCGGGCTTCCCATCATTGACGGCGACGGCATGGGCCGCGCTTTTCCCGCGCTGCAGATGACGAGCTTCAATATTGAGGGCGTCGCCTGTGCGCCGCTGACCATCGCGGACGAGCACGGCAACTCCGCGCTGTTCCAGACCACAACCGGCCTCAAGGCCGAGGAACTTTCCCGCCCCGTCGCGGCGGCCATGGGTGCCAGTGTTTGTATGTCCTGCTACGCCATGACCGGGGTGGAGGCGCGCCGCGCCACCGTTGCAAAAACGCTGTCAGGTGCCATCAAGATCGGTGAAGCTATCGCGGATACCAGCAGCACGAGCCATCCGGTTGATCGCCTGGTGGCCGCCCTGCGGGCCCATGAATATTATTCGGACGCAGCGGTGCTGTTCAAAGGCAAGATCACGGGGCTTGAGCGTGATACCACCAAGGGCTGGGTGTTCGGCAACTGCACGATCTCCGAGATGAACGGGCCAAGTAAAGCCGAGCTCAAGTTCCAGAATGAAAACCTGCTGGTGACGGTTGACGGCGAATTGCGCTGCATCGTGCCGGACCTTGTTACGATCGTCGATGCAGAAACCGCCCACGCAATCCCGACAGAGCGGCTGGCGTTTGGTCAGAGGGTCGCCGTTGTCGGCTGCAGTGCACCGCCTATTCTTACGACACAGCGCGCGCTTGATGTGGTTGGCCCGAAATGTTTCGGTCTTACGCAAGACTACGCGCCGATCGCAACCCTGATAAAGGACCTTGCCTAATGCATATACATCTTGTCACGCCCATCACGACCCAGGGTATCCGCACGCTTGATGACGTCGCACCGCTCATGAGTGAAGAACTCAAGATCACGCAGTCCCTAATCGAAATGGGGCCGGCGTCGATTGAATGTGAATTTGATGAAGCGCTCGCGGTGCCCGGTGTTGTTGTCGAGGCGATCAAGGCCGAGCGCGCGGGCGCGGATGCCATCATCATTGACTGCATGGGAGACCCGGGTCTCAAGGCCGCGCGCGAGGTGGTTTCCATCCCCGTGCTGGGGCCTGCCGACGCATCCATGCATCTTGCGGCCATGCTGGCTCACCACTTCAGCGTGGTGACGGTTCTCGAATCCGTCGTGCCGATGATCGAAAATCTCGCCAAGGTATACGGGGTCAGCGAAAAGCTGGCTTCCGTGCGTGTCATCGACATTCCGGTGCTGGAACTTGAAGCCGCGCCGGAGCGCCTGACGTCTGAGCTGTCGCAAGCATCGCTCGCGGCAGTGGAAGAAGACGGCGCCCATGCCATCGTCCTCGGCTGCACCGGCTTTCTGGGTTGCGCGGAAGCGGTTGACGCGGCGCTCAAGGCCAAAGGCTACGACCTGCCGGTGATCGACCCCATTCCGGCAACCGTTTGTGTTGCCGCAGCGGTCGTGCGCGCCGGGCTCAGGCATAGCAAACGCACCTACGGGACACCGCGGGCAAAAAACATCGACGGTTTCGATATTCCGAACTTCCGGTAGGGGCAGGGGGAACACATGAAGGGGAAACACCATGAATACCATCAGTAATGCCAGAATAAAGGCGCTGTTGATCAGCACCGCCGTGCTTGTGCCTGCGCAGGCCCACGCACAAACCGAGGGCGCGGCGGAGCAGGCATCCGACCTGTCCTCAAGCGTCATGCTGGAGGAAATCATTGTCACTGCGCAAAAGCGCGCGCAACGGTTTGAGGATGTTGGCCTGACTGTCAATGTCGTGACGGGGAGCGAGCTTAAATCAAGCGGCACGGAATCGATCGTTGATCTCGGCGGTATTACGCCGAACGTGCAGATCAAGAATGTGCTTGCGAACAGCATCACCAATGTCAGCATCCGTGGTATTGGCCTCAATGACTATGCGGTCAATAACAACCCGGCTGCGGGCATCTATGTCGACAATGTGTATCTTGTCTCGCCCGCCATGCTCGGGTTCAGCTTTTTTGATATCGACCGGGTCGAGGTCCTGAAGGGACCGCAGGGTGACCTTTATGGCCGTAACACCACGGCTGGAGCCATCAATATCATCAGCCGCAAACCATCCGACGAAACAGACGTGATGCTTGAGGCTGGATATGCCAACTATGACAACTGGCATTTCGAGGGTGCTGTGGGGGGTGCGCTGTCCTCGAACCTGACGGCGCGTTTTGCGCTCCAGACCGTGCAGCAGGCGTCCGGTTGGCAGACCAACTATGTCACCGGTGAGCGGATCGGCAAGGTTGACCGCACCAATGCGCGCCTGCAGATGGAATATAAACCCAGCGACAGCCTGGATATTTTGCTCAGCGCTCACAAGGGCTACGACCGGTCTGATGTTGCGCTCTACAAGGCGAACAACGCCCTGACGACGGAAGAAGACCCATATGCCGCTGATGCGCGTGTGGCTGGTGCCGGCAATGACCCGCATATGGAACTTGATTCGAGCGGGCTCGCGGTCACGGTCAACTGGTCGTTGACGCCGGAAGTGTCCATGACCTCGATCAGCGCATATGAGGAGTTCAGCCGTATCCATGTCGAGGATACAGACGGCAGCTCGTTTTCCTATCTCGACGCCACTTATGACAATGATGTCCGCCAGTATTCCCAGGAGCTGCGTTTCAACTATAGCGCCGAGGACCTCGAGCTGATCGGCGGCGGTTTTTATTCCTATGACAAGGTCCAGACACGGGACGAATTCTATTCGCCCGATCTGTTGCCGCTTCTGGGGCTTACCGGCCTTGATATCATTGGCAACAGTTACCGTCAGCGGACCGACGCTTACGCTGCCTTCATGCATGCCGAGTGGACGTTTGCACCCAGGCTCACTCTGATCGGTGGGCTCCGATATACGCATGAAAACAAGGTGTTCGACGAAGCCACCACCTTCCTTTGCGCGGCAGGAGCCTGCAGCAACGTGTTCGCGCCTGTCGCCAACGACTATTCCACGTCGAACGTGTCTGGCAAGATTGGCCTCAACTACAAGCTGGCGGAGCAGACGCTGATATACGCCAATATCAGCCGCGGTTTCAAATCCGGCGGGTTTCAGGGGCAGTTGACCTTTGACCCAAGTGTGCTGCAACCCTTCGATGACGAAAAGCTGACAGCCTATGAACTGGGCGTGAAAAGCAGGCCGATGCCGAACCTGCAGCTCAATGCGTCGGTGTTCCACTATGACTATAGCGATATGCAGATTTACGGCCCGCTGTTTGACTCCCCCGTTGGTGTCCTGTTTGGCATCGCCAACGTGGGTGACGCCCGGGTGACGGGGGCCGAGGCTGATATCTGGTGGCGGCCGGTTGCCGGTCTCGACCTGCGCTTTGGTATCGGCACCATTGATACCGAGGTGACAAAATCCATCGTGGCGGGCGTAACCGAGGGCAGCGTGTTGCCGAACGCGCCAAAACTTACGCTCAATGGCCTCGTGCGGTACAACTGGGACGTATCCGACGATATGACGGCGGATTTCACCCTCTCCGGGAAGTATCAGAGCAAGGTCCGTTTCGATATTGTGCGCTTGCCGACCGAGGCGATGGAAGACGGCTATTTTACTGGCAATGCCGAATTTGGCCTGTCGTTCGGGGAGCAGTGGCGGTTGTCGGTCTGGGGCAAGAACATCTTCAACAAGCTGTTCCGCACACAGGCCCTGAACACCAGCGTCGGCTGGACCGAGCATTACGGTGCCGCGCGAACCTTCGGGGTCAATCTGTCCTACAAAATGTAGAAGCATTTGGCGGCACGAATGGCACCGGCGTCGGCCGCCGCGTCGCAAAAAAAAGGCGCAGCTCTTTCGGAGCTACGCCTTGATGCTTTCAGGGATGCGTGTCGCCGCTATTTTCTTGGGTCGCGCCCGGTGTATTTCTCAAGGCTGAATTCGTCGGCAATCCGCTGCCATGGCACCAGCTTGAAGTTCTGCTTTTCATCCGGCGCGATGTTGCGGCCGTCCTGTGCGACGAACACACCGTAGGGGAACTGGGCCCCGAGCGGGGTGCTGATGATATCAAGCCCGTCCGTTTCCGAAGAGCCGTCGATCCCGGCATCGCTATCCGCAATCACGCGGTAGGAGCCGATGTAGGCATGCGGTGCTTCGCGGTCAAAGAGCGCATAGCTGTTGTTGCCCTGGCTTGAGAGCACGATATAGCCCTTTGTGCCTTCGCCGTAGTAGATCGATACACCTTCAAGGTCGTCCTTGAGCGCCGGGTTCATCCGCGGGTCGGTGATTTTCTCACGCGCGTCACCATCGGCCGGTTCGGCACCATATTTCCACAGCGCGACGTCTTCCTCGGCTACAAACAGCGCGCCGGTGTCATCATCCGCGGTGCAGCCCTCGGCCGTGCTACCGACTTCAAACTCGCGCACCTGTGTGGTTTTCATGCGGCCGGATGTGCCGTCTTCCAGTTTCCACTGGCGCACGAGGCCGTCTTTCTCGTTGATAAAGACATAGGTGCTGCCGTCTTTCGGGCTCTGGTAAAGGCAGAGGCCGTAGGGGTCCGGCATATTGGTCGGCTGCACACCGTCCGCGATGTCAGTCATCATGCCGGTGGCATCGTCAATCTCGAAGATGTCGATGCTTTCATGGGTGCGGTTGCTGGCAACAGCGATGGTGGCCGTGCGGTCGCCCAGCTTAACGCCGTAGCGCACATCCACGTTGTTCACGCGGCCGACCTCCAGATACTGATGCACCTTGCCGTCAAGCGTGTAGCTATAAAGCCCGCCCTGTTTGTTGGTGCCGATGATCAGGCTTTTGGCAGGGTCCGTCGGGTGTACCCAGATGGCCGGGTCATCCGCCGCGTCACCGCCGTCCGCCACCGGTGCGGTCTCAAGGCTTGGCTTGACGAGCGCGAATTTCGCCGTCGGGTCCTCGCCTTCTGATGCTTTCAGCTTGCTGAAACCAAAGGCATCTGCAATCGTCGTCATGCTCACAAGTTTGAAGTTGGTGGCGTCGTCGCCATTGTCTTCATCCGCGAGCGCAAGATAACCGCCACCGGCGGACAGCGCACCGGCGTTATCCACACCGTCCACACTGCCCGCAGCTTTAAAGCTGGTCTGGCCGATGAAACGGTGGTCATCCTCAACGTCATAAAGGTTGATCATGCTGCTTTCGACATCGGAGGCGAACAGCACGGTCTGGCCAGCAGCTGTGTGGTGAAGTGCAAGGCCACCCACTTCGCCGGTGAAGTGGCCGAATTTCACCACGTCAATCAGCTCTGGCACCGTGTCGGCCTCAACGTCCGCGTCAAAGCGCCAGACACCGACGGCTTCTTCGGTCACATAAAGATTGTTGCGCTTGCTGTCCGCGACACAGAATTTCGGTTCTGAACCCACTTGCAGTTTGCGGGTGAGCCGGCTTTTCAAGGTGCCATCGGCGGCTTTGGTGATGGCCCACTGTTCAATCTGGCCGCTGCTGGTGAGCAGGAAGGCGTAGCTTTCGCCGTCAAGCGGGCTCGTGTAGGCGCACATGCCCTCGAGAAGCGCGTCCGTTTTCACAATAGCTTGCTGGGTGGGCACAAGCGCGCCGTCCCGCACCACAAAGCCGTTCACTTGGCTTACCGATGTATCAAGCGCGAGTGCGAGCGGACCGTCCCCGTCACCATAACGGCCGATCAGGCTGATAGCTTCAATCTCGCCGCCGCCCGCATGGCCAAGGGTCTGGCCGTCCGGGCCATAAAGCTCAAGGCCGTCTTCAATCGCGCCGATGATATAGCCACCGCTCCCGGGCCACGCCACGGCCGCAGCTGCGCTATCCGATGCGCTGGGCGTGGTTTCCATGGCGACGGCGAGGCTTTGGCCTGCCGGTTTCCCTGACGCCCGTTGTTCTGACGCTGGTTGTTCTTTTGACTGGTCGTCACCCGGCGTGCAGGCGGCGAGGCCGATGGCGACAACAGCCATAATCTGGCGGTTCATTTTCATGAGTGCCTCTCCCTAAATTGGCTTCCCTCTTGCCAAGATATGCGTTCTATTCCGCCGGTTTCAAGACAAAAAAGAGGAAAAATTTCATTTATGTTGAAAAAAAGAATATAAATTCTATAATGCAATGAACGGAAGGGCGTTCCTAAGCAGTTGGGATGGTCGTTATCCGAGGGAAGGAACATGCTGCCTCTTATAGGTCTGGGGTGGCTGTTGGAGATACTGCAAAACGAATCCATAGTGGGAACCTGGGGAGGTTTTTATGACATACGCATTACAAAGGCGCAGACTTTTGTGCTCCTGTATGCTTTTGGCGCTTGCGCCAGCTGCGTACGCACAGGAAGCAGATACCAGCAATACCGACACCAACAAGGACATCAGCCTTGAGGAGATTGTGGTCACCGGCCAGATCGTTACCCGGAACCGTACGTCGTCGGTTGCGCCTGAGCTGACGTACGATACCGAGTTTTTCCAGAAGTTTGAGCCTATTTCGGCGGGTGACATGCTCAAGCGTGTGCCCGGTGTGGCGTTCACAAGCGACATTGGTGAATATGACGCACCGCAAATGCGCGGCATGGCCAACGGCTTCACGCAGGTGCTGATCAATGGCCGTCCCGTTCCCGGGGCGGGCAATGACCGCACCGTGCTGGTGGACCGTATCCCGGCTGAAATTATTGAACGTATCGAGATTATCCGTAGCCCCGGCGCCGATATTGACAGCCAGGGTGTGGGCGGCACCATCAACATCATCCTGAAAGAAGGCACGACACTGCCGGAAGGGGGGTCGGTGCGGGCAAGCGCGCTTTATTCCGCCAAGGACAAGGAACTGCGCGGCGCGGGCGCGGTATCTTACGCGGGGCGCAGCGACAATGACCGCATGTTCTATTCGGTTACCGCCAACATCCAGCAGCGCTTCAACGCCAAGAAATTTGTGGAAGAGAAAATCGTCGCTGGCGATTTCCCGAACTCCGTTGACGGGCGGGATCTGTTCGCGCCGGACGATTTCAATGCGTCCGTGGCCGACGGCCGCGCGACACAGCTTGATAGCCGGGAGAATCTGGACATTTCGCTGAACGCCGACGTTACCTTCAAAGTTGGTGACGAAGGTGAATTCCGCCTCGACGGCTTTTTTATCGACACCAACCGTGACGAGCGTGAAGACGGTAGCGAGTGGGAACGTGATGACGGTGTTCTGGTCGGCGACAAGGTGACGACGCAGGATACGGAAATCCGCCAGAAAAGTTATGGCCTGAGCGGGCTTTATGAAGGCCGCATGTCAGACGTGACCAGCTTTGACGCCATGGTGCGGTACAGCCGGTTCGACAACACGGAAGACCAGTACGACCGCGAGTTCGATTTTGACGACGGCGAAGAAAGCCTTGATGATCGTGAGCGCGAACTGGTGACGAGCGTGGACAAGGAATTTGCTGCTGACTTTGGCCTCAAGCATGAGTTTGAGGGCATGACGCTCAAATACGGCGCGGCGACCAAATTCAAGAAGCGCGATTATGGCCTCACGCTCATGGAAGCGGATGATGACGGCAATCTTGAGGTCGACAGCGACAGCATGTTTGCGGTCAAGGAAAACCGCTATGACGCCTTTCTTGTGAGCGAGTGGGAGCTCGGGATCGGCACAACGATTGAGGCGGGTGCACGGCTTGAGCACACGAAAACCAACGTGAATGCGATTGGTGCCGGTGAAACGTCAAACTCCGTCACGCTGCTCAATCCCTCACTGCACTTCCAGCAGGATGTGGGCGAGAAGGGCCAATTGCGCCTCAGCGTGGCGCGCACCGTCAGGCGGCCGACCTTTGACCAGCTTGTACCAGCAGAACTTTCGGACGAGCCGGACGATGACGATGTCACCATCGGTAACCCGGACCTCGCGATGGAGAAATCCTGGGGTCTTGATGTGGGCTATGAACACACCTTGCCCGCGAACGGTATCCTTGGCCTCAACTTCTTCTACCGCAAGGTTTCCGACCTGTCGCAACTCGTGCGCATCGGTGACACCGAAGACGGTGGGCTTTATAGCTACGACAACGTGGGCGGCGGCAAGACCTACGGGGTTGAGCTGGACATCAGTACACCGCTTGTGTTCCTCGGCCTTGATGAAACGGGTTTCTTCGCCAACTACACCCGCATCTGGTCCAGCCGGTATGACGAGTTTCTGCAACAGGACGTGCGGTTCAATCACCAGCCGAAATATGTCTACAACTTCGGTGTGACACAGAACTTCCCAAGCATTGAGGCCACAACCGGCTTCAGCTACCAGAAACAGGGCCTCGCGCGCAGTGTGTTCTATGCAGAGATCGAGGACCAGTATTATGGCGGCAACCTTGAGCTCTTTGTCGAGAAGCGCTTTGACTTCGGCCTTGTGCTGCGCCTCACGGCCAACAACGTGCTGAACGCGGAAAGCAACCAGGCGGAACGCAACTTCGACAGCCTCGATGATATGCGCGCCGGCATCGTGGACGAGTTTGAAGTGGAGCGGGAAAAGTCGACCCGCGTCTTCCTTCTGACCGCGCGGTATAATTTCTGAGATACTCCCTTCCAAATGTGCTTTGGGGCATAATTCGGAAACTTTGGGCCGGTTCGCCGGCCCGTTTTTTTTGAGCCGGTCATCTCGCGTAAAAACGCGTAAAAAAAAGACCGGCACCAAGCGGTACCGGTCTCTCGTCATGTTTGCCTTAGCGACTTAAAGCGCGACAGTAATGCCTTCGCGGAAAGATTTTGCCGCCGCTTCCGCGAGGATCAGCGCCTTGTGTCCGTCTTCGCCGGTTGTCAGTGGCGCGGTGCGGCCGTCCAGAATATCGCGGAAGTGTGCCGCTTCCCGCTCGTACGCCTGTGCGTAACGCTCAAGGAAGAAATGCTGGATCTTGTCGTCCCGTTCGCCTGCGCCGGTGTTCAGCCGCACGCTACTCTCCAGCCGGTTGCCCGCGCTGACCATGCCGCCGCTGCCGTGCACCTCAATGCGCTGGTCGTAGCCATATACCGCGCGGCGGCTATTGGATATCTGGCACAGTTTGCCAGATGCCGTCCGCAGCATGACCATGGCGCTGTCCACGTCACCCGCGGTGGCGATATCGGGGTCAACAAGGCAACTGGCCTGTGCGGTGACATGGGTCGGCTCCTCACCCAGTAACCAGCGCGCCATATCAAGGTCATGGATCATCATGTCCTTGAACAACCCGCCGCTTGTTTTGATGTAGGACACTGGCGGCGGGCCGGGGTCACGGCTGGTGATTTGCACCATTTCCACCCGGCCGACGCTGCCGTCGTCGATTCGCGCCTTGAGCGCGGCGAAATCCGGGTCATAACGGCGGTTGAAACCGAGGAGAAGCGGCGTGGCCGCATCTTTTGCCTTCGCAATCGCTTGCGCTGTGCGCGTGAGGTCAAGGTCGACCGGCTTCTCGCAGAAAATGGCTTTGCCGGCAGCGGCTGCCCGCTCAATCAGGTCGGCGTGGGTGTTGGTGGCGCTTGCGATCACCACACCCTGCACGGCCTTGTCCGCCAGCGCGGTATCAAGGTCCGTGACCGCCGCACCCAGCTCATCCGCGAGGCTTTTCGCGGCATCTGTCACAGGGTCCACGACATATTTGAGCGCGAGGCCCGGTGTCGCCGCGAGATTGCCCGCGTGAATGCGCCCGATGCGGCCCGCGCCGATCAGGCAAATACCATGGGTCATGTTGGTTTCCCTCCCAAAAATTTCCAAAACAGAATTAAAATTCTTGACCTATTGTTAAAATAGAATAAATATTTCTTTCCGTAAATGGTAATTACATACCAAGGTCATTTTGCGCAGCAATATGTGCGTCAGTCTACCGGGGAGGAGCTCATGTTTGAGCATATCACGAACCACAGGGGTGGTTTCGCGATGGGTTATACCACCATCACGGACCATGCAGACGTAAACGAGCCAACAGGCATTGGCGTTTCGGTCTGGCGATTCCGGGCTGGCGAAAGCACGACTGTGCATTTTGAAAACGAATCCGCCTGGCTCCTGATGGACGGCAAGGTCACCCTTGGCGTGGACGGCAAGCTGTTCCGCTGGTCTCGCGCCTCGCTATTTGACGAGCATCCGTCCTGCATCCACGGCGCGAAGGGCGTGACGGTGGAAATCACCGCTGAAAGCGATGCCGAGTTCACCATCTACCAGTGTGACAACGAAGCAAAATTCCCGACTGAGATTTATGAGCCGGACGCTGGTGTGGACGAGCCGCGCGGCAAGGGCCAGGTTGGCGGCACATGCCTTCGTTTTGTACGCACCATTTTTGACGACACCAATTCCTCGCCCGAGGCCCAGCTTGTGCTCGGTGAAGTGATCACCATGCCGGGCAAATGGTCGTCCTATCCGCCGCACCACCATGCCCAACCGGAGATTTATCATTACCGCTTCACCGACCCGCGCGGTTGGGGGCATGGCGAGCTGGATGATGATGTGCTCAAGATCCGCCCTAATGACAGCGTGCGCATCATGGATGAGAAAACCCATGCGCAGGTCGCTGCGCCCGGCTACGGCATGTATTACGCCTGGGTGATCCGCCACCTGCCGGACAGCCGCTACGGCATCCCGCACTTTGTTGAAGAACATGCCTGGACCATGGAACAGGACGCCGATTTCTGGCAACCCAAAGGGATCACTCTATGACCACGGGCAAACCCCTTGATGTGATCTGCATGGGCCGCGCGGGCGTCGACCTCTATGGCGAGCAGATCGGCGGCCTTCTGGAGGACATGGGCAGCTTTGCCAAATATATCGGCGGCTGCCCGGCCAATATTGCTGTCGGCACCGCGCGCATGGGGCTTAAAAGTTCGCTCCTCAGCCGCGTGGGGGACGAGCATATGGGCCGTTTCATCAGAGGCACGCTTGAGGCAGAGGGCGTGGACGTAAGCCACCTGAAGACCGACAAGGAACGGCTGACGGCGCTTGTCTTCCTCGGTATTCGTGACCGGGAAACCTTCCCGCTGATTTTCTACCGTGAAAACTGTGCCGACATGGCGCTCTCGGAAGATGATTTTGACGCGGCCTTCATCGCCTCCGCGAAGGCGCTGGTGGTCACCGGTACGCACCTCTCAAAGTCCGGTGTGCGCAAGGCCAGTTTCAAGGCAGCAGAATACGCGCGCGCCTCGGGCACCAAAGTGGTGTTCGATATCGATTACCGCCCGGTGCTGTGGGGCCTGACGGACCTGGGGCAGGGCGAGGAACGGTTCGTGGCAAATGCGGATGTGAGCCGGAGCGTGGCAGAAATGCTGCCTTACTGTGACCTCATCGTCGGCACGGAAGAGGAATTCCATATTGCTGGCGGTTCCACGGATACCATCACAGCGCTGAAGGCAATCCGCGAAAAAACGGCAGCCACACTTGTGCTGAAGCTCGGCCCTCAGGGCTGCACGGTGTTTGAAGGTGCAATACCGGAAACGCTCGCGGACAATCCTGTTCACGCCGGTTTCCCGGTTGAGGTGTTTAACGTGCTGGGTGCGGGTGATGCATTCATGTCAGGCCTGCTGCGTGGGTATATTGGTGGGCTTGGTTGGGAAGAGAGCTGCCGCCTCGCGAACGCGTCTGGTGCGCTTGTGGTCTCGCGCCACGGCTGCGCGCCCGCGATCCCGAGTTATGAGGAAGTGCGTTATTTCATGGCCCACGGCAGCCCACACAGAAGTGTGCGGCATGACGCGGGGCTGGAGCAGCTTCACTGGTCCACCACCCGCCACCGGGATTTCCCCGAAGTGCTGGCGTTTGCCTTCGATCACCGCAAGCAGCTTGAGGATATGGCGTCAGAATCGGGCCAGGGCCGGGAGAGCATTGAGGACTTCAAATCCCTGTGCTACCGCGCGTTCGCCGAGGCAAAAAAAACCTATAAGGGACGGGGCCTCGGCATTCTTTGTGATGGTCGGCTCGGGCAGGATGCCCTTGATGCGGCCAGCGGCACCGGTATCTGGATCGGCCGACCGATTGAGTTCCCGGGTTCGCGCCCGCTCGCGTTCGAGGGGGGTGATAGCTTGCTCGCGACGCTCCGTGAATGGCCGCAGGAACACTGTGTCAAATGCCTCGTGTTCTATCACCCGGACGACACGGAGGAGATGCGCGCAGCGCAAGAACGCGAACTTCTGCGATTGAGTGCGGCCGCACGCGCCAGTCGCCATGAGCTGCTGGTGGAAGTGATTCCGCCCGCCTCGATGGCGCGGGATGACCATACTGTCTGCACCGTGATTGACCGGCTGTATGATATCGGCATCTACCCGGACTGGTGGAAACTGCCAACCCCGCTTTCGGAGGCTGAATGGCAACTGCTGTCGAGCTCTGTTGAAAGCCGGGACGCACACTGCCGGGGCATCGTGCTTCTGGGCCTTGATGCGCCCGAGGAAGATGTGATGGCCGCGATTGAGAATGCAGCGCACCATAAAATCTGTAAGGGCTTCGCGGTTGGGCGTACCATTTTTGGCGAAGTGGCGCGGGCGTGGTTTGCGGGCAGCATGAATGACGGGCAAGCGGTGGTCGAGATGGCATCGCGTTACGCCCGCCTTGTCGACTGCTGGATCAAGGCACGGGAAGGCGCCGCGCCGGCTGGAAAGGTCAGTGCATGAATACGGTTCGTTTGACGGCAGGGCAGGCGCTCGCGCGCTATCTGGCTGCACAGTTTGTGGCGGTGGACGGGGATGAGGTTCCGCTGTTCGCCGGTGTGTTCGCCATCTTTGGTCACGGCAATGTGGCGGGATTCGGTGAAGCGCTGGCGCAGGTGCAGGACAGCCTGCCCACCTTCCGCGCACATAATGAGCAAGCCATGGCCCACACCGCGATCGCGTTTGCGAAAGCCACTCGTCGCCGCCGCATGATGGTCTGCACCACCTCGGTTGGCCCGGGGGCGACAAATATGGTGACGGCGGCGGCGCTCGCGCATGTGAACCGCCTGCCGGTTTTGTTCCTGCCCGGCGATACTTTCGCGAACCGGCGGCCAGACCCCGTGCTGCAGCAGGTGGAGAACCCGGTGAGCCCGCTTGAGGTGGCGAACGATTGTTTCCGCCCGGTCAGCCGATATTTTGACCGCATCACAAGGCCGGAGCAGCTTGTCACCAGCCTCACGCAGGCGATGCGTGTGCTGACCTGTCCTGCGGACTGCGGGCCAGTGACCATCTGCTTGCCGCAGGATGTGCAGGCAGAGGCGTATGACTACCCGGCTGCCATGTTCGAACGCCAGGTGCACCGCCTGCGCCGGCAGGAGCCGGACGCGTTCGAGTTTGAACGTGCGCTCGAGCTGCTGAAGGCGGCGAAAGCCCCGCTTATCATCGCTGGTGGCGGTGTGCGCTATAGCGGTGCGGATGATGCGCTTGCGGCCTTCGCCTCCCACACCGGTATTCCGGTCGCGGAAACGCAGGGCGGCAAGGGCAGCCTCTCGTGGTCGCACGAGATGAATGTGGGCGGCATTGGCGTGACCGGTTCAAAAGGTGCGAACGAACTGGCCGCTGAGGCTGATGTCATACTCGCTGTCGGTACCCGCCTCGCCGATTTCACCACCGGCTCGCGCTCGGTGTTCCAGAACCCGGACGCGCGCATCATTGGCCTCAATGTTGCGGCGTTTGACGCGGTCAAACACCGCAGCGTGCCGCTGGTGGGTGACGCGAAACTGACGCTGGAAAAACTCACCGCCAGCCTGCCCGCGAGCGAAGGCCAGCGCGCGGTCGCGGCCGCCAAGCGGCAGGAATGGGAAGACATCACCTTGCAGGTTACCACACCGGATACCCGCCCGTTGCCATCCGACGCGCAAATGTTGGGCGCACTTCACCGTGCGACGGATGCGCGCGACGTTATTGTTGCCGCAGCGGGCGGGTTACCGGGGGAACTGCACAAGCTGTGGCAGGTCAAGGCACCCGGCACCTATCACCTTGAATACGGCTTCAGCTGCATGGGCTATGAGATCGCGGGCGGGCTCGGCGTCAAGATGGCGACCTATGGCTGCGACGTGTTTGTGCTCGTTGGTGACGGCTCGTACCTCATGATGAATTCGGAGCTTTCGACCTCCATCCTCATGGGCCAGAAGCTGATTGTGGTGCTGGTGGATAATGGCGGCTACGGCTGCATCAACCGCCTGCAGGGCGGTACCACGGCCAAGTCCTTCAATAACCTTTTCGAGCACGGCACACGCATTGACGGCGAACGCCCGTTCATTGACTTTGTCGCGCACGCGCGCTCCCTCGGCGCGCTATCCGAGAAGGTTACGAATATTGCTGACTTTGGCGGTGCGGTCCGGCGCGCGAAGGCGGCGGATAAAACCAGCGTCATCGTGATTGATGCCGATCCCGCGATCAGCACCGATGAGGGCGGGCACTGGTGGGATGTGCCGGTTGTTGAACAGTCTGATAGCGCGGGGGCGGAAGGCCGCCTGAGCGCCTACCAAGAGATGAAAAGAAAGCAAAAAATAGATGGCTGACAAGGTTCGTATCGGTACCAACCCGATTGCGTGGTCCAATGATGATATGCGGGAACTGGGCGGCGAAACACCGCTTGTGGTGTGCCTCAGCGAGGCAGTGGCGGCAGGCTATCAGGGTATTGAGCTTGGCCACAAATTCCCCCGTGACGCCGCGACGCTCACCCCCATTCTGGAGCGGCAGGGCATCAGCCTGATTTCAGGCTGGTATTCGTCCGAGCTTCTGAGCAGGTCCGTTGAGGATGAGATCAAGGCGCTGGAGCCGCACCTGTCGCTCCTGACCGCGATGGGCTGCGACGTTGTGGTGTGGGCCGAGACAACGGGCTGTGTGCATGGCACGCCGGGTGCTAAGCTCTCTGGCCGTCCGGTGATTGATGAAGCTGATTGGCCGAAGTTTTGTGCTCGCCTGTCCGAGATCGCGGCGCATGTGAAAGGCCGTGGCCTCACGCTCGCCTACCACCACCATATGGGCACGGTGATCGAGAGTGAAGCCGAGATTGACCGCATGATGGAAGGCACCACGGATGATGTGTGCCTGCTCCTTGATACCGGCCACCTGACCTTTGCGGGTGGTGACCCGCTTGCCGTTGCCAAACGCTATGCGGGCCGTATTGCCCATGTGCACTGCAAGGATGTGCGGCTTGAGGTGCTTTCGCGCATGAAAGCGGCGGACGCCAGTTTCCTCGACGGTGTGGTGGAAGGTGTGTTCACCGTGCCAGGTGATGGTGACGTGGATTTCCCGCCCGTTCTCAAGGTCATGGCGGATGCTGGCTACAAAGGCTGGCTGGTGGTGGAGGCGGAGCAGGACCCTGCCAAGGCGAACCCGTTTGAATATGCCAAGAAAGGCTATCAGGCGCTTTCCGGCTACGCGCGGGACGCGGGCCTGAGCTAGGTAAGCGTTGGGGCGCTTTACGCGCGCCCCACATCCAGCCCCACATCTAACCATTGCCGCTCGCTCGCGCTCAGAACCCAGGCATCAATCACCTTCTCGATATCCCGCGCGACATAAAGGTCAACCGGCACCGATGCGCCTTCCGTGATGGCTTTCATCAACCGGTTTACCTCAATGATCTTGAGGTCATTGTAGCCAAGGCCGTGACCGGGGGCCGGACAGAAAGCGCCAAAATCCGGAAAGCCGGGGTCAACCAGAATGGTCTTGAAGCCTGCGCGACCCCTCGCGGCACCGCTTTCATAAAGCCGCAGTTCGTTCATGCGTTCCTGGTCAAATTCCACACTTGCTTTGGTGCCGACAATCTCAAACGCCAGACCCTGCTTTTTACCCATGGCCACCCGGCTGGTCTCTAGCATGCCCATCACGCCGCCCGCGAACCGCACGATGGCTTGCGCCTGATCTTCATTCTCGACCGCGCGTAAGGTGCCGCCCGCGTCCTTGCGTTTTGGGATGATAATGTCTGTGTCCCCACAGAGGGACATGATCGGCCCCACCAGATGCATCGCCATGCTGATGATATGGGAGCCCATGTCGCCAAGCGTGCCAGTGCCCGCGGCTGCCTTTGAGCAGCGCCAGCTAAAGGGCACGTCGGGGCTCGCCATATAGTCCTCATTGTGCCGCCCACGGAAATGGATGATTTCACCCAGTTCCCCCGCATCAATCATGGCCTTGAGCGTGCTGATGATGGGGTTACACAGATAGTTGTAACCGAGCATGTGCACGAGCGGCTGGGCGTCCTTGCCCCGCGCCTCATAGGCTTTGATGATCTCATCTGCCTCATGAGCATCAAGCGCGAGTGGCTTTTCCACATACACATGTTTGCCGGCCTCAATCGCCGCGATGGTCATGTCCTTATGGAGCGCGTTGGGTGTTGCGATGGCAATCACGTCAATGTCGTCAGCGCTCAGGAGCTCGCGCCAGTCGCCTGTGCCGCGCTCAAAACCGAGGGCCGCCGCTTCGCCTACCGCCTTCTCCTCGTTGATTTCCGCAAGCGCGCGGCAAACCGGTCGCGCCGGGCCACCAAAGACCGCCGTATGAGCGTTATAAGCAATCGCGTGGGTTTTGCCGATGTAGCCGCTGCCGATCAGCCCAATACCAATGTCCCGCATCAGCTTCCTCCCCGAAAGTGTTGTGCGTGGTTTTTAGTGGGCGCATCAGGAATATATATTCCGGTGGGGAAATTTGCATTCCTTTTCTGAAGGCTGCCGGTATAATCATGCCCGGACACCGGATTTGAGAGACAGGACAAGGGGGCGAGACGCGGATGGCGAAAACCGAAGGCCGTGCCGACTATAGCTTTGACGAGTTTAACATCGTGCTTGCGGGCCGTTTTGATGGCCTCAGTAAACAGCTCAAGAAAATCGCCCGTTTCATCCTCGACAACCCTGTTGACACCGCGCTTGATACCGCGGCGGAGATTGCAAACCGCCTTGAGGTGCAGCCTTCAAGCCTGATTCGCTTCGCACAGGCGCTCGATTTTGAGGGCTTCTCCGAGATCCAGAAAATCTTCCGCGCCAATCTGGTGCAGCAACTGCCGGGCTATTCCGCCAACTATTCGGACCGTATCCAGAAACTCAAGGAAGGCGCATCCGAGGGTGCCGAGGGTGCGCACCCCATCCTGAATGTGTTTATGGAAGCCAACCGCGATGCGCTCACCAGTTTGCAGAGCGAGGTGTCGGTCGCGCGGCTTGATGAAGCCATCAACACCATCAAGGCGGCGAAGAATATCTATATCCTTGGCCAGCGCCGGTCCTTCCCGGTGGCGAGCTACCTTTATTACATGATGCGCAACCTTGATATCCGCGCCTTCCTCCTCGACGGCGTCGGCGGCAACCTGAGCGAACAGGCGCGGCTGATTGGCGACGGCGACGTGCTGGTTGTTGCCACCTTCCCGAATTATGCGGATGAGGTGATCGGCGTGGCGCAGCAGGCGCGGGATTCGGGTGCAAAGGTGATCGCGATGACCGACAAGCTGGTAAGCCCAATCGTGAAGCTGAGCGACACCTATTTCCTCACCGACAAGGTAACGGTAAGCGGCTTCCGCACGGTCACGGGCACCATGTGCCTCGCGCAGGCGCTGGCGATTGGCCTTGGGCTTGATAGCAACCAGATCAGCCGGACCTGACCCGTTTTCACCTGACGTATTTCCCCGGTCTGGCTGGCCCTGAAGGCTTTTCGGAACAGAAATATTGACATCGACCGAAAAAAGAATAAAAATTCTGAAACTAAGGTCGAATAAAATAAATATTCTTAACGGGCACTAAGCTCTCTGGGGAGGGGGATTATGTTAGCTCTGGTGACATTTGTCGCTTTTACCGCGCTCGTCGCGGCTATCGCATATTGGAAAACCAAAGACGATCACATGGATACGTCGGACGCCTATTTCCTCGGCGGCCGGTCGCTCACGGCATGGGTTATCGCGGGCTCTCTCATGCTCACGAACCTGTCGACGGAACATCTGGTCGGCCTTAATGCCGATGCGTTCAACCACACCATCGCGGTGATGGCGTGGGAGACGACGGCGGCGCTCGCTATGGTCGTCACGGCGCTTTATTTCCTGCCGAAATATCTCAAGATGGGGTTGACCACGATCCCGGAATATCTGGCGAACCGCTTTGACGGGCAAACGCGCATCATCGCTTCGCTCTTGTTCCTCTTCTCCTATGTGGTGGCCATCCTGCCGGTGGTGCTTCTGTTTGGTGCCACCGGGCTTGAAAGCCTGTTTGACGTGTCCCAAACCTTCGGCATCAGCCAAAGTTCCGCCACCTGGATGATGGTGTGGGGTGTGGGCACGCTCGGCTCGCTTTATGCCATCTTTGGTGGCCTCAAGGCGGTCGCCATTTCAGACACGGTCAATGGGGTCGGCTTCCTGATCGCCGGGCTTCTTGTGCCCATACTCGCGCTCATTATGGTGGGTGACGGCGACATGCTGGCGGGCCTGAGCCAAGTCTATACCGAAGAGCACACCAAATTTGACATCACGGGGGATGAGCCCGGCTCTTTCCTGCCGTTTGGGGTGCTGTTCACCGGCATGATCGTGAACCAGATTTTCTTCTGGTGTACCAACCAGTCGATCGTGCAGCGGGCGCTGGGTGCCAAAAATCTGGCCGAAGGGCAAAAAGGTGTGCTGATCGCCGCTTGCTTCAAGCTCATTGGCCCCTTCATCATCGTGCTGCCGGGTGTCATCGCCTTCCATATGTTCAAGGGCGAACTGGGGCGGGAGGACTATCTGCTTGCTTACCCCATGTTGGTGAAAACCGTGTTGCCGGAAGCGCTTGTTGGTTTCTTTGCCGCCGTCATGGTGGGTGCGGTGCTCAGCACCTTCAACAGTGTGCTCAATAGCTCCGCCACGCTATTCAGCCAGGGCATCTACAAGGGACTTATCAACCCTGAGGCAGATGGCCCGGCGATGGTGAAAAGTGGGCGCTATTGCAGCATTATCCTCGCGCTCGCCGCCATGGCGTTCGCACCGCTGATTGACACAAGCGGCAGCCTGTTCAACTACTTGCAGAAGATCAACGCCACCTTCTTTGGCCCCATGCTCGCGGTGATCATGCTGGGCCTGACCACACGTTATGTGTCCGCGCTCGCCGCCAAGGTTGGCATGGTGCTCGGCCCCGTGATCTTTTACCTGCTGGTGTTCGCCTTTGGCGACAGTGTGCAGGCCTTCATGCAGTCGCTTCTGGGCACGACGGATGAGATCCACTTCCTGCACTTCCTTGCCATCGTGTTTGTGGTGACGTCCTCTTTGATGCTCATCATCAGCCGGTTCGCACCTGCCACGCGGGGTTACGCGGAAACTTACACCCACGCAGTGGACATTACACCATGGCCACACGCCAAAAAGGCGGGGGCTGCAATCTCGGTTGTCACAATTCTCTTTTATGTGCTTCTGGCACAGTAAACTGACGGGGAGAGACCCATGTTCAAGATGAAACCTTACCTCGCAGCCGCTGGCATCGCTCTGATGGCGGGTGCTGCCTGCGCGGAAATGGCGCCGGAACAGCCGGCAGACGAGACCGTCTCTTTCCTCGCATTCGGGGATAGCGGCTATCACTATGGCTACCAGAAGAAAAGCCTGTGGGAGAAACCTTTCCGCACACTTGAGGCCATCGAGGCAGACGAGCGCAAGGACTGGATTGAAGACAAACACAATCCGTCAGAGTTCCAGATGCCATCCCTCTATTTCCACCCCGAGATGGGCGGCTATATCATGCGGAGCGGCCAGCAACCGGTGGCGGACGCCATGCGCGCCTACTGTGCTTCGAGGCCATGCGAATTTGCCGTCATGCTCGGGGACAATATCTACCCGGACGGCGCAACCATGGGTACAGACGGTGTTGATGACGCCAAGCGCTTCGAGGATATTTTCACCATACCCTACAAGGGCCTTGGCGAAAGCGAAGAAGGTTTCCGCATCTACACCGCACTTGGGAACCATGACTGGCATACCTCGCGCGAAGGGGCCATGGCACAGGTCGATTATATGGAAAAGTCCGACCAGTTTTACATGGACGGCATTTTCTACACCGTGAAGCCGCCTTCAGCGAACGGTGAGGTGGAGCTTTTTGTCATCGATACCGAAGTGATGCTCTCCGGCATGGGGTACCCTGAAGCGCTTCTGAACGACGATGGCAGCGAGAAAAAAGGCACCGGGCCGGATGACATAGACCCCTGGGCCATGCCCGCGAATGAGGGAGAGCGCAATATGGTGCCATGGCTTGAGGAGGCGCTTAAAAACTCCACCGCCAAATGGAAGTTTGTCGTGGCGCACCATCCGCTCTGGTCCACGGGTGGCTCCAAGTTCGAGCAGGCTCGCGCGCTGAGGAAAGCGCTCTTGCCGATGCTGTGTGAATATGCGGATGCCTATTTCGCGGGTCACGAACATTCACTCGAGATCCACACCGATAGCTGCGAGACAACGCCAAAAGGCAAACGTGACGTGCCGCTTTTGCACGTGTTGTCGGGCGCGGCCGCCAAGGAGCGCGCGACGCACAGCCGGTTCGCCGCCTATCAGGCAAAAGCCTACCCGCAGCAGACCGCACATTTTGTGCGCGGCATGATCTGGGGCTTCACCCATGTGGAGCTGAAGGGTGACGAGGGCGTGGTGCGCGTGATCTCCACGCCGACCGATAGCACAGGGGTTCCGTATGAGGAGTTTGTATTCTCCTTCAGGCACCGGTCGCCCTGAGCTTGGCGGCTCGTCGCCAGAATTAAAGGCGGAATGCGGGCGCAGGATAGCCTTACAGATCGGGGAGCCAGAAGCTCCCCATTTTCATGTCTGTCACCATGCTGTTTTGCTGAAAAACGCTTCAAAGGCGCAGAAATCCTCGCGCCTTTGTCGCACTTTATGTGTCGCGGAGTCGCACTTTATGTGTCAACCGACAGTGTCTCCCCACAGCAATCATCAGATGTCGAGGTTGCCGACACTCAGGGCGTTGTCCTGAATGAAGTTTCTGCGTTCTTCTACAACGTCGCCCATCAGTTTGGAGAAGATTTCGTCCGCCGTGTCGGCCTGGCTGATTTTCACGCGCAGGAGCGAACGTACATCGGGGTCGAGCGTGGTTTCCCAAAGCTGGTCGGGGTTCATCTCGCCAAGGCCCTTATAGCGCTGGATCGAGAGGCCCTTGCGACCGAAGGCCAGGAGGATCGCGAGCATCTCGAGGGGCGTGCCCACGCTTTGTGCGTCTTCCTTGCGCATGACGGTGATGGGCTCATCAAACAGGCCGCGCACCTCGCCCATGCGCTTGTGCAGGCTGCGGGCTTCCTGGCTCTCGATGAAATGCGGGTCGATCTTGTGCATGTCGATCACGCCGCGCACTTCGTGGGCAAAGCTGTAGCCGCCGTCCTCGGTCGCCGTGCCGGACCAGCCGCGTTCATCATCGCTGGCGGCGAGGAAGTTGAGGCGTTCGGCGATACGGTCAGCCATGGCCTGGCGACCAGTCGCGTCCTCGAGCAGCTTTTCGTCAAAGCCGCCGAGGAGGCCCATGGTCTCGATGAGCACAGGGTTGTAGCGCTGCGGTACGTTCGACATGATTGTCTTGATCGCGCGCGCTTCGCCTGCAAGATGCTCGATCGCGGCACCGGCGTGCTGTGCGCCCGTGGCATCGGTGATCACAACATCGGACGTGCCTTGATTGAGGAGGTAGTCGTCAAGCGCCTTGTCATCCTTCAGGTATACCTCGGACTTGCCGCGGCCAACCTTGTAGAGCGGCGGCTGCGCGATATAGAGGTGACCACGCTCCACCACTTCCGGCATCTGCCGGTAGAAGAAGGTGAGGAGGAGCGTACGGATGTGCGCGCCGTCGACGTCGGCGTCAGTCATGATGATGATTTTGTGGTAGCGCAGTTTTTCGACATTGAAGTCCTCGCGCCCGATGCCGGTGCCGAGCGCGGTGATCAAGGTGCCGATCTCGTTTGAGGCCAGCATGCGGTCGAAACGCGCGCGCTCCACGTTGAGGATCTTACCGCGGAGCGGCAGGATCGCCTGGTTCTTCCGGTTCCGCCCTTGTTTTGCGGAACCACCTGCGCTGTCACCCTCCACGATGAAGATCTCGCTGAGCGCCGGGTCACGTTCCTGACAGTCGGCCAGCTTGCCGGGCAGAGACGCGATATCAAGTGCGCCTTTGCGGCGCGTCAGCTCACGCGCTTTGCGTGCGGCTTCGCGCGCGGTGGCGGCATCGATGATCTTCTGGATCACCATGCGCGACTCGCTCGGGTGCTCACCAAACCACTCGGCCAGCTTTTCGTTCACGAGGCCTTCAACAGCCGGGCGAACCTCCGACGACACCAGTTTATCCTTGGTTTGGCTCGAAAATTTCGGGTCCGGAACTTTTACGGAAACAACAGCCGTCAAGCCCTCACGTGCGTCATCACCCGAGAGCGTGACCTTGGCTTTTTTCGCCAAGCCGCTGTCGTTGACATAGTTGTTGATCGTGCGGGTGAGCGAGGCGCGGAAGGCTGCCAGGTGCGTGCCACCGTCGCGCTGCGGGATGTTGTTGGTGAAGCAGAGCACGTTTTCGTGGTAGCTGTCGTTCCACTGCAGCGAAATCTCGGCCGTGATGCCGTCCTTCTCGCCGGTGATGGTGATCGGCTCACCAATCTGGCTCGATTTGTTGCGGTCGAGATATTTCACGAACGCGGTGATGCCACCCTCATAGAACAGGTCCACTTCCCGGACGTCGGCATGGCGGTTGTCGCGGATGAGAATGTGAACGCCGGAGTTCAGGAAGGCGAGCTCGCGGTAGCGGTGCTCCAGCCGGTCGAAATCGAACTCGACAAATTTGAAGGTCTCAAGCGACGGCATGAAGGTCACGCTGGTGCCTTTCTTGCCGTTTGCGTCGCCAACGACCTTGAGGTCTTCAACCGGTTCGCCGCGCTCGAAACGCATATAGTGTTCCTTGCCGCCGCGCCAGATGCGCAGTTCAAGCCAGTCGGAGAGCGCGTTCACAACCGATACACCCACACCGTGCAGACCGCCCGACACCTTGTAGCTGTTCTGGTCGAACTTGCCGCCCGCGTGAAGCTGGGTCATGATCACCTGCGCGGCCGAAACGCCTTCTTCCTTGTGGATGTCGGTCGGGATACCGCGGCCGTTGTCGGTCACGGTGCAGCTTCCGTCCGGGTTCAGGGTCATGGTCACAAGGTCACAGTGGCCAGCGAGCGCTTCGTCGATCGCGTTATCGGAAACCTCGAACACCATATGGTGCAGGCCGGAGCCGTCCTCGGTGTCGCCGATATACATGCCCGGGCGCTTGCGCACAGCATCAAGCCCCTTGAGGACCTTGATCGAACCCGCACCGTATTCCTGTTCCGCCGTGTTTGTCATTTCTTCACTCATGGCCTACGACCCTTCCTTCTACCCATGCGCCGGCTGGATCAAACCGCCGCACACATCAAAAAATTCCGCCCGGCCCTCGAGCGCAGCAAAAAGGCTGCGGTCCGTGCCGGTCAACCAGCACTGGCCACCAAGGGCGGCAAGTGCCTCAAAAAGCGCAGCGCGGCGTTCGCCGTCCAGATGCGCGACAATCTCGTCCATCAGCATCAGCGGCGCTTGCCCGCGGATGGCTGACTGCAGTTTGGCGTTCGCGAGCACGAGGGCGATCAGAAGCGCCTTCTGTTCACCCGTTGAACACAGGTCCGCCTGCATGCCCTTGGGCGCATGCGTGACCACAAGGTCCGTTTTGTGCACCCCCTCATGGGTGCGGCCGGCGGCGATATCGCGCCCGCGTTCTGCCATCAGGCGCTCACGGTAGGCGCTTTCGGCCTCAACCGCCGCCATACCGTCCGCCAGCAGGCCTTCAAGCCAGCCGTCGATCGCCAGTTCCGCCTTCGGGAACGGCCCGTCGTCCGCTTCCGCGAGTTGGCCCGCGAGCTGGCCCGCAAAGTCAAGCCGCGCATTGGCAACCGCGACCGCATGCTCTGCCATGCGCGCTTCAATCGCGCTCAGCCATGCCGGGTCTGCCCTGCGGCCCTTGTCAGAGAGCAGGCGGTTGCGTTCGCGCATCACCCGCTCGTAAGCCCCCACCTGACGGCTGTGGTCGGCATAAAGGCCAAGCACAAGCCGGTCGAGGAAACGGCGGCGGGACGACGGCCCCTCGATAAACAGCCGGTCCATCTGCGGTGTGAGCCAGGTAACCGACCAGCGGTCACCGAGCACGTTACTGTTTGGCGCACTTTCGCCGTCAAGGCGCACAAGACGCTTGCTGCCATCGCTTGCGCCCATATCCTGGCCGGTGCCGACACGGATATCTTCGCCGAGCACATCCAGTGTCGCTGCCACGGCCCAGGGGCTGGTGGCACCCTGTTTGGCCACTTCGCCAATGGTTGCACGGCGTAGGCCGCGGCCGGGGGCGAGGTAGCTGAGCGCCTCGAGCACATTGGTCTTGCCGGCGCCGTTTTCGCCCGTCAGCACCACAAGGGGCGCGTCACCGGACGGCGAGAGGCTGGCGCGGGTATAGGAGCGGAAGTTCGTGAGCGTCAGCGCACGGACAAAAACCCCGCGTCTCGGCATATCTTCCCACTGTCGCATCGCATCAGCCATGGCATGGCACCACCTGCACTGCCGGAGCGGTCCCCGGCAGGGCTTTGGTCAAGCTCGGATTATATGTGCACTGGCGTGTCAAAACGGCCCTTGGCTGCTGTTACACACGCATCGGCATCAGCACGTAAAGCGCACCTTCGTCGACCATGTCGCGAAGCACGGTCGGTGCCGACGGGTCCGCGAGGTAAACCTGCACCGTCTCGCCTTCCACCTGCGCGAGGATGTCGAGCAGATAGCGGCTGTTGAAGCCAATCTCGAATGTGTCAGAGCCGTAGGACGCAGCCAGTTCTTCCGTCGCCGTGCCGCTATCGGGGCTGTTGACGGAGAGCGTGAGGCTGTCTTCACCAAGCGCGAGCTTGACGGAACGTGTCTTGTCGGAGCTGATGGTGGACACGCGGTCGGTCGCTTCCGCGAACAGGCGGCAATCCATCTCCAGAACCTTGTCGTTCCCCTTCGGGATCACGCGGCTGTAGTCAGGGAAGGTGCCGTCGATCAGCTTGGAGGTGATCACAGCGCCGTCATAGGCAAAGCGGATTTTGGTGTCGGACAGCGAAACCTGGATATTGCCGTCAAACTCGTCAATCAGCTTGCGAACCTCGCCAACGGTCTTGCGCGGCACGATAACGCCCGGCATGCCAGCCGCGCCTTCGGGCACGTCCTGCTCAACCTGCGCGAGGCGGTGACCGTCGGTTGCGACAGCGCGCAGGCGTGCGCCGTCTTCGGTGTTGGCCACGTGAACGTAAATACCGTTCAGATAGTAACGGGTCTCTTCGGTCGAGATCGCGAAGCGGGCCTTGTCAATGAGGCGCTTCAGCTCAGCAGCGGCCAGCTCGAAGCGGTGTGGCATGTCGCCCTGGCTCATGACCGGGAAATCTTCCTTGTCGAGACAGGCGAGGGTGAAGCGCGACCGGCCAGCCTTGACGGTCAGGCGGTCATTGTCTTCGGCCGTCAGCTCAACCTCGGAGCCGTCAGGCAGCTTGCGCACGATGTCAAACAGCGTATGTGCCGGTACCGTGATGGCGCCGCCCTGTGCCACGTTGGCGCCCACGCGCTCCACAATGGCGATATCAAGGTCGGTCGCTGTCATCGACACCATGTCGCCGTCGGCTTCGATCATCACGTTTGAAAGAATAGGGATGGTATTCCGGCGCTCGACCACCGACTGAACGTGGCCGAGTGTCTTGAGAAGGGAATTCCGCTCGATAGTGACTTTCATGGATAATTCTTCTTGTCTGACTGTTTCTTCCGGCTGTGCAAAATTGCCCCCGTGCCGGACACTCCCGCCTCACCGCCAAACACCCTTTTGGGGTGCATTTCCCCTGCCGCCAACCGCCTCCCAGTTGCCAGCCCAGAGAAGGGTGAAAAACACCCAAAGCCGTGAGGATTTAATTCATAGAGAACAATAGCGATTTTGGCGCTCAAACCAAACTAAAAAGCGCCAGAAAGGCGCTTTTTTTTGGGGACAGGAATCGAAGGAAAACAGCCGAGTCGCAGTGATGAAAAATGCGCCTTGCAATATGTCTTGGCCGGGGCGTGGAATTTACCGTTTTTGCGCCGCAAAATCGTCCGCATCAGGCGGGCGAGAAAGCCATGACTGTGTGAATAAGGCCGTGCTCAACCTCAAAGACGGCGACCATCTCGATGGGCTCCGGTGAGACACCATGAATAATCTCATGGTCGAATATCTTGTTGCCCATCACGATGCGGTTCACCAGTTCCGCGCGCAGGCCTTCCTTGTTGAAGCGGTGGTCGCGGTAGAAGGCGCCGAAGGCATCCTTGCCCTCAATCACTGCCTCACCTGAGGGTGGGCGCACCACACGTACATCATCGCTGAAGAAGGACAGGAAACGGTCAAGGTCGCGGGCGTTGTAGGCGTCAAACTGGCCTTCGATGAGGTCAAGCGGGCTCATGCTACTGTCTCTTGTGGCGGAGGGGGAAGAAAAAGGCAGCGCCACCGGGCACTGCCTTCAAGCGTCACGTTCGTGTTCCCGGTCTAGCCTTCCAGCAGGCGGCCAAGGCGGGTCAGGTCGTCATCAAGCTGGCTATCGTCGCGGCGCAGGTCCTCGATCTTCCTGACCGCGTGCATCACCGTCGTATGGTCGCGTCCGCCAAAACGACGGCCGATCTCGGGCAGGCTGCGGCTGGTGAGCTGCTTCGAGAGATACATGGCGATCTGGCGCGGGCGGGCGATGTTGCGCGCGCGGCGCTCGGACAGCATCTCGGCAAGGCGCAGGTTGAAATAATCTGCCACCGTGCGCTGGATCTCGTCGATCGTCAGCTTGCGGTCATTGGCGCGGATCAGGTCCTGCAGCACGTCACGGGTCATGTCCATCGTGATGGGGCGGCCGACAAGCGTACCATATGCCAGAACGCGGTTGAGAGCGCCCTCAAGCTCGCGCACGTTTGATGTGATACGGCGGGCAAGGAACTCAAGCACTTCGGCAGGTACCGGGACATTTTTTGTCTGCTCGGCCTTCGACTGCAGGATGCCGAGACGCAGCTCGTAATCCGTCGGGTGGATGTCAGCCACGAGGCCCCAGCCAAGGCGGCTGATGATACGTTCCTGAATGCCTTCAAGGTCGGTTGGCGACCGGTCGGCAGTGATCACCACCTGGCAGCGATTGTCCACCAGCGCGTTGAAAGTATGGAAAAATTCTTCCTGCGTGCTTTCCTTGTTGGCGATGAACTGAACGTCATCGACCATCAGGAGGTCGACCGCGCGGAACTTCTGTTTGAAAGCGTGGGTGTCCTTGAAACGGAGCGCGGCGATAAACTCGAACATGAATTTCTCAGCCGAGATATAGACCACACGTTTTTGCGGGTCGCGGCGTTTCACTTCCCACGCCAGTGCATGCATCAGGTGGGTTTTGCCAAGCCCCACACCACCGTGCAGGAACAAGGGGTTGAACGCCACATCGTCGGATTCGGAAATGCGTTTTGCAGCCGCATAGGCCAGCTCGTTCGACTTGCCGACAACAAAGCTGTCGAAGGTATATTTCGGGTCAAGCGCGGAGCCTTCGTCCGTGCGCATGCTGATACCGGTCTCTACCGGCTCCGCCGCCACAGCAGGCGTGGCAGCGCCCTCTGGCGCACCTGCAGATGGTTTTGGCGCAAGGCGGATGGTCAGCGCTTTCACGCGCGCGTCTTCACTGGCAAAAAAGTCCTGCAGCCGCGGTGCATAGTGGCGCTGGATCCAGTCACGGACAAATTTTGTTGGTGCTGTCAGCTCAGCCGTGCCGCCGTCGATGCCATTGAAGCCCAACTGACCCAGCCATGTCGTGAAAGCATGATGGCCGAATTCGCGCTTGAACTTTTCGCAGACGCGTGGCCATGGCGAACTGTCGCGTGTATCGGACATTACGGATGCAACCCCCCCGGTGGCCCCCATTTCACTTCGCTCCCTCTCAGACATCGGGCAATCAACCCCCTTATCGACTAAAAACATAATTGTTGTCTTGCCCGACAAATGGCCCAACAGCTTCCCTCGGCTACAAACACAATTGCAGCGGTGCTGGCGTGCATATGATCCCAAAAACTGGTCCTATGCGCCGGCTAGGGCACTGATGGTCCCGTTCTCTCATTTTTTAAAGCGGTGGCGTGATCCCAGCTCAATAACTATCGCTCTGCAAACTCTAGCAATCCCTGGGGCCTGAACCACATTCGGGCTACTCTCTCGAGGAGAAGGTTGGGCACCCGACCGGCCCACCGCGTAAGGATGGAATTTACAGTCCAGCCCCCTCGCGCTCAACCGATTCATTCGCTTGACAGCAATTAAATTCACAGGCCTATGGCGCGATTCAGAAGGGCACACAAGATGTTGATTGAAGGGTCAAGATGGGTGCCGCCGTCCCGCTTTTGTTCCTTTTGTGCCCGGGAACATTCGGGCAACAAAAAAAGCCGCATCCGGGGATGCAGCTTTTCCAACTCTCTCACACGCTCCTTCGGGGAGCGAATCGGAGGCGCGACGGTCGCGCGCCAGCGATAATTATGCGAGTGCTTTTACGCGAGCCGACAGGCGGGAAACTTTGCGCGCAGCGGTCTTCTTGTGAATAACGCCTTTGGTAACGCCGCGCATGATTTCCGGCTGTGCATTCTTGAGGGCTTCGCCAGCAGCGTCTTTGTTGCCAGAAGCAATCGCTTCCTCAACCTTGCGAACGAAGGTACGGATGCGGCTTACGCGCGACTTGTTTACAAGGCGACGGGTTTCGTTCTGACGAATACGCTTCTTGGCTTGCAGTGAATTTGCCATGTCTTTTTTAACCTTTTTCGGACCCGCGCCCCGTTTATCGTCCGACGCTCTAGTGTCCTTGCTTCTTCTGTTTGTCCGGGCGGCCAGCAAACTTCCGGTCAGCCACGTATGAATTCGAGGTCGGGTCTATATACCGCTTCCGGGCCCGCGTCAATAGCCGAAGGCCAGAAAACTGCAAGGGAAACCCAAGGCTTTACCTGCCTTGGCCTACCTCAGGTGCCATCAGCAGTTTTTGAACTGCGGCTGGCGTTTCTCGATGAAGGCATTCATGCCCTCTTTCTGGTCTTCCGTTGCGAAGAGCGAATGGAAGGCACGGCGCTCGAAAAGCAAGCCTTCTGCAAGGCTTGTCTCAAGCGCGCGGTTGGTTGCTTCCTTCGCCAGCGCCACGCTGGGGCCAGAAAGGCCCGCGATGCCGCTTGCCACTTCCATGGCCTTATCAAGAAGGTCATCGACGGAAACAATACGGCTGATGAGGCCCGAACGCTCCGCTTCGGTCGCATCCATCATGCGACCGGTGAGCATCATGTCCATCGCCTTTGACTTGCCAACAAGGCGTGTCAGGCGCTGCGAGCCACCGATTCCCGGGATAACACCCAGTTTGATTTCGGGCTGGCCAAATTTGGCGTTTTCAGCGGCGATGATGAAATCACACGCCATCGCAATCTCGCAGCCGCCGCCCAGCGCATAGCCGGAAACGGCCGCGATGACAGGCTTGCGAACGCGCGCGAATACATTGTTGATGCCGCCGAACAGGTCGCTTTTCGCAACGTCCGCGAACGTCAGTTCCGACATTTCCTTGATGTCAGCGCCCGCGGCGAATGCCTTTTCGCTGCCCGTGACAACAATCGCACCCACTTCCTCATCTGCGTCGAGCGCGAGAAGCGCCTCACCCAGTTCCCCCAGAAGCTTGCTATTGAGCGCGTTAAGCGCATCGGGGCGGTTGAACGTGATCAGTCCAACACCTTCCTGCTTGTCGAGCAGAATCGTCTCAAAAGTCATCAATCAGCCTTATTTTTGCTCCGACCTCGGTCGTGACTCCTACTGCTGTTCAGGCAGTTTGAAAAGACCTTTATGGAAAGCCTGCCGGGCCCCGCCATATATGGTCATTCTACGGGTTCAAGCCGCAAGATGATGCGGTGATCGGCAGCGCCTTCTTCGGGTTTTGTGAAGACGAGGCGATTCTCTTCCCGCGCGCAGGTCAGGAGCGCAGGCTCAGCCACGCAGGCCCAGCCGAGTCCCGTGAGCGCGGCGTCATAGGCGCGCGCGGCTTCTTCTGGCGCGGCAGAGAGAATCAGGGTAAACTCGGCGACAGTGCCGGACGGCGTGTCGAAAATCACCGGCTCGCCCTCGATGGCCGTGACCATCTCAAGTTGCGGCACGTCAGGCAGCCCTTCGATGAACACATCATCGACCGCATGGGCAATACCACTGCACAAAAGCAGCACACTTATTGCACAGATCGCCAGTTTTTCTGCACACTTCCTGCACACTTTCTGCACAGATTCCGCTCCTAATTCTGGCAGGTGCCGCAGTAGAAACTGGACCGGCCCTGCTGGACGATTCGCTCGACCGTACCACCGCAGCCCTCACGCAAACAAGCTTCGCCTTCGCGGCCGTAGGCCCGGAAGCTGTGCTGGAAATAGCCCAGTTCGCCGCTGGCCTGGACATAATCCTTGAGGGTGGAGCCTCCGGCTTCAATCGCATCCGTCAGCACCTGGCGGATGATCGGCGTCAGGGTCTCGACTTCTGCTGTGCTCAGGCTAAGTGCCTGGCGGGACGGGTGAATTCCGGCGCGCCACAGCGCCTCGCAGACATATATATTGCCAAGCCCCGCCACCAGCTTCTGGTCAAGAAGCGCGGCCTTGATGCTGGATTTGCGACCCATGAGGCCCGCCTTGAGCACATCTGTATTGAACGCGTTCCCGAGCGGCTCGGGCCCGATGTCGCGGATCAGCGGATGGTCCTGCACCGTATCCCGGTCGCTGAACACGAGCAGGCCAAAGCGCCGCGCGTCATTATATATAATGGTCGCGCCCCGGTCGGTTCTCAGCACCACATGGTCGTGTTTGCCGTATACCTCGGGCGCGTTTGTCCCGTCATGGATTGTCACCCGCCCTGACATACCAAGGTGCAGGATCACGATCAGCCCGTCCGTGCATTCCATCAGGATGTATTTGGACCGGCGCGTCAGGCGCTCGATCCGGTTGCCGGTCAGGCGCGTACTGAAATCAGCAGGGATCGGGAAGCGCAGCTTGGGCGCGCGGGCGGTGGCTTCCACCAGCGTTGCGCCTTCAAGGGCGGGCAACAGGCCACGCCGGACCGTTTCAACCTCGGGCAATTCGGGCATTTTGTCGCGTTCTCTCCGCTCGTGTTGCAGGATAGAGATAAAAGGGCACTGGCAATTTCGCCTCATGCTGGGCTATGGTCCGCCGAAATCGCCGCACCACAAGCAACAGGGCCGATGGCATGATGTCAAGCAGCAAAGACGATAAAACCGGGCAGGCAAGCGCGGACACCACCACCCACTTCGGCTTTCAGACCGTCCGGGAATCTGACAAGGCGTCCATGGTGCGCGGTGTGTTCAACTCGGTCGCGGACCGCTACGACCTGATGAACGACGCCATGAGCGCGGGTGTGCACCGGTTGTGGAAAGATTCGCTCATCAACAGCATCAACCCGCGGCCCGGCATGCATCTGCTGGACGTGGCCGGTGGCACGGGCGATATCGCTTTCCGTTTCCTCGAGGCCTCTCAGGGTGGCCAAGTCACAGTCTGTGACATCAATGCCGAGATGCTGCGCGTGGGTCGCAAGCGCGCGGAAGACAAGGGCTATGCTGGCCGGGCCGAATTTGTCTGTGGTGACGCGCAGAAACTGCCCTTTGGTGACCGCACCAAGGACGCCTACACCATTGCTTTCGGTATCCGCAATGTGACGCGGATCGAGGAAGCGCTGGCGGAGGCTTACCGGGTGCTGAAGCCGGGTGCGAAATTCTTCTGCCTTGAATTCAGCCCGCAAGTGGTGCCGGTGCTGCAAAGCACCTACGATAGCTACAGCTTCAATGTGATTCCGAAAATGGGCAAGGTGCTGACCGGCGACGCGGACAGTTACCAGTATCTGGTCGAATCGATCCGCCGTTTCCCCGCGCCTGACCGTTTTGCCGATATGATCCGCGCGGCGGGCTTCAGCCGCGTGAGCTACCGCACCATGTCCGCGGGTGTGGTGGCGATCCACACCGGCACCCGCATTTAAAGGACAGCGCCCTTGCGTACGCTCAGGTACCTCACCCAGCTTTATATGCTTGCCGCAGGGCTGCGCCGCTTTGGCGCGATCCGTGCGCTGGCGGGTATTGAGCTGGTGCCAGCCTGGGCTCCGCGCACTTTGCGGGCGCTGACCTTCTATATCCCGCGCAGGCGAGGGTTGCCAGACGCTGATGGTGAACGCCTCGCGATGGCGCTCGCTGCCATGGGGCCAGCCTATATCAAGCTTGGGCAAACGCTTGCGACGCGGCCAGACCTTGTTGGTCGTCCGCTTGCGGAAGGTTTGGCCACGCTTCAGGACCGCTTGCCGCCATTCCCCTTCGCAAAAGCCAAAGAGACGATCGAGCGCGAGCTAGGCGGTTCCCTCTCGGACCATTATGCGAGCTTTGAGGAAAGAGCCGTGGCCGCAGCCTCCATCGCGCAGGTACACAGGGCTACCCTGCCATGCGGTCGCGCGGTCGCCGTAAAAGTGCTGCGCCCTGATGTGGCGGCGCGTTTCACCCGTGACCTGTCGCTCTTTGAATGGCTGGCGGGCCTGGCGGAACGTAACGTGCGTGAAGCCCGGCGCCTGCGCCTCACCAAAGTGGTGGAGAAGGTGCGCGAAACCGTGCTCCGCGAGATGGACCTGCGCCTTGAAGCCGCCGCGGCGGCTGAGCTGGCGGAGAATATGTCGAGCGAGACCGGCTACCGCCTGCCGAAAATCGAATGGGACCATACGGCCAAAAGTGTGCTGACCCTTGAGTGGGTGGACGGCATCCGCCTGTCGGACAAGGATGCACTTGAAGCCGCCGGCCATGACCTGCCGACACTCGGTTCGAAAGTGGTGCAGGTGTTTCTCACCCAGGCGCTTCGGGACGGTTTTTTCCATGCCGACCTTCACCAGGGCAATCTGATCGTGCAGGCGGACGGCACCATTGTCGCCATCGACTTCGGTATCATGGGGCGGCTGTCGAAGCTTGAGCGCCGTTTTCTTGCCGAAATTCTCTATGGTTTCATCCGCCGTGACTATATGCGGGTGGCACAAATCCACTTTGATGCCGGTTATGTGCCCAAGGACCAGAGCCTTGAAGAGTTTGCGCAGGCCATGCGCTCGATTGCAGACCCGATCATGGACCTGCCGGTGGAGGAAATCTCCGCAGGGCAACTGCTGGCCCAGCTTTTTGCGACGACCGAGCGTTTTTCCATGCAGACCCAGCCGCAGCTTCTGCTGCTGCAGCGCACGATGGTGATGGCGGAGGGCATGGCGCTGCACCTCAACCCGCGCGCCAATATGTGGAATATCTCCGAACCGGTGATCGAGCGCTGGATCAGGGCGAACCTGTCGCCGGAAGCCAGATTTGCGGACGCCATAAACAACCTGCCACGCTTCCTTGACCGCCTGCCCGCCCGGCTTGAACGCTGGTTGATGGACGACGAAGTGCTGGTCACACCTGCGCCCGAGCCTGAGCCCGCGCCAAAGCAAAGGTCAGGCTTGTTCCCGTTTGCACTGGGCCTTCTGGTGGGGGCGGCGGTGTTCAAAATCCTCACACTTTGACCGGCTTGTGGATTTTCCCGTTTTAAGCGACACTGAACCCTTCCATTGAGGGGAGGGATATCATGGAAAAATACACTCCTTACGCCCATGTCCTTGGGCGCTTTCTGCTTGCTCTTGTGTTTATTCCGGCGGGGCTGGGCAAGATTACCGGCGACCCGTCAGGCACCATGGCATATATGGAAGCCATGGGGGTGCCTGGCTTCCTGTTCTGGCCGACGGCGCTTTTTGAACTGCTTGCGGGCATTGCCATTCTGATCGGGCTGCAGACGCGGATCGTCGCATTTCTCCTCGCGGGTTTCTGTGCAGTGACAGCCGTCCTGTTCCATGCCAATTTTGCCGACCAGATGCAGATTGCCATGTTCCTCAAGAACTTCGGCATGGCCGGTGGTTTCCTGGTGTTGATGGCAGCAGGTGCAGGCCCCATGAGTATCGATGGCCGCAAGGCGACGGACGCCTGATTTCCTGAGGTTTCGGATGGGCGCTTCCGGCACTGGATGGGGCGACTCTTCCGCCGCGTTGCCACGAATGATTGCGGGCAGGACCAAAGAACCCTATATCTCTGACAAAGATGACGGAACGGGACAGGTTTATGCTCGCAGGAAAACGCATATTGCTGATCATCGGCGGCGGGGTCGCGGCCTACAAGGCGCTGGACCTTTCGCGCCGTCTGATGGAACGCGGCGCCTCCGTGCGCGGTGTACTGACCTCGGGCGGGCAGGAATTCATCACCCCGCTTTCCGTTGCTTCGCTCACGGGTGAGCAGTGCTACACCAACCTCTTCTCCCTCAAGGATGAGGCGGAGATGGGCCATATCCGCCTGAGCCGCGAAGCAGACCTTATCGTCATCGCGCCCGCAACCGCAGACCTGATTGCCAAGATGGCAAACGGGCACGCGAATGACCTTGCCTCCACCATCCTGCTTGCGACCGACAAGCCGGTGCTGATCGCGCCCGCGATGAACGCACAGATGTGGGACCATGCCGCCGTCCGCCGCAATGTGAAACAGTTGGGCGAAGACGGCGTGATGATGGTGGGGCCGGATGCCGGGCTGCTTGCTTGCGGTGAAGTGGGCGCTGGCCGCCTCGCGGATGTGATGGATATTGTCGGCGCGGTGGAGGATTTCTTCTCCCGCCAGTCAGGCGCGCTTGCGGGCAAACATATTGTGGTGACCGCGGGCCCGACCCATGAACCGATTGACCCCGTGCGCTATATCGCCAATCGCTCAAGCGGCAAACAGGGTTTTGCTATTGCGGGTGCGCTCGCCAATTTGGGCGCGCAAGTCACGTTGGTGGCGGGCCCCGTGGACCAGCCGACACCCGCGGGTGTTACGCGGGTGGATATTCAAACCGCGCTTGAGATGGACGCCGCTGTTAAAGCCGCGCTGCCTGCGGACGCTGCCGTTTGTGTGGCGGCCGTTGCTGACTGGCGTGCAGCATCAGGCGCTGAGCAGAAGCTCAAAAAATCGAAAGACGGCCTGCCAGACTTGAAGCTGACCGAAAACCCGGACATCCTCAAAGGCCTCGCGTCCATGGGCGAAGGCCGCCCGGCACTGGTGGTGGGTTTTGCGGCAGAGACGGAAAATGTTATCGAGTACGCCACCGCCAAACGCGCACGCAAGGGATGTGACATCATCGTGGCAAACGATGTGTCAGCGACTGGCGGTGCCATGGGCGGCACCACGAACGAAATTCACATCATCAGCGAAGACGGCACCGACAGTTGGCCGCGTATGGACAAGGTTGAGGTGGCAAGCCGCCTCGCACACCTCATCGCGGCCAAGCTGAACGCATAACACCATTTCAGGGAACAGGATTTTATGACCGCCAATGTGACGATCAATGTGGTGAAGCTGCCGCACGGCGCGGACCTCAAGCTGCCGAAATATGAGACCGAGCAGTCCGCGGGCATGGACCTTTATGCCGCGCTTGGCGACGGTGAGACTGTTACCCTCGGTCCGCTTGAGCGCGCGATGATCCCGACGGGCCTCGCGATGGCGCTGCCAGCGGGTTATGAAGCGCAGGTGCGCCCGCGCTCGGGTCTTGCGGCCAAGAATGGCATCACGGTCCTGAATACGCCCGGCACGGTCGATGCCGACTATCGGGGTGAAGTGAAAGTGATCCTCGTGAACCTGTCGAATGACCCCTTCACCATTGAACGCGGCATGCGTATCGCCCAGATGATCATCGCACCCGTTACACAAGGATTGTGGAATGAGGTCGACGCACTTGATGAGACCGCCCGCGGCGCTGGCGGTTTTGGCTCCACCGGTACGAAGTAAACATGGATTTTACCGACGAACAGCTTGAACGCTACTCCCGCCACATCGTCCTCAAGGAGGTTGGTGGCGTGGGGCAGGTTGCGCTTCTGAATGCCAAAGTGCTGGTGGTTGGGGCTGGCGGGCTGGGCGCGCCGATGCTGATGTATCTGGCGGCGGCGGGCGTTGGCACGATCGGCATTATCGATGATGACATTGTTGAGCTTTCGAACCTTCAGCGGCAGGTGATCCACACAACACCGGACGTTGGCAAGCCCAAGGTTGAAAGCGCGGCGGAGAGCATCCGTGCCCTCAACCCGGACGTGACGGTGAATATATACCAGGACCGCCTCACCCTCGCGAACGCCTTTGAGCTGATTGCCGAGTATGACATCGTGGCTGACGGCTGTGACAATTTCAAAACCCGGCTTATTGTGAGCGATGCCTGCGTGGCGCTTGAAAAGACCTTGGTGTCGGGCGCGCTCAGCTCCTATTCGGGACAGGTGGCAACCTTCAAGCCACATGCGGGCGAAGGCTTGCCGTGTTACCGCTGTTTCCTGCCCGCCGCACCGCCGGAGCGTGAGCCGGGCACCTGTGCCGAACTGGGTGTGCTGGGCGCTGTGGCTGGCATGGTTGGCACCATGCAGGCACTTGAGGTGCTGAAGGAAATCACAGGGGTGGGCGAAAGCCTCGCGGGCCAGATCCTGATCATCGACGCGCTTTCAATGACCACGCGCAAGGTTGGCCTGAGGAAAGAACCACGTTGCCGTGCCTGCGGCGGGGGAGCCTGACATGCCAGCAAAACGCCCGATGACCCTGATGATGATCTCTGCCCACGCGGAACGCATTCATATGGCATTGATGACCGGCGCGACAGCCGCGGCGATGGGCAGGCCGGTGACTTACTTTTTCTCGAAAGGGGCTGTGAAGTTCCTGACGCCATCTGGCTGGGCCGCGATGAGCACGAGCGAGGGTGAACCCGCGCCGGAGATGGATGCGGCGCTTGACGCGCGCGGTGTGGCGGATGCGGCGGTGTTGATGGATGGCCTGGCGGCCCTCAATGTGCGCTTTGTAGCGTGTGACAGCGCGCTCCGTGAATATGATCTTGACGCCACCATGCTGATCACCCGGCCCCATGTGGAGGTTAGCGGCCTCGCTGACATCATCGAGAAGGGCGAAGGTGGCGACTGGCTGACCTTCTAGACTCAACTTCCACACACTCACCAAAACCCCTGCAATACAGGTTTCATCTGCTTGTCATCATATTGTTACCATGGTACATTGGTAATATATTCAACTTGCCATGGTGTGCAGAAATGAAGATCGAACGAATCCAGACCGGGGTGCGCATGGAAAAGCGGCTGGTGAAGGTGCTCAAGGGCACGGCGGAATATCTGGATATGTCGCTCGGTGACCTTCTCGAGGGCATCGTGCTGCATGCATTTGACGGCAAGGAGCGGGTTTTTTCTGACGAGACACGCGCCAAGATCAACGCGCTCAAGGCCGTTTACGGCTGCGATCTTGATGCGAGCATGAGCCACAAACTCTCAGAATAAGGAGCAGACGATGAACGAGCACGACCTTTTCCGCGCATTCGAGAGTGGTACGCTGGCCCGCGAAGCCTTCAGCCACCGGGTGCACGTGCAGCTTGGCTGGATTTATGTGGGCCGTTTTCCGCTGGCGGAAGCGATCGAGCGTTTCTCGGCGCGGCTCAAAAGCTGGGCGCGCAAGCACGGCGCGGACGGCCTTTACCATGAGACTATCACCTGGGCATACCTGATGATCATCAACGAACGTCGGCACCGCAAACCGGGGCAGGTTTTCGAGGATTTCATCGAGGCAAACAGGGACCTGCTCGGCAAACCGTCGGTGCTTGAGGACTATTACACGCGCGAGACGCTCGCGAGCGACTATGCCCGCAACCACTATGTGATGCCCGACAAGGCAATTGCGCTGAAGGCAGCCTAAAGCCCTTCGGTGGCGAAAGTCACCGCCGCCTCAGCGTGCAGGTTTGTGGTGTCGAAAAGTGGCAGGGTGGTATGCTGTTGTTCCACCAACAGACCGATCTCGGTACAGCCAAGGATGATGCATTCCGCGCCTGCCGCGGCCAGCTTGTCGGTGATGCCAAGGTAGGCCTTGCGCGAGCCTTCGCTCACCACTCCGAGGCAAAGCTCCTCATATATGATGCGGTGGACCGTTTCGCGGTCCTCATCATCCGGGACTACGGTCTCGATACCGTGGTGGTCACGCAGGCGGCCCTTGTAGAAGTGCTTCTCCATGGTGAAGCGCGTACCCAGAAGGCCTACTTTTTTGATGCCGCGCGGCTTGATCGCCTCGGCGGTCGCATCGGCAATGTGCAGAAGCGGGATTGAAATGGCCTCTGCTACTTGTGGTGCGACCAGGTGCATGGTGTTGGTGCCAATCAGCATGACGTCAGCGCCTGCTGCCTCAAGTCCCTTGGCGGCGCGGGCCAGAATATCGCCCGCCTCATCCCATTTTCCTGCCGCTTGAAGTGCGGCGATGGGGGCAAAGTCGACGCTGTGCAGCAGCACGCGTGCGCTGTGCAGGCCACCAAGGCGGGCTTTCACCTTTTCATTCAGCAGGCGGTAATATGCCGAGGTCGATTCCCAGCTCATGCCGCCCAGAAGGCCGATGGTTTTCATGCCTGCCTCTGCCATGGCTAGAGCCGCTTGCGTGCCTGCGGGTATGTGCCGAGTACACGGACAAACTTGGTGTGGTACCGAAGTTCATCCATCGCGCGTGCCACATTCTCCATGCCCTCATGGCCTTCGATGTCGGCATAAAACTCGGTCGCGGTGAAGCTGTCCGATTCGTAATAGCTCTCGAGCTTGGTCATGTTCACGCCATTGGTGGCAAAACCGCCGAGCGCCTTGTAGAGCGCCGCCGGGATGTTACGCACCTCGAAGATGAAGCTGGTCATCACCGGTACGTCATAGCTTTCGGCTTCCACGGCATCGCGTGAGAGCACAACAAACCGGGTCGTGTTGTTGCCTTCGTCCTGATAGTCGCGGCGCAGGATCTTGAGGCCGTATACTTCCGCCGCCAGTTCGCTCGCAATCGCACCAAGGGTGGGGTCACTGGCTTCAGCCACATGTTTGGCCGAGCCCGCGGTATCGGCGAAGGGCACACGCTCCAGCCCCATGGCATGCAGGTTCTTGCGGCATTGGCCGATGGCCTGCACGTGGCTTGTCACACGCTTGAGCGTCTCAAGGCTGCCATTTTCGCTACAGAGCAGGCAATGGCGGATCGCTTCAAAATGCTCGTCAATGATATGCAGGCCGCTGCCCGGCAGCAGGATATGGATATCTGCCACGCGGCCCGCGGTCGAATTCTCAATGGGGATCATGGCCAGGCGGGCGGCGCCATTTTTTACGGCAGCGAGCGCATCTTCAAAGCTCGGGCACGGCAATACGTCCATGTCCGGAAACTTGGCCACGCACGCCATGTGCGAATAGGCGCCCAGTTCACCCTGGAACGAAATGGTATTGTCGGGATTTGGGTCCGTGCTTTTCTGGTTCGCTGTCATGATATTTTACTCGGTAAGCGATTCTTGAAATAAATGAACAAACCTTGTGCCAATGCGCGCTTCCCAAGTCAACGCGGGATGTGCTGCAGAGGGGCCTGCGGGGGCATGTCGGATGGTGGCGCGCATAAAAAAATGCGGTTTTTTGTCGCGAGATGCCATTTTGGTGCAAATGACGACTTGAAAATAAGTCATATGAAGGGCTATTGTCCGCCCGAATTGCCGGTCTGCGTCTGTCAGGGTTATTAAGGGGCGGGCCATTGTTATACGGATTGCTCGCCTGCAAGGAGAAGAGCCTGTGTCCTTAGAATCGAACAAAATTTTTGCGGCCGTTCTGTCATCCGCTCTTCTGATCATGGTTATCTCCATGATTGCTGAAGGTGTGTTCCACACTGAACACAAAAAGCCGGCCTTCACGATTGAAGTCGCGTCGAGCGACGCTGCTGAAGAAGTGGTTGTGGAAGGCCCGTCGCTTGCGGAGCGCCTCCAGAATGCCGACGCTGGCAAGGGTGAGCGCCAGTTCGCAAAATGCAAAAGCTGTCACACCGTTGAAAAAGGTGGCAAGGACGGTACAGGCCCGCACCTTTACGGCGTGATTGGCCGCGGCATTGGCGACGTGGCAGGCTTCAACTACTCTGGCGCCCTGTCTGGTGCTGAAGGCGACTGGAGCTACGAAGTTCTCGACCAGTGGCTCGCCAGCCCGAAAAACACTTTCCCGGGTACGTCGATGGCTTTCGCTGGTATCAGCAAGGAAGACCAGCGCGCTGACCTGATTGCTTACCTGCGCACGTTCCACGACGATGCGCCGGCCCTGCCGGAAGTTGTCGCTGACGAGCCTGCGGCGGAAGACGCTGCGGAAGCCGCCGAAGGCGCTGCCGAGGAAGCTCAGCAGTAAGAATACGCTTCGTTCAAGGGAGCGGAGACGGCGTACCCAACCGGGTGCGCCGTTTCTTTTTGTCCTCTATTTGGTGATGCGGCGGAAGCCTGCGAAGGGCTCGGCTTCGCTGCCCTTGCGCTTGAGGTCGCGTTCGACCCAGCCAATCACCTCCGTGAGCGGATCGATGGTGACCGCCATATTGGTGGCGTTGGCGTGCAAAAGATGCACGCCGTCCATCATCCAGCCAACATGGCCGGGGAAGAAGGCAAGATCGCCACGTGTCGGCTTCTCACCAGCATCAAGCTGGCGGCCGAGGCTGCGGAGTTGTGGCCCGGTATCGCGCATCACGCGGTATCCCGTCTGGGCAAGCGAGACCTGCACGAGGCCCGAGCAATCGATACCCAGTTTGGAGCGACCGCCCCACAGGTAGGGGCTTGCAATGAAACGCTCCGCGACAGCAACGGGGTCATTTTCGGCAGCAGGGTCGCCAAGCCGGGTTATGTGTTTCGCATAGACCCAGCCATCAAAGGCGGACTCCGCAAACCCGTTTTCCACCAGGCCGGGCAGGGTGAGGAAAGCCCCCATGGGCAAGATGATCTCTGGCTCCGACTTCAGGTGCGGCTCGTTATAGAGATGGGTTAGTGGCGCGGTCACGCGGTGGGTTGGCAAAAACTCATATTCCGAGATCGCGCTTTCAGGGGTCCAGCCCATATAGCCGTCGATGATCGAAATGACGAACCACCAGCCAGGAGCCTCGGCGATGAGCTGCACGGGCTCGCCATAGAGGATTTCGCTCAAGGTTTCGGACGCCGAATCGGGTTTCGTTTTGAGGGGCGCGACGGGCCTCGCGACCACGCCGTCTATGCGGCTGGCCTGCAGCAGATGGCGGCTGCTCTCGATAATCTTTTCGGGGTCATGAAGGGGGGGTAGGCCGAAGCTGTGCAGCAGATCATTCATAATCGCCAAGTTCCTGGTCGACCAGCTTCTCTGCGGCCAGGATGCGGTCAGACACTTCGCTCAGGTACACGGCGCCCTTGACCGTGCGCTGCACCAGCACATTGCGCCGGTCGCTTTCATCGCGTTTGCGTTTGATGAGGTCCATCCGGCCCAAGGTATCAAGCGCGCGGGTAATCACGGGTTTGGTGACATTCATCTTGGCAGCCAGCCCCCGCACTGTATGCGGGCCCTTGGTCATATAGACCGTGAGCAACAGGGTCATCTGGCGCATGGTCAGGTCGGGATCGCTGGAGCGCACACCGTCCAGATTGGCGGTGTGCCATATTTTCAGCATGCGTGGGCTCGTTTTCTCGGTCACTGTTTCCGTTCCTTTACCGGAATGATCCCCGAAAACGCTACACGGGATTGACCTAAAGACTGCCTTTTTGTCGCCTAGCCGTCAAGCTGCAAGAATTTTTTGATGGCGCCAAAGCTCGCGCGCAGGCCTTGTGCCTCACCGCCCTTTGGCCGCCCCGGTTTGGCGGAAGGCATCCATGAGAAGACATCAAAATGCACCCACGGTGTTTCAGCGTCCACAAAACGCTGCAGGTAAAGCGCCGCGGTGATCGAGCCACCAAAGCCGCCTTCGGCCGTGTTGTTCATGTCCGCAATCTCGCTTTTCAGCATGGCGTCATAGGGTGCCCACAGCGGCATGCGCCAGAGCGGATCCTGTGCGTCTTTCGCTTCCGCTTCAAGCGCGGCCCATAGCTTGTCGTCATTGGCATAAGTTGCGGGCAGGTCCGGGCCCAGCGCCACACGCGCTGCACCCGTCAGGGTGGCGAAGTCCATCAGGAGGTCAGGTTTGTCTTCCCCCGCGAGCGCCAGCGCGTCACACAGCACCACGCGGCCTTCGGCGTCGGTGTTGCCAATCTCCACGCTCAGGCCCTTGCGGGTCATGATCACATCACCGGGACGGTAGGCGTTACCGCTGACAGCGTTTTCTACCGCGGGCACAAGCACACGGAGCTGCACCTTGAGTTTGGACGCCATGATCAGGCGCGCAAGGCCAAGTGCGTGCGCGGCGCCGCCCATGTCCTTTTTCATGATCAGCATGCCGGAGGCAGGTTTGAGGTCGAGGCCGCCAGTATCAAAACATACGCCCTTGCCAACAATCGCCAGCTTCGGCCCCTTGGTGCCCCATTTGAGATCAATCAGGCGCGGCTCACGGCCTTCAGCGGCGGCGCGGCCAACAGCGTGGATGGCCGGGAAGTTTTCATCGAGCAGGTCATCTCCCACGATGGTCTCGCAGGATGCGCCAAACTCTTCGGCGAGCGCTTCTGCGGCGTCCTGCAGGTCCGCCGGGCCCATATGCTCAGCCGGGGTGTTCACAAGGTCGCGTACGAGGCTGACGGCCTCGGCGAACTTCTCGACCATCTCAATGTCCGTGCTCTCTGGCACAATGAGGGTGCGGGGGCCGGTGGCCTCATCGCTGCGGTAGCGGCTGAAGCGGTACTGCGCCAGGCACCAGCCAAGGGCAGCTACTTCACATTCCCCCGCGTCCACGTCCTGAAGGGCATAGACGCCCTCTGGCAGGTTTGCAGCAGCATCGGCGAGGCTCCACGGCGTGAGTGGCGCGCTGCCAGTGCCGATCAGCACAAGCTCGACACCCTTTTTGCCCTGCAAGCGCAGATATGTTCCCGCTTCCCCAGTAAATTTGCAGGCCTTGGCCCAAGCCTGTACCGCTTCCGACTTTTCTTCGAGCAGTTCAGCGTCGACGATCTGGATCGGGACAGCCTTGGGGGTCAGTTTGCGGCTGAGTAGGGCAGTTTTTTTGGCCATAATAGGCTCCTGCGGGCGTTTGGGTTTTTAGGCTTCGGGGGCGATGGTGACGTTCAGGCCATCCATCGAGCCGTCTACCTCGATCTGGCACGACAGGCGTGAAGAGCCGTCACGGTAATGTTCGCTGTCCTCAAGCAGATACTGCTCGTCATCTTCCATTGCGGGCAGGTCGCTATATTGCGCGGGGTCGACAAACACATGGCAGGTGCAGCAACTGCAGCAGCCGCCACAAATGGCTGCCAGGTCGTCAAAATCGTTGTTGCGGATGTTTTCCATCAGCGAAAGGCCTTCTTCCGCTTCGATCATCCGGGTCTGACCAGCTAGGTTGGTCACGGACACTTTTACCATATGTAATTCCTGTTCACTTAGACATTGGCCCTTGGTTTGTTCTCCATATAGCACTTCGTGGGCATAAAAAAAGGGCCGATCCCGGTGGGGATCGGCCAAGATTACACCCGTATTGTGGACAGGTGTGAGGGACAAACTGTATCAGGCAGCATGTATCCGGGCTTTTATAGCCTTGCTGGTGGCTGCCGCTGGTGCCGCGCAGGTGCGGCATGTATCTCTAATCGATCAGGTCAAAGGCCGGGTCATCAGGACGTCTTCAAGGTGAAACTTGAAAACAAGGTCGAGGAACAGCCGGCCGGCGCTCGCTGGCCGACTGCCCTCGACAAGGTCCTGGCCTAAGGACTTGGTCAGTCTCTCCATCTCGTCTGGGAAAAGGGTATGCGGCAGCGCTTCCGTCGCTGCGTAGCCGTCTCAGGCGCTCGCCTTCCCCAGACAAGTAACTCTATTGCGCTCACTTGTTTTCATATTTCACGGTATCCCGCCGTTTCAAACAACAATTGATACAAAAAGTGTTCCATTGTATGATTATGTAAATGTAAAAATGTTGATATGTAAAAATTGTAAATATCGAAGGCAAGCAAATGGTTGAGGCGGCGACAAAGAAGATTTTTGCAGGCCCGCGTATCCGGCGCCTGCGCCGCGAGCTGGGGCTCAGTCAGTCGCAGATGGCGTCTGAGCTCGGCTTTTCAACCAGCTATCTGAATCTCGTTGAGCGTAACCAACGCCCTGTTTCCGCGCAGTTTTTACTGCGTCTTGCCGAAGTGTATGACATTGAGCTCACATCCTTCGCCGGCACCGATGAGGCGCGGGCCTTTGCTGACCTGTCCGAAGTGCTGGCGGACCCCATGTTCAAGGGCATCGGCCTGTCCAGAAGCGAGATGCAGGACATGGCGGACGCGGCGCCTAAGGCGGTGGAAGCTTTTACACTGCTTTACAAGTCGTTTGAGCAAGCGCGACAGAACGCCAAGGAAATCTCCACCCAGTTCGCGGAACGTGAGGGCGGCGAGGTGGACGCCACTTTCCCCGTCGATGAAGTGCGGGACTATATCCACGACCGTAAAAACTATTTCCCTGAGCTCGATGAAGCCGCGGAAGTGCTGCATGACGAACTGCACCTGGGCCGTGAGGACGCCTTTATGGTGCTCTCAAGCAGGCTTGACGAGGAACATGGCATCCGCGTGCGCATCATGCCGCATGAGGTGATGCCCGAAACCCTGCGCCACTTTGATTTGCACCGGCGGCAGCTGCTGATCAGTGAGATGCTGGACGCGCCCGCGCGGGTGTTCCAGCTGGCGTTCCAGCTTGGCATGCTTGAGTTCCGGCCGATGATCCAGCGGCTCGGTGATATGCACTCATGGCAGACGGAAGAAGCGCGGCGCTTGGTGCGCATCAGTCTCGCCAACTATTTCGCCGGCGCACTGCTGATGCCCTATGGGCGCTTTCTCGCCGCCGCCAAGACGCTCAAATACGATATCGAACATCTGGGCCGCCGGTTCGGCACAAGTTTCGAGCAGGTGTGCCACCGGCTCACCACCCTCCAGCGCCCGGGCGAGCGTGGCATACCGTTCTTTTTTATTCGCGTGGACAAGGCAGGCAATGTCTCAAAGCGTTTCTCCGCAGGTCGCTTTCATTTCTCCCGCTTTGGCGGCACCTGTCCCTTGTGGAATGTGCACGACACCTTCGCCTACACCGGGCGGATCGTGACACAAATCATCCAGATGCCCGATGAGACGACCTATTTTTCGGTTGCGCGCACCGTCACGCGGGTGGGGGCGGTCTATGGCCAGCCGGACCAGCAGCTCGCCATCGGCCTTGGCTGCGATATCGGCCACGCGAGGGAGCTGATCTACTCCAAAGGCCACGATCTTGAGACCTTGGACGCCACGCCGGTTGGTCCCAACTGCCGCCTGTGCGAACGTCCGGCCTGCCCGCAGCGCGCCAACCCACCGCTGACGCGCAACCTGGTGCTTGATGAACGTTCACGCGGTATTTCGGCCTACCGTTTCACGCAGGAATAGGCTGCGTCGAAACATTGTTTCAGTGCCGAGTAATAATATTTCAAGAAATTCTGGCTGCTTTCTGCGGCTAATTTGATGCTTGAAATAATGTTGCTCATAATTTCGCCATTTGCCGTTGCCAAAATATGGCTTCGCACGTAGCGTGTGCCGCGAAATCGAAACCGCACTTTCTGAGGGCCAAAAAAATCATGAGTACAAGTGTTCTTGATCTCTTCAATATCGGCATCGGGCCGTCGAGTTCCCACACCGTGGGGCCGATGAAAGCCGCGCGTGAATTTGTCGAGAAGCTTGAGGAAGATGGTCTGCTGGACAAAACCGACCGGCTGGTGACGAAGTTATATGGCTCCCTTGGTGCCACGGGGCGTGGCCACGGTTCGGACGGTGCGGTTATCCTTGGCCTGCTTGGCGAATGCCCGCGCGAAGTGGATGTGGAAAATATCCCCAACATCATCCAGCACGCGCGTGAGAATAAAACCCTCAACCTCATGGGTAAAAAGCCGGTGGTGTTCGAGGAGGACACAGACCTTCAGCTGCTGCCGCGTGAACAGCTACCGTTCCATCCGAACGGCATGGAGTTCTGGGCCTATGACGCGGGCGGCAATGAGCTTTCCCGCGCGATCTATTATTCCATCGGCGGCGGTTTCATTGTGCATGAGAAAGAAGCCAAGAAGGACAAATTCATCGAGGAAAAGGTGAAAGTCCCTTACCCGTTCAAAAGCGGGGCCGAACTTCTGGAACACTGCGCCAAAACCGGCAAATCCATCTCCGCCATCATGATGGCGAACGAGAAGACCATGCGCAGCGTGCAGCAGATCAGGGCTGAACTGCTCGAGATCTGGCATGTGATGGAAGAATGTGTCGAGCGTGGTTGCAGCCGTGGCGGGCAGATGCCGGGCCTCAACATCAAACGCCGGGCGAAAGCGCTTTATGAGCAGCTCTCGAAGCGCCCGGAAAGCGCGCTCACCGACCCGCTTACCATTCTTGACTGGGTGAACCTTTATGCCCTCGCGGTGAATGAGGAAAACGCGGTTGGTGGCCGTGTGGTCACCGCGCCGACGAACGGGGCGGCGGGTATCGTGCCCGCGGTGCTGCACTATTATATGCGCTTCATCCCCGGTGCCAATGAGGACGGCGTTGTGCGTTTCCTGCTGACCGCCGGGGCCGTTGGCATGCTCTTCAAGGAAAATGCCTCCATCTCTGGCGCCGAAGTGGGCTGTCAGGGTGAGGTGGGTTCCGCCTGCTCCATGGCAGCGGCGGGCCTGACGGAAGTTCTGGGTGGCACGCCCGAACAGGTTGAAAACGCCGCCGAGATCGGCATGGAGCATAACCTTGGCCTCACGTGCGACCCCATCGGCGGGCTGGTGCAGGTGCCGTGTATTGAGCGGAATGCCATGGCATCGATCAAAGCAATCAACGCCGCGCGCCTTGCGCTCAGGGGCGACGGCAAACATTTTGTCTCCCTCGACAAAGTAATCCGCACCATGCGCTTGACCGGACGCGACATGCGGTCAAAATATAAAGAAACAGCGCGTGGTGGCCTTGCGGTCACCGTGCCGATCGCAGCAACGGTGGTGGACTGTTAGGCCACAATAAAATTCGAGGGGGAACCGGGGTATGGAAAGTCATGTGATTGGCGACAAGTCGGTTCCTCTATTAGAGAAAACCATCGGCCAGATGCTGCGTGAGACGGCCGAAAAATTCCCCGACAATGAAGCGCTGGTGTTTGTCGAGGACGACATCAGCCTGACATGGTCCGAGCTGCTCTCTGACGCGGAAGCGGTGGCCGCAGGCTTGCTCGCGCTCGGGCTTGAGCCGGGGGACCGGGTTGGTGTGTGGGGGCCGAACCGGGTCGAATGGGTGCTGGCGCAGTTCGCGACCGCGCTTGCGGGCCTCATCCAGGTGAATATCAACCCAGCCTACCGCCTCTCGGAGCTTGAGTTCGCGCTCAACAAGGTGGCGTGCAAGGCACTCATTCTCGCCGACCAGTTCAAATCCTCGAACTATGAAGAAATGATCCTCAAACTCGCGCCCGAGCTGCCGCATTGCCCGCACGGGAAGCTGCACGCCGAGCGCCTGCCGGAGCTGAGGGCCGTGATCACCATGGGTGAGGAAGCGCCGGGCGGTTTCTTCGCCTTTGCGGACATCCCCGACCTTGCCGAAGAGGAGCATTATGAGCGGCTGGAGGAGATTGAAAAATCCCTCACCTGCCATGACGCCATCAATGTGCAGTTCACCTCCGGCACCACGGGGTCGCCAAAGGGGGCGACGCTCACGCACCACAATATTCTCAATAACGCGCAGTTTTGCGCCCGCGGCATGAAGTTGACGGACGAAGACCGGCTCTGTGTGCCGGTGCCGCTTTACCACTGTTTTGGTATGGTGATGTCGGTGCTGGCGTGCCTGACGGTGGGGGCGACCATCGTGTTCCCGGCCGAAGCGTTCGAGCCCGTCAGCGTGCTTGAGGCTGTCGAGTCCGAGGGCTGCACCGGCCTTCAGGGCGTGCCGACCATGTTCATCGCCGAACTCGCCGTACCGAACTTTGCAGACTATGACCTTTCAAGTCTGCGTACCGGCATCATGGCGGGCTCGCCGTGCCCCATCGAGGTGATGAGGCGGGTGATATCCGAGATGCATATGGCGGAATGCACCATCGCCTACGGCATGACCGAAACAAGCCCTGTCAGTTTCCAGACCGGGCTTGATGACCCGATTGAACGCCGCACCTCGACTGTCGGCCGCATCCACCCGCACGCCGAAGTGAAGGTGATTGACGAAGACGGCAAGACCGTGCCGCGCGGCACGCAGGGCGAACTGTGTACCCGCGGCTATCTGGTGATGAAAGGCTATTGGGGCGACGAGGAGCGCACGGCCGATGTGCTCGATGCAGGCGGCTGGATGCATACCGGCGACCTTGGTGTGATCGACGAGGAAGGCTATTGCCGCATCACTGGCCGGGTGAAAGACATGGTCATCCGCGGCGGGGAAAACATCTACCCGCGTGAGATTGAGGAATTTCTCTTCACCCACCCTGACATTCAGGACGTGCAGATTTTTGGTGTGCCTGATGAGAAATTCGGTGAGGAGCTCTGTGCCTGGATTCGCCTCAAGAAGGGGGTGAAGGGCAACAAGAAGTCGGTCACCGATTTCTGTGAAGGCCAGATCGCGCACTATAAAATCCCGCGCATCATCCGTTTTGTGGACGAGTATCCCATGACCGTCACAGGCAAGATCCAGAAGTTTGAAATGCGCAATGCCATGATCAAGGAACTGGGCCTTCGGGAAGCCGAGACCGCCTGAACCCCAAACCAGCGTAAAGTCATCCTGACGCCATCTATCCGCCGCATTTTCTTCTAGAATGCGGAGCTGGGGAAAGCGAGGATGACGGATCATGTTTCGTGGTGCTGTATTGGTGTTTCTAATGGCCCTCTTGGCCTTGCCGGCTTTTGCTGACGCCGATGCCCCTGCGACGATTCCCTTGCGTGACCTGTTTTCGGGCTATGACGAATTTCTCGAGAAATCCTCCGAGCGCATGATGATCATCTCTCCCGTCTATACGCTTGCGGCCAAACTGGCCAAAGCGGAAGATGTGGAACTTTCATTCAGCCATGAAGGGCGAACGGTGACCTTCCGGCCCGAGCCAGATGGCCGCCTGCGCTACCGGCCTTCCGCACAGATGCTCAAGGCCAACCCGGAAGTAGAGACCAACCAGCCCCGGGGCACACTGTCGGTCACCATGGTGATTGATGTGGTCATGGTGGCGCGCAACCGCTATCCCATTGATGAGCTGCATGACCGCGTGCACAAGGCATGGGGGCAAGCAAAGAGCTTTCGCGGTGTGCTGTCCGTCTTTGCGCCAAGTCACAGCGGCCTCAGGCTGCACTTCCCTGCAAGCTGCACCGAGACAAAATGGATGGTCACCAAAAGGAGCAATGTGGTCGTGAGCGGCGCAGGTGCATATGAGGTCACACTGGACTTTAGCGAAAAGGTGATCCGCAAGGCGGACCAGCTTCTTTTGTCCTGTCGGCCTGACCGCTTCACGCTCGACTAAGGCATTGCATTCCAGTGGTTTCGCTGCTTGATTGGGGGTGCTCCCAAAACAGCGGATATGCCATGACCCGAACCTACGCCAGTTTTCCTGCCATCTATGCCCTTGTGAAGGAAATCCCTGAAGGGCAGGTCGCAAGCTACGGTATGGTCGCAAGCCTGTTGCCGGGGGTCACGCCGCGCATCGTCGGCTTCGCCATGGCAGCAACGCCTGAGGGCGAAGGTATCCCGTGGCAGCGTGTGATCAACTCCGCCGGACGTATCAGCGAACGCGACGGCGCGACCCGGCAGCACGACCGGTTGGTGGAAGAAGGCGTGACGTTCCTAAAGTCCGGCAAAGTTGACTGGGCCGCACACCGCTGGCAGGGGCCGGGCGAGGCCTGGCTTGAGGTCGCCGGGATCGACTTCATGGATTTCCTGACCATCCAGAGTGGCTGGCCCGGCTAGGGGGCGAGGCGCCTCGTGAGCGCCCCGCCTGTTTTTCGCGTTTTCTAGAAGCTGTACTCAAGCCGCAGGAAGGCATTGATGCCGGTGCCGGGTATCCGGTCACCAAGCGCGACACTGGAACCCGCGATACGGTTATAGCCCGCGAGGTGGTCTTCATAGAAGCGGTCGAACAGGTTCTCGACCCCCGCAGTGAGATTGACACTCTCGTTCATCCACCAGCCCGCATACAGGTCCATCAGCACATAACCTGCTGTTGCCGTCTCGCTGTTGGTGACAGAGACCTTGCCCTGTTCGGCGACCATGCGGCTCGCGGCCGTCACATACCAGTCACCGCCCTCATAGGTCAGGCCCACCACACCACGGGCAGGGGCCACGCGGTAGAGGTTGTCATCAATGTCATCGCGCTTGGCACGCACATAACTGAAGGTGCCGTCGATGTGCCAGCTCTTGGATATCTGGATGCCAAGGTCGACATCAAGGCCATAGAGCGTGGCGTCCACATTGGCGAACCGGAGCGGCGTGGAGTCACCGTTCATGGCTGAGATCATCTCGACCATGGTGTCAGTCACACCGGGCGTGTCGTCAAAGGGCACACCCTGGATATAGTCATCCACCTTGCGGTAGAAGACGGTTGGCCGCATGTAGAAACCGCCCGAGGCATAGTCGACACCCAGTTCGGCAATCAGCGCGGTTTCCGCCTTCAGCGTCCGGTCCCCCACATAGGTGTTGCCGTCAGCGAGCCCGCCGCTGGCCGAGATTGGCAGCCAGCCAAACTGCTCCACATAACCCGGTGCACGGTTCTTGCGCGCGAGCGTGGCACGCAAGGTGGTGCTTGCGCTTACCTTGTACCAGCCCTGGAATACGGCATCGACAAGGTCATGGCTCACGTCGCGGTCGCCATTATTGAACGCCATGGCCAGCATGCCCGGCATGGCGGGTACCGCGCTGCCGACCGTAGCCAAACCCGCCGAGGAGCCATAATGGTCATAGCGCAGGCCGACTTCATAGCCGCTGCCGTCTTGTTCAAACCGCCACTCGGCAAAGCCGCCGACCCGCTCCATCTCGATATCCGGGAAGGCGCCGATGAAAAAGGCGTCATTATTCGGGTTGGTGATGGTCATGTCGTGTTGGGTGTTTTCATAGTCGGCACCGAAGGAAAGCGTGCCGGCGCTGAAGGTTTTCTTGAAAGCGAGGTCCGCGGTCCATGTGCGCGCGTCAGCAAGCGAACGGCGGTACATGCTGGCCATCATCGGCGCGGGGCGCGACAGATAGTTGCTCATGGCGTGGCCGATATCGGCAAAGGCCACATTGGCCTCGACCGTCAGGCCGTCAAAACGACCGGTGTATTTGCCGCGCGCGAAGTCGCCGTTAAAAAACTCGATATCCATGGCAAACGGCGGGTTGCCTGTTTCACCCACCTTGTGGTGGCGATAGTCAAAGCCGAATTCGTGTTTGCCGTCCTCGCTGCGCCAGCCAAAGCCCGCGCCTGCGACCGAGCGTTCATGGAAGGTATTTGCGATATCACCGTGCGGGGAACGCAGGTTGCCGCCGTCCTCATAGGAGCCCAGCACCTGTACGCGCCAGGTGTCGGTGGCAGCACCCACAACACCGCCGAGGGCAATGCTTTCATCGGCACTGCGCACGGCAGCCGACAGGCTACCGTTCAACTCGGTGCTGCCGGTATCCGCAAAGCCCACTTTCTTGTAGACCGCGTTGACCCGGCCCGCGAGGCCGGGCCCGTCGGACACGGAACCAACGCTGCGGGATACTTCAAGGCTGGCGACAAGCGGTAGCGGCGCATATTGAAGCGGCGGGTCCATCAGGTTCGGGCCGCCCGAGCCGAAACGCTGGCCGTCGATCGAGACTGCGACCCGCGCGCCCATCATGCCGCGGAACTGGACCTGACCCGAAAGCGCGCCGTTATTGATGAGCGCACCACCCGGCACACCGGCGACAAGGGCGGCTGCGTCGGCGCTGGCGACGCGCACGGGTTTGACGCTGCTGCCGGTCGCGGTGCGCACGGGGCGGGCGCCAACAACAAGGATTTCCTCAAGCGTGTCGCCTGCGGTGGTTTCTGCCGCAGATGGTGCGGTCAGCATGGTGGAAGAGGCCATTGCAGCAAGCAACAGCCGTGAACGGAAATGGTTCATGGAATATCTCTCCTGAGCGCCGGCGCTGTCATGCGTCCGGCAAATAAACAAACGGGTTTATGTCAGGAGAGGGAAGGCGGACCGCGGCCGTCATAGGGGGCACGCGCTGGTGCCGTGATTGCCGCAACAAGTGGCTCGGTGGCAGGCGGTTCAGGGGAAAGCGTGGCAAAGGCCACCCGCGTGCTGTCAGCGATGACAGCGACTGCCTGGCCTGTACACTGGCGGCAGTCCGAACAGTTTTCCGGGCTGTTTTTGCCGTCCTCGGCCTGTGCGCTGGCGGCGGCACCCGTCTTGTCGATGCTGCACCAGAGCGAGGAATCATAACCGAAAATGCCGTCAGGGCCGGAGCTCGGCATCATGAAGCAGTTGACCTGGACAAGCACGTTCAGGAGCATCGCGACAACGGCGATGTCCCAGAAAGCATTGTCTTTTCTCAACCAGCGCAACAGCATTGCGGCCTCACGAATACGAAACGTCCGTCCGCTACCTTAAATAAGCTAGCGGATCAAGGGCGTTCGCGCAGGCGGGCATTTTGTCGCGTCAGTCTCCCGCGCTTCCTGCCGGAATTTCCTCAGCTGCTTCGGGCGGTGTGGCACCCACAAGTTTGCGCACATCCTCGACAATCAGCACAATCGCGGGCAGCACAAACAACATGAGGGCGGAGGAGAAGAGCAGCCCGGTTGCGAGGCTCACGGCCATCGGGATCAGGAACTGCGCCTGCGGGCTGGTTTCCGAGATGATCGGCAATAGCCCGAGGGCGGTCGTGATGGTCGTAAGCGCGATGGGACGGAAACGCCGGAGCGTCGCACGCACCGCCGCGTCAATCGGTGTCGTTTCCGGGTCCTTGAGCTCGATGTTGTAGCGGTCCACCAGCACAACAGACGCGTTCACCACCACGCCCGAAAGCGCAACGATGCCGAACATGGAAATGAACGACAGGTCATAGCCGAGGAACTTGTGGCCAATGATGGCACCTGCGATGCCAAGCGGGATCGAGACAATGATGATCACCGGTTGCAGGTAGCTCTTGAGCTGGGTTGCCACCAGAGCGTAGATCACAAGAAGTGCCAGCAGGAACCCGCGCGCAAGGGCGGCGAAGTCCTCGTTCTGCTCACGCGAGCCACCTTCAAGCTGCCAGCGGAGCCCCGGATGCGCCTCCATGATATCAGGCAGGATGCTTTCCTGAATGAGGCTGTTGACCACATTTGGCGTGGTGATGCTTTCTTCCACGTCTGCCGTCACGGTCAGGATGCGGCGGCCGTTCACGCGCTCGATCGAGGTCGGGCTGCGCCCTTCGGAGATGTTTGCCACATGGCCAAGCGGTACACCCTCGCCCGAGGGCAGGCGGATGCGCAGGTTCGCCAGCGCACCGAGGTCATGCCGGGCCTCACGCGGGTAGCGCACAAAGACCTTGATCTCGTCGCGCCCGCGCTGGATGCGCTGCACTTCTTCACCAAAATAGGCCTGCCGCAGTTGCCGCGCGAGGTCTTGCGGCCTGAGGCCAGCGGCAAGCCCTGCGGGTTTCATGGTAAATTCGAACTGGCGCTTGCCGAGGTCGAGACCGGCGTCGATCTGGCTGACGCCGTCGATGGCGCTCAGCCGGTCAGCAAGGTCCGCGGCAGCTTTTTGAAGTTCTGACTGATCGGCATGGGTCAGCTCATAGCCCACATCCACGCTGCGCGGGCCGATGGTGGCAGCGTAAGACAGCGTCTCGGCCCCCGGAACACTACCGACGGCAACCTGCCAGCGGCGGCTGATCTCCCGCGAGGAGACGGAACGCGCGTCTGTCGGCACCAGCTCAACCGTGATCTGGCCCAAGTGGCTCGCGATGGAGTTGCTGGAGACAGCGCCCGGGCCCGATGCTTGTGTGTAGCGTGCGCCAATCGTGATGGCGACAGCGCTGACCACATCTTCTCCGGTCTCGGACCTGATCTCGGCGGCAACCTTCTCAAGCGCGCTTTCCATCTGCTCGATGGCGGCTTGTGTTGCCTCGAAGGGTGCACCTTCGGGCATGGCGAGGTTGGCGGAAATCTCTGTCCCCTCGATATTGGGGAAAAAGACGATGCGCACAAAACCCGCACCCACAAGCGAAAAGGCGATGAAGATAAAACCGATGGCAGCAGCAAGGGTCACATAGCGGAAGCGGCTCGCCTTGATGATGAGCCGCTGCAGCGGGCCGACGGCAAAATTGTCGAGCGAGCGCGACACCCTGACCTGAAAACTGCGCAGCATGCCGCGTGACCAGCGCTTTTCGTGCGACAGGTGCGACGGCAGGATCAGCATGGCTTCCACAAGCGAGACAAACAGGATCGAGATCACCGCAATCGGGATCGGTCGGGTAATCTCGGCAAAGGTCCCGGTCTGGAAGAGGAGCGGCGCGAAGGCGGCCATGGTGGTGAGCACACCGACAAGAACGGGCGCGAAGATGTTTTTCACGCCCTCGAACGCGGCGCGGCGGCCTTTGAAGCCTGCCTGCTGCTCGGCATAGATGTTTTCGCCCACCACAATGGCGTCATCCACCACGATGCCAATCACCACAATAAGCGCAAACAGGGTTACCATATTGAGCGACACACCCACGCTGCCGAAAATCAGGAAGCCGCCAAGGAAGCTGATCGGGATACCCATGGCCACCCAGAAGGCGAGCTTGAAATCAAGCGTGATCACCAGCATCAGGAACACCAGCGCAAAGCCCATCAGCGCGTTGCTGGTCAGCAGGCTGATCCGGTCCGCAAGGATCTCCGTCTGGTCGCGGAAGATGACCAGCGCCTGCCCCTCCGGCAGGTCGACGGTCTCCACATAAGCCGCCACCTGCTTTTTCACCAGCAGGATGTCCTTGCTTTCGTTCCTCAGCACATCAAGGAAGATGGCGGGTGCACCGTTATAGGTGTTCACAAGGTCGTCGTCGGTCAGGCCATCGGTGATGCGGGCGATATCGCTCAGTTTCAGGGTCTCGCCGTTTGTTGTCGCACGCAGGGTGATGTCCTCGAACTGGCTGCCGACACGCGCCTTGGCGTCGGTCCGCAAGAGGATCTGGCCGCTGTCGGTCTTGATCGTGCCGCCGGAAAGCTCAATGGAGGAGCGGCGCACCGCATCCGCTACTTCCGTGAAGCTGAGGCCATATTTGCGCAAGGTGTCCTCACTGACCTCGATGGAGATTTCCCGGTTGCGGGTGCCGCGCAGGTTCACCGCGGATACCACATCAAGGGTCAGCAGGTCGCGCTCCAGCAGTTCTGCCGTCTTGCGCAGATCTTCTTCCGCCGCCTGGCCCACAAGCACGAGGGTCAGCACGTTCGAAAGCGACTGGGTGACGGCAACAATCGGCTCCTCCGCATTGCCGGGCGGGAAGTCGATGAGCGCATCAATCTCGGCCTGCACCTCGTCCTTGATGCGGTAAGCGTCGACAAAATCCTCAAGCTCCAGCACCACGCTGGCGCGGTTCTCGAAGGCGTAGGACCGCACACGTTCAACCCCGTTGATACCGAGCACCGCTTCTTCCACGCGGCGGGTAATGCTGTCTTCCACTTCCAGCGGGGTGGCGCCGGGGTAGTTCACGCTCACGGTGATGGTGCCCACATCGACGGTGGGGAACACCTCCGAGCGCATGGTGACAGCGGTCATCAAACCGCCAACGATCAGGAAAACCATCAGCAGGTTTGTCATCACCGGGTTTGCAAGGAAGTTTGCGACCAGCGACAGGATGCCGCGGCCTTCGATCTTGTCCTCGTCCTCGTTTGGCATGCCCGGCTCGCCCGTCATTTCGCGGCTCCGTCATGGCGGCGGATATCGACCGGCCGGTTGATGAAGCTTGTCGGCACTTCGGTTGTTACAACACCGTCGGCGGCATCAAACGGACGCACGTAAATCTTGTCGCGCACGCTGTCGACAATCTCGACCTCGACACGCTTCAGCTTGCCGGCCGAGACAGTCCAGACACTCTCGGTGGTCGCGAGGCTGGCGGCGGGCAGTTCATAAACTTCCCCGTCAAGTGCGTGGTTCGCCTGCACACTTACAAAGGCACCGGGCACAAGGCCAACGCCGTATGGTAGTTCAATAAAGGCGGTTTGTAGTCGGGTGGTGCCGCTCAGGGCGCCGCCGACACTGGTGACCGTCGCCTCAATCGGGGCCGCATCCGCCATTTCAGGCTGAATGGCAACGGTGGAACCCGGGGCGAGTTGCAGCAGGTTCAGCTCTTCGGGCGAAAGGCTTGCTCGCACCCTCAGGCCATCGAGCGCATAAAGGCTGCCATATTGGCCCGTGGTGATGAGGAGCTGCCCGCGTTCAATCCGGCTGTCGGTGATGCGGGCATCATAGTCCAGCTGGTAGCGTGTGCGGGCGAGGTTCAGTTCCGCCTGTGCCACGGCCGCCTTGGCCGACCTCAGGCGTGCTTCAAGCGCCTTGACCTGCGGTTCCTTGGCAACAAGGGCCGGGGCCGGTTCGTTCGGGAAGACACGCAGCCAGTCCTTGATGAAGTTCTCTGCGGTCGCCTGCGTTTGCATGAGCTCCGCTTCGGCGCTCGCTACCTGGGCTTTTGCCTGCTCGACGGCCAGCTCATAATCGGTCGGGTCGATGGTGAAAAGCGCCTCGCCTGCGGGCACAATCATGCCCGGCGCCATGGACGGGCTGATGCTAAGCACCCGGCCAGCCACCTGCGGCACGATGGTGACGCTTGCCCGTGCTTCCACTTCGCCGGTCAGGGTGCGGCTGATGGTGTGGCGCGTGGGTTTCGGGCTGACGGTATCAACCACAACATGCTCAAGCGAGGCCGCCATGTCGGGGCCGGTGTCGCCGCCTGACCGGATCAGCCTGGTGATGCCAATGGTGCCCAAAACCACAAGCACAACGAGGATGACCTGGATGAGGCCGATGGCACGTTCCGACGTGCGCCCGACATGAAATGCTTCAATGACCCGTTTCATGGATATCCTTCGGAAAGATATGACTTTTTCAATATAAGCGCGCAGAGCAGTGGTTTGCGTAATACCTATACGGTGCAAATACGCAAATCCGTCAAAAAAAACTTGGCCGCAGCATGCTGCCGCAAGCCATGACAGGCAAGATTAGTGTGAATGCCGCAAAAATCCAGCGGTGAAGCGCCTAGAGGTAATAGGATTTGTACCAGTCGACAAAGCGCCGGATGCCCACCTCGATGGAGGTATCCGGCTTGTAGCCTGTGGCAGCTTCGAGCGTTTCAACACTCGCGCTGGTGTCCGGCACGTCGCCCGCCTGCATGGGCAGGAAGTTCTTGATCGCCTTTTTACCCAGGCAATCCTCGAGCACTTCAATGTAGCGCATCAGCTGTTCCGGCTTGCCGTTGCCGATGTTGTGCACGCGCCATGGGGCGCTGGATGAGGCGGATGCCGGGTTCGCGCTATCCCAATACGCGTCAGGCGTGGCCGGGGTGTCGAGGGTCGCGACCACGCCGCGCACGATGTCGTCCACATAGGTGAAGTCGCGCATGTGATGGCCGTGGTTGAACACGTCAATCGGCTTGCCCTTCAGGATCGCGTCGGTGAACAGGAACAGCGCCATATCGGGCCGCCCCCACGGGCCATAGACGGTGAAGAACCTCAGGCCGGTGGTCGGCATGCCGAAGAGGTGCGAATAGCTGTGGGCCATCAGCTCGTTGGCGCGTTTGGTGGCACCATATAGCGCGACCTGATGGTCAGCCGGGTTGTGCACACTGAAGGGCATGTTGGTGTTGGCACCGTAGACGGAACTGGTGGAGGCATAAACAAGGTGCCCTACCTTGTGGTGGCGGCAGCCCTCCAGCACGGTGAGGAAACCGGTGATATTGCTGTCGATATAGTCGAATGGCGCGTTGAGCGAGTGGCGAACACCAGCCTGGGCGGCAAGGTTGACGACCCCGTCAAAACCCTCGCGTTCAAAGAGCTTCGCCATGCCGTCTCGGTCTTCAAGCGCCATTTTTTCAAACCGGAAAGTGCCGCGCCGCTGGCCGGTTGCCTGCGCCTCTTCATAGACCGCTTCCTGAAGCGTTCCGGCGGCGAAAGCTTCCACCCGGCGGAGGCGTGCTTCCTTCAGGGCGACATCATAATAGTCATTGAGATTATCGAGCCCGACAACATCGTTGCCGCGCGCCAGAAGATACAGCGCAACATGGCTGCCGATAAAACCCGCGGCTCCTGTGACCAGTATTTTCATCGCGCGTGATCCCGATGTCCTGCTTTGGTGATGTGCGGCGCAGTGTCGGTCGAAGACGCCTGAAGCGCAAGCCTAACCTTGCGCTTTTTTATAGTGGCGCCGCGCGGGGCGTAGTTTGGCGGCCACCTCGCGCGCTTTCTCGCTGGCCTTTTCAGCCTCCCTAAGCTGTTGGTATTCCCCGGTTTTATACTGGATCGGCCAGTGAGGGTCGGTAACACCATAATGGGCTGCGGCACGGCGGGTGAAGGCCGGATCATTGAGGTGCGGGCGGGCCAGCGCCACGAGGTCGGCACGGCCTGCAGCAAGGATGGTGTTGATTTGTTCCGGTTCCGTAATGGCGCCAACGGTCATCACCGGAATGTCCACCTCGTGGCGGATGAAGTCGGCAAACGGCACCTGATACATGCGGCCATACATCGGCTTCTGGTGTGGCACCGTCTGGCCCGACGAGACGTTGATCAGGTCGACACCTGCCGCCTTGAAGGCGGTGCAGATGACCTTGAGATCATCCCAATTCATACCACCCGGCGCCCAGTCCCACGCCGAGATTCGCACGGAAATCGGCCGGTCTTCCGGGAAGACTTCGCGCATGGCGCGGAAGACCTCAAGTGGGTAGCGGGCGCGGTTTTCTGCGCTTCCGCCGTATTCGTCAGACCGGGTATTGGTCAGCGGCGACAGGAAGCTGGCGATCAGGTAACCATGGGCTGCGTGAAGCTCCACCATGTCGAAGCCAGCCGCTGCCGCGCGTTCGGTGGCCGCCACAAAATCGGCCTTCACCCGGTCCATATCCGCGCGGTCCATGGCTTTGGGTGTGGCGTTCACGCCCGCTTTGAAGGGGATGGCGGAGGCGCTGAGGAGCGGCCAGTTACCGGCATCAAGCGGCAGGTCCGACCCGTGTTTCGGGTGTTTGGTCGAACCCTTTCGCCCCGCGTGACCGAGTTGCATACAGACCTTCGCGCCCGAATTTTCATGAATGAAATCAACGACTTCCTTCCATGCGCACGCCTGTGCATCATTCCAGATACCGGGGCATAGCTCGGTAATCCTTGCATCCGGCGAGGGGCAGGTCATTTCGGTAAAGACAAGACCCGCGCCACCCGTGGCCCGCGCGCCCAGATGCACCGTGTGCCATGCTGTTGGCATGCCTTGGTGGGCCGAATATTGCGCCATCGGCGCGACGACAACCCTGTTGGAAACAGTCATGTTCCGGAGGCGGAACGGTGTAAACATGGGGGTCGGGCGACCCTTTTGGGTGTGCAGGAAGTGTGCAGGAAGTGTGCAATAAAATTCGTCTTCCACGGCGGCCAGGAATGCCGCGTCCCTCAGGCCGAGATTGTCCCACGTGATGCTTTTGGAGCGTGACATCAGCGCGAAGGCAAACGCGTAGCGGTCTTTGCCAAAGTGGCGTGGCATATCCTCGAACCAGCGCAGGGAAACGTCGGCGGCGTGCTGGATGATCTCGACCGGGGTGCGCCGGTTCGCTTCATAGGCCGCTTCAATGCCGTCAAGGTCGCCGGGGTGCGCCAGCACGGCGTCAGAGAGACCGATGGCGCATTCCATGGCGAGCTTGGTGCCCGAGCCGATCGACCAGTGCGCGCTGGCCTTGGCGTCGCCTAAGATGACGGTTTTACCAACACGCCAGTTCTCACACCGCACCCGGGGGAACTGCCGCCAGATCGAGCGGTTGGTGACAAGGCCGTGGCCCGCGAGCTCTTCCGCAAACACGCCTTCGAGATAACGCGCGCTCTCTTCCTCGCTCATGGCAGCAAACCCGCAGGCGTCAAAGGCGGCTGGCGTACATTCGATCACCCAGGTGGATTTCCCCGCTTCATACTCATAGGTGTGGGCGCAGAAATGCCCCTCGGGCGTCTCCTTGAAGAAGAAGGTGAAGGCGTCGAGGGGGCGGGTGGAGCCCATCCAGGTGAAATGGTTCTTGCGTAGCTCAACGGTGCGGCCAAAGGCCTCCGCCCGTGCTTCGCGGATCGCGCTCGCTATACCGTCTGCCGCGACAATGAGGTCGCTTGCGGCAAAGTCGGCTTCCACGGTTTCCGGGTTGATGCGCCGCCCGAACTCAAGCCGCACGCCGACCGCACGGCAGCGCGTGGTCAGGATCTCGAGCAGCTTGAAGCGCGAGCACCCGGCGAAACCGTTGCCGCCAATCACGGTGCGGTCGCCGCCTTTCTCCACCACGATGTCCTGCCAGTAGGCGAAATGATCGCGGATCAGGTCGTAGCTTTCCGGGTCGGCGGCAAAAAACTCGTCCAAGGTCTCGTCGGAGAAGACGACACCAAAACCGAAGGTATCGCCTTCCCGGTTCTGCTCAATCACCTCAATGTCGAAATCGGGTCGCGCTTTTTTTGTGAGGAGCGCAAAATAAAGCCCACCGGGGCCGCCGCCGATCACCGTGATTTTCATCTGCCTCATCCTCCCCGGAAAGTCGCCCTGGTGCCACGCGTCAGCCTCGCGGCAGAACCGCCGTGGTTTCGATCTCGATTTTTGCCTTGTCTTCCATCAGGCGGGACACTTCCACGCATGCCATGGTGGGATAGTTCTTGCCCATCAGGTCGCGCCAGATCTGGCCCATGCCCTTGAGGTTGGCGAGATATTCGTCCCGGCTGGTGACATACCATGTCATACGCGCGATATGTTCGGGCCCCGCACCGGCTTCTCCCAGAATAGCCAGCGTATTCTCAAGCGTCTGCCGGAGCTGGCCGAGGAAATCCTCCGCCTCGAATACCATGTCCTTGGTCCAGCCGATCTGGCCAGCGACAAACACCATGCGGCCTTCCGCCAGAATGCCGTTTGAATATCCGCTTGGCCTTGGCCAGCCTTCAGGCAGCAGCGCCTTCACGCGCCCTCTCCCGGTTTGGCCATCCAGTCCTGCATCGCTTTCCGGAGCGGCGTGCACCACGGCATGCTTTTGCCGCTTTCCATATCCATATGCACGAGGATGAGCTTGCCGCTCAGCCTGTCTTCCCCTTCACAGCGCGCGCGGATGTTGAGCGTGCAGCTTGTGGTGCCGAGCCGCGCGACCGAAAGTTCGAATATCAGTTCGTCCTCAAGCTTGCTGGGGGCGTGGAAATCCACCTCGATATGCGCTGTCGGCACCGCGCGCTTTTCCTTCAGGTGAAGCTGGCGGAAGCTTTTGTTGAGCCCGCTCGCGAACCAGTCCTCGACCAGATCATTGATAAGGCCGAAATAGCGCGGGTAAAACATGATGCCCGCCGCATCCACATGCGCGAAACGCACCTGAACTTCGTTTCTGAAAATCGCCATCAGGATATTCCCGTTCATGCTGAGAGTTGAATTTATTTTAGCACTAAATCAAATTCCCGGCAAGGCTGCTGTGGGGGAACGAAGTATGTCGAATGCGGACGATGGGGCAAGCCTGTTTCAGGCGTGCTTTTGGCAGCTATTTGTCCCATGACGGGACAACGCCGTTACAAATGGGCAACATAGTACACCTATTAAAGGTTTTTAACCCTGAGCGTTTGACCCCGCCCCCTGAATTATGTAAAACTTCATTTAATTGTTTATATCGATTCAGTTTTTTGCTGAATCTGCTTTCCTAGAGGAGCGTGATTATGCGTCTGGCAATTATGGTAGCAGCCTTGGGGCTGGTTATGGGGGCACCGGTTGTTGCGCCGACGGCATTGATGAACAAGGCGGAAGCCCAGGCGGCTACCGGCGCCATAAGCGCAGAGGAACGCTCGCTCGAGGCCCAGATCACCGCGCTGGCGCAGGCTGGCAACACGGCAGGCTTGCAGGCCTTTATCAATGTGCAGGTCAATGCGGGACGTGCAGGCATGCTGGCCCGTATTGCACGGCGTGTTGCTGCGTCCGGCCAGAGCCTTGCCGGCACCGACACCGCAACCGCAGCCAGGCTTGCGAATGCAGCTATCCTGATCGCATCCAATTCAAGCGTTGCCGCAGCCGACACCACGGTGGAAGCGGACGTCGGCGGCACAGCCGCCCAGACCGCGGCCACGCTGTCAGCCCTTGACCCGGCAAGTTCAGCCTCTATCCAGCAGACTGCGGCGGCCGCAGGCAGCAGTAACCTTGTTGCAAGCTTCATGACCGGCGGCAGCAACACCCAGACGGCTACGGTCGGCGGTGAGCAGGGCGGCAACCAGCAGACCGGTGCGATTATTACGACCGGCACGACCACCACGCGCACTGTCCAGACCCCGGTTGTCACACCGATCACCACGGATACGATAACCGTGCCTGTGGTGCCGGAGCCGAACCCCGGCCAGTCGGGTGGCAGCCCGACCTAAGGCTGGCGCGACAATCAGGATTCCAGAAGGCCGGGCATGTCCCGGCCTTTTTGTTGTGTCCGGTTCTGCTGCCCGCGGAAACGTTGCCGTGTGCTGGTCTGGGCTTCTGGATGGCCTCTCAATCAACGCGATTGCCCACCGGTAATTGCGGGCTGCGCCGCAAAATATTATGCCTGTCTGGCACTTCAAAGGCGCCTGAAGCAGGGGTGGCGCTTTCATGGATTAGAAAAGCTAAATCGCCACCCGACTGCAAACATGAGATAAGCGGCATCATGGGTGGCTTGCAGGTGTGGAACCGCACCGCCCTTTGGAGTTCCGAAAAATGAAAAAGCTGGTCCTTGTCGCTGCACTCTCCGCCTTTGGCGGAGCGATTGGTGTGCTTCCCCTGTCAGATACTGCGGTTCATGCTCAAACGTCGTCCGCGCAACAAGCGGTGCAGGCGCAGCTCATTGCCCTTGCGCAGGCCGGCAACTGGGCCGCTTTCCAAACTCTTGTGGCTACCCAAATTTCACAGGGTAATGCGAGCATGCTGGCAACAATTGCCAGCAACATCTCATCCATGGGTCTCGCCATTGTCGATAGCGATAGTGCAAGCGCGGTGGCGCTTCAGCTCGCTGCGATGGCAATTGTCGACAATAATGCTGTTGTTGTCGCAAACCCCGGTGTTGGTTCGGTGGTCGGCAGCAACGCAGGGCAGGTCAAGGCGAAAATTGCCCGCCGCAACCCCGCGGGCGCTGCGGCACTGGCGTCAGCCGCTGCGCGCAGCAGCGCACCGGGCCTCATGCTCGCTTATAACACAGGCCAAAGCGGCAACCAGCAGACAGGCAGTACAAATACGCCTGTCGTGGTGGTCGTGCGGCAGAATCCGCCCCGCCCGGATACGCCCGAGATACCGATCGTGCCCGAGCCGAACCCGCTACAATCTGGCAGCCCGACCTGAGGGTGCATTGAAATCACATTGGAAAGCCGGGGCAGTGTCCCGGCTTTTTTATTGTCCCGGCTTTTCTGTTTAAAGGTCGCGCAGCTTGAAACGTTGCAGCTTGCCGGTCTGGGTTTTGGGCAACTCGTCGATGAACTCAACCGCACGCGGGTATTTATAGGGCGCGATGGTGGCCTTCACATGACGCTGCAGCTCTTTCTTAAGGTTGTCGCCTGCCTCCACACCGCGCCTCAGCACGATGAAGGCCTTCACAATCTGGCCACGGGCCGCATCGGGGACGCCGATGACAGCACATTCCGCCACCGCATCATGGGTCAGGAGCGCGGCTTCCACCTCAGGCCCGCCGATATTGTAGCCCGATGAGATGATCATGTCGTCCGAGCGCGCGACAAAGGTGAAATAGCCGTCCGCGCTCACATGGTAGGTGTCGCCGGTGATATTCCAGCCGCCCTGCACATATTTCTGCTGCCGGGCATCGGCCATATAGCGGCAGCCGGTCGGGCCTTTGACCGCAAGGCGACCGGTGGCGGGCGGTGTGAGCGGTTTGCCGTGCTCGTCCAGCACGCAGGCGGTATAGCCGGGCACCGGTTTGCCAGTCGCCCCGGGGCGGATTTCATGCTCGGGGGCGGCGATGAAAATATGGATCATCTCGGTCGCGCCAATGCCGTCCATCAGCTTGAGGCCAGTGCGGGCAAACCACGCCTGCCATGTGGCCTCGGGCAGGCATTCGCCCGCCGAGACACAGCGCCGGAGGGTCGAAATATCGCGTCCATCCAGCTTGCCAAGGAGGGCGCGGTACGCGGTGGGCGCAGTGAACAGCATGGTCACGCCCGCGTGCTCGATGATATCCAGCAGCGCTTCGGGTGTGGGCCCCGCGGGCAGGGCGGTGGCGGCACCAAAACGCGCCGGGAAGACCACAAGCCCGCCCAGCCCGAAAGTGAAGGCAATCGGCGGTGAGCCGGTGAAAACGTCCGTGCGTTTGGGCGCGAGGATATGGGCGGCATAGGTGTCCGCCATCACAAGGATGTCGCGGTGGAAATGCATGCAGGCCTTGGGTTCACCCGTGGTGCCGGAGGTGAAGGCCAGCAGCGCCACATCATCCTGCGCGGTATCCACGGCTTCGAAGTCATCAGCCTTGGTGGCAATGTGGGCTTCAAGCGCTGCACCTTCCGTGCCGAAGCCGAGCATATTGAGCGGCTTGTCGGTAACCTTTGCGGCGGCGGTCAACTCGTCCATCAGCGCATTTTCGCTGAGCGCGATGCTGATCTCGGCCTTGTTGCAGATTTTCACCAGCTCTGGTGCCCGCAACAGCGGCATGGTGGCAACCGCAACCCCGCCCGCCTTAAGGGTGGCATACCAGGCCGCATACATCATCGGCGTGTTGCGGCCACGGAGGAGCACCCTGCCACCGGGCACAAGGCCCATGTCTTCTGTCAGCACACGGGCGATGCGGTTGACGGTGGCGGTCAGCTCACCGTAGGTCCAGCGCCCCGTCGGCCAGATAATGGCGGGGTCTTGCGGGTGGCCGGTTCCCAGCAGCACATTGGCGGCGTTCAGGCGTGCGGGATAGGCAAGCGCTGGCAGGTCGAACGTCAGCTCCGGCCACAGGCTCTGATCCGGCAGGTTATCGCGCGTGAAGGTATCGATATGCGCTGACTTCAACATGGTCCCGGGCTCCCCTCCCATCATGCTCCGCGGCGGGCATCAGTCCGCCAGCAATTGCCTCGCGATCACCAGTTTCTGTACCTCTGACGCGCCCTCATAGATGCGGAGCGCGCGGATCTCGCGGTACAGTTCCTCCACCTTCACGCCCTTGGTGACACCCATGCCGCCGAACATCTGCAAAGCCTTGTCGATGACGACCTGTGCGCTGTCGGTGGCATACAGTTTGGCCATGGCCGCCTCGCGTGTCACACGTGGTGCACCGCTGTCCTTGGTCCATGCCGCGCGGTAGATCAGCAGCGCGCTCATGTCGATATCAAGCGCCATTTCCGCAAGCCGTTCCTGCGTGATCGGCAGGTCGGCGAGCGGGGCACCAAACAGGTTGCGGCTTCTGGTGCGTGTCAGCGCTTCACCAAGCGCGCGGCGGGCAAATCCAAGCGCCGCAGCACCCACGGTGGAGCGGAAGATGTCAAGCGTTGCCATGGCAAGCTTGAAACCTTCACCGCGCTTGCCGAGCAGTTTGCTCGCGTCCAGCTCGCAACCGTCGAACGCGAGGCGGCCCAAGGGGTGCGGCGCAATCACCTCGATGCGTTCCTTGATACTGAAGCCCGGCGTGTCGGCATCGACCACGATGGCGGAAAGGCCCCGTGCGCCCGGTGCCTCGCCGGTGCGGGCGAAGACGCAGTAAAAGTCGGCGATGCCGCCGTTTGAAATATAGGTCTTCTCGCCGGTCAGCTTGTAGCTGCCGTTTTTGCGCTCCTTCAGTTTGGCGGCAAGCTGCGCCACGTCCGAGCCCGCTTCGGGTTCGGTGAGCGCAAAGGCGGCGATCTTCTCCCCCGATGCCACAAGCGGCAGGTAGGCGGCTTTCAGGTCCTCGCTGCCCGCCAGCGTGATCGCGCCCGAGCCAAGGCCCTGCATGGCAAAGGCGAAGTCGGCAAGACCCGAATGGCGCGCGAGTGTCTCGCGGATAATGCAAAGCGACCGCACATCAAGCCCGTCGTGCATGCCGCCGTATGCCTTGGGCACCGCGTACTTGAGCCAACCGCCCGCACCCAGCGTGCGCACCAGAATGCGGCAGGTGCTGTCCACATCCGTGTGTGCGTGCTCACTGTCCACGATGGGGGGCAGATATTCGCTCGCCCACGCATCCAGCTCAATCGCGAGGGTGCGGTGGTGGTCCTCGAAAAAGGGCCAGCTCAGGAAGCTTTTGTCTGTGCTTGTTTTTGCCATCAGTCGCCCTCGAATACCGGTTTTTGTTTGTTGACAAAGGCATGGTAGGCGCGCTCGAAGTCCTTCGTCTGCATGCAGATGGCCTGCGCCTGGGCCTCGGCTTCAATGGCAGCATCAAGGCTCATGTCCCATTCCATGTTGAGCTGGTTTTTGGTCATGCCGTTCGCAAACGTCGGGCCGGAGGCCAGGCGCGATGCCATGTCTTCCGCTTCCTTGCGCAGCTTGCTTTTCTCAACGATGCGGTTGAAGAAACCCCAGCGCTCACCTTCTTCCGCCGTCATGGTGCGACCGGTGAACAGAAGCTCGGACGCGCGGCCCTGGCCGATGATGCGGGGCAGGATGGCGCAGGCGCCCATGTCGCAGCCCGCGAGGCCAACCCGGTTGAAAAGGAAGGCGGTGCGGGCGTCCTCGGTCGCGAAGCGCAGGTCGGACGACATGGCGATGATCGCGCCTGCGCCGACGCAAGTACCGTCGATGGCGGCGATGATCGGCTGCGGACACCCGCGCATGGCTTTCACGAGGTCGCCTGTCATGCGGGTGAACTTCAGCAGGTCCGGCATGTCCATCTTGACAAGCGGCCCGATGATTTCATGCACGTCGCCGCCCGATGAGAAATTGCCGCCCGCGCCGGTCATGATGATGGCCTTGACCGCGGGCACATATACTAGCTCACGGAACATGTCGCGAAGCTCGGCATAACTCTCGAACGTCAGCGGGTTCATGCGGTCGGGCCGGTTCAGGGTGACAGTGGCGACACCCTCCTTGAAGTCCCACAGAAAATGCTTCGGCTTGAAGGTCTTTGGGTCCATGTGTCGGCTCCTTAATCGTCGGATAGGGCGGCGGTGCCCGATGCACCAAGCTTGTCGAGCAGGGTGAGAAGCGTCTGCTGCTCACCCGCGTTCAGCGGTTTGAAGATGTCCTCAACCCATGCGGCATGTTCGCTTGCCATTGTTTCAAACATGGCACGGCCAGCAGGCGTCAGGCGCGCGATGGCGGCGCGGGCGTCGTCGGTGCACGGGCGGCGCTCCACAAGGCCTTCCTTCATCAGGGGTGCCATCACCTGCGTCACATTGCCGTTTGAGACCATCAGCTGTTTTGAAAGGTCCGACAGGCGCACGCCGTCTTCCGGTGCGCGGTACAAGTTGGCGAGGATATCGAAGCGGGACAGCGATACGCCGTGCGCGGCCTGCATGCGCGCGGTCAGCACCTTGCGGATGGCATTTGACGAGCCAAGCAGCCTGAGCCAGCTCCTGAGCGCCTGTTGCTGTGCATTTGTAATGCCCGGATGACTAGCCATCGTCTGTTCCCCTCCGTCTCCGGTATTTGTTTTAGCACTAAATTAAATTCGCATCAAGCGGGCTTCGATTTGGGCGGGCTGGGCGGGCTTACATCACTTCGCCGCCCGCAACCGCGATGGCTTGCCCGTTCAGCGACGCTGATTCGCTTCGAGCCAGCCAGAGGATGGCGTCCGCCACTTCCTCGGGGCGGATCAGGCGGCCTTCGGGGTTGTGTTTTGTCAGCTCCCGCACCGCATCCTCGGCGCTGCGGCCGGTTTTCTCGACAATGTTGCTGACCGAGGAGGAGACAATGTCGGTGTCGGTGAAACCGGGGCAGACTGCATTGGCGGTCACGCCCGAGCCCGCCAGCTCAAGCGCGAGCGAGCGCGTCATGCCGATGACACCGTGTTTGGCGGCGCTGTAGGCGGCGGTATAGGCGTAACCCTTCAGCCCCGCCGTGCTGGCAACGGTGATGATGCGGCCAAACCCTTGCGCTTTCATGTGCGGTACTGCGGCGCGGGCACAGAGGAACGCGCCCGTGAGGTTGACCGCCAGCATGGCGTTCCAGTCGCCAAGGCTGGTGCGGTGCAGGGGCGCGGTTTTTGCGGCGCCGGCGTTGTTGATGAGGATGTCCGGCATCAGGTCGTCCGCTGCGAGGCCGTCGAAGGCGCGGGCCACGGAAGCTTCGTCCGTCACGTCCATCGGCACGGCGGATGTCCCTGCCGGCAGGTCTGCAAGGGCACTTGCAAGCCGATCGCCGTCACGGCCCGCCAGCACGACCTGAAAGCCTTGAGTGGCAAAGACTTTGGCGGTGGCAAGGCCGATGCCCGAGCCCCCGCCGGTGATGAAAACCCGTCTCGATTCCTGCGCCATGGTGATCTCCCTGATGGTTTAGTTTAGCACTAAAATATTAGAGATGCCATGAAAACCGCCGCGCCCGACAAACCCGGACACGCCTGAGGTGCCGGTTGTTGTTGAGCCGAACCCGAACCAAAGCGGCAGCCCGACCTAGGGGTTGGTCTTGTCGGGCTGGGCATTTCCCGCACTGTTGCGGTGATGTGATCCCGGGCTGGAAAACAGATACAGGAAGGCGAAGGTTGATGACCTTCGCCTTTTTTGTTGTTATGCCTCAGTCCGCTCGCTGGCATCTTGCCGCGGGTCATCATTTCAGGAGCAGGGGCATGCTGCGGCGGCTCGGGAAATTGCTGGGGTTTGAGCTTGGGGATGCGCCTGCGCGTGCGCCGGGGCCTGTGGGTGCGCTCGACCCTTCCACCTTCCAATGGTCCTTGCCCGAAGGCGCGCTTGTTTATGCCATCGGCGATATTCATGGTCGGTTGGATCTGCTGAAAAAACTGCTGCACACCATCGAGGCGGACCGCGCCATCGAATGGGGTGTGCGCGAGACCTATGTAGTTTTCCTTGGCGACTATGTGGACCGTGGCTTCCAGTCGCGCCAGGTGATCGAGTTTCTGATGTCCTACCGCCTGGCGGGCATTACACCGGTGTTCCTGCGTGGCAACCATGAAGACCTGATGCTGCAGTTCCTTGATGACCCGATGGTGGCGGACCTGTGGCTGCGTGTCGGCGGGGAAGCGACGCTCGTAAGTTACGGCGTGGATATGTATGGTCCCGCGATTGGGGGTGATGTGCTTGCTGCGTCGGACGCTTTTGCGCGGGCGCTGCCCCGTGAACACCGCGGGTTTCTTGAAAGCCTGCCGGTCAGTTGGCAGCTTGGCGACTATCTTTTTGTGCATGCGGGTATCCGCCCCGGTGTGCCGCTTGATGCGCAGCGCACGCGTGACATGACCACAATCCGGCAGGACTTCACGCTTTCGGGCGAAAATTTTGGTGTCTGCGTGGTGCATGGCCACACGGGCGTGCGGCAGGCCAGTCACTGTGGCAACCGTATCGCGGTTGACACCGGGGCTTTCGCCACGGGCATATTGTCTGCCGCAGTGCTCCATGGCCAGGAAGTGCGATTTTTGTCCACTGCCTAAAGAAATTAGTGTTGCGCTGGGGCCACATTCGAAACTATTATTGTTTTCAGTCACTTCGGGGGAGCTGCAATGGTGGCAGCCAAATGTTTCCCTGTATGTATATATTGACGCGTGTTTCCATTATTTGTGCGCTGTATATTTTCGCGCGAATTTACCAACTGGGGTAAGATAGATGAAAAATCAGAAGACATTCGTTCTGGCCGCCCTTCTCATGAGTGGTACGGCTTTGGCTCCCGCTGCATGGGCGCAAGACGCTGCCGCTGAAGCTGATCCGGTGCGGTCTGTTTACGAGCGTGCCCGCCCGGACTATGACGCGCCTGGTGTTCGTTCAGGCAGCTTCCTGTTCTACCCCAAGGCAACTGTTGAGGGTTCCTACAATTCCAACATTTACGCGCAGGAAAGCAACGTCACCAACGACTTCATTGTCAACGTGAAGCCTTCCTTCAATCTGGCGTCTGACTGGAATTCGAGCTCGCTCAGCGTGTTCGCCGACGCGGACATCGGCCGTTACCTCGACAACGGCACGGAAGACTATGAAGATTACAAAGTCGGCATGAACGGTCGGAAAGACATCGCTAACGGCACCGATATCCACGCCAACGTGTCCTACCAGTACGGCCACGAAGACCGTGGTGCGCCGGACTCTCCGGGCGCTGCTGCCGAGCAGACCAAATTTGACCTGCTGACCGCTGGCCTCGGCTTCAAGCGCGATGTTTCGATCCTGTCGCTCGCACTCGACGGCGAGTACACCAAACGCGACTTCCGTGACAGCGCCCGTTTTGGCGGCGGCCCGGCAATCAACAACGATGACCGTGACCGTGAGCGCTTCAAGGGTGTTGCACGGGTTGGTTACGAATTGGCCGATGGCTACGAGGCTTTTGTTCGCCTGACCGCCGACCGCGTGAAATACGATGATTCGACCGAAGACGGCGGCCCGAACCGTAACTCGGACGGCTATGAAGCCGTGGCCGGTGCGGCGTTCGACCTTACTGGCAAGTCCAAGGGTGAATTCTACGCCGGTTACATGAAGCGTGCGTATGATGCGAACAATCTCGCTTCAGTCGACGGCGTCAACTTCGGGGCAAGCCTGCTCTGGAACGCGACCGGCCTGACGTCGGTTCGTGTGAACGTGAACCGTTCCATCGGCGAGACCACGGTTGGCGGCCTCAATGACAACAGCGTCTTCACGCCTGCGACCGGCGTTGTTAACACGCTGGTTTCAGGTCGGGTTGAACATGAACTGCGCCGCAACCTGCTGCTGAGCAGTGACCTGAGCTACACCCGCCAGTCCTTCTCCGCGACGATTCGTGAAGACAATATCTGGGGTGCGAAGCTCGGCATGAAATATCTCGTGAGCCCGAACTTCAACATCAACGCGCGCTATGGTTACGACTATCGCGGCACCAACCAGCAGGGCCAGGATTACCAGCGCCACACGTTTATGGTTGGCGTTACGGGTCAATGGTAAGTATACTCGCCGCTCATAGTATCAGGTTCGAAGTGATCGTTGGTAGGGCGGATGTTTAAGTACCATATTTATATTCTCATGATTGTGGCGAGCCTCCTCGGGCTCGCCACAAGTGCTGTTGCACAGGATGCTGACAGGTTCGAAGCCTTGCGGTACGAGCTTGGTTCGGGTGACGAAATCAGGGTTATCGTTTACGGCGAGGAAGACCTCTCCGGCGAGTTCGAGCTTGATGGTTCCGGTATTGTTGCCATGCCCCTTATCGGCCCGGTGTCGATCGGCGGCCGTGATGTGGCGGAAGCGGAGCGGCTGATCTCGGAAAAGCTGGCGGACGGGTATCTTGTGAACCCGCGTGTCAGCATCGAGGTGCTGAACTATCGGCCTTTCTATATTCTCGGCGAGGTCAAGAAGCCGGGCAGTTATCCCTATGTCAATGGCATGACGGTGCTGAATGCCATTGCACTGGCCTCCGGCTTTACCTATCGCGCGAACGAGAAAAAGATCGTGATCACGCGCAAGGTTGACGGGGCCGAGAAGAAGATTGATGTCGGCGATACGACGCTGGTCATGCCGGGCGATATTATCCGCGTGCCTGAACGGTTCTTCTAAGCGGTGCCGCTGAACGGCCTTTTTGCAGGCATCTGATTGGGTTTTAGATATGTACGACAATCACACCACCGACAGGGATCACACCAGCATGAGGTCTGCCGCGCGCTCGGCCGAGGATGTATCCTCGTTTGATATCAGGGCGCTCCTCCTGATCCTGTGGCGCCGCAAATGGGTGATGCTCAACACCACCCTGTTTGTAGCGGCCCTGGCGACGATTGTCGTATTCCAGCTAACACCGCGGTATACCGCGAACGCCATGCTCGCGATCGAAACCCGCACCAACAGCGTGGTCGACCTTGAGGCGGTCATGTCGGGCATGGGCACCGACCAGGCGGCGATAAAGACCGAAATCGATGTGCTGCAATCGCGGCGGCTTGTCGGTAAACTGGTGGACCAGCTCAAACTGGTCGAGGACCCCGAATTCAACGCGGAGCTTAGTGAGAAAAAGGGCCTGCTGACGACGCTCAACCCGTTCAGCTATCTGCCTGACGGATGGAAAAGCGCCATTCTGGGGCGTGAGCAGGCGACCCAGTCCGCCGAGGAACTTGCCGCTGCGACCCGCGCTCGTATCATCGACCAGGTGCTGACGCAGTTGACCGTCACGAACCCGCCGCGGTCCTATACACTTCATATTTCCTTCCAGTCAACCGGTCCGAAAAAAGCGGCGCTGGTGGCCAACACACTTGCCAACCTTTACCTGACCGATCAGCTTGAAGTGAAATTCGAGGCGACGGAACGCGCCAACCAGTGGCTGAATGACCGTGTGTTTGAACTGCGCGAAAAGGTGCGCCAGTCAGAGCAGGCGGCGCAGGCGTTCCGGGAGGAAAACCAGCTCATCCAGACGCAAAGCGCCGGTCTCGTGAACGAGCAGCAGCTTGCTCAGCTCAACGCCCAGCTTGTCACCGCCCGGACCGACCTCGCCCGCGTTGAGGCGCGTGAGCGCCAGATCGCGCAGAATGTCACCGCCGGTACGGTTGAAGAATCGGGGCTGCTTGAGGTGCTGCAGTCACCACTGATCCAGCGCCTGCGGGAGCAGGAGAGCGAGGTGCGTCGCCGCCGGGCGGAGCTGGCCACGCGTTATGGCCCCAAACACCCGCGCATGATGAATGTCGAGGCCGAGCTTGCGGACCTCAAGAACAAGATTGAACTCGAGGTCAACAAGATTGTCGCCGGTATCAAGGGCGAGGCCGAGGTCGCCGCGATCCGCGTGCGGACGCTTGAGCAGAACCTTGAAACCCTCAAGCAGGAGAGCTTCAGGAACAGCCGTGCACAGGTACAGATGCGCGAACTGGACCGCGAGGCAGAAGCGAACCGCCTGCTGTTGCAGACCTTCCTGACCCGTTTCAAGGAAACGTCGAGCCAGGACGGCATCCAGCAGGCTGATGCGCGGATTATTTCCAAGGCCGAGGTGCCGGTTTATGCCTCCTTCCCGAAAAAGCGCCTGATGGTGCTGGCGGCTGTGTTTGTCGGCCTCGGGCTCGGTGTCGGTATCGCCTTCCTGCTCGAAGCGCTCGACAATGGCTACCGGAGCCCGGACCTGCTCCGTCAGGAGCTTGGCCTTCGTCCGCTGGGCATGATCCCGCTCGTGGGCAAGGCTGTGCTGCAAAGCGGCGGGCCGGAGAAATATATCGTCTCCAAGCCGTCGTCCTCCTTTGCCGAGGCGCACCGCAGCATCCATGCATCGCTGATGTTCAGCGGACCTGGCGGCAATACGCCCAAGGTACTGGCCGTGACGTCGTCGATTCCGGGCGAAGGCAAGTCGACCGCGACCCTGTGCCTTGCCCATATTCTTGGCCGCACAGGCCTGAAGGTGCTGGTGGTGGAAGCGGACATGCGCCGCCCCGTGCTCCGGAAACGCCTCGGTCTTGAGAAGGGCAGCTATGTCAGCCTCAACGACGTGCTGTCGGGTGAGGCCATCCGGGACGGGCTCGGTATCTATACCGACGAGATCAGCAAGATTCACGTGCTCTGGACCGAGAAGGAAGAAAACCCGCAGAAGCGTTTCGCCGCGCCCGAGTTCCAGGCCTTCCTCAGCGAAGCGCGCAAGCAATATGACCTCGTGCTGATTGATACGCCGCCGGTCATGGCTGTGTCTGACGCCATGATCATCGCCAAATATGCCGAGAGCATCATGTTTGTCGTGCAGTGGGAAGCGACCGCGAAGGGCATCGTCCGCACCGCGGTCAAGCAACTGCAGCAGACCGGCGTGCCGCTGGCCGGCGCCGTACTCACGCAGGTCGACGTCAAGCGTCACCGCGGCTATGGCTACGGCGACCAGGGCTACTATTACGGCTCCAAGAGCAATTATTATACAAACTGATCCCGCTGCCCGGTCAGCCGGGCAGGCTCGGGTCAAGCGACGCCATTCAGGGTAAAGCCAGATAGGCTCCAGATAGGCGGCCGAATCCAGACAAGCGCGACAAAAGGTGCGGTTCCCGCGCCTTTTTTTGTGCGTGGTGCCTGCAGCGTTCAAGGCACATCGGGAAGCGGGTTTGGATGGCGGAGCCGGAGGGATTCGAACCCTCGAGGGGCAGGACCCCAACACGCTTTCCAGGCGTGCGCCTTAAACCGCTCGGCCACGGCTCCGTACAAGGCAGCCCCGGTGTCTTGTCCTGCTGAACGCCGGGTGCGGGGCGCACTATAGCCATGTTGCATGCAAAGGCAAGCGTGAATTTGACCCCTATGTGACAATGCACGGGGCAGTGGTCGGGCCGGGGCGGGGCGGTGAAAAACCGGGCCTCTATCATTGCCGGTAACGCGCGCGTGACAAACGCTCCGGCTGCGTGATAACCTTAACGCGCTTTTAACTATAATAATTATCACTGTTTTTACCGGATCTGGCTAATCTGGTACCCGGGAAGCAAAAAACGGAGGAAGAACGGGATGGTATTTGGGGTAATCATCAGCAGCATATCAAGGCAGTGTCGGCTTGCCATGGCTGCAGCAGTTTCACTTGTTTTTGTCGCGCAGGCGACACCTGTACTGGCGGACGACATCCAGGACTGGCAGCGTGAAATCGTCAAACAGATCATCAAGACGCACATCTATCCACGCTCCGCGATCGCGCGCGAGATTGAAGGAAGCGCCAAGGTGCAGGTGACGATCGACCGCACCGGCAAGATTCTGGGGTACGAGATTACGGAGCCGAGCGGGCAGGACCAGCTCGACAAGGTCATCCCGAAGATGATGGAAAAGCTCGACCCGCTGCCCGCACCGCCGGACAGCTTGCCAGACGGGAACCTGAGTTTTGTGATTCCGATTGCCTGGCGCCTGCAATAGGCGCTGGTAGCGAGAATGACTGGGAGAGGCCTCTTCGGAGGCCTTTTTCTTTGCTCAGTGCTTGCCCAAGGGCAGGCAACGGCTGAAGCAGCACGGGCGCGTTGGGGTCAGTCAGACAGAGCAGGCGGCCCCACCAAAGGCCTAAGACGCTGCGCAACCGATATATCCCTCTCAATTGAGAAAAGGGGCAAATGAAATGGGGCAAAAGAAAAGGGCCTCCGCAGAGGCCCTTTGAAATATACTGCAGGTCGGGAATGCCCCGAGGTAGCCGTTAGTCTTCCTCGCGGATGGTGCGCAGGAAAGCTTCCACCTGACCGCGCAATTCGTCCGACTGCTGGGTCAGGAGCTGGGCTGCGGACAGAACCTCGGTCGCAGCCGAACCGGTCGAGGTCGCACCTTCGTTCACCGCATGGATGTTCGAGGTCACTTCTTCCGTACCGGTCGACACTTCGGCCACGTTGCGCGCAATTTCCTGCGTGCTGGCATCCTGCTCCTCAACCGCAGATGCGATGGAAACAGAGGTCGATTCGATGGCACCGATGATGCCTTTGATCTCGTCCATCGCGCGCACGGCGAGGTTGGTGGCCTGCTGCATGCCTTCCACCTGCTCACTGATTTCCTGCGTGGCTTTTGCGGTCTGGTTTGCGAGCGATTTAACCTCAGATGCCACAACCGCGAAGCCTTTACCTGCGTCACCCGCGCGTGCCGCCTCGATGGTGGCGTTGAGCGCGAGCAGGTTGGTTTGCTCGGCAATGTCGTTGATGAGCTTGACCACGTCGCCAATCTTTTGCGCCGCGTCCACAAGTTCGGCTACGTCCTTGCCCGCGTTCTCGGTACGGTTCACAGCGTCCCGTGCAGATGCGGACGACTGGTTGGTCTGGCCGGTGATCTCACGGACGGAAGCCGAGAGCTCTTCGGCCGCAGATGCCACCATCTGTGCGTTCGAGCTGGCTTGCTGTGCAGCGTTCGCCACAACTTCCGACTTCTTGGAGGTGTCGTCCGCGGTTTCAGCCATGCCGCGGGCTGCGCGTTCCATCTCGGACGCCGAGTTGGACACACCCTGCACCACGGCCATAACCGACGCTTCGAACTTGTCGGCGAGGTCGAGCATGGCGGCGCGGCGTTCCTCGCGGGCCTTCTCTTCACGTTCCTGTTCGCGCTGGCGCTGCTTTTCATCGCGCTCGCGCTGCTGGCGCTCTTCCTCTTCCTCGCGCAGGCGCTGTTCTTCTTCCTGTTCGCGTTGCTTGGCTTCAAGCTCCTGGCGCTCGATCGCATTCTCTTTAAAGATCTGCACCGAACGCGCCATGTCGGACACTTCGTCGCCACCCTCGGTGTAGGGCACCTCGACATCGAGGTTGCCGTTCGAAAGCACCATCATGGTGTCGGAAAGAGCGTTCACCGGACGCACCACCTTGAACATCACGACCCAGACGGCCACGCCGCCGATAGCAAGCACAAAGATCATCAGGAAAATGGCGAAGGACACGTTGGCTGTCGCGGCGCTTACCGCAGCCTCGTTGAGGCTCTTGGACAGTTCCTGCGCATAGTTGTTCATGTTCATGACAGGCTTGGCGGCAGATTCGGCGAGGCGCACCCACTCGATCGGCGTGATGCCATAGTCAACGATGGTTTTGCCTTCGTCGTTGGGCTCGGCCTCGTCCGACAGGTCGTAAAGGTCGAAGCGGGTGAGCTCGAAGTCGTTAAAGAAGATCTTCTGGATTGCTTCGATCTGCGCATCACGCGACGCGGGTGTCGTGTCCGCTTGCGCGAAGGAAACCGACCGCGCAATGCCGGTCACCTGTGTCCAGGCAGCCTGGCCGTAACCGCCGTAGCGGGAACCCTGGTCGCGTTTGATCGAGGAGATCGGTTCGCCAGACGCAACGTTCTCGCCGAGGGACGCACTTTCACGGGTCGCATACTCGAGCATCAGCCAAAGCTGGTGCTTGAGGCGGATGACCTGCGAAATGCGGTCGTCACCGAAATCGAAGTTTTCCTCGAGCGTGGTGCGGATGTTGGCTGCCGCTTCCACGAGGTCGGTCATATTGTTGGTTGCGCTGCGGCCATTGAGCTCACGCGCGCCGTCCATCTTCTCGATGTCGGAGTCGATGGTGTCGCGCTGGCCTTCATATTTGCCGTAGATATCGCGGAACTTTTGCTTGGTTTCCTCAAAGCGGGCATTTACCGCGCCATAGATTTCCTCGTTCACATCCTTGCCGTCGAAGGGCTCGTTTTCGGCGAGTTCCTCAAGCTTGGCGACGATATTCTCGTAGGTGGCATCAATCGTGCGGCGATTGTTGCTGATGATCTTCTGGAAGTCGTCAGACGCCGGTGCCGCTGAGCCGTATGAGGAATAGGTCGCGCCGCGCTCGTCACTGAGTGCCAGCTTCATCTGGACAATATCGTCAATGAGCGCATTCACCGTCATCGAGCGTTCAGCCCGTGCGCTATTCTCAAGCGCCTGGTCCATACGCAGCCAGGTGAGCGTGATGACGATTGCCATCAGGGCTGCGGTGACGATAAGCAGCATGTTTCGGATGGAGAAGAATTTGTTTTGTAAAATATTACCAAGCGCGGCCATTGTTGGTGAGCCCCTCGTGTTTCAGCGCATACAGCTTCAAGAATTCAAGCTAACTCGTTCAATTCATTGCATAGCACGGTTAACGAAACTTAAAGATGCATGATATTGGGTGACATTTGCGGATGTCACTTCCCCCTTTGCGCGATAGTAACGCCAGAATTCTTGTTATCAACACTATCCTTCTATATTTATCGCCGGAAAATGAGTGGCATCGTGCCACAGGGCGGAAAGTCTACTCCTATGGTTGAAGCGGCAATTGAAATGCAGGATGTAGTTGTGGTGGGTGGGGGCGCTGCCGGCCTGATGTGCGCTGCCACTGCAGCCGCGCGCGGCCGCAAGGTGCTGCTCCTTGAACATAACAAACGGCCGGGTGCAAAAATCCTCATTTCCGGTGGCGGGCGGTGCAATTTCACCAACCAGGATGCGGTTGCCGCGGCCTATTTGAGCGAGAATCGGCATTTTGCCAAATCCGCGCTCAGCCGCTATACGCCGTGGGACTTCATGGACCTGCTCGCGCGTCACGGCGTGACGTGGCATGAGAAGACCCTTGGCCAGCTTTTCTGTGACCAGGGCGCGGGGCGTATTCTTGAGGTGCTGCTGGCGGAATGCCGGCACGCGGGGGCTGAGGTTCGCTCCGGTGTGGCGGTCAAAGGCGTGACGTTTGAAGGCGGGCGCTACCTGCTTGCCACCAGCGCCGGGCCGATGAGCGCCGAGGCGCTGGTGATTGCCTCAGGCGGGCTGTCGATCCCCAAGATGGGCGCAACCGGCTTTGCCTATGATGTCGCGCGCCAGTTTGGCCTTGCGCTCGTTGAGCCTGAACCCGCGCTGGTGCCCTTCACTTTCACCGACCGTGATCTCGCGTTCATGAAACCACTTGCCGGTGTGGCGGCGGACAGTGTGGTCGCCTGTGGCAAGGCCAGTTTCCGCGAAGCGCTCCTCTTCACGCACCGGGGCCTCTCGGGCCCCGCGATCCTGCAGATATCAAGCTACTGGCACGCGGGGGAGGTGGTGACGATCAATCTGCTGCCGGATGAGGGGGATGTGCTGGGCTGGCTCAAACACTGCCGGGACACCCGGCCAAAGGCCGCGCTTAAAACGCTCCTCGCTGAAAAAATCGCGACCCGGCTTGCGGACGCCATTGCGGAAAGCTGGCCGGGCATCATGGCGTCTTTCTCCAACAAGACGCTGGAAGCGATCGCGGCCCGCCTCGGCGCTTGGGAAGTTGTGCCTGCGGGCACTGAAGGCTTCGCCAAAGCCGAGGTCACCCGCGGCGGGGTAGACACCGAAGGCCTCAGCTCAAAGACCATGGAGGCAAAAGCGCAGCCGGGGCTTTATTTCATCGGGGAATGTGTTGATGTCACTGGCTGGCTCGGCGGGTACAATTTCCAGTGGGCCTGGGCCAGCGGCTGGGCCGCCGGCCAATATGTGTAAGCCGCGCCGCGGTGTGGCAAGCTTCCCGTTATTCTGATCCCAAAATATGAGCTATACTGGCGGGTGTGGCTGGCTGACGCCGCAAAAAATACGGTTCTTCGTGAAATCCGGGTGACGGTTCGGTGCTTGCCGGTGTACGACTTTCGCTTAGTGACTGGCGGCCTCTCAGCGTGGGCTCATTTTTTTGCCATACTGTACAGGCATTGAACTAGGCAGGACTTTTTGGACGACAGATCAGGGGCCATTGATGGGTAAATTTCTGCCACAAATCGCCCTTCGGGCTTGCCTGAGGGGCGTTGGCATTACCATTTTGTATGTTGCTTTCACCGCCAGTGCCACAGCACAGGGGCAGGGCACCGCTTTTTCCCGCGCGCAGGTACTTGAGGCCGCGCGCACGCTCGCGCAGTCACCCTTCGTGCCGCCTGCCAAGGTGCCGGAGGCGCTGCTTCAACTCGATTATTCGCAGTATCGCCGCATCAACTACAATAAAAAGGCTGCGATCTGGGGTGGCACACCCACACGTTTCTCCATTCAGATGTTTGCGCCCGGCAATCTTTACGCAAGCGGCGTTGATATCTCTGTCGTGGAAAACGGCAAGGCTTTCCCCGCCCCCGTGGGGGAAAACTCCTTCGATACGCCAACGCCCGAGATCGCCCGCCTGCTCGCCAAGGTGGGGCAGCTTGCCGGTTTTCGCCTGCATTACCCGCTGAACCGCGAGGACTATCAGGACGAGTTTATCGTTTTCCAGGGCGCGAGTTATTTCCGTGCCGTCTCGAAGGGGCAGACCTACGGCCTGTCCGCGCGCGGTCTGGCCATTGATGTGGCGGAGCCGACCGGCGAGGAATTCCCCATCTTCCGCAAGTTCTGGATCGAGCGACCATCGGCGCAGGCAGGCGCTATTGTTGTGCACGCGCTCCTCGACAGCAAACGGGTGACCGGGGCTTACCGGTTCGGCATCTATCCTGACGACCCGACCCGGCTTGATATCGAGGCCACGCTCTTCCCGCGGGCGGAGCTCAAGCATGTGGGGCTTGGTGCGCTCACGAGTATGTTCCTCTTTGGCAGCATCGACCGCTCCGACCTGCCGGACTACCGGGAAGCCGTTTACGATTCGACCGGTCTTGCCATCCATACCGGCAGCGGCGAGCGCTTGTGGCGGCCGCTGAATAACCCGGTTGACCTGCAGGTCAGCGCGTTCATGGACAAAAACCCCAAGGGTTTTGGCCTCATTTTGCGCGACCGCCGCGCCGAGGCCTTCGAGGATGAGGAAGCCAGCTATCACACCCGCCCGTCGGCGTGGGTTACGCCGCTTGGCGAGTGGGGGCCCGGTCACGTGCAGCTTGTGGAAATCCCGACGCCGCTGGAGACCAACGACAATATTGTCGCCTACTGGCGGCCCAAGGCCCCGCTTTTGCCGGGCAAGGAATACAGCTTCAGCTACCGCCTGTCCTGGCCGAACGACAACCCGCTGCCGCATGCCTTTGGTCGGGTGCGCCGCAGCGCCTATGGCCACAAGCTCGGCACCGAGACACCGCAGGTGGTGATCGACTATCAGGGCCTCCTTGAGCAGGTGCCGGTGAAAGATGTCGTGCTCGATGCCGGTATCAGCAATGGCCGTATGGTCGAGGTGGTGGCGCAGGACCTGCCGGGTGGCCGCATGCGGGTGTTCCTCACCTTTGAGCCCGCGGGCACCGGGCCTGCCGAAATCCGGCTTCAGCCAAAGTATAAAGGAGCGGCCATTGGCGAAACCTGGCTATACCGCTGGCAAGGCTGAGGAGGCCATGCCCGCCGCCCTGAGAGCTTTGCCGCCTGAGGCCCCGCTTGAGATGCCGCGCCAGGCGGTGCATGCCGCGAAGGCACCGAACCGTGGCCGCATGAGCGGTCTGCGGGCGCTTGGTACGTGGCTCGCGCGGCTGTTGCTGTTTGCGGGCACCGTGCTGGTGACCGGCTTTGGTGTGCGGGAAATGTATCAGGTGATGAGCACCGGCTCGATCACCCCGCTGCAGTGGGTGTTCCTTGTGCTTTTCACCATCAACTTCACCTGGGTGTCCTTCGCCGCCTGCCAGGCTGTGCTCGGTTTCCTCCTCATCCTGAAGCGCGATATCTTTGGCCGTCACCACATTCATGAAGGCCTGCCGGGTATCCGCACCGCCGTGCTTGCACCGGTATACAATGAAGACCCTGTGCGGGTGGCTGCGGCCATTGATGCGATGGCGGCAGGGCTTGCGCAGGAAGCGCCGGGCAAGTTCAGCTTTTTCATCCTCTCCGACAGCAACCGGCCGGACGCGTGGCTCAGGGAGGAACATGTGTTCCACCAGCTTATTGAGCGCGCGAGCCCGGATTGCCCCGTCTATTATCGCCACCGGCACAAGAATACCGAACGCAAGGCGGGCAATATCGCCGACTGGGTCATGCGCTGGGGCGGCGCTTATGAGGCCATGTTGATCCTTGATGCCGACAGCATCATGAGCGCCGACACAATGGTCGAGATGGCACGTCGCATGGAGGCAGACGAAAATCTCGGCCTGTTGCAGACCTTGCCCTCCATCGTGATGGGCGAGAGTCTTTATGCCCGGCTGCAGCAATTCGCCAACCGGGGCTACGGCCTGATCTTTGGCAACGGTCTGTCGGCATGGCACGGCAACGGCAGCAACTTCTGGGGCCATAATGCCATCATCCGCACCCGCGCGTTTGCAAGCGCGGCCCACCTGCCGGTGCTCAAGGGCAAACCACCCTTTGGCGGCCATGTGATCAGCCATGACTTTATCGAGGCCGCGCTTCTGCGCCGCGCGGGCTGGAGTGTGCGTTTCGATACCGACCTTCAGGGCACCTATGAAGAAGCACCGCCGTCGGTCAGTGACGTCATCACCCGGGACCGGCGCTGGTGCCAGGGCAACCTGCAGCATGTGAAATTCCTGTTCGCCCGCGGCTTTGCCTTCACCACCCGCATGCACATCTTCTCCGGCATCATGGCCTATATGAGTGCACTTTTCTGGTGCCTGCTGCTGGCGGTTGGCCTGTTGCTCGCGGTGCAGGCCAGCTTCACCCGGCCCGAATATTTTGCGCGGCCGTCACTTTTTCCCACCTGGCCGGTGTTTGATTCCGAGCGCGCGGTCCAGCTTTTCATTGTCTCGATGGCGATCGTGCTCGCGCCCAAGATCTTCTCCTGGATATCGGCAATCATCAACCTCAGGCGCTGCTTCCGTTATGGCGGGCCGATCCTTGTCACCCTGTCGGTGCTGACAGAGGCGCTTTTGTCTGCCCTTTATGCGCCGATCATGATGATGGCGCAAAGCCGCATCGTGTGGGAGGTGATCACCGGCGGCGACAGCGGCTGGCAGCCACAGCGGCGCGGGGACGGCTCCATTGGCTTCATGGCCGCGCTCAAGGCGCACCGCTGGCATAGCTTTGTCGGTTTTGCCGCGTCCGGCATCGCGTTTTATCTGCACCGGGACCTGTTCCTGTGGCTGTTGCCGGTGACGGGGGGACTGATGCTTTCGGCCCCGCTCTCGTGGGTCAGCGGCCGGTCGGGGCCGGGGCGCATGCTGCGGCGCCTCGGCATCCTGCGCACGCCTGAAGAGAAACGCCGCCCGCCTATCCTGCAGGCGGTCGAGGAACGGCTGGCGGCCCCGCCACTTCGTGAAGCTGCTTCGCCGCTTGCCGCGCTCGCCTTCGAGGATGACTTCCGGGACTGGCACCGGGCGCAGCTCGCAGATGTGCAGCACAGCGGGGAGTTCGACCCAGACCTTGTGCTCGCCCGCGCCAAGCTTGAACGCGCCAAATCGGTTACCGAGCTGGAGGGCTGGCTGAACAACCGCGAAGCCATGGCGCTCCTGAACAGTACCGCACTGGTGGACGCTGTACCGGGCTGGGTGAAAACCCACGCATAAAAAAAGCCGGTGCACGTCACACGCCCGTGCGCTGGCTCGTCTCCTTTCCAGAAGCGGCACTTAAGCCGCAACTCGAAAGGAAAAACCGATGTCACAGACAGCACCCGTCAATATCTATACCCACGCCCGGGATATCATCAGCGCATTGACTGCCGCTGAGGAGGTCATCCACAGCAGCGGGTTTGACGACAAACTGCATTTCCTCCTGCGCCTGCGCGCGAGCCAGATGAACGGCTGCGCTTACTGCGTGAAAATGCACACCGCCGAAGCCCGCAAGGTAGGTGAGACGAACGAGCGCCTCGACCGCGTTATCGTCTGGCGCCATGTGCCGGACTTCACCGCGCGCGAGAAGGCGGCCTTCGCCTGGGTGGAGGCTATGACCGAGTGTGACGACCGCACGGACTTCGGTGCCCTGCGCGCTGCCCTGCGGGAGCATTTTTCGGAAGAGGAAATCGCGACCATGACCACCGTTGCGGCCATGATCAATATGTGGAACCGTATCCAGGTTTCGCAGCACTGAGGGCGGCAAGGTGGATACCAGAGCAGTTGAAGTTTTTGAGGAGAACCGGGCAAGCCTGATGGGGCTTGCCTACCGCGTGCTCGGCTCCGTCGCGGAAGCCGAGGACGTGGTGCAGGACACACTCATTGCCTGGCTGAGCCATCACGGGAACGGCATCGAGAACGCCAAAGGCTGGCTCACCACTGTGTGTGTGCGCAAGGCGGTGGACGTGCTCAAGTCCGCGCGGCATGCCCGCACCAGTTATATTGGCGCGTGGCTGCCCGAACCCCTGCATACCGACATGCTGGATGACCCCGAAGCGCAGCTATCGCTTTCGGAAAGTGTGACCATGGCTTTCATGCTGGTGCTTGAACGCCTTGCGCCCAAGGAACGTGCCGCCTTTCTGCTGCATGACGTATTCGAGATGGACTATGCTGATATTGCAAAAAGCCTTGATGTGGGGGAGGCGGCCTGCCGCAAGCTTGTTTCCCGCGCGCGGGCGAATGTGCAGCGCAGCGAGGCCCCCCGGAATGCGCCGTCCGAACGGCAAGAGGAGGTACTACGCGCTTTCCATGCGGCCATCGACACCGGCGAACTGGGCGCGCTTGTGCACCTGCTGGCCGAGGATGTGACCCTGACGGTCGATTCCGGCGGTAAGGCGTCGTCGATCAACCGCATGCTGTCGGGTAATACGGAAGTGCTTGCTTTTATCAGCAAGGCGCTCTTCCGCTATTATAACGGTGCGGGCTTTGAGGAGCTCGAGCTCAACTCGGGGCGGTCCCTCGCTTTCAAGGATGAAGGTGGCGGGGTGGAGACCGTGGTGACCTTCGGCTATGACGAGGGCAACAGGGTCAACCGCATCTTCATTACCCGCAACCCGGACAAACTGGCCCGGGTTGCGGACGGCATCGGGGCGACCGTAACCCATTAGGGGCTTCAGCCGCCTGACCGCGCTCCACGAAGCGCGGTTTTTTCGCGGATGAGATCTGCGATCTTGCGGCCACCCTCATCGGCGCTGTTTGCCAGATGATCGGCGACCATAAGCGCGTCCCTTGGCGCGAAGTCCTGATGCAGTTTCGAGATGGCCTCGATGTGGGTGATCTCGACCTCGAACGCCTTCAGGTGCGGGAACAAGCGGTCCACATAGGCCTCCGGCGCGTCCTCGAAGGTCCAGCGCGGATGGGCCGAGAGGGCCTCATACTGTGCCTCTCTCGGTGCGGCAAGGTCGCGGATCAGCTCGGCGAAAAAGCCGCGCTCCTGCCTGAGCCGCGCCCGGCCCCAGACATGCACGGCGGTATAATCCCACGTGGCGCCGCGGGTGCGGTCACCGCGCCAGTTGGGTGAGACATAGGCATGCGGGCCTGCGAAGGCGATGAGCACCTCACCACCATCCAGATGAGCGGCCTGCGGGTTGTTGGCATCCATATGGGCGCGAAGGCGGCCAAAGCCCGCGTCCTCTTTGTCATGCACAAAAGGCAGCCGTGTCACCCGTTGGTTCGTGCCGGTGCCTGAGAAGATATGGGCGAAAGGGTAGGCTTTGATCAGCGCATCAATACGCGCGCTATCATGCTCTACATGCGGTTTCGGGGGGTAGCTCATCGTTCATTTTCCTCGCAATTTATAAATATAAGGAAATCTTTATATTTGATCTACGCTAGGGATACGCGAGATGCGCGCAAAAGGCAAGATGGCGGCGCGGGGCAAATGTTCAAAATCGAACAAAAGCATTGTCCGGAAATGAACAGTTCATGGATTTCTTCCGCTCACGCTTTTCCTAAGGTTCTGGGAAATATAGGCTTTTGATTCTGGCACACCGCTTGCGAAAACAAGGGCAAAAGAACAGCAAAATGTTCAGACCATAACGACAGCACAGAAAACCCGGGAAAAATCCCGAACAAAGAATAGTCCGGCCCGTTTGAGGTACGGCAGCGAGGAGAAGAAAAATGGTATTCGTCAATGAAGTGATGCCGCAAAGCCCAGCCATTGTTGTGTACGCAAGCCATGGTGTGAGGGAAGCAGATTACAGCCGTCGCCGCGAGCGCCGGAACAGGACCCGCCGCTAAAGGCCGGCCAGAGGACAGCATAGAGAGCGAATAACAATAATATCTGGACCTAAAGAGCACTCAGCAGGATAGCACTCGGCAGTTTTGCTCACTGGAAAAGGCGGTTTCACCCGAGCGGTGGCCGCCTCTTTTTTTTGCTTTAACCCGCGAGCGGGTCATCGCCCGGGTCCTTCGGGCTTTCGGACAGGCCCTGGCCGGCGCCTTCGGCAAATTTCTTGAGAGCGAGGTCAGGCCCCGCAAGGATCATGAGGCCGAGCCCGCGGGAGCCCTGCCATTTCACCACGCTGGCAAAATCACCCAGATTGTCGATCGAAAGCAGCAGGTGCTGGCCCATGGCCACATCGGCGTCGCAGGTGATGAGGGTGCCGGCATGGCTCACGTCGCGCACCTCGCAGGGAAACTCCTGATCGTCTTCCGTCGTGAGGGTGCCATGCCACAATACCGGCAGGCGGTCGTCCCTGCGTTTGTCGTCATCAGCCATGGTGCACCCCTTTTCCGCTCATACCGGTCGCACGCAACCGGATTTTTTTCTTGAGTTAAACCTGTGTAAAATGGCAATGGCTTATCGGGCAAGTGCTAATGCGCACAGTTGGTTTGGAACAGGAGCAAAACATGATCCATCTGATAAACGGTATCCGGTCTATCCTGTTCAACCTGACCTACTATCCCTTCACGCTCATCTACTGCTCCATCGGGCTGATGCCGCTGTGTCTCTTCAAGACCGACCGGGCGCTGAGAAAGGGCATTCACATCTACTGCGTCGGCTCGCTCTGGATCGCACGCTGGGTGATGGGCATCCGCTATGAGTATCGCGGCGCGGAGAAACTGCCGAAGGAAGGCGCGTTTATTTTTGCTGCCGCGCACCAGAGCAACATGGACCCGATCATGACCTTCCCCTTGAGGAACGACCTGACGGCGCTGGCGAAAAAGCAGTTATTCCTGGTCCCGTTCATCGGTCAGGCGCTCAAGAAGGCGCGCATTGTACGCATCGACCGCGAGAGCCGCACCGCCCACAAGGGCATGGAAGATGTGGCCAAACATATCATCGAGCTCGGCCGCCCGCTGATTGTTTACCCCCAAGCCACGCGGGTGAAGCCGGGTCATCACCGCAAGCTCAAGAGCGGCGCCTATTACCTGCAGGCGGACACCAACCTGCCGGTTTACACCGTCTCCACCAACACCGGCCTCTTCTGGACCAAAGGCTTCTGGCACCGCATGGGTACGGCGGTCTATGAGATCCACGGACCGCTGGAGGCTGGCCTCGACAAAGCGGCGTTCATGGAGCGCCTAGAGGAAGATGTGGTGCGCCGGTCTGACCAGTTGATGCTCGAGACACGCTACGCAGGGCTGCTTTCCCACATCGTGGAAGACGACGCCTGAGCGCACAAAAGTGTGCAACACAAGCTTTCCTCGCGAACAAGTGAAGAATTTATCGCCCGCGCCAGCCCTTGTAGATGGCTCGCGGCTTCCTAAACTGTTATACAGGAAGAAGAGGGCCAAGCCATGGACAGCAGCAATCCGATGACAGAAACGAGCCTTGATCATATCGCAGCGCGCCTGCAGGAACATCACCAGCGTTATGGTGACCTGTCCGGCTTGTCGCTTGCCAAGATCGGCAATCTGCTCAAGAAGACCGCTTCGGTCATGTTCCCGCACTATGCGGTCGCGGAAGACGACGACCTGACGCTTGAGGCGCGCCTGTCGCTTCTGGAGCGTGAGTTCTTCCTGCTGGTTGAGCGCCTGTGCAAAGGCAAGGACGTGGGCTGCGAGCGGCTGCTTGTGCAGGGTTTCCTCTCTGACCTGCCCGCCATTGCTGATGACTGTTACCTTGACGCGCAGGCCATTTTCGATAGTGACCCGGCAGCGGAATCGGTTGAGGAGGTCATCCTCTGCTATCCCGGTTTTTATGCCATCATGGCCTACCGCATTGCGCATGCGCTCAATAAACGCAAGGTGCCTTTGCTGCCGCGCATGATTGCGGAATATGCGCATCAGAAAACCGGGGTGGATATTCACCCGGGCGCGACCATCGGCAAATCCTTTTTCATTGACCACGCAACCGGCGTGGTGGTGGGCGAAACCGCGATCATCGGCAATAACGTGAAGCTCTATCAGGGGGTGACCCTCGGTGCGCTCCGTGTTGACCGGGACCAGAAATCGAAGAAACGCCACCCCACCATTGAAGACAATGTGGTCATCTACGCGGGTGCGACCATCCTTGGCGGTGAGACTGTTGTGGGCAACAATTCGGTCATTGGTGGCAACGTGTGGATCACACGGTCTGTGCCAGCGTGGTCGCGCGTCATGTTTCGCCCCTGCGACACCGATGAAATCATCTCCATCAAGGAACGGCGCAAGGCGCAGGGCTAAGCCCACGCGCGGCGCTCGCCACAAACACCTGAACAGGGGGAAAGCATGAAAGCTGAATCCATTCTGGATACCATCGGCAACACACCGCATGTGCGCATGAAGCGCCTGTTTCCGGACCATGAAGTCTGGATCAAGCAGGAGCGGGTAAACCCCGGGGGGTCGATCAAGGACCGTATTGCGCTCTCCATGATTGAAGAGGCCGAGAAAGACGGTTCGCTCAAGCCCGGCGGTGTGATTATTGAGCCAACATCCGGCAACACCGGTATTGGCCTTGCCATGGTGGCGGCGGTCAAAGGCTACCGCATCATCCTTGTGATGCCCGAATCCATGTCGATCGAGCGCCGTCGCCTGATGCTGGCTTACGGTGCCGAGTTTGCCCTGACGCCAAAGGAGCTGGGCATGAAAGGCGCGATCGCGAAGGCGACCGAGCTTGTGGAGAGCACCGAAGGCGCGTGGATGCCGCAGCAGTTCAAGAACCCGGCGAACCTCAAAGTTCACCGCGAGAAAACCGCGCAGGAAATCCTGAAGGATTTCCCGGACGGGCTTGATTATATGATCACCGGCGTTGGCACGGGTGGCCACATCACCGGTTGCGCGGACGTGCTCAAAAAAGCATGGTCCGGCTTCAAGGTCGCGGCGGTGGAGCCGACACTTTCGCCCGTGATGTCCGGTGGTCAGCCGGGACCGCACCCCATTCAGGGCATCGGCGCGGGTTTCCTGCCTGATGTGCTGGATATGGGCCTGATTGACGAAGTGCTGAAAGTGGACCCGGCGGACGCCAAGGACATGGCCCGCCGTGCCGCGCGGGAGGAAGCCATGCTTGTGGGCATCTCATCCGGCGCCACGCTTGCTGCCATCGCAGCCAAGGTTAAAGACCTGCCGAAAGGTGCACGGGTGCTGGGCTTCTGCTACGACACGGGCGAGCGTTACCTTTCGGTGCCCGAGTTCCTGCCAGAATAGGTTTCAGCTGAACAAGGAGGGCGAGGCTTTATTCCTCGTCCTCGTCAATGCTTGAGTGCACAGAGCCACTTTCAAGCCGCACGATGAGCGCGATGTGCGAACCGCGGATCGCCAGTTCCTTATAAGACCCGCGCGGTAGTGGAATACCCTGGTCGATACAGTGGTTGAGCACAGCTGCGCCCACTTCGCGGCTGTTGAAAAAGACCGGGTCAGAACCGTCGGACAGAATGAAGCGAACGGTGACCTCACCGTCGGTATCCAGTTCCGAAACGATGTTCTTGATTGGCAGGTTGGCGGAAGACCCCCGGCTCTCAAGTACCGGGCGCATCGCCAGTACAAGCTCTTCATCGGAAAAAATGATGCTGCGTGATTCAAGAATCATAAGTAGGGCCTTGCCTGTCCTTTCCCCAATCCCGGGTATTTATGCAGAAATCCCGCGCGAAGAAAAGGGTTTTTAAAATCGGGGCTTACGCGACAGGGGGTGCCTGAACACCCGTCCCGGCCGTGCGTTCACGCCAGCCGCGCAGCACCGCATTGGCGACAGTCGCAAGCGGAATGGCGAAGAAAACACCCCAGAAACCCCAGATGCCGCCGAAGATCAGGATGGCAATGATGATGGCGTTCGGGTGCAGGTTGACCGCTTCCGAGAACAAGAGCGGCACCAGCACGTTGCCGTCGAGCGCCTGCAGCACGAGGTAGGCGATAACCGCCACCGCCATTTCGTGCCCGAAGCCCCAATGGAAATAGGCCACAAGCGCCACGGGGAACGTCACCGCAGCCGCGCCGAAATAGGGGATGATGACACTGAGGCCGGTCGCAACGGCGAGCAGGGTGGCATAGGGCAGTGTAAGATACTGGTAGACCACAAAAGCGGCGAGGCCGACAATCAGGATTTCATAGACCTTGCCGCGGGCATAGTCGCCCGCCCGGTCAAGGATCTCCCGCCATACCTGCTCAAGCAGCGGTTTGTCGCTCGGGAAAAAACGGCCAAACCAGCCGAGGATCTGCGCTTTGTCCTTGAGGAAGAAAAATACCATCACCGGCACGAGCACCAGATAGACCACAAAGGCGGCGGCACCTGTGACGCCGGTAAGCGAATATTGCAACAGGCTGGGGCCGAGGTTTGTGACCTCGTTGCCAAGCCCCGACAGCCATGTTTCGGCCTGCGCCTTCGAGATCAGGCCCGGGAACCGCGCCTGAAGGTCCATCAGTGCGTCCTGCACGGCGCTGACCATGGCGGGGGCGTCATTGATGAACTGACCAACCTGGCGCACAAGGGGTGGCACCACGGCAAAGAGGGTGACGAGCGACAGAGTGATGAAAAGCACATAAACCGTGATCACCGCCATGAAGCTGTGCATGCCGCGCCGTTTGAGCCAGTTGACCGGCCCGTCGAGCAGGAAGGTGATGACCACAGCGGCGATCGCGGGGGCCAGCATCTGGCCGAAGAAGGAAATACCGATGAGCGCCAGCACAAGCACCATGACAAGCAGCACCATCTGCGGGTCGGAAAAGGTCCTGCGGAACCAGTCGGTCACCAGTTTCATGTCTTGGGCACTCCTCAAGGGCGCGTAGGCGCTATCCTGTAATCTGTCGGTCCGGGCCTTGTGTTTCAAGGCCTCGCTTGTTTTTTAGCCGTGCTGGCCGGACGACGTACCGCCGTCCACCACCACATTGGCGCCGTTCATATAGGCAGCTTCTTCGCTGGCGAGATAAAGCACAGTGCGGGCTACATCGGCCGGGTTGGCGGGACCACCTTTCGGCAGGCCACCGGCAAATTTGCTCATGTCGCCGCCGATATCGGCGAGCGCGCGGTCGAACATCGGTGTCAGCATCGGCCCCGGCGACACCGCATTGATGCGGATGCCATGGTCGGCATAGTCAAGCGCTGCGCTTTTAGTGAGGCCGATGACGGCGTGTTTGCTGGTGCCGTAGGCTGCCATCCATTCGGCGCCGGATTTCGAGAGGATCGACGCTGTGTTGATGATCGCGCCGCCACCTGATTTCAGCATCACCGGGATCTCGTGCCGCATGGCGTGCCAGATGCCCATCACATTGGTGCGCCACACATCCTCGACCATGTCCATATCCTGGTCGGCAAAACGGGCGGACTTGTGACTGATACCAGCGTTATTGACCGCGACATCAATGGTGCCGCTTGTGGCCACGCAGGCGTCAATGAAGGCTTTCACATCGGTTTCCACGCGCACGTCGGCATGCCGGTAATGGGCTTTGCCGCCCGCCGCTGTGACATCTGCGACCACCCGCTCGCCCTCGGCGTCAATCAGGCCGCAAAAATGCACAGTCGCGCCTTCGCGGGCGAACGCTTTCACGATCGCTTCGCCAAAACCCGATGTGCCGCCGGTGATGAGCACGATATGCCCGTCAAATCGCATGAGGAATCCTTCATGTTTCCGCGCGCATGGCTAGCGTGCTTCGGCGCTTTGGGCAAGGAAAACCTTGAGGGAATGGGGCTTTTGCCTAGTGGCTGTGGCCGTGGCTGTGTTTGTGGCCGCGGTAGCGCGGCATCAGCGTGGTGAAAAAGGCGCGTGCCCCCATATGGATGAGGATAGCCGCGACCGTGGCGAGCCAGATGCCAAAGAGGATCATGCCGCCCGACGGGCTCGGCAGCGCAAAGGGGCTCAACTCGACAAAGACTGCGGTGACAAGCCAGAAAAGCACGGTCCAGGGTGCAACCCGCTTGAGGCTGAGGTAGGACTGCGCCAGTCCCTTGCCGTATACCTGCGGCAGCACAGCCGCGAGGAGAAGGGCAAGCAGAAGGATTGGTGCCAGCAGGCGACCGACAGCATTCAGAAGGTCGACAGCATGATGCATGCCGTGGATCGGCATGTCACCCAAGGGGCCGGGCGTGTGGTGCAGATAGTGCGCGCTAATGAGCGACAGCACAAACACAAGGCCAAGCGCCGTACCGATGCGGTGTGCCATGATGGTTCTGGTGCTCGGCGCCGGGTTATGTTCCTCGAGCGGGTGCAGGATCACATGGAGGAGGGAACCTGCGGCAAACGCCTGCCAGTAACCCACCAGCGGAATATTGTACCACTCACCAGCAAAGAGCGCGAGCAGGTAGCCCACGATGGTCATGGCGCCAAGGCCCGCGAGTACCAGAAGCCCGCCCGCGGTCGACAGCACGGGCCTGAGAAGCCACCAGACGGCAATCGCCACGCCGATGCGGTGCAGCAGGATGCCGGTCGCGACAAAATCTCCGGTTTCGCTCTCGTTCGCGAAGGCGAGGATCGCGCCGTCAGAGGCTGCATGCACCACAAGCGCGAGCGCCGCGACCAGCAGCACAACGCGGTGGGTCATCTCTTCCGCGCGGTGGAACAGAAATTCGGTAATCCAGGGCAGCGAGAAACCAATGGCGGCAATCAGCAGACCCCAGCCACCACCATGAGCCAGCGCCTCGGGCAGCAGGGTCAAGGTGATCAGGCCGAGTACGGTGATGAGCACAAAACCGTCGAGCGCTCCTTTGACGTGCGGTGCACGCGCCGACAGGCGCGCCAGAAGCGGCGCGGCCAGAAGTACCACAACAGAAAGTATCAGTGCCCAGTCCAAACCGGCTCTCACTCGTTACCAAGGTGTTCAGTTATAATATCACAATTTGGAAAACCAACCTAAATCTTCAAGAGGTATGCAGAATCTTTTGCGGAAAAGCCCGCATAAGCGGCGTGCTCACGCGGGCCTTCGGGCTGTTGCCATCTGCTGGTCAGGGTTTGACCGGCTTTGGTGTGCGCCCCTGCAGGATTTCAGCGAGGCCGTCCGCGACCTTGTAAGGCTCAACGTCGCCGCCATGGCTGGCAAGGAAAAAGGCGGTGCCATCCTCGGGGAAGCGCCAGAAGTCGGCGCGGGTGAAATAGCCGCCGCCATTGTGCCATACGAGCTTCTTGCCCCGATAGTCCGGCACGATGGACCAGCCGTAGCCATAGTGGTAAACGCCCTGCGCGTCTTCCGGCACATGAGGTGTGAACAGAAGCGCCTTCGAGTCCGCCGACAGGATCCCGTCGCCCAGCAGCGCCCGGTGCCAGCGCAGCATGTCTTCTACCGTCGAGAGGATGCCGCCGTTGCCGTAGAGGTGCCACGTGTTGCCACCGGTGCGGGCCAGCAGCTCATCCGCGCCGTGAAGGCCGCTCACACCTTCCTCCGTGCGCGGAAAAGTGCGGCCCGTATAGTCCGGCAGGTAATAGCCAGTCATGAACATGCCCGCGGGTTTCCACAAGCGGTCACGGAGATAGGCCTCATAGGTCATGCCGGATGCCTGTTCGATGACGGCCGCCAGAAGGCTGTAGCCAACATTCGAATATTCATAGCGTGCGCCGGGGCTGAACAGCAGCGGTGCCTTGAAGGCGCGGCCGATATAGTCTGCGCGGGGGATGGCTTCTTCGTCTGCGCCAATGACATCGGGAAATCCGGCGGTATGGGTCAAAAGTTGGTGCAGGGTGATAGCGGCCTTGTCATCAGGCGCGCTTGGCAGGAAGCGTGAGAGCGGGTCGTCAAGCGTAAGCCTGCCTTCCTCGCGCAGCTTCAGGATGGCGGCACCGGTAAACTGTTTGCTGATGGAGGCGATGTCCACGATCGTGTCGGGCGTATAGGCTGTCTGGCCCGCTACCGCGTCACCATAGGCGCGGGTATAGAGCGTGCCGTTCGGCCCCGACACGCCCACCACGCCGACAAATCCCTTGGCGGCGGCGTCATCCAGGAATGTCTCAAGCGCTGTCTGGTCGATCCAGATTTTATCGTCGGCCATGATCGGACCAGCCAGAAGCCCGCACAGACCTGTAAAAATCAATATCAGTCGTTTCATATCCTCGTCTCCGTTGAGGCTGGGGATTTGACACGAAGGCAAATCCCGCCTTACCTGTTTTGAATGTGTTGTTCAGGTTTGCCAAAAACGACCTGATGAACAGGTTGAGAAATGTTTCGAGAGGTTGCGAGCAACGTGAGGATGATTGGCAAAAAGCTGATTGGCGAGATCATTTTTGACCCCACCTGCAACCAGTTGACTGTGGGAGGCGAGATGCGGCCGCTGGAGCCGCGGCTGGCCCGGCTTCTGGAGATGCTGTGTAACGCACAGGGTGAGCCTGTGGCGCGGGACGATTTGTTGAAAACCGTTTCGACCCTGCCTCATGCGGGGGATGAGGTATTGACCCAGGCCATGTCCAGGCTGCGGCAGGTGCTCGGGGATGACCCGAAAGCGCCGCGCTACATCAAGACCGTGCCGCGCCGGGGCTATGCGCTGGTGGCGCCGGTGTCGGACTATGCTGGCCCTCAGACTGAGGCCGAAGCAACATCATCCCGCTTGCGCAGGCACCTGCCGTGGTATGTGGCAGCGGCCGCTGTGCTTGTTGCAGTCTTCCTCGCCGGTTACCTGTATGACCGCCAGATATACAGCGATATCGAGATTGAGTTCCACGAGAAGTCAGACCGGGAATTTATCGAGAAGCAGGACGATGCACCCGCCGAGGTAACACCGGACGGTTAGATGAAAGTACCGGCCAGCGTAACAGTGTGGGCACCTGTGCCGAGCTTGAACCGCGCGATGCCGGCGCCCGAGGCCGTGTCGATACCGCCAAGGTCAAGGAAACGGATGCCCTTCTCCTTCAGGGCGAGCATGCCCTCGTAGATGACACGGTTTTGGGCGTTCACGGCGCGGGCTTCTTCGCTGGCCCAGCCAATGTGGTAGGTGGCGCTGTTGCCGTGCAGCAGGAAAAGCGCCCCCGCGATCTTGCGCCTGCCCGAAAGGGCCGTCACGGACAGCACGGCCTGGCCTTGTGTTTCTTCCTCGACTGCATCAGCATAAAGCGGAACAAGGCCAAGCGGCACGCCCTGATAGCCGCGTCCCTTGCGCTGTTCGGCTTCTTTCTCAATGAGCCAGGCATATTGGTTTGGCTTGCGTCCGCCAAGGCTGATGCTCAGGTGTGCATCTTCCGCGCGCCCCAACTGGTTGCGCCATTTGCTGTCCAGCCCGGCGCGCAGGCTCGCGACATCGGGCGCAAGGTCAAGCCAGGGGGTCGAATAGCCGGTCATCACACGCGATAGCCCAGCCTCTCTGATCGCCGAAAGTGTCTCCTGGCTTTCTTCAAGCTCGGGCTGCTGGGCAAGGAAGCGCCAGCGCCATGGCCGTGCCTGAGCCCGGAAGGCCGCCATCAGCGCGATGGTTTCCTCGCTGTCGGCAGAGCGCGTCCAAACCGGGCCTCGCATCATGCTGGCCACTTCAACAAGGCCGAAGAAGCGCCGTTTGGCGACAAGGGCGAAGGCCTCCAGCTTGTCATCCTGCCGTGCCTGCCACAGTTCGACCGGTACACCGATGGCCTGAAGTGCACGGCCATAGGCCCAGTGCTGCTGCAGCGGCAGCGGTTGGTCTGCAAGGCTGTTGCCCCACAGCGTGCTGTCGATCTCGCCTCGTGTGATGTCAAAGTGGCTAGGCATGGTTGGCGGCTCCCGCTATCATCGTGGCATGATAAAACGATATGAAAGCGCCGGAAATGTGAAAGGGCAGCGCATTGCGCCGCCCCGTATCACTTTTGCTGCCGTCGGTGTTGTGCTCAAATATATTGCCCTGCCGGTCCTTCTCGGCCTGACCGTGCTGGATGTCGCGCTTTACTTCTTCTTCCAGCATGTGCTTGAGCGCTGCTACGGCGTCCTCTGTTACCTGAATTAGCTGTCTACCGAGATCAGCTCAACGGTGAACACGAGCGTTGCATACGGCGGGATCGAGCGTGAACCACGTTCGCCATAAGCCATGTGGTAAGGGATGAAGAATTCGTATTTTGCGCCTTCTTTCATCAGCTGTACACCTTCGGTCCAGCCTTTGATCACGCCGTTCAGCGGGAAGCTTGCCGGTGTGCCGCGGCGGTAGGACGAATCAAACTCGGTGCCATCGATCAGCTTGCCAGCGTAATGGACGGTCACTTGCGATTCTGCGGTCGGCTGTTTGCCTTCGCCTTCCTCGATCACCCGGTACTGCAGGCCGCTTTCGGTCTCCAGGACACCGTCCTGCTTCGCGTTTTCCTCAAGGTAGGCAAGCTGCTGGATCTTGAAGGCCTGGGCCTGTTTCTCCGCTTCTGCCTGCGCTTCCTCAAGGGTCATCACGCCGAGGAGCTCAACCTCGAAAACCAGGGTCGCGTCGCCCGGGATCACACCACCGGCGCCGTTCGGGCCGTATGCGATATCGGACGGGATCACCAGTTCCCATTTGTCGCCCACCTGCATCATCTGCAGGGCTTCGGTCCAGCCCGGGATCAAGCGGCCAGCCGGGAATGTCGCCGGTTCGCCGCGCTTGTAGCTCGAATCGAACTCGTTGCCGTCGATCAGCTTGCCAGCATAATGCACGGTTACGAAGTCGTTCGCGGTCGGGCTCTTGCCGTCACCCTCTGTGATCACGCGGTACTGAAGGCCGGAGGCCGTCACTTGCACGCCATCTTTCGACTTGTTTTCTTCGAGATAGGCGAGGTTTTCGGCCTTGAACGCGGCTTGTTCGGTCATTGTATCGGTTACTTTCTCGTCTTGCGTTTGGGTTGCGCCGTCTTTGGCGTCTTCTGTTTTGTCTTTTTCGCTGCTATCGTTGCTGCAGGCAGCGAGGCCGAGAATGGCGGCGACGGCTGCGAATTTCAGTGCTTTTTGCATGGAAGACCCCTTGTTTAAGCATTGCCGCGACACTAGCCCGGCAGGCATGAGGGGGAAAGGGAAAAAGCGCTGAAATGACCGAAATGCGAGAGGAAATACAGTGACAGCGGTGGATCAGGCAGTGCGGGACGAGATCGTTCGGCAGATAGCGGACGGCAAAAGTGTCGCGCCGCGGGATGTGGCGCAGGCGCTCGCCGGTGAGGGCGAGGACTGGCGCAAATATCTGCCGCGAATCCGCGCGGAAGCTACAGCACTTTATAACGCGGGAGAGCTTTCTTTCCTGCGCAAGCGCAAACCGGTTTCTCCCTCGGGATTGAAGGGCGTTTACCGGCTCAGCAAACCAGTTGAGGCTGAATAGCGTACAACTGCTGGCGGTCGCCTTGATCGGTCGCCAGAACAAAAGACGAAGTGACGGAGAGCAATATGGGGGGTCATATGCCGCTTCTCGACAAACCTGTCCTTGACAGGCTTACCGCCGATGTCGGCGAAGAATCCGCAGTTTTCCTGATTGGATCGCTCAAGAATGAAATCAACCGCACGGGCGATGCGCTCGAGGCGCTGGCTGCCAAGGGCGAGCTTGAGCAGGTGGAAATCCAGGCACATGCGCTTAAAAGCGCGGCGCGCAGCTTTGGCGCCATGCAGCTTGGCGAGACATGCTACGCTATCGAGCAGGCCGCAAAAGCCTCCCGCAAGGCAGAGGTGGACACCCTCCTCGTTGAACTGCGCAGCATCTCCGCAAAGACAATCAGCGCCTTCGGCTAACTCAGTCGAGCGCTGCGAGGCGCACATCCAGATAGGCGAGGTCACTATCGCTACCCGGCAGGAAGCGGGCTTTCAGGAAGGCTGCCCGGGCCTCGTCAGCTTTTCCCAGCCGGTGAAGAATGTCGGCCATTGCAGTGTGGAAATGCAGGTTGTTTTCCATCGCCGGATGCCGCTCGAGCGACTTCAGCTTATCAAGGGCTGTGGCCGGCTCACCTGCGGCGGACAGCGCCGCTGCGTGATTGAGGGCTACCACGGGAGAGCCTGTCATTGCCTCGAGTGTCTGATAGAGCCTGACAATCTGCGTCCAGTCGGTCGCCGCGAAGGACGGTGCCGCAGCGTGTGCCGCTGCGATGCCCGCTTCAATATGATAGCGGCTCAGTGTCTCGGCCCTCTGCGCCCGGGCGAGATGGAGAAAGCCCTGCGTGACAAGCTGATGGTCCCAGCGGGACCGGTCCTGGTTCTCAAGGCGAATGAAGGCGCCCTCCTCGTCGGTGCGGGCCTGAAGGCGTGAGGCCTGGAAGCTGAGGAGGGCGGTAAGCGCATCGGTACTGCCGTCCTGTGCGCCAGCGCCGTGTGTGAGGGCGCGCGCAAGCCTGAGCGCCTCCAGTGCCACATCCTCTCGCACCGCCTTTGGTCCCGGCCCGGGGCTGAAACCGAGGCTGAAGGCAAGATAGACAACCTTCAGCACAGACGGCAGGCGCTCTCGCAACCCTGTCCGCAGTGGCATGGCACAATCGAGCCCCGATTGCGTCACATGTTCTTTTGCCCGTGTCAGCCGCGCCGACATGGCCGGGGCTTTCATGAAAAACAGTTGCGCCACCTCGCGTGCACTGAAACCGAAGGCGATATTGAGGGTGAGCGCCAGTCGGTCGAGCTCGGCCACCATGGGCTGACAGCACAGGAACAGCAGTTCCAGTTCAGCGTCGCCGGTCAGGCTTTCATCTGAGGGGAGGGCGGTTGCCTCTTGCTCCAGCAGCGGCAGGGCCTTCGCCGCGACCTTGGCGCGGCGCAATTCGTCAATAGCGCGCCGGTAGGCTGTGGTGCGCAGCCACGCCGCCGGATTGTCGGGTAGGCCATCATAGGGCCATGTGCGCGCCGCAGCGGCGAGCGCTTCCTGCGCGGTATCCTCGGCGAGGTTCAGGTGATGCGGGCCCAGTTTTTTCACCAGGGTTGCGACCAGCCGTCCCGCCTCGCGGCGGAACAGCCGGTCCAGTTCTCGTGTCACCTCGGTGTCGTGCCCGGCCGCCATCTTTATATCTGGTCGATCTCGCGCAGCTCAATACGTCCATATTTGGCGTGTGGGCAGGTCTTGGCGATCTCGACCGCCTGATCATAGTCCGCGGCTTCGATTGACATATAACCGCCGATCATCTCGTTGGTTTCGGTGAAGGGGCCGGTGTGCACCTCCACGCCGTTTGCACCCGCGATCAGGGTGCGGCCCGGTTCGTCTTTCAGTTTCTCACCGCCCAGGAAGCGGCCTTCGGCGATCATCTTCTCAGTCCAGGCGGTATATTCCTTGATGATGGCCATCATCTCGTCATGGGAAAGGTCAGCGAAACCGTCGAGGCGGTCGTGCAGCAGCAACATGAACTGTGCCATGGTGTCGTCTCCGGGTTTGGGCGGCGGGCATCATGCCCTTTTGCCCGTTATACCCTTATCGACGTTTCACCAGGCCACGATTTCGGCATGGGTATGGAGATTATTTTCCCCGGTGCCGGTCGAGCGTAGAGAGCGCAGCTTCGATGGTGGCGCGGTAGGGGGCACGGTCAAACACCAGTACGGGCATGTCACCATAGCGCCAGTCAAGCCCCTCGGCGGCGCGCTCAGGGTTGTTGCGATAGGGGTTCTGCCAGTGTGACCAGCGCACGGTGTCGCCATCTTCGGTAACGCCGAAATGCAGGATCCAGCATTCGGGCTCTCCACAGTCGCAGGCATAGGGGGTGATAAAGGCTTTCGGGTCCAGAAGCGTGCGTGCTCCCTCGGGCCCGAGGTAGGGTGCATAGGCACCGGCAATGCTGTCGGTGAATCGGCTTTCGTGGCGCTTGATGCGGTCCAGCAGGTTTTCGCCGTCGATGAAAATATCAAACACCGGCCCATAGGGCTCGCTATTGCCCGAAAGCTTGAGCCCAAGGGTGTTGATGGCATTTTCGGCCATCGGGGATCAGAAAGCCAGCGTCTGGCAAAGCTCGGCGCGGAGCTCAGGGATGCCCCAGCCCTTCTCGCTCGAGGTGGCGAGGATGATGGGGTGGCAGGCGATGAATTTCTTCGCGTCTTCCTGCGTCTTTTTCAGCATCTTGTCGCGGTCGGCAACCTTGAGTTTGTCGAGCTTGGTGAGCACGATCTGATAGTTGACCGCAGCATCATCAAGCATCTTCATGATCTCGCGGTCGTTTTCCTTCAGCCCGTGGCGGCTGTCGATCAGCAGCATCACGCGGCGAAGGTTCGGGCGACCCCGCAGGTAGTCTTTCACCAGCCGCGTCCAGGCATGGACCTTCTTGCGCTCAATCTTGGCGTAGCCGTAACCGGGCAGGTCAACCACATAGGCAGGCTGCTCCATCTCGTGCCCGAGGGTGAAATAGTTCAGTTCCTGCGTGCGGCCGGGTGTGTTGGAGGTCCGCGCCAGGGTCTTGCGGCCCGTCAAGGCGTTCACAAGGCTGGATTTGCCCACGTTCGAGCGGCCGGCAAAAGCCACTTCCGGCAAGCCGGTGCCGGGCAAGGTGTCGAGCGAGACTGCGCCCATGACAAATTCAACGGGGCCGGCGAAGAACAGCCGGCCACGATCCATATCAGCCTGGGTGAAGCGTTCCTCTTCCATGGACGTCTTATGCTTTCGCCTTGCCTTTGTCTTCGATGCGCGCATCTTCGCGACGCATGATCACCCATTGCTGGCCGATCGACAGGATGTTGTTCCAGGTCCAGTAGAGCACGAGGCCGGCGCTGAACGGTGCCATGATGAAGGTGAAGATGAGCGGCAGGAAGCTCATGATCTTCTGTTGGGTCGGGTCCATCGCGGCAGACTGCGGGTTGAGCTTCTGCTGCAGCCACATGGAAAGACCCATGAGGATCGGCAGGATGCCGATCGCCATGAAGGCAGGCGGGTCCCACGGGATGAGGCCGAAGGCGTTCACCGGCGTCAGCGGATCGGGCGCGGAGAGGTCCTTGATCCAGCCGAAGAACGGCTGGTGGCGCATCTCGATGGTGACATAGAGCACTTTATAGAGCGCGAAGAAGATCGGGATCTGGACGAGGATCGGCAGACAGCCGGCCATCGGGTTGATCTTCTCTTTCTGGTAAAGCGCCATCATCTCCTGTTGCAGCTTCTGGCGGTCGTCCTTGTAGCGTTCCTGCAGTTGCTTGATCTTCGGCTGCGCCTTTTTCATGTGGCTCATCGACACATAGGATTTGTTCGCGAGCGGGAAAAGGATCAGCTTCAGGATCACGGTCATCAACAGGATCGCGATACCGTAGTTGCCGGAGAAGTTGAACAGGAAGTGCAGCCCTTTGAAGATCGGGCGGGTAAGCCAGTAGAACCAGCCCCAGTCGATGGTGCGGTCAAAGAGCGCGATATCATATTTCTGCTGGTAGTCGTCGATGGTACCGACAATCTTGGCACCTGCGTAGAAACGTGTGGTGTTCTCAAGGCGGCCACCGGCGGCAAGCGTTTGCCAGTTCTCGACATAATCCACGCGGTAGCTCTCGGCACCGTTCTGGGCGCGGCGGACAAAACGCGCGCGGGACAGTTCTGCATCCTGCGCCGGGATGAGCGTGGTCATCCAGTATTTGTCGGTAATGCCCATCCAGCCGCCGGTGGAGCTGACTTCAAAATTGCCGTCGTCCTCGAGGTCGGAATAGGATTTTTCTTCAAGCGTGCCGTTGAACACACCCAGGGGGCCTTCGTGCAGGATATAGAGCCCGGCGGTCTCAGGCTTGCCGTGGCGGCTGATAAGGCCGTATGGCGCCATCTGGATCGTGGCATCGGTGGTGTTTTCAACCGACTGTGTCACGGTGAACATGAATTCCTTGTCCACTTCGACCTTCATCAGGAAGGTCAGGCCTTCGCCGTTTTCCCAGGAGAGCGTCACCGGGCTATCGGGCGTCAGGGTGTCATTGTCAGCGGACCAGATGCTCGATGCCGTCGGGACCGCGTCCGGGTTCTGGCCGGAAGCGGACCAGCCGAAACGCACAAAATAGGCGTTTGGCGCCGCACTTGGGGTCAGCAGGCGGACATTGGGCGAATCTTTCGCCATCGTCACCTTGTGTTTGGTCAGCAGAAGGTCATCGAACTGGGCGCCGCGCAGCGAGAGCGAACCGGAAAGCTCCGGCGTTTCGATCTTCACGCTGCCAGCTTCCTCAAGAACGGTCTCGTTCTCGATGATTTCTGCAGTGGTTTCATCCTCAGGGGCAATTTCACGCGGGGCGAGGGCTTCCTCAGCCGCTTGTTCTGTGCGGGCTGCAGCCGCTTCCATGCGGGCAGCATCCATTTTCGGGCCGGCATAGAAAGTCTGGTATCCTAGAAGGATCGCCAGCGACAGCACGGCAAAAAGCACAAAATTTTTCGTATCACCCATGAGATGTCATACCCTCATCATGTGGCAGCCCGCTTTTGGCTGCTTCACTCTTGTTTTTCTTTCCACAACATTCGGGGGTATTTGCCCCGTCCCGCGCAGAATCGCGAGCGCTTTGTGGCACAGGATCGTATCCAAATCCACCCCAAGGATGGCATTTGAGGATGCGGCGAATTGACAAGTAGCCGCCACGCAAGGCGCCGTGCCGCTGAATTGCCTCGACCGCATAGGCACTGCAGGTCGGCTGGAACCGGCAGTTCGGCCCCAGAAGTGGCGAGATAAACAGTTGATAAAACTTGATTATTCCGAGGAAAAGCCAGCCAAGGAGCGAGGGTTTCGGCGCCGATTGTGCAGCGTCTGGTGTCCGGCGTTCCGGCATCACTTCCCTTTCCCTGGTCGGTTTGGTTTTTCGCCCCCGTGCGGCTTTGCCCCCCGGGGAGGCCTGCCACCTGACGATAAATCGGCCCCGGCGGCCAGTTTTGCAAGGGCCCAGCGCATGTCGGCCTGCATTTTCTCGAAATCATAGGAGATGGCGGCTTGCCGACCAATAAAGACATAAGCCCAGCCGGGGGAGCCATGTGCAGCCAGCATCAGCCGGGCGGCTTCCTTGATGCGGCGGCGCGCGCGGTTGCGCTCAACCGCCTTGCCGACCTTCTTGGAGACGGTGAAACCGGCGCGGGGTGCAGCGTCCGATTCGCCCGGGCTTGCCTGCAGGATAAAGGCGGGGGTGACCCATTTGCGCCCGGTGGCGGCAATGGCCAGATACTCAGGTCGTTTCTTGACGCGCTCCAGCTTCGTCATGATGTCCTGCTATCTCCCGGCCCGCAACGCACTGCAGGGCCCAAAAACAACGAAAGCCGACCGGATATCTCTCGGTCGGCATTCCATCGTGTGTGGTTTGGTGCGCCTGGGCGCCCCAAGAGACCTTTACGCCGAAAGGCGCTTGCGGCCACGGGCGCGGCGTGCGTTCAGCACTTTGCGGCCACCAACAGTCGCCATGCGTGCACGGAAACCGTGACGACGTTTGCGAACGAGCACACTCGGTTGATAGGTCCGTTTCACTTGTCTTACTCCAGCTTATCGCCTAGCCCATAGTCATCTGTCTGGCCCGGCGTCCAAATTTCGAGCGCGCTGTATAACCGCAGGTCGGACCCAAGTCAACAGCGCATGGGCGCCCTCTTTAACATAATTTCGACCCCTTTTCGCGAAATTTTGGTTGTAGACGCCGAATTTGTTGCCAAATTGAGAGGCGGGGAGGGCGTCAGCCCGTATGGTTTCATGATCTGCGCATCGATTCGCGGGGTGCGCGTTAGTTTACTTGCAATTCCCGACAGGATGGGATTCAAGACGTTTTATGCCCGAGCATTACAGACCGATTACATCCAGTCTCAGGTCACGCCTGCTGATTCTCACCTTCCTCTTCGTGATGGCGGTGTCGGTCGTTGTCTATTTGCCGTCGATCGCCACCTTCCGGCAGGACTATATAGAAACGAAGCTCGAGAACGCGCAGATCGCGGTGCTGGCGCTTGAGGAAGCCCCTGGCAATATGGTCAGCCCCGCGCTCGAGCAGCGGCTCCTGGGCCAGTCCGGTGTGATTGCCATCATCGTGCGGCGTGAGGACAAGAGCCTTGTGCTTGGATTCGACGTCATGCCTGATGAGGTGAATGCCACTTTTGACCTGCGCAATCCGTCGCTGGGCATGCTGATCATGGACGCCTTCGACACGCTTGAAAACGGCGGCAACCGGGTTATCCGTGTGATCGGGGACCCTATGCTGCCGGGGACGCGCCTTCTTGAAGTGACGATGGACGAGGCGGGGCTTTACCGTGCCCTCGCCAACTATTCCAACAATGTACTGGTGCTCGCGATCCTTACGTCGCTTTTCACCGGAATCCTCGTTTATCTCGCGCTGCACTGGCTGCTTGTGCGGCCTATGCGCCGGGTAAAAGACCGCATTGTTGCCTTCCGCCGCAAACCCGAGGCCGTGCCCAAGCGATCCCGCGAATCGCGGCGCCCGGACGAGATCGGCCTTATCGAGCGTGAGCTTGTGCGTATGCAGGACGAATTCAGGCAGAACCTGAAGCAGAAGTCCCACCTCGCCGCGCTTGGAGAAGCGGTGGCCAAGATCAACCATGACCTCAGGAACATTCTTGCGACGGCCCAACTGGCGTCCGATGCGCTGCAGCGGGTGGATCATCCCGGTGTGCAGAAAGTCTCGCGTCGGCTCGTAAGTGCGGTCAGCCGGGCCGTTGCACTCTGCGAAAGCACGATTCGTCACGGCAAGGCCGATGATCCGCTGCCGGTGAAACGCTGGGAGCTGCTTGGCGATATTGTACGCGATGTTGCCATGTCGCTCGGGCTGCTGGACGACGACAATTTTTCTTTCGAGAGCAAGGTGGATGACAAGCTGAAGATTTATGCCGACCCGGAGCAGCTTCACCGTGTGCTGTTGAACCTGTGTCGTAACGCGCATGAGGTGCAAGGACCGGAAGGCTCTATCGAGGTGTCTGCCGTGGCAGATGCGGACGGCACGGTGCATGTGCGGGTGAAAGACGGCGGCCCCGGCATCCCGGAGCATGTGCGCCCGAGCCTCTTCAAGGCTTTCTCAAGCGCGCGGGCCGGTGGCACCGGCCTTGGCCTCGCGACGGCACGCGATATCGTGCTGGCCCATGGCGGCCAGATCGGGCTTGAAGACACCGGGCCTGAAGGCACCACCTTTGCCTTCTGCATCCCTGGCGAAGAAGCTGAGGGCTGAGACGTATGCGTATCACCGCCAACCCCGGGCCGAGCGATTCGCTGACGGATGTCAGCGGCATCAAGGTCGGGCAGGTGCATGATGCTGATGTAAACACAGGGGTAACCGTGATTGTGCCCGACGCGCCCGCCGCCATGGGCGTGGATGTGCGTGGTGGCGGCCCCGGCACACGCGAGACCGATGCGCTCAATCCTGCCTGCCTCGTTGAAAAAGCCCACGCCATCGTGCTGTCGGGAGGGTCTGTCTTTGGCCTTGCGGCCGCAGACGGCGTTGCGGCGGCCTTGTCGGCAAAAGGCATCGGCCTGCCGGTCGCGCCCATGCCAGTGCCGGTGGTGCCAGCCGCGATCCTTTTTGACCTCACCAATGGCGGCGACAAGGATTGGGGCACTGAGCCGCCCTACCGGGCCTTGGGCGTAAAAGCCGTGCAGTGCCTTTCGAGCAACCTTGCCTTGGGCCGGGTTGGCGCAGGCTACGGTGCACGCGCCGGTGCGGTGCAGGGCGGTATTGGCAGTGCAAGCTATGTGCTTGAGGACGGCAGCATTGTCGCCGCACTGGTAGCGGTCAATTCTTTCGGTTGTGCCGGGGCGGCAGCCAGCCTTGAACCGGGCACTGTCGATATGCCCAAGGTCGGCTTTGTCGGCACCAATACCACGCTTGCCGTGGTGGCGACCAACGTGGCGCTTGGCAAGGCGGGATGTGAACGGCTGGCGATCATGGCGCATGACGGCCTTGCCCGTACCATCAAACCCCTGCACACGCCCTTTGACGGAGATACGGTCTTCGCCATGTCAACCGGGGCGCACTCAGCACCTGAAGAGCTGCCGGGTACCCTTGCTGTGCTGGGCACCCTGGCGGCAGATGCACTGCAGCGGGCTGTGGTGAAGGCTGTCGCCGCGGTCGGCTAGTTTATTTCGGTTCGCTTTCGGCAAGGCGCTGGCGCTCACCAACGACAAATCGGTCGATGATTTCGGCTTCCGACACCAGTTCGTCATGCAGCGCAGGCAGGTCCATATCAAGAAGCGGGTCGAGGCGCGACGCGGTGCGGCTGAGACGTGTGAGCGCAAGTTGCGCGCTGAACCAGGCGTCCTTCAGCTCCTCGTCAGCGGTGGAGCCGAGCTTGGCGACGGCCTGGCGGTAGGCAAGGGTCTCTGACCGCAGCGTTTTTTTGATGTCATCAAACAGGGAGGCGGCCTCTTCCTCACTTTCAGGTACCGGGTCTGTGTTCGGCAGCGACGTCGCAGCACCAGACATTACAGGGCGCGTCGGTACAGGCGGTTTTTCCGCCGGGGTGACAGCAGTTGGGTCCACCCGTTCGCGCTCTTCCGCTTTGGGCAACGGGTCGGAAAGATTCGGCCAATCCTTGCCCTGACCCGAGCAGGCTGCAAGCAGGGTCATTGTGCCAAAAATTGAAACATATTTTAGGTCAATTTTCACGGTAAAAGCCTTATTTTCCGGGCGGTTGAGAGTGTCACGCTACGTCGGATTTGTGGCAGAAACAAGAAAAACAGATTTCTCTCTTGCAATATAAATTTAATCTGATTAGGTTGCGCCCCACACCGAAACCGGGACCGGTTGAGGTGGCCGACTTGATGGCGTTGCGCCGGTAGCTCAGCTGGATAGAGCACCAGACTACGAATCTGGGGGTCGGGGGTTCGAATCCTCCCCGGCGCGCCACTCAAAACAAGGGCTTAGCTGAAAAGCGAAGCCCTTTTTTGTTGCCTGAAACGGTTGGCTTCAGTGGAAAGGTCGTACCTCAACGGGCGCGCGGCAGGCGATGGCGGCCTTGCGACCCCACTTCAGTGCTTCATCAAGGTTTTTCACATCAAGAACCCAGAACCCGCCAATATGTTCCTTGGTCTCGAGGTAGGGCCCATCGGTGATCAGCACGTCTTCATTGCCGCCGAGAATGACGGAGCGTGCCTCCTTTACTGAACGAAGACCGCCGACAAAAACGCGGATACCCGCCGCGACCATCTCCTCATTGACGGTGTCGATATCGCGTGCCATCGCTTCGTCTTCCGCGGTGGCAGGGTCATAGTCATCCCTATGGTGAATGGCGACAAGATACTGCATCAAGACATCTCCTTCTGCTCATTATAGCCGGGCCGGTACCAGGCCTTCAGGCAAAGGACGAAGGGAGTCAATGCTTCCCGACAGGGATTGCCAAAAGATTCTGCTTCGCATCAATCCTGCAGCACATCGGTGAAAAGCCGTTTGAAACCGCCTTGCCCGAGAGGTGTGAAGCGGACGACCCGGGTACCTTCCACCCGGTAAGCCCAGCGAAGCTCGAACAAGCGGTCAAGCAGGGCGGCGCCAAGCCCTCCGGCGAGGTGGGACCGCCGTTCGCTCCAGTCAAGGCAGATGCGGCAGGCAGGACGTCGCGCCGCCTTGAGCGCCTTGATATCAATCCCGAATGCCTCGAAAGACTGTTCACCGCGTGCGCTTATCGCGACCATACCGTCATCAAGGGTGATCAGCTTGCCTGCTGTCAACCGGGCGAAAAGCTCCACACCGCGCTCGCCGGCCAGATGATCGTAACAGACACGCGCCTGTCTCATCTCTGCGTCACGCGGTCCGGGGCGCACCCGGCGCTCGCCCGCATGTTCCGCTACATCCATCAATGCTTCGATGGCGGTAGCGACCTCGGCACAGGCAAGGCGGTAGTATCTGTGCCGCCCCTGTTTTTCCATTGCCAGCAAACCACCGTCCAGCAGTTGCGCCAGATGACCGCTGGCGGTGGCGGGGCCGACACCTGCCTCGCGCGCCAGTTCACCGGCGGTCAGTGCCTGGCCGTTCATGAGCCGGGTCAGCATGTTGCCGCGTGCGGGGTCTCCGATGAGTGCCGCGACGCGGAAGATATTGGGTCCTTCTTTCATGCGGGCAGCCTACCACATCCCTGTGCAGCATGCTTCGGTTTCCACCGAAACATGTCCCGGTGCTCGGGTGCTAGACAAGGCCCACACATTGAGGAGGCCATATGTCTGCAAGAACCGTCGTTATCACAGTCGTTTTGCTGGCTATATTTTTCAGGGGAGCGCCCATCATGGCAGAAAACGACCTTCACCTTTTCAACCTGCCCGGCGTACCCGCGGCCGATGGCCAGCAGTGGCAGCCACGGCTGTCGCTGATGGTGCAGCGAGCGGATGCAGCACCAAATGGCAGAGCGGTCCTTTATATCCACGGTGGCACCTTCCCGTCAGAGAGTTCCATCTTCTTCCGTTTTGGTGGTCGCTCGTGGGCAGATGCGCTCAACGATGCCGGTTTTTCGGTCTGGGGGCTGGATTTTGCCGGCTATGGACGGTCGGAAAACTATCCGCTCATGGCACAGGACATGCCGCCTGAAGCTGAGCCTCTTGGTCGGGCACCTGACGCTGCACAGCAGATCGAGCGTGCGGTACACTCCATCATGACCGAAACTGGCGTTTCCAGGGTCTCTGTCATCGCACACTCGTGGGGCACCATGCCGGCGGGGCTGTTTGCCGGAGCGCATCCCGAGCTGGTTGATCGGCTGATATTCTTTGGCCCGATTGTCCGGCGCGACGTGTTGCCCGCGGTTCCGTCGCTTGGCCCTTGGCGCCTGATCACGGTGGCCGAGCAAAAACAGCGTTTTACCGAAGACGTCCCCCCGGGCGCTGCGCCGGTGTTGTTGGAGGCGGATTTCCCGGCCTGGGCCGAGCTGTACCTCAAGGCGGACCCGACAAGTTTTTCGCGCACGCCGCCGTCGGTCAAGACACCGACCGGCCCGATAGCGGATGTCATGAACGCCTGGTCCGGTGAGATGCCGTATGATCCAGCAAAGATCAGCACCCCGATCCTTATTGTAAGAGGGGAATGGGACAGTCTTTGTCAGGACACCGATGCAGATTGGCTCAGGCAGGCGTTGAGGGCGGCGCCGGAGATTCGCGATATCATTATCCCAAAGGCGACACATCTGATGCACCTGGAGCGAGGGCGGCACGCACTTTACACTGCGTCGGTCGAATTTCTGCGTGCACAGTGACTAAGCACGGGGTGTTAAAAAAGGGCCTCCTGTCGGAGGCCCTGATTGTTCCTGAAAAACCCGATTGCAGGCCTTCGGCTATAGACCAAGTAGCGATGCAAGGGTGTTGCCGAAAGTGTTGTCGCCGGTCACGGTAATATGAACCGCTTCCATCAGCTTGGCGTAACAACGGGCCTGCTCATCGTCGTCTGGCACAACGCCGGGTTTGGAGCCGAGGTTCGAGAAGACATGCAGGGTACCGGTGACCCCTGTTTTTTCACTGAGGCCGAAATAGTCATCGTTCTCCGTCTCGTCAAATTCCCGGATTTTCACTTCGTATTTTGTATAGGACAGATACATGTCGCACGGTTTGTCTTCGGGGTGATCATTGGTCACCTTGATGGTGACGCAGTTGTCCGCCTTTGTGCCGTCGGGCTCAATCCAGGCACACCAGTCAGGGCCTTTGGTTGGTACCGCATTCTCGCCGGTCCCCATGAAGTAGGGTGCTGATTCGAAGACATGCGGCACAATGCCGGTGTAGCTGAAAACGCCGAACAGCTTGGAGGTGTGCTGTGTTGCCTTAGGGTTGGGGAAGCCAAAGAGGCCCGCGACATCAGGCCCGGTCGGGAGTTGCGCCTTCCCACCGTCAACCATGATCGGCTGTTTGGGGAAATTGTCCATCGACAGAATATTGAAGCCGTCAGTCAGCTTCTTGTTGTCGGCCATATAACGCAGCATATAGGCCACGGCGGTGTTATCGACAAAGCCGCCATCCGCGAGCCTTACCGCCAACTTGTCTGAAAGGTCGTGAAGGTCCTCCTTCATACCGAATGGGCCGTTAAACGTGGTGCCGTCCCGGAGGGTGAAGGCTGGTGCAAAGTTCGCGAGCAGTGCCGCTACGTCTGCCGGAAGGCCGCTGGCATGCATGTCGGGCACGTCGATAAAACCGCCGCCTGCAGCCGAGGAGCTTGCCGCGACGTCAATGACCCGCGCCGGGTGGGTGCTAAGGCTCGCGGGTAGCGTAAACGGCTTGATCCTGTCGTCTGGCAGGAAGGAAGCATCAACCTTGATGGCTGTGCCATATTGCACCTCGGTATCGCCGCCCGGAAGGAAATTTGACATGGTGTCGCCAGAAGCACCGGGCACAGCGAACATCACCGGGGCCGCGCCGGGCACAACATCGCCGTTCTGTTTGCCCTGCATGGACTGTATGGTTGCCCAGCCGTAACTGTAGTTGAGCGCCGGGGTTTCGGTGAGCATCGAGCTCGAAAAAATAAGCGACTTGTCTTTTGCCCAGTCCTGACGCTCGTCGGAAATGAGTTTCAGGGCATCATCCGCCATTGTGTGCCATGAAGGATCGTCGAATTTCTGGCCGAATACGGCATTGACGGCAAGCTCGTGCCAGTTGGCGTCACCGCCCGACAGCAGGAATTTGAGGTACGAGTCAGCGCCCTCAACCATTGCCGTGCATTTGTCGTATTCGTCAGGAAACAGGAGTTTGAGCGGCAGGCAGACATCCTTGTCCCTGTCGAGGCTGGCGATATATTTGTAGGCCTGCCCAAAATACCCGTCCGGCGCTGTATAGGTTTTCCAGCCGTCCACGGCCTCAAGCGATGTGCGGAATTTTGTTGTGTAAGCAGCTTGGCTCAGGAACCAACTGCCGCCGGAGTTGGACGAGAACGCCTCGACATTCTTGGTGATATCGGCAAGGCCGATCGTGGCATCGGGTGCCGCGGTGGCACGGACCCTGTCCATCAGCGACATCATGACAGACGAAGCGCCGGCGTGTGCATGGTAACCCCCGCCTGAGAAGGACATATAGACCTTCCCGGTTTCCGGGGCGGCTTTGTTGTCAGGTGAAGTTGCGAGCGCCATGCTCGCGCAAAAGGTGTGCAGAACGAGACAGGATACAACAGACTTTGAGTATACAGACATGGATAATCCCCCTTTCTGGATAATGTAGAGACGCGCAGCCTCTTTATGGCGTGCGTCCCTGTGTCGATTATTATCGGAATGCCCCCGACCGGAGAGGTCCAGTGTTCCCCTCATGGCTGTGTATGATACCTATCATTTTAATAAAATTATTACTATAAGCAGTATTTATGCATTCTTTAGTGAAATTGAGGGAGTTTTGGCCTTATGGCATGGCGGAATTGGCAAGCGCCATCGCAGCCCGGCCTGTCATGGCCGGGCGGTCATGTTGGTCCGCTATCGGAGGGGGGAGGGTTCAGTCCCTGCTGTGCACACAAGCGCCGGCCACATAGGTGTGGCTGATGGTGCGGTCGTCGCCTAAGGTGGCGAGCACAAAGAGCAACTCTTCTATGTCCCGGGTGTTCTGCAGGCGACGCTTGAGGAGTGGGGTGGCCTCGCGGTCAAGCACGATGAAATCCGCTTCCTTGCCCGGCGTGAGGCTGCCGACCTTATCTTCCATATTGAGCGCCTTGGCGCCGCCCAGCGTGGCGAGATAGAAGGATTTGAAGGCATCAAGCCTGTGGCCGCGCAACTGGCAGACCTTGTAAGCCTCGTTCATTGTCTCAAGGAGTGAGAAGCTGGTACCCGCGCCCACGTCGGTGCCGAGGCCAACCTTGACGCCGTATTTCTCGGCCTCCTTGAGGTTGAAGAGACCACTGCCAAGGAACAGGTTCGATGTCGGGCAATAGCTGACGGCGGCGTCTGCCTCCGCCATGCGCTGGAACTCTTCCCCGCTCAGGTGGATGCCGTGCGCAAACACGCTGCGGTCGGTCAGAAGGCCAAACCGGTCATAGACATCCAGATAGTTTTTGGCGTCCGGGTACAGGTCTGCGACCCAGGCGATTTCGGATATATTCTCCGAGATATGGGTGTGCATCAGCACGTCGTCATGCTCGTGCAGCAGCTTGCCAGCGAGCGTGAGCTGCTCGTCCGAACAGGCGGGTGCAAAACGCGGTGTGATGGCATAGCCAAGCCGTCCCTTGCCGTGCCAGGCCGCGATCAGCTCGCGGTTGTCGCGGTCACTGCCCTCGGCGGTGTCGCGCACGTTTGTCGGCACGTTGCGGTCCATCAATGCCTTGCCGGCAACCAGTCGCATGTTGCGGCTATAGGCCGCTTCAAAGAGTGCCTCGACCGACTGGCGGTGCACGGTGCAATAGACAAGCGCACTGGTGGTGCCGTTCCTGAGCAGTTCGCGGACGAAAAAGTCTGCGGCATCGGCGGCGTGGGCTTCGTCCTTGAATTTGGCCTCTTCAGGGAAGGTGTAGCGTTCCAGCCAGTCGAGCAGTTGTTCGCCGTAGGAAGCGATCATGTCGAGCTGCGGGAAATGGATGTGGGTGTCGATAAAGCCCGGGGTGATCAGATTGTCGCCGTGGTCGACGATTTCTGTACCGGGCGCGAGGCTGCGCTCAAGTGCTTCACGGGAGCCCATGGCGGTAATGATACCGTCCTCCACGACGAGCATGCCCTCGGGGATATAGTCATGGGCGGCGTCAGCGCCAAGGGTGGCCGGGTCGCCAGTCATATGAAAAAGTGCACCGCTATACGCAATCACAGACACAGTTTTAATCCTTCATTCCGCATGCTTGGCCGCACGTATCCGTCCCGTTTCCAACAGGTTTTACCCTCAGAGAAGATTGGCGGAGTGTCAGTGTATACCCTATGGCAATATACCTTCAGGCAGCAATCCTGACCATATGGTCAGCTTATTGTGCCTTGGCGCATCTGCCAAGTTTTATATACGATTTTAAGGTGGCCGCGTCACCCCTGCAGGGCATTAACGGAACAGCGAGCGTACATCCACGGCGACAAGGATCTTGTCGATCGTATCGTTTTCGCCAAAGAGCGGCATATAGAGCGCATAGGCTTCCATATATTGCCGGTCAGGCGAAAAAGCCGGGGTGACCGTTAGCTGCGGCTCGCCGCTTGCCAGCACTTTTGAGCAGATGTGATAGATGCGTTCGGCAGCATTCTGGTTGCTCATCTCGCCAACATCTTTGCCGGTGATCTCGCCATAGAAGGCCGTGACATGGGTGCCGATCAGGCGCACGCTGAGCTGAAAATCAGGCAGGCTGCCGGTTACGTCCATGATCACGGTGTGGTCGATATATTGCGAGATTTCCATCGGCTGGATGTCTGCGCGGCAGGGCAGGTGGCCATCCCGCTTTTTGTCACGCCAGTAGCGGTAGAAAAAATCCACCACCCGGTTATTGCCTTCGATCGCAGCGCCGGACAGTTCGGTGAATTCGCCAAGCTCGGCTTCGGTCACCAGCTTGTTCTTTTTGTCTCTGAACACGGGTACAGGTTCCATCGCAACATGATGAAGCCATCATAGCTGCGAGGTCTCAAGGATTGGTAAACAGGCCTGCAGGGTACGCCAGGCTTCAGGATGATTTGGCAGGTGCGGTGTCCACAGGCAGTTCAAGCTCGCCTGGGTCGGCATCTTCGTCGTCTTGCGGGTATTTGTGGCCGCGGCCGATTGGCGCGTAGAGCCTGACGGAGGTGGCGAGGAAAGCACCAAGGTTCATGACCTGGGACAGCGCGCCTGCGGCGAGGAACATGCTCGCGAGTGTCGCTTGCGGGGCATCCACATAACCCATGAGTGTGAGACCAAGTCCGGCGACGAGCAGATCGGTGTTCGGCAGGAAGGGTACCCGGGTCAGAACAAGCTGGGCGGTCAGGAAAAGGAACCACATGTTGAAGGGTACCTCAGGCAGTACCACGCTCCATTGCAGGGTCTGCAGCAACAGTAGTGTGATCATGCGAATGAAGTGAATGAGAAAAACCTTCTTCGCGATCTCAGGCTCAAGGGAGATGATGTGCTTGCGGAAGCGCAGCACCACCGGCACGAGGATAACCCCCACCAGCACAGCAAGGACAAGGTAGCTCGTATAACCGGGGTCGGCGTCGGTGATGATGCTCAGTTGACCGGTCATGAAAAAGATCGCGAGCATGACGACAGTGAAACTGTTGGACGCGAGGCCGGAGAGGATATTGCTGTCCTTGATGGTGGAAAAGATCACCCGGTCGCGGATATCGAGCCGGCGCCTTGCCCAGAAGGCCATATAGGCTTCGCCCGAGTAGCTGAGCACGGCATAATTATAGACCCGCTTGCGAACAAAAACGCCGAACTGGCCCTTGAAGTCCACCTTCCACATCAACCGGTACACGAGCAGCTCGGCGACCGGGAAAGCAAAGAACATCACCACAAAGATGATGTAGAACCACGGTGTGGTCGGCAGGGCGGACCAGACCTCGTTCCAGCCGACGTCTGTCAGTTTGCTGGCGAGGAAAAGCACGACCGCGGCCATAAACAGGAACTGGAGCGACTTGAGCAACACCATCAGCGGTTTGTTGTCTTTCGCCCGTTCAAACGTTTCTGGGGACAAAAGATTCTTGATTGCCTGCACGCCTTTGCCTTCTCTCGCGCTGCTACGCCTATTGATTAAAAATTGCCCGCCTTATGACCGCTCAGGCGCTTCCGGTCAAATTGGAGCGCCCGGAATGACGTCCGGTTCTGTTATTCGGCGGCAGAAAAATCCCGTCTTGTCATGCCTTGCCATGCGCGTTCAGGGCAGTTGGCAACGGCCTCGCTATAGTTTTCCAGCAGACGGTTGAGCACCGCATTCCACGTGCGATCCGCGCTGTGCGCAAGGCTTGCCTGTGACATGGTCGCGCGCAGCGTATCATCGCTGATGAGTGTCGCCAGTTTGTCCGCGAACGCGTCGATATTGCCGGGCTCCACAAGGAAACCCGTTTCGCCCGCGCTGACGAGCGAATGGCTGCCGGTGGCGTCAGCACAGACAGCCGGTACGGCAGACGCCATCGCTTCCAGAGTTACGTTGCCGAATGTCTCGGTGATGCTGGCATTAAAAAAGATGTCACTGCTGGCATAGGCGCGGGCCAGGGCGTCGCCCTGCAGATAGCCGGTGAAGACGGCGTCCGGCAAGCGGGTGCTGAAGCGTTCGCGCTCCGGCCCGTCCCCAACAATGAGCGCCTTGAACGGCACACCGCGGCGTCTGAGTTCGTCCAGCGTGTCGGCAAAAACACCAAGGCCCTTTTCAAGGACAAGGCGCCCGACAAAAGCGATCACCACATCCTTGTCCGCAAAGCCGTTTGCACGCCGCCATGCCATGTCGCGCCGTCCCGGGTTGAACTGCGCGGCGTCGACACCGCGACTCCAGATCCGCAGGTCTTTGGCCATGTCCTGTTCGGCGAGGATTTCCCGCATACATTCGCTTGGCACATAGACCTGTTCGCAGCGGTGATAAAACCGGCGCATCAGGGCGGTGACATATTTTTCAAGCCACGCCATGTGGTAGTAGCGTCCGTAGGTGTCGAACCGGGTATGGAAGGATGCAACGGCCGGAACCTTGTGCTTGCGCGCCCAGCGCAGGGCGCTCCAGCCAAGGATGTCCGGGGCGGCAAGATGCACGAGATCGGGCTGGAAAGCCTCGAGCTGCCGCTTGATCCGGCGCGGCAGGCCCAGGGCAAGGCGGTATTCGCTACGGCTGCCGGGCAGTGCCACCGAAGGCACAGAGACAAGTGTACCCTTGTGTTGGAACGCAGCTTCCTTGGCCGTGGGCGCAAAAACCAGCACCTCGATACCCTGCTCCTCAAGGAAGCCGACAAGGGTGTTGAGCGCACGGACCGGCCCGTCCATCACATAGTTATAATTTCCGGAAAATAAGGCGATTCGTTTCGGACGCAGATTGTGGGTATCGAAAGGCATATCCATTCCCAAGAGCCAGGGGCCGAAAAATATTACCACCAAGGCAGTCTATCATATTTGCCGCGAGGGATGGAGGAATTCCCCAAGCTGATACATCCTCCTCGCAACTCAATTTGAAAGTTTGATGAACCAACGGAAAAGAAACGCCAGCCCACCCTCGCAGGAAAGCAGCCGGGAATGGCGAAAATAGGGCAGGAAATGGCAGGAGGTTTCACCTTTGGTTTACCGACACTCAGTCGGTCAGGTGATTTTCTGGCAAGCCAAAGCCGACGTCGATGTAGCCCAAAACGTCGATCTGGCGATGTTCAATCACGGCACCGGCATTGATTCCAATGTCTTCGAATCCGTTCCGCGTGATCGAATATTGTCCGACGGTGAAGCGCGCGTCACCGTCCTCGGACAGGAGCGGGAGCACGAGGGCGGCCAAAACCAGCTTTTTCCCACCGTCGGCGCGGAGCGACTCTGCAATATGGAAGCCGCATGGCAACGAAAACAGGTTGTTGTAGACCTTGGCAATACCCTCCCGCTGTGAAGGGGGGGTAAGGTCGAGGAGATTGATGCCCGCCAGCGGCTTGCCGGTCATTTCCTCCATCGCGCTGCCTGCAAGGCGCACCAGCACTTCATCGGGCCCGATCCGTTCGCTGATCACGATATTGGGTAAGGTCGCGCCGAGGCCGCCGATGCGGATATCCGATTTCGCGGGCACCATCTTTCGGGTCTGCTGGCTGAGGCTGCGCCAGTACTGCCACAACCGGTTCAACGGTTCGGCCAGAACTTTCGGCGGTGTGTCAGCCATTTGCAGGTGGCTGTGATTGACAATCATGGCACCTCCTTTCTGTTGACCTTCAACACGGGGGCAATATCCAACAATAGCAAGATCTTAGCAAAAGATCACCTGTTCAGATGCATTGGGGACCACATAAGCCTGCAGCGGGAAAATGCGCGCAAAGCCGCTTCCATGCTTGCTTTCGCTTGACCGGGGGTATGGATTGAAGTATTGATACTGCGAATTGTTCGCAATCGCAGTGAGGGCCGCACGCCAATGTACGTCTGTTTGTGTAATGGCTATACCGACCGGGATATCCGCTCCGCCGTGCGTGAGGGCGGGGTCAGCAATGCTGAGGAAGCCTATATGTCCCTCGGCAACGGCTTCTGCTGCGGCGCCTGCCGCGACTGTGCGACAAGTGTGGTTGAGGAAGAGCTGCCTTCCCGCCGCGTGCTGGCGGCAGAATAGGATTTACGAGGTCTGCACCCCCGGGTGTATGATTGGGGAAAGGAAAAGGCCACCGCAAGCGGTGGCCTTTTCTCGTTCAGGGCGCTGCGTTGGCAGGGCTGTGCACTGGCTCAATCTTCCGCAGGCGGTGTCTGCAGTTGCACATAATTCTGGTGGCCCATTTTCTCGATAAGCCCAAGCTGGGTTTCGAGCCAGTCGATGTGCTCCTCCTCGGATTCGAGGATATGCTTCAGGAGGTCGCGGCTGACATAGTCGCGCACTTCCTCGGCGTGCTGGATCGCGTCCTTGAGATCCTTATGGCCCGCATGTTCCATCTTGAGGTCGCATTCGAGGATTTCTTTAACGTCCTCGCCGATCATCAGCTTGCCAAGGTCCTGCAGGTTCGGCAGGCCTTCAAGGAACAGGATACGCTCGATCAACTGGTCGGCGTGTTTCATCTCGTCGATGGATTCTTCATATTCCTTGTCTGCCAGCTTTTTCATGCCCCAGTCCTTGAGCATGCGCGAATGCAGGAAATACTGGTTGATCGCCGTGAGTTCGTTTTTCAGAATCACGTTGAGGTGCTGGATTACCTTTTTGTCGCCTTTCATGACGAGCCTCCTTCAGTATGCCGTGCAGATCGCAAGTAGCGCTTGGCCGATACTATAGGCCTCCGGCGCTATATTTCCAAGCCTTTTCCCTAGTTGCTAACTCTTATTAGTATCATGAAAATAAAGGATTTTTTCCTCTATTTTTGCCATTCAGTCTGACAATCATTCGCAAGTCATTAACCATGATTTGTGGCTTGGTGGCAGGTGCTGGGCAACTGCCTTGCCGCACAGATTTTACAAAGCTGACCATGCGGTATATAAGGCGCACGATTTTTGGACCCGGCTTTGCGCGCCGGACAACTGAAATGGAAATGACATGTCGAATTATCTTGTTGCGGCCCTCTATAAATTTGTGAGGTTGCCGGAGTATGAGGCGTTGCAAGCGCCAATTGCCGAAATCTGCAGTGAAAACAACGTCAAAGGCACGCTTCTCCTGGCGGCCGAAGGCATTAACGGCACCATTGCCGGGCCGGAAGAGGGCCTGAGGAATGTGCTGGCCTACCTTGGTGCCATCCCCGCGTTTGAGGGCCTTGTGCACAAGGAAAGCTGGGCCGAGAAAGAGCCTTTCCTGCGCATGAAAGTGCGCCTCAAGAAAGAGATTGTCACCATGGGCGTTGAGGGCATTGATCCTAACAAAGTGGTGGGCACCTATGTGAAGCCCGAGGACTGGAACGCCCTGATCTCGGACCCGGACACAATCCTTGTGGATACCCGGAACGACTATGAAGTGGCCATCGGTACCTTCAAGGGTGCCGTCGACCCCAAGACCAAATCCTTCCGTGAGTTCCCGGCCTGGACCGAGGAAAACAAGGACCTGTTCAAGAAACCCAAGATCGCGATGTTCTGCACTGGCGGCATTCGCTGTGAGAAGTCGACGGCCTTCATGAAAGAACAGGGCTATGAGGAGGTCTACCACCTTGAGGGCGGCATTTTGAAATACCTCGAGGAAATCCCCGAGGCAGAAAGCCTGTGGGAGGGTGACTGCTTTGTGTTTGACGAGCGGGTTTCGGTACGTCACGGCCTTGAGGAAGGTGACTACCACATGTGCCGTGCCTGCCGCCGTCCGGTGTCCGAGGAAGAGATGGCGATGCCTGAGTTCGTCGAGGGTGTGAGCTGTCCTTACTGCCATGAAGAGACGACGGAAGAGCAGAAAGAGCGTTTCGCCGAACGCCAGAAGCAGATCATGCTGTCGAAAAAGCGCGGCGAAAAACACATCGGTATCACCAAGCCACGGCTTGAGAAAGCCGAGCCAGAGCAGGCGGTTAAGTAGTGACCGTGACCACTGTGTGCCCCATCCTCTATAGCTTTCGCCGCTGCCCGTATGCCATGCGGGCGCGGCTTGCGATCAAGGTATCCGGGCAGTCGGTGGAGCTGCGTGAAGTGGTGCTTCGGGATAAGCCGCAGGCGATGCTTGAGGCCTCGCCCAAAGGCACGGTGCCGGTATTGGTCCTTGAAAATCAGGTCATTGACGAAAGCCTTGATGTTATGCTTTGGGCGCTTGAGGGCCAAGACCCGGAAGGCTGGCTCACGCCCGATAGGGACGATATGCTGGGCCTGATCGCCGAGTGTGACGGGCCGTTCAAACATCATCTGGACCGCTTCAAATATGCCACCCGTTACGCGGATGCCGACCCGCTTGAGCACCGCGCGGGTGCTGAGGTGTTCCTGAGCCGCCTTGAGGCGCGGCTGGCGCAGAACCCCTGGCTTTTTGGCGAAAAAGCCAGCCTTGCTGACTATGCCATATTGCCCTTCATTCGACAGTTTTCAGGGGCTTCTAAAGGCTGGTGGGAGAGTGCGCCTTACCCCAATGTGCGTCGTTGGTTGGACGGTTTTACGGACAGCGCTTTCTTTCGCTCCATCATGAAAAAATACCCGCAGTGGCAAGAGGGTACGGCAGGCGAGCGTTTCCCCTGACCTGCGTCCGGGGTGCGCAAAATCAGCGCAGTATCTGTGCAGCTTGTGTGCAGGCATTGCGCAAGGCCTGCCAAGAGACTAAAAACAGGTGAAACACAGCATCAGGAGCGTTCAGATGGCAAAAATCGCACGGGTAAAATGGGCAGGCGACATGACTTTCATTGGCGAGAGCCCCTCCGGCCACGCGGTGGTGATGGATGCGGGCACTGAAAGCGGTGGCCTCAACCACGGTATCCGCCCGATGGAAATGCTGCTTCTGGGCGCCGGCGGCTGTGCCTCGATCGATGTGATCCTGATCCTCAAGAAGGCGCGGCAGCAAGTGACCGACTGCTGGGCGGAGCTGACTGGCGAACGCGCTGACGAACACCCGAAAGTGTTCAAGAAAATCCACATGCATTTTGTCGTCACCGGCAAAGGCATTGACGCCAAACATGTGGAGCGCGCGATTGCGCTCTCGATGGAGAAATATTGCTCGGCGTCAGCCCAGCTTGGTGCTCTCGCGGAAATCACCACCGACTTCGAGATCAGAGAGGCGGAATAACCACCTCTCTCCCGAACGTCTAAAACAACAGCCCTTACATCACCATGATGGGGGCTGTTTGTACTTGCAGCCATTCGCGTGTGGCGTCGTTCACATGCGGGCCCACGAGCTCAAATACCTTGGCGTGATAGTCGTTCAGCCACTTGAGTTCCACATCATCCAGCAGCGCGGGCTCAATAAGGTTGCGGTCAATCGGCACCCAGGTGAGGTTTTCAAACTCGAAAATCTCACGTTCGGTCGGCTCTTCAACCTTTTTCACGAGGATCAGGTTCTCGATCCGGATGCCGTATTCACCTTCCTTGTAGTAACCCGGCTCGTTCGAGAGGATCATACCCGGCTCAAGCCAGATATCGCTTGAATATTTGGCGATACGCTGCGGCCCTTCATGCACGGCGAGGAAGGAGCCCACGCCGTGGCCGGTACCATGGTCATAGTCATAGCCCGCAGCCCAGAGCGGGCGGCGCGCGATGGCATCAAGCGCCATGCCCGGTGTGCCCTCAGGGAAACGCACGGTCGAGAGCGCGATATGGCCTTTGAGTACGCGGGTGAAACGGTCTTTCATCTCCGCCGTTGGCGTACCCACAATCACCGTGCGGGTGATGTCGGTCGTGCCGTCCAGATACTGCCCGCCGCTGTCGACCAGATAAATCTCATCCATTTTGAGCGGGCGGTTGGTTTTCTTGCTCACACGGTAGTGTGGGAGGGCCGCATTCGGCCCCGCGCCTGAGATGGTGTCGAAGCTTTTGTCCTTCAGACCGCCATGGCTTTCGCGGCATTCCCACAGCTTGGCAACCGCTGTCAGTTCATCCACCGTGCCTTTCGGGGCCTCACTCGAAAGCCAGTGCAGGAATTCGGACACCGCCGCGCCGTCGCGGATGTGGCAGTCGCGCGCGCCCTGCTGCTCAGTCGAATTCTTGATCGCCTTTGGCAGGATGCAGGGGTCCGCGCCTTCAACCAGCTTGGCGCCCGCGTCACGCAGCGTTTTGAAAACCTTGGCGTTGTTGGTCGTGGGGTCCACCAGCACGGCTTTGCCCTCGGCGCCAAATCTGGCGAGTGTTTCATAGAAAGCTTCGCGCGGCTCCACCTGCACGCTGTTGCCAAGGTGCTGCTTCAACTCCGACGTTACCTTTGCTTCATTGATGAAAAGCGTGGCGCTTTCGTCCGCATTCAAAATGGCAAAGGCGTGGGTCACTGGCGTATTCATCACATCCTTGCCGCGGATGTTGAAAGCCCACGCCACGCTATCAAGCATGGTCACCACAGCCGCGTCCGCGCCTTCTTCTCTCAGCGTCTCAGCCACTTTTGCGCGTTTGTCGCGTGCGTCAACACCGGCGTATTTGCTGTCATGCGGTACCGCAGGCGCAAGGGGCGCCTCCGGCTGGTCGGCCCACACGGCATCAACCGGGTTACTGTCCACAGCTACAAGCTCCACGCCTTTGCGGGCGCAGGCCTTGAGCGCATCCTTTTCCCAACCCACAGTCGCAAGCTCAGGGTCGTAGCCAAGGCGTGCGCCTTTCGGCAGGTTGTCGGTCGTCCACTTCAGCAGCGGGTATTTGTTGAACAGGTGATGTTCAAAAAGCGCCGGGTCCAGCTCGGCCGCGGCTTGAATGGTGTAGCGGCCATCGATGAAGACGGCGGCTTTGTCCTGAAGTACCACACCGTTACCCGCAGACCCGGTGAAACCGGTCATGAAGGCGAGGCGGCCAGCATAGGCGCCGACATATTCGCTCATATGCTCATCCGTGAGCGGTACCACAAAGCCGTCCAGATTACGGGATTTCAGCTCGGCACGCAGGGCGGTCAGGCGGTCCTTATAGTCACTCACGGTCTTGTCTCCTTCGGCTTTCACTCACACATACTCAACTACCTTGGCGTCTACATGGCAGGCGGCACCGTCTTTGACAAGGGGCAGCTTTGATGCACTGCGGCAAGAAATCTTCACCCTTTACAGCCCCCGGCCATAGCCCTAGAGCTTGAGAACAAAATAAGAGGACGGACCCCATTTTATGCTGAAAACACCCGCAAGCCCAAAAGCCCCTATCGCCGCACGCAAAGACTATACGGCAAGCCACCACGGCTTTGAGCTGAAGGACCCTTATTTCTGGCTCAAGGACCCCGGCTACCCTGAGGTAACGGACGAGGAAATCCTCGGCTACCTGCACGAGGAGAACAGCTATTTCGAGGCGGTGATGAAGCCGCAGGACAAGCTGATTGAGACAGTGTTCGACGAGATCAAGGGCCGCCAGAAGGAAGACGATGAAAGCGTGCCATGGAAAAACGGCGCGTTTGAATATCGCTGGGCTTTTGCGAAGGGCGCGGAATACCGCACATGGTACCGCAGGCCAGTGGGCGCAGATACATGGGACGTGCTTCTCGATGAAGTCGCGGAAGCGGAAGGCGCGGAGTTTTACCGCCTTGGTGGCCTGAGCGTCAGCCCTTGTGGGCGTTACCTCGCCTATAGCGCGGACAAAAACGGGTCCGAGCGGTTTACAGCACAGGTGAAGAACCTTGAGACCGGCGAGCTTCTGAAGGACGAGATCATTGAGACCTCGGGTGAGATCATCTGGGCGGCGGACAGCAGCGGCTTCTTTTACACTCAGGTCTCGAAAGAGTGGCGGCCCTACAAGGTGTGGTTCCACCCGGTTGGCGAGACGACTGACCGCGCGGTGTTCGAGGAAAAGGACACCAGCTTTTTTGTGCACATCAGCCGCACCAGCGACCGGAAATATATGGTCATCAGAAGCGCCGACCATGTGACGGCAGAGAACCATATCCTCGCGCTCGATGACATCGCTGGCACGCCCGTCGTCGTCGCCCCGCGCCGCGACAAACACGATTATACCGTTGAACACGGCGATGAAGGTTTCTACTTCCGCTCCAACCGCGAGCATAAAAACTTCTGCGTTTACCGCGCCGAGGGTGACGCCTTCACCGAAGACAAATGGGAACTGGTGCTGGCAGGCGATGACCGCCATTATCTGCACGGCATGCAGGCGTTCAAGGGCTTGCTCGCCATTGAGGAACGCAAGGACGGGCTCGACCAGATTCGCCTGATCGGCACCGATGGCAGCGACGCCTATATCGAATTTCCGGAACCGGTTTATGAAGTCGGCCTTGGCACCAATGCGGAATATGCGCAGGACCATATCCGCCTTGGCTACTCAAGCCTCGTCACACCGCCCACGGTGTTTGACTATGACCTGAATTCGAAGTCGCTGATCCGCCGTAAGGAGCAGGAAATCCCCTCGGGCTACGACCGCACGGAATATGCAAGCGAGCGTCTGATGGTCAAAGCGCGGGACGGCGTGATGGTGCCCGTCAGCATCGTTTACAAAAAAGACTGGAAGCAGGGCAGCGGTGCGCCCCTGCATCTGTACGGCTACGGCGCCTATGGCCTGGGCATGAGCCCATCCTTCTCCGCCTCCCGCCTGTCGCTCCTTGATCGTGGCTTCGCTTATGCCATTGCGCATATTCGCGGCGGGGACGAGCTTGGCTACGGCTGGTATGAGGACGGCAAGCTTGAAAAGCGCACCAACACCTTCAATGACTTTGTCGACGTGGCACGGCATCTGACGGACGCGGGTTATGCTGCGAAAGGCGGCATCTCCATCTCGGGCGGCAGTGCGGGGGGTGAACTGATGGGCGCAGTGGTCAACCAGGCGCCGGAGCTGTTCGCGGCTGCTGTGCTGCATGTGCCCTTTGTGGATGTGCTCAACACCATGCTGGATGCCGACCTGCCGCTCACGCCTATTGAGTGGCCCGAATGGGGCAACCCGATTGCGGACAAGGCGGCCTATGAGACCATCGCCAGCTATTGTCCTTATTCGAACATCGAAGCGAAGGATTACCCGCCTATGCTGGTAACGGGCGGGCTCAATGACCCGCGGGTGACCTATTGGGAACCGGCGAAATGGACCGCGAAGCTCCGCGCCACCAAGGCCGATGACAATCTGTTACTCATGAAAATCAACATGGGTGCGGGCCACGGCGGCAAGTCGGGCCGGTTCGAACGCTTCCGCGAAGTGGCGGAAGAATATGTGTTCATCCTGATGGCTTTCGGGCTCGCGGGATAACGGCACCAGCCAAGGGTGGTGATGGGGTTCACCTGCTCTAACGCAGTACTGAATATTGTTCCGTATACGAAACAAATGAGGAGAAGCGACAGATGAAACCCATCATCAACAAGGACAGTGCCGAAAGCACCAAGGTGCAGGACGGCGAGCATTTTGAAGCCACCATGATCCACCTGGCCTCGGCCGTGGGGGCCAGCGCCATTGGCGCCAATATCACCACGGTACCGCCGGGCAAGGCTGCCTTCCCGCTTCATCACCACTATGCCAATGAGGAGCATTTCTACGTGCTCTCGGGTACGGGCAAGGTGCGCATAGGCGAAGATGTGTTCGACATCCGCCCCGGCGATTATGTTTATAACGCGCCCGGCGGGCCTGAGCATGCCCACCAGATGATCAACACGGGGCAAGAGGACCTCGTTTACCTCGCCATCTCAACGAAGCAGTTGCCCGAAGTGGTGGGTTACCCCGATAGCCAAAAGACAGGCGTGCGCATCAAACCGACGTTTGACGATGACGCAAGGTTCCTGATTGAAGACAGCAACAAGAACACCATCACCTACTGGGACGGGGAGGGCGGTGCTGAGGTCATAAAGGTCGTGAAGGGCTAGTCGCCCGTCGCGGCTGATTGCCGCGCCCGGATGTCCTCAAGCGTGCCGATGAGGTGCGACAGGTCGTAGCCGACATCTGCGGCGGCACCCACGATATCCTCGATGCTATAATCGTCCGACATGGCCTGCGCGAGCGCCCACAGGGTGCAGGACCGCGTGCCGGAGCGACAGTAAGCGAGGATCGGCCCTTCAGCCGCGCCGATCAGCTCTGCTGTCTCAGCCACCGCATCAAGCGAAAGCTGGCCACCAACCACCGGGATATGGGCCCATGCGATGCCCTTGCTTTCGGCATAGGCTTTCAGCTCGGCATTGCTCGGCTGGGCGGCTTCTTCACCATCCGGGCGGTTGTTGATGATGAGGGTAACCCCGGCTTCCGCCGCTTCGTCAATATCGGCTTTGCTGATCTGGGGTGACACCGCAACAATGCCGGTCAAAATCCTGAAATCGCTCATTCTGTTTTCCCATCCTTGCGGCGGCGCATGTGTCAGATCGCCGGTGCGTTTGAATAATAGTGCCAGGCCAGAAGCGCCATGACGCTGCGGTGCGGACGCCAGCGCGCCCCGATTTCCTCACACTGTTTCTCAGTCGGTCGTTCGTCAAGCCCTACAATGCGCCCCGCGCCAACGCGGACCGCTAGGTCCCCCACCGGCCAGATGTCGGGGCGACCGAGCGAGAACATCAGATACATATGCGCTGACCAGACCCCAAGCCCTTTGACAGCCGTGATGGCGCGGATGGCATCTTCGTCCGACATCTCGGGCAGCGCGGCAATGTCCAGTGTGCCGCTCTCCACCACGTCGCACAGCGAACGCGCGTAGGAGATTTTCTGGCGGCTCAGGCCAGCGGCGCGCAGGTCCTCGTCAGGGACGCGTGCATAGTCTGCCGGGCCCGCGCCCGGGCCCACAAGCGCTTCCACCCGGTCGCGGATGGTGGCGGCGGCCTTGACGCTGAGCTGCTGGCCGACAATCACGCGCATGAAGGTGCGGAAACCCTGTTCGCCGCTTGGGCGCGGGTCGGGGATGCCGACAAGCTCGATGGCGTTTGCCACATGGCTGTCCCGCTCCGCCAGTTCGCGCAGGCGACTTTCGATGCCTTCCGCATGCAGATGAAAATTCTTCATGGTCTGTCCCCGGGTGTCGCACTGGCCCGCACGCGTGCGTCAGGGCCAGAAATGTTCCAGCCGGGCATCCATCACCCGGTCGTTTTTCTTGAGTGCATTGTGGATAGCACGGGCGTCATCTTCGGCCAAGTGTTCGACGATCACTTTGACAGCAAGCGTGCCGTCCCGGTGGCGGAATGTGCGCACGGTCGAACGGTCAAGCGGGGTCTGGTCAAAATGGGTAAGGACGGCCTCAAGCGTATCCGGGTTGTGGCCGATCAGAATATCAAAACGATTTGCAATCTCGCTGGGCGCGGTCATGGCGCGCGGCTCCTGTAAGCATATTGGTGATGTCGTGAACAAACGTGTCCCGGCTTCCCTTGGAAACCGGGGTGATCATTCGACACCACATTCGCTTATAGGCGCTCAAATTCGTCATGGGCGCGACCCTAATGCGGCACCAATGTGAACGCAAGGGGGATTGTGAGGTCAGGGTGCGGTGAAGTTGCCCGCCAGGCCGAGCGCGACGGTGACGAGGAAAAGCGCGATCGCCGCAAGGCTGAGAAGCGCGAGATGCGGCCCCGCGAGGATGAAAGCAAATCCACGTTCCGGCATCAAACCCCGGCGCGTGAAGGAAAACGCAAAAAGCGGCACGGAAAGGATGAGCATGAGCCCGACGTTGAGCCCGGTGCGCCAGAGTGTAACCAGGACCGGCATGTCCCATGTGTACATGACAAAGGGCCAGAAGGCGAATTCGGCAAACATGGCAAACAGGATGAGGCTGGTCCCTGTGAGAGTGAAGCCTGCCATGCGCCGCCAAGGCTTGCCCACCTTGCTTTTCACGTGGAACACAGCGGAGAAAAGCACCACCAACACCCAGGGGAGCAAGGTGCCTATAAGGTCCACGCGGCCAAGGGGGCCAGTTTGGTGATAGAGCGCATCACCCAGATAGGCGTAGCCGCCCATGCGGTAGGGGCTGAGGGTCAATATGTCGCCGGTCGAGTTGGCGAAGCGGTACGGCGCAACCTCGCGGAAAGTGCGGTCAAAGGGGCGGGGTGTATCGCTTGCGCTGCCCGGAACCTGCGCGAGATCAAGGGTCAGACTGCCGTCATCCGCCTCACGGATGACCATCCAGTCCATTGCCATGGCCTGCAGGCGCGGACGCAGCCAGGCAGAAGGCGGATCGGAGCGCGTATATCGACCGCCAAGCTCGCTCGGGCGCGCGAGGCGATTTGCTTCCGCCAGCGCAGCGTCAAAGCTGTGCGGCGGGAAATTCTCCCGCGCGATGTTCAGCACAGTATCATGGAATTCACTTTCCTTGTCGTAGGGCAGGCCGGGCGCCATGAACACCACACCCTCGCGCGGGAAGGCAATGATGCCGGGTGCCACCTCCAGCCAGCCGAGGCCGTCCCGCACGTGGATGCTGCCAGCCGCGCTGGCACTTGGCCCCATCGGGTGCAGCCGCCACAGGGTTTCCGCCGCGATGAAGCGGTAAGTATCCGCGCTGAGGAAGGGGTTGCCGTCAGCGGTCTCACGCGAAAGCAGTATGCGCCCAAGCGCGGGCCAGATATCGCGGCCGAGCGGTGCCGTTACCTCCCGGTCCAGCGCCGCCTCAAGCGGCAGGCCGGTCAGCTTTTCAATGAGTGCTGCCAGGATGGCGTCGCCAACCATGTCATCGGTCATGACCTGGCCCGGGGTGCGCAGGCCTATGGCATAGGAACGCAGGGGTATATCCGGGTTGATACTGCCGCCGGGCGGGCTTGCAAACCCGCCGGTGCAGGTCAGAAGGTGCCGCAATGTAAGGGCCACTTTGAATGGATTGTCATCGAGGATGCCGGGCAGGAACTGCACAAGCGGTTCGTCCATCTGCACGGCGCCAGCGTCAAAAAGACGGAGGACGGCAAGGCGTAACATCAGGCCTTGTGCGCCCGCGTCAGGTGCAGCGGAGCCCTCCAGACCTTGCACCGCGTGGCCGTTTACAAAAAAGGCTGCCTCATGCACGGCCTTCAGGCGCGGCAACACATCGTCGGCGCGCAGCACAATAGCCTGCGCCCATAGGCTGCTGCTGGCAAAAAGAGCGAGAAAAAGGGCGAGCGCGGCGCGTATCACTAAGGTAAGGCCTTGAAAAAATTGCGTTCCATAACCGATTAAAACACGGAACGCATGTGCTTTCCAGCCGGTCAGAACAGGAACTGAATCCCCGTCCCGCCAAGGAACTGCATTGAGGAGCCGAAACCACCACCGGTGAGCGGGCTATCGGCTGCACTGCCAAGCAAGGTGCCAACAGACACGAGCCCGAGCATGCGTACCGACGGGGTCAACTGATAGACCCCGATGAGGTTGGCCGAGATATCGGAAAGGCCGGCATTGGCATCATAGGCTTCTATGCCGCGCGCGGAATTTGCCGACTGTTCGGGCGTGACGCCGAAGCTGGTCTGCATTGCTTTTCCAGACAGCCATTTGGCGCGCACGCCCGCGCCCATGGCGAAGTTGCCCGACTTGTAGATGCCGTGCCCGGCGGTCAGCCGGATTTGCATACCCCGCCCCGCTCCCAGCGCCTGCCGCACATCACCGCTGATCAGCATGGCTTTCGTGGAATAACGCGCAAAAACGCCTACATCGAGCGTAGTGGAAATATCACCGAGGCCTTCAAGAGCCTTGTTGGTATTTTCACTGCGGCCGCCGTTCAGGTTGAGGAGCGGACCAGCTTCAAAATCACCACTTCGGAAGGCGGAATAGGTGAACTGCCCACCATTGAGGCGCCAGACTTCCTTGTAGCGAATGTCGATGAGCGGAATAGCGCGGAAGCGATAATTGTTGGAGCCCTCATAGTCGGGCGTCCAGCCGAGGCCAAGGCCAACCCGCGCGGTCACATCCTGGCTGTCCAGGTCGCCGGGCAGCAGGAGGTCGATCCCTTCCTGCACGGCTTCAAGCGCATTGTAGAACCGGTCCGATATGTTGAACCGGTCTGCCGATGCGCCGACGGAAAACAGAAAGGGCAACACGCACGCGGTGAGCGCGCCGAGGCTGGGTCTCAAAAATCGTCTATTGTTGTGCATCACAGGTCCCCAAGTTCCTGTTCAAGGCGGCCAAGGTGGCCGCCGCATCCTGTCCTGCCTTAATATTCTTCCGCACAAAGCGGTAAAAATAAGGCACCTTTGTGCCCCGTTCGGGGCCTCAGGCGAGACAAACAAGAATAGCGGAAGCATCGCACAAGGGAAGCGCAATTCCATGCCTGATCATGCTGATGCGGCAGGCGTTTTCTGGTCTGGCTTGCTGCGCGCAAGGAAGTAGAAGCGCACCATCTGCAGAATGAAAGAGACGATCACGCCGATGGTCATGCCCTCCATCAGGCCCTGCATGCCGCGCTGAAGCGGGAAGGCGAGCCAGTAACAGACGGGCAGCATGACAAAGGCAAAGGAGAAGCCCTGCAATGCGGTTGGCCACCATGTTTCGCGGTAGCCGCGCAGTACGGCGGAAGCCACCATTTGCGCGGCGTCAAACACCATGCCCACGCAGTAAACGGCAGCAAACGGCAGCAGCAGCATGACCACCCGGTCATCCTTGGTGAAAATGCCCAGAAGGTCGCCGGTATAAAGATAGATGAAAACCGCAAAGACGCCGGTGACGAGGAAATTGAGCGCGACACCAGAGATGCCCGCAAGCGCGGTATCAGCCCGGTCACGGCGCGAATAGGCGATGCCGGTGCGCACGCTGGTGGCAACACCAATACCGATGGAGATCATGAGCGGGATACCGAGCACCTGATAGACCACACCGTGGGCGGCAAGCGGCAAGGTGCCAAGCCAGCCCGCAAACACCGCAAGCGCCGAGAAGGCCAGCACCTCAGCGGCGAGGGAGACAGCACTCGCGTAGCCCATATGACGCTGGTCGCGCCACTCGGACCATTTCTGTCCATGTGGCTGGCGTGTGCCGTAGCCACGCACGCTGGGTGCATACCAGACGTAGGCGAAGGCCGCACCGGCAAGGCACCAGCGAATGACGGTTGATGTCCAGGCGCTGCCCGCCGCGCCCATTTCAGGGAAGCCGAACGCACCGAAGATAAGGGCGTAATCGAGGATGAGATTGAGCACATTGGCGCCCATCATCAGGTAAAAGCCCACTTCCGCGCGCTTGATGCCTTCAAGGAACATGGTGGAGTTGAGGAACAACAGGTGCCCTGGCACACCGATGGCGAGGATACGGATGAGGTACCCCGCCTCGCGCGCTTTTTCGTCCGTTTGGCCGAGAAGCTGGAGCCAGAATTCTGCCGGCCAGATGAGCGCGAGGATGACAAAGCCGATCACGAGGGTGAAGGGCAAATTCCGCCGCCATACACGCCCGGCCTCGCGCGGGTTATCCTCACCAATCGCGTTCGCAACATAGACCGTAATGCCGCCGAGGAGACCAATGCCCACCACGAGCGCAAACATGATGACCGACTGGTTGGCAAGGTTGAGCCATGCCAGGTGTTCGGTCGCATAGTGGCCTACAAGCGCGGTGTCGACCATAGAGAGGCCCATCACACCAATGCGCATCATGACCGCAGGCAGGGCAAGCCGGGTCAGTTCGCTGAAGTGCCGCTTCAGGCGGTCCTTCAGCCATTCGGCGCTGACGGTTGTGCTTGCGTCGTTCATTTGCTTTCAACCTGCGTGAATAGGCTTGCCCGGGCCGGATCGTCTGGACGAAGCCCGAGGAATACTGCTAGGCTGCTTTGCCTGTGCATGCAAGCGCTAGCGCCGGGCACAATAAAAAAAGAAAAAACAAACCAATTCCTTGGGGGAGATTGAGGTGTCTCAAGAAAATCTTGCTAGTCAGGGGCCGATAACACCCGGCGCTTACCCTGAACTTTCACTCCACGCCATTTTTGTCGGCTATTTCCTCGGCGTCATCATTGCCATGTCCATCGGATTTGCCGCGCTGAAGCTTGGTTTTTCGATTGAGGGGTCGGAACTGGCTGCCATTCTCGGCTTCGGTATTTTGCGCGGTATCCTGCGGCGCCGCTCGATCGTTGAAAACAACGTCACGCAAACGGTGGCGAGCGCCGTGAACGGCGCGTCATCGGGCATGATGTTCTCGGTGCCGGCCATTTTCATTCTTGGCTTCGGTGGGGACTTCAACCCCTATGTGCTGACCTTTGGTGCGATTGCTGGCGCCTTCCTCGGCATTGCCTTCATCATTCCGCTCAGGAAGCAGATGATCGACTTTGAACGCCTGACCTATCCGGGCGGCGTGGCGGTGGCCACCATCCTGAAGTCGCCTGGCGCGGGTATCGAGAAGGCAAAACTTCTTGTGATTGCCATGCTGATCTCCGGCGCGCTGCATGCTGTGAGCCTGGCGACCGGGGTTGAAAACTGGCCACTCTTTGAGCAACTTGGCCTGCCAGCTTACATGAACGGCACATGGTACCTGTCGCTCATGACCATTGGCGTAGGCTATATTGCCGGCCGCGGTGGTGTTGCCTTCATCATCGGCGGTTATGTCTGTTACTTCGTGCTTGCGCCGCTTCTGTCCGCGACCGACCTGTTCCCGGTCGTGAACGGTCAGCTCGTCAACGAACCAGGCCCGCTGCGCACATTGCTGTTCCGTCCTGTCGGTATCGGCATGCTGATCGGCGGTGCCGTCATCGGTGTGATGTTCGCGCTGCCGCTCATCCGGTCGGCGGTTTCGTCCATGCAGTCTTCTGCCAAGGTCGAAAGTGCCATGAGCCGGGACGAGATGCCGATCAAGCTACTTTATATCGCCATCATTGGTGCGGCGGTGCTGCTGGGTGTCATGGCCATTACCTCAACCGAACAGGTGGGCATCGTGCGCGGCCTGATGATGGCTGGGCTTGGGACGCTGTGGATCTGGATGGCGGGTATCATTCTTTCCGAAGCCATCGGACGCACCAACTGGTCGCCGCTGTCGGGCATGACCTTGGTGGCGGTCACGCTGCTGATCGTTATCACACAAAGTTTCGGCGGCATGGACAAGATGCAGTCGATCGTGGCGGCCATTACGGTGGGGGCGGCAACATGTGTGGCCATGAGCCAGGCAACAGACCTGATGCTTGACCTCAAGACAGGCTATCTCGTGGGCGCCACACCGCGCATGCAGCAGCTTGGTCAGTTTGCCGGTGCGTGGCTTGGTCCGCTGGTGATCATCGTGCTCATCTATGTGCTGCACGATGCTTATGGCCTCGGGTCCGACAAATTGCCGGCGCCGCAGGGGCAGGCGCTTGCGTCCATGGTGAACGGTATCCTCGGTGGTGATGTGCCAACGGAGAAATACATCGCTGGCGCCCTGATGGGCGCGCTGCTCTCTGCTGTGCAGGGCGGGCTTGGTATCACCGTCGGTCTCGGTTTCTACCTGCCGTTCAATATCGTGCTGACCTATTCGATCGGCACGTTGCTCCGGGAGATTTCGGACCGCAAGGCAGGCCGCGCGTGGTCGGACAACAAGGGTATCCCGATTGCCGCCGGCCTCATCGTGGGTGAGGCGCTTGTGGGCGTCGGGTATGCCGTCAATATCATTGTCAGCGCGAACTAGGGGAGGACAGGACCATGAAAACCATTGCTTACCTCGTTGTTGTGTTCTCCTTCCTGGCGGCTGCTTTCCTCGCCAGCCTGCATCCCACTGTCATCGACTGGCCTACTTTCCTGCCGGTGATCCTGGGCGGTGTGATTGGTGTGGTGCTGATCAAGCGCAGTGAACACGCGGAAGCGCGCTCGGGCGACAAGCTCTCGCGCAACCGTGCTGTGCTTGAGCAAAGCCTCGAGAATATCCTCGAGAACCTCAAGGCGCTTGATGGCCGCAAGGACAAGGTACCGACCTATGAAATGCGTTTCGAGATCGACAAGCTGTTCCGCGACGACCTCAGCAATTTCGCTGATGCTCGGGACAGCATGAAGCATCTTTTTGGGCTTCAGGCGTATGCGGACATCATGTCCAGCTTCGCGGCGGGCGAACGCTATATCAACCGTGTATGGTCAGCGTCCACGGACGGCTATGTGGATGAAGTCCTGGCCTATGTGGAGAAGTCCCTCAGCCAGTTCGAGCATGCACGCGAGGAGTTCCGGACAGCAGCGGCAAAGGCTGCAGCGGCCTGATCTCAGGCGACAACAAACAGACAGAAACGGCGGGCATGGTCCCGCCGTTTTTTTTGGTCGCGTCCGATGGGCGTTCTGGCGCAAGCTGCTTGCGCGTGCCTGTGGCCTCACGCAGCGTGCAGGCGCTTTGACAGCATTCGGAGGAAAAGAATGAAACTATTGACGGCAGCAAGCCTTGCACTGGCTTTTGCAGTGCCCGTGCAGGCAGAAGGCGCGCGCGACCGCGCCGATGTGATCATCCCGGAAGGGTGGCAACAAACCTATGAGAACTGGCACTATGCCCCGGCGGTGAAAAGTGACGGGCGTGTTTATGTGTCCGGTGTGGTGACAGTGCCCCGCGACGGGGACAAAAAGGCTGCCTACAGGCAGGCATGGCAGGTTATCGGCTCCATCCTTGCGGAGGCTGGCGCAAGCCTTGATGACATCATCGATATCACTACCTTCCATACCAATCTGCGCCCGGATTTCCCGGAGTTCACGGCAGTGAAGGACGAGTTTATCAAGAAGCCGTATCCGGCATGGACCGCGATTGGTGTGGATAGCCTCTTGATGCCTGAGGCCAATGTGGAGATCAAAGTGATCGCGCACGTTGCGGACTAGGCATGCCGCGAGTAAGCAACAGGTCTTGACCCGGCGATAATCAGGTTGGACAAGCTTCGAGTTTCGGCCTACGGTCACGGCCTGATTTTTTGCATAAAAGGGGACGTTTATGCGTATGTTCATGAAGGCAGCAGTGGCTGCTGCCAGCATCCTTGGGGTGGGTGCATCCGCCATCGCGGCAGAGACCGTCATCACCGCAGACGCCATGGTTGACGTGGTCAAGGGCAAGCTGATCGAGAAGCCGATGATTGTGGTGCGCGACGATCGTATCGTGGCCATCGGCAAGCAGGGCAGCTTCACACCGGGCGAGGATGCCACCTATATCGCGCTCGATGGCATGACGCTGATGCCCGGTTTCATGGACATGCATGTGCATATCTCGGGCGATGCCGAGACACCCTTTTACATGACCATGGGCTACTCCGTCCCGCGTCAGACCGTTGTGGCGGTCAAGAATGCGGAGAAGACCCTGATGGCCGGTTTCACCACCATCCGCGACCTTGGCGATGACGGCTATTCCGTCATTGGTGTGCGCGACGGTATCAACGCGGGCGAGATTGTCGGCCCGCGCATCTATTCGGTCGGCAACGCGCTCGGTATCACCGGCGGGCACTGCGACAACAATTTCCTCGCGCCCGAGATGAAATCCAAGTCGAACGGCGTGGCGGACGGCCCATGGGCTGTGCGCGAAAAAGTGCGCGAGAATATCAAATACGGCGCCAACGCCATCAAATTCTGCGCGACCGGCGGTGTGTTCTCCAAGGGCACCAAAGTGGGTGTGCAGCAGTATACGCTTGAAGAGATGAAAGCGATTGTGGACGAAAGCCACCTGCGCGGCCTTGTGGTTGCAGCCCACGCGCACGGCACCAGCGGTATCAAGACCGCCATTGTCGCCGGTGTGGATTCGGTTGAGCATGTGAGCTTCGTGGATGATGAAGCCATCGCGCTCGCGAAGAAGTTCGGCACCTATTTCTCGATGGATATCTATAACACCGAATACACGCTCACTTACGGCGCTGAAAACGGCGTGCCGGAGGAGAATATCAACAAGGAACGCGAAGTCTCCCAGCGTCAGCGCGAAAGCTTCAGCCGCGCGGTCAAGGGCGGTGTGAAAATGGTGATGGGCACGGACGCTGGCATCTATCCGCACGGCGACAACGCCAAACAATTCTCCCGCATGGTCGAGTTTGGCATGACACCGATGCAGGCCCTGCAAGCTGCCACCATCAACTCGGCAACATTGCTGAAGCAGGAACGTGACCTTGGCGCGCTCAATGAAGGTTTCCTCGCTGATATCGTGGCCGTGAAAGGCAACCCGCTTGAAGACATCACGCTCACGGAAAATGTGACTTTCGTGATGAAGAATGGCGTGGTCTACAAAGGCGGAGAATAAAATCAGCCAAAAAGGGAGGCGAGGGCATGACTTTCTCAAAACGTGATTTCCTGAAACTGGGTGCAGGTGTGGCCGCAGGTAGCCTGATGGCTGGCGCGGCGCACGCATCGGGTGAGGGTGGCAGTGCAAGCAAACCGGCAGCGGGCCTCGGCCCCATCACCGGGGATGTGAAGCCGATCACGGTTGAAGAGAGACAAGCCCGCGTCGCCCGCGCGCAAGGCCTGATGGCCGCGCAGGGTATCTCTGCCGTCCTCATCGAACCCGGCCCGGCCATGCTCTATTTCACCGGCATCAGCTGGTGGCGCAGCGAACGGCTGACCGCCGTTGTCATTCCGGTGCGCGGCGATATTGCCGTCGTGACCCCCTATTTCGAGGAACCGAGTGTACGCGAAAGCATGACATTCGGTGACGATGTGCGCCCGTGGCACGAACATGAAAGCCCGTTTGAACGTGTGGCCGGTATCCTCAAGGACCGCGGCCTGGCGGGTGGCAAGATAGGGTTTGAGGATACCGTGCGCTATTTTGTGGTGGAGGGCATGAAGGCTGCCGCTCCCGGCTTCGAGATCGTGAGCGCGCTGCAGGTTACCCTTGGTTGCCGCATGTATAAAAGCGCCGCTGAGATCGCACTGATGAAAAAGGCCAATGAGGTTACGCTCAAGGCTTACGAACACGTGTGGGGCACATTGCAAGTGGGCATGACGCCAAGCGATATCACGGCGCTGATGGGCTCAGCCCAAGCGGCGCTGGGTGGTGGCAGCATCTGGAACATGGCGCTCCTCAATGAAGCAAGCGCGTACCCGCACGGCACCAGCCAACCGCAGGAACTGCGTGAAGGCAGCGTGGTGCTGATGGACTGCGGCTGCGCGGTTGAAGGCTACCAGTCTGACATCTCCCGCACCTTTGTCTTTGGCGAGCCAACCAAGCGCCAGCGTGAAGTATGGAACACGGTGCGTCGGGGCCAGGAAATCGCGTTCGAGACTGCCGCCATCGGCACGCCTGCGGGCGAGGTGGATGATGCGGTGCGCGCTTACTATGCAAGCCTGGGCTACGGCCCCGGCTACCAGACCCCCGGCCTCAGCCACCGAACCGGTCACGGCATCGGCATGAAGGGGCATGAGAGTGTCAATTTTGTGCACGGCGAGAAAACGCCGCTCGCTGCTGGCATGTGTTTCTCGAACGAGCCGGGCATCTATATTTTTGACGAATTTGGCGTGCGGCTTGAGGACTGTCTTTACATGACCGAAAGCGGCCCGGCGTGGTTTACCGTGCCGCCCGAAAGTCTCGAAAAGCCCATCGGCAAAATGGGTTAAGGTGTGCGTTTGCAACCTTATTGTCATGAATACCTAAATTTTTTCTAGGTAGGCGGATGGGCTGTTTCAAGGCACAGTCCGAACCGTCGACTGGTGATCGACAGACTGCATTTGGGGCGTGCCATCGATGGGGGTGGCATGTCCCGTTTTTTAATCGGCGGAGTCACACCGGCGATTGAATGGCAGATCTACCTATTCGGTTTTCAGGCAAGAAAAAGGCGGCCCGCGCAGGACCGCCTTTTTTGATTTGCATGCTGGCCAGCCTCAGCGCGCATGCGCTGCCGCGATGCGGTAGGTCCATTTGCCAAAGACATAAAGCCCGGCGGCGGAGAGGATGCCGACAGTGGCAATGCAGTAGAAGACGATGCCGATGTCGTAGCTGGCGTATAGCTGTGCTGTCAGTGCCTTTTCACCAAGACCGGTGGCGCCCGCGAGGGTTGTGAATGCTTCGCCGTTCGGCACAGCGTCGACCATGGCCTGTGTCCAACCTTCGAGCCCTGCGAGCGTCTGGCGTGCGACAGTGTCCTTCGCGGCATAGAGGCCGTAGAAATGCTGGGCAGTAAAACTCTCCAGGGTCCAGCCGATACCGAGCGGAAGCTGGGAGAAGCCCAGATACATCGCCTTTTTACCGTCCGGCGCGATATTGCTCATATACTCAAGGAATTTGGGGCTTGAGAGCATCTCCCCAAACGAGAAGATCACAATACCGCCCACGATGAGCCACGCCACATTGGTGCTGCCAAAGGTTATAAGCGCGCAGGAGGCGAGGAAGGTGCCGATGGCCATGGAATTGGCGGCCCTGAGGCGCGCGCTGAACCCCGTGACCAGAAAACAGATGGTCATGATCATGAGTGAATTCAGGTTGCTTAGCCCCTCCGGCAGGATATGGGTGCGGGCGTCGTTCATCACCCAGAAGGTGCTCGCGAACGCGCCCGGCTGGCTGTTGCCCCACATATCCCTGACAAGAGTGGAGGTATCCACCCAGTCATCGAAATAGACCGGGCCCAGGTCCCAGAAGGTATAGAGCATGAACCAGAAGCCGGTGAACAGCGCCATATAGCGCAACAGAACAGGGTCGCGAAGTTCCGTGAGCGCATCACGCCAGAGCGGGATTTCTGTCTCGGTCCCGGCCTTGATGCGTGCGCGGCGGGCGAGGCGTTCTTCCTTGCCGACTTCCTTATATGTAAGCAGCAGGATGAAGTTGAGTGAGATGATGGCCGCACAGGCGTAGAACACATTGTCCCATGACATCTGGCGCATGGCCCCCGCGACAATAGGCCCAAGGAAACCGCCGATATTGACCGTCTGGTAAAAGATGCCCCAGGCGACCGAGCTGTTGCTGCGGTTGGTGGCCATACCAATGGTGCCCTGAATGCCGGGCTTGAAGATGCCGGTGCCGAAGGCAAGCACGATGGCACCCATCATGAAGCCCCAGAAGGAGGCGAACCACGCCATGATAAGGTAGCCTAGGATCTTGAAGATGGTGGAAGCAAAGATGCTTTCCTTGTAGCCGATGCGGTCTGAAATGCCGCCAGTGAAGACCGGCACCCATGACTGCACCAAAGCCCAGACACCGAAGATGATACCAAGGTCAGTGCCATCGAGGCCGAGGCCACCTTCGGATACTGCGGTGCGGGCATAGATGCCGCGCACCATATAGACGCCGTAAAAAGCTAACCGCTCGACCAGTTCCATGCCGCCGCAAACCCAGAAAACATAGGACAGGCTCGCAATTGCGGAGAAAGTGCCAAGTTGTTTGACGTCGGTGATTGAGTTTGTGCGGAGGTCCTTGTCGGAATCGCTGGAAGTGCCTGCAGACATTCCCTTCCCCTTTATATTTTGTTGGCCCACGTGTTTTTGTGCGGCGTTTTTTATTCTTGGCAGTTATCCCGCGGTGCCCAAACCGCCTGCCAGCCCAAAGTGGTGTTATTAGGGACAGGCACACTGGTGACGTCAACGCAAAACAGGCAGGCAGACCGTTGTGCGCGGCAGGATGACGCGATGAAATGTGCCCCTGCCGTGGCCATCAGGCGCGAAAGACTTCCGGCGAGAGCGATAAAGCGCTATTCTGCTAGGCGGGGAAGGGTGAAGGAGATGGCCATCAACGCACTCGGCGAAAATTCGGTGGAAGGCACGCGGCTCGACCGCCAGCTTGGCAATTTCAGCATCACGGACGCGGAGATAGCGCGGGTTACAAGTTCCCGTGTCGACGAACTGCTGAAGTATTTTGAGCAGAAAACCGGTGGCAAACGCCTGCCATGCCGGGCAGACGTCAGCCCGCGTGACCTCAAGAAATACCTGCCTGAACTTTTCCTTTTCCAGATCCTCTATGACGCCGATGGCGGCATTGAAGACCTGATGGTGCAGCTCATGGGTACAACGGTGGCCAATTTTTACGGGGAGATCACGGGCCAGACCGTGAGGGAGGGTGCCCCAAGCCCCGAGGTGACAGAGCGTATCCTTATCGCCTGCCGCCGTATGCTGGCTTCTGGCGGGCCGGTCGTCGCAGAAGTATCCAGCCTTTCGGAAGAAAAGAACCACCTGCGGGTTCAGGTTCTTTATGTGCCGATGTCGGAAGACGGTACATTGATCGACCGCATTTGCGGCTACGCCCATGTCAGTTTGCGGTCGGCAGCGGAATAACCCCATTAACAAAAAGTAAAAGGGTTTCTGACACCATAAGGGTCGGTGTCGAGTAGCACCGCACCAACAGGGGCATTGGTGGCGGTGCGGAAAAAACCTCCTTCCGGGGAGATCAAAATGTCCGATGACTTTTTGATCATTGAAGACGACGAAGACACAAGCCCTGGGGGAAAAACTCCCCCCCACGAGGGCCCCAGGCCTTGGCTGATCCTGATTGTGGACGACGAACCCGATGTGCACAGCGCAACCCGGCTGGCGCTCAAGGGATTCCATTTTGACGACAGGCCCCTTGAATTTCTTTCCGCCATGTCTGGCTCTGAGGCGCGGGATATCCTGACGCGCGAATCGGGGATAGCCGTCATCCTTCTGGATGTGGTGATGGAGACCGATGATGCCGGGCTCAAGCTTGTGGAATATATCCGTGAGGAGCTTGGCGATCAGACCGTGCGCATCGTGTTGCGAACCGGCCAGCCGGGCCAGGCGCCAGAGCGTGACGTTATCGTGCGATACGATATCAACGATTATAAGGAAAAGACCGACCTCTCCGCTACCAAGCTGTTCACCTTGATGTATGCGACGCTCAGGAGTTTTCGCGACATCAACATTATTGAAGCCAGCCGGCGCGGGCTCGAGCGCGTCATCGGCGCTTCGGCCCAGATGTTCAAGGAACAGTTCCTCGACAATTTTGCCCGCGGTGTGCTCGAGCAGGTATCGTCGCTGATCGTAGGCGGGCTTGATGTGGCCTTCACGCTTGAGGAGGCGGCTGCTGCGACACACGACCGTAAGGAGATGACCCTTGTTGCGGGCACGGGGCGGTTCCAGGACAGGGTTGGCCATTCCGCCTGGGGTGTGTTCCCGGACAAGGTCGCTGCCGCGATCGAGGAACACCGCGAACGCGGCCGGGGCGAATACGGTTTCTGGGTTGGCGGTTCCTATGTCGGCATGGTGGTCGGGAACTCGGGCCGGGCCAGCATTCTCTATCTTGTGGGCGAGGGCAAGCCGAAGGAGATTGACACTCAGTTGATCCAGATATTTGTGCGCAATGTGCTCATCGCGGTGGAAAACCTGTACCTCAGGAATGCACTTGTGGATACCCAGCGTGAGGTGGTTTTCCGGCTTACCGAAGCAGTGGAGACACGCTCCAACGAAACAGGCAACCACGTGAAACGGGTGGCGGCGCTTTCAAGTTTGCTCGGGCAAGCCATGGGCATGAGCCAATATGAGGTGGAGATGTTGCGGCATGCCTCACCGCTTCACGATGTCGGCAAGATTGGCATACCGGATGCCATCCTCAACAAGCCGGGACGGCATACGGCGGCAGAACGCGAAGTTATGATGACCCATGCCAATCTCGGGTACGAGATCCTGGAGGGCTCTGACAGGGAGATGCTCCGTGTTGCAGCAGACATCGCCCGCGACCACCACGAGAAGTGGGACGGCAGTGGGTATCCGCGCGGATTGAAGGGCGAGGACATCTCCCTCGTTGGCCGGATTACAGCAATTGCCGATGTGTTCGATGCGCTTCTGTGCGAACGCTGCTACAAGCCGGCCTGGGATGAGAAAGATGTGATTGAACTCCTGCATGAGGAGCGCGGCAAACACTTTCAGCCGGAATTGGTGGATGCACTTCTGGCGCGGTTGCCGGAAATCCGCGAGATCTACCTGCGCTACCGAGACGAGCCGCCAGCGGGGTCCGATTGATGCTGGCGCACGAGATTGCCGATGGCAACCTGATTGCGGTTGCTGTTGCCTATATGGTCTATGGCCCGGACAATCGGTTGAAATTCTATAATGATGGCGCGGCGGAAGTGTTCCCGATCTTGAAGGAGCGGGACCTGATCGGATTGACGCGCAATGAGATCCGCGACCTCCTGCGGGAACAAGAAGATTTTCGGGATACGATTGACGAGCTTACGCGGCGTGTGGCTGACGGCAAGCGATTGTCATCGGAAATGGGAGGATTCCGTTTTGGCAAGGATGGCGTTTTTGCCCTGGATGACCTCGCGCTGCCTGACGGCACCACGGTGACGGTGATCCGCGACCTGTCCAACAAGAAACGCGCGATGGATGCGGTGGCCCGGCTTGATGGCGCACTGACCCGCCTTGGCAATGAGGAAGCCATCTATAACGGCAGTAAGGAGCGGGCCTACGAGATCATTACCGAGGTAGCCTGCGAGGCCCTTGGCGCGTCGAGGACAGATATCTGGCTTCTCAATGTGGACGGCACAGCTCTCTATGCGCAGGAAAGCTATTGGGCGGATGACGGCGGGCACCGGGACATGGGGCGGGTTGACGAAGACATCTGCACCTCGCTCTTTTGTGCCGTGAAGGCACGGGAGCCCCTGGTTTTGTTCAACCCTGCCAGCACACCGGAGCTTGCAGGCTTTGACCTGCGGGGCGATTTTCAGTCCGTTCTCCTGGTACCAATCTGCCGCGGGCCAAGGGCTATCGGGACCGTTCTGGTGGCCCAGGCGGACGAGATGCGGGAATGGAATGCCAGCGAGGTTTCTTTTGTCTCCTACCTGTGTGGTCTTGTGATGCGCATGCTGGAGGCACACGACCGCAAGGTGGCGGAAGAAGGACTGCGGGACTTCAACGAAATGCTCGAGAAGCGGGTCAAGGCCCGCACCCGCGAGCTTGAAGAAGCGATGGAAAGCCTGCATCTGGCGCAGGATGAGCTGGTGCGATCGGAGAAAATGGCGTCGCTCGGCGGCCTCGTGGCGGGCGTCGCCCATGAGATCAACACCCCGCTCGGTGTGGCCCTGACCGGCATCACCCATATGGCGGAGGAGCTGAGGGCTTTTCGCCGGGCGGTGGAAAGCGGGCAAATCAAGCGCTCGGACCTCAACGGCTTTATCGAGGCCGTGGCAGAAGGCACAGCCATGGCCGAGAGGAACCTCGACCGGGCTGCACATCTTGTGCGCAGTTTCAAAATGGTGGCGGTTGACCAGACGGCGGATGATGTACGTGAGCTTGATGTCGGTGCCTATCTGGGGGAGATTGTCGACAGTCTCAGGCCGACCTTGCGCAAGAAAGGCGTGACGGTGACCGCTGAGGCCGAAGGTGACCTGCACATGCATACGGTGGCGGGCGATATCGCCCACGTGCTGACAAACCTGATCATGAACGCAGCCTTGCACGCGTTCCCGGAGGACTGGCGGCGGGAAAAAACGATACAGGTCCTTGCGCACCGCGCGCGTGATCGAGTGATCCTGGAAGTGATCGATAACGGCACCGGCATCCCGGAGGCGATCCGTGACAAGATTTTTGAACCCTTTTTCACCACAGCGCGCAACAAGGGTGGCTCGGGCCTTGGGCTCAATATCGTGTTCAACACCGTGTACCAGAAACTGAAGGGTGGCATCGCGCTATCGGACGTGGAAGGTGGTGGCAGCCACTTTACCATCCAGATACCCTTGCAATGAAAAAGGCGCCCGGTGAGGCGCCTTTTGTATGTCAACCCTGAATGCGGTCAGAGCTTTTCAGGATATTTCGGCTGGATGTCTACCGGGATGTCGGCGGTGCGTTTGATCGCGTCTTTGGCGTCGTCATCCAGTTTGCCGTAGGTGTCGAGGAAGGCTTTGGCCGCTGCATAGTCGCCGTTGCCCTGCAGCACGACCACGTCATGCACAAGGTCGGTCACTGCCTCGGCCAGCCTGTCATAGTCGAGCACATAAAGGCCGGTGTCTTCATCGATGGAGAAGGCGCCCGCTTTTTTCAGTCTCGCATACTGGAAGGCGGCTCCCTGACCGTGTGCTTCATCGATACCGAAGCGCATGGCGCGGAACATGCCGACAAAATAGGTAGCGAGCATGTTGTCACGCTCGGTATACGGCAGTTCACACTTCTCCATCATGAAGAGGATATTATAGACGCCCATGACGTCGGCCTTACCTTCTTCAATGGCGGAATAGAGTTCCTTGAGCTCCGCGTTCACAGTGGTCTCTTTGCCGTCCTTGGTGATCGTACCCGGGCCGAGGCTATGGCTCAGCTCATGGAACAGGGTCTCAAGCGCCATATATTTCGCCATCATCTGTTCGGCCTGTTCGGGCACCAGAATATGCTCTGCCATCGGCGCGAGGATCAGCTTGAACTTGGCCTCAAGCACGTTGTTGAGCAGCACCTTCTTGGCGCCCTTGGCTTCGCGCACGCGCTCGTCATTCGGCAGGTTGAAGGCAATGGTTTGCACACCCGGCACGTTGTCGCCGCCGCCATGGATTTGTGTGGTGGCTGCAATGGGGCTTTCAAAACCGCGCTTGAAGTTCTTGTAGGACCCATCAACCGGCAGGTTGGCTTCCATGTCCTTCAGATAATGCTTGTAGCGCGCGACTGCCTCGCTCTCCTCCGGGTCCTTGATGGTGATGAAGGCTTCATACGCCGCCTTGTAGCCAAAAAGCCCGTCGGTATAGACCTCATAAGGCCCGATCGCGACTTCGATAGGTGTGTCCACAAGGTCCATCCATGCGATTTCACTCTCGAAATATTCGTCCGAGAGGAAGCTGTCCGCGCGTTTCGCGAGGAAGTCCTTCAGGCTCGGGTTCGTGGTGATCTCGGACGCTTCGCGCAGCGCCTCAGCCGCTGGCACCAGCCACTCCTTGTAGTGTTCGCGGTAAGGGATGGCGACCAGCTTGTCGCCGTCGCGGCGGATCACGGTATAAAGGCTCGTGAAAGCTTCCTTGTCCTCGGGGTGCGCTTCAATCCAGGCTTCGAACTCTTCCTTGGTCATGTCCTCGGGGTAAAAGGCCGCGCCCACCGGCATTTCCTTGTCACCGTAGAAGGGGTGGTTCTCATGCAGCGTGTCCCATGGCCCGAAGTGCAAATCGAACATGTCGAGCACAAGGTCCTTGTTAGCAATGTCTGAGGCTGCGATCTCGGCCCGGATTTCCGGGTTCGCTTCATAGCGCTGGCGCAGGTAAATCTCGGACATATAGTTGGCGGCAACAATCAGCTTGTTGATAACCGCCTTTTCCTCGTCCGTGAGGAAGCTGGTGTCGGTTTCCATGTCGATGCGCGCAATCTTGTCGCGCTGGACCTGAATGTCGTAACCCGCTTCTTCCACGACAGCGGGCTCTACTGTCTGCGCCATGTTCCCGGCTTGGGATACAGGCGCTGGCGCGCAGCATGTCTTCTGCGATTCCTGATAATAATAGTAGGCTCCTGCTGCCACAGCGGCGACAGCGACAAGCCCGAGTACGGCTTTAGCCATGATATATTCCCTTCAGTGTTTACCCGTTTTTATTGTTGTCTGGCGTCCAGGTCCTTGAGCATTACCTCAACCGCTTTTTCAAGCTGCGGGTCGCGGCCGTCGTCAAGGCTGTCAGGGTCGTTCTTGATCTTGATGGTCGGCTCAAGCTGCTTGTTTTCCATATAGTCGCCAAAGCGGTCCTTGATACCAAGCTGCGGGATGCCGAACACAAGGTCCCCGCTCATCAGCCGCTCCCACCAGACGTAGGAACAGGTGCCCGGCACCGGCATGCCCACGGTCTTGCCCATTTCAAGCGAGGTGTAACCCGCCGGGAAGCAGTGGCCGTCGGAATAGTTGCCTTCGTTCATCAGCACGATGGACGGTTTGGTCCAGCGGGTCAGCGGCTCGCCCTGCGCTTCGCGGCCATAGGGCATGTTGGTCATATATTGTTTGCCGCCCAGAAGCTGCACAAGGTCATCCGTCAGGTCGCCGCCGCCATTAAAGCGGGTGTCGACCACGATGGCCTCTTTCGACATGCCGCGGCCAAACATCTCGCGGTAAACCGCGCGGTAGCTCCGGTCGCTCATGTTCGGCACATGCACATATGCCAGGCGACCGCCCGAGAGTTTGTCGACCGCCGCACGGCGGCCCTCGACCCAGCGGTCATACATCCAGCCGCCTTCGTCGCGCAGACTGGCGGGCTTGACCACAATGTCGAAATCCTCGCCAGTGCGAGAGGTGAAAGTAAGGCGGGTGCGTTCACCGGCCTTGCCGTTCAGAAGCGCGTAATAGTTGCTCTCATTCGTGATTGCCTGCCCATTGATGGCCTTGAGGACCGTGCCCTGTGCGACCGTCTTGTCGGCGTCGGCGACCGGGCCTTTCACCAGTACTTCAGCAACCTTGAGGCCCGGACCCTTGTGCGTCGGCTCGAACAGCAGGCCAAGCGATGCAGTCTGGTCGCCGCCCAGATTGGCGCGGTAGCGACCACCGGTGTGCGACGCATTCAGTTCGCCCAGCATTTCGTCCATCAGGTCGGCAAAGTCGCGGTTGTTGTTCGTGCTCGCTACCTTGCGGGCATAATCCAGCTTCATCGCCGCCCAGTCCACGCCGTGGAAATCGGGCAGGTAGAATTTGTCATCAACCTGACGCCAGATGTGGTGGAACATATAGTCGCGTTCCTCGTCGGCGTTCACCGTCATCATGGCCGAAACCTTCACACCCTTCGGTGCGGCCTTCTCAAGGTCAACCTTTTGCAGGCGACCATCGGCAAGTACAAAAAGCGCCTTGCCATCATCTGACATCTGCATGGAAACGCGGTCAGCTCCCAGCGGCACCAGCTTCTTGGTCTCGTCTTCGCGGAAGTCATGGACCCAGAGGTCGAAACCCGCTTCAAAGGCCGAGAGATAATAAAGCTTGTCCGCGTCCTTCGAAAGCGTAGCGCCAGCGAGGTCGGAGGAGTGGATGGTCAGGCGTTTCTGGCGGTCCTCGATACGGTCCCATTCGATCTTGATGGGTTCGGGCGCCTTGTCTGCCTCGTCCTTTTTCTCGTCGTCCTTCTTTTCTTTATCCTTGGCTTTCTTCGCCTCTTCGTCTGCTTCTTTTTTCAGCGCGAGCTCTTCTTTCGAGAGGTTGAATTCGTCCCAGGCATCCTTGTTGAGGAAGGCGGCGTGAATGTCGAACTGGCTGCCGTGGCTGCCGTGGTCGCGGCGGCCATAACGTGCGGTCGCCCATGTCACGATCCCGCCCGAGGAATGCCAGCGCGGCGCCGTGTCGGTATAGCCCGAGAGGCTTACGTCATGGGGTTCGCCACTGCCGTCTGCGCTCACGACGGCAATATTTGTGAAGAACAGGCGGCCGTTTGGTGCGAAGTCGATGGTCAGCCATTTGCTGTCCGGCGACCAGTCGAAGGTGATGTCGCCATCGGCATAGGAATAGTTATATTCGTCAGCAAGCACCGTGGTGATCTTGCCGCCGTCGCGCTCATAGACCTTGAGGGCGTCACGCCCGGCGATGAAGGCAATCTTCTTGCCGTCCGGCGAGGCTTTCGGCTGGAACACATCCTCATCAGATTTGAACAGCAACTGCTCATCAAGCTTGGTGGCGGCAAAGAAATATTTTTCGCTGTCGTCCGCGCGCTTGCTCTCATAGATGCGCCACTCTCCGTCACGTTCGCCAGCATAAAGCAGGCCGTTGCCATCAGGCGTGAAGGCTACATGGCGTTCGGCCTCGGGCGTGCTGGTGATACGGCGCGTGGTGCCATAGTCGGTCGCGGTCACAAACACGTCACCACGAGAAACAAAGGCGATTTCCTTGCCGTTCGGCGAAACCGCAAATTCAGCGATATCCTCGGCGGCAGACATGGGCTCCACATCGCGGCCATGGCTATCGGTGGTGAAATTGATATCGACGGCTTTCGGGCGGCGATCCCCCTGCATGGTGTAGAGATCACCAAGATAGAGATACGCGAGCGTTGGCTGTTTTTCGCGCGATGCCGTCAGCGAGCGTGCTGCGTGCGGGCCGTGGTTGGTCAGCCGTTTGTCGGTGCCCTTGGCATCCCTGTGCCATACGTTGAAGGTGCCGCTGCGGTCGCTCAGGAAATAGAAACCGCCTTTGCCGTCCCACACCGGTGTATGGTCGCCCGCCGGGTCGGTCGTCATCTGCGTATGTGTGTCTGCCTTGGTGTCAAAAAGCCAGATGTCACGGGCGAAGGCGGAGCGGTCATGTTTGCGGTTCGCCGCTTCATACGCCTTCTCTTCGCGGTAAAGGATCTTGTCACCGTCCGCGTTCCAGACCGCGTCCATCGCGCCATTGGTCGAAAGCTGAACGGGTGTGCCGCCCGTCACCGCCACCTGATAAAGCTCCGGCATGCGGGCGGTGGGGTATTGCACTGTGGCGGCGGACTTGGTGCGACCGCTGGAGAACAGAACCTGTTTGCCGTCAGCGCTGAAATCGCTCGGGATATCGTCTGCGCTATGGAAGGTCAGGCGTTTTGCTTCGCCGCCTTCTGCGGGCATGACATAGATATCAAGGTTGCCGGTGCGGTCGCTTGCAAACGCGATGCTCTTGCCGTCATGGGACCAGACAGGGTGGCCTTCCCACGCGGCATTGACGGTCAGTGGGACTGCATTGCCGCCAGTGGTGGGCACTTTGTAAATATCGCCGCGGAAGCTGAACAGGACCGTTTTGCCGTCAGGTGAGATGGCGCTGTGGCGCAGGTAGTTTGGCCCCAGTTCCGCCGCCCGTTGTGCTGAAGCGCTCAGGCTAGTGGTGGCGCAAAGAAAGGCAATGGCCGCGGCTTTTGCCGCAAATGATGTGCGTGTCATGGTGTCCCCTTTTGATCCCTGTCGCGCGCCCGCCCCCGCGGACGTTTTTTTGTGCTGCGCAGCCTTGGCCGTGCCTCATATTCCTGCCACCCGGAGCCGGTTTTTGCAACGGGTCATTCGGCCAGGTGTGCTTGGGCTGCGCCGAAAGTGCGCAACAAAAAAGGGGCGGTGAACCGCCCCTCTCCGGTAACCGTTGGCGATCGTCTTAGAGAACGACGATGTTGCCAGCCGACATGCGGCCGCGACGGTCTTCAACCAGCTCGTAAGAAACGGCTTGGTTGTCAGCCAGCGTTTGCAGGCCAGCGCGCTCGAGAGCAGAAATGTGTACGAACACATCGTCGCCACCAGCTTCCGGCTTGATGAACCCAAAACCCTTGGTGGTGTTAAACCACTTAACAGTACCTTTTGCCATAATCATGGTCTCCATAATATCGCGAAGTCAGTCATGGCATCGGTGTCGGTTAACAAGTCGGTACCAGGCAGATCAGTCGCAGTCCGCATTCAGAGAAGGTCCACCGGACTCAGCTCCCATGCAGCGCGCAGCTTATAACAACCATGGGTACTGTCCAGTGGAATCAGGCTACAGTTTGGTTAAATTTTGGTGGCTGTGATGCAATTATCGCACAGTAATCAGCGCTTTAGCCCGTTTTGTTCGACTTTAGCACAGCTTCCAGTTGCGAAAGTTCATGGGGAGTATTCACGCCGGTCAGGGCAATTTCCCATTCTGGCGCGATGGGCTGTGCATCGAGTCTCCAGTATTCCAGCAGCTCCCGCAACCGGGCGGGCGTTGGCAATTGAGGCTCAAATCGGGCTTTCGGCGCGAAAAACGGAAGGTACAGATCGTCAAAATACGCACCCTGGGACTGCGCCATCAAATATTCGAGTGGCCGCGTCGTGAGCGCGGGCATATCAACCGGGATGACGAGCAGGTCGAGGGGCTGGCGCTGCACCTGCAGCCAACGCACGAGGGCGCGGGCAGGCCCCGGGTGCGGGTCATGCCCTACTGCTATATGCTCAGGGCTTAGCACGACAATATTGCCGAGGTTCATGGTGCGCAAAAGCTGTTTGGCACGGTCGAGGAAGGTTTCGCCGCAAAAACTAATATGGGCCTTGTCGCGACCCATGCGGCTGGAGCGTCCGCCCGCGAGGATGACACCTGTCACATCGCTACCGACGACCACCGGCTTGCCTGCTTGCCTCGGCGGTTTTGTGTCGGGACCGGAAGGGGGCATCTTATCCTCTTGCTTCATACGGGATCAGCTATAGGCTGGTTTGCCCCGAGGGGCAGGCGAATCACTTTTTGTTGTGCTATGTGCCGCAGAAACCTGCGCTATATCTTTGGTTTAAAGATTTGGCCGCATGGTGGACAAGAAGGCCTCAATGGGTGAAACTGAGCTTACTTTTCGGGGATATGTTGCAAATTTGTAACAGGGGTGGCCCGAGACATCGAAGTGCGAAATAAAATTACAATAACGCAATAAAAAGCGATGAAAAAAGCGAGGAATTATAGTAAATGAAAGCAAAAAATGGGGCGGAGGAAGTAAATACCCACTCCGCGACCAAGTTGAAACATGAGAGGAAACACACAAACGTGTTTCACAGCTTATGACAACGCTGGTGGACCCATCCCTCAAGTTTTTTTTGTTGATGGCATATTTCCTTGGACCTATTACCATTTGGATCGAAAGATTATCGCGGCTTTCCGCGGCTTTTTACCCTGTTCAACTGGGTGAGGCGCGGATGTCGAATGGAAAGAAGGTCTGGTCGTTTTGCTTCAGCGGACCCCGCATCTCAGCCTCGTCACTGGCGAGCCCTCGGACAGCGCGCCACGTGTGGGCGCGGATGAGGGTACCATGACGGAAATGCTGGACGAGGTAGCACGGCGCCGGAATGTCAAGGCGCTCGAGCGGGCCATCAAGGACAACCACGGTGTGCTTGTGGGCTGGCTGACGAAAAAGCTGGGCAGCGCGGCCGATGCGGCCGACGTGGCGCAGGACGTTTATGTACGTGTCTACAAGTTTGCGGCTGTCGAATGTATTGACAACCCGCAGGCACTTCTTTTCAAGACCGCGGCAAATCTCGCGATCAACGAACTAAAGCGTCGTGGCAGGGTGCTCCGGCGCCACGTCGACGCTGACGATGAAAACATGACCGATACGGTGGCGGCACTCCCGTCAGAGGATCCGACACCGGAAGAAGCAATCGGTCATAAACAAGATATATCCGCCATGGTGGCAGCGATCGGGCAGTTGCCCGAAAAAGCCAGGGCGGCATTCGTCAAGAACCGCTTCGAAGACAAGACCTACGCAGACATCGCCCTGGAGCTGGGCGTGTCGGAAAGCACGGTCGAGAAATATATGATGGACGCCCTCAAGAGATTGCGGGCGCGCCTCATGCGTAAACCACAGGCCAGCGTCTTGCCGTTACCACGCAAGGCACGGCGCGGCAGAAGTTAAGTGTAACTGTGGGGGACAGGCAGAGGGCCTTCGAGATGATGACGATGAATGAACGGTTGGACATAGACGAACAAGCAATGGCTTGGGTTTCAAAGCTTCTGGGCGGCGCCCCGCGCGAGGCTGACAAACGCGCGTATGACGACTGGAAAGCCGCTGATGTTAGCCATGCCGACGCCTCGCGCGGTGTGGAGCACATGCTTGCGGAGCTTGATGGCGCCGCCGAGGCGGTACTGGAAGCCGAGATGGTGCGCGAAATTGAGGCCTTTGCCGAAGAGCGCAAGCGCCGCCGCGTTTTCACAGCTATTTCTTCCATTGCCGCGACGTTTATCGCCGCGGTCATGGTGACCATTTCCATGTGGTCGCCGGCACCCGATGCCCAGGTCTATGAAACCCGGGTCGGTGAGCGGTCCACGGTGATGCTTGAGGACGGCAGCGAGGTCCAGCTTAACACCGGCACACGGATCAAAACCGTGATGTTCGAGGATGAGCGCCATGTCACGATCGAAGGTGGCGAGGCCTTCTTCAATGTGAAGCGCGACGAGGAGCGCCCCTTCATTGTAACGGCGGGCAAAAGCGAAGTGCGCGTGCTGGGCACCCAGTTCAGTGTGCGCCTTGGTGCGTCCTCGAACGTGATTTCGGTGCTGTCCGGTCTCGTATCCGTCGGCCAGCATGAAGGCGCGGATGGCGACACCAAGGAAGTTGCGTTGCTGGCTGCGGGCCAGCAGGTGACCCATGTGCCCGCTATCAATCGGGCCATAGTGGAAGGTTTTGATGAAAACGCTGTGTTTGCGTGGCGGACCGGAAAGGCCTTCTATAGCGAAACACCACTTGGTGAAGTCGTCACTGATCTTAACCGTTACTTTGCAGATCCCCTGGAAATTGCCGATGTGGAGCTGGCAAGCCTGCCGGTATCCGGCACCTTCAATCTCAATAATCAGGATGTGGTGATTGACGCACTTGAATCTGCCTTCTCAATCATGGCAGTTAAGCGCGTTGACGGCGTTGTCCTGCTTTATGCCCGGCAGGATGACTGAGACCCCGCAACGGCAGGATAAAAAGACCAATGTGTTGGGTGTTGAAGGCTCGGGATGGCTTTAAAAAAGAACAGGACAATCTCGGCGGGGATTCTGGCGACACTGCTGTCCGGTAGCGTACTAGCGGCCGACTTCGCCGGGTTGAATACGCGTGTCCAGTTCGATTTTCCGGCAAAACCCCTATCGCAATCCCTGATCGAATTTACCGACCTCACGGGCCTCGCGCTTGTGTTCGACAGTCGCCTTGTCAGTGGCAAGGCATCGCCCGAGATCCGCGGCGAATATTCAGGCCAGGTCGCGCTTGACCTGATCCTCGAAGGCTCCGGCCTCCGTGTGGTGAATGTGGGCGGTGATACCCTTGCCATTGTGCCGCAGAAAATCCGCCGAGAAGTCGCGGAGACAGTCAGCAGGCAGCAGGCGATTGTTGCGCCCGTCGAACCCATCACGGTCAGCGCAAGTGCGGTGGTTGACGAACTTCTGATTGTCGGCACCCGGACGATCAATCCACCCTATTTCAAGTTCAAACCAAGTATCGCGCTTGAGGGCACACGCATCCAGTTTGGCGGCACGATCAATGTGTCGGACTATCTGTTCCAGTTGCCAGCAATGCTCAGCGATGTGACGTCGGCGAACACGACGCTGTTTGGCACACCCGCGGGCCTCAACCTGGCTGACTTGCGCGGTGTCGGGCCTGAGCGCACCATGGTGCTTGTGAACGGCAGGCGCTTCATTCCCACCTATGGCGGCAACCAGGCACTTTATGGCGTTGACCTCAATGCCATCCCGGCGGCGCTTGTGGAGCGGGTCGAGGTCATTGGCGGCGGTGCAACAACGTCGTTTGGCGGCGAGGCGGTCAGCGGTGTGGTGAACTTCAAGCTCAGGGACAATTTTGAAGGTTGGTCGGCGGCGTTCCAGACCGGCCTGACCGGCCGCGGCGACCGTGAAGAAGTGGTGGCTTCACTAACCTATGGCACCAAGTTCGCCAGCGGTCGCGGCAGCCTCGTCGCCAGCATCACACTCGACGACCAGGCGGGCCTCAAGCTCGGCGACCGGTCTATTACAGCGAACCCCAGCGGTTTCTCAAAGAACGGCAAGCAGGTCAGCCCCGGTGCCCCGGGTGCGGTGTTCCGGCCCGGTTATGGCGGCAGTTCGCTTGGCGGCCGCGGCGCTTTCAGTTCGGTAATTACCGACAGCGGCAATGAAGTGGACCTTGGCGGCGCCTATATCTTCAGTGAAGAGGGTACCTCTATTCAGCCCTTTGAAGGGCGGCTGGATCAGCTTTACAACTATGCGACGGACCAGACGCTCCTGACCCCGCTGGAGCGCGTCTTTGGTACTGTAAACTGGAAATATGACTTTGAAGGCGGCGAGCGGCTGGTATTCGAGAACAGCTTTGCATCGACCGCGATTGCATCTTCGCTTGCGCCGATGCCGCTATTCCATACCAGCGGTCTCGTGCTTGGCCTCGATGATACCATTATGGTGCCGCTGACGAACCCCTATGTACCGGATGATGTACGCGCCATTCTGGATGCTGTGCCCGGCGCAGAAGGTATCGTGTTGCAACGTCGGATCGTCGAGCTTGGCCCACGCCGCACAGAGATCGAACGCCGGACGTACCGGTCCATGATTGGCCTTCAGGGTACCATGGCACCAGAATGGACCTATGATGTCTACTATCAGTATGGCCGCAGCCAGGTGCGTGAAGAACGGTCCGGGCTTCTGGACCTCCTGAACTATCAGGCGGCACTTGATCCCGAGCGCTGTGTGCAGGTGCAGGGCTGCTCGGTCATCAACCCGTTTGGTAATGAAGGCTTCACGTTCGAGGATCTGGAGTTTCTGACCGCTCCCAACGCTGTTCGCCGCCTGCATGCCGACCAGCACATCGTGAGCCTTGCCTTCGCCGGTCCCATTGACATGTTTACCGAGGAAGCCGCGCGGGTCTCCTTTGGTACGGAATATCGTTTCGAAACACTGGAGGATGAACCGGACCAACGCCTGAACACCCGGCCTGTATCCGGGTCGCTCAATTTCCCGGGCTCGGCCGGCTCCTTTGGGGCGCTAGACTTTTATGGCGATATCACCCTGCCGCTCATCGTGGATCAGCCGTTTTTTGAGGAACTGACCGCGACCGGCGGTGTGCGACTCTCCGAGGTGTCGACGGTGGGCACGGTGGTCAACTGGCATGTGGGTGGCATCTGGTCGCCGCTGGGTGGTCTCAGTTTCCGGGCGTCGTACCAGTCCGGCAGACGTGCCCCCAATATTGCGGAGCTCTATTCAGCAGGCCCCAGCACTTTCGGGTTTTATACAGACCCCTGTGTCTTCACTGAACTGACATCCGATACCGTGCGGGAGAACTGCTCGGCGGACGGGCTTCTTGGTACAGGTGGCGGCCTGCCTTATAGCCCGTCGCCGATCGAGAGCCTTATTTTTGGGAATCCCAATCTCCAGGAGGAGAAATCCTCCAACTTTACGCTCGGGGTCGTGTTCGACACCGAGGGAACCTACAATTACTTCCCCGGCCGTCTGCGTGTTGGTGCTGACGCCTACCGTATGGTGATCGACGATTATATCGTGCCGGTGGATGCAAGCCGTGTGCTCGCGGATTGTTATGAAAGTGAAGGCCTGAGCCACCGCTTCTGCGGCCAGAGCGCTTCGACACGCAAGCTGATGATCCAGCGCGACCCCAGTACGGGGCGGCTCATGTCGGTGGAGCGCACCTACATCAACCAGGGGCGCGAAACGCTTGAGGGGCTTGATATTGACATTCAATATATGGCGGACCTGCGCGATGACGGGCTTCTTGGCCTGATCGACGAGTTCTCCTTCGTGGGGCGTTATACCCTGAACCACCGCGTGGACTGGCAGCCAACGCCGGGCGGCGAGGTAATCGACTATCTTGGTACCGCCAAGTTCCCAAGGCACCGGTTCCAGTTCGGCCTTAGCATCGGCATGGGCGATGTGACCGTTGACTGGGACACACGCTATCGCAGCAGTGTGGTATCAAGTTATGAAGCTTTGCAGGCCCTCGGCACCTTGGGCGTGACGTCGGATATCCCGGAAGTGCAGATCGGCGACATCTGGTACCACGACGTCTCGGCACGGGTTCGCATTAGAGGCAATGCAACCCTTTATGGCGGGGTCCGGAACCTTTTTGATGCCATGCCGAACCGCGTGTTTGGCGGCTCGGTCAGCGACACCTTCCCGGAATATTACGATATTGTCGGACGCCGGTTTTATGCGGGTGTGGTCATCGACTTCTAGGCGATAATGCCCGACACTGCGTGAGGCTGCACAAGCTGCGCCCCCTTTCAAAAGAGGGCGGCGCTATCGGCAAGCCGACCTCGCCTTAGTCGAGCGACCAGGTCAGCGGCAGCACAAAGCTCATTTCGCTTTGCCCACCCGGAAGAGCAGGTAGCGGGCTCAGGCGTTCGATCAGTTTGGGGATCGAGCGATCAAGCACTTCTTCGCCGGTTGGCTCAACAATCTCAAAATTGCTGATGGTGCCATCGGAGGCCACGGTAAGGCGTACTTTTGCCGAGCCTTCAATCTGGCGAGCGACGGCCATGCGCGGGTAGCCCTGCTTGGCTGCCACCTTCTGCACAACTTCACGCTGCCAGTCCTGCATTGCATCGGCTTGCGCGGCGCTTGCGCCCAACGAGGCGACGAGAAAACCTGCCGCCACTAAAAGACTTTTAGACATTTTCATGATGCCACCCCATTCCTGTTTGACGCGAGAGTAGGAACACTGCTGCACAATGCTTCGGGCAAGGTAGCCCCGCCCAGAATAGCAGCCTAATATGCCCTTCAATCTCTTAATAACATTTTAACTTGGGTTTAGAGAAAATTTTCACCCGCCGCTGGCATCGCCCGCGTATGGGCATTAAGCTTGTGCCAACAGGTAACGGCAGGCACCAATGACCCAGACACTTCTTCTCTATGCACATCCGGCGCCGCGCGGGTCTTATCTCAACCGCTACCTCGTGGAGGAGGCCTCAGGTCTTCCGGGCGTGCATGTGCGCGATCTTTACCAGCTCTATCCCGATTTTTATATCGACGCAGCCGAAGAGCAACAACATCTGCTCAACGCCGAGCTTGTGCTGATGCAGTTCCCCATTCGCTGGTTCAACGTGCCATCCATCATTCGCGAATGGCAGGACCATGTGTTGACCCGAGGATTTGCTTTTGGACCCGGCGGTACGGCGCTGCATGGCAAACGCTTTTCCGTGATCGTGACCACCGGCGGGCAAGTGTCATCTTATGGCGCAGGAGAACCACATGGTGCGCCGATCGAGACCTATCTGGAACCCGTGATGCAGACAGCGCGCTTCTGCGGCATGCATGTGGAGCCAGCCTTTGTGCTACACGGCGCGCGCGACCTTGATCTGACGGAACGCGCTGACGCGCGCGAGCGTTACCGGAACTATATCAGGCGCCAGTCCGCGGGAGGTGGGGATGAGTGAACAGACCTTCCTTGAAAGTGCGCTGGTTTATCTCTGCGCAGCAGTGATTGCAGTGCCTCTCTTCAAGCGGCTTGGCCTTGGGGCGGCGCTTGGGTATCTGGTCGCCGGCATGGCGATCGGGCCATGGGGCCTCAAGCTTATCAGCGACGTCGACGCGATCCTCGATTTTTCCGAGTTTGGTGTCGTGCTGCTGATGTTCCTGATCGGGCTTGAGCTTAACCCGGCCAAATTGTGGGCACTGCGGCGCCCGGCCCTTGGCCTTGGCGGCTTGCAGGTGGCAGGCACAACCCTCGTCATTGCCGCGGCAGGTATGGCGCTTGGCCTTACGTTGCCTGTTGCCCTCATCGCGGGTGCGGCGATGGCCATGTCCTCGACGCCGATTGCGCTGCAAGCACTTGAGGAGCGAGGGCTTGCCCGCGCTACGGTGGGCACCTCAGCTTTCGCGGTCTTGCTGTTCCAGGATATCGTCGTTGTGCCGCTTCTGGCGCTGGTGCCCCTGTTTGAACCCGGCATGCACGACAGCCGTACCGAGGGCTGGGTTGCCGCCATCCAGATCGTCGCCTTCTTCGCCGTCATTGTGCTTGGCGGTCGCTTTGCCCTGCGTCCGGTCTTCCGAATCATTGCATCCACGCGGCTTCGGGAAATTTTTACCGCCTTTTCGCTGTTTCTTGTAGTCGGCGCTGGCTTGCTCGCGGAGGCCGTGGGTATTTCCATGGCACTCGGTACCTTCCTCGCCGGTGTGTTGCTCGCGGAATCGGAATACCGGCACGAACTGGAGCTGAACATCGAGCCGTTCAAAGGCTTGCTCCTTGGCCTCTTTTTCATTGCGGTCGGCATGTCGGTCGACTTTTCGCTCCTCCTTGAAAAGCCTCTGGTGGTTCTCGGGCTGGTGCTGTTGCTGGTCGTGCTTAAAATCGCCGTGCTGCTCCCTGTCGCGCAGGCCGGGGGGCTTGTGCCTGCCGAACGTTTCCTGTTCGCGACTGTGCTCAGTCAGGGCGGTGAGTTTGCCTTCGTGCTGATATCGGTTTCGCTCGGAGCTGAACTGATCGACCGTGAATTTGCCGCGCTGATGGTGGTAGTGGCCACCTTCTCCATGCTGATCACGCCGCTTCTGCTGTTCCTCTATGACCGCTACCTCTACGGCCGGCTCTGCAAGGCCGAGCAGCAGGAGAGCGACGTTGAGGGCAATGAAAACCACGTGATTATCGCGGGCTTCGGGCGCTTCGGGCAGATTGTCGGGCGCTTCCTCATGTCCTTCAAGGTGCCGATGACCGTGGTGGATCATGACCCCAACCATATCGAGTTCATCCGCAAGTTCGGCTACAAGGTTTTTTATGGCGATGCCTCGCGGCTTGATCTCCTGGAAAGCGCGGGGGCTGCGAAGGCAAGGCTCCTGGTGTTGGCGATGGACGATCCTGAGGCGGTATTAGAGGCTGCTCGTGTCGCGCGGGAGCATTTCCCGAACCTGACCATCGTTGCGCGTGCCCGCAACCGCCCGGCTGTGAACGACCTGCGCGAGCTTGGTGTTGTGCTGGTGCGCCGCGAGACGTTTGGCTCGGCGCTGGAGCTCGGCGAACTGGCGCTCAGGGAACTGGGTTTTGGTGCGCATGAGGCGCACCGGGCTGCGCGGAAGTTCCGGCACTATGACGAGAAGATGATCGAAGCGGCGGCCGCTTTCCGGGGCGACGAGAAAAAATCGGTCGATTTTGCCAAAAAGTCGCGGGCGCAACTTGAACGTATCATGAGCGCGGATGAGGAAGAAAATACCGGCGATCCCGGCTGGCATTGACACGAGACCGCATTCGTTGGCAGTAAAGGGCACCGACCGCCCGGCCAAGACACCGGAACAGAGGAAAGACCATGCCCCGCAGCCTGCACGTTACCGTCATCAAGGACGGAGAGCCCCTGTTTCAAGGGACTTTTGATGTCTCCGATAGCGACTATGAGGTCGTCAACGGCATGCTGCCTGAGGTCAAGATGGACCATGGGCAGGCCGCCAGCCTGCTCGCCGGTTACATGCACGCGCGCGACGTAGGCCATGTGACCGAAGACATGGGAAAAATCGCCATGTTTGCCGTGGTTTATATGCTCGAAGCCGGTGAAACCAACATCGAAATCCCGTTTGAAGGCTAGGGTATACGAGACACTGCCACGATAGTTTCACGCTGGCACCCTTGCATTTCTGGCCAAAATGTCGCATTAGGCCCCCTCACTTTGGCCGCGGCACGACCAGCGCCGGCCCTGATGACCCAGAACATCAAGAAAGCCTGCCCCGCGCGCGCGGGTATGCCAGGCATGAAAGAGCAAGCCCGATGAACGTGCCCTTGACCCCAGCCCGCATCAAAACGGAACTCCTGTCCGGCCTCACGGTCGCGCTTGCGCTCGTGCCGGAAGCGGTGGCTTTTGCCTTTGTCGCCCATGTACACCCGCTTGTCGGGCTTTATGCGGCTTTCATCGTTGGCCTCGTGACGGCGCTTTTTGGTGGCCGCCCCGGCATGATCTCGGGCGCGACCGGTGCGCTGGCAGTGGTGATGGTCACGCTCGTGATCAATCACGGTGTTGAATATCTGTTCGCGACCGTGGTGCTGATGGGCATCATTCAGGTGTTCTCAGGTGTTGCGCGCCTCGGCAAGTTCATCCGCATGGTGCCATACCCGGTGATGCTCGGGTTTGTGAACGGCCTTGCCATCGTTATTTTCCTTGCCCAGCTTGGCCAGTTCAAGGTTGCAGGCGCGGACGGTGTGCCCACATGGATGCAGGGTGAGCAGCTTTACCTCATGCTCGGCCTTGTGGCGCTCACGATGGGCGTGATCGTGCTCTCGGGCAAGTTCCTCAAGTTCCTGCCCGCGCCGCTGGTGGGCATTCTGGTAACCACGGCCATCGTGACCTTCATGGGGCTTGATGCGCGCCGCGTGGGCGACCTTGCCTCCATCGCCGGTGACCTGCCGTCCTTCCATATCCCGGCGGTGCCGTTCAATCTGGAAACGCTGGGTATCATCTTCCCCTATGCGGTCATCCTCGCAGCGATTGGCCTTATCGAATCGCTGCTGACCCTCAACTTGGTAGCGGAGATCACCGAGACCCACGGCGGCGCGTCGCAGGAATGTGCGGCGCAGGGTGCGGCCAATATCATCACCGGTTTCTTCGGCGGCATGGGCGGTTGCGCCATGATCGGCCAAAGCATGATCAATATCGAATCCGGTGGTCGTACGCGCATCGCCGGCACCGCGGCTGCCCTGCTGCTGCTGTGTTTCATCCTCTTTGCATCAAGTGCGATTGAGCAGATCCCGCTCGCGGCACTTGTGGGTGTGATGTTCATGGTGGTGATCGCCACCTTCGCCTGGTCCAGCTTCCGCATCATGCATAAAATCCCGCGCTCGGACGCCTTTGTGCTGGTGCTCGTGTCCGCCGTGACCGTGATCAGCGATCTCGCAGTTGCGGTGATCGTGGGCGTGATTGTCTCGGCCCTCGTGTTCGCCTGGAAAGCGTCGCGCCGCATCTCCGCCCAGACCCAGATGGACGGCGCCGCGCGCAAGGTCTACATCCTCAATGGCCCGCTGTTTTTTGGCTCGATCGAGAGCTTCAACGCGCTCTTTGACCCGAAAAGCGACCCCGAGGAAGTGATCGTGGATTTCGCCGGTTCCCGCGTGCTGGACCATTCCGGCCTGCAGGCGATTGACAGCCTGGCCGAGAAATACGAGCGCGCTGGCAAAAGCCTCCAGCTCCGGCACCTGAGCGCGGATTGCCGCAAGCTACTCAAGAAAGCAGGCACCCTTGTGCGTGCGTCAGAGGTTGAAGACCCGAAATATGGTATCGCGGTTGATTACGGCCACACCTTTGACGACGAGATGCCAAAGGGCGCGTAACTACGCGCTCCGGCTTTTCAAATCACCAAGGCCCGGTACACCGAAGCCGATATCAAAGAAATAGGGTGGCCACATGCGTGTGGTGCCATAGTCAGCCGTGCCGGAATCGTCGAGATTGAAGCTCGTATCCGTGCTTTTCATGATACTGCAGCCCAGCAACATCCAACTGTCTTTGGCCTCGTGCGCAAGTGGCAGGAAGGTGGTGCATAGCTGTTTGGTGTTGCAGCCAAGTGGGCTGACGATCCGTGTCAGCGCCACCCCGCAGCGCTCGCGGTAGCAGCGGTCATAGATGGACATGATGTAGCCGCGCTGATCTGCCGGGATGCGGGTATTGAGGAAGTCATCCCCCGTGGTGTCCTTGCCGCCAAGGCGGGCGACTTCCGTGCCCATGAAACGGATATACATGGAGAAGGGCGCACCATACTCAAGCACCCAGGTATGCCGCATGATGGGCGCCAGATGTTCGGCCTTTATGTCCTGCCAGTACGGGAGTTGGTCGTCGCTTCGCCGTGGCAAAGTCTGCCATGTATCGAGAAGTGACTGACCAAGACTTGTAAGCATGAACAATTGACACCTGCGCGCGCGACCCCACAGGCTTTATCGCATGAATGTGTAAAGGATCGGTTTAGATCAATAGGTCGACCGGCTGGCGGCGCGGCGTAGTGGGAAGCGGGTGAGGCGCAAGGCATCGCCCGCTGTTTCAAGGTTGCGCTGGGCGTCATAATAGCCGGGCATCAACTTGATGGCTGCCTGCCATGCGGTCCGTGCACCCTCCGGGTTCGCCATCTGCCATTTGGCGACGCCAAGATTATTCAGAATATCGGCGGAGCTGTGGTCGTTGAGCTGTTCGAGATGGCGCACTGCCGCGCCGGGCTTGCCTCGGTCCAGCGCTGCGGTCGCGCTGAGGAAGCCTGCGAGCCAGGCGCCAATGCGCCCATAGGGCGGCAAGGTGCCCTCATCACGGGCAAGAGCCAAAACTTGCTCCTCAAACGTAGGCCAGTCCTGTTGCCGAAGCGCGAAACACGCGAGCGTATAATGCTGCGCAAGGACGGGCATGGTGTTTTGGTTGAGCTGGTCGCGAACAGCCGTGAGCGTGTGTTTCATCAGCGCCTGCTCCGTAAAGGCGACAGAAGTATCAAGGTTGCGGGACAGCGAGGTGGGCGAGTGGGCATAGCGGTAGCCGCATTCGTCGAGGATCTGCATCCGTGCGCCAGCCATCAGGGCGCGCAAAAGGAAGTCATAGTCTTCCGCCGCGCGGAAACGGCGGTCCATACCGATGCCCAGCGCAAATGCCGTTCGAAAGCCCCCTGCGAGCATGGGAATCCAGTTGCGTTCAAACGAGCGCCAGATGCCGCCGGGGCTGCGGATAAAGTCTGGGATGTTCAGGAGCACAGCGTCCTTGCCGCTGGTGCTGTCGAACAGCATGACGGGGTCGACCACCAGATCAGCCCCTGCCTTCAGCGCGGCGAGCATAGCGTCCGCGCGGTGGGGCAGCAGTTCATCGTCCGCGTCCAGCCACATACCAAAAGGGGTTCGGATATGCTCCAGCGCGGTCTGGCGGGCGTTGCCCACACCGCGTGCTTCCACCGTGCGAATCACTGTCAGTCGCTCACCCAATATGCCTTGTGCGTAGGAGACTGTTGCGTCACCGGAATGATCGTCAATCAGCAGGACAGGGTAATTACCGCAAGCAAGTGCCGAACGCGCAGCACGTTCAATGGTGCTGGCCGCATCCTTTGCGACAATGGCAATGGTTAGCTCACGTGGCACGTCCGGTCCGTCCTCCCCTTCTTCGGATTGTTAGCATCATCTGCAAGTCGGGCCTATATGCATTTGTCCGATCATGATAAAAGCGGCGCGAAACCAGAAACGCAAAAGGAAGGGCAACATGGCAATCGGTGTTGGCGGCTCGACAGCTGAAAAGGAACTCGCGAAACTTTCAGACATGACGGCGGATGTGCAGCCGATCACGGAGGCGGAATTTGCGGCCCGTATCAAGCGCGCGCAGGAACGCATGGCTGAGGAGGGCGTGGCGGCCACTTATGTGAACGCCGGGACAAGCCTATATTATTTCACCGGTACACGCTGGTGGCCGAGCGAACGCATGGTTGGCGCACTGATCCCTGCAGAAGGGGGTATCCACTATATTGCGCCGGCGTTTGAAATCAGCACGCTCAAGGATTTCATGTGCATTGACGGCACCGTGCACGGCTGGGAAGAGCACGAGAGCCCCTATGCGTTGTTCGGGGGCCTGCTCACAGACCTTGGCCTTGAGGGTAAGGTTGCGCTTGACGAAGCCTGCCCGTTTTTCCTCTCAAACGGCGTGGCGAAGGCATCGCCCGGTACCGAATTTGTGGACGCGAAGGACATCATTGCCGCCTGTCGTATGCACAAGTCAGCGGCGGAGCTTGCCATTATGCAGCGCGCCAAGGATATGACGCTTGAAGTGCACAAGGCGGCTGCTGCCATGCTGCATGAAGGTGTGACGACAACCGAAGTCACAGCTTTCATCCATGAGGCGCACAAGCGCGTGGGCGCGAGCGGGTCCTATTTCTGTATCGTGCTGTTCGGTGAAGCGACCGCCTACCCGCACGGCGTGAAGAACCCGCAAACCCTGAAAGCGGGCGACATGGTGCTGATTGATACCGGCTGTGACCTTCTTGGTTACAAGTCGGACATCACGCGGTCCTACGTGTTCGGGCAGGCGAGCGCGAAACAACGCGAAGTCTGGAACCATGAGAAGGCGGCACAGGTGCGCGCGTTTGAGGCGGCGAAGCTTGGGACGCGCTGCGGCGATGTGGATATCGCGGCGCGCAACCTGCTGGAACAGTTCGGTTATGGCCCCGGCTACAATGTGCCCGGCCTGCCGCACCGCACCGGCCACGGCATTGGCCTTGATATCCACGAATGGCCTTACCTTGTGGCGTCAGACAATACGCCGCTTGCACCCGGCATGTGTTTCTCGAACGAGCCGATGCTGTGTCTTTATGGTGAATTTGGTGTGCGGCTTGAGGACCATTTTTACATGACCGAAGATGGCCCCAAATGGTTCACCAAACCAAGCCACAGCATTGATGACCCATTTGGGCTGGCGGCCTAATCGCACGCTTCAGGGTTAAGGCCTGCGATCGCTGTTGCCCACACTTCTGGTGGAACAGCTATTGGCCTCTCGAGCACGGCGCAGCTTTCAAGAAGTGGTGTCGCTGCCTTGAGGGCGTTTAGGAAATTACCCGTCAGATCGTTGATCAGCGGCCTGATCTCGCGTGCGAGGTCAGGCGCATGGCCCTCCGGTAAATCCTTGCCCTGTCCCCATGCGGCAATCAGTCTTCGCTGAACTGCTTTTGCGGCCTCCATCTGCGCCGTAACAGCATGGGTGGCGAGCTGTTCATCAAGCCCAAGCTCGGTTGCACGCGCAACGGTGGCTTTGATGACGGCGGCCTCGCGCTCCGGTGCTTCCACAGCAATATGATGTTCCCACTTATAGTGCGCCACACTGCGCATGACACCGAGCCGCGCTTCAATGCTGTGGGCGAGGCTCAGAAGCCGCGCATCAGGTCCTGTTGCGCGGGACATGGCTGCAAGCATGAGAATGAAAAAGCCGACGACGGCCATGGCTGTGACCATGCGGCGATATTTGACGCAGGCGACTAGCATGTCAGTTTTGCCTTCTGTCGGCGATGTCGCCAATGCTGATGCCGAGTGCGGAGGCAATCATCGCATATAGCTCACCGACCACAATAGGCTTGTTGACACAGCCTACCATGCCCGCGGCGAGATATTGCGAATGCTGTTCCGGCAAGGCGTTGGCGGTGAGGGCGATGATCGGTATCTCAGCTGCTTGTCCTGGCCGCGAGCGAAGCGCGCTCGTTGTCTCCACGCCGTCCATGCCGGGCATCTGGATGTCCATCAGGATGATGTCGATGTCGTTCAGGCCAGCCGCGCTTTCCAACTCGTCGATGCGGGCCAGCAGCTTTGTGCCGTCTGCCGCGATTTCTACACGGTGACCCTGCTTTTTCAGTATTCGTTCGATCAGCATCTGGTTCACCGGGTTGTCCTCCGCAACAAGAACAGACAGGCTGCGCCGTTTGGCTTCCGGCGTCGTCTGGTCCTCGCGCGAGGGGCGCTGTTTCCGCTGCTCGGATGCTGCTTCAAGGTGCGGGAAGCGGATGGTCACGATGGTGCCGGTGCCGGGTGCGCTCTCCAGTTCAATTGTACCGTGCAGCAAATCCAGAAGTTGCCGGGTGATGGCAAGGCCGAGGCCAGTGCCCTGGTGGCGCCTTTTGCTGCTGTGATCCACCTGGGTGAAACGCTCAAAGATCAGCGCCTGATCTTCCGCGGAGATGCCGACGCCGGTATCGACGACGGTTATCCTGGCGGCTATGGCGCTCTCTCCTGCGGTTGTCGTTTCGAGCGAGACCTCGACCGACCCTTCGTCGGTAAATTTCACCGCATTTCCAATAACATTGAAAAGGACCTGCTGAAGGCGTGCATGGTCCGAGTAGGCCAGGCAGAGGGCGTCCTGCCCGGTAAAGCTCAGCTTGATGCCTTTGTCCCTGGCCGAGACAGCGAGCAGGGATATCGTGTCCTCCGTGACCTTCCTGATGTCGACAATCTCGCGTTTGATCTGAAGTGAGCCGTCGGCCAGTTTGGAAAAGTCGAGAATGTCATTGATCACAGCCAGTAGAAGCTTTGCACTTTGATGCGCTGTGGAGAGCAGGTTTCGTTGCTCCTTGTCCAGCCTTGTATCTTCCAATAGGCCGAGCATGCCCAGCACACCGTTCATCGGTGTGCGAATTTCGTGGCTCATATTGGCAAGGAAATCGCTTTTTGCCCGGTTGGCGCGGGTTAACTCCTCGGTCCGCTGGATGACAAGCCGTTCGGTTTCAAAGTGTCGGCCCGTCAGCACAAGGAACAGGAGGCCAAGGGTGGCAACAGCGATCCAGACAGCGACGAGGACCAGAAAAGAGGTTTTGCCCCGGTGCGAGAGCACATATTCGGCGGTTGGCACAATCTCCAAAATCCAGCGCCGGTCCGCGATATCAAATTCGTGGGTGGAGGCAAGGTCGGTCCGCGCACGCAGTTCGCCCGTCTCCTTGTATGTCGCGCTTAGGTACAGCGGTGTTTCGTCAGCTGTTTTGTCGTAGAGATGAATGTCCAGCCCCGGCGCGGATGCGCGTTTGAGTGCCTGATTAACAAGTTGGGCGATTTCTATAACGCCGTTTGCGAAAGACAACTCACCCCAGCGGTCGGTAATCGGCACAAGAAGAAGGGCGCCATACAGCTGGTTCCCCGCAAGGGTAATGCGCGACGTAAGGGCTGGGGCGTTTGTTGTCGTCGCTTTATCTATTGCTGCGCGCCGGACCGGGTCCGCACCGACATTGAGCCCGATGATCGGGCTTTGTGGCCCGGAGGGGGCAAGATAGTGAACATAATAGTACTGGCTCATGGGCAGGGCAGGAACAAGGTCACCGCTTTTGGCCAGGTCACGGATTGTGACGGGTTGACCGGCCAGTTCGGACAGCTCTTGTTCGCGGCCTGCTTTTTCTGAGGCGGGAATGGCCCTGACCCACGAGAGGGCCGCAAGTGCCGGCGAATGACTGAGTTGCCCGCCGGCGAACCGGCTGAACTCATCGGGATCCAGTCGTGCCGAAATTTCGACTGCTCCAGCAAGATCGTGCACCGTATCAAGCGCACCTTGTGCCTCCTCGCGGAAGGTCTGGGCGATCGTTTCACTGTCATGGCTGACCCGTCGGGCCAAGTCGTCATTGTTCCACTTGCGGGAGTGGTAGACAAAAATGCTCATGAGGGAGAGCACGACCAGAAGCCCCACACTCAAGGAAATGGCGCGCGCGCGCCATGTCTTGTCACGTGGCAGGCCCCACACGACAATCATCGGGGCGAGCAGAATGACGCCGTTGGTATCGCCGATCCACCAAGTGCCCCATGTGTTGGTAATATCGGCTGCCGGGATGACGCCGAAGAAATAAAGGCTGGCCGTACCCACACTGGCCGCGATCAGGCAGGAAACAGGTCCGGCGATCAGATAAAAGCGGAATATGTCACCAAGGCGGCTGAGTGCGTTCGGGTACAGGCCGGCGCGCCGAAGCAGATAGGCACCCAGAAGCGGCTGAAGCGTATTGCCGACGGCGATACAATAGTTCTGGTACTGGCTGATTAGAACATCAAGAACATGATCTGTCCCGGCACCCAATACATTTGTGATGAGCGCTCCAAGAAGGACGGCAGGCCAGATGCGGTAGCCAAATAACAGTATGGCACCAAGCGCAATACCGGAAGGGGGCCAGATCAGGGTGGAATAGTCGTTATCCGTTGCGAGGAACAATCCCAACCGGCCAGTGGCAAAATAGGTGGCCAGCACCAAAAGCACCAGGCTGAGGTATCTCAGCGGTGTAGTTGTGCTATCGACTCTGGGATTGCCTGATCTATCCACTTCGCGCCCTGTTGCCTTCGCGCCATCCTTACCGAGATTGGTTAAAGATACGTTGTCGGACGACGGAAAAGATCAGCTAAGGGACTGCTTTTCTTCAGTCATCGGCCAGCAACGTGCGTGGTTCGCTATAGTCGATACGCAGAACGTAGCCAGCCTTGGTAGGCGTCAGCACATAGATATGATCATAAACGCGTTCGTCCAGCTCCTCCATCGGGGTCTTGATGAGGATGCCCGCCAGCACTGGCGTGGTGTTGCTGTGGCCCAGTACCAGCACCGGGCCTTCAAGGCCCTTGAGCTGCTGCGCCAGCTCATTCAGGTCACTTGGGTCATAGCTCTCCACCTCAAGCCCGAAACCGGCTGCGGTGGGTGCGGCGGTCTGCTGCGTGCGTTTATAGTCGGTCGAGAGCACGGTTTTGATGTCCTTGTCCTCGAAATAGCCAGCCAGCCATTCAGCGCGCTTGAGGCCTTCGGGGGTCAGCGCCGGGTCGCGGCTGCCGTCAGCCACTTTTTCGGCATGGCGCACGAGGTATAGCACTGGCTCAGCCGCAGCGGGCAGCGCGAGAAAGATGAGGGACAGCAGGGCAAGGGTGAGTTTGTGCATTCGGGGCATCCTTATTGGCAATTTTTCTGCATCCAGTTGGTGACTTTTTTCATGAAGGCGATACGCCCCCAGGAGAAGCTGTGATCAGCGTCCATCACCGCATGGGCAAAGGGTTTTGCGTTTGCCATCTGTGCGGCTTCCGCAAGCGGGATCTGGATATCAAGCGGCACAACGGTATCGAGCCCGCCGGAGATGATCATCAGCGCCCGGCCTTCAAACGCCGCCATTTTGCCCTTGAGGGAATAGTCATCCATATTGGCTTTGGTCTCGGCCACAAGGTCGGCGAAGGAATAGCCGTCAAGACCGGGCACCGGTGCCTGCGCTGCGGTGCTCACGACCGCTTCACTGCTTGCCGCGCCAACAAAGGGCGCGAGGTCAGCCGGGGCTGCCGCCACGGTGCAGCGTACATCGCTGTGCGCAGCACCGGTATAGATGGCGTTGAAGCCGCCAAGGCTGTGGCCAAACAGGCTGACACGTGTGGGGTCAATGCGCATCTTGCCCGCCTTGCCCTTCTCGCGCACATAAGCGAGCGCCGCTGCCGCATCCTCTGTGACGTGACGGACGCTATAGTCGCCGCCGCTACCCCATGCGCCGCGGTAGTGGAAATAGAGCGTATTGAAGCCCGCGCGACGGAGCGACTGCGCCAGATCGAGGTTCTTCTCATTGCCCGGAAAGCCGTGCAGCATCACCACCGTCGGATGCGGGCCGGGGCCATTCGCGGTATACATATGGCCCACCATCTCCGCGCCATGGCTTGGCACTATCAGCTCAATGAGGCCAGGCGGGAAATCACGGTTCACGTCCGCTGGGTCTTCAAGCACCGGGTTCCCGGCATGCGCCGCGAAGCTGATGGTGCTGGCAAGCATGCCAATGAGTGCATGTTTCATTGTGTGTCCCCCGAGGCTGGTTTCGCCCATGAGCTTGAGCATATTGACGCGGCTGTCAATCCCGCTTGAGCCAGCGCAGCATGCCGTTTGCTGCTTGCCGCCCTTCGGCGAGGCAGGCGGTCAGCAGGTAACCGCCGGTGGGGGCTTCCCAGTCCAGCATCTCGCCAGCGACAAATTGGCCGGGCAGGGTCTTGAGCATCAGGTGCTCATCAACCGCATCAAAACGAACACCGCCCGCAACGCTGATCGCCTCCGCGATCGGGCGTGTGGTGGTAAGCTCAAGCGGCAGGGCCTTGATGCCTGCGGCGACTTTTTCGGGCGCATCGAAAGTGGCGGGTGGTAACAGCTCGCGCAGGAGGGCCGCTTTAACACCCGTAAGGCCAGTCGCGCGTTTGAGGTGGGTGGCGAATGACTTTTTACCGCGTGGGCGGGTGAGTGCTCCGGCAAGGTGCTTCGCTGTGCGGTCTGGTGTCAGGTCGATATTGAGGATGGCTTTGCCGTCTCTCTCGATTGTATCCCTGAGGCTTGCGGACAGTGCGTAAACCGAGCTGCCTTCAATACCGTGTTTCGTGACGATAAAATCGCCTTGCACGGTCTGGCCCGCATGGCTGAGCAGCACGTTCTTGACCGGTTCACCTGCGAACCGGCCAGTGAGATACTCGCTCCAGCCATAATTGAAGCCACAGTTTGCGGGCCGGAACGGCGCGAGCGGGATACCCGCTGTCTCGAAAGCATCCATCCAGTTGCCGTTGCCGCCAAGGCGCGGCCAACTGGTGCCACCCAGCGCGAAAAGGGTTGCCGTCGCATGCACCTTCAGTGTGCCATCAGGTGTATCAAACAGATGCGCGCCGTCCCGCCATCCCACCCAGCGGTGGCGCGTATGAAGCACGGCGCCCTGTGCGGCAAGGCGTGCCAGCCACGCGCGCAAAAGCGGCGACCCTTTGAACACTTCCGGAAACACACGGCCCGAGCTGCCAACAAAGGTGGGGGTGCCAAGGCCGTCGGTCCAGGTGCGAATATCGTCCGGTGTGAACGCTTTAACCGCCGCACCGACGACATCCATGGCGGTGCCATAGCGTGTCAGGAACTGGTCGAGCGGTTCCGAATGGGTGATGTTGAGGCCCGATTTGCCCGCCATCAGGAATTTGCGCGCAGGTGTCGGCATGGCCTCAAAGACATGCACCGCCTTGCCAGAGCTTGCCAGCACCTCGGCTGCCATCAGGCCCGCGGGGCCGCCGCCGATGATGGCAATCTCCACCTTTTTTTCCGGCAGTGTCACTGGCTTTCATGCTCCGTCATGTCGTGCGGCGCACCGTAGCTTTTTCGCGCTCGGGCGGCAAGTCTGACCATACAGAGACTGATGGCAAGGGCAGAATCTGCATGGTATTTCCGTCAAATTGGAACGCTGATTCTGGATTTTTGCTTTAGATATATATTATTAACACTTGGCATATAGCATGCATGGTGGCATGCACTGTTTGGGTGCAGCCGGGGCTGTGGAGCATATATGTTCCTGTCCCGATACGGTTGGGAGAGTGCTTTGACGCGGGCGTCAATCATCATTGAATGTGGCAGGAAGTCGGGCCTTGGGCGCGTCAGGCGTACCCTCACGCTCGCTCGGGCCCTCAAAGCGCAGGGTTTTGCCTGCGACGTCTACGTTACAAGCGGCGAAGGCAGTGACCTGATTGCGGCCATGGGTTTCTCGGCGTTGCCGATCGCGACATTGCCAGACCAGTTTGATTTTCTTGTCATGGACACCTGCAGCCAGACGGCTGATGAGGTGACGGCGCTTTGTGCCCGCGCGCGGCTCAGCTGCGTGATTGATGATCTGGCCGAGCGTCCGGTCACCTGCGATTTTGTCATCAACCCCAATCTTTATGCGCCGGGCCTCGACTATTCCGCATACAAAGCGCGGGAAGTTTTCCGTGGGCCGTCGTGCGCGCTGGTGGATGATGTATTTTTCTCGAACGCGCAACCCTATGCGGCGCGGCGCGGTTTTGTGGTCAGCTTCGGCGGCACCGATGATGGTAGCCTCGCCGCTCCTGTCGCTGCGGAGTTGCATGCTCGTACCGGTGAGCCGGTTTATGTGCCAATCCCTTCGTATCAGGAACCATGTGCCGCGCTCCTCGCGCTCGACGGTGACCAGATCACCATCTTGCGGGGTGCCGATATGCCTGCACTTCTTGGTCAAGCCCGCACCTATGTGGGTGCTGCAGGGGCAACGGTGCTTGAAGCGCTTGCGGCAGGCTGCAAGGTTTGCGCAACCGCGACACAGGCTGACCAGCACAAAAACGTGGGTTTCCTGCCCGAGATTGGTGTGGCCACTTTGGACGCCTATGACCCGCACAATGTCTCGGTTCTTGCGCTTTTGCAGCACCGGGAGCCAGCGGGCGAGGCCGCCATTCGGTCCGGCGCTGCCGATGATATAGCGGCAAAAATCGCGCGTGTTGCCTTCGCCTGAGTGCTGCACACTTCCGGCACATGCATTGCACACGCGATCAAGGCTTGCATTTATCAATGTTTTCAATGAATTATGGTGCGGACGGGTCGGTCGTCGTGCATTTTGAAACAGGGTCCTATGTTCAACCGCACCTTCGACATTGAAGGCAGGAAAATTGGTGACGGCGCGCCGCCTCTTGTGGTGGCGGAAATCTCCGGCAACCATGGCGGGACCCTTGAGGGTGCACTTGAGCTGATCACCGCCTGCGCTGACGCCGGCGCCGAAGCGGTCAAATTCCAGACCTATACCCCTGATACCATTACGCTTAAAAGCGACGCTCCGGCCTTCCGTGTGGAAGGTGAGCTATGGGCAGGCCGTACGCTGCATGATCTCTACGAGGAAGCACACACGCCGTTCGAGTGGCATGAGGCCATGTTCAAGCACGCCCGCAAACTGGGGCTGATTGCCTTCAGTGCCCCGTTTGACCCGAGCGCGGTTGATCTTCTCATGGGGCTGGATGCGCCAGCCTACAAGATTGCGTCCTGCGAACTGGTTGATATCGGCCTTATTGAAAAAGTGGCAGCCACCGGGAAACCCGTGATGCTTTCCACCGGTGCTGCGACCGACAAGGAACTGGCCGAAGCGCTTTCGGTTCTCAAGGCCCACGGTGTGGACGATGTTTGCGTGCTGCACTGCATCAGTGCCTATCCCACAGATATGGTGGACGCGAACCTCGCCTCCATTCCTCACATCAGCGGCAAATACGGCGTCACAACCGGCTTTTCCGACCATACGCTGGGCCTGAACGCGGCGCTTGCAGCAGTGGCACTCGGTGCTTCCGTGATTGAAAAACACGTGTGCCTCGCGCGCGATGATGGTGCGATCGATAGCGCCTTTTCACTGGAGCCGCAGGAACTTAAGGCACTCGTTGAGCAGTCGTGCGCTGTTCATACGGCTATTGGGCGGCCAAAGACCGAACCGCTCGAGGTGGAAAAGGAGAGCTTGCGATTCCGGCGCTCGCTTTATGTGACGAAAGACCTTAAGAAGGGAGAGCGGCTGGACAGCGCGAGCGTTCGCAGCGTGCGGCCAAGTGGGGGATTGCATACACGGCACCTGCCTGAAGTACTGGGGCGAACACTCATTCAGGACGTGCCAGAGGGCAGCCCGTTAAGCTGGGATATGCTGGAAGAATGACAGGAACGAGCACAATAAACTGCCTGATCACAAGTGCATCTGCAAAGGTGCTCCTGGTGGAGGCATTTGGTGCCGTCTTGCATCCCATGGGCGGCAAGGTCGTAGCGTCCGATATGGACAAGGATTGCTGTGCCGGGCAATTCGCTGACGCCTTTGAAGTATTGCCGAAGGACGGCGATACGTCTTATGAGGATCAGGTCCTCGATATTTGCTCACGGCATGAAATCTCACTCCTGATACCAACGCGGGACGGTGAATTGCAGCAGCTTGCTCGTATGAGGCCAAAGCTTGAGGCTTTGGGCGTTGCTGTGCCATTGCCCTCCGCGGGCGTACTCGCACTGGCGCAGGACAAAAAAGACTTTCAGCAATATTGCACGGACCGTGGTTTCCCCGTACTGCCCATCGCAGATGTGCATGAGGAAAACGCCTTTCCTATTTTCATGCGCCACCGGAACGGCACGTTCACCGGCGGCGGCGTAATGGTGGAAAGCCTCTCCGCCTTCCAGCGCCTCGGCGTTGATGTGAACGATTATGTCATGCAGCCCTATGTGACCGACCGGGAGCTGAGCTGCGATATCCTGATGGATTTTGACGGCAAGCCCATTCAGGCCGTGGTGCGAGAGCGCCTCAAACTTGTGAACGGCGAAAGCTGGCGCTCCCGCATTGTGGACCTGCCTGCGGTGAGCGACCTTGCGCTTCAGATCGCGGCTGACCTTGGGCTTCGCGGTCACAACCTTGCGCAGTTTTTCTATAATGAGGACGACGGCCCGCGGGTGATTGAAGTGAACGCGCGCTTTGGCGGCTGTTCAAACCTAAGCATTCAAGGGGGGCTTGCGTCGCCCGAACGTATCGTCGGCCTGATGCAGGGTGATGAGACCGTGCGCGACCCACGCCCGATCAAAACCGGCCTGATGTCCATGCGCTATGCCACCGACCGGCTGGTGATGTCTGACATGTGATTGTCTGTTCGGGTTGGATGCGGCCAGCTAGCCGCACCCTCGTTATTTACCGGTAACAGCGACCATCGTTTCCGAGTAGAAGCCGTTGAAACGCGCCTGCATGGAGATGCCGTAAGCGCCGAGGTGCTCGAACACCACCCAGTCGCCTTCGCGGACGTCAGCGGGCAGCGGGAACGGGCCAGCCATCTTGTCACAGCTGTCGCACGTCGGGCCGTAGGCACGGTAGCCAATCACTTCCTGGCTCATCGCGCGGTCATCTGCCGCAATGAGATCAAGCGGGAAGGGCCACTCAGGCACGCCTGCGTCAAAGAGGGCGCCATAGGTACCGTCGTTGAGATACAGCTCTTCGCCTTTGCGCAGTTCAATACGTGCAGCCACAGCACCGGCTTCGGCTACCAGCGCGCGGCCGGGCTCACAGAGCGTTGCAGTGTTCGCAAAGCCGTTTGCGTCGAGCGCTGCGTGGATCACGCGGAAATATTCTTCAAGCGCAGGTGGTTCCATGCCCGGGTAGGCAACCGGGAAACCACCACCGACGTCGATCACGTCCAAAGTCACACCAGCCGCTTTGGCGGCAGCAGCGGCCTGGCCGATAGCGTCCGCAAAAGCTTCGGGGCGCATGCACTGCGAACCCACGTGGAAGCACACGCCGAGGCGCTGCGCGGACAGGCGTGCGCGCTGCAGCATGAGGGGCGCGAGATCAAGCGGCGCACCAAATTTGCCGGTCAGCTCATAGGCTGCGCCCTTCACGGACACGCCAAGACGCAGGAACAGCTTGAGGTCGGTCGCATAGCTCGTCTCTTCCTCGATCTTGATCAGCTCATCAAGGCTATCGAAGGAGAAAGCGCGCACGCCCATGGCGTAGGCATAACGAATGGCCTGACGGCTTTTCACCGGGTGCATGAAATAGAGGTTCGCGCCCGGCAGCGTGTTTGCCACCAGTTCCACTTCACGGAGCGAGGCAACGTCAAAGTCGCGCACGCCAGCGTTCCACAGGCTCTTGAGGATCACAGGGTGCGGGTTTGCTTTCACAGCATAAAGGTTCGTGCCGCGGAAACCGTTCAGGAAGCGCGCAGCTTTATCCGCCAGTTTCTCGGGATAAAAAACATGGACGCTGTCGTTGCACTCTTCCGCGTGCACGGCATCAGCCACGCTTGCGTAGATGTTGAGGCCGTCGAGAGCCCAGTCATTACCGGCTGTACCGTGGCGGAGAAGTTCAAATACCTGCATTGCCCTAAATCCTGTCATGAGAGGATGAAGTGGTGCGCCCGGACCCCCATGGTCAGAGCGTTTGGGCCGTCAGCAAAACGCTGGCGTTTGGCGCATCAAGCCTGATGCGCGGCGGTATAGGTAAGTTCGATCACGCTTGAGAAATAATCATAGATCTCAGGCGGGAGAAATTGCCGGTTGGCTTCGAATTCGTGGGAGGCTGCAAGCAGCGAAAGCGCCCCATATTTGGTCGTACGGATCATCAGGCAAACCCCTTCAATCAACCTGGGTGCGGCCAAGGCCATACCCCAATCAACAAAGGACGATTTGCGTCGTTACCCGTACGTGTCTGCCGGACTGCGGTCTACGAGGACCCGGGAGTCGTGGCACGTGCGCTTTTTACGTCTGAAAGCGCATATGTGGCCATTTGGTTTCCAATGCAAGCATTTTCTGAGCAAAAATAATTTTGTGTTTTAAAATGGCGGTTTAGGGCGGGAAGAAGTTAAAATTCGCGTGGCCGATCAGTCCCTTAAAAGGGCACCGGCGCAACAAATGTGAGTGACTCACCACTGTCCGGGTGTGTCACCGTCAGCTCACGGGCGTGCAGGCACAGCCGGTCCGCGAGGGTGAAGGCTTCGCCTTCGGCATACAGGTTATCCCCAATGATGGCGTGACCGAGGGAAAGCATATGAACCCTGAGCTGGTGTGAGCGGCCTGTGACGGGGTAGAGCGCGACACGCGTGGTTTTCTCTGTACGCTCTATCACCTTGTAGCGGGTGAAGGCCGGTTTGCCGTTCTCAAAATCTACCCGGTGTTTGGGTCGGTTGGGCCAGTCCACCAGCAGCGGCAGGTCAACCTCTCCCTCATCACGGGCGAGATTGCCGTATACGAGCGCTTCATAGACCTTGTCGGTCTTCCTGTCCTCGAACTGGCGGCCAAGGTGCCTGAGCGCATCCATATGCCGGGCCATGATGATAACGCCCGAGGTTTCCATATCCAGTCGGTGCACAATGCGCACGCCGGTGAACTCGGCCTCCGCCCGGGTGGCGAGACAATCGAACTTTTCCTCGGTGCGGCCGGGGACAGAGAGCAGCCCATTTGGCTTATTCAGCACAAGGATATCGTCGTCGACATGAATGATGTCGAGCGGCACATTGGGCGGATCATAGTCTTTCAGAACCGGGGCAGACATTAGTCGCGGTGTTTTTCCATCTTGATTAGCGGCACGGTCACCCCGTTCGAGGTGGGCACATCTTCATGCACGACAGGCGAGTAGCCACAGGTGCGGTACAAGGGCTCGCCCGAGAGGGTTGCCATCAGCTCATAGCGCTTGAAGCCTTCTTCCGCAGCCTTTTTCTCACACAAATTCATGATCAGGCGGCCGATGCCGCGCCGTGCGTGGCCGGGGTGCGTGTACATGGCACGGATGCGGGCGGCGTCAACTGCGGGGTCGAGGAGGCGCGCATCACGGCCTTTCGTATGGTTGGCACCGTATAAGGTCGCGCGGCGGGACCAGCCGCCACAGCCGACAATCTCATCCCCGTCCATGATGGCATAATAGGTGCCGTCTTCAATGAGCTGCGTGTCCATGCCCATTAGCTCGAAGGAAGCTTTCACCTGCTCATCATTCAGGAAACCTTTTTGCAGCTCGGCGATGGAGGCGTGCATGACTTCCGTCAGCGCCGGGATGTCGTCACGCGTTGCAACACGGTGGGTAAAGGGGGAGGAGGTCTCAGCCATGATGGTGTCCGTATCTGTTGACTATCTCCTTGATAGCTTGGCCTGTGCTGGCGCGCAATCGATTGAGTGTTTGACTTGGGCGCATCCGCTCACCACACTGGCGCCGAAGGGACAACAGGGCGCCGCCAATGAGCGCTCGATTACCGCAGGGAGCAGGCACGATGGCAAACACATCGGCGAACCAGCACGCACAACCAAAATCCGACATTGAAATCGCACAGGCCGCCACGATGAAGCCCATCGCCGATGTGGCGCGGGACAAGCTTGGGCTCGACGCCATCGAGCTTGAACCCTATGGCCACTACAAGGCCAAGCTTTCGCTTGAGGGCATAAAGGCGCGGGAAAGTGGGCAAGACGGCAGGCTGATCCTCGTGACCGCCGTAACACCGACACCTGCGGGCGAAGGCAAGACCACGACGACGGTGGGCCTGGGTGACGGGCTGAACCGGATCGGCAAGAAGGCGATGATCTGCCTGCGTGAGCCAAGCCTCGGCCCTTGCTTTGGTATGAAAGGCGGCGCGGCTGGCGGCGGTTACGCGCAAGTGGTGCCGATGGAAGACATCAACCTGCATTTCACCGGCGATTTCCATGCCATCGGTGCGGCCAATAACCTGCTTGCCGCCATGATCGACAACCATGTTTACTGGCGCGAGAATGACAAGACCGGCCTTGATAACCGACGCATCACCTGGCGCCGTGCGGTGGACATGAATGACCGCTCGCTCCGCCAGATCACCACGTCGCTCGGCGGGGTCGCGAACGGTGCGCCGCGCGAAGCGGGTTTTGATATTACCGTGGCGTCCGAAGTGATGGCCATCCTGTGCCTTGCCACCGATTTCAAGGACCTTGAACGCCGCCTTGGCAATATCATCATTGGCTATACACGGGAGCGCAAACCAGTATTTGCGCGTGACATCAATGCGCACGGTGCCATGACCGCGCTGCTGAAAGACGCGATCAAACCGAACCTCGTGCAGACACTTGAGGGCAACCCGGCCTTCATCCACGGCGGCCCATTCGCCAACATCGCGCACGGCTGCAACACGCTGATCGCGACCAAAAGTGCGCTCAAGCTTGCGGACTATGTGGTCACAGAAGCGGGCTTTGGTGCTGATTTGGGCGCGGAAAAATTCTTCGACATCAAATGCCGCAAGGGTGGCCTCAAGCCTGATGCGGCCGTGCTCGTAGCCACCATCCGTGCGCTCAAGATGCATGGCGGGGTGGAGAAAGACAAACTCGGCGAAGAGAACCTCGACGCGCTCAAGCGCGGCTGCGTGAACCTTGAACGCCACATCAAAAACCTCAAGCGTTTCGGCATGAAAGTGGTGGTCGCCATCAACCGCTTCTCGGCTGATACGGATGCCGAACGCCAGCTCGTGCGCGATATCTGCAAAGGCCTGCATGTGGACGCGGTGGACGCCGACCACTGGGCAAATGGTGGTGCGGGCGCAGAAGAACTTGCGCGTAAAGTGGTTGAGGTCGTGGATGGTGGCGGCAGCGACTTTGCGCCGCTCTATAAAGACGAAGAGCATCTGTGGGACAAGATCCGTACCGTTGCCACAGAACTTTACGGTGCAAGCGACATCATTGCCGACAAGAAGGTGCGTGACCAGATCCGCGCGCTCGAGGAAGACTATGGCCACTTCCCGGTCTGTATCGCCAAAACGCAGTATAGTTTCTCGACCGACCCAAGCCTCAAGGGTGCGCCCACAGGCCACGTAGTGCCTATCCGCGAGGTGCGCTTGTCCGCCGGTGCCGAGTTCATGGTGGTGGTGTGCGGCGATATCATGACCATGCCGGGCTTGCCGAAAGTGCCGGCGGCGAACAACATTCGCGTCGGCGACGACGGCAGGGTTGTAGGACTATTCTAATCATTTATTGAGGCGGGCACAAAGCTCGCCTCTTTTTTGGTGATTATATTGCAATCGATTGCAAAAGCCGTATGGTGAGGCCAAGGTCAGTAACATCTCGGGAGGGAGAAAATGCGAATTCAATCGTTTTGGCGCGGGTTTGCCGTATGTGCGGCCGTGATGTTGGCTGCGTGCGCTGATGAGCAGGCAGATATATCCCCTGAGCCCGAGCTGCATTTTTCCGTTACGGAAGGCAATATCTACAACGAATTTTATCGCGATGGCCCGGTGGCCGCGCACACGGTGCTGACATCTGGCACCAAGCCGCGCCTGATTGTGGCTTATCCCGCGGGCAATAGCGGTGTAAGCCTGTGGTTCCACGAGGGAGAAAAACCGGCAAAATGGGCCAAGCCGAAGGCGATGAAGCCGGTCACTGAAAACAGCGGCGCCGGGCCTCTTTATGGTGTAGAGATGATGCTGTCGGTTGACGTGCCTGAACTGCGGCTTGAGAAAGCAGTACTTGGCAACATTCGCACCATCCGCACTTATCTGCATGAACGTATTGTCGACAGCCGTGTGGAAACACCCCTCACGCGCGACGGCGATAGCCTGATCTGGCAGCGCAGCCGCCTTGACGGCAAAGGCGGCTATAAAATTCGGCTCGACCCAGCAGGCCTCACCAGCGCGTTCGCTGACGGCGAGAATGTAATCTTGAGGGCGGGAGACGGCGAGCCCATCAACTTTCGTCTCACTGCGCTCTCGGGTGATGAGCCGCTGACTCCCATTGGGAGAGACAATATGTTGCTGCCCGACGCGGCGGAGGATGAACTTTCGCGCAACATCCTCGCTTTCCTCTCCTATGAGGAAAAATTGCTCGCGGGCTCGTGGCGGTTCAATACCTATTTTGGCCGCGACACTTTGCTGACGACCGCGCTTCTGATGCCGGTCCTTGAGGATGATGTGATTGACGCGGCGCTTGGTTCGGTGATCGAGCGTCTCGCTGACACCGGTGAAGTTGCGCACGAGGAAGACATCGGCGAATTTGCTGTGTTGCGCCAGCTTGAACGCGGGGGTGATGCTGAAGCCATCCCGGTCTACGACTATGCCATGGTGGATGAGGATTATATGCTGGCGCCGGTGCTGGCCCGATATATTGGCGAGAAGCCCGGCGGTGCGGCAAAGGTGCGCGCGCTGCTCGCGCGCAAGACCCACACCGGGGAACGATATGGTGATGCGCTGGTGCGCAACCTTGCGCTTGTCGCGGCAAGTACAAAGCCCTTTGCGGATAATCCGGTGGCGGAAAATCTGATCGCGATTGAGGATGGCATGCGCGTGGGCGAATGGCGTGACAGCCAGGAAGGGCTCGGAAACGGTCGTTTTGCCTATAACGTCAACGCGGTGCTGGTGCCCGCGGCGCTTGAGGCGATTGTAACACTTGAAGAGGCCGGTTTGCTGGCGCCTTATGCCAGTGAAGGAATGTTTGCCACAGCCCGGTCTTTTGCCTCTGCCTGGAGCGACAAGGCCGCTGGCCTTTTTGACGTGACGATCCCGGCCGGGACGGCACTGGCCGAGATTGCAGCTTACGCCGCTGCACAAGGTGTACCCGCAGATGAGGCACTTGAGCTTGTGGCCGACGAGGGTGTCACTTTCCCGGCGCTTTCCCTTGATAGTGCTGGAAATCCCGTACCTGTGATACAGTCCGACCCCGGCTTTCTGCTTTTTTTCCGCGACCCGAAGCCGGCTTTGCTCGAACGTTCGCTCACCGCGGTGATGCACCCATACCCGGCCGGGCTCATGACGCCTGTGGGCATGGTGGTGGCGAACCCGGTTTATGCCGACGATGCACTTGAAGCTATTTTCACCAAGGGTCATTATCACGGCCCGGTGGTGTGGCCGTGGCAGCAGGCAATGATGGCCGCAGGGCTCAAACGTCAGCTTGCCCGCACAGATTTACCAGCCGAGTTGAGGGAGCGCCTGAAGGCATACCAGCGTGAACTCTGGAAAGTGATTGACGCTGGCCACGCGGTGAAAACCGCTGAATTGTGGTCATGGGAATACCGTGACGGCAGCTATCACGCGGCGGCCTATGGGCAGGGGCTCGGGCATCTGACGGAATCAAACGCTGCACAGCTTTGGAGCACGGTTTATCTGTCGGTGCATAAGCCTGAAAATATGGATTAATCCGGGCGGCTGAGGGGTGCCAGAAGCACCCCGGGCATGCCCTTGCTTGCGGCAAGGTAGGATGTCTTTTCGCCGATTTTATGCAGCTGGATAAGTTCTTCGCTGGCCAGGTTCTGGCGGATGGTCAGGTCAGCGAACACCTCCGGGTCGAACACCGTGTAATAATTCCTCTCGGCAACCATCAGGGTCAGGCGCCGCCTGATGGAGGCGCCTTCAATGCGCAGGATATTCTCGTTTGGTACGCCATTTTGCAGCAGGATCTCGCACTGGATTGAATTGAGTGTGCAACTGACCAGGGCACCGCTTGCGATGACATCGGCAAGTGTGGTTTCAGGGTTCACTACATCCTTGAGGCCATACAGATAATAGTGTGTGGTCACCAGCGGCTTGAGCCAATGAAAGAGGTCCTCCCGTGCAGCGGTTCGGTCTACCGGGAACAGCAGCGAATTGGGAGTCGCGACGGTGCGCCGGAAGGCGGCGGACCACGGCAGCAGTGTCATGCGCGCCTTGAAGCCCCGTTCCGCGACATATGTGTTTACCACCGGCACGAGTGAACCGATCAGAACACCGTTTTTCTGGGTAACATACGGGGGAATTGCCGCTGTGTAGACGTCGATTTCAATGGCCTCATCCGCCCTCGTGGGGACGGCGGCAAACAGCGCAAAAAACAGCGCAAAGACAGTCTTCCATGTGGGGGTGAAGCGCTTACTCATTACCGTGTGTCTCTGGAGGTCATCAGGGTGTTCAGTATGCAGGGTCGGGCGGAAAAAGAAAACCCTCGGCCATCGTCTTTCGGACCCTGGGATCCTGAACAAGGCGGTTTTCATGCTCATGCGTTTCCCGTGGGTATTACAAACCGATGTCTGCGAGGATCATATCCAGATAGCCCAGCTGGGCAAGATCGTCACGATGGTATTTCACGAAGTCCTCGATCTTGTTGCGGTCCAGGTAATCGAGATAATTTCCTCGTTTCATCTTCCAATAAAATTTGCCATCCGGTTTGATGCGTTCCTTGATTGTAGCTGCCGCTACGGCCAGCCTTTTCTCAGGCAGGCCACAGGCACTCCATACCGGGCCAAGTGTGCCGGCAAAGTCTTCCAGCAGGTCTTCGTACCGCACCGAATGAATACGGTTTTGGCGGCTTTGCTGCGCCTGCGTCGTCCACCAAAGGTTGCTGCCGAAATAGGTGCCCTGTCCACCAAAGCCTCGAGGGTCGATCTGGCCGAGAGTCAGGAAAGCGCCAAAATAATGGTCAATGAGGCCAGACTGTCTGCAGCTCTCGACATCCTGAAACTTGACCGGTGCCGCATTGTGCAGGTTGCCGGACAAATAATTGAGGTGGGAGATAAAGACATCAAGCGGGTTGCGCCGGATATGGAGGATGAAATCATTCTCAAGAGCCCGACCGCGGCTCTGTGTAATCTCGCACCAGGAATGGGATTTGTAAAAGATGAAGGGCCGATCTTCATGGTAAAGGATATTGTCTCCGACCGCGCCCAGGGCAATATCAGGCACAAAATTGTTGAGCGCTTCATACCCCTGAAGCTTGAAGAAATTGCCAATGACCTGGCGCACCCAGGTATTGCCCGATTTGGGATAGGAATAGATGCCGACGGTAGTTGGTTTCATTCGATAATGGTTCCTGCTTTCCGCATCGGAGATCAAGGTATCAACATGCTGTTTTGAAACATTTTATCAAGCAAACGTCATGCCATCAGCCATGATATCCGATCAGCCCGATATAGGTCTTCTCATTTTCATCCAGTGGCGTGTCACGGTGCTCGCGGGCATAGCTTGCAAGCTGATCGCGCTCATTGGTTGTGATGGGCGGCTTTTCGTCGAGGTGGAGTTCATGCAGAACTTCGGCGGCCAGGTCGCGCAATTGCCGGGCATCTACCTGTGGGGCTGACGCAAAACGGTCAGCTTTTCGGCACGCTGCAAGCGCGACCGCAAAGTCTGCATCCTTTTTTGCCTGTTCCTGAAAACGGGCGAGCATTAAGTCCCTCTTTTCGGGGAACTTGTGATATTGGACCATCACTTTCCGGGCGATATCGGCATAGGACTGGCCGTAGTCGTGCAAGCCGACCAGAACATCAGACTGGTACCAGCTATATCCGGCCCGCACCATTGACCACAAGGTATCGCTCTCTGGTCGTAGGCTGCCTGCATTTTGCGGTAGCAGGGTCAGGGCTTCCTCAAAGAACGCGGTCCGATAGATATGATTGCCTGCCGGGCGTCGCACGCCAAAAACCTTGTCGACAATCAGCCCCTGCGCTTCAAAAAGCGTTTCTTTGCCGCTTTCAGCGACGTCAAAAAGACGCTGCACGCAGTCCTCGGTCGGTACCACGTCGGCGTCGAGAAAAAGGGTCCATTTTTTCCCGGCTCTCAGCCCGGCCTCAAAGCCGAGCCTCACCGTTTCGCTGAATGGCGTAGCGGAAATTAGCTCGACCGAGGCGTCACTCTGGCGCTTGAGTATATCCCTGCATAGCTCCAGCGTGCGCTCACCTACGTGCCGGACGACAATATGGATGCCTGCCTCAGTCATGGTGCTGTGCACTCAGGGCCGAGATGTCATATCCGAGTTCGTCCGCGAGCGGCCTGACATGGCGGAGCACTTCGACACAGTCGTCTGCCGACCAGTCCGCAATTGTCGGCAGATTTGAAAAGGCGTTGGGCCGACTTTCAATAATATTTCGGGCTTCATCCTCCGCGATGGCAGCGGACGCGCCCAGAAATGCGGCCAGCTCGCGATAGGAGGCATAGTCGAGATCTTCAATTTTCTGCACGCGGCATATGTCAGGCCCCAGCCGCTGGAACGCAGTGATTACCTCGGTATTCAGTGCGGCCCAATACCATGCGAGTTTGCCCGGGCGCCCCATGTTCTGCCAGCCTTCAAGATCGCTGCCCCTGGGAAGGATACGCCCAAGAAAATGATGAAACTCTTGCGTTTGTTGAAAGCCAGGGGCCAGCGAGGGATCGGCCACAACAGTAAGCTGGTTGTACCAGCCTTTTTTTAGGTAGCTGTTGATGACATCAACCGGGTGCCGGACCAGCAGGGTGACACGGATGTCGAAATATTCCGCGAGGGTTTCAAGCGAAAAGGAAAGATAGGCGCTGGATTCAAAAAATAGCCGGCCTTTTTCGGTGCTCGGTTTTATCTCCAGTTCCTTCTGGTGGAGAAAGCCCGCATCGTCTACCGGGAGGCCATTCCACTTGCAGTAGCGATGAAATGTTTCATTGAGTGGATGCAGTTCGTGATAGGCATCCACACCACTTTCCCGCTCCATCAGCCGGGCCATAAGGCTGGTGCCGCAACGACCGGTACCAACGGCAAAGCTTGCTTTCATTTTGCTCATACCCGTGTGCCCCCTTGGTGCGGTTTCATCCATCTCGCATACCATGCCTCAAATATTCTTAGCGCCATAATGGACTGATAGCGATGGCCGGAAATGAATTGTTCGACCGTTCCACGGTTCAATACGCCGTCGGCCACGGCATAGCCGTCCCGCACATCATTCGCCAACCGTTCAAATGGAATATAGTTGTGAAGAGGCGCGCTGAAGCCCTGTTTGGGCCTGCTCCTCAGCAGATCCCCGAGACGGGGTTCCACGATCCTCTGAAGTGTGGGTTTCAATTGTCCCGGCTTCTGGTAGAGCCGCTCATCGGCCGAAAAAACGTAATCGGCGAGGTCGGGATCCAGGAAGGGTACCCGTAGCTCAAGGGCGTGTGCCATGGCGGCGCGATCCACTTTGGCAAGAACCACGTCGGGCAGGAATGTTTCGAGGTCAAGTTTCTGCAGCGCTTTCACGCCGCCGAGTTTCCCGTCGATGCAGCTTCGCAGCAGTTCGCCGGGGGCTTGCCTGTCTTCTGGGGCCAACGTGCACAGTGCGGTGACCTCCTCACCTGACATATGGCCCCAATGCATATGCTTGAGGTAATTCTCGATCTCCTCGTCGCTGAATGTGCCGCTTGTTGGATACCAATTGTAGCCCGCAAAAATTTCGTCCCCGCCGTCCCCGCCAAGCGCCACGGTAATCTCTTGGCGGGCAATGGCGCACAGTCGTTTGGTTGGCCAGAACGACGTGCCGCCGAACGGGTCATCGTAACACTCGGCACCTTCATCGAAGATATCCTTCACCTCCACGTCGAGTATCGTGGTGTGATGCCGGGTGTCGAGGCGGGCAGCGGTTTCTGCGGCGAACTGGTGTTCACTCCGGTCCCAGCCCGAGAAACCGATGCTATAGGTGTTGAGGCCTCCGTGTGTTCGTGAGGCAATTTCGGTCACGGTTGCCGAGTCATAACCGCCGCTCAGGAAGATACCCATGGGAACGTCGCTGACGAGGTTGTTGTTGACCGACCGCACCAGCATTTCCTCCACTTGCCTGACAAAACGATCCTCGTCATATCGTTCTCTCGCGAATGCGGGTGTCCAGTAGCGGCGCTGGTGTTTTGCAACCAATTGGGTGCAGTGGCTGTTGAAGCGGTACTCGAGGTAGCTGGCGGGGGGCAGTTTTTCCACACCACGCAGCATGGTCCGTTCGTGGGGGACATAACGGTAGTAGAAGAAATCGCGCATGGCGTTGGCATTCAGCGTGCGGTCAATAAGTCCACTCGCCAGCAGACTTTTGACTTCGGACCCAAAGACGAGGCTGCCTGCCTGCTCGGCGACGTAGAGCGGTTTGATGCCGAAATGGTCGCGGACCAGGAAAAGAGTTTTCCTTGTGTCATCCCAAAGTGCAAAGGCAAACATGCCCCGAAGGCGCCGGAAGCTGTCGGTTCCCCAAGCGGCATACGCCGCGATAATGACCTCTGTATCGCCGTCTGAGTGGAAGACGTGGCCCTTGGCCAACAACTCGCCACGTAGTTCCCTGAAGTTCGATATCATGCCATTGAAGCTTAGCCAGAGCTTATGGTGTGCATCGCTCATGGGCTGTGCGGCCGCCTCGCTCAGGTCCAGGATGCTCAGGCGGCGGTGCACAAGGCCGATATGCCCGTCCGCCAGCAGTTGCTGACCTGCGCCATCAGGTCCACGATGCTGCAGGCTGCCCGCCATTGCAGACAGTTGGGCCGCTTCAATCAGGCCATTCCATTTTGCTATGCCTGCAACGCCGCACATTCTCAGTTTCCACCGCTTTGACCCAGAAGGCGCTCATAGAGCGCGACGTATTTTTGTGCTTCGCAATCGAGCGACAGATGCTCGGTGCAGTAGCGGCGCGCGTTATTGCCAAGGGCTTCGCGGGAGGCGGGGTCCTGTGCCAGATGTCTGAGCGATGCAGCAAGGGCATCGGCATCGCCGGGTGGAACCAGAACGCCGGTCTGGCCCGGGTGAACGATATCCGCAATGCCGCCAACATCCGAGGCAACGACGGTGGTTCCGCAGGCCATGGCTTCAAACACCACATTGGGCAGGTTGTCCGCCAGTGACGGTACGGCAACTATGTCGGATGCGGCATAGGCATCTCGCATGGTCTCAAGGTCATCAATGTGCCCGGTACTGACGGACCTGACGCCTTTGGGTGGCTCAGGCGGCACATGCCCGATGAAGACGACGGTAATATCGAGATCCGTGAGTTTGGAAAGCGCAGCAAGCAGTACATCAAGGCCCTTGCGGGTTTCTGGTAGCAGAAAGGCTGCAAAGGTTATCATGATGGTATCGGCATCAATGCCAAATTGCCGCCGGAAGCCGTTGTCGGGCTGCGGGCAAAACAAGCTGGTATCCACGCCATTCAGGATGGTTGAAGTCTCGGAGCCTGCTGTCAAAGGGCTGGACCGGATCGTTTTTTCCATCCACGAACAGGGGCCGACAAAATGGACCGGGCCAGCGTAGCGACCCAGTGCGTCGCGGCGACGGGCGAAGACCTGAGCGCTCAGGTCGTCCGGGTCTTCACTTTCAAGCACGGGGCAGGCGCCGCAGCCATCAAGGAAACGCGTGCAGGTCGGCGTGAAATGACACCCACCGGTGAGCGGCGCAATGTCAGGCAGGCGCCAGACGACCGGCTTTTTCAGCGCCCGCGCGGTGAAAAACAGCGTCGGATCAAAAAAATTGTCAGCAACCCAGTGAAGATGCACGATGTCCGCTTCTTCGATATGGCGCATCAGGGTGAGACCCTCGCGGCCGTGGTCGGTGTAGAAGGCGAGCGAATAGTCCAGATGGGACATCCATTTTTGCCGGGCTTCGGTTATCTTCTCCGCCTGCGCGTCAAAAAAAGCCTGTTCAGCCGGTGTTTGCGGGGTAACGGCTATGACATCCGGGTCAGTGCTGTCCTTGCGGCGAACATACATGCGTGAGCCGACGCCCAGCCGCCGCAGCGAGCTGTGGATACGGTACGCGGATTTCGCCGCGCCGCCGTATTGGTCGGCGGTTGCTATATGGGCTACCTTCATGCATCCGGCTCCCGGACAGGCAGATCAATGGCCCCGCGCCAATCATCCAGGGTGAAGGGTCCTTGCGCGCGTCGGAGCGCGATATAGTGCACCCAGTCCCCGAGGCTCTCCAATTCACCGGGCACCGCAACCAGCTCGAAGAAGTGTGGTCTTTTTGCCCGGTCCCAATACTCACGCGTCAGGCGGTGGCCGGAAATGAACATGGGGATATAGTCGAGCGCGTCGAAGAGGTTGAAAAAATCGTCGCATGAGTACCCGTATTGGGCTGCAGCACGTTCAAGCCCGTTCTCGAAGGCGAGCACCGGGCGGTGTTCAGCGATCAGGGTGCGGGCACCGAGCAGGGCATGGTATTCGCCGCCTTCGATATCCAGCTTTATGAAGCGCACACGCCGGCCCCGCGGGATGACCAGATCAAGCGGTGCGCGCTGGACGGTTACCGTGGACTCGCCAAGTTCATCCGCACTGTGCGGCAGTTTGGAGGGCAGTAGCCCGCTGTATCCCGGTATGTTGCGATAGTGGGTGAAAGAGGCTTCGCCTTCGCCATCCGATGCAGCGATATTCATCGCAGTGATGTTGTAGCGGTTGTGTCTTGCGGCGTATTTCAGCAGCTTAACGTACACGCTATCAATAGCTTCAATGGCAAATATATGCCCCGTCGGCCCGACAACCGATGACATCGGGAAGGTATGGTGTCCGTCATGCGCGCCGACATCAACGGCTATATCGCCCGGTCGTAGCAGGGCTGCATAAAGGCCAAGCACGATATCCTCATAAAGCGGTCCGATGGATTTGCCCTCAACCGCCGCCTGAGCTGCGAGTAGATCGTAGGTCTCAAAAAGACCGACCGGCTGGTGCGCAGGGGGTGAAGAGATCATCGCTTGCCTCCCTTTGCAGCATCGTGCCTCAACCAATGGTGATTGGCCATGCCCTTGCGGAAGATTTGCCAGACATGACCCAGGCGCCGGTCCCGGTTGTGCCTGCTGTGAAAACGCCACGCAAACCTTAGGTTGCCGAGGCTCTTGATGTCATTGAAATAGGTCCAGATTTCCCGCAGTGTCCGGCCTTTGGCAAAAAAGTCGATATGGGTTCCCGTGGTCTCTGTATCATGGTGCAGACGCACATAGGAATGCCCGGTGATACAAGTGGCATAGCCCGCTGCCTTTGCTCGCAGGGAAAAGTCGGAATCAGACCAATAGTGCCGGAACAGCTTGGTGTCGATGCCTGACACCTCTGCAAAAAGTTCAACTGGCATGATGGTCGTGCGTCCGAACAGATAACTGACCTCCACGGCTTGCCCATGTTGCGACAGCAAGTCGACCATCCATTCGAAGCGATAGAGTGCGTGGCCGCGCTCACCACTTGCCTGTGCATTCAGGGGGGTAACCGCAGCCGTTGCCCAGCAGGTAGCCCGGTCGCGCATCGCAAGAACAAGGAGATGTTCCAGCGTTGTTGGCGCCATCATGACATCGTTGTTGAGGAAGACGACGAAATCTTCGGGGCCGGCCATGCTCCTGACATGGTCCAGCCCCTTGTTGATTGCTCCGCCCCACCAGAGGTTTCCGTCGCCGGTCAGGACGGTCATGTGTGGGTGTTCACGGGCCATCATCGCGTCAACACCGTCGGTGCTGCCGTCATCAATGACAATACAATTTACCAGGTGCGCGACAGTCTGCTTGTCAACATGGGTCATGCATTCGTGGAGCAGGGCGCAATGGTTGTAGGTCGGGACGATAATGTGGATGCGGCCAGTGAAGTCTTGGGCGGAAGCCACATGTCGGTAGATCCGCCACCCGAATAGGTCGGTCTCCAGCGCAAAGATGCCGGGGACCTCTTCGCTTGCCGAGGAGTCCGGTGGTAAAATAAGCCAGCCGTTGGCTTTCACCATATCATGGGCCGTGCCCAGAACGATGTCACACACCGTGTCGTCTTGCGGCGCAGTTACAAGTCCTGCCCCCCAGAAGTCACAAGCCGCGGTCAGCGTGGCGGCAAGGTTGGTCGGTAGCGCAGAGAGATGGACCGAAGCGGGGCCTCGTACATGTGACAGAAGGTTGAAGACCAGCCGAAGTAAAGTGGCCTCCTCAAACGCAAGCGCGTCAAACGCGAGCGCAGCACCTTCGTCTGCGCGCAGCTGTGCCTGAAAGTCGCCGAATATATGTTCGCCGGCATTCAGCGTGGAGTTCACAAAAGTGCATGGCATGGGATTTCGCTTCATTCACTTTTCTCGTGCGGTTCCGACAATGTTGTCAAATTCAGGCTTTATTCTTTCAAAGAAGTCCGGCCATGCCACATGGGCCTCGCGATAGAGTATCTGTGTGCGCTCACTATACCAGCAATGGTCCGGGTTCAGGCCAGAGGGGGCTATGTCCATATCATCGTCAGGGGTTTCTTTTGTCACCGTGGCTATGCCGTGGAACCGGACTGTAGCAACGCCAAGGGCGGAGGCGAGATCGGCCACCATGGTAGATGTTGCAAGGATGATATCCATGTCGGCAATTGTATGTGCGAGTGCGAGCAAGTCGTCAAAAAAGTCCCGGTCAGGGTATGTAATGACGGGGCGGGCAAACGCAGCACTGGCAGCACCCAGCTCGCTGGGGTCATCGCCATATTGCAGGCTATGGCACTGATACTGATCGTCAATGAAGATCGGTGCAAGTGTGTCGAGCGTCGTATAGTTGATGTTCCGCTCGACGGACAGTTTGGTTGACCGAGAACAGACACCCACTTTGATGGCGCCCTCACTGCGCGGTTTCGAGCGCTGCGGGAGCGTCATGTAACCTGATGATTGCGGACTTTCAGTCGGGTGCCAGAACAGCCCATCCAGTGACCCTGACGGGATGTGCCAGTCGCTATTGGCAATAGCACTGTCATCGTCAGTGAGCTGACATTCGGGAAAGCAGGCGCCCAGCAGCGGCAAAATCTTTTTCGGCGCGTGCAGGGTCACGGCGGCAGCCTGCCTGCTCACGGTCCGGATGTGCCGGGCGTGCCGGATGAAATCGCCCAAGCCTTCCTCAGCCCATATGGTGATGCTCGCGTTCGCGAGGTCCTCGCCATGCCACCATCTGGTCGCGGGTCGGTGCGCTGGATGGCGCATTCCGCATTCGAAACCCGCGTCAAAATCAGTGGCCCATGCATGTGCCGGGGCCAGCTGGTGCCTGGCAAGGGTTGCGGCGAGATATCGTGCGAAGGGGGCTGACGGGGATTCTGCCTTCCATGCAGCAACCAACCGCTCGGCGGCCTGACGACGACCGGAAAAATACATGGACTTGAGGGCAGCAAAGCGTTCCACCCCGTCCATGGTTTTCAAGTGGTCGTCACCCGGCATTCTCAGTCAACCCGTTTCATGGTCGGGAAGGCGATATAGGCCTGTGGCGGAATGATGTAACCGTCGCGGTGCAGAAGGTCCGTGACTTCCTCCGCCAGTTCCAGGGCTTTTTCTTTCTCGCCCCACTGGTGATACATCCATGGCACCAGATACCGCAGCAGGGGTTTTTCCATCTTTGCGGAGCCAGCAACAACGTCATGGAGAGCGCTTATGATGGTGCTGCGATCGTAAGTGTAATCGATCACCTCCTGCAATGCTGCCGCAGGAATTTCACGCGTCAGTCGGTACACACGGCTCGCCGCCATGCCGGAGACGACAATCTCGAAATATTCCTTCAGCATCTCCATGGTGGCATGAATATAGGGATGGAAGATATGGTGAAAGTCCTGCTGGATCAGCACGCTGCGACCGGGAATGAGCGCCGGGAAAAAATGCTCAAGCACAAAACTGTTCAACGGAAGGGTCTTGCAGACATCGACAAACAGCACATCGACAGGCTGGTTGTGGTCCCATGACTGGTCCAGCAACGATCCCTCAATTGTCGTGACATAGTTCTGCACCGGGGCGATCTGACGATCGTAGAGGTGCCGGAAGGACACTGTTTTTGCAGGGTCGATGCCGCTGCCGGGGAAATGATCCCGGAGGTATTCCCGGAGATAGGGCTCGTCAGCGAGGAACTGATCGTAGCTTGTGACACCACCTGCAAAAAGATGAGCATCAGACCGGTCCCGAAGGCCAGCCGCGAAGGCATAGGTTGACCCCCCCAGGAAGGCACCCGCGTCGATGATGGCATGGCCCGGCTTTACAAACTCGCGCGCAAGGCGATACAGGATCGCCTGTTCACCCTTTGCCAGCATGGTCTTGAGGTCAAAGACGTCTGCGGGGATATCCCCGAGTTGTTCCTGAACGTTGTTTAGGCTCATCAAGTCCATGGCTTTTATCCCTGTGATGTCTTTTCTGCGTGCGCCCGAAGCGTTTCAAGGTCATCAAAGCCAAGGTTCACAAAGGAATATTTCGGCAGGCCATATTCCCGCGCACTCAGGCCGACATAGTCCGGATCAAGGCGGCGATGGCTGAAGGCACAGTTATATTTGTGTGCGCTGTCCTCCAGTGTGTCGATAACCGTGATGGCGAAGTCGCGGTAGGCTGCGTGTGTCTCAGGTCGGGTCAGGTAACATTTGTTGAACGCAAACAGGAAGGGTTTCAGTCTGCAGTTTGGCTTTGCGATATAAGAAAACAGGCCATGGCTGACTTGTGGCGTGTGGAAATACAGCATGTCGTCCACCACCACGACACCATCATCGCAGAGCAATGTGTCAACGAGTTCAAGATCGTTCTCCACGGCCTCGCGCGAATGTTCGCCGTCAATATGGGCGAACCGCAACGCACCCTGCCACGGCTTCAGCCTGCCATCAGCTTTCAGGTCAAACGAGTCCTCGGGGAAAAAATGCATCGAGGTATCGACCGGGCCAAGCAACTTGTCAAAAGTCGGCTTGAAATGCTGCTCGCGCATGAACTTGTCGACCAGCACCAGTTCTTCATCACTTTCAAGATGCCCGCAGATATAGGACGCGGAAAAACCGTGCCAGACACCTATTTCAAGGGCGCTGCCGCGTACGCCCTGTCGGCGCTGCAGGTCGAATAGCGCGGCCCAGAGACGGACATTCTCGGCGCCAAGACCCCCACCGGGCACATTATCTGCCGCTATTCGCTTGTAGCCCTGGATGGCGGCTTCGGGTGTGTTGAATACAGGCATCAGATTTTCTCTTTACGGTTGGGTGCAAACGAATGGGGCCGTGGAGCATCGTCCATCATCAGGCCCTGCAAGGTTTCAAGGCCGTTGGCCCTCTGGAATTCGGTAGCGGCTTTTGCTGCAGTACGCATCTCTGCGTCGAAATCCTGCAGTATCTCGGAGAAGGCAGCTGTGATCTGTTGTGCACCGCTTCCGGCATAGGCTTTGCCAGCGCCACCCCAGGCAGCCAGTTCTTTTTCGAGCCAGCAGTCATCCGGACACAGTACAGCGCAGCCAGCGTTCAGCGCCTCCCACAGAATGCCTGACGATTTGGCGCGGTAGTGCTCGCGGTCGTAGGGGATAAGCACCAGATCGGCGCTCGCTATGATCTGCTGATAGGTGCCGGGAGGAAGAAAACCCTCATGAAGGATACAATTGTCATGGATTTCTGCCAACTGTCGCACTTTCTGAGCGTCGTCCAGCACTTTCCCCCATGCCGCACGGGTATTGAAATGAATGACGAATGTCCATTCCGGGTAAGAAGAACACAGCTGTTCGGTGACGGCGGGCAGAACTGAAAAACCCTTATCCGCCTTGCAGTCGCCAGCATAAAGCACTGCAAGGCGGCCACCCGCGGGTAGTTTCAGTGTCTCGCGCGCGGCGGTGCGGTCAAGGGAGGCGTCCGCCATCAGGGCGAATGCCGGTACAGGTTCGCCAGCCAGTTCGGTATATTCCCGCGCGTGTTCCCGGCCTGTGCCAATAAAGCGCACAGGGTTTGATGCTTCAGCTGCTTTTCTCAGCGCCAACCGATAAAAAAGCGCGGTGAGAGGGTCGACCACCCGTGGGACCTCTGTGCCATGATCGAAATATAGTCCGGACGGCATCATGAGAAAAACGACCATCCGCAGGGTTTCGCCACGTGCCGCAACCAGCGGAAGGGACGCATACCAGCGCATGATACCTTCAAGTATTTTTTCCGTCACCGTTGGCACAAACAGAATGTCCCCGGGTTGCAGGAAGTCCTTGGGCAAGTTGCGCAGGTCTTTGAATATGGCGTTATTGAAGTGCTCAAACTCGTCATGTGCGCGCGCGTAACGGTCGCCCTCAATGGTACCATAGGCCGTGTGCTGAAAATACGGCCTGACCGCTATGCCTTCAACCGATGTGTCAGGAAAAGCCTTGTTGGCGAGGATGAAACACTCCGCGCCTTGCGCGCGAAAATGCTGGGCTACCTTCAGGTCAAGGCTGAGATGGTGGCCGGAATAGGCGTCCAGGCTGGGGTCAAGTACAATCAGTCGCATGGCAAAACACTTCCCAGGCGGCTCAGGGCTAGCAGAACCGCATATTTTTCAGCAGCCTGTAGCGAGCAATGGTGACGGAGCAGCAACTGAGTTGCGGTGTTTTTGCCTGAAGACGAGAGCGGTTGCCTGTCCTGAGCGCATCGGTCAATTTCTCTCAGCAGCATCTCATAGGGATGCCCGGAGAACAGATCGCTGTTCCACGGCAGTGCGACCGCACCGTTTGTGCTGGCTTTGCTTCCATCGGACAGCACCGTGTCGTAAAGCGTGTTCATTTTCTTCGCGACCTGCTGCCAACTGAAGGTCTCTGCCCTCGCGCGGGCACCTCTGGCGAGCGCGGTACGCTGGGATGGTGACGCGGCAAGGGATGTCAGCGCTGCGCAGTATTGCTCCACTGACCCGGGTTCACAAAGAATGGCCGCACAGTCGCCGGTCATTTCGCGCACGCCGCCAGTGTCGGTGGTAACGATTGCCCGCCCGCAAGCCATCGCCTCGAGGATGGCGTTGTTTGCGGTGGACGCTTGAAGCGGCATGAAGAATATGTCTGCCTGCTGATATTCCGCCCGAAGCTCTTCGTCTGACAGACCTTCAAGTGCCGTGACAAATGCTGGATACTGGTGGTTTTTCTGCGCGCCAACGATGCGGTATTCGATGTCGAGCCCGCTATCGATCAATGTTTCTATTGCCCTGAAGGCACCCTCATAGTCCCTGAGCCAATGCCCGACAGCAAGAAGGCGGAGCGGCGCCGGTTCACCATCACGGCGGACGGCATCTTCCGGGCGGTAGAAATCGGTGTCGACCCCATGTGCGGTCACAGACAGTCTGTTGCCGGGCAGCAGGCCCGAAAGTGCTTCGTGCTGGGTTTCCGACATGAGGCAGACGTGGTCAAGCTTCGCCAGAAGGGGTGGGGCGATTGCGTGCAACAGTGTCGCGGGCGGTTGGTGCAGCGTGCTGGCAAAACGCGGCGCTGCCTGGCCAAGCGCCAAGAGTGCCGCCGGCGCGAGCCAGCCGGAGTGGTCGCCGTCGATGAAATGGACGAGATGAGCAAATTGCCCGTCCTGCAGCATCATTTGTACGACATGCAGCTCCGCCATGAGGGCACTGATCTGGCCTGCCAGCACCGGCAACTGCCATTCCAGAAGCTGCTCTGAAACCGCTCGAAAGTCTTCGGGCTCCTCGGCAAGATAATCGCCCAAGGGAACACGGACATAGCGCCAGTCGAAGCGGTCAGTTGCCAGATGCCGGGCATATTGAAGCGGGCCCGAATGGGCGGCATGATGTTCATGATGCGTGGCAACCAGCAATATCTTCTTCTTGGCCGGGTCCGGTTCTGCTGGCTCCAGATCGGGCTGGCGCCACAGTTTTTCCCGCAGCCGGGGGTTTTTGCTGTCATTCCATTCGAGGTATTTTTCGAGGCGCGCACGGAGTGGAAACCCCCAGAAAGCTTCGCTCATCGAGGGGATCATTTCGGCGGACAGGGACTTGGTGCATTGATCCCTGAGCGATCCGATTTCCGGGAAGCTGGACCAGCCTCCGACACTGCTTGAGGAGGGTGTTTTGGTGCGCTTGAACTCTTCGGTCAATGTCTCGTAGAGCGCGCGGTAGCGGGCGCCAATACCGTCAAAGCAGTTCATCTCCTCGGCGCGCGCACGCGTCCGGTCGCGCATGGGCTGGTCACCAAAATGATGGTCGTGGAAATATTGGATTGCCTCGCGGAAAGCTTCCACCGAACCGAGGCTGTCAACCAGCAGCCCGGTCTCGCCATCCAGTACCATTTCCTGCATGCCGGCGGCGCGGAACGCGATGCTGGGTGTGCCGACGGCAGCCGCCTCGACAATCGAATTGGGATAGTTGTCCTCAAGCGAGGGAAAACAAAGCACATCCGCGAGGCCGAGGATGTCGCGCAGCATCTCATCATCCTGGATGGACCCCAGAGTCATGAGTTTGACGTGTCGACTGTCTGGCAGGTTGTGCCCGGTGCCGAAGGTGATGACAGCAAACTTGCGGCGGCCAAGCTCCGTGGCTTCGAACAGTTGGCGAAGCGCCGCCTGAAGGATATCGCCACCCTTTCTTATTTCGCCATTGTGGTAGTTGCCGAACACCAGCACACATTCGTCATCGTCAATGCCCATGGCGGCACGTTTGGTGGCGCGGTCGTCAAGTGGCGCAAAACACGCAAGGTCGATCGGGTT